>Ga0335085_10000156_pt1 | contig 218248 bp, 215 predicted proteins | sample Lox_Sample_45_FD_206712 | JGI IMG/M metagenome (GOLD analysis project Ga0335085, IMG submission 206712) | Soil microbial communities from Loxahatchee National Wildlife Refuge, Florida, United States - Lox_Sample_4.5 | ecosystem: Environmental > Terrestrial > Soil > Wetlands | place: USA... | reverse complement strand
GATGACGGTGGAGCTGATCAGCCCGATTGCCATGGAGCAGGGGCTGCGCTTTGCCATTCGCGAGGGTGGCAAGACCGTCGGCTCGGGTGTGGTCTCCAAGGTGTTGAAGTGAGAGATGTGAGTCGTAAGTCGTGAGTAAGCGGTAGAGTCTCTCGCTCATAGCCTAAGACTCACGACTGTTTCATCACAGGCCAGTAGCTCAATTGGCAGAGCGGCGGTCTCCAAAACCGCAGGTTGGGGGTTCGATTCCCTCCTGGCCTGCCACCGGACGTAAATTGAACGAAGAGCTGAAAATCTCGGGCGTCGGGACACCCGACAAGGTCAAGCTCGCCGTGGCGATCCTGCTGGTGATCGCGGGCATTGCGGCCTTCTACGTGTTCGACACTCAAGCGACGTGGATCCGTTGGCTCGCGGTGGTCGTGGGCATCGCGCTCGCGGCGGCGGTAGTCATGGCCTCGCAGTACGGGCGCCAGGTGATCCAGTTCGTGACCGATGCGCGGGTGGAGCTGCGCAAGGTCGTTTGGCCAGGCAGACGCGAGACGGGTATGACGACCCTGGTGGTGTTCGGCTTCGTGATCATCGCAGGCGTGTTCTTCTGGTTCGTCGATCTGCTGCTCGCCTGGGCGACGCGCCACCTGACGGGACAGGGGGGTTGAGCATGGCGCTGCGGTGGTATGTGGTACACGCCTATTCGAACTTCGAGCATCGGGTCGCCGAGTCGCTCAAGGATCGCATCAAGCGCCAGGGGCTCGAGCAGAAGTTCGGCGAGATACTCGTGCCCACCGAGGAAGTGGTGGAGATGCGCGACGGCCAGAAGCGCAAGAGCGAGCGCAAGTTCTATCCCGGCTACGTACTGGTGCAGATGGAGATGGACGAGGAGACCTGGCATCTGGTGCGCGACGTGCCCAAGGTGCTCGGCTTCATCGGCGGCACCTCCGACAAGCCGGCTCCGATCACGGACAAGGAAGCCAATCAGATCCTGCGCCGCGTCGAGGAAGGCGTGGACAAGCCGCGCCCCAAGGTGCTGTTCGAGCCCGGCGAGGTGGTGCGCGTCATCGAGGGTCCATTCAACGACTTCAACGGCGTTGTCGAGAACGTGAATTACGAGAAGAACCGCCTGCAGGTCGCCGTGCAGATCCTCGGGCGCTCGACTCCCGTGGAGCTGGATTTCTCACAGGTGGAAAAAGCCTGACATTGCCGTAGCGAACGACACATTCGGGGAGCTTCGAACGAAGCGCTTGAACCCGAGGAGAAAGCGACGTGGCGAAGAAAGTACAGGGTTACATCAAGTTGCAGGTGCCGGCCGGCTCAGCGAATCCCTCGCCGCCGATCGGTCCCGCGCTCGGCCAGCAGGGCGTGAACATCATGGAGTTCTGCAAGCAGTTCAATGCGCAGACTCAGAAGCTGGAGAAGGGGCTGCCGATCCCGGTGGTGATCACCGTGTACAGCGATCGCAGCTTCACCTTCTTGATGAAGACGCCGCCGGCATCGGTGCTGATCCGCAAGGCGCTCGGCATCGAGAAGGGCAGCGGCACGCCGAACACGGCGAAGGTGGGCAAGATCACCCGCAAGCAGCTCGAGGAGATCGCCAAGGCGAAGCAGCCCGATCTCACCGCAGCCGACCTCGATGCGGCCGTGCGCACCATTGCAGGTAGCGCGCGCAGCATGGGCGTCGACGTGGAAGGAGTGTAGCCATGGCGCAGGTAGCCAAGCGCGTTCAGAGCTGGAAGTCGAAGCTGCAGCCCGGCAAGCAATACGCCGTGGACGATGCGCTGAAGCTCGTCAAGGAGTTCGCGACCGCCAAGTTCAACGAGACGATCGATGCCGCGGTGAACCTCGGCATCGATGCGAGCAAGTCCGATCAGCAGGTGCGCGGCTCTACCGTCATGCCGCACGGTACCGGCAAGACCGTGCGGGTTGCGGTATTCACCACGGGCAAGAACCAGGAAGCGGCCAAGGCCGCCGGCGCAGATATCGTCGGACTCGAGGACCTGGCCGCCAAAGTGAAGGCGGGCGAGATCAACTTCGATCGCGTCATCGCGAGTCCGGATGCCATGCGGATCGTCGGCCAGCTGGGTCAGATCCTCGGCCCTCGCGGCCTCATGCCAAACCCCAAGGTGGGTACCGTCACTCCCGATGTCGCGACCGCAGTGAAGAACGCCAAGGCGGGTCAGGTCACCTATCGCGTGGACAAGGCCGGCATCGTCCACTGCACGATCGGCAAGGCGAGCTTCGAAGTCACCGCGCTCCGCGAGAACCTGATGGCGCTGGTGTCGGATCTGCAGAAGGCCAAGCCCGCTGCTGCGAAGGGTCAGTATCTCAAGCGCATCACCTTGTCCTCGACGATGGGGCCCGGTGTGATGGTCGATCAGGGCAGCCTGAGTGCCGGCACTCACGCGGCTGCGTAGTCGAGAGGTTGATTTGCTGTGCGTGGCACGCCCGCGGGGGCGCGCCACGTCAAGTGGTAGGCCGAAAGGCCTCCATCAAAGACCGCAGGTGAGACGAGCAGCGCGGATGCGGGCAACAGGCCCGCCGATGCGTGGCCGGGTCTCTTAATTCGAACCTGCGCAGATGGTGAACCGCTTGCGGTCGTGCGGGTTGCTCCGCGGGTCCGCGAAGGTCGCCGTCCGTTTGGGGCCCGGTGATTCGGGCTCCGTGTGATCTTCGGACCAGGAGAGAGGTCAATGCCGCTCAAACTTGAAGACAAGAAGACGCTCGTGGCGGAGGTGAACGCACTCGCCGGGCAGGCGCAATCGGTCGTTGCCGCGCAGTACCGTGGCATCACGGTCGCGCAGATGACCGAGCTGCGTGCGAAGGCACGCTCGCAGGGCGTGCAGATGCGTGTGGTCAAGAACACGCTCGCGCGCAAGGCGATCGCCGGTACCTCGTTCGAGTCGATCGGACCTGCGCTCAAGGGGCCCTTGGTGCTGGCGTTCTCCCAGTCCGATCCCGGCGCCGCGGCGCGCGTCGTGCGCGACTTCGCCAAGGCTCACGAGAAGCTGGTCGCCACGCTCGTGGCGCTCGGCGGCCAGGTGTTGCCGGGCAAGGACCTGGAGAAGGTGGCCAGTCTGCCGACCCACGGGCAAGCGATCGCGATGCTCCTCGGGCTGCTGCAGGCGCCGCTCACCAAGCTCGTGCGCACACTGGCGGAGCCCCAGGCGAAGCTGGCGCGCACGTTAGCGGCGATCCGGGACCAGAAGCAGGCTGCGAGCGCCTCTTAACCCACAACCCATCCCTCACAACTCACCACTCAAGACTTGTCTTGATATCGATTCAGGAGACCCCACATGGCTGTCACGAAAGACGCAATCCTCGATGCAATCTCCAAGATGAGCGTCATGGAGGTCGTCGAGCTGATCTCCGACATGGAGAAGAAGTTCGGCGTCACTGCCGCCGCCCCGGTCGCGGTCGCCGCAGCACCCGGTGCTGCCGCCGCCGCCGCGGCTCCGGTCGAGGAAAAGACCGAGTTCACGGTCACGCTCAAGGAGTATCCCGCTGACAAGAAGGTCAGTGTGATCAAGGTAATCCGCGAGCTCACCGGTCTCGGCCTGAAGGAGGCGAAGGATCTGGTAGAGGGGGCTCCCTCCACCGTCAAGGAAGCTGTCTCCAAGGCCGACTCGGAGGCGATGAAGAAGAAACTCGAGGATGCCGGGGCCAAAGTCGAGATCAAATAGGTCTCGGAGCGCTTTTGGCCGGCTTGACGCGGCCCCGCAGGATGCGGGACCCCACAAATCGCGAGTAATGAGGTAAGATGGGGGATTCCCCAATCCACCCCAGAATTCGCATCGTGCGTTGCGACGCGCGACGCCCTGGAAGCTCCGGTTTCCGGGTGGTCGGCGCGTCGCCGTCGTTTTCCGTCTTGAGGTGACCCGATGGCCTATTCCTTCACCGAGAAGAAGCGCATTCGCAAGAACTTCGGCAAGCAGCCGGGCATCCTGGACGTGCCCTACCTGCTCGCCATCCAGCTCGACTCCTACCGGACCTTCCTGCAGAGCGAAGTGCAGGAGGACAGCCGCGTGGATGTCGGCCTGCATGCCGCGTTCAAATCGGTATTCCCGATCACGAGCTACTCGGGCAACGCATCGCTCGAGTACGTGAGCTACCGCCTGGGCGAGCCGGTCTTCGATGTGAAGGAGTGCCAGCTGCGCGGACTGACCTACGCCGCGCCATTGCGCGTCAAGGTGCGCCTCATCGTGCTCGACAAGGAGGCGGCGGGAGCCAAGAAGCCCGTCAAGGACGTGCGCGAGCAGGAGGTCTATCTCGGCGAGCTGCCCCTCATGACCGAGAACGGCACCTTCATCGTCAACGGCACCGAGCGGGTCATCGTGTCGCAGCTGCACCGCAGCCCTGGCGTGTTCTTCGATCACGATCGTGGCAAGACCCACTCCTCCGGCAAGCTGCTGTTCTCGGCGCGCATCATTCCCTACCGCGGCTCGTGGCTGGACTTCGAGTTCGACCCCAAGGACTGCGTGTTCGCGCGCATCGACCGGCGCCGCAAGCTGCCGGTGACGATCATCCTGCGCGCACTCGGCATGAACGAGTCGGAGATTCTCGACACGTTCTTCGACAAGAACGTCTTCTACCTCGGCAGGGAGGAGATCGGGCTGCATCTGGTGCCGCAGCGCCTGCGCGGCGAGACGGCGACCTTCGAGATCCGCATCGGCGAGAAGGTGATCGTCGAGGAAGGCCGGCGCATCACGGCGCGGCACGTCCGCCAGCTCGAGGACGCAGGCGTCACGCGGCTGCGCGTTCCCCGCGAGTACATCTACGGCAAGATCCTCGCGCACGATGTGGTGAACACCGAGACCGGTGAGATCCTCGCGAAGGCAAACGAGGTGCTCACGGCGACCAGCGTCGAGAAACTCATCGAGGCCGGCGTGCAGGAGGTCAAGACGCTGTACGTCAACGATCTCGATCGCGGCCCCTACATCTCGGACACTCTGCGCATCGATCCCACGAAGACGCGCCTCGAGGCGCTCGTCGAGATCTATCGCATGATGCGCCCGGGCGAGCCGCCCACGAAGGACGCGGCGGAGAACCTGTTCAACAACCTGTTCTTCAATCCCGAGCGCTATGACCTCTCCGGGGTCGGCCGCATGAAGTTCAACCGGCGCGTGCGCCGCGAGTCGAGCATCGGCTCCGGCGTGCTCTCCAAGGAGGACATCATCGATGTGCTGCGGGTGCTGATCGACATTCGCAACGGCAACGGCACCGTCGATGACATCGATCACCTCGGCAATCGCCGCGTACGCAGCGTCGGTGAGATGGCCGAGAACGCTTTCCGCGTCGGCCTGGTGCGCGTCGAGCGCGCGGTGAAGGAGCGTTTGACGATCGCCGAGACCGAGCCGCTCATGCCGCAGGAGATGATCAACGCAAAGCCGGTCGCTGCCGCGGTGAAGGAATTCTTCGGCTCCTCGCAGCTGTCGCAGTTCATGGACCAGAACAATCCGCTTTCGGAGGTGACGCACAAGCGTCGCGTCTCCGCGCTCGGCCCCGGCGGCCTCACGCGCGAGCGCGCCGGGTTCGAGGTGCGCGACGTGCATCCGACGCACTACGGGCGCGTGTGCCCGATCGAGACCCCGGAAGGCCCGAACATCGGTCTCATCAACTCACTCGCGGTGTATGCGCGCACCAACGAGTACGGCTTTCTGGAGACCCCGTATCGACGGGTCGAGAACGGCCGCGTCAGCGATCGCATCGAATATCTGTCGGCGATCGAGGAGGGCGAGTTCGCGATCGCGCAGGCGAACGCGCGTCTCGGCGCCGGCGGTGAGCTCGCGGACGAGCTGGTCTCGTGCCGCTTCCAGAACGAGTTCACGCTCATGCCGCGCGAGCGCATCAACTACATGGACGTGAGCCCGAAGCAGATCGTATCGGTCGCCGCCTCGCTCATTCCTTTCCTCGAGCACGACGATGCCAACCGCGCGCTCATGGGATCGAACATGCAGCGCCAGGCCGTGCCGACGCTGCGCTCGGAGACTCCGCTCGTCGGCACGGGCATGGAGCGGCCGGTCGCCATCGACTCGGGCGTGACCGTGATCGCCAAGCGCGGCGGGGTCGTCGACTCCGTGGACGCCTCGCGTATCGTGGTGCGCGTCAACGACGACGAGACCACCGCCAACGAGCCCGGCGTCGATATCTACAATCTCACGAAGTACACGCGCTCGAACCAGAACACCTGCATCAATCAGCGTCCGCTGCTGCATGCGGGTGATCGCATCGCCCGCGGCGACGTGCTGGCCGACGGCCCCTCAACGCACCTCGGCGAGCTGGCGCTTGGCCAGAATCTGCTGGTCGCCTTCATGCCCTGGAACGGCTACAACTTCGAGGACTCGATTCTGATCTCCGAGCGCGTCGTCCAGGACGATCGCTTCACGACCATCCATATCGAGGAGCTCACCTGCGTTGCGCGCGACACGAAGCTCGGGCCCGAGGAGATCACCGCCGACATTCCGAACGTCGGCGATGCGGCGCTCGCGAAGCTCGATGAGGCGGGCATCGCCTTCATCGGCGCCGAGGTGAAGGCCGGCGACATTCTCGTCGGCAAGGTCACGCCGAAGGGCGAGACCCAGCTCACCCCCGAGGAGAAGCTGCTGCGTGCCATCTTCGGCGAGAAGGCCTCCGACGTGAAGGACACCTCGCTGCGCGTGCCGCCCGGCATGGACGGTACCGTGATCGACGTGCGCGTCTTCACCCGCGACGGTGTGGACAAGGACTCACGCGCGCTCGCCATCGAGAAGGCGGAAATCGAGCGCGTGCGCAAGGACTTCGCCGATCAGCAGCGCATCCTCGAGGACGATCTCTTCCATCGCGTGCGTGACATGCTGCTCGGCAAGAGCGCCGCCGGCGGTCCGCGCAAGCTCAAGGCCGGCACGAAGATCACGCCGGAATACCTCGAGGAGCTGCCGCGCGAGGAGTGGTTCGAGATCCGCCTGGAGGAAGAGGAGGCCAATGCGCAGCTCGAGCAGGCTTCCGAGCGGCTCAAGGTGCAGCACAAGAACTTCGAGAAGCGTCTGGACGAGAAGCGCGCCAAGATCACGGCGGGCGATGACCTTGCCCCCGGCGTGCTGAAGATGGTGAAGGTGTACCTCGCCGTGAAGCGGCGCGTGCAGCCCGGTGACAAGATGGCCGGCCGGCACGGCAACAAGGGCGTCATTTCCACGATCGTTCCGGTCGAGGATATGCCCTACCTCGCCGACGGCACTCCCGTTGATATCGTGCTGAACCCGCTGGGCGTGCCCTCGCGCATGAACGTCGGTCAGGTGCTCGAGACGCATCTCGGCTGGGCGGCCAAGGGCGTGGGGCTGAAGATCGGGCGCATGCTCGATCAGCAGCTGGCCCTCGGCGAGCTGCGAGCCTTCATCCGCCAGGTCTACAACGCGACGGGTGGACAGAAGGAGGACCTCGACTCGCTGAACGATCAGGAGTTCATCGAGCTTGCGCGCAATCTGTCGCAGGGAGTGCCCATGGCGACGCCGGTGTTCGATGGCGCGAGCGAGGTGGAGATCAAGCGTCTGCTCGAGCTCGCGGATCTGCCGACGAACGGGCAGAGCTATCTCTTCGACGGCCGCACCGGCGAGCGTTTCGAGCGCCAGGTCACCGTCGGCTACATGTACATGCTGAAGCTCAACCATCTGGTCGACGACAAGATGCACGCCCGCTCGACGGGTCCCTACTCGCTGGTCACGCAGCAGCCGCTCGGTGGCAAGGCGCAGTTCGGCGGGCAGCGCTTCGGCGAGATGGAGGTCTGGGCGCTCGAGGCTTACGGCGCAGCCTACACGCTGCAGGAGATGCTCACGGTCAAATCAGACGACGTGAACGGCCGCACGAAGATGTACAAGAACATCGTCGACGGCAATCACCAGATGGATGCCGGCATGCCGGAGTCCTTCAACGTCCTGGTCAAGGAGATCCGCTCGCTCGGCATCAATGTCGAGCTCGAGCAGGATTGAGCACGAGGAAGACATGAAAGACTTACTGAAGCTCTTCAAGCAGCACGCCCCGGTCGAGCATTTCGACTCGATCAAGATCGGCCTCGCCTCGCCGGAGATGATCCGGGCGTGGTCGTACGGGGAGGTGAAGAAGCCGGAGACGATCAACTATCGCACCTTCAAGCCCGAGCGCGACGGCCTGTTCTGCGCCAAGATCTTCGGGCCCGTGAAGGACTACGAGTGCCTGTGCGGCAAGTACAAGCGCTTGAAGCATCGTGGCGTCGTGTGCGAGAAGTGCGGCGTCGAGGTGACGCAGTCGAAGGTGCGCCGCGAGCGCATGGGTCACATCGAGCTCGCAAGTCCCGTCGCTCACATCTGGTTCCTGAAGTCGCTGCCCTCGCGCATCGGCCTGATGCTCGACATGACGCTGCGCGAGATCGAGCGCGTGCTCTACTTCGAGGCCTTCGTGGTCATCGATCCGGGCATGACGCCGCTGCAGCGCGGCCAGCTGCTGACCGACGAGATGTACCTCGAGGCAATCGAGGAGCATGGTGACGAGTTCGACGCCCGCATGGGCGCGGAGGCCGTGTTCGAGCTGCTGCGCACCATCGACCTGCAGGCCGAGCTGGTGCGCGTGCGCGAGGAGATGGGCTCGACCTCGTCGGAGACCAAGCTCAAGCGGCTTTCCAAGCGCTTGAAGCTCGTCGAGTCCTTCATCGAGTCCGGCAACAAGCCCGAGTGGATGGTCATGACCGTCCTGCCGGTGTTGCCGCCGGATCTGCGGCCACTGGTGCCGCTCGATGGCGGGCGCTTCGCCACGTCGGACCTGAACGACCTGTACCGCCGCGTCATCAATCGCAACAACCGCCTGCGCCGCCTGCTCGAGCTCAACGCGCCCGACATCATCGTGCGCAACGAGAAGCGCATGCTGCAGGAAGCGGTGGACGCTCTGCTCGACAACGGGCGGCGCGGCCGCGCCATCACCGGCTCGAACAAGCGCCCGCTCAAGTCGCTCGCCGACATGATCAAGGGCAAGCAGGGTCGCTTCCGCCAGAACCTGCTCGGCAAGCGCGTCGATTACTCGGGCCGCTCGGTGATCGTCGTGGGCCCGACCCTGCGTCTGCACCAGTGCGGGCTGCCGAAGAAGATGGCGCTCGAGCTCTTCAAGCCCTTCATCTTCCAGAAACTGCAGCTGCGGGGCGAGGCTTCCACCATCAAGGCGGCCAAGCGGCTCGTGGAGCGCGAGGGACCCGAGGTGTGGGACATCCTCGAGGAGGTCATCCGCGAGCACCCCGTGCTGCTCAACCGAGCGCCCACTCTGCACCGGCTGGGCATCCAGGCGTTCGAGCCGGTGCTGATCGAGGGCAAGGCGATCCAGCTGCATCCGCTCGTGTGCACGGCGTTCAACGCGGACTTCGACGGCGATCAGATGGCCGTGCACGTGCCGCTGTCGCTCGAGGCGCAGCTCGAAGCGCGTGCCCTCATGATGTCGTCCAACAACATTCTCTCGCCCGCCAACGGCGATCCGATCATCGTGCCTTCGCAGGACGTGGTGCTCGGCTTGTACTACATGACGCGCGAGCGCGCCGGTGCGCGCGGCGAGGACATGGTGTTCTCGGACGTGCACGAGGTGCACCGCGCCTACGAGAGCCGCTCGGTCGATCTGCAGGCACGCGTGCGCGTGCGCATCGCCGAGCACCTACCCGCCGAGGGCGGCACCACGGTGGAGCGGGGCCGGCACGTCGACACCACCGTCGGACGCGCGCTGCTCTTCGAGATTCTGCCGCGCGGACTGTCGTTCGACCTGGTCAATCAGGACATGACCAAGAAGGCGATCTCGGCCACGATCAATGCCTGCTACCGCACGCTCGGTCTCAAGGAGACCGTGGTGTTCGCGGACCAGCTGATGTACACGGGCTTCCACTACGCAACGCGCGCCGGCGTGTCCTTCGGCATCGACGACATCGTGATCCCGGAGCAGAAGACACGTCTCGTCGCCTCGGCCGACCGCGAGGTGAAGGAGATCCAGGATCAGTACGCCTCGGGACTGGTGACGAACGGCGAGCGCTACAACAAGGTCGTCGACATCTGGTCGCGCGCCAACGATCAGGTGGCCAAGGCGATGATGGAGAAGCTCGGCACCGAGGAGGCGACCGATACCAAGGGCCACAAGCTCAAGCAGAAGTCCTTCAACTCGATCTTCATGATGGCGGACTCGGGCGCACGCGGCTCGGCTGCGCAGATCCGCCAGCTCGCCGGCATGCGCGGCCTCATGGCGAAGCCCGACGGCTCCATCATCGAGACGCCCATCACGGCAAACTTCCGCGAGGGCCTGAACGTTCTGCAGTACTTCATCTCCACGCACGGCGCGCGCAAGGGTCTCGCCGATACGGCCCTGAAGACCGCCAACTCGGGCTATCTGACACGGCGGCTCGTCGACGTGGCTCAGGACCTCGTCGTGACTGAGACGGACTGCGGAACGACCCAGGGCCTGGCGATGGCGCCGCTCGTCGAGGGTGGTGACGTGGTCGAGGGCTTGGGCGAGCGGGTGCTCGGGCGCGTGCTCGCCCAGTCGGTGAGCAAGCCCGGCACGCAGGAAGTGCTGATCGAAGAGGGCACGCTGCTCGATGAGAAGCTCGTACGCCAGCTCGAAGCCGAAGGCATCGATCAGCTCACCGTGCGCTCGCCGATTACCTGCGAGACTCGCTACGGAGTCTGCTCACGCTGCTACGGGCGTGACCTCGCCCGCGGCCGCCCGATCAGCATTGGCGAGGCGGTGGGTGTCATTGCAGCCCAGTCGATCGGCGAGCCGGGAACGCAGCTCACGATGCGGACCTTCCACATCGGCGGCGCTGCCTCGCGAGCCGCGGCGGCGAGCAGCGTCGAGGTGCGCAACAAGGGCATCACACGCTTCCATCACATCAAGACCGTGCAGCACGAGAAAGGCCATCTGGTGGCGGTGTCGCGCTCGGGCGAGATCGGGGTGGTCGATGATTTCGGTCGCGAGCGCGAGCGCTACAAGATCCCCTACGGCGCCGTGATCACCGTGAAGGAAGGCGACACTGTCGCTGCGGGCCAGATCGTCGCCACGTGGGATCCGCATACGCATCCGGTGGTGACCGAGGTCGCCGGTTTCCTGAAGTTTCAGGATTTCATCGATGGCCTCACAGTGACCTCGCAGGTGGACGAGGTGACGGGACTCTCGAGCACGGTGGTGCTCGACACGAAGCAGCGCGGCGGTCGGGACCTGCGTCCCACCATCAAGCTGGTGAACGCCAAGGGCAAGGAGGTGACCTTCGCGCACACCGAGATCCCGGCGATCTACACTTTGCCGCCGGGCGCGTTGGTCAGCCTCGAGGATGGCGCCAAGGTGTCCGTGGGCGATGTGATTGCACGCATCCCGCAAGAGTCCTCCAAGACCCGTGACATCACCGGCGGTCTGCCGCGCGTCGCGGATCTGTTCGAGGCCCGCAAGCCCAAGGATCCGGCCATCCTGGCCGAGAAGACGGGCACGGTGAGCTTCGGCAAGGAGACCAAGGGCAAGCGCCGCCTGATCATCACGAGCGACGACGGCGAGAAGTACGAGGAGCTCATTCCGAAGTGGCGGCAGCTCAACGTCTTCGAAGGCGAGGGCGTCGAACGGGGCGAGATCATTGCCGATGGCGAGCCGAACCCTCACGACATCCTGCGCCTGCAGGGCGTCGAGGCGCTCGCCAACTACCTGGTGCGCGAGATTCAGGACGTCTATCGCCTGCAGGGCGTGAAGATCAACGACAAGCACATCGAGGTCATCATTCGCCAGATGCTGCGCAAGGTGGAGGTGCTCGAGGCTCGCGATGCTGCGCTCTTGCGCGGCGAGCAGCTCGACCGCTCGCGTGCGCTCGACATCAACGATCGGATAGCCAAGGACGGCAAGCAGGGTGCACGCCTGCAGCCCGTGCTGCTCGGGATCACCAAGGCCTCGCTCGCGACGGAGTCGTTCGTCTCGGCGGCCTCGTTCCAGGAGACCACGCGCGTACTGACGGAAGCGGCCGTGCGCGGGCTCAAGGACGACCTGCGCGGCCTCAAGGAGAATGTGATCGTGGGCCGACTCATCCCGGCCGGCACGGGCTTCGCGGCCCACGCACATCGGCGGCGTAAACCCGAAGCGGTCGAGCGTCGCACCTTCATGGACGTGGGTGGCGGTCTGCCGGATACGGAAGAGTCGAGCGTCGGCGAAGAGGAAAGCAGCGCGGCGGGGTGAGCTCGGCGGCGTTGCTGCGCCGCGACATCGGGTTGACACCGCAGAGGTCGGTACCTAGAATCGCCGGCCTTTGTCGGGACGGCCCGATGCATGCCGTACCGAAAACAGCGCATCAAGCACACCGGGCCGTCCAGCCAGGCGGCCCGGTGTTTCGTCTAGCTATCCATCACGTTGCGAATCGCTCTTGAAGATTTGGAGACCGTAAATTGGCCACTACAGGTCAGCTGATCCGGCAACCTCGCCGGCTACCGCCGGAGAAGACCAAAGTGCCCGCGCTCGGCGCCGCACCCCAGAAGCGGGGCGTCTGCACCCGCGTCTACACGGTCACTCCGAAGAAGCCGAACTCGGCTCTGCGCAAGGTGTGCCGCGTGCGTCTCACCAACGGCTACGAGGTGACGAGCTACATCGGTGGCGAGGGCCACAACCTCCAGGAGCACTCGGTCGTTCTCATTCGCGGCGGTCGCGTCAAGGATCTGCCGGGCGTGCGCTATCACACGATTCGCGGCACCCTCGATTGCGCCGGGGTCGGCGAGCGCAAGCAGGGACGCTCCAAGTACGGTGCCAAACAGCCGAAGAAGTGATACGCCAGGAGTGCCACGATGTCACGTCGAGCCCAAGCGCCGGTGCGCGAGATTCTGCCGGACCCGAAGTTCAGCAATCTCATGCTCGCGAAGTTCATGAACGTCATCATGAAGAGCGGCAAGAAGTCGGTGGCGGAGCGCATCCTGTACGGCGCGCTCGACCGTATCGCCGAGAAGACGGGGCGCCCGGGCGGAGAGGCGATCGACGTGCTCTCCCAGGCCCTCGACAACGTGAAACCGGTGGTCGAGGTGAAGTCGCGCCGCGTCGGTGGTGCCACGTACCAGGTTCCGGTTGAAGTTCGTGCCACGCGCCGCCAGACACTGGCGATGCGCTGGGTGATCGAGGCCGCCCGCGCGCGCTCGGAGAAGTCGATGGCATTTCGGCTTGCGCACGAGCTGATGGACGCTGCGGAGAACCGCGGCGCCGCCGTGCGCAAGCGTGAGGACACGCATCGGATGGCCGAGGCAAACAAGGCCTTCGCACACTATCGCTGGTAACCGAACGCCGCCCCGGCTGAGCGCGATGCCGCCCGCCGGGCGGCCCACTCTCTTGACCTAGGACCCTACAGTGCCCCGCTCAACTCCCATAGAGCGCTACCGCAACATCGGCATCTCGGCCCACATCGACGCCGGGAAGACCACCACGACCGAGCGCATCCTTTTTTATACCGGCGTGTCGCACAAGATCGGCGAGGTGCATGACGGTGCGGCCGTCATGGACTACATGGAGCAGGAGCAGGAGCGCGGGATCACGATCACCGCGGCGGCGACCACGTGCTTCTGGAAGGGCATGGATAACACCTTCCCCGAGCACCGCATCAACATCATCGATACCCCAGGGCACGTCGACTTCACCATCGAGGTGGAGCGTTCGCTGCGCGTGCTCGACAGTGCCGTCGCCGTGTTCTGCGCGGTCTCGGGCGTGCAGCCGCAATCGGAGACCGTTTGGCGGCAAATGAACCGTTACGGCGTGCCGCGCATCGCCTTCGTGAACAAGATGGATCGCGCCGGCGCCGACTTCCTGCGTTGCGTGCAGCAGATCAAGGAGCGCCTGCGCGGCAATCCCGTGCCCGTGCAGCTGCCGATCGGCGCTGAGGAAGGCTTCGAAGGCGTCATCGACCTGGTACGCATGAAGGCCATCTACTGGGACATGGAAACCCAGGGCATGCGCTTCGAGTACCGCGACATTCCGCCCGCTCTCAAGGAGCAGGCCGATGAGTATCGCGCCAAGATGATCGAGGTGGCCGCGGATGCGAATGAGGAGTTGCTCCATAAGTATCTCGAGGAGGGTACGCTCTCCGATGAGGAGATCCGCCGCGGGCTGCGCGTGCGTTCGCTCAGGAACGAGATCTGCCTGTGCATGTGCGGCTCCGCCTTCAAGAACAAGGGCGTGCAGGCCATGCTGGATGCGATCATCGAGTACATGCCCTCACCCGTCGACATGCCCGAGGTGAAGGGCACCGACGGCGACGGCCGGCCGGCCACGCGCAAGGCCGACGACGATGCGCCGTTCGCCGCACTCGCGTTCAAGATCCTGAACGATCCGTTCGTCGGCAATCTCACCTTCTTTCGTGTCTACTCCGGCACGCTCAACTCGGGCGACACCGTGTACGTGCCGACGAAGGACCGGAAGGAACGCATCGGGCGTTGCCTGCAGATGCACGCCTCCGAGCGCACCGAGATCAAGGAGGTGCGCGCCGGTGACATCGCGGCGGCCGTGGGCCTGAAGGACGTGATCACGGGAGACACGCTCTGCGACATCGAGCACCCCATCACGCTTGAGAAGATGGTGATCCCGACGCCCGTCATCTCGGTGGCCGTGGAGCCCAAGACCAAGGCCGACCAGGAGAAGATGGGACTCGCGCTGCAGCGCCTCGCGAAGGAAGACCCGTCATTCCGCGTCAACACCGATCAGGAGTCCGGGCAGACGATCATCTCCGGGATGGGAGAGCTGCACCTCGAGATCATCGTCGATCGCATGAAGCGCGAGTTCAAGGTCGAGGCCAATGTGGGCAAGCCGCAGGTCGCGTACCGCGAAACGATTCGTGCCGCGGTCGAGTCCGAAGGCAAGTTCGTGCGTCAATCGGGCGGGCGTGGTCAATACGGTCACATCTGGCTGAAGCTCGAGCCACTCGAGTCCGGCAAGGGCTACGAGTTCGTCAATGGCATCACCGGCGGCTCGGTGCCGAAGGAGTACATCCCCGCGGTCGACAAGGGGGTGCGCGAGGCGCTCGACACCGGCGTGATCGCGGGCTATCCGGTCGTGGACATCAAAGTCACGGCGTTCGACGGCTCCTACCACGATGTGGACTCGAGCGAGATGGCGTTCAAGATCGCCGCCTCGATCGGCTTCAAGGAGGGCTTCCGCAGGGCCCGGCCGGTGCTGCTCGAGCCGATCATGAAGGTCGAGGTCGTCACGCCCGAGGACTACTCCGGAGATGTGATCGGCGATCTCAACCGGCGTCGTGGGCAGATTCTCGGCATGGACGAGACGGCCGCCGGCAAGTCGATCAGCGCCGAGGTGCCGCTCTCGGAGATGTTCGGCTACGCGACGACGGTGCGCTCGATGAGCCAGGGGCGCGCGACCTTCACCATGGAGTTCGCCAAGTACACCGAAGTCCCGCCCAATATCGCCGAAGGTATCATCAAGAAGTAACGCTGCCAGGACCATCAACATGAGCAAAGAGAAATTTGAGCGCACCAAGCCGCACGTGAACGTGGGGACGATTGGGCACGTGGATCACGGTAAGACGACTTTGACGGCGGCGCTGACGAAGGTGATGGCCGAGACGCACGGTGGGACGTACATGGCGTACGACCAGATAGACAAGGCTCCCGAGGAGAAGGCGCGCGGGATCACGATTGCGACGGCGCACGTGGAGTATCAAAGCGCCAAGCGTCACTACGCGCATGTGGACTGTCCTGGGCATGCGGACTACGTGAAGAACATGATCACGGGAGCTGCGCAGATGGATGGGGCGATTTTGGTGGTATCGGCGGCGGATGGGCCGATGCCGCAGACGCGCGAGCACATCTTGCTGGCGCGCCAGGTAGGGGTGCCCTACATCGTGGTGTACATGAACAAGGCGGACATGGTGGATGATGCGGAGCTGCTGCAGCTGGTGGAGATGGAGGTGCGGGAGCTTTTGACGAAGTACGAGTTTCCCGGAGACAAGACTCCGGTGATCATCGGCTCGGCGCTGAAGGCTCTCGAGGGGGAGAACAGCGAGCTTGGGGTGAAGTCGGTGTTGAAGCTGGTGGAGGAGATGGATGCGTACATCCCGGTGCCCAAGCGCGACATTGACAAGCCGTTTTTGATGCCTGTGGAGGATGTGTTCTCGATCTCTGGTCGCGGCACGGTGGTGACGGGGCGCATTGATCGAGGGGTGATCAAGGTCAACGATGAGGTAGAGATTGTGGGCTTGCGGCCCACGCTGAAGACCACCTGCACGGGCGTGGAGATGTTTCGCAAGCTTCTGGATGAGGGGCAGGCGGGGGACAACGTGGGGGTGCTCTTGAGGGGCACCAAGCGTGAGGAGGTGGAGCGCGGGCAGGTGCTGGCCAAGCCCGGCAGCATCACCCCGCACACCAAGTTTGAGTGTGAGGTGTACGTGCTGACCAAGGAGGAGGGCGGGCGGCATACGCCTTTCTTCAAGGGGTACCGGCCGCAGTTTTACTTTCGCACCACCGATGTGACCGGGACGATTGAGTTGCCGGGGGACACCGAGATGGTGATGCCCGGGGACAACATCAAGATGACGGTGGAGCTGATCAGCCCGATTGCCATGGAGCAGGGGCTGCGCTTTGCCATTCGCGAGGGTGGCAAGACCGTCGGCTCGGGTGTGGTCTCCAAAGTGTTGAAGTAGGCGGCTGAGCAGCGGGCGAAAAGCACGCTTTTCGCCGCCGGCCGACGTAGTATTGTCCGCCGCGATTGCCGGGAGCAATTTCGGCCCAATGAGAGCAGCATGGCAAACCAGAACATCCGGATCCGGCTCAAGGCCTTCGACCATCGTCTGATCGACACCTCCGCCCGCGAGATCGTCGAGACCGCCAAGCGCACCGGCGCCACCGTGCGTGGTCCCGTGCCCCTGCCGACCAAGATGGAGCGCTTCACGCTGCTCATCTCCCCGCATGCCGACAAGGACGCACGGGATCAGTACGAGTTGCGCACCCACAAGCGCCTCATGGACATCCTGAATCCGACCGACAAGACGGTCGATGCGCTCATGAAGCTCGAGCTGCCGGCCGGTGTGGACGTACAGATCAAGCTGAACTGATTCGATTGGCTGCAAGTCCCCTGCGGCGCTGTTCGCGGAGCAGGCGCCAGCGGCCCATCCGACGGTAAAGCGCGCGGCTCCTGCCCGCGAGGCAAGCTTTCAAGGCTTGTACCGCGGGAGCCCGCCCCGTATACTCCGCGGCCTTTTCCGCCAGGGCTAACGCCCGCGGCGCGTTGCGTCGTCAATGGCGGTATCGGGCGAGGTTGGAGCGCGCCTCGGCGCCTCTCCAAGACCACTCGAGCATCAGGCCCCACGCGGTCGCCTGAACTCCTGTTGTCCGAGCACCTCTCCCGACTGGGTTGCGCGCGGGCGCATCCGTGGATGCCACCGCTGTGGCAGATCGTGAACCACCGCAGGCGAAGAAGCGCTCATGAAAAACTCGATTGGTCTGGTCGGCCGCAAGTGCGGCATGACGCGCATCTTCACCGATACCGGGGAGACCGTTCCGGTCACCGTGATCGAGGTGCTGCCCAACCGCGTCACCCAGCTCAAGTCCGTCGAGGGTGACGGCTATCGGGCCGTGCAGGTGACTTTCGGCACGCGCCGGCCGCAGCTGCTGAGCAAGGCCCTGGCAGGCCATTTCGGCAAGGCCAACGTGGCACCCGGCCGCGGACTGGTCGAGTTCCGCGTGGCCGAAGGCGAGGCGGCCGATCTCAAGGCGGGCGCGGAGCTGCGTGCGGATCTCTTTCAGGCGGGCGCGATCGTCGATGTCACCGGAACGACCCAGGGAAAGGGCTTCGCCGGCACGATGAAGCGGCACAACTTCGCGGGCGGCTACGCCTCGCACGGCAACTCGCTCTCGCACCGAGCGCCGGGCTCCATCGGTCAACGCCAGACACCCGGTCGCGTCTTCAAGGGCAAGCGCATGTCGGGACATCTCGGTGTCGTGCGGCGCACGACCGAGAATCTTCGGGTCGTGGAGGTGGATGCCGAGCGGAACCTGCTCCTCATCCGTGGCGCCGTGCCGGGAGCCGAGGGCGGCAACGTCATCGTGCGACCTTCTCTCAAGGCCGCGCGCCGCGCGCTGCGCAAGACGATCGCGCCGAGCAAGGCCGTGAAGCCGGGAACGACGGTGCCCAAGCCGGCAGCCGCTCCGGCCGCCAAGCCCGCGGCTGCCAAACCGGCCGCGCCGAGCAAGTAGCAGTAGGCGAGCGAGCATGGTCAATCTCAAGCTCATCGATGGTGGCGGCGCGCTGCAGGCGTCCGAGGCCGCATTCGGGCGCGAGCTCAACGAGGCACTCATTCATCAGGTCGTGACCGCCTATCGGGCGGCGGGCCGGGCGGGCACGAAGGCCCAGAAGTCGCGCGCGCAGGTGAGCGGCGGCGGCCGCAAGCCCTGGTCGCAGAAGGGCACGGGACAGGCGCGGGCCGGCTCGAACCGCAGTCCGATCTGGGTGGGCGGCGGCAAAACCTTCGCCGCGCAACCGCGCGACTTCGCCCAGAAGGTGAACCGCAAGATGTATCGCGGCGCCCTCCGCTCGATGCTCTCCGAGCTCGTGCGTCAGGAGCGACTGCTGGTCGTCTCGCAGCTCGCTCTCGATGCGGGCAGAACCAAGCTGCTCGCCTCGCAGCTCAAGGCCTGGCAGCTGCACAGCGTGCTGATCCTCGTGGAGGCCGCCGACGAGAAGCTCTATCTCGCCGCGCGCAATCTACCCGACGTTGAAGTGCTCGAAGTCGGCAAGCTCAATCCCTTGAGCCTGCTGAGTCACGACAAGGTGCTGATGACCGCGGCCGCGGTGAAGATGCTGGAGGCGCGCCTGCAATGAATCGTGAACAGCTGACCGGGGTGTTGCTCGCACCGCACGTGACCGAGAAGACATCGCTCGCGACGCAGAACAACAATCAGTACGCCTTCCGCGTGCGCCGCGAGGCGACCAAGACCGACATCAAGAAGGCGGTGGAACTGATGTTCGAGGTGCAGGTGCAGCGCGTGCAGGTCGTGAACGAGCCCGGCAAGAAGCGCCGCTTCGGCCGCCTGCAGGGACGCACGCAAGATTGGAAGAAGGCCTACGTACGCCTCGCGCAGGGACAGACGATCGACTACGAGGCCAAGGCGAAGGGCTGAGCGCGGGAGAGGACAGGAGCATGGCACTCAACAAGTTCAAGCCCACATCACCCGGCACCCGCGGTGTGGTGCGCGTGGACCGCTCGCACCTGTACAAGGGCGAGCCGCATCGCCCGCTCACCGTGGCGCAGCACAAGAGCGGCGGTCGCAACCACTTCGGCCGCATGACGACACGGCACATCGGCGGCGGCTCGCGCCAGAAGTACCGCATCATCGACTTCAGGCGCGACAAGGACGGCGTTCCGGGTGTCGTCGAGCGCATCGAGTACGACCCGAACCGCACCGCGCACATCGCGCTCGTGCGCTTCAAGGATGGCGAGCGGCGCTACATGCTGGCCACCAAGGGCATGGCGCAGGGTGATGAGGTGCGCTCGGGCGTCGACGCACCGATCAAGTCCGGCAACTCGATGGCGTTGCGCCACATTCCGGTTGGCTCCCTGGTACACAACATCGAGCTCAAGCCGGGCAAGGGCGGGCAGCTCGCGCGCAGCGCGGGCAGCTCCGCGCAGTACACCTCGCGCGAAGGCGTCTATGCATTCCTGCGGCTCAAATCGACCGAGGTCCGCAAGGTGCACATCGACTGTCGAGCGACGATCGGCGAGCTCAGCAACGACGAGCACAATTTGCGCAGCTACGGCAAGGCAGGCGCGATGCGCTGGCGCGGCGTGCGTCCCACCGTGCGCGGGCTCGCCATGAATCCCGTCGATCATCCGCACGGCGGCGGCGAGGGCAAGTCCGGCCAGGGCAACCCGCATCCCGTGTCGCCGTGGGGCTGGAACACCAAGGGTCTGAAGACGCGCCACAACAAGCGCACGGACAACATGATCGTGCAGCGGCGCCGTAACAAGGTGCGCTAGAGATCAAGGTAGCCACATATGCCGCGTTCAACGAAGAAGGGCCCGTTCGTCGATCTGCATCTTGCGAAGAAGGTGCAGGTCGCGCACGCCAAGAACGACCGCAAGCCGATCAAGACCTGGTCGCGCCGCTCGATGATCGTGCCCGACATGGTGGGGCTCACCATCGCGGTGCATAACGGGCGGCAGCACATTCCGGTGCTGGTCACGGAGAACATGGTCGGGCACAAGCTCGGCGAGTTCGCCCCGACGCGCATCTTCAAGGCGCACTCGGGCGACAAGAAGGTCGAGACCGCGCCGGCGGCGACCTGATGGCAGCTCTCGAGGCACGCTAGATGGAAGTCACAGCCGTATTGCGCTACGCGCGCATCTCGCCGCAGAAGTGCCGCTTGGTGGCCGACACCGTGCGCGGCCAGCCGGTCAACAATGCGCTCAACACGCTCAAGTTCATGCCGAAAAAGGGCGCGAAGCTCGTCTACAAGGTGCTCTGGTCGGCGATCGCGAACGCTCAGGAGAACCAGGGCCTCGATGTGGACGATTTGAAGGTGTCGCGCATCCACATCGATGCCGCGCCGATGTTCAAGCGCTTCGCCGCACGTGCCAAGGGACGCGGCACGCGCATCATCAAGCGCAACAGCCATATCACCGTCGCGGTGAGCGACGGCAAGAAGGACTGAAAGCATGGGTCAGAAGGTCAATCCGCTCGGCATCCGTCTCGGCATCACGCGCGACTGGATGTCCAAATGGTATGCGGGCAAGAAGCAGTTCCCGCTGCACGTGCACACCGATTTCCGCGTGCGTCAGTTCCTGCACAGCCGCCTCGCGGACGCCTCCGTGAGCCGCATCCAGATCGAGCGCGCCGCGAAGAAGGTCAACATCACGATTCAGACCGCGCGTCCGGGCATCGTGATCGGCAAGAAGGGCGAGGATATCGAGAAGCTGCGCCTCGAGACGGCGAAGTTGCTCGGCATGAGCGTCAACGACGTGCGCCTCAACATCGCGGAAATCCGCAAGCCCGAGCTCGATGCACAGCTCGTGGCCGACGGCATCGCACAGCAGATCGAGAAGCGCGTGATGTTCCGGCGTGCCATGAAGCGCGCCGTGATGAGCACGATGCGCAGCGGCGCACTCGGTGTGAAGGTGCGCGTGTCCGGACGTTTGAACGGCGCGGAAATCGCGCGCACCGAGTGGTATCGCGAGGGGCGCATTCCGCTGCACACCTTCCGCGCGGATATCGACTACGGTCTGTCCGAGGCGCGCACCACCTACGGCGTGATCGGCGTCAAGGTGTGGATCTTCAAGGGCGAGATTTTCGACCAGGCCGATCTGGCGCAGCCGGCTGCGCCCGAAGGCGAAGCGGCCGCACAGGCCGCCGCGCCGACGCCCCCCGCGGCTCCTGCGGCGCCTGCGGCGGCGGCCGAGACACCGGCCTGAAGGCACTCCCATGCTGCAGCCGAAGCGCACCAGGTATCGCAAGCAGTTCAAGGGCCGCAACGCCGGCATGGCCTTGCGTGGCAGCTCCGTTTCCTTCGGCGAGTTCGGCCTGAAGGCGACGAGCCGCGCGCGCATGACCGCCCGCGAGATCGAGGCGGCGCGCCGTGCCATGGCGCGCTACGTCAAGCGTGGCGGGCAGATCTGGATTCGGGTCTTTCCCGACGTGCCGATCACCAAGAAGCCGCTCGAGGTGCGCATGGGCAGCGGCAAGGGCAACGTCGAGTACTGGGTGGCACGCGTGCAGCCCGGCAAGGTGCTGTTCGAGATGGAAGGCGTCGATGAGGTTACGGCGCGCGAGGCCTTTCGCCTGGCGAGCTCCAAGCTGTCGGTGTCGACGGCCTTCGTGAAGCGGCAGGTACGCTGATGGAAGCCAAACAGCTGCGGGGAAAGTCGCCCGAGGAGCTCGTGGATGAGCTCACCAAGCTGCGCCGCGAGCAGTTCGCGCTGCGCATGCAGCGCGCGACCGGACAGACGGTGAAGCCGGATCAGTTCAGCAAGGTGCGCCGCAATATCGCGCGCCTGAAGACCGTCGTGCGCGAGATGCGAACGGCGGGTGGAGATCGCAGCAAATGAGCGCAGAGACCAAGACCCTCACCGGGCGCGTGGTGAGCAACAAGATGCAGAAGACGATCGCCGTCGAGATCGAGCGCCTCGTCAGGCATCCGACCTACGGCAAGTACATCCGCCGCACGACGAAGCTGCTCGCGCACGATGAGAAGAACGAGTCGCGCGAGGGTGACAAGGTGACCATCGCGCAGTGCCGACCGCTATCGCGGCGCAAGTCCTGGCGGCTGGTCGCCGTGCTCGAGCGCGCGCCGGCACGCTGAGGCGCAGCCCGAGAGTGCACCATGATCCAGTTACGTACCATGCTCAATGCCGCCGACAACAGCGGCGCGCGCACGCTGATGTGCATCAAGGTGCTCGGCGGCACGCGGCGCCGCTACGCCACCGTCGGCGATGTCATCAAGGTAAGCGTCAAGGATGCGATCCCGCGCGGCAAGGTCAAGAAGGGCGAGGTCTACGACGCCGTCGTCGTGCGCACCAAGCGTGGCGTGCGGCGCCCCGACGGCTCGCTCATCCGCTTCGATGGCAATGCGGCCGTGCTGCTCACCAACAAGCTCGAGCCGATCGGCACGCGCATCTTCGGACCGGTCACGCGCGAGCTGCGCACACAGGCCTTCATGAAGATCATCTCCCTCGCGCCGGAAGTGCTGTGATGAAGAAGATCCGCAAGGGTGATCAGGTCGTGGTGATCTCGGGGCGCGACAAGGGCGCGCGTGGCACCGTGATCCGCGTGCTCGAGGAGCACGTGGTGGTCGAGAACGTGAACAAGGTGAAGAAGCACCAAAAGCCCAATCCGCAGGCGAGCCCTCCGCGGCCGGGCGGCATCGTCGACAAGGAGATGCCGCTGCACGTCTCCAAGATCGCGATCTGGAACCCCGCGACCAAGAAGGCCGACCGCATCGGCTTCAAGACGCTCGCCGACGGCAGAAAGGTGCGCTGCTTCCGCTCCAACGGAGAGATGCTGGAGGCGTGACGAGCGCCCCCGCTGCATGAACTTATGGCCAGACTGCAAGAGTACTACCGAGACAAGATCGTGCCGCAGCTCCGCAAGGACCTGGGCCTCGACAATCCCATGCAGGTGCCGCGCATCAGCAAGATCACGGTGAACATGGGAGTCGGCGAGGCCGTGGCGGACAAGAAGATCATGGATGCCGCCGTCGCCGATCTCACTAAGATCACCGGGCAGAAGCCGCTCGTGTGCAAGTCGCGCAAGTCGATCGCCTCCTTCAAGCTGCGGGCGGGCCTGCCCGTCGGTTGCAAGGTGACGTTGCGCGGCGCGCGCATGTACGAGTTCCTCGACCGGCTGATCAATATCGCGATCCCGCGCATCCGCGACTTCCGCGGCGTCTCGCCGCGCGCCTTCGACGGTCACGGCAACTACAGCCTCGGCGTGCGCGAGCAGATCATCTTTCCGGAGATTCAGTACGACCAGATCGATCAGGTGCGCGGCATGGACATCACGATCACCACGACCGCGGCCGACAACAAGCAGGGCCGGGCACTGCTCGAGGCATTCAGCTTCCCGTTCAGGAAGTAAGAGGTACGACACGCTCATGGCGAAGACGAACATGGTCGAGCGCGAGAAGCGGCGCGCCAAAATTGTGAAGCGCTACGCGGCGCGGCGCGCGCAGTTGAAGGAACTGATTCGCAACCCGAAGACCAGCCCCGAGGAGCGCCAGGCGGCGCAGGCGCGCCTGCAATCGCAGCCGCGCGATGCGAGCCCATCGCGGCAGCGCAACCGCTGCCAGATCACCGGGCGCTCGCGCGGGGTGTATCGCAAGTTCGGCCTGTCTCGCGTCAAGATCCGCGAGGTCGCGATGCGCGGTGAGATTCCAGGGCTGTCGAAGGCCAGCTGGTAAGGAAAGCTGCATGAGCATGACTGATCCGATTGCCGACCTGCTGACGCGCATTCGCAACGGACAGAGCGCGCGCAAGAGCGAGGTGACCGTCGCCTCCTCGCGGCTCAAGACCGCAATCGTGCGGGTGCTGAAGGAGGAGGGCTACGTGGCCGACTATCGCATCGATGGTGATGGCCCGAAACAAACCCTCATCGTCGGTCTCAAATACTACGAGGGCCGTCCCGTCATCGACCGCCTCGAGCGCGTGAGCAAGCCCGGGCTGCGCATCTATCGCGGCAAGGACGAGCTGCCGAAGATCCTCGGTGGCATGGGAACGGTGATCGTCTCGACGCCGAAGGGCGTCATGACGGACCGCCAGGCCCGCTCGATCGGGCAGGGCGGTGAAGTGCTGTGCATCGTGGCGTGATTCCATGAGCAGAGTCGCCAAAGCGATTATCGAGCTGCCCCAGGGGGTGACGGCCACCGTCACGCCCGAGGCCGTCACCATCAAGGGCGCCAAAGGCGCGCTGTCGCTCGCCCTGAAGAAGGGCATCAGCGTGGTGCAGGAAGAGAAGAAGCTCGCGGTGAAGTACGGGGGTGAGGATGGTCTGAGCATGCAGGCCGGTGCCACGCGCGCGCATCTCGCCAACATGGTGCAGGGCGTCACCAAGGGTTATGAGCGCAAGCTCGAGCTGGTGGGCGTGGGTTTTCGCGCGCAGATGCAGGGCAAGTCGCTGCATCTGACGCTCGGCTTCTCGCACCCCGTGGACTACGCGATCCCCGAGGGCATCGCGATCGAGACACCGAGCCAGACCGAGATCATCGTCCGTGGCGTCGATCGCCAAAAGGTCGGCCAGGTGGCCGCCGAAATTCGCGGGCTCCGGCCGCCGGAGCCGTACAAGGGCAAGGGCGTGCGGTACGCGAACGAGAAGATCGAGCTGAAGGAAGGCAAGAAGAAGTGATGCGGAGACTCGAACGATGAGCGTGATCAGCAAGAAAGGCCGACGCCTGCGGCGCGCGGTGAAGACTCGCGCCCGCATCCGTGCGCAGGGCGTGGCGCGCTTGAGCGTGCACCGCACTCCGCGGCACATCTATGCGCAGGTGACCGATGCGACGGGCGCGACCGTGATCGCAGCCGTCTCGACCGTGCAGCAGCAGGTGCGCCAGGGACTCAAGACCACGGGCAACGTCGAGGCCGCGAAGGCCGTGGGCCGCGCGATCGCAGAGCGCGCCAAGGCGGCCGGGGTGCAGAAGGTCGCGTTCGATCGCTCGGGATTTCAGTTTCACGGCCGCATCAAGGCGCTGGCGGATGCCGCGCGCGAAGCGGGCCTCGAGTTCTAGAGAGCAGGTATCTGAATCATGGCAAGACCGGAAAAAGGGCAACCCGCGGATGAGCTGCTCGAGAAGCTCGTGGCAGTCAACCGCACCGCCAAGGTCGTCAAGGGCGGCCGTCAGTTCGGCTTCACCGCGCTCACCGTCGTCGGCGATGGTGCGGGCCGCGTCGGCTATGGCTTTGGCAAAGCGCGCGAGGTACCGGTTGCGATCTCCAAGGCGATGGCGCAGGCGCGCAAGAACATGATCAACGTCGCGCTGCGCAACGACACGCTCTACTACGCGGTCAAGGGCAGCCACGGCGCGACGCGCGTGCTGATGCAGCCCGCCTCCGATGGAACCGGTGTGATCGCGGGCGGCGGCATGCGTGCGGTACTCGAGTGCGTCGGTGTGCGCAACGTGCTCGCCAAGAGCTATGGCTCGCGCAATCCGATCAACGTCGTGCGCGCCACCATCGATGCGCTCTCGCACGTGCACTCGCCCGATGAGGTCGCCGCCAAGCGCGGCAAGACCCTGGAGGAGATCCTCGCGTGAGCGCATCTGCCAAGGAACTGAAGGTGACGCTTCTCAAGAGCGTTCACGGGCAGCTCGCCCACATCGCGGCCTCGGTGCGCGGCCTCGGCCTGCGCCGTCGCCATCAGACCGTCACGGTGGCGAACACGGTCGAGAACCGCGGCATGATCCGCACCGCGCAGCATCTGCTGCGCGTGGAGGGCTGAGCTCATGCGCATGAATAGCTTGAGGCCGGGCAGGGGTGCGCGCCGCCCGCGGCTACGCGTGGGGCGCGGCGCGTCGGCCGGCCAGGGCAAGACCTGCGGACGCGGGGTCAAGGGACAGCGCGCCCGCAAGGGCGGCTATCACAAGGTCGGGTTCGAAGGCGGGCAGATGCCCTTACAGCGTCGCTTGCCGAAGGTGGGCTTCCGCTCGGCCATCAAGATGACGCGCTCGGAGGTGCGCCTGCACGAGCTCGCGAAGCTGGACGTGCCGGTGATCGATCTTGCCGCACTCAAGCGGGCGGGCATCGTCCCGGAATTCGCCGAGCGCGCCAAGGTCGTACTCTCGGGCGCGATCGATAAGGCCGTGACGCTCAAGGGCGTGGCGGCGACCAAGGGCGCGCAGGCTGCCATCACGGCGGCGGGCGGCAAGATCGAAGCCTGAAGGATCCGGCTTCTTCACGGGAACGAACGCAAGTGGCTAATCAAACCCTCACCAGTCCCGCTGCCGCGCTCGGCGAAGCTGCGCGCTACGGCGAGATTCGCAGCCGGCTGCTGTTCCTGATCGGCGGCCTGGTCGTGTACCGCATTGGGACCTTCATCCCCGTGCCCGGGATCAATCCGGCTGCCGTCGCCCGCTTCTTCAACGACCAATCGAACACGATTCTCGGCATCGCCAACATGTTCTCGGGCGGCGCCTTGCAGCGGCTGTCGATCTTCGCCATGGGCGTGATGCCCTATATCTCCGCTTCCATCATCATTCAGATGATGTCGATGGTCGTCCCGACGCTCGTCGAGTTGCGCAAGGAGGGCGAGTCGGGCCGGCGCAAGCTGACCGAGTACACGCGCTACGGCACCGTGCTGCTCGCTTTCTTCCAGTCGCTCGCGGCGGCAGTCGCGCTGCAGAACAACAACATGGTGCTCGTGACCGGGTTCCAGTGGCTGTTCACGGCCACCATCACGATGACCACGGGCACGCTGTTCCTCATGTGGCTCGGCGAGCAGATAACCGAGCGCGGGATCGGCAACGGTATCTCCATGCTGATCCTGTCGGGCATCGTCGCGGGGCTGCCGGGTGCGGTCGGCAACACGGCCGAGGCGATCAGCACCGGTGAGATGTCGGGTCCGTTTGCCCTGCTGCTCATCATCGTGGTGCTGGGCGTGACGGCTTTCGTGGTCTTCATGGAGCGCGCGCAGCGGCGCATTCCCGTCAACTATGCCAAGCGTCAGGTGGGCCGGCGGCTGTACGCCGGGCAAAGCAGCCATCTGCCGTTCAAGCTCAACATGTCGGGAGTCATTCCGCCGATTTTTGCCTCGAGCCTGCTGGTTTTCCCCGCCACCATCGCGAACTTCCTGGGCTCGAGCACCAACGGCTGGCTCGGCAACAGCCTGCAAGGCCTCGCCGCCTCGCTCGGCTACGGCCAGCCGCTGCACCTGGTCGCCTACGGGCTGCTGATCCTCTTCTTCTGCTTCTTCTACACGGCTCTGGTCTTCAACGCGCGCGATACCGCGCAGAACCTGCAGAAGTCGGGTGCCTTCATCCCGGGCATCCGTCCGGGCCAGCAGACTGCGGAATACATCGACAAGGTGCTCACCAGGCTCACGCTGTGGGGCGCGCTCTATGTGGTCGCCGTGTGTCTGCTCCCGGAGTTCCTGGTGTCCTCCCAGGGCGTCCCGTTCCAGTTCGGCGGCACCTCGCTCATGATCGTCGTGGTGGTCGTCATGGACTTCATGGCACAGCTGCAGGCGCACACCGTTTCGCACCAATACCCCGGCCTGCTCAAGAAGGCCAACCTGCTCGGCTATGGCCGCAGCGGTCATGGAGGCTGAATCATGAAAGTCCGACCTTCAGTGAAGAAGATCTGCAAGAACTGCAAGATCGTGCGCCGCCGACGCGTGGTGTATGTCATCTGCAGCGATCAGCGGCACAAGCAGCGCCAAGGCTAGAGCGTGGCGCTTTCCATTGAATTAGCGGCCCCCAGGCCATAGATAGGCAGGTTCGCACATGGCACGCATCGCCGGCATCAACATCCCCATGAACAAGCACGTGTGGGTGGGGCTCACGCACATCTACGGCGTGGGGCGCGCACGCGCGCTCGAGGCCTGTCACAGTGCCGGAGTGAAGGCGGAGACACGCGTCAAGGACCTGACCGAGACGGAGGTCAATGCCATCCGCTCGCAGATCGCGAAGTGGGCGGTGGAAGGCGACCTGCGCCGCGAGGTCTCCATGAACATCAAGCGGCTGATGGACCTCGGCACCTATCGTGGGATGCGCCATCGGCGCGGACTGCCGGTGCGGGGCCAGCGTACGCGCACCAATGCGCGCACGCGCAAGGGCCCGCGCAAGCAGGCCGTGAAGCTCAACGCACCGCCCGGCAAGGCATGAGGTCGTTAAATGGCTGAGCAGAAACGCGAGGGTCAGACCGCGGGCGCAAGCGCTGCGGCGAAGAAGCCCAAGAAGGCGCGCAAGAACGTGCTCGATGCGATCGCGCACGTGCATGCGTCCTTCAACAACACCATCGTCACGATCACGGACCGTCAGGGCAACACGCTTTCCTGGGCCACCGCAGGTGGCTGCGGCTTTCGTGGCTCGCGCAAGAGCACGCCGTTTGCCGCGCAGGTTGCCGCCGAGAAGGCAGGCACGGCCGCGCAGGAGCATGGTGTAAAGAACGTGGAAGTGCGCGTGGCCGGACCCGGGCCGGGGCGCGAGTCTGCGGTGCGGGCGCTGAATTCGTGCGGCTTGAAGATTACGAGCATTGCCGATGTGACCCCGATTCCCCACAACGGCTGCCGGCCGCCCAAGAAGCGTCGGGTCTGAGAGGAACAGCTAAATGGCGCGTTACATCGGTCCGAAGTGCAAGCTCGCGCGACGCGAGGGAACGGATCTGTTCCTCAAGAGCGGCGTGAAGCCGCTCGAGAACAAGTGCAAGCTGCAAGTGCCTCCGGGCGGCATCAAGGGCGAGCGGCGCACGCGGCTGTCCGACTACGGCCTGCAGCTGCGTGAGAAGCAGAAGCTGCGGCGCATGTACGGCGTGCTGGAGCGACAATTCGGTAACTATTACGAACAGGCGGCACGCCGCACGGGTGCGACCGGCGAGAACCTGCTCAAGCTCCTGGAGAGCCGGCTCGACAACGTCGTGTATCGCATGGGCTTTGCCGCGACGCGCTCCGAGGCACGCCAGCTCGTGAGCCACAAGGCGCTCACCGTGAACGAGCAGGTCGTGACCATACCGTCCTATCAATGCCGGCCCGGCGACGTGGTGCAGGTGCGCGAGAAGTCGCGCAAGCAGCTGCGCATCCAAAGCGCGCTCAACGTCGCTCAGCAGGTCGGCTTGCCCGACTGGGTCGAGGTGGATGACAAGCAGATGCGCGGGGTGTTCAAGACGGCGCCGGCGCGCGATGACGTGCTGCCGGATATCAACGAGAACCTGGTAGTCGAGCTGTATTCGAAGTGATTCAACACGCGCGCCCGCGCGGGCGGCGTGATGCGCTCGCCCCGGGTGGCCGCGCCGTATTCGCCATGATTTCCTTTGCTGCCGGATCCGCCGGCAAGGTGTGAGTGCAATGCAGGGTTCCATCGGAGAGTTTCTCAAGCCGCGCGTGGTGAAGGTGCAGCCGGTTGCGCCTCGACAAGCGCGCGTCGTGATCGAGCCGTTTGAGCGCGGCTTCGGCCATACCCTCGGCAACGCGCTGCGGCGCGTGCTGCTGTCCTCCATGCCGGGGAGCGCCATCACCGAGGTCGAGATCGACGGCGTGCTCCACGAGTACACGAGCATCGAGGGCGTGCAGGAGGACGTGGTCGATATTCTGCTCAATCTGAAGCAGGTCGCGATTCGCATGCACACGCGCGAGACCGCCGAGCTGCGCCTGCACAAGAAGGGTCCCGGACCGGTGACCGCGGGGGATATCCAGACGGATCACGATATCGACGTCGTGAACCCGGAGCTCGTCATCGCAAACCTGACCAAGGCGGGCGAGCTCAACATGACGTTGCGCGTGGAGCGCGGCCGCGGCTACCGCCCGGCTGCCCAGCGCGCTGCGTTCGAGGAGCAGACGCGTCCCATCGGACGGCTGCAGCTCGATGCCTCGTTTTCGCCGGTGCGGCGTGTCACCTACTCCGTCGATGCAGCGCGCGTCGAGCAGCGCACCGACCTCGACAAGCTCGTGATCGACATCGAGACCAACGGCACCATCGATGCGGAGGAAGCGATCCGCCGCGCGGGTGGCATCCTCAAGGATCAGCTGTCCGTGTTCGTCGATCTGCAGGGCGAGGAGGAAGCCGCGACCAAAGTCTCTGAGATGCAGTTCGATCCCATTCTGCTGCGTCCCGTCGACGAGCTCGAGCTTACCGTGCGCAGCGCGAACTGCCTGAAGGCCGAGAACATTCACTACATCGGCGACCTCGTGCAGCGTACTGAGGTCGAGCTGCTGCGCACCCCGAACCTCGGCAAGAAGTCCTTGACCGAGATCAAGGAGGTGCTGCAGAGCCATGGATTGATGCTCGGCATGCGGCTCGAGGGCTGGCCGCCGGCGGGCCTCAAGCACGACGAAGACAGGGACGTCCTTTAAGGGCGCTGCAGGCGCTCCCGAGCGGGAAACTCCAGCATGCGACACCATCTTTCAGGCCGGCAGCTGTCGCGCAACAGCTCGCACCGGCACGCGCTGCTCCGTAACATGAGCGTCTCGCTGCTACGCCACGAGACCATCCGCACCACCTTGCCCAAGGCGAAGGAGCTGCGTCGTGTGGTGGAGCCGCTGATCACCCTCGCCAAGACGGACAGTGAGGCGCGTCGGCGTCTCGCCTTTGCGCGGCTGCGCGACTCCGCCGTGGTCGAGAAGCTGTTTGCCGAGCTCGCGCCGCGCTTCAAGGCACGGCCGGGCGGCTACACGCGCATCCTGCACATGGTGCCGCGCCCCGGTGACTCGGCCCCCATGGCGCTGATGCAGCTGGTCGAAGGGGCGACAGAGACCGCCGCGACCGAGGAAAAGCCGAAACGCAAGAAGAAGGTGGCGAAGGAAGCATCCGCGCCGGATAAATCCAAGCGCAAGCAGCAGGCCGCGGCCGGGGAAAAGCCGAAGCGCCGCAAGAAGGCGGCGACCGCCTGAGGCCCTCTTAAGAGACGGGGAGAAGCTCATGGGACTTGCCAAAGAATTCAAAGAATTTGCCATGCGCGGCAACGTCATCGACCTCGCAGTCGGCGTGGTCATCGGCGCTGCTTTCGGAAAGATCGTGAGCTCGCTCGTGAGCGATCTCATCATGCCGCCGCTCGGACTTGCCATCGGTGGTATGAGCTTCAGCGAGCTCGCCGTCCGAATCGGAACGGATCCGGCCGGCAAGCCCGTACTTTTCAAGTACGGCAACTTCTTGCAGACGATCTTCGAATTCGTGATCATCGCGCTCGCGCTCTTCCTGCTCCTCAAGGGCATCAACAGCCTGAAGCGGCCGCCGCCGCCTTCGTCGGCCACGCCGCCGCCACCGCCGACGCGCACCGAGCAGTTGCTCGAGGAAATCCGCGACGAGCTGGTGAAGCGCTGACGCTCTCACACCCGCCCGATGCCCGGGAGGCGGGGGTGTACGTGTCGCGGGGTAGCGGGAAATTGGGCAGGATATGTTCCCTTAGTGGCGATAAGGGAAAGTCTAGGCGCCCCTCCCGCGAGGGCGCGCATTCGTTGTCCCCCCCCGGCAGCGCCGCTCATCTTGAGCGTATCGCGCTCACGAGTGCGTTGACTCCGCGCGGAAGGCATCGCGCGTCAGGTTCTCGCAGCCGCTCGCGGTGATCGCGAGGTCGTCCTCGATGCGGATGCCACCGAACTTGCGCAGGCTGTCGACTTTCGCCCAGTCGATGCGCGTGGCGCGGTGATCGCTGCGCGCCTGCTCGAGAAGCTGCCCGATGAAGTAGATGCCGGGCTCCATCGTGACCACGAAGCCTGCCTCCAGCACGCGCGTCAGTCGCAGGAAAGGATGCCCCTCGGGACGCGGGATCTCATCACCCTCCGGAGCACGCAGCAGTCCGCCCACGTCGTGCACCTGCAGCCCGAGCAGATGGCCGAGTCCGTGGGGCAGAAACACGCTCGACACACCGGTCTCGACCGCCTCTTCGGCGTCGCAGGTGATGATGCCGGCATCTCGCAGCAGCTCGGCGACCAGACGGTGCGCCGAGAGGTGCACATCGCGCCAGTCGATCCCCGCATGCACGCTCGCGCACAGGGATTGCTGCAGATCGTCGAAGTGGCCCACTAGAGCGCCAAAATCCGCATCGCCGTGCGCGTACGTGCGGGTGATGTCGCTCGCGAAACCGCCAAACTCCGCTCCCGCATCGATGAGCAGCGAATGCACGGTGGCAGGGCGCGTGCGCTCGAGCAGCTGATAGTGCAGTACCGCCGCATTCTCGTTGAGCGCCACGATCGGGTTGTACGGCAGCTCCTGCTCGCGCAGCCCGCAGGCTGCGAGAAACGCCAGCTCGATCTCGAATTCCGAGGCGCCACCTGCGAAGGCGCGTGCCGCGGCCAGATGTCCGCGTGCGCCAAGCCGGCTCGCGCGGCGCAAGCAGGCCAGCTCGTAGCGCGTCTTGACGGCTCTGTCGTACTCGAGCCGCGTGAGCAGCTCGGGTGGGTTGAGCGACTCGATGCCCCAGCTCGCAAGCTCGGGAATGGCGCTTCCGATGTAGGCGATTCCGGCGAGCTTTTTCGGCAGAGCCACTCGAGCCGCCGTACGGTCAGGGACCGCCCTGAGATCGACATACTGCGTCCAGAAGGACTGCGGCAGAGGGGCGGGCTTATACCAGTAGTCCACCGGCTTATGAAAGAGCACCACGGGCGCACGTCCGGGCTCGTAGTAAAGGAAGCAGTCCGGCACGTCGGTGAGCGGCACCCACGCCTTGAACCACGCGTGCGCCTTGAACGGATACGCCTGATCGTCGCGGAAGATCTCTTCCAGCGGCCCTGAGTAGATGAGTACGCCGCAGTAGCCGCAAGCCGCAAGCGCACGATCGAAGCGCGTGCGCACCTGGCTCAAATGGGCGGGATATTCCGCCGCGACATCGGCGAGCTCTGCACTCACGCGGGGCAGACTAGGGGATCGGCAGACGCCCTTCAAGGCGTTGCGTACTGTAACGCTGCGTTGCAACATTCAATGTGGCACTCGAGCATCACGGCACCGCATGCGTGAGGCGTGCGCCGCGTGCTCGCACATTGAGCACAGCGCATCGCTTCCTGCATCGTTGCGCTGCGCGGAAACATCGCACCGCCGCCTCGCAACGTGTCGCTGCCATCCGACAAGTGCGTCACGAATGTTTCAAAAGCGGCGGCGACTCTATAGAATTCGGCGGCGCGACCAGCAATCGGTTGACAACTTGGTTGGTTTGACCTGGGTCTCTCACCGTTTTCCTTCTTTCGGGGTACCGCTCAATGAATACGAAACTTGCTCTCAGCGCTCTTGCCGCAGCGCTCCTGCTGGCAGCCTGTTCAAAACAGGAAGCCACGAGCCCAGCGCCCGCAGCAGAGTCCCCGCCTCCCGCGTCGGCTCCGGCCGAACAGCCGGCGGCTCCTGGCGCGACGCCGCCCGCGGACAACGCAGGTGGTGCGCCGCCGGCGTCGACCGAAGGCGGTGCCGCGCCCGCGACGCCACCCGCCGAAGGCGCGCCACCGGCCGGTGGTGCTCCGCCGTCGACGCCGCCGAAGCAGTAAGCTCGAGGCTCGTTGACTCGAGCCTGAACGGCTCACACACGGCCCGGACCGGCGCGCAAGCGGCCTGTCCGGGCTGTTTGTTTTCGGAAGCGCTCTATGACCTCGCAGGGAGGCTAGTGTGACGGTCAGTGTGCGTGATGCGCGTGACTCGGAGAGCGACCGTCTCTGGATCGCGCGCGTGTATCGCGACTATCTCGATGACCTCGCTCCGCTCAACACCGGAATCTTTCCGGTATTGGGCGAGGTCGGACATCGCGAGCCGGACCAGATTGCACGCTGGTTCGGCGATCCCAATGCCTACCCGCTGGTGATCGCCAACTCCGCGCAACCGGTCGGGTTCGCCATGGTCGCGCGTGCCGCGCCGCGCGCGGATCGCCGCAACGTGGACTACCGCATGGCCGAGTTCTTCGTGTCGCGCCCACATCGAGGGCTTGGCATCGGGCGCGGCGCGGTCCAACTGATTCTCGATCGCTTCGCTGGCCGCTGGGAGATCGTCGAGTACCAGCGCAATCCGGGCGCGGTGAATTTCTGGCGCCGCGTGGTATCGGTCTACACCCGCGGCCGCTATCAGGAGACGGTCGTGAACGGGGAAGTGCGCCAGCTGTTCGATTCGGGTCAGCGCCGCACGCGCGAGTCCGGCGCGCAGCCCTGACAGCCGCGGGCCGCATCCGCGAGCGCCGCCTTCCGCACTCTAGCGCGCCAGCGCCCCAGACGCGTGTGCTCTTGAGCGGCCGGCAGCAATCGCTCGAGTAGCCACAAGCGGCGCGCGGCCGGCAGCAGGCGCCAGGTGGCATAGGCAGCGCTCAAAGCGACGAGCACCCCGGCGATCACGATCTGCAGCTGCATGCCTTGCGTCTCCTAATGAGCCGCGAGCAGCCGCGTCACGTGATAGGTGACGAAGGACGCCGCGTAAGCGAGCGCAAACAAATACGAGACCATCGCGAGCGGGTAGCGCCAGGAGTTCGTTTCGCGCTTGACGACCGCGATCGTCGACAGGCACTGCGGCGCGAACGCGTACCAGGCAAGGAGCGAAAGCCCGGTCGCAAGGCTCCAGCTGCTGGCGATCACGGGCAGCAACGCACCGGCCACGTCCTTGCCCGCTGCCGACATGGCATACACGGTGCCCAGCGCGCCGACCGCCACCTCGCGCGCGGCAAGCCCCGGCACGAGCGCGATCGAGATCTGCCAGTTGAAGCCGATGGGCGCGAACAGCTTCTCGAGCCCACGGCCGATCATGCCCGCGAAGCTGTATTGAATCGCAGGTCCGGAGGCCCCCGCCGGCGGCGCGGGAAAGCTCGCCAGAAACCAGAGCACGATCATCAGCGCGAGCAGAATCGTGCCGACGCGCGTGAGAAAGATGCGAATGCGCTCCAGCAGTCCCAGGGCCAGGCTGCGCAGATTGGGCCACTTGTATTCGGGCAGCTCGAGCAGCAGTGGATGGTAGTCGCTGCGCAGGAAAGTGCGCTTCAGCACCAAGCCCACCCCCATGGCCGCGAGCACACCGAGGGCATACAGCGCGAACAGCACGATGCCCTGCAGATTGAACACACCGTAGGAGCGGCGCGGGATGAACGCGGCGATCAAGAGCGCGTACACGGGCAAGCGCGCCGAGCAGGTCATGAGCGGAGCGATCATGATGGTCGCCAGACGGTCCCGCGCCGAGGGAATGGTACGGGTGGCCATGATTCCCGGGATGGCGCACGCGAAGCTCGACAGGAGCGGAATGAAGGCCCGTCCCGAGAGGCCGACCTTGCCCATCAAGCGGTCGAGCAGGAACGCTGCGCGCGGTAGATATCCCGAGTCCTCGAGCGCGAGGATGAATGCGAACAGCACGATGATCTGTGGCAGAAACACGAGCACGCTGCCGGCGCCCGCGATCACGCCATCCACGAGCAGATGCCGCAGCGGGCCGTCGCTCATGGCGTTTCCGATCCAGCCGCCGACGGCAGCGACCGCGGACTGGATCGCATCCATCGGCACCCGCGCCCAACTGAAGACCGCCTGGAACATGAGGAACAGCACGGCGGCGAGCAGCAGCGGGCCGGAGACGGGATGCAGAACGATCGCATCGAAGCGCTCGAGCAGCGCCAGCCGCGGCGGCACCCGATAGCCTATCTGGCTCAGGATGCGGCGCACCTCCCGCTGCGTGGCCTCGATCTCCGCGGCGCTTGCCGCGGGCACCTCGACGCGTCCCGAGCGCCCGATGAGCGCGCCGCCACTGCACTGCAGGTCGATGGCCTCGATGAGGGCGCGCTCACCGCCGGCCCGCACCGCGACGGTCTCGATGACCGGTACGCCGAGGGCCCGAGCGAGCGCGTCGCGATCGACACCGTAACCACGCTCGCGCGCCAGGTCGCTCATATTGAGCGCGACGATCAGCGGGCGTCCCAGCCGTTTCAGATCGAGCACGAGCCGCAGGTTGAGTCGCAGATTGGTGGCATCCACCACGCACACCAGGAGGTCGGGCGGCTGCTCGGAGGCATGTCTGCCGAGCACCACATCGCGCGTGATCGCCTCATCGAGCGTCGTGGCTTGCAAGCTGTAGGCGCCCGGCAGATCGAGCACGCGGTAAACGTGCCCCGTGCGCGGCGCGACGAAGCGTCCCTCCTTGCGCTCCACCGTAACGCCAGGGTAGTTCGCGACCTTCTGGCGGCTTCCCGTCAGGCGATTGAAGAGTGCGGTCTTACCGCAGTTCGGCACGCCGACCAGCGACAGGCTGATACCCGGCGCAACGGCTTGCGCGTTCACGACTCACCGTCGGTCCGCGTCACCCACACAGACTCCACCTCACGGCGCCGCAGGGCGAGCGTCGTGCAGCCCACGCGGACGACGATCGGGTCGCCGCCCGGTCGCGCCTCGGCGAGCACCTGCACCTGCTCGCCACTGATGAATCCCAGCTCGAGCAGCCGCCGCTCGAGCACGCTCAGCTCCTCGCGCCGGGCGCCGACCGACACGACCACCGCGGTGCTGCCAGCGGGCAGCGAGCTCAGGCGCACGCTCTCGCGAGCTTTCGATTGCACGGGGGACACTGCGCCCATGATCGCAATGGCATCCATCCCAGCAGTATGGATGAGAACGGTTCGCATTTGCAACAACCAGGTGCACCCGGCGGCGGCGCGTCCGCGAAGCGGCGGCGAGCAAGTGCCTGAATGCCCCTCAAGCCTTCGCTGAGGCGCGGGCTGCGCCGGTCCGCGCGAGGAGGGGGCGCAGGTAATCGCCCGTATAGGAACCCGTCACGGCCGCGACATCCTCCGGAGTGCCGCTCGCCACGAGCCTCCCTCCTTGGGCGCCTCCCTCGGGCCCCAGATCGATCATCCAGTCGGCCGTCTTGATGACATCGAGGTTATGTTCAATCACCACGATCGTATTGCCCTCGTTCCGCAGGCGGTGCAGCACCTCGAGCAGCTGCGCGACGTCATGGAAGTGCAAGCCCGTGGTGGGCTCATCGAGAATGTAGAGCGTGCGGCCCGTCGAGCGCTTGGAGAGCTCGCGCGAGAGCTTCACGCGTTGCGCCTCGCCACCCGAGAGCGTGGTCGCATTCTGCCCGAGGCGCAGATAGGACAAACCCACGTCGACGAGCGTCTGCAGCCGGCCGGCGATCGCCGGCACGTTCTGCAGAAAGCGCAGCGCATCCTCCACGGTCAGCTCGAGTACCTCGTGAATGTTCTTGCCTCGATAGCGGATCTCGAGCGTCTCGCGGTTGTAGCGCTGGCCTTTGCACACATCGCAAGGAACGTAGATGTCGGGCAGGAAGTGCATCTCCACCTTGATGAGGCCGTCGCCTTGACAGGCCTCACAGCGTCCGCCCTTCACGTTGAAGCTGAAGCGCCCGGCGTCGTACCCGCGCGCGCGGCTCTCGGGCACGGCTGCGTACAGATCGCGCAGCGGCGCGAACAGCCCCGTGTAGGTTGCGGGATTGGAGCGCGGCGTGCGCCCGATCGGCGTCTGATCGATATCGATCACACGGTCGATCTGCTCGAGCCCCTCGATGCGGTCGCACGGCGCGGCCTCGAGCGGCGTTGCGTTGAGCGCCGCTGCCGCATGACCGAACAGTGTGTCGATGATGAGGGTGGACTTGCCCGAGCCCGAGACGCCCGTGACGCACGTGAAGAGTCCCAACGGGATCTCGACGGTTAGATTGCGCAGGTTGTTGCCGCGCGCGCCGACGATGCGCAGCACGTGCTCGGGCGTGGGCGGCGTACGCGCCTGAGGCACGGGGATCAGGCGCTTTCCGCTCAGGTACTGCCCCGTGAGCGAGGCGGGATTGGCGCGAATCTCGCGCGGTGTGCCCTCGGCAACGACCTCACCGCCGTGAATGCCCGCGCCCGGACCGAGATCCACGACATGGTCCGCGGCCAGAATCGCCTCCTCGTCGTGCTCGACGACGATGACGGTGTTGCCAAGATCGCGCAGTGCCGCGAGCGTTGCGAGCAGCCGGCGGTTGTCGCGCTGATGCAGCCCGATCGAGGGCTCATCGAGGATGTACATGACACCGGTGAGACCCGAGCCGACCTGGCTCGCAAGGCGGATACGCTGCGCCTCGCCGCCCGAGAGCGTCTCGGCGCGCCGGTCGAGGGTGAGATAATCGAGTCCGACATCCACGAGGAAGCGCAGCCGCTCGCTCACATCGCGCACGATCTTTTCGGCGACCTCACCACGCCAACCCTCGAGCGAGAGCCCGCGAAAGAAGCTCAGTGCAGCGCCGATGGTCAGCTCCGCGATTTGCGGCAGGCTGCGGTCGGCGACGAACACGGAGCGCGCCGTGCGGCTGAGGCGAGTTCCCCCGCAATCCGGGCAGGGCCGCGTCCCGAGATACTTTGCGAGCTCCTCGCGCACCGTCGAGGACTCGGTTTCCCGATAGCGCCGCTCGAGGTTCGGCAGGATGCCCTCGAAGGCTTGTCGCCTGCGCTGCGTGCGTCCCTTCACGCCCGTTTGGCGAAACTCGATGAGCTCACCGCCGCTGCCGTACAGCACTACTCGCTGCACCTGCTCGGGCAGCTCCGTCCAGGGCGTCTCGACATCGAAGCGGTAGTGCCGCGCGAGCGACTGGATGAGCTGGAAGTAATAGACGTTGCGCCGATCCCAGCCACGGATGGCGCCGCTTGCAAGCGGGAGGTGCGGATGCACGACGACGCGCTGCGGGTCGAAGAACGGCTGCACGCCGAGTCCGTCGCAGGTCGGACACGCGCCCGAGGGATTGTTGAACGAGAACAGCTTGGGAGCGAGCAGCGGGACGCTGAAGCCGCAGACCGGGCAGGCATGACGGCTCGAGAACACGAGCTCCGCACGCGCCGGCTCGTCGAGAAACGCGAGCCGCGCGAGACCTCCGGAAAGGCGCAGCGCCGTCTCGAAGGACTCGGCGAGGCGCGCCGCCGCGTCCGGCTTGAGGCGCAGCCGGTCCACCACCGCATCGATCGAATGCTTGCGCTTGGGATCGAGCTTGGGCACCGCATCGAGCTCGTGCAGCCGCCCATCGACGCGCACGCGCACGAAACCCTGATTCGCAAGATCCTCCAGCACCTGAGCGTGCTCGCCCTTGCGCTCGCTCACGAGCGGTGCGAGCAGTGCGGCGGCGGTGCCCGCGGGCAGGGTGAGCGCCTGATCGACCATCTGACTGACCGTCTGCGCGGTGAGATCGATGCCGTGATCGGGACAGCGGGGCGTCCCGGCACGTGCGTACAAGAGCCGCAGATAGTCGTAGATCTCGGTGACTGTCCCCACGGTCGAGCGGGGATTGTGCGAGCCCGCCTTCTGCTCGATGGCGATGGCCGGAGAGAGCCCCTCGATGCTGTCGACGTCGGGCTTCTCCATGATCGCGAGAAACTGCCGTGCATACGCGGAGAGCGACTCGACGTAGCGCCGCTGGCCCTCTGCATAGAGCGTGTCGAACGCGAGCGAGGACTTGCCCGAGCCGGAGAGCCCGGTGAGCACGATCAGCCGCTCGCGCGGCAGGTCCAGATCGATGCTCTTGAGGTTGTGAGTGCGCGCCCCGCGTACGCGGATGTGCTGCATGGGGAAATTCTACCTGCCCGGGCGCACCGGGCTCAAAGAAGCATGAAATCTCGACGATCGCAGCGCTTGCGCCGGTCGCGCCGCGCGCAGCGCGCGACTACAATGGGTCATCACGGTTCCAGACGAAGGGCGCACTCCTATGGCACGGGGGATCAACAAAGTCATTCTCATCGGTAACCTGGGTGCGGATCCCGAGACGCGCGCCATGCCCTCCGGCATGAGCGTGTGCAATTTGCGCATAGCGACCAGCGAGAGCTGGAAGGACCGGCAATCGGGCGAGCAGCAGGAGCGCACCGAATGGCATCGCGTGGCCATCTTCGGACGACTCGCCGAGGTCGCGGGCGAATACTTGCGCAAGGGCTCGCAGGTGTATATCGAAGGCAGCCTGCGCACGCGCAAGTGGCAGGACAAGCAGGGTAATGAGCGCTACACGACGGAGATCGTCGCAAGCGAGATGCAGATGCTCGGCGGCCGCGGCGGCGGTGCCGGCGGCGCACCCGAGCCGCCGCGCGAGCGCGGCGAAAGCGCAGAGCCCCTGAGCACCAGCACGGAGCGGGAAGAGTTCGACGACGACATCCCGTTTTAGCACGGCCCGGGCCACCCGCGTCGCCGCAGCGCCCACGCGTTCCTTGCTGCGGCGATTAAGTGCTTGAAAATTCGGCACTATCATCGCCGCGGCGCCGCCGTGCGGCCGCTATTTTGATGCACATCCGGTGCGGCGCGCCGGCATAGGCTTTAAAATCGCCCCTTTCACGACGCCACTGCTCATGCCAGGTCGGTTCTACCTGAAGACATTCGGCTGCCAGATGAACGAGTACGACTCCGCGCGCATCGCGGACGTGCTCCGCGCGAGTGACCGGCTCACGCCTACCGAGGACCCCGCAAGCGCCGACATTCTGCTCATGAATACCTGCTCCGTGCGCGAGAAGGCGCAGGAGAAGGTGTTCTCGCTGCTTGGCGAGTGGCGCGCCCTCAAGGCACGTCGACCGCACGTGATCATCGGCGTGGGTGGCTGCGTCGCCGCCCAGGAGGCGGGCGGCATCCGCGAGCGCGCGCCCTTCGTCGACCTCGTCTTCGGCCCGCAGACTCTGCATCGTTTGCCGCAGATGTTGCGCTCGCTGCGCGAAAGCGGAGAGCCCGTCGTCGATGTGAGCTTTCCGGAGATCGAGAAATTCGATCACCTGCCGGCCCCGCGCGCCGAGGGAGCCACCGCGTACGTGTCGATCATGGAGGGCTGTAGCAAGTATTGCAGCTTCTGCATCGTTCCCTACACGCGCGGCGAGGAGCTCAGCCGCTCCTTCTCGAGCGTGCTGAAGGAGGTGCGTCAGCTCGCAGCGCAGGGCGTCGCGGAGCTGACGCTGCTCGGACAGAACGTGAACGCGTATCGCGGCGCAATGGATGACGGCGTCCTGGTGGATCTCGCCACGCTGATTCATCACATCGCTGCCGTGCCGGGCATCGAGCGTATCCGCTTTACCACCTCGCACCCGAGCGAGTTCAACGACAGCCTCATCGAGGCCTACGCGAACGTTCCGAAGCTTGCGAACCATCTGCATCTCGCCGTGCAGAGCGGCTCGGACCGCATTCTCGCGCTCATGAAGCGCGGCTATACCGCCATCGAGTTCAAGGAAAAGATCCGCAAGCTGCGCAAGGTGCGCCCCGAGATCAGCATCTCCTCCGACTTCATCGTTGGATTCCCCGGTGAGACTGACCGAGACTTCGCGGCCACGCTGCAGCTCGTGCGCGACGTTGGCTTCGATCAATCCTTCAGCTTCCTCTACAGCCGCCGCCCGGGCACGCCGGCCGCGGCGTTGCCGGATGAGATTCCTCAGGCCATCAAGCAGGAGCGCCTCGCGGCGCTGCAAGCGCAGCTCGCCAAGCAGGCCGATGCCATCAGTGCGGCCATGGTGGGCTCGGTGCAGCGGGTGCTGGTCGAGCGCGAGTCGCGCAAGAGTGCGCACGAGCTTGCCGGACGCACCGCAAACAACCGCTGGGTCAACTTTGCCGGCAGCCGCTCGCTCATCGACCGCTTCGCGGACGTGGTGGTGACCGCGGCTCTGCCGCACAGTCTGCGCGGCCGGCTCGCCGCCGGCGCCTGAGTCGTGGCCGCGTCCCCGTCCGCAACACAGCGCGAGTTCGATCTGGAGCCGACCGACAACGCGCGGCTCGCGAATCTGTGCGGGCCTCTCGATGAGAACCTGCGCCTGCTCGAGACGCGGCTCGGCGTGGAGGTACGCCGCCGCGGCGACAGCTTCCGCATTCTCGGCGAGCGTGCCTCGCAGGCCGAGGAGACGTTGCGCGAGTTGTTCCGCCTGGCGAAGGAAGCGGAAGTCACCCCGGAGCACGTGCACCTCGCATTGCAGGATCTCGAGGACCGTCCCGCACAGGAAGTGCGGACGGCGAGCGCCGCACCGGTAGATGAGCACTTCGTGCGTGTGTATCGCGGCGCCATCCGCGCGCGCGGCGCCCATCAGCGTGAGTATCTCGCCCAGATCCGCGCGCGCGATCTCACCTTCGGCATCGGCCCGGCGGGCACCGGCAAGACCTACCTCGCGGTCGCCTGCGCCGTCGAGGCGCTGCAGACCGAGCGCATTCGCCGCGTGGTGCTGGTGCGCCCCGCGGTCGAAGCCGGGGAGCGCCTCGGCTTTCTACCGGGTGATCTCACGCAGAAGGTCGACCCATACCTGCGACCGATGTACGACGCGCTCTACGAGATGATCGGCTTCGATCGCGTCGCGCGCCTCATCGAGCGCAACGTGATCGAAGTGGCGCCGCTTGCCTTCATGCGCGGTCGCTCGCTCAATGATGCCTTCATCATTCTCGATGAGGCGCAGAACACGACCGTCGAGCAGATGAAGATGTTCCTGACCCGCATCGGCTTCGGCTCGAAGGCGGTCGTCACGGGCGATGTCACGCAGACCGATCTGCCGGCGGGCAAGCTCTCGGGCTTGCGCCACGTCGTCGATGTGCTGAGCGGCATCGAGGAGGTCGCGTTCACTTTCTTTGATGCCAAGGACGTGGTGCGCCATCCCCTCGTACAGCGCATCGTGCAGGCGTACGAGGCTCTGGGCGGTGCGCCGTGAGCGAGCCTCTGCGGGTGGAAGTGCTGCGCGGCGCTCACAGCTGGTCACCGGCTGCCACGCAAATCGATGCCTGGGCGCGCGCTGCGCTGGGACGCTGCGCGGCCGGCCAAGAGCTCGCCGTGCGCATCGTTGGAGCACGCGAGAGCCGCAGGCTCAATGCCCGCTATCGCGGGCGCGACCGAGCCACGAACGTGCTGTCCTTTCCGGTGCCCAACGGCATGTGCGCAGCGCTCGGCGATCTGGTCATCTGCGCGCCGCTCGTGCGGCGCGAGGCACGGGCACAGAGAAAGAGCCTGCGCTCGCACTGGGCGCATCTCGTCGTGCACGGCACGCTGCATCTCATTGGCTTTGATCACGAGCGCCCGCGCGATGCGCGCCGCATGCAGCGGCGCGAGATCGCGGTGCTCAAACGACTCGGGTTCCCGAATCCGTATCGGAGTGTTTGAATGGTGTCGAAGGACAGCAGCACGACGGGACGCTGGCTGCGCCGGATCACGCAATCCTTGTCCGGTGAGCCGCAGGACCGAGAGGATCTGATCGAGTTGTTGCACGAAGCGAGCGAGCGCGGTCTCGTCGACGCCGACGCGATGACCATGCTCGAGGGCGTGCTCGATGTCGCCGACCTGCAGGTGCGCGACATCATGGTGCCGCGCGCGCAGATGGTGTTCGTGCGCCGCGACGATCCGCCGGGGCGCATCCTCCCCGTGGTAATCGAATCCGGCCATTCACGTTTCCCGGTGATGGACGAGGATCGCGACGACATCGTCGGCATCCTGCTCGCGAAGGATCTGTTGCGGCTCACCACGGACGCGCAGCGCGAGCGCTTCGACATCCGCGAGTACATGCGCCCCGCGGTTTTCGTCCCCGAGGCGAAGCGCTTGAACGTGCTGCTGAGGGAGTTCCGCCGCAACCGCCACCACATGGCGATCGTCGTCGATGAGTACAGCGGGGTATCCGGCCTCGTCACCATCGAGGATGTGATCGAGCAGATCGTCGGCGAGATCGACGACGAGTTCGACGTCGAGGACGATCACAACATCCGCAAGGAAGCGGAGCGGCAGTTCCACGTGCGCGGTGTCACGCGGCTCGAGGAGTTCAACGAGTACTTCGGCACGCAGCTCGCGAACGACGGCTTCGACACGGTGGCGGGTCTGATCATGAGCCGTCTCGGGCGGCTGCCGCGGCGCGGCGAGACGCTCAGCATCGATGGGCTCGAGTTTCGCGTCGTGCGCGCCGACCGCCGCCGCATCGATGCGCTGCGCGTGGTGAGCGCGCGTGACATCGTGCCTCCCGAGGAGCGTGCCGCGGGCGGCGACGCCTGACCGCAAGCTCAATGAGCGTAAGCGATGCGCCCCAACCGAAGTCCGCTGGGCGCCGCGCAGCGCGCGCCGTGTACCTGAGCGAAGCGCGCGTTCGCGGCGCCCTCGCGGCGGCGTGCGGCGTGCTGCTCGCGGCCGCCTTCGCGCCGTTGCAATGGTGGCCGCTCGCGCTCGTGTGTCCCGCGGCGCTGATCGTGCTCTGGCAGAATGCCTCGCCGCGGCAGGCCGCGTGGCGCGGCTTCTGGTTCAACACCGGCACCTTCGCCGCAGGCACCTACTGGCTCTACATCAGCATCCACGGCTTCGGCGGCGCGCCGCTGTGGATCGCGTTCGGTTTGATGGCCGGCCTGGTCGGCATCATGGGCCTGTACGGAGCACTGCTCGGCTACTTCGTCGCGCGTTGGCTGCCGCCGCGCGGCGCGCTGCGCTGGATGCTCGGCATCCCGGCCGCCTGGCTGCTGCTCGAGTGGTGGCGCGGCTGGTTTCTGTCCGGCTTCGCGTGGCTGTCGCTCGGCTACTCGCAAAGCGACACCTGGCTCGCGGGCATAGCGCCGGTGCTCGGGGTCTACGGCATCACTGCGCTCTTGGTAATCGGGGCGGGCGCGCTCGTCACACTCGTGCTCGGCGGCGCGCGCGAGCGTGCGCTCGCCGTCGTGGCGCTCATCGTGCCATGGCTCGCTGCGTGGCCGTTGCGCAAGATCGAATGGACGCACGCGGTGGGGGCGCCCGTGAGCGTCGCGATCATTCAGGGCGCCATCCCCCAGGATCAGAAATGGCTCGACAGCAATCGGGACACGACGCTCAGGCTCTATCGTGAGCTGACACTGCAGGCGCTTGGCACCAGGCTGATCATCTGGCCGGAATCCGCACCGCCCGATCTCGCCAACAACCTTAGGGATTATCTCTCCGAGGTGTATCGCGACGCGTACCGCCGGGGCTCCTCGCTCGTGCTCGGCGTGGTGCGCGCGCAGGGCGATGATTTTTACAATTCCGTGCTGGCGCTCGGCGCGAGCGTCGGCTGGTACAACAAGCGCCATCTGGTGCCGTTCGCGGAGTTCTTTCCCGTACCGGAGTTCGTGCGCTCCTGGCTGCGGCTCATGAGCCTGCCGTACTCGGATTTCACCCGCGGAGCGCGCGTTCAGCCGCCCCTCAGGGCAGGCGGCCTCGCGCTGGCGACCACCATCTGTTACGAGGACGCCTACGGCAGTTACGAGCTGCCGGTGCTCGCAGCGAGCGATGCGCTCGTGAACGTCACCAACGATGCGTGGTTCGGTCACTCGAGCGCGCGCTATCAGCACTTTCAAATCGCGCGCCTGCGCGCCATGGAGTCGGGACGCTTCATGCTGCGCGCCGCCAATGATGGCATCTCCGCCGTGATCGGCCCTCACGGCGAGGTAGTCGCGCGGGCGGTCGAGTACCGGCCTTTCGTGCTGCGGGCTAGCCTGACCGCCAGGCGTGGACTGCCGCCCTACGCGCGCACCGGAAACTGGTTGATTATTTCCCTCGGTGCGGCCACGCTGGGGTGCGTGCTGATCTGGCAGCGGCTCGCCGGCGCACGCGACCTTACCGCGCGCCGCCCGGGCGCGGGTACACTCGATGCTTCTTAACGATGATATGTCCAAGTGCAGACGGAACCTGTGCTGTACGCGAGGGTCAACACGGGAGCCGGGTCCGTCTCGATCTCGGAGTAATACATGAGCCTTCATTGGACGGCCCGCCGGGCCGCATTGCTGTTTGTAACCAGCGCGGCGCTGTGTGCCTGCTCGGGCAGCTCGAATGCCCAGCCGAGCACGCCCGCCGTGCCGCGCACGGCCGCTCCCGCGTCGAGCAGCCCCGAGGCGGGGGCCGTGACGGGGCTGCCCGATTTCTCCGGATTGGTCGAGAAATATGGGCCCGCGGTCGTCAACGTCGACGTAGCGGAGCGCACGCAGCAGGCCGGCCCTGGCGGGGGCTCCGACAGCGATTCAGATGACCCCTTCAATGACTTTTTCCGCCGCTTTGGCATTCCGGGACCCAACTTCGGGCCGCGCAACGCGCCCCCGCAGCATGGCACCGGCTCGGGCTTCATTGTCAGCGCCGACGGCTACATTCTCACCAATGCCCACGTGGTGTCGAACGCCGAGCAGGTGACGGTACGCCTGACCGATCGACGGGAGTTTCAGGCCAAGGTGATCGGCGTCGACACGCGCACCGATGTGGCGGTGATCAAGATCGCCGGGCATGGGCTGCCGGTGGTGAAGATCGGCGATACAAACAAGCTTCGACCCGGACAATGGGTCGTCGCGATCGGGTCACCCTTCGGCTTCGACAACAGTGCGACCGCAGGCATCGTGAGCGCCACCGCGCGCTCGCTTCCGGGCAGCGACAACAACTACGTGCCCTTCATCCAGACTGACGTCGCGGTCAATCCCGGCAACTCGGGCGGCCCGTTGTTCAATGTCCGCGGCGAGGTCGTGGGCATCAACTCCCAGATCTTCAGCCAGACCGGCGGCTACATGGGCCTGTCGTTCGCGATCCCGATCGATGTGGCCGTGAACGTGGAGAATCAGCTCATCAAGACCGGTCGCGTGGTGCGCGGGCGCATTGGCGTGACCATTCAGGACGTGAATGCGCAGCTCGCCGAGTCGTTCGGTCTCGACCGGCCGCGCGGCGCGCTCGTGAGCTCGGTGGAACCGGGCGGTCCCTCCGACAAAGCAGGCGTCAAGCCGGGTGATGTGATTCTCGCCGTGGATGGCCAGAACATCGACCGTTACAGCGAGCTCTCCACCCAGATCTCGAACATGAAGCCCGGCAGCATGGCGCAGCTTGCGGTATGGCGCGGCGGCAAGGAGCAGCAGATCAACGTCACGATCGCCGAGCTCAATGAGAAGGCCGAGCGCACGGCCGCGCGCAGTGGAGGCGGCCACGGCGCCGACCAGGCAGCGCGTCTCGGACTTGAGGTGCGGCCACTTTCGCCCGATGAGAAGCAGCAGGCGCAGACCCAGGGCAGCCTGGTCGTGGAGCGCGCGAGCGGGCCGGCCGCCGCCGCCGGTGTCGAGCCGGGCGACATCGTGCTCGGCGTGAACGGCAAGCGCGTGCACAGCGTCACGGAGCTGCAGGATGCGGCGAGGGGCGCCGGCAAGAGCATCGCGCTCCTCATCCAGCGCCAGGATGCGCAGTTATTCGTGCCGCTGCGACTGCCGTGACCGGCGCGTGAGCGTGCCTGCGCGCGCGGATGGATGAGGTTTACGATCCGGCCACGGTCGAGAGCGCGGCGCAGCGCCATTGGCGTGCGATAGAGGCCTATCGCGCACGCGAAAACGATCCCCGCTTTCCCAAGGGCAAGTACTACGTGTGCTCGATGCTGCCGTATCCGAGCGGCAAGCTGCACATGGGTCACATGCGCAACTACACCTTGAACGATGTGGTGTACCGCTTCATGCGCTCCTCGGGCTACAACGTGATGACGCCCATGGGTTGGGATGCCTTCGGCCTGCCAGCCGAGAACGCCGCCATCGAGAAGCGGGTCGCGCCGGCGGCGTGGACGCGCGCCAACATCGCGGAGATGAAGTCGCAGTTCGCGCCCATGGGCTTCGCGTTCGACTGGTCGCGCGAGGTGACCACGTGCGATCCAGAGTACTACCGCTGGAATCAGTGGCTGTTCCTCAAGATGCTGAAGAGCGGGATCGCGTACCGCAAAACGCAGATCGTCAACTGGGACCCCGTCGATCAGACGGTGCTCGCCAACGAGCAGGTGGAGGACGGCCGCGGCTGGCGCTCGGGAGCGCTGGTGGAGAAGCGCGAGATTCCCGGCTATTACCTCGCAATCACCCGCTATGCGGAGGAGCTGCTCGAGTACCTGCGCGAGGATCTGCAGGGCTGGCCGCCGCAAGTCCGCACGATGCAGGAGAACTGGATCGGGCGCAGCGAGGGAGTGCGCTTCGCATTCCCTTACGAGCTGCACGGCGCCCAGCAGCGGCTCTGGGTGTTCACGACCCGCGCCGACACAATCATGGGAGTCACCTTCGTCGCTGTGGCGCCCGAGCATCCTCTGGCGCAGGCGCTGGCCGTGGGTAATCCGGCTCTCAAGGGCTTCATCGAGCAGTGCAAGCAGGGCGGCGTTGCTGATGTGGAGCTCGCGACGATGGAGAAGAAGGGCGTACCCACCGGCTTTTTCGTCACGCATCCACTGACCCAGCAGAGGCTCGAGGTGTGGGTCGGTAACTACGTGCTCATGAGCTACGGCGAGGGCGCGGTGATGGGTGTGCCGGCTCACGACGAGCGCGACTTCGCCTTCGCCCACCGCTACGGGCTGCCGATCAAACAAGTGCTCGCGGAGCGCAGCGACCGATTCGATCCCTCCGTATGGAAGGAATGGTATGCGTCGAAGCTCGACAGCGTGCGCGTCGTCAACTCGGGCAAATACGACGGCCTGCGCTACGGACCCGCCGTAGAGGCCATCGCCGCCGATCTCAAAGCGCTCGGGCTCGGAGACAAGCAGGTTCAATGGCGACTGCGCGACTGGGGAATCTCGCGCCAGCGCTACTGGGGCACGCCGATTCCGGTGATCCACTGCGAGGGCTGTGGCGTCGTGCCGGTGCCGGAGCAGGACCTGCCGGTGCTGCTGCCCGAGGATCTGGTCCCCGACGGCAGCGGCAATCCGCTGAACAAGGACGCGCGCTTTCTCGCGTGCAGCTGCCCTGCGTGCGGCCGGCCCGCCCGCAGGGAAACGGACACGATGGACACGTTCGTCGACTCCTCGTGGTACTTCATGCGCTATTGCTGCCCCGGGGCGGACAGCATGGTCGATGCGCGCACCGATTACTGGATGCCGATGGATCAATACATCGGAGGCATCGAGCACGCCGTCTTGCACCTGCTCTACGCGCGCTTCTGGACCAAGGTGATGCGCGATCTCGGCCTGACGAACTGCGACGAGCCCTTCGAGCGGCTGTTCACGCAGGGCATGCTCCTCGCGCACTGCTACTACCGGGAAGACGCGAGCGGCAAGCGACGCTGGTTCTACCCCGCGGAAGTCGAGCAGCACTTCGACGAGCGCGGGATGCCCGTGAGCGCGCTCGCCACCGAGGATGGCGCGCCCGTGAGCTACGGCGGCATCGAGAAGATGTCCAAGAGCAAGAACAACGTCGTGGAGCCGGGCGTCTTCGTCGAGCGCTTCGGCGCCGACACCGCGCGTGCCTTTGTGATGTTCGCGGGCCCTCCCGATCAGAGCGCGCCCTGGTCCGATGCCAGTGCCGAGGGTGTGCACCGCTTCCTCAGGCGCCTCTGGGCTTTTTGTCACGAGCAACGCGCGCGGCTCGCCGGCGCCGCGCCCGTTGCGGCCACGGCGCTCGATGCTGCGCTCAAGAAGAGCCGCCGCGAGCTGCACGCGTCGCTCGACCAGGCGCTCTTCGACTACCGGCGCATGCAGTTCAATACCGTGGTGTCGGCCACCATGAAGATGCTCAATGCGCTCGAGGGCGCGAAGGCGCACCACGCGGCGGCCGGGCTGCTGCGCGAGGGCACGGGCATCCTGCTGCGCACGCTCTACCCGATCGCACCGCACATTGCGCACGTGCTGTGGGTCGAGCTTGGCTACGACCGCGAGCTCGGCGATCTGCTCGATGCGCCGCTGCCACAACCGGCCGAGGATGCGCTGCGGCAGGATGAGCTCGAGCTGGTAGTGCAGGTGAATGGCAAGCTGCGCGGTCGGGTCACCGTGGCGGCAGAGGCAAGCGAGGAGGCGATCAAGGCGGCCGCACTGGCGGATCAGCACGTGCAGCGCTTCGTCGAGGGCAAGCCCGTGAGCAAGGTAATCCTCGTCAAGGGCAAGCTCATCAACATAGTTGTATGACGCTCCCCCAATGATGCTTCGCACGGCGGCGGTGTTCGCTCGTCGTTGTCCGTTGTGGCTGGCGGCCTGGCTGCCAGCGGCTTGCGGTTTTCATTTGCAAGGGCACACGCCACTGCCACAGCCCTTTCACACGACCTACGTCGATGCCAGGGACGAGCAGAGCAACTTCGTGCAGGGCTTGCGCAAGGCGCTGCTGATCGCCGGTGCGAACGTGGCCGACTCGAGCACGGATGCGGGCGCCGTCGTGCACGTCCTCGACGATCGCATGACCGAGCGCGTCCTCGCGGTCTCGCCGAGCAACATCCCCGTCGAGTACGAGCTCACCTATACCGTGCGCTTCTCGGTCGCCGCCAACGGCAAGGAGCTGCTCGCCCCACAGGAAGTCTCCGCGCGGCGCGATTTCAGCTTCGACGAGCACGTTCTGCTGGCAAAGGACAACGAGGAAGCCATCCTGCACGATGCGCTTGCGCGCGATCTGGTGGGTGTCGTGATGCGGCGCCTCTCCAGCCTGTAGCGCACATGGAGGATGAGAGTGCGGGCGTGATGCGGCTCGAGGCCGCGCCGCGGCGCGAGCTGACCGCCCTGCTGAGCAGCTACGGACTCGAGCTCGTGCTGCTCGCGCCGCAGGAGCTGATTCCGGGATCGTACTGGGGTGAGAGCGAGGCGGGGCTCGTCGGCTCGGGCCTGTTCGCGCGGCTCGACACACCGATTCATTCGGTCCTGCACGAAGCCGCCCACTTCATTTGCATGACGCCCGAGCGTCGGGTGGGGCTCGACCGCGACGCCGGCGGCGACGATCTCGAGGAGTGCGCCGTGTGCTATCTGCAGATCCTGCTGGCGCGCGCGCTGCCCGGTGTCGGCAGCGAGCGCTTGTGCGCCGACATGGATGCGTGGGGCTACAGCTTCCGTCTCGGCGGCGCTCGCGCCTGGTTCCGGCACGATGCCGAGGATGCGCGCGCGTGGCTCGTGCGCACGGGCGTGATCGACCATTCGCAGCGGCTCACCGGGCGTCTGCGTGGCTGAATGCGTCGGTGGCGCAGACGAGCTCGTGCGTGATGCCCGGCTCGTACGCCGAGTGGCCGGCATCGGGCACGACACGCAGCTGCGCTTCGGGCCAGGCGCGATGCAGATCCCACGCGCTTCTCATGGGACAGACGACGTCATAACGGCCTTGAACGATGACGGCCGGAATGTGGCGCATGCGGCCAATGTCGGCGAGCAGCTGATCGTCTGCGCGCAGAAAACCGCGGTTGACGAAGTAGTGGCATTCGATGCGGGCGAAAGCCGCCGCATAGGCTTCCACCTGAAACTTCGCGATGTAATCGGCATTCAGCCGCAGAAAGCTCGTGGCTCCCTCCCAGATGGACCAGGCACACGCGGCCCGCCGCAGCTCCTGCTGGTCCTCCCCGGTCAGGCGGCGGTAGTAGGCCGCGATCAGATCGGAGCGCTCCGCTGGCGGGATCGGCTCGATGTATTGCTCCCAGAGATCGGGGTAGAGTGCCGCCGCGCCGCCGGGGTCCTGATAGAACCACGTGAGCTCCCAGCGGCGCAGCAGGAAGATGCCGCGCAGCACCAGCTCCGAGACACGCTCGGGATGGCTCTGAGCGTAAGCCAGCGCGAGCGTCGAACCCCAGGAGCCGCCGAATATCAGCCAGCGCTCGATCCCGAGATGCACGCGCAGCCGTTCGATGTCCTCGACGAGATGCCAGGTCGTGTTCTCGTGCAGGCTCGCGTGGGGGCGGCTCCTGCCGCAGCCGCGCTGATCGAACATCACGATGCGATAGCGCTGCGGATCAAAGAACCGGCGCATCGTCGCGTCCGTGGCGCCGCCCGGCCCGCCGTGCAGGAAGAGCGCCGGCTTGCCCTCGCGGTTGCCGCTCTCCTCGAAATACAGCTCGTGCACGTCCGAGACGCGCAAGTAGTCGCGCCGATAAGGACTGTGCGGACGGTACAGACGCCTGACTCGTGGCCGCGGCGCGTGCCCGTCGGATACCGTGGACATGACGATGACCTGGCCGGCTGGATCACTCAATATACCGCAGGTAGCATGAGGGCCATCCTCGGCTGCGACCGGAGCGCAAGAGCCTTGAAGCTGAGCCCTGAAGCCGTGACCCGCCATCTCGAGCAGCAGCTGCTGTCGGTGTATCTCATTTCCGGCGACGAGCCGCTGCTCACCGGCGAGGCCGCCGATGCGGTGCGCGCACGCGCCCGCTCGCTCGGCTTCAGCGAGCGCGAGGTGCACTTTCTCGAGCGCGGTGCGGACTGGGATGCGGTGCGCGGCGCCGTGCACACGCTCTCGCTGTTCGCGCAGCGCCGCATCATCGAGCTGCGACTGCCGAGCGGTAAGCCCGGGTCGGTCGGCGGACGCGTACTCACTGGTCTCATCGAGTCGCTCGACACCGATGTCTTGCTGTTGATCCTCACCGGCCGTCTGGATCGCGATGCGCAGAGCGCCGATTGGGTGCGAGCGGTGGAGGCGCGCGGCGCGTGGGTGCAGGCCTGGCCGATTCCTCTGGCCCGCATGCTGCCGTGGCTCGAGGCACGCTGCCGGCGTCTGGGTCTGGCGGTGGACGCGGGAGGACTGCGGCTGCTCGTCGAGCGCACCGAGGGCAATCTGCTGGCCGCACACCAGGAGCTGCAGAAGCTCGAGCTGCTGCACCCGCACACGCGCATCGACGCCGAGCGCGTGCTCGCGGCCACCATCGACAACTCGCGCTTCAGCCTGTCCGAGCTCACGGAGGCGCTGCTCGCCGAACAGGCGGCGCGTGGACTGCGCGTGCTCGAGGGCTTGCGAGCGGAAGGGGTCGAGTTGCTGCTCGTGCTGTGGGCAGTCGTGAAGGCGGTGCACCAGGCCTGGTCGCGCGGCACGCAGGCGCCCACGGCGGGCTGGGGTGGTGCAGGCGCTCGGACGCGGTCTGCCGACACAGAGCGCCCGGAAACGCGCTTTGCGCGCTTGGCGGCGCGCGCCTTGCGCGCGGACGGCCTCGCGAAGGGGCGGCTGAGCGGTGATGCTTGGGACGAGCTCGCGCTGCTCGTCGCCGATATGTGCGGCCGGCCGGCCCTGTCGGCTGCTTGATGCACGCGCCATGAAGCCCATCGGTTTGTTCGGCGGCGCCTTCGATCCGATTCACTACGGCCACCTGCGAACGGCCTTCGAGCTCTGGCAGGCGCTCGGCCTCGCGGAGGTACGTTTTCTTCCGGCCGGTAATCCCCCGCATCGCGCCGAGCTGTGCGCGAGTGCCGAGCTGCGCCTGAGCATGGTGCGGGTCGCGACCGCCGAGCAGTCGGCGTTCGTGGTCGATGACCGCGAAGTGCGCCGCTCCGGCGTGTCGTATTCGGTCGACACGCTCACGGAGCTGCGGGCCGAGTATCCGGGGCGCTCGCTGTGCCTGCTGCTTGGCATGGATGCCTTCGTCGGGCTGCCCAACTGGCATCGCTGGCGCGAGCTGCTCGACCTGACTCACATCGTGGTGGCGCACCGTCCCGGATGGAAGGCACCGACCATGGGTCCGCTCGGCGAGGTGATGGTGGATCGGGGCACGGGCAGCATCCGCGACCTGCACGACTCCGCCGCCGGGCGCATCTACGTGCATGCGGGCACGCAGCTCGAGATCTCCTCGACGGAGCTGCGGCAGCTTCTGGTCGCAGGACGTGATCCGCGGTATCTGGTGCCCGACCCGGTGCGCAGGATCATCTTCGATACCGGGTGCTATGCTCGTCGGCAGCAGCGCTAGGCTCGGCATGAGGGAGCGCCCCCACACCGCATGAGGATCACCCGTAAGTCTGCACCCCCCGCCTCGCAAGCGAGCTCCACGCTACACATCCTCGTGACCGCGGCACTCGAGGACATGAAGGCGACGAACGTCAAGGTGCTCGACGTGCGCGGGCTCACGGACATAGCCGACACGATGATCATCGCCTCGGGAAACTCGGACCGTCACGTGCGCGCGATCGCGGATCGCGTGCTCGAGAAGGTCAAGGGGGCCGGCTTCAAGCCGCTCGGGCTCGAGGGGGAGCGCGAGGCTGACTGGGTGCTCGTCGACCTCAACGACGTGATCGTGCACGTCATGCTGCCCCGGGTACGGGAGTTCTACAGTCTCGAACGACTGTGGGAGGCGCCGCAGCAGCTCGAGTCGGCGGATGCCGGCTCACGTCGCGCCTCGCGGCGCAGGCCGCAGGAATAGTTCGCGCCCGTCCGGCGGCACGGACATGCGACTTCGTGTGATCGCGGTGGGCACCAGAATGCCCTCCTGGGCCAATGAGGCCTGCGGCACCTATGTGCGCCGGCTGCGTCCATCGCTGCCGCTCGTACTCACCGAGATCCCCCTCGCGCGGCGTGGCGGCGCGGGCGCGCGTGCGACCGGCACCAGCGCGCAGGCGCTCGCCGTCGAGGGCGAGCGGCTGCTCGGCTCACTCGGTGCCGACGATTTTGTCGTGACGCTCGATGAGCGCGGCCAGGAGCTCACGTCGCGGGAATTGGCGAGCTGGCTATCCAAGCGCATGCACGAGGGGCGCGACGTGGCGTTCCTGATCGGCGGCCCGGACGGGCTGGCGCCCTCTGTCGTGGCCCGCAGCCACTTCAGCTGTGCGCTCTCGCGGCTCACACTGCCGCATGCGCTGGCGCGTGTGGTACTGATCGAACAGCTCTATCGGGCCCATACCCTCCTCGCCGGACATCCGTATCATCGGGAGTGATGAACGCCCCGGCACCTGCCCCCGCGGCCCCCGAGCCGCACGTGTTGTGTCTCGCCTCCGCTTCGGCCCGGCGGCGCGAGCTGCTGACGCAGATTGGCGTCGCCCACACGGTGTCCCCCGCGGCCGTGGATGAGCAGCCGCTAAGTGGCGAGCCGCCCCGCGACTATGTGCAGAGACTCGCCCGCGCCAAGGCGCTCTGTATCTGGAACCGCCGCCAGGACCTGCCGGTGCTGGCGGCCGATACCGTGGTGGTGCTCGGGTCCGTGCTCTACGGCAAGCCGCGCGATCGCGCCGATGCGCTCGAGATGCTCGCCGCGCTATCGGGGCGCACCCACGAGGTGCTGACGGCGGTGGCTCTGGCCACTCGCGAGGGTGTCTCGGGCGCGCTGAGCCTGAGCAGCGTGCGCCTGCGGGCGCTGAGCGCGGAGGAGCGCGCCGCCTACTGGGAGACGGGCGAGCCACAAGACAAGGCGGGCGGCTACGCGATCCAGGGACTCGGCGCTGTGTTCGTGGACACTCTGCACGGCAGTTATTCCGGCGTGATGGGGCTGCCGCTGTGCGAAACGGCGCAGCTGCTGCGCGCTGCGCGGCTGCCGTACTGGCGGCACCTGGCGGAGCGCTGAGTCGAGCGCCGCGCCCATGGAGCTGTTCGTCAACGTCGGGCCGCGCGAGACACGCGCCGCGCTCATCGAGAGCGGCGCTCTGCACGAGATCCACATCGAGCGCGCCAGCCGGCGCGGTCTCGTCGGCAATCTCTACAAGGGACGTGTATCGCGCGTGCTGCCCGGCATGCAGGCGGCGTTCGTCGAAGTCGGCCTGCAGCGCACGGCGTTCTTGCATGTGGGCGATATCGCGCTCGCGCGTCCCGAGGACACCGTCGTGGAGCTCCCCGCGGTCGACGATATCCGACGTCTGGTGAGTGAGGGCGATGAGATCCTGGTGCAGGTGGTGAAGGATCCCATCGGCACGAAGGGAGCGCGCCTCACGACCTTCATTGCGCTGCCCTCGCGTTATCTGGTCTACCTGCCGCGCGGTGAGGGCATCGGTGTCTCGACGCGCATCGAAGAGGAGGGCGAGCGCGCACGACTCAAAGCGGCCGTCGCCGAGCTGCTCGGACCCGCGCCGAGCGGCGGCTATATCGTGCGCACGGCGGCGCAGGGTGCCACGCTCGAGGGGCTGCGCGCGGACATGAGCTACCTGGACAAGCTCTGGCAGCACGTACACGCGGTAGCCGCGAGCACCCGCCCGGGGGAGATCGTGCACGAGGACCTGCCATTGCCGCTGCGCGTGCTGCGCGATGAGCTCGCGCGCGGCGTCACGCGCGTGCTCGTGGATAGTGCGCACGAGCATGCGCGCATGCTGGCATTCGCGGCGACGTTTCTGCCGGACTGCTCGGCGGCCATCGAGCTGTATGCAGCACCGCGGCCGCTGTTCGATCTGCACGGCATCGAGGAAGAGGTGCTGCGCGCGCTCGATCGCAAGGTGCCGTTGAAATCCGGCGGTCATTTGATCTTCGATCAGACCGAGTCGATGACGACCATCGACGTGAACACGGGCGCCTACGTCGGACGACGCAATCTCGAGGAGACCATCTTCCGCACCAATCTCGAGGCTGCCGTCGCCATCGCGCGCCAGCTGCGACTGCGCAACCTCGGTGGCATCATCATCATCGACTTCATCGACATGGTCGACGAGTCGCACCGCCGCCAGGTGCTAACGGCACTCGAGCGCGCCCTCGCGGGCGATCGTGCTCAGACGCGCATCGTAAGCCTCTCGCCGCTCGGGCTCGTCGAGATGACTCGCAAGCGCACGCGCGAGAGCCTGGAGCATCTGCTGTGTGCGCCGTGTGCGAGCTGCGAGGGCCGCGGCTTCGTGAAGACTCCCGAGACCGTGAGTCACGATATCTTTCGCGAGATTGTGCGACAGAGCCGGCAGTTCGTGAGCCGTGAGCTGTTGATACTGGCCCACCAGGACGTCGTGGATCATCTACTCTCCGAGGAGTCAGCCGCGCTGGCGGAGCTCGAGGCACAAGTCGGTCGTCCCATCCGCCTGCAGGTCGAAGCGCTCTACGGTGCGGATCAGTACGATGTCGTCTTGATCTGAGCACCTAAGCTGGCATGAGGGCATGAGGGAGCTGTCCAGCCATTACAACGATCCTCCCGAGGCTGCCGAGCCGGCGAGGCCCCGGGTGCAACGGATGCGACCGCTCGCATACGCGGCGCGCGTCGCGCTTGCAGTGCTCTTTTGCGCCGGCTTTGTCGCATTCTCGTACCGGCTCGCGCTCGCGCGTGTACCCCAATATCGTGCGACGCTCGAAAGCCTGGCGCGCGCGCGTACCGGGCTCGATCTGCACTTCGGCGAGCTCGACGTGCGCTGGGGCTGGTACGGTCCCGAGGCGGTGTTCCGCGAGGTGGAGCTCGGTGAGCCAGGTGCCGCGAGCGTGCTGCTGCGCGCCTCGGAGCTCGTCGTCGGCCTCGACCTGTGGCGCACGCTGCAGAGCGGCCGCCTGCAGGCGGGGCGCATGACGCTGGTCGCGCCGGACATCGACATCGCCCGCTTGGCGTCACAGCACGCAAGCGCAGCTCGGCCTGGTACGGCGCCGTTGCCCGCCGCCTCATGGGATACGGCGCTGCTCGAGAAGTGGCCCGAGGGTCGCATCGATCTCGAGGGGGGCACGCTCACGCTTCCCGACGTGCAGAGTCCGATGCGCACCGCGCGGCTGCTCTTGAGGCGCGCCACCCTGCGCCACGGAGCGGGCCTCTGGAGCGCCACCGCACAGACGCTGCTACCCGAGCGGCTCGGAAGCGCAGCGCTCTTTGCGCTGCAGCTGAGCGATGAGCGCGTGCAGCGTCGCGGGATCGCCATGCGGATCCACTTTCAGGGACGCGGCGTGCGCTTCGCTGGATGGCAGGGGCTTGTGCAAGCGCAGTGGCCCGTGCCTGCCACGGGAAGCGGTGACATCGAGCTTGCAATGAGCTTCAGCGACGGCCAGCTCGGCGAGGTATCGGGCCAGGTGCGCGCGCAAGATCTGGCGTGGCATCTCCCCGCGGCGAGCTCTGGTGAGGAGTTGCAGCTTGGCGCTGTGCAGGGTGCGTGGCATTTCTGGCGTTCGGCGGGCGCTTGGCACTTGAGGGCTCGCGACATCAGCTTCGGCGCGAGCGGGCGCGGCGCGCCACGCGCCGCGTTGCGCCTCGATGGCCGCGAGGACGCAGGCGAGCTCAGCGGAGAGATGGCGAACGGGCCGCTGCGGTTGCTGCTCGTCGCCGTGCCATGCATCGCGCCGCGCCTCGCCTTGCCGGATCCGACCGCGCTGCAGGGCACGCTCGCTCATTTCGCGTTCCGTTGGAATGGGCGGCGCACGAGCGGCGCGCGACTCGAGCTCGCCGCGCAGAGCGACGATGCGCAAGTGGCCCTGCCCGGCACCTCTCTGCGTCTTGCAGCTCTGCACGCGAGTCTTGCGGGCAGCGAGCGCGAGCTCAGTGTGGATCTGCAGTCAAGCGCTGCGCGACTGAGCTCGCCTGGGGCGAGGAATGGCCTCGATGGGGTGCGGGCGAGCGCGCATCTGCACTTGATGAGACTCGGCGATTCCTGGCAGGTTGCTGCCGATCATGTCGCCCTGGAGCATGCGGCCGGCAAGTTGTATCTGCACGGCACGCTGCGCGCGCGCGCCGAGGGAATGCCGCCATCGCTCTCAGTGCACGCGAGCCTCGCCGATGGCGATGCGGCCACGCTGGCGGGCCTGCTCGAGCAATCTCTGCCCGAGCGACTTGCCGCGCAGGCCGCCCGGGTCCGGGGCGGGCGCATCCCGCACGCAGAGCTCGATTGGATCGGCGCAGTCGGCGCGCCACCCGAGGCGGCCCGGCTTTTCAATGGCTCACTTGCGCTCGAGGACGCGAGGATGGGAGGAGCGCACGGCTGGCCCGACCTCGAGCAGCTCTGGGCACGCCTCGTCTGGCGCGGGGACGAATTTCACGCGCAAGTACAGCACGGACAGGGCGGGCCCTTCCACATCGACGCGCTGAGCGTCGCCTGGCGCCGCACGCGTCCCGACGACGCGCGGCTCGCCGGGCAGGCCTCCACTCGCCTCGAAGAGGCAGTCGCGTGGCTGCGTGTCCATCCTGAGTTCGACGGTTTCGCATCCGGCGTGCGTGATCTGGACGTCCGCGGGCCCGCAACGGTGAGTTTCAGCCTGGATGCACCGGCGGCCGACCTGAGCGGAGCCCCGCGTCTGCGCGTGCTGACGCAGCTCGAGGCAGATGTCGTGCGCCTCGCATCCCCGCTGCCCGCAGTGAGCTCTCTCACCGGCGTGCTCGCCATCGACTCGGGACATTTGCAGAGCACGACTCTGCATGGCAGCTGGCTCGGCGGTCCGCTCGCACTGCATGTCGGCGAACGGCGCGAGGCGCGCGCATCCGCACTCTCGCTCCAAGCGCAGGGAACGCTCGATGCGCACGAGCTCATGCGGGCGCTCGGCCTCGAGGTGGGCACCGCGGCGATCTCGGGCCGCACCGGCTGGAGCGGCGAGCTCATCTGTCCGCTGCTGCCTGCGCAGGCCCCACAGGATGAGCTCCCGAGCTGGCGTGCGCAGGTGGACACATCGCTCCTCGGTGTCTCGAGCGCTCTGCCCGCGCCGCTCGCCAAGAGCGCGTCCGCTCTCGTTCCCTTGCACCTCGATTTGCGCGGCACGACCGAAAAGACGCGCCTGCAGCTCAAGCTCGCCGGCAAGGCCTACGGTGTGCTCGATCTCGGGCGGGACGGGGGTGGCTGGCAACCCTCGGGCGGGCTGCTCGCTTTGGTTGAATCCCCACCACGGACCGTTCCGCAGCAGCGCTTCACCCTCACCGGTCACATCGACCGTCTCGATCTGCCGCGCTGGCTGCTGGCCTGGCGCGCGCTCGCCACGGCTTCCCAGGCATTGCCGCTGCAGGCGGATCTCAACGTTGGCGCTCTCCTCGTGGCTGGTGAGTCTTATCCGAACGTTGCCCTGAGGCTCACACCGGACGAGCAGGGCGCAACGCTGCATCTCGAGTCGGATACGCTGACGGGCTCGGTTCGTTGGCCCGCGAGCGCAGGTCGAGCCCTCGTCGAAGCTCATCTGAGCCGCGTTAACCTCGCGCAGAACACCGAGTCGACCGCGCTGCTGGCGCTGCTTGCCGCATTCGGCCCGGAGGCCGATCTGAGCGCCGACCGGTTCGTGTGGCAGGGGCGCTCACTCGGTTCGCTACGTGCTCACCTACAGGCCACCGGAGATCGCCTCACCATCGCTCCGATTCAGCTGAGCAACGCGCACGGGGATCTCCAGGCCAGGGTGCGCTGCGAAGCGAGCGGCCCGTGTCGGATGCGCCTCGAGCTCAACAGCCGCGATACGGCGGCGAGCCTCGCCGACTTCGGTTTCCGCTCGGATCTGCGCGCGGCAAGCGCTGCGTTCGAGGGGGAGCTCGAGTGGGCGCCTGGTGTCGGCACCTCCGCCCGCGCTTGGCTCGCGGGGCTCAGCGGCCATCTGAGCCTCGCCCTCGGCGCGGGCACGCTAGAGGCCGCCGCGCGAACGCAGCCACCGTTCGCACTGCTCGCTGTGCCGCAGCTGCTGCGCGACTCCTCGGTAGCCTCCGGCATCACGGATCCGCAAGCGACGCCGGCGCTCGCCTTCAGCCGCTTGAGCGCCGAATATGAGCTGCACGATGGAAACGCTTTCACCTCGAATCTCCAGCTGGACGGTGATGCCGAGATCCTCATGAGCGGTCGCATCGGACTCATCGCTCAGGACTACGATCTCAATGCGCAAATTCTGCGCGGCGAGGAGCGACTGCCGGCTCCCGTGCGTCGTTTTGCCACGGTGCCGCGGGTGGCGGCCCTGTGGATGGCGGTGCGCGATCTGCTCTCCGTTGCGGGGCCATCCGATTCGCGTGTGGTGCTGCACCTGGGCGGAACGTGGGACGCTCCCGTGGTCCGAGGTGGCCCATGAAAATCGCGGCGTTGCAGATGACCTCCTCGGCCGACGTATCTGCCAACTTGGAGAACGCCGGGCAGCTGCTCGAGGAGGCCGCGCACGCGGAGGCGCGCGTGGCAGTGTTGCCCGAGAATTTCGCGTTCATGGGCCTGGCGGACGTGGACAAGCGCAAGGTCGCGGAAGCGGAGGGCTCGGGCCCTATTCAGCAGTTCCTCGCCTCCACGGCCGCGCGCCTGCGGCTCTGGATCGTTGCGGGCACGATGCCGATGCGGGTGCCCGGGGAAGATCGCGTCGCCGCCGCCTGCCCGGTGTATGACGCATCCGGGCGCCTCGTGGCCCGGTACGACAAGATCCATCTCTTCGACGTCGACATCCCGGATCGCGATGAGCGGTATCACGAATCCGCCAACATCGTGCCGGGAAAAACCTCGATCGTGGCGGATACTCCCGTAGGGCGCATCGGACTCACGGTCTGCTACGACGTGCGCTTTCCGGAGCTCTTCAGGCAATTAGGGGCCGCAGGCGCGCAGCTTTTCACCGTACCTTCGGCCTTTACGGCACCGACCGGGCGTGCGCACTGGGAATCGCTGCTGCGAGCGCGCGCGATCGAGAACTTGTGCTACGTCGTCGCCCCGGCGCAGAGCGGCTTTCACCAGAACAGGCGCGAAACGTACGGCGATTCGATGATCATCGACTATTGGGGACGGGTGCTTTGCCGCAAGCCTCGCGGCCGGGGCGTCCTGGTGGCGGAGGTGGATCTCGAGCGTCAGCGGGAGGTCCGCGCAAGCTTTCCGGTGCTCGAGCACCGGGTATTGTAATGTGCCGCGCCATGCCCAATAGCACTGCCGTAGGCTCCCGAGCTGTCCACGGAGAACACCCCAGATGACGATGCAAGCCGCCGAGCGGACCGACGCCTTGAGCATTGCGCGCGAGCTCATATTGCGGCCGAGCGGACTCGATGATTCGCGCCTCGATCGAGTCGTCGGGCAGGTGCTCGCGCATTCGGTGGATTTCGCGGACGTGTACTTCCAGCTCGCGCACGAGGAATCGTGGGCGCTCGAGGACGGCATCGTGAAAGAGGGCAGCGCCGCCATCGAGCAGGGCGTCGGGGTGCGAGCGCTGGCCGGCGAGAAGACCGGCTTCGCCTACTCGGACGAGATCATTCTCCCGGCGCTCGATGAGGCCTCGCGCGCGGCACGTGCGATCGCGCAGCAGGGCTCGGGACGCGCCGTGCAGGCTTGGCAGCCCCGCGCCGGACACCGGCTGTATCTGCCGGATGATCCCGTGGCGACGCTCTCGGATGCCGACAAGGTCGCCTGGCTCGAGCGCGTCGATCGTGAGACGCGCGCTCTCGATCCGCGCATCGTGCAAGTGATGGCGAGCGTCACGGCGGTGCACGAGGTCGTGCTGGTTGCCAACAGCGACGGCGAGCTGGCCGCCGACGTGCGCCCGCTGGTGCGCTTCAACGTATCGGTGATCGTCGAGCAGAACGGTCGGCGCGAGCAGGGCTACGCAGGTGGCGGCGGGCGTTTCACGCTGGCCGAGCTCGTCGCCAACGATCGCCCACTCGTTTTGGGTCGCGAGGCGGTGCGCCAGGCTCTCGTGAATCTCGAGGCGGTTGCGGCTCCCGCGGGTTTGATGACCGTCGTGCTCGGACCCGGCTGGCCTGGAGTGCTGTTGCACGAAGCGATCGGCCACGGTCTCGAGGGCGATTTCAATCGCAAGGGAACCTCGGCATTCGCGCAGCGTATCGGCGAGCGCGTCGCAACGCCCGCGTGCACCGTGGTCGACGATGGCACGCTCTCGCGGCGCCGCGGCTCGCTCAACATCGATGACGAGGGAACGCCGACGGGCTGCACGACGCTCATCGAGGATGGCATCCTGCGCGGCTACATGCAGGACAAGTTGAACGCACGGCTCATGGGCGGGCGCTCTACGGGCAACGGCCGGCGGGAATCATTTGCGCACGTCACGCTGCCGCGGATGACCAACACCTACATGCGCGCGGGTCCGCATGCACCCGAGGAGATCATCCGCTCGGTCGAGCGTGGCATCTACGCCGTGAATTTCGGCGGCGGCCAGGTTGATATCACGTCGGGCAAGTTCGTGTTCTCGGCGAGCGAGGCGTACGCGATCGAGAAGGGGCGCATCGGCGCCCCGCTCAAGGGCGCCACATTGATCGGCAACGGGCCCGATGTGCTCACACGCGTCAGCATGGTGGGCAATGATCTGAAGCTCGACGAAGGTGTCGGCACCTGCGGCAAGGAAGGCCAGAGCGTGCCCGTGGGAGTCGGTCAGCCGACGCTGCGCATCGATGGCCTTACCGTCGGCGGCACAGCCTGACATCTAACGCGTTCGCGTCGCGTCAATCGGTACAGCGCCGCGCGATTCCTGCCCCGCAGCACAGCCACGGTGTGGTTGTCGCCGCTTCAAAAAGCATGGCCACGCTTGCACCTGCAACGCGATCGAGTATGCAATGGGGCGTGACCGACAGACATAATTCCGTGGGATGTGTGCGTGTTGCGACGCTCCTCGCATCGCACGCGATGCTTGTTTTGAAGCTGTGATCTCTGGCACGCCGGCTCGGCTGATAGGACCGTAGTTTGCTTCACCAACGACGCGAGAGCAGGAGCACTGAGATGTTCGCCGACCCTGCGGAACCGAAGCTGGAACTTCCGAAGGACCTTCTGTCCGAGCTGCAACGGCGCGGCCCCAAGCCACGCACCGACATGCGCGTGGACGGATGGAAACCTTCGCTGCTGGGCCGGTTGCTGCGACTGTTCGAGGCGAAACGCTCGGAGTAAGCTTGGGCGCATGAGGCGCCTGGCGCGACCGATCTACGAAGGCCTGCCCTGGCTTTACGTCCTGCTCGGAATTGGCGCTCTTGGCGCCAGCTACCTGCAAAGCTCCGCTTGGTTGAGCTTCGTGCTCGGCCTCCCGGGCCTGGTGAGCCTGCTCGCAGGTATCGTCGTGCTGCTGCGTAGGCGCCATTACCGGCGCATGCGCGCCTCGTACGTGCGTCCCGATGCGCTGTCCGAACCGACGCGCGAGGAGCCGAGCTCCTCCTGACAGGGCGCTACTCGGCCGATTCGTCGGGTTGCACGGCCGGCACCGTCTCGACGAAGGTCGTGCGCTTGGCCGGGGAGCGCTCGTCGATGTACATGAGCTCGTGCTTGCCGATGACTACGACGTCGCCATCGTTGAAGTTGTGGCGGCGCACGCGCTTGCCCTGGACGTAGATGCCGTTCGTGCTGTTCAGGTCCTCGACGATACTGCCGTGCGCGGTGGTGATCAGCTGGCAGTGATGGCGGCTGACGAAGCGGCTGTCGATCTGCACGTCGTTATCGGCCGTGCGGCCGATGATGAGCCGACCGAGGCGCAAGGTGAGGTCCGCAACCGTGCGCCCCTCCGTCGCGATGATGATGCGACCCACGATCTCGCGCGTGTTCTCGGGCAAGCTCGCCGGGCGCACTCCTTGCGGCTGCAGTTCGGGCTGTGGAGCGACTCGCGGTGCGGCATGTCCGCGCGCGGCAAACTCCACCCAGCGCAGCTCCTGCACCGCAGAGGCGATGTCCTCCGGAATGACGTAGTCACGATCCATGTTGAACGCGGCCATCATCGCGGTATCGCACAGCGTGTTGATGAGCCGCGGCACGCCCCCCGCGTAGCGAAAGATCTCCGCGAAGGTCTCCTCCGCGAACAGCTGCCGGTCGCCTGCTCCTGCGACCTCCAGCCGGTGCTGGATATAAGCGCGCATCTCGGCCGGCGAGAGCGTCCCCAGATGAAAGCGCAGACGGATGCGCTGCGCGAGCTGCACCAGGTCGGGCGCGTCGAGCTTTTCGTTGAGCTCGGGCTGACCCGCGAGAATGATGCGCAGCACCTTCTCCTTGGTCGTCTCCACGCCCGAGAGCAGCCGGATCTCCTCGAGCACCCGCAGTGAGAGATTCTGCGCCTCGTCGACGATCAGCAGCACCTTGCGCCCGGCGGCATACTGCTCGACGAGGAAATTGTTGAGCGTCGCGATCAGCTCCGCCTTCTTCATCCTGAAGGGCGAGAAACCGAACTGCACCAGGATAGCCTGCAGGAAGTCGATGGCGGAGACCTGAGTCTGATTGACCTGGGCCACGACCACGTCCTTTTGGATCTCCTGCAGGAAGGACTCGATCAGAGTCGTCTTGCCCGAGCCGATCTCGCCGGTGATGACGACGAAGCCATCCGTGAACCAGATGGTGGACTCCATGTACGCCTTGGCGCGTGCGTGCTGTTTGCTCAGATACAGAAACTGCGGGTCCGGGCTGAGCCGGAACGGAAGTTCTTTTAGTTTGAACAGCTCCAGGTACATGAGGTGATACGGTGCCTCCCGACGCACGTACCAAAGCGGCGCGCCGCTTCAGAGTAGATCTTACGGGATGCGAATGTCCGGGGCCAATTCGGCGAGCAACCGACGTGCCCGGCGGTCGCGTGCACGCGCGCTCGCAGCAACTATCGTGCAATGCCCCAGTTTGCGCCCGGGCCGTGGCCGCTTTCCATATTGGTGCAGGTGCAGGTCCGGATGCGCGAGCAGCGCGCCACGCGCCGGCAGCGCGCCGATGAGATTGATCATCGCCGAGTATCCCCGGGCGCGCGTCGAGCCGAGCGGCAGTCCGCAGATGGCTCGCAGATGATTCTCAAACTGGCTGGTCTCAGCACCCTCGATGGTCCAGTGACCTGAATTGTGAACGCGCGGTGCGATCTCGTTGGCGATCAGGCGGCCGTCGCGCACGAAGAACTCGATGGTGAGCACGCCGACATAGCGAAAGTGGGCGAGCATGCGCCGCAGATAGCGGCCGGCGAGCAGCTGCAGGCGCCGCGCGCGGTAAGGCGCGCGCGTGAGGCGCAGCATGCCGTCGGCATGCACGTTGAGACTCAAGGGGTACAGAGCGGTGCGGCCATCGCGCGCGCGCGCGCCGATGATCGAGACCTCGAAATCGAAGTCGATGTGCTCTTCGTACATGAGCGGCACGCCGCCGAGCCGCGCCCAGGCGCGCTCGGCCTCTGCGATGCTGCGCACGCCCGCCTGCCCCTTGCCGTCATAACCCAGACGGCGCGTCTTTAGCACACCCGGAACGCCGATCTCTGCGAGTGCGCGCGCCAGATCGCTGCGCGTGTGGACCGCGCGCCAGCGCGTAGTTGGGATCCGCAGCCGCTCGAACAGGCGCTTCTCGCTGACTCGGTCCTGCGCTGCCGCGAGTGCCGCGAGCGGCGGCAGCACGCGCCGACGCGGGAGCAAGCGCGCGCTCTCGAGCGGCACATTTTCCCAATCGAAGGTGATCACGTCCGCACGCGTCGCGAGCTCTGTGAGCCGTGTGCGGTCGGTGAACTCCGCGCACAGCAGGGGTGCGATCTGCCCGGCCGGCGCATCGGGCGCGTGGTCGAGAAACACGAACTCGAGCCCGAGCGGATAGCCCGCGAGTGCGAGCATGCGGCCAAGCTGGCCGCCGCCCAGAACGCCGATGATCATGCGCCGCCCGTGTGGCGGGGATCCGGATTCTGTAAGACGGCGGCCGTTTGCTGCTCGCGGTAGGTGCGCAGGGCGGTGGCAATCGCCGCGTGCTTGTTGGCGAGGATCGCCGCGGCACTGAGTGCGGCGTTGGCGGCACCGGCCGTGCCGATTGAGAAGGTGGCCACGGGCACCCCGGCGGGCATTTGCACGATGGAGAGCAAAGAATCGAGACCGTTCAGCGCGCGTGATTGGATCGGCACGCCGAGCACCGGCAGGAGCGTCTTTGCAGCGGCCATTCCGGGCAGATGCGCGGCACCGCCGGCGCCGGCGATGAGCACTTCCAGCCCGCGCGCCTGCGCGCCGCTTGCGTACTCGAACAGCAGATCCGGGGTGCGGTGGGCGGAGACGACGCGGACCTCGTACGGGATCGACAGCTTGTCGAGCACCTCGGCGGCGCTGCGCATGGTGTCCCAGTCGGAGGCGGAACCCATGATGAGGCCGACGAGCGCTTGCATTGCTTCATTGTAACTTCCCGGCTGCGGATACCAAACAGTGGTGCGGCGCGCGGCCGGTGTGCTCAGACTTCGGCATCCGTCTGCAGGAAAAGCGCACGCAGCATGCGCAACAGCCGCCGGCGCGCCCCGCTCGCCGGGTGAGGATCGCCGCGCTCCGCGCGAGCGGCACAGATCGCGCGCTGCCACTCGCGGCGCTCGACCTGCGGATGGCCGCGCGCGAGCTCCGCGAGCGCATCGTCGCTTTCGAGGAGGCGCTCGCGCCAGGCCTCGAGGCGGTGCAGACGCCGGGCCTCCAGAGCCGAATGTGCGCGCCGCGCTGCGAGGGCGGCGCGCACTCCTTCCAGATCGAGGGAGCGCATCAGCCTGCCGATGTACTGGCGTTGACGCGCGCCGGCGCTGCGGCTTGCGATGCGCCGCGCCTCGCGCACCGCCTCGATGAGCGGCTCCGGCAGCGCGAGTGCCACGAGCTCGGCGTCATCGAGCTCGATCAGCTCTTCGCCCAGGCGCTGCGCAGCCTCGGCCGCACGCTTGCGCGCGCTCCTGCTCGGTGGCTCGGCGTTCTCCGGGGTCATAGATGGCGAGTCACATGCCGTAACGGCGGGTGCCGCTGCTACAATTCTGCAACAGACTCGTGCGGCGGAGCCTATGCAGCAACAGGAAGTCGACGCAAAGCGAATCCCGGAGCTCTCCGAGACCGTGAGGCTCGCGCTGCGCGAGGCCAGCCGGCAGGGTGCCACGCAAGCCGAGGCCGACGCCAGTTTGCAACGCGGCCTCACGGCGACGGTGCGGCTCGGCGAGGTCGACACGGTCGAGTATCAACGCGATCGCGGCCTGGGGGTGACGGTGTATTTCGGCAGGCGCAAGGGCTCGGCCAGCACGGCCGATCTCTCCGCCGCAGCCGTCCGCGCCACCGTGGAGAAGGCCGCCGCCATCGCTCGCTACACCGCGGAAGATGTCTGCGCGGGGCTTGCGGATGCGGAGGATCTGGCCCGCGACATTCCGGATCTGGATCTGTATCACCCCTGGGCTCTGGAGCCGGACGCCGCCGTGGAGCTCGCCCGCAGCTGCGAGGCTGCGGGGCTCGCCGTCGATGCGCGACTCACCAATTCCGAAGGCGCCTCGGTCTCGACCCATCGCGGCGTGCGGGTGTACGGAAACTCGGCCGGGTTTCTGGCCGGTTACGCAAGCAGCTCGCACACGCTCACTTGCGTGCTGCTCGCGCAGCAGGACGATCACATGGAGCGCGACTACTGGTACTCGACCTCACGCGATCCCACGCAGCTCGAGGCGACCGCCGCCATCGGACGGCGCGCGGGCGAGCGGGCGGTCGCGCGGCTCGGCGCACGCAAGCTCAGCACGCGCCGCGCACCGGTGATCTTCGCGCCCGAGATGGCGCGCGGGCTCTTCGGCAGCTTCATCGGCGCGATCCGCGGCGGCAGCCAGTATCGGAAGTCATCGTTTCTCCTGGGTGCGGCCGGTCAGGCGGTGTTCCCTGCATTTCTGCAGATGCGCGAGCGTCCCCATATTCCCAAGGCGATGGCCAGCAGCCCCTTCGATGACGAAGGTGTCGCCACACGTGACCGCGATCTGGTGCGCGATGGGGTGCTGCAGGGATACGTGCTCGACAGCTACTCGGCGCGCAAGCTCGGACTTAAGACGACGGGCAATGCGGATGGCGTGCACAACCTGCTCGTGACGGCGCCCGACCATGCCTGCGAATTCGTTGAGCTGCTTGCGCGCATGGGGACGGGTCTCCTCGTCACGGAGATGATGGGTCAGGGCGTCAATCCCGTTACGGGCGACTACTCGCGCGGTGCGAGCGGCTTCTGGGTCGAGGGCGGCGTGCCGGCTTTTCCCGTCCACGAGATCACCGTCGCCGGCAATCTGCGCGAGATGTACCGCAACATCGTCGCGCTCGCGACGGATGTGGACGTGCGCGGCGCGATTCGCACAGGCTCGGTGCTCATCGAGGGCCTGACGATCGCCGGCGAGTAAGCCTCAAGTCAGCGCCGAGTGGCCGCTACTGGAGCAGCTCGCGCAGACTGCGATCGCCGCAGCACTGCCGCCGCGCCTCATCCAACTGCGACGTGAGCTGTTCAGCCGCCGGCACGGGCACCTCGGGCAGCGCCAAGCGGGCGTTCGGCGGGCCGCGCGCTGCATCGAGAATCGCGAGCGCGCTGATCTGATCGATATCGCGCGCGAGCGCGAGCTCGCCGTTGGCCATTACGGTGAGCAGTTGCGCCTGCTCCAGTGCGCTCGCGGCGCGCGCGACCGCGACGCCGGGCACATTCAAGTCGGCGGCGACCGAGCCAATGCTGAGCGGCGCAGCGCCCCTGAGCTGGGCTTCGCCGGTCAGGATCATCAACTTGAGGGCGAGACGTTCCTGCTGCGTGCTCGAGAGCGCAGCGTCGCTCGAGCCGAGACGCAGGTACGCCGGATATTGCAGATAAAAAGCGAGCTGGGCACCCGAAAGGAGAATGATCCAGCCGAGATAGGTCCACATCAGCACCGCGACGATCACCGCGAAGCCCGCGTATACGATCGTCAGGCGCGTCGAGTGTTCGACCAGCTCCGTAAACAGCCGTCCGACGCTGGCCCAGGCGATGCCGGCACAGAGGCCGGCGATCAGGGCCGGGCGCAATCGCACCTGGGTGTTCGGCACGAACATGTACAGCGCGGTGAAGAATGCCGTCACCGCTGCGTACGGTGAGACACGGAAGCCGAGCTGCAGCAGCCGTCGGGTGAGCGGCAGCTGCGTCACCACCCGCGCCGGCTCGCTCGTCAGCGCGGCATGTGTGACTCCGACGACGATCGCAATCAGGATCGGGCCAATGACGAGCAAGGCTAAGTAGCCGACCATGCGACGCGCGAGGCTGCGCGGGCGCTCCACCCGCCACATGAAATTGATGCTGTCTTCGGCTTTCTTCAGAGTGCCGATCAAGGTCCATGCGAAGAGCATGAGACCGATTCCACCCACGAACCCGGTGCGCAGGCGATACGCGAAGTGCACGACGCTGTGCGAGAGCTGGGCAGCCCCGGCACCCGCCGGCCGGAAGAACTCGTAGACGATCGGCTGCAGGGAGCGATGCATGCCCAAGAGCGTGATGAGCGAGAAGCTCAAGGCGACGAGCGGCACGAGCGAGAGCAAGGTCGCGAACACCAGGCCCATGGCGCGCAGATTGATCTCACCGCGAAGCAGTTCGCGCACGATGGCGTAGGGATAGCGCGCGATGCGCAGCGCGGCGCCCCGCAGCGAGTGCCCCTCGGAGGCCCGTCCGAAGAACACAGCCTCGATGTGATCCCAGATCCAGTTCGTTGCCGTCATGGTTTTGCTATCGTCCACGGCTCCTGCAGGTCATTGCCGGCGAGGCGGGCAGCACGCCATGGATGCATCCACGAGCTATCCGCAGCGCATCGTGTGCCTCACGGAGGAGACGACCGAGACCCTCTACCTCCTCGGCGAGGACGCGCGCATCGTCGGCATCTCGGGCTTCACCGTGCGCCCGCCGCGCGCCCGCCGCGAAAAGCCGCGCGTCGCCGCGTTCATCAGCGCGCACACCGAGCGGATTCTTGCGCTGCATCCCGACCTGGTGCTCGCGTTCTCGGATCTGCAGGCGAGCATCGCGGCCGATCTGGTGCGGGCAGGCATCGAGGTGCATGTGTTCAATCAGCGCAGCATAGCCGAGGTGCTGCGCATGATCCGCACGCTCGGCGGGCTGATCGGCTGCGAAGCTCGTGCTCGTGAGCTCGCCGCGCATCTGGAGGCCGGAGTGGCAGCCGTGCGCGAGCGCGCCGCCGGGCTCTCACGGCGTCCGCGCGTGTACTTCGAGGAGTGGGACGAGCCGCAGATCTCCTGCATCCGCTGGGTCTCCGAGCTCATCGGGGCCGCGGGGGGTGAGGACTGCTTTCCCGAGCTTGCGGTGCAGCCGCTCGGACGGGATCGCATCATCGCCGATCCAGCGGAGGTTCCGCGCCGCGCGCCCGACATCATCCTCGGCTCCTGGTGCGGCAAGAAATTCAGGCCCGAGCGGGTGTCGGCGCGTCCCGGATGGCAGCAGGTGCCCGCCGTCCGCAGCGGCTTCGTGCGTGAGATCAAGTCGGCGATCATCCTGCAGCCTGGGCCGGCTGCGCTGACCGACGGCGTCCATGCGCTCCAGGAGGTGATCCTCGAGTGGAACCGTGCGACGCTCAGCTCGTCAGGCGCTTGAGCGCCTCGAGATACTTCTCGCTCGTCCTGCTAATCACGTCGGGCGGCAGATGCGGGCCGGGAGCCCGCTTGTCCCAGTCGAGGGTCTCGAGATAGTCGCGCACGAATTGCTTGTCGAAGCTCGGCGGACTCGTGCCGGCGCGATAGGTTGCGGTGGGCCAGAAGCGCGAGGAGTCCGGCGTCAGCACCTCATCGATGAGCGTCAGCCGACCTGCCGCGTCCACTCCGAACTCGAACTTGGTATCCGCGATGATGATGCCGCGCGCGCTGGCGTGGGCGGCGGCAAACCCATACAGGGCGAGCGCTGTGGCGCGTACCTGGGCAGCGCGGCCCGCGCCGATGAGCTGCTCGAGTCGAGCGAAGGAGATGTTCTCATCATGCGTCCCCGCGGGCGCCTTGGTGGCCGGCGTGAACAGCGGCTCGGGCAGGCGCTGCGCGAGCGCGAGTCCGGCGGGCAGCGCGATGCCGCACAGCGTGCCCGTACGTTGGTAGTCCTTCCACCCCGAGCCAATCAAATAGCCGCGCACCACCGCTTCGACGGGCAGCGCGCTCAGGCGGCGCACGATCACCGCGCGCCCGCTGAGCAGCGCGAGCTCTTCGGCATCATGGATGACCGCATCGAGTGGCCTGCCCGTGAGGTGGTTGGGCACGATGTGCCGCGTGCGCTTGAACCAGAAGTTCGAGATCTCGTTGAGGACGCGGCCCTTGTGAGGAATGGGATCGGGCAGGATCACGTCGAAGGCGGAGAGCCGATCGCTTGCGACGATCAGCAGGTTAGCGTCATCCACCGCGTAGATGTCGCGCACCTTGCCCTCGTGCACTTTGCGCAGACTGCCGAGGTTGGTGCGATAGACCGTGCGCGTCGCCATGGCAGGCTAATATACAACGTATGGCGCAATGGACCGGCAAGGTGATCGGCGGAGTGGTCGGAATGCTCGCGCTCGGACCGCTCGGCGCCGCCGTCGGTGTGCTCGTGGGTCATCAGTTCGACACCGGCGCGGCCGCGCGAGCGCCTGATCCGGGACTCGATGCAGCAGCGATCGGTGAGCTGTTCTTTCGCACCACGTTCCAGGTCATGGGCCACATCGCCAAGGCGGACGGTAGAGTCTCGGAGCGGGAGATCGAGGCTGCGCGCGGCGTGATGGCGGAGATCAGGTTGAACGCGGGCCAGGTGCGCGCTGCGATCGGCCATTTCACGACCGGCAAGCAGGCCGGTTTCGCTTTCGATGCCGCCATCGATTCGCTTGCACGCGCCTGCGCCGGGCGTCCCGAACTGGCGCGCATCTTTCTCGAGATCCAGATGCGTGCGGCCTTGAGCGGCAACGACCTCGGCGGGCCCGCGCGCGCGCTCATGCAGAGAATAGCCGCGCGCCTCGGCGTGTCCTTTCTCGAGCTCGCGCACATCGAGGCCATCCAGCGTATCCGTCGCGGCAGCTTCAGCCACGGTCCGGCGCAAGATGCGAGCTCCCAGCAGCTGCAGCTGCAGCAAGCTTACCGCGTGCTCGAAGTGGAGCCCGATGCGGACACCGAGGAGCTCGCCAAAGCTTATCGCCGCCAGCTCAGCCGGCATCACCCCGACAAGCTCAAGGCGAACGGATTGCCCGACTCCATGCTCGAGCATGCCAAGCAGAGGACCCAGCAGATCATCGAAGCCTATGACCTGATTCGCGAGCGCCGTCGCATCTGAGCGCGCCGATGCGGATGCTAAACTCGCCCGATGCAGTCACCCTGGATCGCACCCTCGATTCTGTCGGCTGATTTCGCCCGGCTGGGCGAGGAGGTCGCCGCCGTGCTGCAGGCCGGCGCGGACCTCATCCATTTCGACGTGATGGACAATCACTATGTGCCCAACCTGACCGTCGGGCCGCTGGTCTGCGAAGCACTCCACAAGCACGCGCCGGACGCCCTGATCGATGTGCATCTGATGATCTCGCCCGTGGACCGCATCGTGCCCGACTTCGCGAGCGCCGGAGCTACCTACATCACCTTCCATCCGGAGGCGACCGAGCACATCGACCGCACCATACAGCTGATCCGCGAGCACGGCTGCCGTCCGGGGCTGGTATTCAATCCGGCCACGCCGCTCGATTATCTCGAGTACACGCTCGAGGAGCTCGACATGGTACTCATCATGTCGGTGAATCCGGGCTTCGCCGGGCAGAAATTCATTCGCAGCGCGCTGCGTAAGCTCGCCGACGCGCGGCGGCGCATCGATGCGGCCGGCAGAGCGGTCAGGTTGGAGATCGACGGCGGCGTGAAGGTCGACAACGTCGGCGAGATTGCGCGCGCCGGCGCCGACACCTTCGTTGCTGGCTCCGCTATTTTCGGCAGCGGGGACTACGCGGGGACGATTCGCGCGATGCGTCAGGCGATCGGCTGACCAGAACCGGCACCCGGCGGCCGCTACTCGTCGTCGCTCTCGTCGTCCTCGTCGTCGTCGTCGGCAGGCACGCGCGTCGCTTTCGCCACGGCAGGCTTCGCCGGCACGATGACCGGGCGGGTCTTCATCTTGGGTCGGGCATTGAACACCACGATGGTCTTACCGGTCGCCCGGAGGAGACCCTGTTCCTCCAGGACCTTGAGCACTCGGCCGGCCATCTCGCGCGAGCAGCCCACGAGTCTGGACAGCTCCTGCCGGCTGACCTTGATCTGCATACCCTCGGGATGCGTCATGGCGTCGGGCTCGCCGCAGAGATCCATGATCGCGTGTGCCACCCGACCGGTCACGTCGACGAACGCGAGGTCGCCGAGCTTGCGGTTGGTGCGATCGAGGCGCGTCGCAAGCTGCGTCGCCAGCTCGAAGATGAGGCCGGGGCTTTCGGCGGCGATCTGCCGAAAGCGCGGATAGGTCATCTCGGCGAGCTCGCACTGATTGCGCGTACGCACCCAGGCGCTGCGCGTCGGCTGCTCGTAGAACAGCCCCATCTCACCGAAGAACTGTCCCTTGTTCAGATAGGCGAGGACCATCTCGTTGCCTTCCTCGTCCTCGATCATGACCTCGACGGAGCCGCTGATGATGTAGTAGAGAACGTCCGGCAGATCCCCCGCATGGATCACCACCGTCTTCGACGGCACCGTCCGTATGCGGCAATAGCTCAGGAAGCGATTGATTGCCGGGATATCACTCAGCGGCTTGACGTTTTCTTCCATACTGGACCCCCTGGACCGCGCGGGCACGTTAGCTGCAGGTTTTTATACATAAGCCCACAGAACTGCAAGCGAAGTGGTCGAGATTCTTTAGCAATTAGACCCAGTACGCGGTCCGCGTCATCAGCCGCGCGGTGCGTCGCATGAGCTCCTGAACCGGATAGGGCAACTCGACCGCCCCCGCGGTACGGGCGTTCGAGGCATGGCGCGATTCGTCCTCGCGCATCGCTCGCAAGAGGCTGCGGCTGCGCTCATCGGCGCGCGGGAGCCGGGCGATGTGCTCGTCCAGGTGGCCCTCGACCTGGCGTTCGGTCTCGGCGACGAACCCGAGGCTCGCCCTGTCGCCAAAGGCCGCCGCGAGGGCACCGATCGCAAATGAGCCCGCGTAGAAGAGCGGATTCAGCAGACTCGGCTGGGAGCCGAGCTCGCGCAGGCGCTGCTCGCACCAGGCGAGATGGTCGGATTCCTCGCGGGCCGCCTCGAGCATGAACTCACGCGTCACCGCGGAGCGCGCAGCGAGCGCCTGACCGTGATAAAGAGCCTGGGCCGCGACCTCCCCGGCATGATTGACCCTCATGAGGGCCGCGGCAGTGCGGCGCGCACCGTCGGGCATCGCCGCAGCGGGGTTGGCGGATGCCGGATTCGGCCGCGACGCCTGCACGGTCCCGGACAGGGTCCGCAGCGCACGATCGGCCGCGATGATCAGGGGCTCCAGGATCCGTCTCGGTGCCATGCCTTATCTTAAGGGAATCGCGCCATGGGCACCGGCAGCGGCCCGGCCGGCAGCCGCTTTGCAATGGCGAGGGCGCTTCAGTACACTTTCCCGCCTTTTTTGGCAGGGTTTCCCGCGCCTCGACCGGCATCCGGCGGGCGGAGTTCATCAAGATGAGTACCGTATTTGTCAAGCCTGGACTGGTCCGCGGCGACTGGTATGTCGTGGACGCGAGCGGCAAGACACTGGGCCGGCTCGCCTCGCAGATTGCGCATCGGCTGAAGGGTAAGCACAAGCCGAGCTACAGCCCTCATGTGGACATGGGCGATCACATCGTCGTCGTGAACGCCGAGAAGATCCGCGTGACGGGGCGCAAGCTCTCTGACAAGGTCTATTACCATCACACCGGCCATATCGGGGGCATCAAGTCGATCGGGCTCGGCAAGCTCCTGGCGGAGCATCCCGAGCGTGCGATCGAGTTCGCCGTCAAGGGTATGCTGCCGAAGAACCCGCTTGGCCGCCGCATGTACCGCAAGCTGCACGTGTTCGCCGGGAGCAATCACCCGCACCAGGCGCAGCAGCCCAAACCGCTGGAGATCTAGGAACCAGTCATGGCGCTTCAAAATCATTACGGCACAGGTCGTCGCAAGACCGCCACGGCAAGGGTCTACCTGCAGCCGGGCGAGGGGCGGATCACGGTCAACAACCGCCCCCTCGATGAGTTCTTCGGCCGCGAGACCGGTCGCATGATCGTGCGCCAGCCGCTCGAGCTGACGCAGCTCGCCGGGAAGTTCGACATCACCGTGCACGTGTCCGGGGGTGGCATTACCGGCCAGGCCGGTGCCATCCGCATGGGATTGACGCGTGCCCTCATCGAGTACGATGACACGCTGCGCAAGGCGCTGCGGGTTGCCGGCTTCGTAACCCGCGATGCGCGCGAGGTCGAGCGCAAGAAAGTCGGTCGTCGCAAGGCACGGCGCGGTACTCAGTACTCGAAGCGCTGATCGTCGTCGCCGCCGCCGGCCATTGGGGGATCGTCTAGTGGTAGGACAGCGGACTCTGACTCCGTTAACCTAGGTTCGAATCCTAGTCCCCCAGCCAGAACACACGAGGCCCGCGCAAGCGGGCCTGCGTGTTTTTGGGGTGGGACGCATGAGAACCGTAGGTGCGACAAAATCGCCCGTTCAGATCTCGCTCACACCCTCATCCGTCGCGACGAGAAGCAGGTCCGCGGGTCGCTGTGCAAAGAGCCCGACGGTCACAACACCCGGAATCTGGTTGAGAGCGGCTTCGAGCGCCGGAGGATCGGCGATCGAGAGGCCGTGGACATCGAGGACGAGGTTACCGTTGTCCGTCGTGAAGTTGCGACGCCAGACGGCGTTGCCGCCGATGGCTGTGAGGCGCTGCGCCACGAGCGTGCGGGCCATCGGGATCACCTCGAGCGGCAACGGGAACGCACCCAGGGTATCCACCAGCTTCGTGCCATCGATGATGCAGACGAATTGCATCGCGGCCTCCGCCACGATCTTCTCGCGCGTGAGCGCCCCACCGCCCCCCTTGATCAGGTGGCGCCGACGCGTGGCTTCGTCTGCACCATCGATGTAGAGAGCCAGCTCACTCACATCGTTGAGGTCCATCACCGTGATACCGGCATGTGTGAGTCGTGCCCGCGTCGCTTCGGAGCTCGCAACCGCAGCCTTGATATGGATCCCACCGGTCGCCAGCGCATCGATGAAGCAATTGACTGTCGATCCGGTACCGACGCCGAGGATCATGTCGCGACGCACGTAGCGAAGAGCCGCTACCGCCGCCCGCTGTTTGTTTTCCAATGCACCCATGGGCCGCGCTCCGCTATTCCAAGCATCAAAAACGACTGTGCCCGCTTACGCGGGCACAGTCGTTCGGATTCGATTCGACGAGCGCGGCCATAATCCGCGCTCGCCGAGTTTCAAGGCCTATTTCTTCTTGGCAGCTTTCTTCTTGGCCTTCTTTTTCGACTTCGCCATGTTGGCTCTCCAGTTGTCGGGTTAGTCCGAGGTCGGAGTATATACACGCAAACTGAAATTACAAGCAACGACACGGGGTTGAAGAGCGGGGCTTCACTCCAGAGAGAGGATGAACTTCCAGTGCGCGGGAGCGACGGGCATGACTGAGAGCCGATTGCCCGGCCTCAGCAGAATCATCCCGCGCAGCTCCTTGCCCGCATGCACGCGCAGCTCTTCCAGAGTGATGACGCGCGCGAGTCGGCGCTGAAGCTTCACGTCCACGACGTACCAGCGCGGCGCATCGCGCTTGCTGTCGGGATCGAAATGATGGTCCTTGGGATCGAAGGCCGTCGCATCGGGGTAGCCCTCCTTGACGATCTCGACAATTCCCGCGATGCCGGGCACCTCGCAGCTCGAGTAGTAAAGGAAGGCCGTATCGCCGCGCCTCATCTGATCCCGAAGCATGTTGCGGGCCTGAAAGTTACGTACGCCGTCCCATGCCGTCGTACGTCGCGGGGCACGCGCGAGGTCATCGACGCCGAAGGTGCTCGGTTCAGTCTTCAGCAGCCAGTGCGACACCGCAGTATCCCCTCTTCGGTCACGATCGCATCCAGTCGCACATCATGCGCGGCCGCCGCGATCGCAGTCACCCGCTGTAGAGCAAAGCCGATGCCGACGAGTCGCGGCCGGTGCCACACAGAGCGCAAGTGGCGGAAGGCGAACGCCCGATCGTAATAGCCGGCGCCCATCCCGAGCCGCATGCCGCTCGCATCGAAACCGACCAGGGGCACGAACACCAGAGCCAGTGAGCGGATTGCCGCCACCTCCCGTCCCTCGGGCTCGAGGATGCCCAGAGGATTGGGCCGCATCGGCCCCGAGGCGGCGACGAACTGCATGCGCCGGCGGCGACGGTCCGTCAGCCGTGGCACGAAGATCCGGCCACCATGGCGCAGCACGAGGGCCGCGATGGGTGCCACGTCCAGCTCTTCGGGCGTTGGGTTGTAGAGCGCGATGCGCTGGCCAGGATGCAATGAGAAATGGTGCTGTACGTGCAGCGCGACGCGCCGCGCCGCCGACTCACGCATCTCCGGTGTAAGAGCGCGGCGCCTGGCCCGCAGCTCGGCCCGCAAGTGCTTGCGGGCTCGCGCCAGCTCGCGAGCATCGTCCGTCAAGCGGGAACCCACATCCGGTGCAGATCTAAAAAAGAGGAGCGCAGTTCTGGCGCAGAACTAAAAGAGGTGCCGACCTCTGGCGCAGAACCAAAAGAGGCGCCGACCTCTGGCGCAGAACTAAAAGAGGTGCCGACCTCTGGCGCAGAACTAAAAGAGGTGCCGACCTCTGGCGCAGAACTAAAGACGTCACCCGCATGTGCCGTTACGAACCGTTGCTCTCGAACCAGAGCAACAAGTGGGACGAGCTGCAGCAGGTAAGGCTTCCCACTCGAGGGAGTGGACATGCACAATTCTGCTTGCAAGCCCTTGTCCCATGGGTGTTTCAATTAGGGTCGAGAGGTAACCCGGCCCGCTGTCGAACACCGCAGGCGACGCGAACTACACTCTACACGAGGACGCGCGCGCGGGGGAGACGCAGCTCCCAAAAGCGCACGAAGAGGGGAAGAAGGAAGGCTACAGCTCGAGCTGCTGGGATCGTTCCAGCGCCGCCTCGACTCGCTCGCGCATGCCGCGCACGCGACCGACAACCTCGGTTCCGAGCTCCGAATCGCGCTGCTTGAGGCGCAGCAGCTCGTTGGCGAGATTGAGCGCGACCACGACGGCAATCCGATCCAGGCCGACGATCTTGCCGGTGTCGCGCACCTCGCGCATGCGCGCGTTCAGAAACTCGGCCGAGTCGAGCAGGGCCGAACGCTCCTCGTACGGACAGGCGACGAAGTATTCCTTCTCCAGGATGCGCACGCTCACGCGTGCGGGCTCGGAGGCGGTGCCCGACCGGCGCGCCGCACTGTCCTCCGATGCCGGTGGACTCACGCGCCGTGCTCCATTGTCTTCAGTCGGCCGATCATCTGCTCGACGCGGGTGCGCACCTGCTCGTTCTTGCTGAGCAGTGACGCACGCTCGCCGGCCAGAGTCTCATGGCGTTGGCGCAGTGCGCGGTTCTCCTCCTTGAGCTGGTCCATCGATGCGGTCAAGTCCTCGACACGCTTTTCCAGTCGCCGGAGCTCGAGATCGAGCTGTGTTCTTGTTGTGTCGTTCATCGAATGACTATAGAGCGGGGCTCTTCCGGTGGTCAATGCATTCCCGAGGATTCGGGCGCAGTTCGTGCATAATGTTCACCCGACATGCAGGCATTCGACTATACCGGGATCCAGCAGGCGCTCAAGGAGTCGCGCTCGCTCGCTGATGCCGCCGAGGCCCACGGCACCCTCGCCGGGTGTCTCTGCGCAACAGTGGCTTACCGCTTCGAGGACTGGCTTGCCGAGATCCTCCCCGAGGGTGAGGCGAGCGTCCACGCAACCCATGCGCTGCATGAGCTGTTTGACAGTACGGCCGAGGCGCTCGGCGGTACCGAGATGGAATTCAGCCCCCTGTTGCCCGAGGACGCCGAGCCGATCGATACACGCGCCGCGGCGCTCGGCCTCTGGTGTCAGGGCTTTCTCTACGGGCTCGGGGCGAGCCCACTCAACGATGCCGCTCGGCTACCGGGTGAGCTGGGCGAGGTCGTACGCGATCTCACCGAGATCAGCCGTGTCGGTGTTGACAGCGGAGAGAGTCTAGAATCCAACGAGGGTGCATACGCGGAGCTCGTGGAGTTCGTGCGCGTCGGCGTACAACTCGTGTTCGACGAGCTCGAGCCCCTGCGGACCCCGCCTCCACGCCCGGAAGGCGTCCTTCACTGACCGGCGAGGATGATGAGCATGAGCCGTGAGCCGGTTGCTTACAGCGAAGCACGCAAGCACAAGGGCAGTGGACGCGCCGAGAGCATCACCGCGGCTGCCGGGTTGGGCAGGCGCCCGCGGGGTGCATCCAAAATCCGGAGGATCGGACGCGAAGAGTTCGCACGTCGCCGACGGCAACTCATGCGCATCATGGGACGCGATTGCATCGCGATCGTTCCTGCCGCGCCCATTCGGCACCGCAACAATGATGTCGAGTACTCCTATCGTCAGGACAGTGACTTCTATTACCTGACCGGCTTTGCTGAGCCCGAGGCCGTTGCCGTTCTCATTCCCGGCCGTGCCGATGCGGAGTACGTGCTCTTCGTTCGGGATCGGGATCCGGAGCGCGAGACGTGGGATGGGCGACGCGCGGGTACCGAGGGAGCCACGCGCGACTACGGTGCCGATGACGCATTTCCCATCGCCGATATCGATGAGATTCTGCCGGGGCTCATGGAAAACCATGCGCGTGTGTTCTATGCGATGGGCACGCATCCGGAGTTCGATCAGCGCGTGGTCGGCTGGGTGAACGGCCTGCGCGCCCAGGCGAAGAACGGCCGGCACCCGCCGCATGAGCTCGTCGCGCTCGACCACGTGCTGCATGACATGCGGTTGTTCAAATCGCGCGCCGAGCTCGACCTGATGCGTGAGGCGGCACGCATCGGAGCGCTTGCGCACCAGCGTGCTATGCGCAGCTGCCGCCCTGGGCGCAACGAGTACGAGATCGCAGCGGAGATCGTGCACGAGTTTCACCGCCACAATGCCGAGACCTCGTACGAGCCGATCGTCGGTGGCGGCGCCAACGCCTGCATCCTGCACTATCGCGAGAACGATCAGGTGCTGCGCGACGGCGAGCTGCTGCTGATCGACGCCGGGTGCGAGTACGAGTGCTATGCCTCGGACATCACCCGCACGTTTCCCGTGAACGGGCGCTTCAGTCCCGCGCAGCGCGCGGTCTACGAAGTGGTGCTCGAGGCGAACCGAGCCGCCATCGCGCAAGTGCGGCCCGGCAACAACTGGAACCAGCCGCACGAGGCCGCCGTGCGCGTCGTGACTCAAGGCCTCGTCAGGCTCGGGCTGCTGAGGGGCCGGCCGTCGCGTCTCGAGCGCGAGGGCGCTTATCGACGCTTCTTCATGCACCGTACGGGTCACTGGCTCGGCATGGACGTGCACGATGTGGGCGATTACAAGATCGGCGATGAATGGCGGGTCCTCGAGCCCGGCATGGCGCTCACGATCGAGCCGGGCATCTACATCTCCGGCTCAGGCCGCGGCATACCGCGACAGTTCCGCAACATCGGCATCCGCATCGAGGACGATGTCGTCGTCACGCGGGACGGCGCCGAGGTGCTCACGCAGGCTGCCCCGAAGGATGCCGACGCGATCGAGGCGTTGATGGCTGCGGCCTGAGGCCGCAACACGAGGCACGCAATGGACGTGTTCGACGTGGCCGTCGTCGGTGGCGGCATGGTCGGTGCAAGCCTTGCCCTGGGACTCGCGCAGACTCATTGGAAGATCGTGCTCATCGAAGGCGTAGAGCCCGCCGCCCGGGCCCAGCCGAGCTTCGATGAGCGCACGACCGCGCTCGGCAATGCAAGCAGGCGGATCTTTCAGGGGCTCGGTGTCTGGGATGCCATCGCCGCAGAGGCGGCGCGCATCGAAGCGATTCACGTATCCGATGCCGGCCGCTTCGGTTTCGCGCGCCTCACGGCGCGCGAGCAGGGGGTCGAGGCATTCGGCTACGTGGCGGCCAATCGCGTGATCGGCGCCGCACTCTGGGCGGGGCTCACACGGGAGCCGCGCCGCGTCGGCCTGCGCGTGCCGGCACGGGTGCAGGCCGTCGAGGCCGTCGAGCAGCACGTCGAGCTCACGCTGAGCAGCGCGGGTGCCAGCGAACGGATCGCGGCGCGGCTCGTGATCGCGGCCGATGGCGCGGACTCGCAGGTGCGAGGCGCGGCTGGCATCGAGACGCACGTGAAAGAATACGGACAGGTGGCGATCGTCGCTAACGTGCGCGCCGATCGCACTCACGACGGCACCGCGTACGAGCGCTTCACTTCCGCCGGTCCCATGGCATTTCTCCCGCTGCGCGATGGCAGCTACACGGTGGTGTGGGCTCGAGAGCCCGCGGATGCCGAGGCGACCCTCGAGCTCGACGCCGCGGCGTTCCTGAGTCAGCTGCAGCGGTATTTCGGCTGGCGTGTCGGGCGGCTCGTGCACGCCGGCCCCCGGGCTTCCTATCCCTTGCGGCTAACGCGCGCCGTGGCTCCCATCGGTCGGCGCACGGTGCTGATCGGCAATGCGGCGCAGGCATTGCACCCGGTGGCCGGGCAGGGCTTCAATCTGGGCCTGCGCGATGCGGCCATGCTCGCCGAAGTGCTTGCCAGCGAAGACGATGATCCCGGTGATGCGCGCGTGCTCGCGCGCTTTGCCGAGGAACGGGCACGAGATCGCCGAGGCGTCGTTGCTTTCACGGACGGTCTCGTGCGGCTCTTCGGCGATCGTCGGCTACCGGTCGGCCTCGCGCGCAATCTCGGACTGCTGATTTTCGATCTGTTGCCTCCGGCGAAGAGCGCGCTCGCTCGGGTGAGCGTGGGCTTCGGGGGCCGCACGCCACGCCTTGCACGCGGGTTGTCACTGCAGTGAGCTCGAGCGGCTCGCAGGAGCTCTATGACGTCCTGATCATCGGAGGCGGCCCGGTCGGGGGCTGCGCGGCGGGATTGCTCCTCACGGGGTGTCGCGGCGTGAGCCGGCCGATGCGGGTGGCCGTGCTCGAGCACACCCGGCCCACGGCGCCCTCACCGGGTGCGCCCTTCGATGCGCGAGTATCGACGCTCTCGCGCGCCAGCGAGCGCATCCTGCAAGGCGTCGGGGCATGGGAGCGCATGACACCCGCTCGCGTGCAGCCCTTCGAGCGCATGCGCGTTTGGCACGAGAGCGTCGCACCGGCCAGCGGCGACGTGCTCACGTTCGATGCCGCCGATGCGGGCGAGCCGAATCTCGGTTACATCGCGGAGAATCGTCTCGTGCAGGCTGCGGTGCTGGATGCCTTCACCGCGGCGGGGGGCCTCATCCTGGTGGGCGAGCTCGGCGGACTGCGCGTTCGCGATACGCATGTAGAAGCGCAGACGAGCGCCGGGTTGCTCGGCGCGCGGCTCATCGTCGGTGCGGATGGCAGCCGCTCGGCGGTGCGGGAGGCGATCGGGCTCACGGCCGACACGTCGAGCTACGGCCAGACCGCCATCGTCGCCAACGTAGCGACCGAGCGCTCGCATGAGCAATGCGCCTGGCAGCGCTTTCTGCGCACCGGAACGCTCGCTTTCCTGCCGCTCGCGGACGGCTCGAGCTCGATCGTGTGGTCGGCCGACGATGCGATGGCGGATGAGCTGCTGGCAGATGATGAGGCAGAGTTCACGCGCGCGCTGGAGAAGCACTCGGACGGCGCACTCGGCGCAATGCTGCTCAAGACCGAGCGCCTGTCGTTCCCGTTGCGCCGATTGGCAGCGCACCGCTACACGGCATCACGCTGTGCGCTCATCGGGGATGCCGCGCATGTCGTGCATCCCTTGGCGGGGCAGGGGGTCAATCTCGGATTGCTGGACGCCGCCGCGCTGGCGGAGATCGTTCTCGACGGCTGGGTCGCGCGCGAAGATCCCGGTGCACTCGGGCTGCTGCGCCGTTACGAGCGCTGGCGCAAGAGCGAAGCCGAGCTCATGCGCCTGGCGATCGATGCATTCAATCGCTTTCTGGCACACGGCTCCGGCCCCCTGTCGCGACTCGCGCAGCGCGGGCTCGCCTGGGTAAACCGCAGTCAGGAGGTCAAACGCTTCTTCATTGCGCGCGCGCTCGGCTTGGCAGGAGAGCTGCCGCGCGCAGCACGCTCGGAGGCGCACTCGATCAGGTCGGGATGAGATCGAGCTTTGCGGCGCAGATGAAGTCGTTCTCCGAGAGCCCGCCGATCGCGTGCGTCGAGTAAGTGACGCGGCAATAGTTGTAGCCCACCTCGAGGTCGGGGTGATGATCCTCGATATTGGCGATGTGAGCGAGCGCGTTGACGAAGCTCATCGTCCGGTAGAAGTCCTTGAACTTCAACTCGCGCTTGAGCGCACGGCCATCCGCGTCGAGACGCCACGGCGGGCTCAGCTGACTGAGCAGCTTCTCGGCCTGCGGGCGCGCGAGCGGGGCGACGCCGCCCTCACAGGGCCGGCATTTGCTCTGCGCGAGCTCGCTCATGGGTATCTCCTTTGGGCGCGGTACGCGGCGGGTACTTGCGCGCGACGTATTGCTCCACGATCGCCTGGAATTCCTCGGCGATGTGCTCCCCCTTCAGGGTGACTGTCTTTGCCCCATCCTCGTACACCGGCGCCACCGGCCGCTCGCCGGTGCCCGGAAGACTGATGCCGACGTTGGCGTGCTTGCTCTCGCCCGGGCCGTTCACCACACATCCCATCACCGCCACGGTCATGTCCTCGACGCCCTCGAAGTGACGGCGCCACTCGGGCATGCGATGCCTGATGTGCGACTGAATGCGCTGCGCCAGCTCCTGAAAATAGGTGCTGGTCGTACGTCCGCATCCGGGGCACGCGGTCACCATCGGCGTGAACGCGCGCAAGCCCATCGTCTGCAGGATCTCCTGCGCGACGATCACCTCCTGTGTGCGATCGCCACCGGGCTCGGGGGTGAGCGAGACGCGGATGGTATCGCCGATGCCTTCCTGCAGCAGCACAGCCATGCCTGCCGTGGAGGCGACGACCCCCTTGGAGCCCATCCCGGCCTCCGTGAGACCCAGGTGCAGTGCGAAGTCGCATCGGGCGCCGAGATCCCGATAGATTGCAATTAGGTCCTGGACGCCGCTCACCTTGGCGGAGAGGATGATGCGATCCGCGGGCATTCCCAGCTCGATGGCGCGCGCCGCACTCTCCAGTGCCGACAGCACCACCGCCTTGCGCATCACCTGGCGCGCATCGAGCGGCTCCGCGGCCTTCGCGTTCTCATCCATGAGGCGCGTAAGCAGATCCTGATCGAGACTGCCCCAGTTGACGCCGATACGCACCGGCTTGGCGTTGCGGCAGGCGACCTCGATCATCTCGGCGAACTGCGGATCGCGCTTGCTGCCGCGTCCGACGTTGCCCGGGTTGATGCGATACTTGGCCAACGCCTCGGCGCATGCAGGGTGCTCGCGCAGCAGCTTGTGACCGTTGAAGTGGAAATCCCCGATCAGGGGCACGGAGACACCCAGCTGCTCCAGGCGCTCGCGTATGGGCGCCACTGCCGCTGCCGCCGCGGCGGTATTCACCGTCACACGCACGAGCTCCGAGCCCGCGCGCGCGAGGGATTTCACCTGTTGCGCGGTGGCCTCGATCTCTGCCGTGTCAGTGTTGGTCATGGACTGCACGACGATGGGATTCGAGCCACCCACACGGATCGGTCCAATGCTCACGGCGAGGCTGCGGCGGCGTCCGGCGGTCATAAGTTGCATTGTACCGTCTCGCGAGGCGGCCCGCCGCGCACCGAGCTGCTATCATTTTCAGGCACGCTCGATAGACCGCGCCGCCGCACCCTTCCGGGGCTGCAGCCCACATTTCGGGCCGCGCCACGCTCCGGAGGAGGGTGAATGGGAAGACGGACACCGCTATTTGAGCTGCATCAATCTCTCGGCGCCCGCATCGTCGAGTTCGGCGGCTGGGACATGCCGCTCAGCTACAGCTCCCTCATCGAGGAGCACCACGCCGTGCGCCGCGCGGCGGGCATGTTCGATGTGTCGCACATGGGGATCCTCGATCTGCGCGGCTCCGAGGCGCGCCACACACTCGAGCGGCTGCTCGCGAATGATGTCGGCCGGCTGCGTGCGCCGGGCAGTGCGCTCTACAGTTGCATGCTCAATGAGTCCGGCGGCGTGATCGATGATCTCATCGTCTACTATCTCGGCGCGAGCGGCTTCCGCCTGGTCGTCAATGCGGCGACGCGCGTCGGCGATATCGCCTGGATCGAGGCAAATATCCGCGGACGCGACGTGCAGCTCGCGGAGCGCACCGACCTCGCGCTCATCGCGGTCCAGGGACCGCAGGCGCGGGCGCGCTTCGCGCAGCTGCTGCAGGGCGAGCAGGCAGCGCTCGCGCAGAGCATCGCGCGCTTTCACGCGGCTGCCATCGGGCGCTCTTTCGTCGCGCGCACCGGCTACACAGGGGAGGACGGTTTCGAGGTCATGCTGCCCGCCGTCGATGCGCCGGGCACATGGCGCGCCCTCGCAGCGCTCGAGGTCGTGCCGTGCGGGCTCGGCGCGCGCGATACATTGCGCCTCGAGGCCGGCATGAATCTGTACGGCAGCGATCTCGACGCGAGCCACGATCCGCTGGAGTCGGGACTCGCATGGACCGTCGCCTTCGAGCCCAGCGAGCGCGACTTCATCGGGCGCGCGGCGCTCAAGCAAGTGCAGCGGCTCGGGCCCGAGCGTAAGCAGGTCGGACTGGTGCTCGAGGACCGCGGCGTGCTGCGCGCACATTACAAGGTGATCGCGCCCGGCGCGGGCACCGGGGAAGTGACGAGCGGTACCTTCTCGCCTACGCTCGAGCGCTCGATCGCGCTCGCCCGCGTGCCCTCCGCGGCCGGCGATCACGTCCAGGTGGACATCCGCGGGCAGCTCAAGGAGGCGCGCGTCGTGCAGCCCCCTTTCGTCCGTCACGGAAGGTCGCTGCTGACCGCCGCGATGAGCCATCCCTGATCAGCGAACATCCACGAGGGTTCTTCATGAGCAAAGTTCCCGCCGACCTCAAGTACACCAACACGCACGAGTGGCTGCGCGAGCTGCCTGATGGAACGATCGAGATCGGCATCACCGATCACGCGCAGCATGCCCTCGGCGATCTGGTATTCGTGGAGGTGCCCGAGGTGGGTCGCCGTCTGAGCGCCGGAGGCTCGTATGCGGTCGTCGAGTCGGTGAAGGCGGCATCGGATGTGTACAGCCCGATTGCCGGCGAGGTCACCGCCGTGAACTCCCAGCTTGCCAGCGCACCGGAGCTCATCAACCAGGATCCCTACGGCGCCGGCTGGATCGCACGCATCCGGCCCGCCGCGGCAGCCACCGGGCTGCTGGCTGCCGCCGAGTACGAGAAGCTGTTGCGCGAGGAGGAGCCGGACTGATGGCGTTCATCCCGCACACGGCGGCCGACATCGAAGAGATGCTCGCCGCCATCGGTGTGGCAAGCATCGAGCAGTTGTTTGAAGAGATTCCGCCGGCGCTGCGCACGCGCAATCTCCCGGCCGTGCCTTCCGCGCTCAACGAGATGCAGATCGGCAGACTCATGATGCAGCGTGCGCTCGCCGATGGGCAGCCGCTCTCCTTTCTCGGCGCCGGAGCGTACGAGCATCACATTCCCGCAGCGGTGTGGGCCATCACGACGCGGGGTGAGTTCTACAGCGCCTATACGCCTTATCAGGCGGAGGCGAGCCAGGGCACGCTGCAGACGATCTACGAGTTTCAAACGATGATCGCGAGCCTGACTGGCATGCAGGCCGCGAATGCGTCGCTCTACGATGGCGCCTCGGCCTTCGCGGAGGCCGTGCTCATGGCGGTGCGCCTCAACCGCAAGTCGGAGTCCTTGCGCGTGCTCGTGCCGAGAACCGTGCATCCGCACTATCGTCTGGCGGCGCGCAGCATCACGGCCAACCAGGAGATTCGGCTGGAGGAGCTCGACTATGCGCGCGAGAGCGGCCGCACGAGCCGCGAGGCTCTCGAGCGCTATGCCGGCGAGGACATTGCGGCGCTCGCCATTCAGCAGCCGAACTTCTTCGGCGTCCTCGAGGACGTGGACGCTTTGAGCACCTGGGCGCAGTCGCGCTCCATTCCCATCATCGCGATCGTCAATCCAGTGAGTCTCGCGCTGCTCAAGCCGCCCGGCGAGTGGGGCGGCGGTGCCGATATCGTGGTCGGGGAGGGGCAACCGCTCGGGGTGCCGCTGTCATCGGGCGGCCCGTACTTCGGCTTTCTCGCCACGCGCATGCAGCATGTGCGGCAGATGCCCGGCAGGGTGGTGGGGCGCACGCTCGACCTTGCCGGGCGCCCGGGCTTCACGCTCACGCTACAGGCTCGCGAGCAGCACATTCGCCGCGGCAGGGCGACCTCCAACATCTGCACGAACCAGGGACTGCTGGTCACCGCGGCGACGATCTACATGTCGCTCATGGGACCGCAGGGCCTCGAGCGGGTAGCGAGCGCCAGCCATGAGCGTGCGCGCGAGCTCATCGCCGCGATCACGCAAGTGCCCGGCGTGCGTGCCGCATTCACGAGCCCCTTCTTTCACGAGGCCGTCGTACGGCTCGATCGGCCCGTGGCGCCGCTGCTCGCTGCGCTCGCGGAGCGCGACATTCTCGGCGGGCTCGATCTCACGGGCAGCTACCCCGAGCTCGGGAATGCACTGCTCACCTGCGCCACGGAGACCAAGACGAGTGCCGACATCGAGCGCTTCGCGAGTGAGCTGCGCGCAGTGCTCAGCTCAGCCACCTGAGCGCGTCAGGCAGCTGGCGACCCGAGTCCACGATGCAACCGCAACCTGAAAAGCTGATCTTCGAGTACTCGCGCTCCGGTCGGGGCGCGACGGACCAATGGCCGCCCACCGCAGCGACACCGCCCGCCATACCGGAGAGCTTGCGCCGCGCGCGGCCGCCGTTGCTGCCCGAGGTGAGCGAGCTCGATGCCGTGCGCCACTTCACGCGCCTGTCGCAGCTCAACTTCTCGATCGACACGCACTTCTATCCGCTCGGCTCGTGCACGATGAAGTACAACCCCAAGGCGTGCAACGCGTTCGCCATGCTGCCGCAGTTTCTGGCACGCCATCCGCTCGCGCCCGAGTCACATGGCCAGGGCGTGCTCGCGTGCCTGCACGAGCTGCAGGAGATGCTGAAAGCCGTGACCGGCATGCAGGCCGTCGCGCTCGGCCCGATGGCCGGCGCGCAAGGAGAGTTCGCCGGTGTGGCGATGATCCGTGCCTATCACCGCGCGCGTGGTGATCAGGCGCGCACGGAGATCATCGTGCCTGAAGCCGCGCATGGCACCAATCCGGCAACCGCCACCATGTGTGGCTGCAGCGTGCGCGAGATCCCGGTCGATGCCGACGGCGATGTCAGCCTCGAGGCGCTGCGGAGCGCGGTCAGCGAGCGCACCGCCGGCATCATGCTCACGAATCCCTCGACCCTCGGCGTGTTCGAGCGCCGCATCGTCGAGGTAGCCGCCATCGTGCACGGCGCGGGCGGATTGCTGTACTACGACGGCGCGAATCTCAACGCCATACTCGGCAAGGTCAGGCCGGGAGACATGGGCTTCGATGTGATTCACGTCAACCTGCACAAGACCTTCTCGACGCCTCATGGCGGTGGAGGCCCGGGCTCCGGTGCGGTCGGCGTCAGCGCGCGCCTGGAGCCGTTTCTGCCCGTTCCGATCGTCGTCCGGGACGCGGATCGCTATCGCTGGCTCAGCGAAGCCGATCGTCCGCAGTCGATCGGGCGGCTCTCCGCCTTTGCGGGCAACACAGGGGTGCTGCTGCGCGCTTATGTCTACATGCGTCTCCTCGGACGCGAGGGCATGCGCCAGGTCGGGGAATGCGCCACACTCAATGCGAACTATCTGCTCGCCCGGCTCACGGAGGCCGGCTTCGATGCGGCCTATCCCAAGCGTCGTGCCAGTCACGAGCTCATCGTCACGCTCAAGCGGCAAGCACGTGAGCTCGATGTGACGGCGATGGATTTCGCCAAGCGGCTGTTGGATTATGGTGTGCACGCACCGACCACCTACTTTCCGCTGCTCGTACCGGAGTGTCTGCTGATAGAGCCCACGGAGACCGAGAGCAGGGAGACGCTCGATCGGTTCGTCGAGATCATGGTGCGTATCCAGCGCGAAGCTGAGCAGGATGCTGAGCGAGTGCGCGGCGCACCGCATACCATGGTCGTGCGCCGTCTGGATGACGTGCGCGCGGCGAAGCAACTGGACCTTACATGGAAGCCGACAGTCTGAGTGGCAAGTCCGGGCCGCGGCTGAGGGAGCGGCCGCCACTGGAGAGCGCGGGCCGCCCAGCCCCGGCGAGCGCCCACGCACCTGCGGACCGCGGCAAACCGCGCGGCCTCACGCGAGCCTTGCTCGCCTGCGGCGCGAGCTGCCGAGGGTTGGCCGGAGCGTTCTGCGAAGAAGCCGCCTTCCGTCAGGAACTCGCCTTCGCCGCCCTCGTCATACCCCTGGGGCTGTGGCTGGGGCGCACCGGCGTGGAGCGCGCACTGCTCATCGCCCCCATGCTGGTCATCTTGATCGTCGAGCTCGTCAATAGCGCCATCGAGGCCACCGTGGACCGGATCGGCTTCGAGCGGCACGTGCTCGCCGGTCTGGCCAAGGACATAGGCTCTGCCGCGGTGTTCATGTCCTTCGTGCTGCTCGGGACCGTGTGGCTGCTCGTGCTCACCGGTCACTGAGGGCTTCCTTGCGCACTTCGGCATCACATCCAACGAGTCCCGCATGCGTCTGCCAAGACTAGCCTGGCTACTGCTGCTGCCGATTGCCGCTGCGAACGCGCAGAGCGGCCCCGCGGGCACCCAGCCCGGGGCGGCCCAATCGGCACCGGCGGCCACGGCCGCGCCGAACTCCTCGAGCACCCCGGAGCGCCCGGCCAGCGAGTCCGGACCCGCGCCGGCGCCCGCAGCGCAGGCACACCAGACGCAGGAGCTTGCTCAGCAGGCCGCCGCCGTCGAGGAGAATCCCGACTGGGCGGTCACGCTCGAACGCATCGCGAGCAGCGTCGTGGCGATCGATGTGGATTCCACGCGCGCGTTCGATACGGAGTGGAATACCACGGCGCAGGCCACGGGCTTCGTGGTCGACGCCGAGCACGGCCTGATCCTCACGAATCGCCACGTGGTCACACCGGGACCGGTGACGGCGGAGGCGACGTTCCTCAATCGCGAGGAGGTGCAGCTCTATCCCGTTTATCGCGATCCGGTGCACGACTTCGGCTTCTATCGCTACGACCCGAAGAAGCTGCGTTTCATCAAGCCGAAGGCGCTGCAGCTGTACCCCGAGGGTGCGCAGGTCGGACGCGAGATCCGGGTCGTCGGCAACAACGCGGGCGAGCAGCTTTCCATTCTCGCCGGCACCTTGGCGCGACTCGATCGCGAGGCGCCCGAATACGGCATCGCCAAATACAACGACTTCAACACCTTCTATCTGCAGGCTGCCTCGGGGACTTCGGGAGGCTCCTCGGGCTCGCCGGTCATCGACATTCACGGACGGGTGGTCGCCCTCAATGCGGGCGGCGCGAACGGTGCCGCCTCGAGCTTCTATCTGCCGCTGGGGCGCGTGCGCCGGGCGCTGCAGCTGATCGAGGAGGGTAAGCCGGTCACGCGTGGCACGCTCGAGACGATCTTCGTGTACACGCCCTACGATGAGCTCGAGCGTCTCGGCCTGACGGCCGCGACCGAAGCGGCCGTGCGCAGGTCCTTCCCGGCACTGACCGGCATGCTCGTGGTGAGCGAAGTACTTCCCGGTGCCCAGAGCAGCGGAGTGCTGCAGCCGGGAGACATCCTGGTGCGGATGAACGGCAAGTACGTCACCCAGTTCGAGCCCCTCGAGCAACTGCTCGATGCCTCCGTGGGCGGAGAGGTCTCGATCGAGCTCGAGCGCGGCGGCAAGACCGTCACGGCGCAGCTCCGCGTCGGTGATCTGAACGACATCACGCCGGACTCTTATCTCGAGTTCGGCGAGGCCGTCGTCCATACCCTGTCCTATCAACAGGCACGGCACCTGAACGTTCCGGTGCGCGGCGTGTATGTCGCCAACCCCGGATACGTGTTCGGGGCGGCGGGCATACCTCGCGGCGCGGTGATCACCGCCATGCAGTCGCGGCCGGTGAACAACGTCAACGACATGGAGCAGGCGATCGCGACGCTCGGCGACGGCGATCGCGCGACGGTGCGCTACTTCACGATCGAGGATCCGAATGGCAGTGAGCTGCACTCGATCCGCATGGATCGGCGCTGGTTCCCGGCGCGCCGCTGCAAGCGCGACGACTCGCTCGGGCTCTGGACCTGTCAGGAGCTGGCGATGGTGCCGCCCTCCGCGCCGGTGCGCGGGGGCAGCACCGAGTTTCCGCACTACTCGGATCCGCGCCTGGCTCGCCTCGCCCCCTCGCTCGTGCTAGTGAACTACGATTTGCCTTATTCCGTGTCGGGTGTCACCGAGCGCAGCTATCACGGCACCGGTCTCGTGGTCGATGCCGAGCGCGGACTGGTCGTCGTCGATCGCAATACCGTGCCGGTCTCGGTGGGGGATGTGAACATCACCTTCGCCGGCACGTTGCAGGTACCCGGACGAGTGGTGTACGTGCACCCGCTGCACAATCTGGCCGTCGTCGCCTACGACCCGAAGCTGATCGGCAAGACTCCCGTGCAGTCGGCGAAACTCGCCCCGCGGGATTTCAGCGACGGCGAGCCGATCTGGGTCATCGGTCTGACGGCCGAGAGCGAGCTGCGCTCGCGCAGCACGAACATCTCGAGCGTCGAGCCGATCGACCTACCGCTCTCCCGCACGATGCGTTTTCGCGAGACCAATGTGGAAGTGGCGCAGCTCGTCAATCCGCCGCTCGACTACGATGGCGTCCTCGCCGACGAGCACGGCGAGGTCCTCGGGCTGTGGTCGAGCTTCGCCTACGAGAACGGTCGTGAGCTCTCGCAGGTGAACAAGGGCGTGCCGATCGATCTGGTCGCCGAGATGCTCGACCGTGTGCGCACGGGCAAGCCTCTGCACTCACTCGAGGTCGAGCTGGCACCGCTGCCGCTCGCGAATGCGCGCGATCTGGGGCTCACGGACGAGTGGATCAAGAAGCTCGAGCAGCACAGCGGCACCGAACGGCAGGCACTCGCCGCGGTGCGTATGGTGGGAGGCTCGGCCGCTGCACGTCTGCTGCAGCAAGGCGACATCCTGCTCGCCATCGACGGCAAGACCGTCACGCACTTCCGCGATGTCGAGCGTGCGGTGGGCGATCGCGATCGAGTCCAGGTCACCGTGTGGCGCGGCAGTGGCGTGCAGACGCTCGATGTGCCTACCGCGGAGCTGCCGGGCGCCGACATCGATCGGTTGGTCGAGTGGGCCGGCGCGACCTTGCAGGAGCCGCACCGCGCCATGGCCGAGCAGCGGGGCATTCCGCCCGTCGGCGTGTACGTCGCGTATTTCTCCTACGGCTCGCCCGCCACGCGCTACGGGCTTTACCCGGGGCGACGCATCCTGGAGGTCGACGGCATACCCACGCCGAACCTGGACGCCTTCCTGAGCGCGCTCAGCGGACGGGCGGATCGCTCCTCGGTGCGCCTGAAGACCATCACCTGGAACAACGCACCCGAGGTCATCACGCTCAAGCTCGACAAGCACTACTGGCCCGCATACGAGCTGCGGCGCACGGCCAAGGGCTGGGAGCGGCTCTCGCTGGAATAAGTCCGCAAGCAGCGCCGCTCGATCGGGCCGCGACGCGGCTTGGTAGAATTCGTCCCATGGTTCGGATCGTCAGGGCAAGCCAGCTCGAGATAGATACCGCCGTGCAGGCGCTGCGCGATGGCGAGCTCGTCGCCTTTCCCACCGAGACCGTCTATGGGCTCGGGGCCAATGCGCAGAATCCGGCCGCCGTGCGCCGCATTTTCGAGGTGAAGGGACGCCCCGCGACGCACCCGGTCATCGTGCACCTCGACAGTCCGCGCTACCTGCATCGCTGGGTACGCGAGGTACCGGACCAAGCGATGCGCCTCGCCGATCGCTTCTGGCCCGGCCCGCTCACTGTGGTGATGGCGCGCGCGGCCCACGTGCACGATGTCGTGACGGGAGGGCAGGACACGGTTGCCATCCGCGTACCCGGGCACCCCATGGCCCAGCAGCTGCTGACCGCCTTCGGTGGCGGCATCGCGGCGCCCTCTGCGAATCGTTACGGGCGCCTGAGCCCCACGCGTCCCGAGCACGTGCGCGACGAGCTCGGCGATGCCGTGCGCCTCATCCTCGACGGCGGAGAATGTCAAATCGGTCTGGAATCGACCATCGTTGCCTGCGAGGGCTCGAGCGTGCGGCTGCTGCGTCCGGGCGCGGTGACCGCGAGCCAACTGCGTGCCGTGGTGGGAGAGCTCGAGGTCGGTGCGGATCTGCAGTCCCCGCGCGTGCCCGGCAGCACGCCCTCTCACTACGCACCGGTGACGCCGGTGACGATTGTCCCGGCCGGGGAGATCGATGCGCAGGCGTCGGCGCTGTCACAGGGCGGGCGGCGCATCGCAGTGCTCGCACAGCGGCTGCCGCTCAAGGGGCACAAATACGTCACGTGGGTCAACGCAGGTCGGCGCCCCGAGCAGTATGCGCAGGATCTGTACGCGAACCTGCGCGCGCTCGACAAAGCGGGCTGTCAGCGCATCCTCGTCCAGGACGTACCGCACGACGAGCGGTGGGACGCCGTCCGCGATCGTCTGCTGCGTGCCGCGAGCGATGTCTCGGATACGGATGATACGGGCGCCATGGCCGTGCTTCCTTGACCCGCTCGAGCCGCCCGCGCTTCATCGACCCGTTTCACCCCGAGGAGATCGAGCGGCTGGTGCGTCGCTTCGGCTCGCCCCTCATCATCGTCGACTGTGAGCGCGTGCGGGTGCAGCTGCGCAAGCTGCGGCGCGCACTGCCGCGAGTGGTGCTGCACTACGCGCTCAAGCCCCTGCCTCATGCGGCCGTGGTGCAGGCCGTGATCGAGCAAGGAGGATTTCTCGATCTCGCCACCACCGGCGAGGTGCAGCTCGCGCAACGGCTCGGCATCGACCCGCAGCGGTGCATTCACACCCATCCCATCAAGCGCCCCGAGGACATCCGCAACGCCTTGCACTTCGGCCTGCGCACCTTCGTCGCGGACAACCCGGACGAGGTGCGCAAGTTCGAGCGCCTCGGCGAGCGCGCCGAGCTGCTGCTGCGCGTGTCCTTCCGCAGCCCGGGCGCGATGTGCGACCTGTCGCGCAAGTTCGGCTGCGATCCGGAGGATGCGCTGCCGCTTGCGCGCGTAGCGGCCGAGCTCGGCATCGACGTGCGCGGCCTTTCGTTCCATGTCGGCTCGCAGGCCCCCGACCCGGGCAAGCACGTGGAGGCAATCGCCGCTTGTGCGCAGATCATGGCCGCGGCGCGCCGCGAGCAGCTCGGCACGTTCGACACGCTCGACATCGGCGGCGGGTTCCCGATCGATTACCTGCAGCCCGCGCCCGACATCGGCCGCTTCTGCGCGCCGCTGCGCGCGGCGCTTGCCAAGCTGCCGCGCCGCATCCGCGTCATCGCCGAGCCGGGCCGCTACATCGTCGGGCCCGCCGCGATCGGGGTGGCCTCTGTCATGGGCCGCGCGCAGCGCGAGGGACATTGGTGGTACTACCTCGACGACGGCCTGTACGGCTCCTACAGCGGCCAGCTGTATGACCACGCGCGCTATCCCGTCGAGCCACTGCGCGAGGGCGCTGAACGGCTGCCTTCGGTGCTCGCCGGGCCCACCTGCGACAGCATCGATGTCATCGCCGAGAATCTGATGCTGCCGCGACTCGCCCCGGGCGACCTCATCATCGGGCGCGCGATGGGCGCCTACACCTGGGCGAGCGCCTCGGAATTCAATTTCTTCCCCCGGGCGACCGTCGTCTCCGTGAACAGCAAGCCCGGGGACAGCGGCGGTGTAATATCGTTTCCAACATGAAGAGCGCCAAGCACGAGCCGGACACCGCGATCCATCGACTGCTCACCGCCGCGCACGAGGGGCGCGAGCCCCGAGTCGTCGCGCGGCTGTTCTCCGGCTGGGTGGTATTCGGCGAGCGGCAGTTCGTGGAGGGCTACGTGCTGTTACTGCCCGATCCGGTCGTGCCTTCGATCAATGCGCTCGCGGCCAAGGAGCGCACGCTATTTCTGCTCGACATGACGCGCGTGGGAGATGCGCTGCTCAAGGTCACGGGCGCTGCGCGTATCAACTACGCGATCCTCGGCAACCTCGAGCCCGCACTGCATGCGCACGTGATTCCGCGCTACGCGGAAGAGCCGCAGGAGCTGCGTACCCTGCATCCCTGGGCGTATGACTGGAATGCCGCTCCGGCTTTCGAGCGCGCGCTGCAGTCGGAGCTGGCCGAGAAGCTGCGCCACGAGCTCACGCGCATGGGAGTGACGAAGCCGATGCGCTTCGATCCGGGCGCGAACGCCGGCACCTGAGCGCTTGATGTGCTCAGCGTGCGCCAACTCACGCGCCGCTTCCGCGAGGGCGCGCGCCAGCACGAAGTCCTCGAGGGACTCGAGCTCACGGTCGAGCGCGGTGCCACGGTGGCGATCACGGGCCGCAGCGGCTCGGGCAAGTCGACGCTGCTCAACCTGCTGAGCGGCATCGACTACCCGGACAGTGGCCGCATCGAGATCGACGGGCGCGAGATCGGCGCGCTGCGCGAGCCCGAGCGCACGGTGTTTCGCCGGCAGCACATCGGGTTCATCTATCAATTCTTCAATCTGATCTCGACCCTGGACGTCGAGGAGAACGTGCGTCTCGTGCTCGAGCTCAATGGCGTGCGCGGCGCGGCGGCGCGTGAACGCAGCGCCGCGATGCTCGCGCGGGTCGGACTCGGCGAGCGCCTGCACAGCGCTGTCGATACTCTCTCGGGAGGCGAGCAGCAGCGTGTGGCGATCGCGCGGGCGCTGGTGCATGAGCCAGCGCTCGTGCTCGCCGACGAGCCCACCGGTAATCTCGATGAGGTGACCGCGCGCGAGATCGTGCCGCTCATGCGCGCACTCGTGAGCGCGCGCGGCGCCACCTTGATCGTGGTCACGCATGATCGCGCGCTCGCCGCATCGGCCGATCGCATTCTCGAGCTGCGCGAGGGCCGCCTGCACGAGCAGCCCTCATGAGGCGCGCGCTCTGGACCGCGAGCGCGCGCCATCTGCTGCGTCATCCGGCCCAACTCGCGCTCGCCCTGCTGGGGCTCGCGCTCGGCGTCGCCACGATCACCGCGGTCGATATCGCGACCGCGAGCTCCAGTCGTGCCTTCGAGCTGTCGCTCGCGGCCGTGGACGGCCCTGCAACGGATGACATCGTCGGTGGACCGACCGGGATCGACGAGCGGCTCTACGTGCGCCTGGTCGCAGAGCATCCCGAGCTCGCCGCGGTGCCGATCGTCGAGGGCTACGTGAGCATCGGCGATGAGGCACTGCTGCTCATCGGGATCGATCCGCTTGCGATGCGCTCCGAGGTAGGCGGCGTGCGTGCAGGGTCATTCGCGGCGCTGCGCGATTGGCTCACCCGGCGTGGCACGGTGGTGATGGCCGCAAGCACGGCGCAGCGACTGAGGCTGAAACCCGCGCAAGCGTTCACGCTGGCGGTCGGCGGCCGTGCCTATGGCGCAGTGCTCTCCGCGGGTAGCGAGCACGCACAGGCCGGTGAGGAGAATCTGCTGCTCACCGATATCGCCCAGGCGCAGGAGTGGCTCGGCCTCATAGGCCGGCTGTCGCGCATCAATCTGCAGGCAGCTGCCGGTGCAGCGGGCGCGGCGCAGCTGCGCGAGCTCGCACGGCAGCTGCCGCCCGATGTGCACCTCGAGTCGGCACGGCAACGCGCGCAGACCGCCAACGACATGACGCGAGCGTTCACCACGAACCTGCGCGCCATGAGCCTGCTCGCACTGCTCGTCGGCCTGTTTCTCATTTACGGCGCCATCAGCTTCGCGGTGCTGCAGCGGCGTAGCACGCTCGCGGTGCTGCGCGCCCTGGGCGCAACGCGCGCGGAGGTGCTGCGCGCCGTGCTCGCCGAGGCCGCGGTGCTCGGCATCGTCGGCGCGGTGCTCGGACTTGCGGCAGGCGTGGCCCTCGGCCACGGACTCATTGCACTCGTAGCGCGCACCATCAACGATCTGTACTTCGTGGTCGCGGTGACCTCGGTATCGTTGCCGCCGATGACCGTCCTCAAGGCGCTCGGCGGGGGTGTGCTCACGGCGCTCGCGGCCGCATTGCTGCCCGGCCTGGAGGCCGCCCATGTCGCGCCGCAGCTCGGTTTGCGCCGCTCCGCGCTCGAGTCGCGCGCGCTCGGGGCCTCGCGCTGGCTGCTGCTCGTGAGCGGAGTGCTCGCGTTGGGCGCGGGAGCGCTCGTCGTCGGCTCCACGCGCAGCCTGCTCGCGGGCTTTGTCGCGCTCTTTCTGCTGCTGCTCAGCGTGGCCGCGCTCACGCCGGCTTTGCTGCGGCTGGCCGCGCGCATCGGCGCGAGCGCAGCCGGTCATGCGAGCCCCGTGGCTCGCGTCGCCTTCGGCGCGGTCGGCGCCTCGCTCAGTCGCACGGGCGTCGCCGTCGCGGCGCTCGGCATGGCGGTCGCCGCGATGATCGGGGTATCCGTCATGGTGGAGAGCTTTCGCGAGTCGCTGCGCGATTGGCTCGTGAACACCATGCGCGCGGATATCTACGTCTCGGCTCCCGGTCCCGGATTCGCGCGTCCCGAGCGGCGGCTGCAGCCGGCAGTGGTGAGTGCGGTGCTCGCGATTCCGGGCATTCGCGCCCACAGCGCGAGCCGACGCATCCGCGTGGACTCACCGCGCGGCTCGCTCACGCTCGATGCCGTGAGCCTGCCGCCCGAAGGGCGTGCCGGGATCCAGCTGCTCGGGCCGCGCGACGCGCGTGTGTGGTCCGAGTTCGAGCGCGGTGCGGTTCTCGTTGCCGAGCCGCTTGCGTGGCGTCTGCAGCTGCATCCGGGCGAGACTCTGCAGCTCGCCACACCGAGCGGCCTTGCGGGCTTTCCGATCGCGGGCATCTATCGGGAATACGGCAACGACCGCGGCGCCTTGCTCCTCGATCGCGGTTGCTATGCGCGCCGCTGGGGAGATGATGCGATCGGCTCACTCGGCCTGTACCTCTCGCCGGATGCGAGGCCACAGCAAGTCCTAAAGGCGCTGCACGCAGCCGTCTCCGGACGGCAGTCGCTGTTCATCAGCTCCAATGCCGACGTGCGCGCGCTTTCGATGAGTATCTTCGAGCAGACCTTCGTCATCACGCGCGTGCTCTATTGGCTCGCGGCGATCGTGGCGGCGATCGGTCTGGTGAGCAGCCTGCTCGCCTGGGAGCTCGAGCGCTCGCACGAGCTCGCCGTGCTGCGCTCTCTCGGTTTGACGCCGCGCGGCACCGCCGCGCTCATCGAGACGCAGACCGCGTTCATGGGCCTGATGGCGCTCGCCGCCGCGCTCCCCGCGGGCCTGCTGACCGCCCTGCTGCTCGTCGAGGTGATCAACGCGCGCGCCTTCGGCTGGCACATCACGTTTCATCTGCGCCCCGCGCAGCTGCGTGATGCGCTGGTGCTGGCGCTCGGCGCGGCGCTCGCCGCGGGACTCTATCCGGCCTGGCGCAGCGCGCGCACGCCTGTGGCCGCAGACATTCGCGAGGACTAGCCGATGCGCGCCGCGTGCATCGGCATGGCTCGGCGCGCGCTCTGCGTCGGCATGGCTTCTCTGCTGCTGGCCAGTTGCGGCGCGCGCCAGGTACCGACCGGTGGCTCCGGAGCGGATCGTGACGCGCACGAATCCAACGCCCTCGCCACGGGCTCGCCCCTGGAGGTGCTGCGCAGTACTTCCGAGGACGCCGGCTTCGCTCAGGCGCTCGCGCCGCGGACCTTCGAATTTCCCCGCGATCATGGACCGCACCCCGACTACCGGCACGAGTGGTGGTATCTCACCGGCCAGCTCCGCGCATCCGACGGCGAGCGCTTCGGCTTCGAGCTGACCTTCTTCCGGCTGGGCCTGGTGCCGCCGCCGCACGGGGCTGCGACCACGCCGAGCGTCACCGCCGCGGCTGCCGAGTCTCACTGGCGCACGCGACAGGTGTATGTCGCTCACTTCGCGATCACCGATATCGCTCGCGGGCGCTTTCATTCCACGGCGCGTTACGCCCGCGACGCGCTCGGGCTCGCCGGCGCCCGCGCGCTGCCGCTGCGCGTTTGGCTCGACGGCTGGTCTTTAGCCGCGCAGCCGGGTCAGGAGGCCGGGCCGGATGCGGTCAACTGGACGCTCGCGGCTGCGGATCAGAGCTATGCATTGAGCTTGCGCCTGACGGCGCGCAGCGCACCGGTTCTCAACGGCGATCATGGGCGCAGCGTGAAGTCGGATGCGCCCGGTGCAGCGAGCTACTACTACTCGATGCCCCACCTCGCGGCGCGCGGACGGCTGCGCGCGGCGGACCGCTCGCTCGATGTCGAGGGCGTTGCCTGGCTCGATCGGGAGTGGGGTAGCGGCGCCCTCGGGGCGAACCAGACGGGCTGGGACTGGTTCGCATTGCAGCTTGCAGACGGCAGCGCGCTCATGTTCTATGCATTGCGCGATCGCGACGACCGCCGTGACCCGCACAGCGCCGGGACTTTCATCGGCGCCGACGGGCGCGTGCGTCCGCTCGGCAGCGAGGACGTAGCCATCGAAGTCGACCATCATTGGCGAAGTCCAGAGGGCGTGCGCTACCCGGCAGGCTGGCGCGTGCGCGTTCCCGCGCTGGCGCTCGATATCAGCGTGCGTCCCGTGGTCGCGAATCAGGAGCTCGCGACGACACCGCGCTACTGGGAAGGCGCGGTGAGCGTCGCCGGCACGAAGGCCGCGCAGCGCCTGACCGGAGAAGGCTATGTCGAGCTCGTCGGCTATGCGGCCGAGCGGGAAGCGCGACGATGAGCCGCAGCGAGCCTGCGATCGGCACCGAGCCGGAGGTTGTGTCCCCGCAGCGCCGCGTGAGCGAGCTCTCGCTCTTCGATGGCGACCTTGTGAATCGTATCTTCGGCTGGCTCGGCCTCGGGCCGCGCCGGCCGCGGCATCTCGTCGGGCGCGCGCTGCTGTTGATCGCGCTCACGTGGGTGCCGCTTGCGATCCTTGCCGTGTGGGGCAGGCCGCCTTTCTACGGCACGCAGCTCGTACCCGGCAACTTCTTCGCAGATTTCGCGGCCTACGCGCAGTTCCTGCTCGGCTTGCCGCTCTTCGTGCTCGCCGAGGCGATCGTGGGCACGGCCGCGAGCGATGCGGGCAGTGAGTTCGTCGCGAGCGGAATCGTGCGGCCGCGCGATCTGGGCACGCTCGAGCGACTGCACCGGCGGGTGGCTTTCTTGCGCACCTCGAGCTGGGGCGAGCTCAGCTGCCTCACGCTCGGGTACGCATTCTCGCTCGCCATTCTGGTCACGGAGTTTCGCGACGCAAAAGGCAACACCTGGCACACGTATGTCGAGCAAGGCGTGCGCCACGTGAGCGCCCCGGGCCTGTGGGAGTTCTTCGTGGCCCTGCCGCTGCTCAACTACTGGTGGCTGCGCCAGCTCTGGAGGATCGCGGTGTGGTGCTACTACCTGTTCCGGCTCTCGCGCCTGCGGCTCGCACTCGTCGCGACGCATCCGGACCGCACCGGCGGCATCGGTTTCATCAGTACGGCGCAAGGTCACTTCGCCTGGGTCATCCTCGCCTACGGCGTGAGCAACGTCGCCGCGACGGTGGGCTACGAGCTCGCGATCGAACGCGTCGATCCCTGGATACCCCCGGTGTGGGGCCCGGTCCTCGGCTTCGTCATCATCGCGCCGCTGTCGTTCCTGCTGCCGCTCTTCATGTTCACGCGGCAGCTGTATCGCACCAAGCGCCGCGCCCGCAGGCTGTACCGCGCGCGCGTGATGGAGTACGCGCGGCTCTTCGAGAGCACCGTGCTGCCGCAGGCACCCGTGGCACGCGCCACGCCCTCGACGGCGCTCGACCTCGGGCTCATGGCACGCTTCTCGGAGCTGTTCGAACGCTGCGAGCACATGCGAGTGGTGCCGTTCGACTTTCGCTCGATGAGTGAGCTCTTCATCTCCACGCTCGGCACCGTCGCCACCATTCTGCCGGCGCTGCGCTTCACGCAACTGCTCTCGCAGCTGCTGAGCATCGCGGGCAAGCTCGGCGCACTCTTCGCGCATCCCGTGCGCTGAAGTCGCGCTCAGCGCAGCGCGCCCAGCCAGGCGAGGCCGACCAGCCCGAGTGCCCACGCTCCCGCGAGCCATTGCGGGACGCGCTCGAGCAGCTGCCCCAGCGTGCCGCGGGCACTGAGCGCGCCCAGCAAGCCGCCGACGACGAAGCCGCTCAGATGGCCGAAGACATCGGTGTGCTCGCCCGCCGAGCCGAGCCACGCGAGCAGCACGATTCCGGCCACGAGCGGACTCACGCGAAGCGCCCAGCGCTGCCGCTGCGCATATCCGTCGAGCCAGGAGCGCACCGCGAGCAGCCCCAGTGCGGTGAATACCGCAGTCGATGCTCCCACCGAGCGGTGCCCCGGCGGTGCGATCAGCCCTTCGAGCAGATTGGCTCCGCCGGCTCCCGTCACGATCAGCGCCCAGGCGCTTCCCGGCCCGAGCAGCCGTCCGGCGAGGTAGCCGAACCAAGCACCTGCCGCGAGATTGGCCCCCAGGTGAGCGGCATCCAGGTGCAGCGTGAGCGCCGTGAGCGCGCGCCACCACTGCCCGTGGCGCACGAGTGCCGCATCGAGCTCGCCCGCATCGAAGGCGCCGAGGCCCCAGAGTCCGGTGCCGACCGCGTACGCGATCCCCAAGAGCACCACACCGTAGAGCACGCAGCCGACCCACGCATCCCGGTGCAGAACGGGCGGCGGCGGGGGTGGTGGCGGGGGCCGCAGCTCCTCCTGGTAACGCAACAGCTGAGCGCGAGCTTCCTCGGCGAGGTGCGGCTCGACGCGTATCACGAAAAACTCCCCCTCGCGCGCCAGCTCGTTGGGCACGTCGACGGCGGTGAGCATGAAGGCGCGCTGGGTGCACTCGGCGCGTCTCGTGGAGCGGAAGATCTCTACGGCCTCGCTCAGCATGGCAACGCCAATGTAGCGCTTCCGTCCCGTCCGATGCTTCAATCGCCCCATGGATGCTCTGTGGCTCGAGTGGCTGCGGCGTCTGCAGGCGACTGCGCAGAGCGGGCTCGCCTTCACCCGCGATGAATACGACCGCGAGCGCTACACGGTGCTGCTCGATCTCGCCGCACGGATGATGGGCGCCCTCACCGGCACGCCCCCCGCGCGGCTCGCCGAGCTCTATGGCGCTGAAGGGGGCTATGCCACCCCGAAGGTGGACGTGCGCGCGGCGGTGTTCCGCGAGCAGCGCATCCTGCTCGTGAAGGAGCGCTCGGATGGAGGCTGGACCTTGCCCGGCGGGTGGGCCGATGTGGGTGACAGCCCCTCCGCGACGGCCGAGCGCGAGGTGCGCGAGGAATCCGGCTACGAGGTGCGCGCCGTCAAGCTCGCAGCGGTCTACGACCGCAACCGGCACGGGCACACGCCCATGCTGTTCCATCTCTGGAAGCTGTTCTTCGTGTGCGAGCTGATCGGAGGGGCGCCGCGCATGACGCTCGAGACCGAGGGCGCGGAGTTCTTCGCGCCGGAGGCGTTGCCGCCACTGTCGATCGGCCGGGTAACCCAGGCGCAGATCGCGCACATGTTCGAGCATCACCATCGTCCGGAGCTGCCGACCTCCTTTGATTGAATGCGGCACCGCACCGGCCGGTGAGCGCCGGTGGACGCGCGGGGCTCCTTTCGGCAACATGCAACGGCTTCATGCGAGCAATTGCGTTGGCAGCACGAAAAAAGAGCAACGCCCCGAACCGCCGGTCCGCACGCCGCGAGCCGCCGAATCCCTGGGAGAACGTTGGCGCGCAGGGCGCCAACCTCGGCGTCCGACAGTTCCTGACCTTTCAAGTCATTCGCCTCGCGAACGCCCTCAAGGCAAACGTCACGCGGCGCTACCTGAGTGATTTCGACCTGAGCGTGCCCGAGTGGCGCCTGCTTGGCATGACGATCGACTTCGAGCCGGTGCGCTTCTCCGAGCTCGTCGCCAACAGCAGCATGGACAAGGGACAGGTCAGTCGCACGCTGCAGATGCTGGTCAAGCGCGGCATCGTGGCAGCGCGGGCCGTGGGACGCTCCGCAGAGGGCAGCACGCCCGTCATTCTCACGGTGACGCCGAAGGGTCGGCGCTTGTACCGCACCGTGCTGCCCGTCTCGCAGCGCAATCAGGCACGGCTGCTGCGCATGCTCAGCCGCGAAGAGCGCAAGTCGCTCTACACCACGCTCAACAAGCTCTTCGACGCCATCGGCGACCGCGATAAGCTCCCCTAGAGGCGCTCACGTGACCTATCATCTGTCCCGTCGGTTCTGCACGGGTGGAGAGAGCGAGCGGTGCAATCCCGCGACATCCTGCCGCAGGGTGTGTCGAGCGCGAGCTTCGCGCGTGCGCTCAGCGAGCTCGCGCAGGTGGTCGGCGCGGACTACGTGGTCACCGACCCCGAGCGGCTGCTGCCCTATACCAAGAGCATGCTGCCGATCGATGAGCGCGAGTACCTGCCGAGCGGCGTTGTCATGCCGTCATCGGTCGAGCACATCCAAGGCGTGCTCGGCATCTGCAACAGGTATCGCCTGCCGCTCTGGCCCATCTCGACCGGCCGCAATTTCGGCTACGGATCGGCGCTGCCCGCGACGCGCGGACAGCTGATCCTCGATCTGAAGCGCATGGATCGCATCCTCGAGATCGATCCGGTGCTGTGCACGGCGCTCGTCGAGCCGGGCGTCACTTATCAGCAGCTGCACGATCGACTCGCGGAGCGCTCACTGGCGCTCTGGCTCGACTTCCCAGGCACCGGGCCGCTCGCGGGTCCTCTGGGCAACACGCTCGAGCGCGGCGGGGGCCACACTCCCTACGGCGATCACTTCGCCCACGCCTGCGGCATGGAGGTGGTGCTCGCCGATGGTCGTGTCCTGCGCACCGGGACGGGCTGCGTGCCGAATACCGATTCGTGGCAGGCGTCCAGGTACGGCTATGGGCCCTATCTGGATGGCATCTTCACGCAATCGAACTTCGCGGTCGTCACGAAGCTGGGTCTGTGGCTGATGCCGGCGCCGGCGGCGCACCGCACCGTCATGGCGCAGTACTGGGATGAGCGCGATCTCGGCAAGGCGGTCGAGACGGTGCGGCCGTTGCGCTTGAACGGCACCCTCCAGAACGTCGGTGTGCTCGCGAGCGCGGCCCTCATGCTGAGCTCACACCGCCGCCGTGCGGAGCTCTATCAGGGCGAGGGCACGGTGCCCGACCGGCTGATCGAAAGCGCCGCGCGCGAGCAGGGCATCGCACCCTGGAACCTCATCTTCACCCTGTACGGCACAGCCGAGCAGATAGCGCCCAACCTGGAGATCGCGCGGCGGGCTTTCGAGGGCTCCGGCGCCAAGCTCGTGTTCGACGTGCACGAGGGCACGCAATCGAACGAGCTCGGACTCGAATCCTTCAGCCTGCTCAACTGGGTTGGCGGCGGCGGACTCGCCTGGTTCTCTCCCATCGCGCCGGCACGCGGCACCGATGCCGTGAAGCAGCGTGAGCTCGCGAAGAGCCTGCTCGCGCGCCACGGGATGGATTACCTCGGGGCCTTCACCTTGAACGGACGCGATCTGCATCATCTGGTGCCGCTGCTGTTTGATCGCACGGTGCAGCCGCAGCTCGAGCGCGCCCGGCAGTGCTTCGCGGATCTCGTCACGGAATTCACCGACAAGGGCTACGCACTGCAGCGGGTCGGAGTCGACAACATGGGCAAGCTTGCGCGCTTGTACGCAGCGACCAATCGCGACGTGAACAGGATGCTGAAGCGCGCGCTGGACCCGAACGGCATCCTCGCTCCGGGCAAGTCGGGAATTCATTCGTGAAGCGCCTGACCCGCTCGCGCCTGCTGGTGTGTGCCGCGCCGTGTGTCGCGATCCTGGTCAGCGAGACGACGTGGGCGCAAGCCGCCGGCGAGTGGCGCGACAGCGAGCAGCTCTGGCACAGCACCTGCGCGTACTGCCACGATGGCCGCGTCGCTTCCCAGCTGCTGGGCGAGCGCCTGAGCACACAAGCGGTGCTCGGTGCGGCGCGCGGCGCGGCTCAGCCGATGCCCAGTTTCACACCGAGCCAGGTGAGCGATGCGGAGCTGCGCGCGCTCACCGATTGGATCGCCCGCCAGAAGAGACCGCCCGGCGAGGACCCACGCGCTCCGCGCCACGCTACGCGGCAGCGCTCGCGCTGAGGGGGTCTCGAGTTGTCATGTTCCTGTAAGTTGCGGAGCCCGGGTACCCAGAGCAAGATGAGCTGCCCCGGGTTTCCCATCGCGAACAAGAGGAAAAAAGAGCATGAGATCCGCAGTTGCAATGGCAATCCTCGGTGCGATCGCAGTGGCCACCGCGTTTGCCGCGCTTCCCAACGGCACCAAGGCGCCGCTGTTCACGACTCAGGCGACCCTCGCGGGCAAGCCGTTCAAGTTCTCGCTCGCGGATGCCCTGAAGAAGGGGCCCGTGGTGCTGTACTTCTATCCGGCGGCATTCACGCCCGGCTGCACGGTCGAGGCGCACGAATTCGCCGAGGCGACTGCGAAATTCGAGGCGCTGGGCGCGACCGTCATCGGCGTCTCCCACGACCCGATCGACAAGCTCAACAAGTTCTCCGTGAGCGAATGCCGCAACAAGTTCGCGGTGGCCGCGGATCCCGACCAGAGCATCATGAAATCGTACGACGCCGTGCTGCCGGTGAAGCCGGACCTCGCCAATCGCACCTCCTACGTGATCGCACCCACGGGCGAGATCCTGTACTCGTACACGGACTTGAACCCCGACCAGCACGTCGCCAACACCATGGCGGCCGTGGTGAAGTATCAGAGCACGCACGGCAGGTCGTAGGCCCCTTGGGGCCCGCTGCGCCGCACCTGACGGGTGCGGTTCGCCCGTGTAGCATCGCTGGGAGAGAACGTGCGCCTTGACCCCGAGGAGAGTCCGTGAGCGCGGTTGAGCAGAGCTTCAAGCCGAAAGATGAAGCCGTGGTGAGCCAGCGGCCCCCCGACGCGCCGCCGCAGGCCGGGACAAACGCCAAGCAGTCAGCCGAGGCCGGGCTGCTGCGCAACTTATTGAAATTCTTTGGAGATCCGCCGGTCGAGGTGGTGCTCTGGACGGGTGAGCGCATCCCCAGCCCGCACACCGAGCCCGTCGCGCGCCTGCGTTTCGTCGATCGCCGGGCGCTTTTTGGCCTCGTGCGCGACCCGCAACTGCGGTTTGGTGACGCTTATAGCGAAGGAAGCCTCGAGATCGAAGGAGATCTCGTCAAGTTACTCGAACTTGTCTACCGGGGCTCTGCAGCGGGGGAGGCCCGCCGCTCGGTGCTCCGCGGGCTCTCGCGTTTGCTGCACCGCCCGCGCTCCAACACCCTCGCCCGCTCCCGCGACAACATCCATCACCATTACGACATCGGGAACGACTTCTATACGCTCTGGCTGGGCCAGACGATGGCCTACACGTGCGCCTACTATCCTACGCGCACGGCCACGCTCGATGAGGCGCAGACGGCGAAGATGCACCACGTCTGCCGCAAGCTGCGGCTGCGACCGGGTGAGAGCGTCGTGGAGGCAGGCTTCGGATGGGGAACGCTCGCGCTGCACATGGCACGCCATTACGGCGTCAAGGTGCGCGCCTTCAACATCTCCCATCAGCAGGTCGAGTACGCGCGCGAGCGGGCCCGTGCGGAGGGACTGGCCGCGCAGGTGCAATACGTCGAGGATGATTATCGCAACATCCTCGGCCGCTACGATGCCTTCGTATCCGTCGGGATGCTCGAGCACGTCGGCGTCGATCACTACCGCGAGCTCGGACGGGTGGCACAGCGCTCGCTGGGGAGCAACGGCCGCGGCCTCATCCACTCGATCGGCCGCAATCGTCCCGCCGCGCTGCAACCGTGGATCGAGCGGCGCATCTTTCCCGGAGCCTATCCCCCCTCCTTGCGCGAGATGATGCAGATCTTCGAGCCGTGGGACCTCTCGATCCTCGATGTGGAGAATCTGCGCCTGCACTACGCGCGTACCCTGGCGCACTGGCTCGAGCTCTACGAAGCAAACGTCGAGCGGGTGCGCGCCATGTTCGACGAGAAGTTCGTGCGCATGTGGCGGCTGTACCTCGCGGGCTCGCTCGCCGCCTTCACCACCGGCACGCTGCAGCTGTTTCAAGTAGTGTTCGCGCCGCACGACAACAACGACATTCCGCTGACGCGTGCCTACATGTATCCAGGCTCCGGCTGAGCGCGAGTCGCCACGTGAAGCTGTGGGATGTTGTGGTGGTCGGCGGAGGTCCCGCCGGCTCGTCCGCCGCCTGGAAGCTGAAGGAGGCGGGCGCCGATGTGCTGGTGCTCGACAAGGAGCGCTTTCCGCGCCTGAAGCTTTGCGCGGGATGGATCACCCCGGAGGTGGTCCGTGACCTGGAGATGGACCCGGGATCCTACCCGCACCGCTTCCTCACCTTTCCCCGATTGCACGCCCACTTGAAGGGCCTGCACGTACGCCTGCGCTGTGTGCAGCACTCCATCCGCCGCTTCGAATTCGATGCGTGGCTGCTCGAGCGCTCCGGTGCGCGTGTCGAGCGGCACACCGTGCGCACGATCCGCCGCGAGGCGGGCGCCGGCTACGTGATCGACGACACCTATCGTTGCCGGTATCTCGTCGGCGCGGGCGGCACGCGCTGCCCCGTGTACCGCAACTTATTCCGCGAGCTCAATCCGCGCGCAAGCGAGCTGCAGACCGTGACTCTCGAGCACGAGTTCGCTTACGACTGGCGCGACGCGGATTGCCATCTTTGGTTCTTCCAGCAGGGTCTGCCGGGCTATTCCTGGTACGTTCCCAAGGCGGACGGCTGGCTCAACGTCGGCGTGGGCGGAATGGCCGAGCGGCTCAAGGCGCGGGGCGATGACATCAAGCGTCACTGGGAGCTCTTCACCCGCATGCTCGGCCGCAAGCTCACGCGAGGCGCAACTTACGAACCGCAGGGCTATAGTTACTATCTGCGCGGCAACGTGCAGCTCGCGCGCGTCGAGGACGCTTTCATCACGGGCGATGCGGCCGGCCTTGCCACGCGCGACATGTGCGAGGGGATCGGACCGGCGGTACGCAGCGGTCTGCGTGCCGCAGAGGCGATCATCGGCAAACGCGAATACGGGCTCGAGGATGTGACGGGCGCGAGCCTCGGGGGCGGGATGGCGAGCCGCCTGCTTGATTGGTCGTTCACGCGAGGCCTGCCCGGAGCCATGGCTGGAGTCGGCTCTCATGCTGTCTGACAAACCGTTGATCTGGGGATCGGGCATCGCCGTGCTGGCCGGTGCCGCTGCTCTCTACTACTTCTTCTACTACCTGCCGAACAGCGCGCCGCCGGCAGCGACGACTCCTCAGGTGCACCTGCCGCCGCCGGTCGCGAGCGAGCCGCCGATCCATCATCCCGTGCCGCCTGCTGCAGAGAGCAACGCGGCACCCAAGCTCCCCGCGCTGAACGAGAGCGACACCGCCGTGCACGATTCCTTGACGGGGATGCCCGGCGGGGCCGGTATCGACAAATTTCTGATCCCGCAAAGCCTCGTACGCCACATCGTGGCGACGATCGACAATCTCCCGCGCAAGAAAGTGGCGGTGGAGCTGCGGCCGCTCACGCCTACGGCCGGTGCACCGGTCATCGCCGGCACCGCCGATCACATGACGCTCGCGGACACGAACTTTCAGCGCTACGGGCCGTTCATCGAGGTGGTGCGCGCGGTTGATCCGAAGCAGCTGGCAGCGGTGTACTTTCACTACTATCCGCTGTTCCAGGAGGCGTACGAGGATCTCGGCTACCCGTCCGAGTACTTCAACGATCGCGTGATCGAGGTGATCGACAACCTGCTCGCGACGCCCGAGGTGAAAGGTCCGATCGAGCTGGTGCAGCCGAACGTCATGTATCTCTACGCAGATCCGAAACTCGAGGCGCTCTCGGCGGGTCAGAAGACGCTCATCCGCATGGGCAGCGACAACGCCGGCATCGTGAAGGCGAAATTGCGCGAGCTGCGGGCCGTGCTCGCGACGCACTCGCACTGAGGAGATCGCTCTAGGCGGCGTAGCGCCCGCTCGCCAAAGCCTCCGCCGGCACCCACATGCCGTGGAACGTGGAGCGCACGCGCGTGGGCAGGCGCAGCAGCGCGAGCGGTCCCGCGGCCACGTTGCGCGCATCGAGGATGGCCAGGTCGCTGCGCATCTCACTCAATCGATTGACCAGCACGAGCAGATAGCCCTCGCCCTCCGCCGTGCCCGCTCCGCGCGTCACGAACACCGGCTCCTGCACGCCGCTGTTCGCGCCCGGGCTCCACGTGGCGAGCGTCCCACGCTCGTGATCGAAGCAGCCGATCGCGCTCATGCCGATGCTGCCGGCGACCGCATCAGGCGGCCGGCAGATCACGTACCCGTAACGGTATGGCCGGCCCATGTACCGGTCGTCGACTTTCGGCATCTCGGCCACGGTGGCACTCAGCAGACGGGTGGCGAAGCGCTCGCGCGCCAGGTCGAAGCTCAGGCGCGTGAGCTGCGGCGGCGCGGGCTTGAAAGGCGTGCCGTCCGCGCTCGGGAAGAAGTCGAAGCAGTTGCCCTGATACAGGCACAGGTCCAGATGTACCGTCGAGCCCTCGCTCACAGCGTTCATCATGTGGCCCGCGCTGACCGCAGGTCCGCGGAACCACTGGATGTCGCCCGGCTTGCCGCGACGCGGGAACACGGCGTAGAAGCTCTCCCGCTGCGGATGCCATTGATAGAAAGGCCCGCCGCGTTTGAGCACCTCAAGATCAGTGATCAGCGGGAAGAAGGGCACTACGATGTGCTGCTCGGAGACGGCGAAGTCGTGCACCATGCCGGGGTAGGGCATGTCGAACCACAGCTCGTGCACGATGCGCCCGCTTGCGTCGGCGACATAGAACGCAAAGTCGGTCGTGCAATCCCCGCGGGCCTGGTAGGAGAAGGCGAGCAGCTCGTTGCGCTGCAGATCGAGCTTGGGATGCGCCGTGAGACTCACTGCCTTGAGCTGACCCGCGAAGTTCCACTCGCCGAGCGTGTCGAGCGAGTCGGGGTGGATCTCGAGCGGCAGGGAGTCCTCTTTCAGCACGAGCAGCTTGCGCCCATGCCACACCACGTTGGTATTCGCCGTCCCCATCCCCTTGCCTGAGACGCTCGCATCGTTGGTGTAGCGGTTGCGATAGCGTCCGAAGAGCGAGCGGCGCGCGCGCTCCTGCAGCAGGAAGCGCTCGTTACGAACCCAGCGGCTGCGATAGTCCGCATGGCCAGCAGCGATGCGGAACATGTGCACCATGCCCTCGCCGTCGATGAAGATGTCGTCCTTGAAGCGGGGCGGATACTGGCGGTCGGGGCCGCAACGGTAGAGCGTGCCATTGAGATCGGCGGGAATGGCCCCGCTTGCGACCTCGAGATCGCGGACCTCCGCCTCCAGGCGATGTGGCGCGCCCCAACCTTGATAGAGCGGAATATCCGGAAATCTGACGACTTCGGCCATGAGACATTGTTCGCCGGGGTGCATGACTAGTCAACGCCGTGCGGGTTAGGATCGCCGGGCCGCTGCCGGGGACCTCGAATGCCAGAACCAGCCAACATGCGCGTGCGCTCGCGCGCGGACCTGCAGAGCTACCTCGACCACTTCAATCGGCGCGCATACGAGGAGCAGATCGCCTATTACGCGCCCGACGTGCTCTACAAGGTCGGAACGCTCACCTTGACGAGCCCGCGGCAGATCGCCGAGTTCTATGCGGACTTTCACGAGCACTGTCGCGAGCACGTCGAGATCGCGCAGTTCGCGTTGCAGGAGGACGTCTGTGCCGTGGTGCTGCCCTCGCGCTTCGAGCCGGTGCGCGATTATCGCAAGCACGGCCTGAGCTTCGAGGCCGGCAAGACCGTCGAGTTCGTGAGCTTCGTGTTCTACACGCTGAAGGAGGGCCGCATCTGGCGCATCCGCATGGCCCGCTATGGCGGCAGCGCCACAGACTTCCGCGCTTGAGCACCGTGGGTCAAAAGCGCGTGCCGCTGTCGGTGATCGGCGCAGGGCTCGGGCGCACCGGGACCACATCGCTCAAGTTCGCCCTCGAGCAGCTCGGTTTCGCGCCCTGTCATCATATGACCGAGCTCATCCGACGGCCGCACAGCGCGCAGGCGTGGGAGCGTGCAGCCGCTGGCGAGGCGGTCGACTGGGACGAGATTCTGGCGGACTATCGCGCCACTACCGACTGGCCCGCCTGCCATTTCTACCAGCAGCTCGCCGCCAAGTATCCCGACGCCAAGATCATTCTCACCGTGCGCGATCCCGAGCGCTGGTTCGAATCCACCCAGGCGACCATCTTCAGCGCCGAGATGGTCGCAAGCTCTGGACCGATGGCGGGCTTCTTTCGCAAGGCGATCATGCGGCTCTTCGACGATCGCATGCACGATCGCGAGCACCTGATCGCGGTCTATCAACGCCACAACGATGAGGTCCGCCGCACGCTGCCGCCGCAGCGGCTGCTCATCTACGATGTCAACGAGGGCTGGCAGCCACTGTGCCGCTTTCTCGGCGTGCCGGTTCCTGGGAGACCGTTTCCGCGCGCCAACACCACGGAGGAGTTTCAGGGCATGGCCGAAGAGCGCCGGCGGCAGTGGAACTCACGCCGCTAAGGTCGTTCGATACTGCGCGGATGATTGCAGGCGAAGGGCGCTACGCATCGAGCGTCGCGTGCTCGGCCGCTGGATTACGCGCGGTCGTGCGCACGGGTGTCGCCGGCGGCTTGCCGAGGATCATGTCCGCGGCCTTCTCCCCGATCATGATGGTTGCGGCGTTCGTGTTGCCCGAGGTGATGCGCGGCATGATCGACGCATCGACCACGCGCAGCCGCTCGATTCCCTGCACGCGCAGTTGCGCGTCGACAACTGCTTGAGGATCCCGGCCCATCCGGCACGTCCCGACCGGATGATAGAGCGTGTTACCGGCCACGCGGGCGTAGCCGAGCATGGACTCATCGGTATCGCCGAAGTGATCGGCCGCCGACTCGAGGTAAGGTGCGAGCGCCGGCTGGTTCATCACCCGCCGGGTGAGTCTCATGCCCGCGATCGCGACCTGCTGGTCGGTCGGATGACTGAGGTAGTTGGGTACGATCGCGGGATACACGCTCGCATCGGGTGATTTGATGTGCACGCTGCCGCGCGACTCCGGTCGGATCTGACAGGGCGTGCAAGTCATCCCGGGCTTTCTCTCGAGGATCAGCGCCTGGGTCTTCGCGAGCTGCTCGAGATCCATGCTCGCCGCCATGAGGTGCAGCTGCAGATCGGGACGCGTCAGCTCGCGGCTCGAGCGGCAGAAGGCGACGATGTGCGCAACCGCGAAGCTCAGCAGACCCTTGCGCGTGAAGAGGTACTTGAGCAGCTCACCGCCGAAGCGCGCGCCGTGCGACAGCTCGTTGACGGTCGCGTACTGCGGCTTCACGCGCCACTGAGCGCCGATCATGTAGTGGTCCTGAAGGTTCTCGCCGACTGCGGGCATGTCCGCAAGCACGGGGATACCATGCTGCTGCAGCAGCGCTCCGCGGCCGATACCGGACACCTCGAGCAGCTGCGGCGAGGCCACCGAACCTGCGGCAAGGATCACCTCGGCCCGCGCACGCGCCACATGGCGCGTGCCGTGCTGCAAGTACTCGATGCCGGTGGCGCGGCGGCCCTCGAACAACACGCGCAGTGCGAGCGCGTGCTTCTCGACCTGCAGATTGGGTCGGCTCATGGCCGGATGCAGATAGCCCACGGCGGCGGAACAGCGCCGGCCGTTCTTGATCGTGAGCTGAAACCAGGTGACGCCCTCCTGCTCGGCGGCGTTGATGTCCCGGGAGCGGGGAATGCCCGCTTCCACGCAGGCTTCGAGCATGGCCGCGGACAGGGGGTGCTGACTCGAGAAGTCCGAGACGTTGAGCGGTCCGCCGACACCGTGCCATTCGGACTCGCCGCGCTCCTGGTGCTCGGCGCGGCGGAAATAGGGAAGCACCTCCGCGTAGCTCCAGCCCTCGCAGCCCGCCTCGCGCCAACCATCGAAGTCCGCATGCTGACCACGGATGTAGAGCAGGCCGTTGATCGAGGAGGACCCCCCGAGCACCTTGCCCTTGGGCCACTTGTGCACCCGCCCGTGACTGTCGGGCTCGGTTTCGTAGAGCCAGTTCACCTTGGGGTCGTTCAGGGTACGGCCAAAGCCGATCGGCGTCTGGATCATGAGATTCGACCAGAACTGGCCCGGGTTGTGCAGCGGTCGGTCATCCCCGCCGGCTTCGAGCAGCAGTACGCGTATGCGCGGATCCGTCGTGAGGCGGTTGGCGAGCACGCAGCCGGCGCTGCCGGCGCCGACGATCACGTAGTCGAACTGCAGATCGGCCATGGGGTGCTCCCGAGACGAGAGGTGGGTTTGTCAACGTGCCGGAGAATCCGGTTCCCGGGTGCGATTGTAGACCCGCGGCCGCCTGCGCCGGCAGCCGGGCGTCCGGCAGAGCCCACGACCCCGATCCGCCCGTCAACCGCGGGACGGACGCAGGAGGGCCGCCGATGCCCCCCGCTGGGGTGCGCGGCGCGACAGGTGTATCGTCGCGCTCCCCGCTTCGCACGTCCGAGGAGCCGTCCATGGCAGCCAAGTTTCGCAAGATCGCGGTCGAAGAGGCCTTCTCGATCCCGGAGGTCGCCAAGGAGCTGCAGAAGGTCGCGCGTGCCCCGGGCGATAGCTCGGATCTGCCGCTCATCCGCGGGATCTACGATGGCCAGCCAGGCTACGGGAACATGAAGTTCCTGGACGGGTTGCTGGACCTCGAGGGCAAGCGGCTGCGCGAGATGGACGAGTACGGGGTCGACGTGCAGCTCCTCTCACTGACCGCTCCCGGGGTCCAGATGTTCGATGCCGACACCGCGTGCGAGCTCGTGACACTCGCCAACGACCGGCTCGCAGAGGTGATCGCGCGCCATCCGACCCGCTTTGCCGGGCTGGCCAGCTTTGCGCCCCAGGCACCGCGGCGCGCGGTGAAGGAGATGGAGCGGGCCATCGGCAAGCTGAAGCTCAATGGCTTCATGGTGAACTCGCACACCCACAGCGAGTATTTCGATGATCCGAAGTTCTGGCCGATCCTCGAGGCCGCGGAGGCGCTGAATGCATGCCTGTACATCCATCCGCGCGGCCCCTCGGATGGCCTGAAGGGGCCGCTGCGCGAGTATGGAATGGACTCGGCGATGTGGGCCTACGGGTTGGAGGTCGGCACGCATGCGGTGCGCATGATGGCTTCGGGTCTGTTCGACCGCTTTCCGACGCTCAAGGTCTGCATCGGGCACATGGGCGAGGCGGTGCACTTCTGGCTGTGGCGCATCACCTTCATGAACAGCCGCGCGCAGAGGATCGGGCGGGCACCGAAGACCCAGCTCACCATGGATGAATACTTCAAGCGTAACTTCGTCATCACCACGAGCGGCGTCGAGGATCCGCTCGCACTCGAGTACTCGGTGAAGAAGCTCGGTGCGGAGAACGTGATGTGGGCGATCGACTACCCCTATCAGCCGACCGCGCCGGCCGTGGCGTTCATGGATGCTGCGCCCCTCAACGATGCGGACAAGGCCAAGGTCTACTACCAGAACGCAGAGCGCATCTTCCATATCAAGCCCGCGGGATGAGCAGCATGAGCGCACGCATCATCGACGGCAGGACGATCGCGAGGAAGATCCGGGCCGAGCAGCGCGAGCGCATCGAGCAGCTGACGCTGCGCCAAGGCATGCGCCCCGGGCTCGCGGTGGTCCTGGTGGGCGAGGACCCAGCCTCGCAGCTCTATGTCACCAACAAGATTGCCGCCTGCAAGGAGGTCGGCATCCGCTCGGACCTGATCGAGCTGCCCGCCGATGTGACGCAGGCGGAGCTGCTGCGCAGAATCGATGCGCTCAATGCCGATGCGACGGTGCACGGGATCCTGATTCAGCTGCCACTCCCCCGGCACGTCGAGATGCGCGCGGTGCTCGAGCGCATCGCCGTGGAGAAGGACGTCGATGGCTTCCATCTGTACAACGTCGGCGGCCTCGTCACGGGTAACACGGTCTTCCCGCCGTGCACGCCTTTTGGCGTGCAGAAGCTGCTCGAGCACGAGGGCATCGATGTGGAGGGCCGCAACGTCGTGGTGGTCGGCGCGAGCAACATCGTGGGCAAGCCGATGGCGCTCATGCTGATGCAGCAGGACGCGACGGTTTGCATCTGCCACAAGAAAACGCGCGACCTGGCGCAGTTCACGATCCTCGCCGACATCCTGGTGGTTGCGGCCGGCGTACCCGGGCTCATCATTCCGCAGATGGTGCGCACGGGCGCGGTCGTGATCGATGTGGGCATCAACCGTCTGCCCGACGGGCGCATCACCGGAGATGTGGATTTCGAGGGTGTGAGGCACAAGGCCTCCTACATCTCGCCCGTGCCGGGCGGGGTCGGGCCCATGACGGTCGCCATGCTTCTGCACAACACGATCCTCTCGGCCGAGCGCGCCACGAGCGAGCGCGGTAGGAATCCGAAGCTCTCCTCGGTGCCGTAGCGGCTGCGCCTTGGACCTCGCTCGAAAGCAATCCGCAGCGCCGTACCCCGCCGTATCATGGCGAGGGCCGCGGCTCTTCCGGACACGCGCATGACAGAAGGCAAAGCAGAGCTGCCAACCGAATCCTTCGACTACGTGATCGTCGGTGCGGGCACCGCCGGGTGCGTGCTCGCCGCCCGTCTCAGCGAGCGCCCCGACCTGCGCGTGTGCCTCATCGAGGCCGGTGGCCCCGACCGGCACCCTTTCATCCACGTGCCGGCGCTCGTCGCGGCCGCGATCGGTCGGCCATCGCTCAACTGGCGCTTCCTCAGCGTCCCACAGCCGCAGCTCAACGGGCGCCGCATCCCGATTCCGCGCGGTCGCGTCATCGGCGGGTCCGGCTCCATCAACGGCATGGTGTACTTCCGCGGCAATCCCAGGGACTTCGATGAATGGGCCGCTGCGGGTGCGAACGGCTGGAGCTACCGCGAGCTGCTGCCGTATTTCATCCGCTCCGAGAACAACCCGGAGTACCGGGATTCGCCGTATCACGGGACGGGCGGACCGATGATGGTGAGCCATATCCCGCGGCCGAACCCACTCATCCCGGCTTTTCTCGAGGCGATGGACGGTCTTGGCTTCCGCTATTGCGCCGATTTCAACGGCCCGGAGCCCGAGGGTTATGGGCCGCGGCAGGGTACCATCCGTGCCGGCCGCCGCGAGTCCACCGCGAGTGCCTATCTGCGCCCGGCCATGCGGCGCGACAACCTGCGCGTGCTGACGCATGCGCTCGCGAGCCGCATCCTGATCGAGAAGCGCCGCGCGGTCGGCCTCGAGATGCAGCTCGATGGCATCACGCGGTGCGTGGCGGCGCGGCGCGAGGTCATCGTGAGCGGCGGCAGCATTCTCTCGCCGCAGCTGCTCATGCTCTCCGGCATCGGCGATGCAGAGACGCTGCGTCGTCTTGGCATCGAGGTACGCCAGCATCTGCCGGCCGTCGGCGCCAATCTGCAGGATCACCTCGCTGCCGCCATTCTGCTCACGATGCGCGACACGAGCTCCTACGGGATCTCTCTGCGCGCGCTGCCGCGCGGTGCGTGGAACGTGCTCGAGTACGCGCTCGCACGGCGCGGGCCCTTCGCGAGCAACGTCTTCGAAGCCAACGCGTTCGTGCGCAGCGCCGCGGGGCTCGACCGGCCCGACATCCAGGTCGTGTTTCAACCGGCGCGCCGCAACCAGTCGACCTTCCCGCTGCCGCTCGGCCACGGCTTCGCCGTCAGCATCGTCAGCGTCTATCCGAAGAGCCGCGGGCGCATCTCGCTCGCGAGTCCCGATCCGCGCGTGCCGCCGGCGATCGATCCCAATCTGCTCGGCGTCCCCGAAGACATCGAGCCGCTCGTGCGCGGGCTCGAGCTCGCGCGGCGCATCGCAGCCGCGCCGTCCTTCGCGCGCTATCGCGCCGTCGAGACCGCGCCCGGTCCTGGCGTTCAGGGCGAGGCGGCGCTCGCCGAGTACATCCGCAATACCGCCTCGACCGTGCATCATCCGGTGAGCAGCTGTCGCATGGGCACGGGCGCCGAGAGCGTGGTCGACAGCGAGCTGCGGGTGCGCGGTGTCGAGGGGTTACGGGTCGCCGATGCCTCGGTGTTTCCGGGCATCATCGGCGGCAATACCAATGCAACCGTCGTCGTAGTCGCGGAGAAGGCCGCGGACATGATCCTGGGCCGACCCGCACCGCGGCCGTTCGAGGCGCCCGCCGCCGCCAGTCGCGCCTCCGAGCCGAGCACCGTCTAGAGCGAGCCCCGCCTCAAGGAGTCGATCCATGGCCTTCGAGCACGTGAAGCACTGGAAGATCGGCGACGTCGAAGTCGCGCGCATCGTCGAGGTGAATGCCTACGAGGATGACATGACCATGCTCCTGCAGCAGGGCACCCCGGAGTTCGTGCAGAGCTGCAACTGGCTGCTGCCGCACTTCGCGACGCCCGCCGGCAAGATGTTGATCTCCTTTCAGTGCTTCGCGCTGCGCTCGCGCGGGCGGCGCGTGATGATCGACACCTGCGTCGGGGCGGACCGGCAGCGCGAGTTCCCCGTGTTCTGCAACCTGCAGACGACTTTCCTCGCGGATCTGGAGCGCGCGGGCTTTGCGCCGGCATCGATCAATACCGTGCTGTGCACGCATCTGCACTTCGATCACGTCGGCTGGAACACGCGCCTGGTGCAGGGCCGCTGGGTGCCCACCTTTCCGCAGGCCCGCTATCTCTTCGGGCAGCGCGAGTGGGAGCATTGGCAGCATCTGCGCCGCACGGGCGGCTATCACCACATGGAGCACCTCACGGACTCCATCGACCCGATACTCGCGGCGGGGCTCGCGGATTTCATCGAGACCGACCACCGCATCACCGATGAAGTGTGGCTCGAGCCCACCCCGGGTCACACCCCCGGCCACGTGAGCGTACACATCTCATCGCGCGGTCAGGAGGCGGTCATCACCGGGGACATGATGCACCACCCGATCCAGTTCGCCGTCCCGGACGCGCAGGCCAACTTCGACATGGACAAGGAGCAGGGCGCGCGCACGCGGCGCGCCTTCATCGAGCGCTATCAGAACAAGAAGACGCTCATCATCGGCAGCCACTTCTGCGATCCCACCTCGGGACGCATCGTGAGCGATGGTGCCGCATGGAGGCTCGCGCTCGACTAGCGCGCCGCTCGCATGATGACCACGACGCAAGATCTTGCAGGCCAGGCGATCCTCGTGACCGGCGCGGGTCGCGGGCTCGGGCGCTCGGTGGCCGAGACGCTCGCGCGCCTCGGTGCGGCGCTCGCCGTGCTCGATGTCGACGCAGAGAGCTGCCGGGCGACCGCCGAGCGCATCCGCGCCGCGGGCGGCAGCGCCGATGCGTATGCGGTCGATGTGGCCGACCGGGCCGCGTTCGCCCGCGCCGCGGCGGCCTTCGTCGGCAAGCACGGCCGCCTCGATGCGCTCGTCAATAACGCGATGCTGCTGCGTTACGAACCGATCCAGGCCGTGACCGAGCCCGTTCTCGATCGAATGCTCGCCATCGGCATCAAGGGTGCGGTGTGGGGAGCGCAGCTGTTGCTCGAGCACATGAGCGCCGAGCGCGGCGCCGTGCTGATCAACATGGCCTCGCCGGTCGCGGAGCGCGGCTATCCGAACACCTCGATCTACAGCCTGGTGAAGGGTGCGATGGTGACGCTCACGCGAACGCTCGCGGCGGAGCTGGGGCCGCGACGGGTGCGCGTGAACGCCGTCGCGCCGGGGTCGGTGCCGACGCCGGGGGCCGTCGGGCTCAACGATCCCGCCGAGTACGAGCGGCGCGCGCGCACGATACCGCTGCGCCGTTTGGGACGCGAGGAGGACAATGCCGCCGCCGTCGCCTTCCTCCTGAGCCCGGCCGCCTCTTTCATCAACGGCGAGATCCTGCATGTCGATGGAGGCATTGCCGCAGCGGGCTGAGAGCTCGGGCGGCGGAGAAATCACATGAGCTTAGAGACCCCGGTCTACGCGCACGATCTCTTCGGCACGGCGGCGGTACGCAACGCCCGCGCTCTGGACGATCAACTGCGCGAGCTGGCACCCGTCGTGAAGATCGCAGCCGAGAACATCACCCTGGTCGGCCGCTACGAGCACGTCGCCGCGGGCCTGCGAGACTGGCAGGGCTTCTCTTCGCGCTCGCGTCCCTGGCACGATCCGGACTCCGTGCGGCCCGAGATTCTGCTCGTCGACGATCCGCCCAAGCACACGCACGTACGCAACGTGATCGCGACGGCGCTGTCACCGCGCGCGCTTGCGCGCATGTCGGAGCGCTTTCAGGCCGAGGCCGAAGCGCTGATGCGACGGGTGAAGGAGCGCAGCGGCACGAGCTTCGATGCCGTCACCGAGATCACCCGTGCTTTCGTCTACAAGGTGCTGCCCGATGCCCTCGGTCTGCCGCCGCAGGGACGCGAGAATCTGAGCGCGTTCGGACACATGGTGTGGGCGACGCTCGGTCCGCAGAACGAGCTGTTCCGGGAGGCCATGGCGAACACCGAGCCAGTGATCGCCTGGGTCGATCAGTGCTGTAACCGCGAAAACCTCGATCCCGAGGGCCTCGGGATGCAGATGTTCCTCGCCGCGGACCGCGGTCAGATCAACCAGGACGAGGCGAAGCTGCTCGTGCAGGTGCTGCTCTCGGCGGCCGCCGACACCACCGTCATGACGTTCGCCACCGCGATCCGCGCGTTCAGCCTGTTCCCGGATCAATATCAGCTGATCCGTGCGCAGCCCGCCCTGCAGAGAAGCGCCTTCGAGGAGAGTCTGCGCTGGGATTCCCCCTCGCGCATGGCAGGCCGCATCACCACCCGGGAGGTGGAGATCGAGGGCTATGTCATCCCCAAGGGCGAGCGCTGCGGGCTCATGTTCGCCGCCGCCAATCGCGACCCACGCAAGTGGACGCAGCCCGAACGCTACGACGTGCAGCGTGACAACCGGGGACATCTCGGCTGGGGTTACGGCATTCATGCCTGTGTGGGCCGCGTACTCGCGTTACTCGAGGCCGACGCGCTGCTCGCGGCGATCTGCCGGCACATCGAGCGCTTCGAGGCGGCGGGGGAGCCCGAGCCGTGGCTGACGGCAATCGGGCATGGCCCGGCCGAGCTGCCGGTGCGGATCGTGGCGGCGCCCGGCTGAGGAGCATCCTAGAGCCGGAAGCGATCATGCAGGATCTCAGGAACAGGGTCGCCTTCATTACCGGTGCCGCGAGCGGCATCGGGATGGGCCTGGCACGCGCCTTCCTGGCTGAGGGGATGCGTGTCGCCGTCGCGGACGTGCGCACCGATGCCTTGCACGCGGCTGCCGAGGCACTCGGCAAGTCGGGCGCAATGCCGTTGCCGATCACACTCGATGTCACCGATCGCGCGGCATGGAGCGCAGCCGCAGAGCGCGTCGCTCGCGAGCTCGGTGCGGTCGATGTCCTCTGCAGCAACGCGGGCGTCAATTTCGTGGGAGCCACGCAGGAGGCGACGTTCGAGGACTGGCAGTTCTGCCTCGGCGTCAATCTCGGCGGCGCCATCAATGCCATCCGCACGTTCGTGCCCGCGATGATCGAGCGTGCTGCCGGCGCGCACGTCGTCGTCACCTCCTCGGTGAGCGGACTCTTTACAAGCGGCGGCTCCGGCTGTTACGCCACCTCGAAATTTGCGCTGGTCGGGCTCGCCGAGTCGCTGCGCGCGGATCTCGCGCCGCACGGCGTCGGAGTCTCCGTGCTGTGTCCGGGCCCGGTGCAGTCGGAGCTGTTCGAGAGCACCCTGGCGGTGCGTCCGAGCGCTCTCGCGCCCACGGGCTCGGTCCCCATCATCGCGCCGGGCGTGCGCCGCGAGGACACACCGATCTTCGCCACGGCATTGACGCCGGATGAGGTAGGCCGCCAGGTGGTGCGCGGCATCCGCCGCAACGACATGTACATCATGACGCACCCGGAGATCCGCTCCGTGCTGGAGGCCCGCTGTGCGGCGCTGCTGGGAGCTTTGCCCGCAGAGCCGGTCGATCCGCGGCGTATCGCCGCCAGCTCGCAGCTGCTCGATACCTCGCTGTACACCGAGCAGGCGCGCAAGCCGCGCCCGGGTCAGTCCGCGTGAACCCCTCCCAATCGAGTCTCAGGAGAGCTGGATGAACAAAGATCTATACGAGCGCGGCCTCGCGATCCGCAAGGCGGTGCTGGGTGCGGAGTACGTCGAGCGCGCACTGGCATCCGCCGACGCATTCTCCCGGCCTCTGCAGGAGCTCGTCACCGAGTACTGCTGGGGCGCCGTCTGGGGTCGGGAGGGCCTCAGCCGCCGCGACCGCAGTCTGATCAATCTCGCGATGATCGGCACGCTCAATCGACCCCACGAGCTCAAGGTCCACGTGAAGGGCGCGCTGCGCAACGGCTTGAAGCGCGAGGAGATCATGGAGGTGTTGCTGCAGGTGGGTATCTATGCGGGCATACCCGCGGCGGTGGATTCCTTCCGCATCGCACGCGAGGCGTTCGCCGAGCTCGAAGGCGAGCAGAAGCCTTAGCGCTCGCCACCCCGCTCCCGATCAGTAGCCGATGGTGAAGCGCCGGTGCACGTGCGCCGGTTTCTCCGCCTCGTCGATCACCGCGACCGCATAGTCCTCCATCGAGATGCGGCTGACGCCCTTGTCATCGCTCACGACCTGATCCGCACCGAGCCGGAACTTCCCCGTGCGCGTGCCGGGCGCGATGGTCGCGGCCGGGCTGAAATACGTCCAGCTCACATCGGCCACCGTGCGGTAGTAATCGAGCGCGTCCTTCTGTCCGAGCGCCTCCCCGCGATAGGCCGCCGGAATGCTGTCGGCGACGAGCACACCGGGTGAGCGCTCGAGACTTCCCGCTCCACCCACCACGATCAGCCGCGGCGCCCGGCCTCCGAGCTGCCTCAAGGCGCCGATGAGCGACTCTGCCGCGCGCCGGTATCCGGATGGGTCCGGCGGCTTGCGGAAGGATACGGCGCAGACGACAACGTCCTCGCCGCCGATCGTTCTGGCCACCTGCGCAGAGTCGAGCACGTTCCCCGCAGTGACCGTGAGATGCGCGTGCGTCTCGTGCATCTCGGCGGGATCGCGCACGACGACTCTGACCTCGTGGCCACGCGCGAGAGCCTCATGGACGATGCGCTGACCGATGTGGCCGCTGCCCCCGTACACGACGATCTTGAGCGGCTGAGCGGCGCCGGCGGCTCCGCAGAGGCCGGCAAGGAAGATCCCGAGGGTGCAGGCGAATAGAATTCTCATGAGGAAAATCATACAACGGCATTGCGTTGTTCAACTAGATTGTTTGACAATCGGCCTGGTCTCGCTGCTTGGGGGAGGTGTTGATGCCGCAGCACGGAGTGGCGCATGCGGGCATTGGCAAGCGTTTCAAAGCGAACACGAGTTCAGTCTCGGCCGGCGCCGAGCTCTTTGCGCTCTGCCAGACTGCCACGGCCGATGGGGCTTTGAGCGCACGCGAGGCACAGCTGCTGCGTGCATGGATGGGGCGCAGCCGCGAGTTCGAGGTGCCCGCCAGGGCATTCGTCGAGGAGCTCATCGAATACATCCTGCGCCACGGCCGGGTGACGCCCGCCGATCTGCAGGCACTCGGACGGGCCCTGGAGCCCTCGCTACCGGATGAGCTGCAACGGCGCGCAGCCGCCGTGCGCGTGGTCCCACACGAGCCTCTCCTAGCGGAGGAGGGCCATGCGGAACCCGTCAAGAACGAGGTGCTGGCGTCCGCCTGCTTTCTCGTCGCGGGCTGTCAGAGCCGGCGCCGGGCGCGCCTCATCGGGCGCATCGCCAAGGTCGGGGAACCTATCTTGCTGGTACGCAGGCGGGGCGGCTTTCCGAGCTCCAACGCTATCGCTGTATGTGCATCCAATGGCAAACAACTGGGCTTCGTCCCCGAGCACCGGGCACAGGAGCTCGCGCCGCTGCTCGATCGTGTGGCGCGCTATCGCGCCCATCTGATCAGTGTGTCGCGGGGCATGCACGCACCGATTCTGATCGCGCAGGCTTTCGTGTACCGCGGGGATGCGGTGCTCGGCGCGCAATCCTCACTGACGCGGCGCATCGCACCGCGTCCGGGCTCACGAGCCGCATGGACCCTGGTGCGCATCGCGGTCGCGTTACTCATCGCGGCGGCCGTCGCGGTGGTGCTGCGTAAGTAGGCATCGTTTCAATCGCCGCGCAGCGGGCAACGCAACCCCCGTCGCCGCGCAGCATTTGAGTCCGCAACGAGGAGGACCGCGACGAGTGCAGCGGCGTGTCACAGTCGCGTGGATCTCGTTGCTCTTGGTTGCGTGTGCGGGGGCGCGCGGCGCGGCCGCCGCCACCGCCGCTGCGGCGCAGCCGAATGCCACCACGCAAGCGGATACGAGCACCTATGTGCCGACGCCCGAGGAGTCGACCACCGCGCCCCCCGAGCACAAGGATCAGTGGATCGATCACTTCCAGGGCTGGCTGTACGACACCATCTGGCACACGGCGATGCACGTCGACCGCTGGTTCGGATCCGAAGAGCCCGACGTGGCCTACGCGCAGACATCGGGCAGCATCGCTCCCGGATTTCTCTGGGATCAGTTCAACGGCTCGCGCACCTTGCTCAGATTTCATGCCGACGTGCCGCTGCCGCAGCTCAACGAGGAGTTTCATGCCTTCGTCGCCCGCGTGAATCCGGAGGAGTTCATCTCCGAGAGCCAGCGCGAGTCGGGCGCCATTCCCAATCCCGTCGCCCCTTCCAGTCAGGATCAGACCCTGCTCGGCATCGAGTACTTTGCGCCGCGGCGCCAGGGCCTGCACCTGGATGCGGGTGTGGGCTTGCCCATCGCCTTGCCGCTCAATCCCTACGTGAAGGGCGGCTACATCTATGCGCACGGCGCTCCGGAGTCTGGCGTAGTCACCTTTCGTCAATTCAGCTTCTATCAAAACAGTCAGGGGGGCCTCGGCATCACGAGCCGCCTCGATCTGCAGCGGCTCATCGGGCAGAGTCTGCTGCTTGCGTGGGCCGGCTCGACGACCATCGCGCAGCGCTCGCATGGCTGGGCGAGCTTTTCGACTTTCGATGGCTTCTGGGCGTTTCCGGGGCGCCGTGCCCTCGACCTCGAGCTCTTCATCGACGGCTCCTCGCAGGCGCTGGTGCCGCTGCACGATTACGGATTCAAGCTCGCCTACCGGCGCAGCGTGTTTCGTGACTGGCTGGTGCTCGAACTGCGCACGGGTGTCGATTGGCCGAAGATCTTCCCCGATACGGAGCGCAAGTCGAGCTTCGGAGTCGGCATGGGACTGGAGATGTTCTTCGGCACGGAGGAGTTTCTCGCCCGGCCGGTGACGTTCTGAGCGGTACGCCGCGAGGCGCGGAACCGCGCCCCGCCACCGCGAATTATGCTCAGAGGGAACCGAATGCGCCCGGGCGCGATGCCGCGGGTGCACAGGCATTTCGAAGGAATCAAGGAGCTCGAACATGTTCAATGCGATGCGCCGCGTGCTGCAGTCCGCTCGCCCCGGAAATCTCGCCCCCGGGGAGCGCGTGCTCTCGATGCTCGCCGGGCTGGGCTTGACCCTGGCAGCCTTGAATCGCGGCGGTCTCATCAGGCGCGCCGCGCTCGGTGCGGCCGGACTGACGCTGATGTCGCGCGGTGGCACCGGCTATTGCGGCATGAAGGCCGCGGTCTCGGGCCGCAGCTCGCTGCGTGGCGGACTGCGCGAGCAGTGGGAGCGCACGCGCGCACAGCTCGGTGCAGGCGCAGGCGCGATCGACAGCATGCAGGACCTCTACGTACAGGAGCTGCAGGAGCTCGCGAGCAGCGCGGCACAGCTGCATCAGCTGCTCGGCGAGCTGCCGCTCTCGGCGACGCACGCCGAGCTGCGCGCAAAGCTCGAGGCCTACGCCCAGGAGAGCGGCACCCGCCTGCAGGAGCTCGAGCATGTGCTGACCCAAAGCAGCGCGGACCCGCGCCAGCATCCCGACCAGGCCATGCAGGCCATGATCGACGAGACACGCAAGATGACGCGCATCGCGAGCGCGAGCGTGCGCGACGTGGCGCTCGTCGATTCGCTGCAGCGGCTGCTGCACTATCAAATCGCAACGCTGGGCAGTGTCGCCGCCTACGCCGACGTGCTCGGGCGCACCGAGGAGGCCGCGCGCTTCGCCGCGCAGTCCCATCGTGACCGGGAGTTCGATGGCGAGCTGAGCGAGCTTGCGAAGCGACTGCTCAACCCGCGCGCGGCGGCGGGTCAGTCGTCGCGCTCGACGAGCGAGGCGCGCGCGCACTGAAGTGCGCTCCGGTTGTCGGGTACACTCGGGCGGCCGCAGTCGGGGGCGCCGAGTTCACTCCATGTCCGTGAAGCCGGTTCTGAAGATGGGGCACCCGCTGCTGCGGCGGGTGGCCGAGCCCGTGGCGCAACTCGGCAGCGCCGAGCTGCGCGAGCTCGTCACGGACATGGACGACACCATGCGCGCGCTGAGCGGGGCAGGCATCGCGGCGCCCCAGATCGGCGTCGGTCTGCGCGTCGTGATCTTCGAGCTCAAGGAAAACCCGCGTTATCCGCACATCGCACCGGTGCCGTACACGGTGCTCGTCAATCCCGTCGTGCAGGTGCTTGCTGATGAGCAGGACGAAGGCTGGGAGGGCTGCCTCTCGGTACCGGGCATGCGCGGCCTCGTGCCCCGCTATCGCCGCGTGTGCTATCGCGGATTCACCGCGGACGGAGCTGCGCTCGAGCGCACCGTGGAAGGCTTTCACGCGCGCGTCGTGCAGCACGAGGTGGATCATCTCGACGGCATTCTCTTCCCGCAGCGGATCCGCGATCTGCGCAGCTTTGGATTCGAGGATGCGCTCGCGGGCCAGATGAAGCCGATGCCGGACTAAGTCCGGCGGCACAAGCCGTGGCTTGTGCCGCCTGCCGTCACGCGAGCGTGTGGAAGACCTTCTGCACGTCCTCGTCCTGCTCCAGCCGATCGATCACGGCGAGCACCTCGGTCGCCTGATTCTCGGGCAATTCGGTCGGCACCGTGCAGATGTACTCGTGCTCGGCCGAGACCGGAGCGATGCCGCGCGCCTCGAGCGCTTCCTGCAAGCGGCCGAAATCGGCGAATGCACAGCGAATCACGAGCTGCGGCTCGCCCTTCTCGCCCGTGCTTTCGCCCATCTCCTCGAGGCCGTGATCGATCAGATGGAGCTCGAGCTCGTCCTGGTCGATGCCGGCGGGATCCAGACGGAAGACGCCCATTTTCTTGAACAGGAAACCGACGCTGCCGGTGGTCGCAAGATTGCCGCCGCCCTTGGTGATGATGTTGCGCACGGCCGCGACAGTGCGGGTCGGATTGTCGGTTGCGGCCTCGACGACCAGTGCGACGCCATGGGGCGCGTAGCCCTCGTAGATCACCTCGTGGTAATGCGCCGCATCGCGCCCGGATGCGCGCTTGATGGCGGCCTCGATCCTGTCCTTGGGCATGTTGACGGCGCGTGCGTTCTGGATCGCCCGACGCAATGCCGGATTGCCGGCGGGATCGGAGCCGCCGGACTTGACCGCCATGGTGATGTCCTTCGCGATGCGGGCGAACTGCTTAGCCATGCGGTTCCACCGCGCGAACATCGTCGCCTTGCGAACTTCGAAGATGCGTCCCATAGCTGAATGGTTGCACGAGCAGGCCGGGGCTGCCAGGGCGCACGCGCGCCGAGCGGCGCCATCAAGCTCGTGGGGTCAGATTCCTGGCGCTGGTGGCGCCTGTGTCATCAGGCGAGCTGGGCGTGCAGCGATCGCAGCCGGCGTCTCTGCAGCTTCAAGCGCCGCTCGATCTCGCGCAGACTCCTCTGGAAGCGAGCCTGCTCCCAGTGCTCGATCACCGCGCGCTTCTTGTCTTCGAGCCACTGATCCTTGAGTCGCGTCCAATCGCCCACGGCCGCGACGAATGCCTCGTACTCCTGCGCGATGCGGCTTCTCAGCTGCTCGATGTGCGAGGGAACGCGATGGGCTTGCGGCAGCTTCGCGAGCTGTGCCTGGGCACGGCGGAACTGCATGGCGAGCAACGCGCGCTGGATCTGGAATGCGGGCGTGCGCCTCAGGCGCCGGGTAAGCCCGACCCACTGCAGCCCGGCAATGAGCCATTTGGTCGGATCCCACTGCCACCAGCGCACCCCGTTGCGGTAGTCGTGCGCGAAGCTGTGATGAAAGTTGTGATAGCCCTCGCCGTAGGTCAACACCGCGAGCAGCGCATTGTCGCGCGCGCTGTTGTCGTCGGTATAGGGACGGCTGCCCCACATGTGAGCGAGCGAGTTGATGCAGAAGGTGAAGTGATGGCTCAACACCAGTCGCAACACACCGGCGAGGATGAACGTGCCCCAGAGATCGCCGACCAGCCAGCCCGCGAGCAGGGGCAGACCAATGTTGGTGAGCAGCACCAGCGGCACGTAATGGCGATGCTGAAAGACGAGCAGCGGCTCGCGCCTCAAGTCGGGAACGTTGGACAGATCGAGGCTGCCGCTCGGGTAGTCGCGCAGCATCCAGCCGATGTGCGAGAACCAGAATCCGCGGCCCGCGGAGTAGGGATCCTTGTCGTCGTCGTCGACGTTCAAATGATGACGCCGATGGCCGCTGCACCAGACCAATGCACTGTTCTGCAGCGCCATGGAGCCGAAGATCACGTAGAAGATCTTGAGAACCAGGTGCGCGTCGTACGCGCGGTGCGCCCAGAGCCGATGGTAGCCTCCGGTGATCGACATCTCGTTGGCGATCAGGAACACGCCGCAGAATATCCAGGCGCCCGCCGAGAACCCGTGCGTGAAGCCCCGCCACGGAATGAGCACGAGCGCGCCGAGCAGGGTCAACGAGAACACCAGCACGTTCGCGATGATGAGCGGCGGCTTGGGCGCGGTGTTCGCGGAATCGGTCGGGATCGCGGGCATGCCTTACCTGGCACCTTCAAGGTGCGGGCCGGGGGCGCAGAACATATCATGAATGTAAAGAGTCTCAAGTTGATGCGGCTCATGACCCCGATTTTCGGGCCCCGAGGCTTGCGAGCGGCCCTCTTCGGGGCCGTACTGGCCGTATCGGCCGCCCTCGCCGCGGCGGCAGGCACCCGTGAGGCGCCCCCGAAGGGGGCTGCGCCCACGCTCCCCGCGGCGCCTGCGGCGGGATCCAGGAGCCGCATACGACCGCAAACCTTGAACCACGGCATGTTCCGGGACGTGCGGGTGTATCGCCCTCACGGGAACGTGAAGCAGTTCGTGCTTTTTCTCTCCGGCGATGGCGGCTGGAATCACGGCACCGACGGCATGGCGCAGGTGCTGGCCGCTGCCGGGGCAATGGTGGCAGGCATCGACGATCGGGCGCTGGTGAGCGCCCTGGAGCGCGAGGGCGGTAGCTGCGTCTTCCCGGACGGTGATCTCGAGAATCTCGCTCATTTCATCCAGGCCTACTATCACGTCCCGACCTATCTGACGCCGCTGCTCGGCGGCTACTCGGCCGGCGCGAGCCTGGCTTATGCCGTCGGAGCGCAGGCCCCGCCGGGAATCTTCGCCGGGGTTCTCACGCTGGGCTTCAGCCCGGACCTGGATCTCAGGAAGCCCTTGTGTGAGGGCGAGAACGTGCACTTCAACCGCGGCGCGGACCACGCCATGCTGCACCTGCTTCCGCGCCCGCTCGGGCTCTCCTGGGTGAACCTCACGGGAACCGCGGACACGGTCTGCCCGCCGGGGCCCGCACAGGAGTTCGCGGCGGCGGTCCCGACCGCGCGCATGGTGCTGCTGCCGGGTGTCGGCCACGATTTCGCGCACCCGAGCCGCTGGCACCGGCCGCTCGCAGCGGCACTCGTGACACTGGCGCCGGGTCCCATCGCGAGCCTGCCCGCACCGCCACGGACTCTCGCGGACCTGCCGCTCGTCGAGGTCATGCCTCCCGAGGCGGACGCCATCCGCTCGGCCGATCGCTTCGCCGTGCTGCTCTCGGGCGATGGCGGTTGGGCCGGAATCGACAAGGAGGTCGCTCGTGCGATCGCCGCGCGCGGCATTCCTGTGGCGGGGCTCGATTCGCTGCGCTACTTCTGGAGCCCGCGCACGCCGCAGGGTCTCGCACGGGATCTGGATCGGATCATTCGCTACTACGCAGCCCACTGGGGGCTCTTGAACGTGCTGCTGATCGGCTACTCGCAGGGCGCCGACGTGCTGCCCTTCGCGGTCAATCGTCTGCCCCCCGCCACCCGCTCACACGTCCTGCTCACCGCCCTGATCGGCCTCGGGCGCACGGCCTCGTTCGAGTTTCACGTCGTGAACTGGATCGAGACGGGAACGGGTCTGCCGGTGCGCCCCGAGACAGACGCGCTGTCCGGAAAGAGCACACTGTGCATCTACGGCAAGGACGATGACGACTCCATCTGCCCCGAGCTCGGCCGCGCGCACGCGCGCGTCGTGGAGCTGCCGGGTGGTCATCATTTCGGCGGCGACTACGATGGACTCGCCCAGCTGATACTCCAGCAGGCCGGCGCGGGCACTAGCTCCACGTCGCCCGCATCAGGTCGCGTGTCGCGCCGCCTCGAGCTCGGGGTAGTGGCGGAAGATTCCCTGCTCGTTGAACGCGAGCCGGCGCGCTGAGCCGAGATACGCAGCGAGGCGCGGTCGCTCGCGCACGCTTTGCTGCAGGCTGCGCAACTTCGGATGTCGCGGTGATACCTGGCGCATGGTGCGCGGGAAGGCGTAGTGCAGCCCCTCGAGCACCTGGAACATCGACAGGTCCGCGTAGCTCACCTGCCTGCCGCAAAGATATGGCTCGGCGGGCGCATTGCGTTCGAGCAGGCGCTCGAAGTAGCCGAGATATTTCGGCAGCCGGTTGTGCAGGAAGTCCTCGGACCTCTGCAGCGCGGCTTCCTTCTGGTCCTCGTAGTAGAGGCTCGAGGCAATGGGATGGTGCGTGTCGTGAGCCTCGCTCACGAGATCTGCGAGGGTGAGCTGCAGCTGATTGGCCCACAGCCGGCCGCCCTCGTCGCGGGGTGCGAGCCCGTGCCGCGCACCGAGGTACATGAGAATGTTCGCCGTCTGCGCGATGAGGAGATCACCCGCGCGGAGAAACGGCGGGGCGAAGGGCAGGTGCGCGGGGGTGTCGGCGCCGCGGAGAAAGCGCATGAGCGCCTGTGAGCCGGCGCTGCTGCGCGCCACGTCCACGTACTCGGCACCCGCATCCTCGAGCGCGAGCCGCACGAACTCGCCTCGTCCCGGTATCGTCGGCCAGTAATACAGCTCGTAGACCACCTCGACGCCCTCCTCAAAAGCGTGGCCGAAGCCATTGGCGCTGTGATGTGTCCTGAGGACTATGACACGGACGCGCACCCGGCAGGGTATAGTCGCCCTCCCGTCGCAGGTCGGCCCGTTCGCCGTGAGGAGAGACCCGGTGATTACCGTGACTGTGCTGTATCCGAATCAGGAAGGCTCCAAGTTCGACATGAGCTACTACCTCGGGAAGCACATTCCGATGGTGAAGAAGCTGCTGGGATCTGCCTTGAAGAGCGCGACCGTGGAGCAGGGACTCAATGGGGGCGCGCCGGGAACGAAGGCCGCCTATAGCACGATCTGCCACCTTCGCTTCGACTCGGTCGATGCCTTCGCGGCCGCCTTCGGACCGCATGCGGAGGCAGTGCAGGCGGACGTGCGCAACTACTCGAACGTCGCGCCGGTCATCCAAGTCAGCGACGTGAAGCTCTCTTGATGAGGCTGTCGGCGCGCGCCGCGCGCGCCCTGGCCCTGGCCTGCGCGAGCGCGCTGCCACTGGCGGCGTATGCGGGCCATGCCTACGTCTCCAACGAGGACGAGCATACCGTGTCGGTGCTCGACACCGATCAGGGCACGCTCCTCGGCACCATCGAGGTCGGCAAGCGGCCGCGCGGCATGAAGCTGAGCCACGATGGTGCGCTCCTCTACGTCGCCGTCAGCGGGCTGCCGAAGTGCCCGCCGGCGATGCCGGACGCCGAGTGCGCGAAGCTCGAGCACGACTTCAGCGCGGATGGCATCGCCGTGGTCGATACACGCACGCGCAAGCTGCTGCGGCTGCTGCGCGCAGGCTCGGATCCCGAGCAGTTTGACCTGAATTCGGCCGGCACCCAGCTCTATGTCTCGAACGAGGACACGGCAACCTTATCCGTCATCGACCTGCGGGGCGGCACGATCGTCACCCGCATCTCGGTCGGCCATGAGCCCGAGGGCGTGCGCCTCGCACCGCACGGCGAGTGGGTCGCGGTCACGAGCGAGACGGACAATCAGGTCTCGCTGATCGACACGCACCTCCTGCAGCTGCGGACCAATGTTCCCGTCGGTCACCGGCCGCGCGATCTGGCCTTCACACCCGACGGCCGCAGTGCCTATGTCACGGGGGAGTTCGATGCGAGCGTCTATCGGATCGCGGTCCCCGCGGGCAAGCCGGTGGACAAGCTCATTCAGCTGCGCAAGGACGCCCGTCCGATGGGCGTGCTGCTCGATGCGCAGCGGCGGCGCCTGTACGTGAGCACGGGCCGCGGGGGCACGGTCGCGGTCATCAGCCTGCAGCCGACCCGATTGACGACGGAGATCAAAGTCGGAGCGCGACCCTGGGGCATGGCGCTCACGCCGAACAAGCGCCTGCTGTTCACCGCGAACGGGCCATCGAACGATGTGACCATCGTCGACACGGACACTCTCAGGGTACTGAAGAAGATTTCCGTGGGGCGCTCGCCTTGGGGAGTGGTGATCGGCCCCTGAAGGCGGCTCAGGCCCCGCCATTCCGGCGCCACGCCGTGGGCCGGCGTCACAGAATCGACATCTTGACGGACTACGGTCAGCGGTCGAGCAAACGCGCCGGGGTCCGCACGCCATGAGTACCAATGCTGCAGTCTTGACTTCGCAGGCGGCCACGCGCGCGCAGCTCGACCGGCGCGTGCATCCCTCGAGCGTGATCATCTTCCTGCTGCTGCTCGGCGCCGGGGTGCTCTACACCGGCCTGAGCCTGGTACGTGATTTCAATGCCAGCGGTGTGCATCCGACCACCTGGCTGCCATTCCTCTTGCTCGGCGTGGCGCTGCTGATCGCCCTCGGCTTCGAGTTCGTCAACGGCTTCCACGACACGGCGAATGCGGTCGCGACGGTGATCTACACGCACTCGCTGCCACCGCACGTCGCGGTGCTGTGGTCGGGACTGTTCAATTTTCTCGGCGTGCTGGTGTCGAGCGGCGCGGTCGCCTTCGGCATCATCTCGCTGCTGCCGGTGGAGCTGATTTTGCAGGTGGGCTCGAGCGCCGGTTTCGCGATGGTGTTCGCGCTGCTGGTCGCGGCCATCATCTGGAATCTCGGCACCTGGTGGCTCGGATTGCCCGCCTCCTCCTCGCACACGATGGTCGGCTCGATCATCGGGGTCGGCGTCGCGAACGCACTCATGCACGGGCGCGACGGCACGAGCGGCGTCGACTGGGGGCAGGCGACCAAGATCGGCTGGTCGCTGCTGCTCTCACCGTTCATCGGCTTCGTCGTCGCGGCGCTCCTGCTGCTCACGATGCGTGTCATCGTGAAGAACAAGGCCTTGTTCGACGAGCCCAAGAACCGCGCTCCGCCGTGGTGGATACGCGGCATCCTGGTGCTCACCTGCACGGGGGTGTCGTTTGCCCACGGCTCCAATGACGGTCAGAAGGGCATGGGTCTGATCATGCTGATCCTCGTGGGCACGGTGCCCATCAGCTACGCGCTCAACCGCGCGATGCCGGTCGATGAGATGGCGCGCTTTGGCGCCGTGGCCCAGGCGACTCAACAGTCGCTGAGCAGCATCCCGGGGAGCGTGCTTTCCGCCTCGGGCGAGGCGCACGTCGTGCTGACCGACTACGTGCGCAGCAAGCAGTTCACGCCCGGCGTCGTGGGGGCGCTTGCGACGCTGGTCGGTGATATCGGCCGGCAGGTCACGGAGAACGGATCGATCGCGCGCATGCCGGCTGCCTCCGTGTCGAACGTGCGCAACGACATGTACCTCGCCTCCGAGGCGATCCGTCTGCTGCAGAAGGACTCCAAGGCCAAATTCGACGCGGCTACGAAGCGCGATCTGGTCGCCTTCAAGAAGGAGACCGACAGTGCGACGAAATTCATCCCGCTGTGGGTGAAGGTGGTCGTGGCGATCGCGCTCGGGCTGGGCACGATGGTCGGCTGGAAGCGCATCGTGATCACGGTGGGCGAGAAGATCGGCAAGTCGCACCTCACCTATGCGCAGGGCGCCTGCGCCGAGGTCGTGGCGATGCTGACCATCGGTGCCGCCGATTCCTTCGGCCTTCCCGCCTCGACGACCCACGTCCTCTCCTCGGGCGTGGCGGGCACGATGGCCGCGACCGGCTCGGGACTGCAGCTCGCGACGGTGCGCAATCTGGTCATGGCGTGGGTGATGACGCTGCCCGCGGCAATGATGCTGTCTGCGATCCTGTACTTCACCTTCGTGCATCTGTTCTGAGCGCGCAAGCGCTCAGGCGCACGCGAGCCGTGTCGCTCCCATGCGAGCGAGCACGTGGTCGGCGCACTCCTCGCGGCACAGGAGCACGCACTTGGTCAGTGCGTCGGCCACGGCGGCCCGCCCGGCCCGCACGACGGCAAAGCTGCTCCGCAAAGCGCTCGCGCCGTCCCTCGTGTAATAGCCGCGATGCTCCGGCGGTCGCACGGCCGCGCAGGCGTCACTCACGGCGAGCGCCGAATCGCGCAGCGAGATCGAAGCGCAGCGCCGGTGAGGCAAGCGGACGAGAATTTCCCACGGCTCGGGGCCGAACACCCGCAGATCGCCGCCGGCATTGACGAGCCCGGCTGCGCAGGCGTGCGCGCGCAGCGCCTCGATCGCGCAATCGATCGCGTACCCCTTCGCGATTCCCCCGAGATCGAGCGCCATGGGCGCGTGCGGTACGACGCGCTGGCTGCCCCGAGGCTCGCTCGAGAGCTCGAGATCCGATAGCCGCCCGGGGGCGCACGGCAGGCAAGGGTCGAACACCCCCTCGCTCAGCTCGTGAATGCGCCGCGCGAGCTCGAGCAGCGCCCAGGTGGCTGACTCGATGGCAACGGAGGTGTGTGGCGCAGCACCGGCGATTCTCGCAAGGTCGCTGCTCGCGCGCGTCGGGTGCATGCACCGCTCGATGGTGGCGACCGCGGCGAACGCGGCCGCCAGAGCCGCGTTCGCGGCCTCCTCCGAGTGAGAGCGCGCCTCGATGACAAGGAGCGTGCCGAGCGCGATGCGCATGCGCCGAGCGGTGACGTGGGGGCAGGGCACAACCTTCGTTCTCGGGAGGACGGGTCCGGTCAGAATATGTCCGTTCGCTCACCCGCAGTGGCAACAGGGCCGGGCGGCTGCTACGATATCGCGAATCATTCGCATTTGCATTCGAGATCGATCGAGAAGACCCCGCATCCCGGAGCTCGCGTGAGAAGGCCGTCGACACTCGCAGCCATGGGGCTCGCCGCGCTGACGCTGCCTGCGATGCAGATCGTCATCGCCGCGGAGTACCTCTCCGTCGAGCAGGCGCAGAAGGCGCTGTTCCCGCAGGCGGACCGTTTCGACGAGGTGATCCTCGCGCTCGACGCAGCCCAGCGCACCCAGGTCGCGGCGCTCGCCGGTCCGCAGCCCCCGCATCGCTCGCTGCGGGCGTTCCGGGCATTGCGCGCCGGCGCGGAGCAGGGCTACGTGTTCGTGGACGAGGTGGTGGGCAAGGAGGATTTCATCACCTACGCCATCGGCATCGACGCCGCGGGGGAGCTCACCGCGCTCGAGGTGCTCGCGTATCGCGAAAGTCACGGCGGCGAGATTCGCAGCAGCGCTTTCCGCCGTCAGTTCGCGGGTCGCGAGGGTCTCGAGCATCTGCACTTCGAGACCGACATCAAGAACATCGCCGGCGCGACGCTCTCGTGCGAGCACGTCACACAGGGAGTGCGCTGGATCGTCGCGCTGTGGCAGCTGACGCTGCGCGCGCGTGCGTCCGCCTAGCGAGCCGAAGCTATGAGCAGGCGGTATTCGCAGCGACACCCGCGCCGGCCCGCGCAGGCACTGCCACCGCCCGCGCGCATGGCGCGCTCACTGCGCCTTGCGGCCTACGTGAGCTTCGGCGCGCTCTGGATCAGTGGCACTGCCTGGATCGTGGCGCACTTCGGGTTCGAGCGGCAGAGCGAGTTCGGTTCGGTGCCGAGCCCGTGGGAGCCGACTTGGCTGCGCCTCCACGGTCTGCTCGCCGTCCTCGCCGTGTTTTTGCTCGGGTGGCTCGCTGCGATCCACGTCGCGCCGCAGTGGAGCAGCGGACGCAGGCGGCTCTCCGGCATCGCGCTCGCGTGCGGCGCGCTCGTGCTCGTCGCGAGCGGCTATGCACTCTACTACTCGATCGATCGCACGCACGAGCTCATCGCGGCGCTGCACGAGATCGTCGGCCTCGCCGCGCTGCTCCTCGCGCTCCCCCACTGGATCCGCCCGGGCGCGGAGTCTCAAATGAAACTGCGGCTGATGAACCAGAAGGTGCCGATGCCGACCAGCGCCGCCGACCCCACGTCGACGACGATCGGACGCGGCAATGAGAGTCGCGCCCGGGCGAGCAGCGCGACGACGCCGAGCAGCGCAAAGACCACGGCGAGCTGACCGATCTCGACGCCCAGATTGAAGCCCACGAGCAGCTCCGCGAGGCGGTGCGTGGGCAGCTTCATCTCCAGCAGGTCCGAGGCGAAGCCAAAGCCGTGAATCAGGCCGAATACGAGTGTCACCACGAGGCGCAGGCGCGCCGCATCGTGGATGTATGACGACATGAGCAGATAGCTGCAGCTGAAGATGCCGGCACCGAGCAGCAAGGTCGTGGGCAGGAGGCCCCAGCCGGCCATGTGCAGAATGGCCATGACGAGCAGCGCGCTGCCCACGCCTGCGGCGACCGTTTGCGGCCGGCCGCTCGCGACCGCGACGTTCTCCGCGCCCACGAGCGCGATGGTCAGCGCGACGAGCGCATCGATGAACTCGGCATGCGGGCGGATGACGCCAGTGACGGCGAGCGCCAACGTGGCGCTGTGTCCGAGCGTGAACCCGGTGATGACGAAGGCAAGATCACGCACGCGCCGCGACAAGAGCACCAGGCCGAGCAGGAACGACATGTGATCGACGCCGGTGAAGATGTGCATGATGCCGAGCTGCACGTACTGCAAGAATCCGGCGTTCTGCAGCGCACCACCGCGGCCTTCCCCGGCGACCGTTTGGTGATCCTTCGTGAAAAGCTGCTCGATCAGCTCGCCGCCGCTCGTCTCGATCTGCGCGAGCGTGAGATGCGAGGGCACGAGCTCGAAGAACGCCGAGGAGTGCAGGGCGATGTCCGCGGCCGAAGGGCATTGAAAGGCGAGCTGAAAGCGCCGGAACTGAGCGGTGGCGGCCCCCGGACGCACCGCGCCGATGCGGCGGCAGGCCGCGCGCCCGCTGCTCGCGCCCACATGGGCCGCGAGGTAGCTCGCGATGCGCTCATCCGAGGGAGGTGCACCAGGAGTGCCCAGACGGTTCGCCTCGACGACGGGCAGCGTGAAGGTCACGCGCACCGAGGAGCCGAGGATCTGCGCGACGATGTAGGTCTCGCTCTTCGTGTGGGCGTGCGCGACCGAGGCCGTGACGAGCAGAACGACGGCGAGCATCAATGCGGAGGGTGGGCGCGGCGCGCACCTCACGGGGGCGCCACCAGAATATCGGCGCGGCCCCGCAGGTACCTGAGGTTCGCATCGCGCACGCGGCGCTTCGCATCCTCGCTGAGATCGCGCCACACCTCGTTGCTCACGTCCGCGAACGGCCGCTGCGCGGGGAACACGCGCTTGACCATGACCACGACGTGCCAGCCATCGGAGGCGGCTACCGGCTCCGACACCTCGCCATCGCGCAGCTGACTCGCCGCTGCGAACACCGCGGGCTCCAGGCGGGCACGCGCGGCGAAATCGAATACGTCACCGGTGTCGACGTGACCTGAATCCATCAGCCGTCCGGAATCTCGCAGGGCGAAGCGCTGCATGACCGCATCGAGGGGCTGACCAGCGCGCAATGCGCGCGCTGCGGCGCGCGCGGCATCCAGGCACGCCGCCGCGGAGCGCCCGTCGGAGGAAGTGGCGAGCAGGTCGCGCAGCCGCATGGCGCCATCGCGCACGTACTTCGCCTTATGCGCCGCGTAGTAGCTCTCGAGGTCGGCCTCGGTTGGGCGCTGCGCGAGGACATCGGCAAAGAGTTCGAGCTCGACTCCGGCGACCAGCGCCTGACGCACCTCTGGATCGTAGGACGGCAGACCGATATCGAGCCCGCGCTGCACCATCAGCTCTTCGTCGATCATATCCTCGAGAACTCGCTGCCGCTGTGCGGGCGTCGAGTCTGCATAGCGCTCGGTGTATTGCGTCTGGACCTGAGTGGTGAAATCGCTGCGCAGGATGGGACGCTGATTGACGAGCGCGATGGCCTCGGGGGGCACGGAGCGGCTGCGCGTGCCCTGCGCCGTGAACAGGCCATAGCCTGCGAGCAGCAGACCGCTCAGGGCACCCACGGCGAGCAGCGCCAGCGCGCGATGCGGGTTGGCCAGCTTGAACGCCGCTCTCATCGCGAGGCTCTGCGCCGGCGGGTTCCGGCGGCGCGCTCGTGCGAGGCCACATACAGATAGACCGAGAGCGCGCGCACCTGAGCAGGACTCAACGACCTGATCCAGGCCGGGCACAGACCGTGGCGCCCGTTGAATACCGAGTCGTAGAGCGCGGCCCGATCCCCGCCGTAGAGCCAGCTCTGGCCGGTGAGATCGGGCGCTCCGTAATCGATGTTGCCGGTTGCATCGGCGCCGTGGCAGTCGTAGCAGCTACCCTTGTCGTTGAAGAGCCCCTGGCCGCGCTTGGCCGCTACCGCGTCGACGTTGCGATGGCTCAGGCCGTAGACGAACTCGACCACGTCGTGAACCTCCGGCGCCGAGAGCTGACCGATGCGGCCGAACGCCGGCATGTCGGTGATGTTGCGCGCCTTGGGATGACCCGAGCGGATGCCATAGAGGATGGTGGCCTCGATATCCGCTACCTCGCCGAACCCGTACAGCCAGACCGAGTCGGCAAGATCCGGCACACCGCGAGCGCGATCGCCCTGCAGATCCGCTCCGTGGCAGCTCGCGCAGTGCTGCGCGTACGCAGGGCGGGCGAGCCTCAACGCCACCCCAACGAGCGCCGTGTCACGCATCACGCGATCGGGATCCGTGCGCACCAGGCGCGCCTCGAGCGCTTCCTGCTCGAGATGCCGATACAGCATACCCGCGCCGAAGAGCATCGCAGCCGCAATGACAACCCCGCGCAGACTCAAGCCGAGGGCCAAGCGCGCTCTCATGCGGCAAGCATCCGGGGGAGCGCGCAGTTTGTCGCGTAAATTACGGTTCTGCCCGGCCGTTCCATAACGTTAACGAACGCGGGCCGACCCGGGCTATCCTTGTGCTCGTGAGCTCCCCACTCGATGACTTTCACCCGGCGGTCGCGGCCTGGTTCAACGCCAATTTCGCCGCTCCCACCCCAGCGCAGGCGCAGGCGTGGCCGGCGATCGCGGCTGGCAAGCACGTGCTTCTCGCGGCACCCACGGGATCCGGCAAGACGCTCGCCGCCTTCCTGGCGGTGCTCGATCAACTGCTGCGGGCGGCGCTCGCGAAGGAGCTGCTCGATGAGACACGGGTCGTCTACGTATCGCCTCTGAAGGCGCTCTCGAACGATATTCAACGCAATCTGGCGGCCCCCCTCGAAGGCATCCGCGACGAGCTCGCAGCGCTCGGTCTGCCGACCGCGGAGCTTCGAACCCTGGTGCGCACCGGCGATACACCGCCGCACGAGCGCGCGAGCATGCGCCGACGGTCCCCGCACGTGATCGTCACGACCCCGGAATCTCTCTACATCCTGCTGGGCTCGGAGTCGGGTCGCAAGATGCTCGCGAGCACACGCACCGTTATCGTCGATGAGATCCATGCGCTCGCGGGCAGCAAGCGCGGCGCGCATCTCGCGCTCTCGCTCGAGCGGCTGGAGGCCCTCGCGGGCCGTCCGCTGGTGCGCATCGGTCTGTCGGCGACGCAGAAGCCGATCGAGGAGGTGGCGCGCTTCCTCGTCGGAGCCCGTGGCGAGGAGCCGGCCGCGCGCTGCACCATCCTCGACATGGGACACGCGCGATCTCGCGATCTCGCGCTCGAGTTGCCGTCCGCGCCGCTCGAGGCGGTGATGTCCGGAGAGGTCTGGAGCCAGGTCTACGACCGCCTCGCCGAGCTCATCCGCGAGCACCGCACCACGCTCGTGTTCGTCAATACGCGCCGCCTTGCCGAGCGCGTTGCTCGCCAGCTCTCCGAGCGGCTCGGCACCGAGAACGTGATGGCGCACCACGGGAGCCTCGCGCGGGAACGCCGGCTCGATGCCGAACAGCGCCTGAAGCGGGGAGAGCTGCAGGCGCTGGTCGCGACCGCTTCGCTCGAGCTCGGCATCGACATCGGCAGCGTCGATCTCGTGTGCCAGCTGAGCTCGCCGCGCTCGATCAACGCCTTTCTGCAGCGCGTCGGGCGCTCGGGCCACGCCGTCGGCGGCACGGCGAAGGGGCGGCTGTTTCCGCTTTCCCGCGATGATCTGGTCGAATGCGCCGCATTGCTCGATGCCGTCGGGCGCGCCGAGCTCGATGCACTGAGCGTCCCCGCGGGCCCGCTCGATGTCCTCTCGCAGCAGATCGCAGCCGAGGTCGCCGCCGCGGAGTGGGACGAATCGGAGCTGCTGCGCATGCTGCGCGGCGCCTACCCGTATCGCAAGCTCGCGCGCGAGGACTTCGCTGCGGTCGTGCAGATGCTCGCGGACGGCTTCGCCACCCGCCGCGGCCGCCACGGTGCGCTCCTGCATCACGACTCGATCCACCACCGCTTGCGCGGCCGCCGTGGCGCGCGCCTCACGGCGATTACCTCGGGGGGCGCAATTCCCGACACGGCGGATTACCAGGTCGTGCTGGAGCCCGAGGATCAGCTCGTCGGGACCGTGCACGAGGATTTCGCGGTCGAGAGTCTCGCGGGGGACGTCTTTCAGCTCGGCAACGCCTCGTATCGGATCCTGCGCGTCGAGCGCGGTCGGGTTCGGGTCGAGGACGCGCGCGGCATGCCGCCCTCCATTCCCTTCTGGCTGGGCGAGGCGCCGGGCCGTACCGATGAGCTCTCGGTTGCCGTGTCGCGGCTGCGCGGCGCGGTCGAGCGCTGGCTCGCGAGCTCGCGCGCAGCGGCATTGGCAGGGCTCGCACGCTCGGGTATCGGCGAGCCGGCGGCCAGTCAGCTCGTGGATTACCTGCACGGTGCCTGCGCAGCGCTCGGCTGTCTGCCGACGCAGGACACGCTGGTGCTGGAGCGCTTCTTCGATGAGTCCGGGGGCATGCAGCTGGTCGTGCACTCGCCCTTCGGCAGCCGCGTGAATCGCGCCTGGGGACTCGCCCTGCGCAAGCGCTTTTGTCGCCAGTTCAACTTCGAGCTGCAGGCGGCGGCCACCGAGGACACGCTGATCCTCTCGCTCACCACCTCCCACAGCTTCGCACTCCCAGAGGTCGCGCACTACCTGCATTCGAACACGATCCGCCCGCTGCTGCTGCAGGCGCTGTGCGCCGCGCCCATGTTCGTCACGCGCTGGCGCTGGGTCGCATCGATCGCGCTCGCCTTGCCGCGCTTTCGGGGCGGCCGCAAGGTCGCGCCGCAGCTGCTGCGCATGAACGCCGAGGACTTGCTCGCGGCGGTGTTCCCCGATCAGGTCGCGTGCGCCGAGAACCTGCAGGGCGAGCTCGAGATCCCCGATCACCCGCTCGTGCAGCAGACGATCCGCGATTGTCTGCAGGACGCCATGGACTTCGAGCAGTTGCTCGTCGTTCTGCGGCGCCTCGAATCAGGAGCCATCCGCGTCGTCGCGCGCGATCTGACGCAGCCCTCGCCGCTGGCACAGGAAGTGCTCGCGGCGCGTCCGTACGCCTACCTCGACGATGCGCCGCTCGAGGAGCGCCGTACGCAGGCGGTGATGAGCCGGCGCTGGCTCGATCCGCAGACCGCGGCGGATCTGGGCAAGCTCGATGCCGATGCAATCGAGCGTGTCCGAAGCGAGGCCTGGCCGGACGCGCTCAACTCTGACGAGCTGCACGACGCGCTGCACTGGCTGACCTTTCTAAGCGCAGCAGAGATCGAGCGCAACCCGGCGTGGCCGGCGCTCAGCGCCGAGCTCGTCGCGCAAGGACGCGCGCTGGCCTTGCGAGCGCGAGGGAGCAATGAGGTCCCCGCGCTGTGGATTGCAGCCGAGCGGCGCCCGCTGTTCCAGGCGTTGTTTCCGGCAGCCTTGCAGGCGCTCGAGGCGCAGCCGTCATGGACTCCCGAAACCGCGCTCGTCGAGATCGTGCGGGGCCGGCTGAGCGGGCTCGGCCCGGTCACCGTGGCGGCGCTCGCCGCCTCGCTGGCACTGCCCGAGCCGCGAATCGACGCCGCGCTCGCCGCCTTGCAGGCCGAGGGGTTCGCGCTGAGCGGTCGCTTCACGCCGGGGGTGGAGGTCGAGGAATGGTGCGAGCGGCGCCTGCTCGCGCGCATCCACCGCTACACCGTGAAGCGGCTGCGCGCCGAGATCGAGCCGGTGAGCGCGCGCGAGTTTCTCGGCTTCCTCTGCGAGTGGCAGAGGGTGAGGAGCGAGGCACGCATGCAGGGGCCGGATGCGGTAGCGGCCGTACTGACGCAGCTCGAGGGATTCGAGGTGCCGGCGGGTGCGTGGGAGACCGAGGTGCTGCCGGCGCGTATCTCGGAGTATGAGCCCGAATGGCTGGACGAGCACTGCCGCGCGGGGCGCTTCGTATGGACGCGACTGCCGCCGCGCAACGGCGGTGTGCTGCGGGGCGCGGGGCCGGTGCGCGCGACACCCATCGCGCTGCTCGCGCGACGCAACGTGCGCCTCTGGTCGGCACTCGCCGGCGCGCCGGACGATGCGCAGCTCAGCAGCGCCGCGCGCGCCGTCGGCGAATATCTGCAGAGCGCCGGTGCCTCCTTCTTCGACGACATCGTGGAGGCAGCGCGGTTGCTGCCCGCGCAGGTGGAGGAGGCGCTCGCGGAGCTCGTCGCCTTCGGACTGGTGAACTCCGACAGCTTCGGGGGCTTGAGGGCGCTGCTCGTTCCCGCCGAGCGGCGTCGCCGCGCGCACTCTGGCAGGCGCGCGCGCCGCGCGGCTCTGTTTGGCATGGCCGACTCGGGCCGCTGGGCGCTCGTGCGAGGCGTGTCGGCTGCGGAGCGCACCGAGGCGCTCGAGCACGTCGTGCGCGCGCTGCTGCGCCGCTGGGGCGTGATCTTCTGGAAGCTGCTGCTGCGTGAGGGCGCGAGCTGGATGCCGCCGTGGCGCGATCTCATCGGCTGCTGCCGCCGCCTGGAGGCGCGCGGTGACATTCGGGGTGGCCGCTTCGTCGCTGGGTTCTCCGGCGAGCAGTACGCGACTGCGGAAGCCATCGGACTGCTGCGCGACGTGCGCCGCACGATCCGCAGCGCGACGGCGCCGGCCACGCGAGTCTCGCTCTCCGCGGCCGACCCCTTGAACCTCGTCGGCATACTCACTCCCGGCGCGCGCTTGCCAGCGCTCACCGGCAATCGTGTGCTCTACGATCAAGCGCTGCCCCAGGCGGTCCTCGCGGCGGGTGAGATCAGGTTTCTCGAGCCGCTCGCCGGCGCGGCGCGCTGGGAAGCACAGAACGCGCTGCTGCGCAGGCATGTGCCGCCCTCACTTGCGGATCTGACTTAACGATCAAAGCCAAGCCACGAGAAGCAAAGGGCTTTGCCTTACATATTTGCTTTGACTGAGCAGCACGCCGCGCGTTGCGCGCCGCTGCGTGATTGCGTCGGACGGCGAGAGTGATTGCCTTGCACCGCTGTCTGACAAGTTCTTAAGCAGCATGTTTGATTTCGGCCTGCCACACTCTCATATAGTGTGTGGGGGCAGGATTGTCCGACGTCGCTCCTTGGCGACAACCACGCTGCCAGTGACTGAAAATTGCTACTGCTGGCGCGGCTGAAGCTGTGGCCTGCCCGTCGCGTCGTGGAACGGAAAAAATACGAGTGGTCTGGCGTCAATGTTTGATCGGCGTGGCAGTCGGTGCATCGCTCTTTGCGAGCGGACTCGAGGAGAGCCGCGGCACGGCCATGCTCCTCGCGCAGACGGCACCGCCGAGCCAAGCCGCGCAAGCGCGGCCCGCGCAGCAGAAGCCCGCAGCCGCCGCAAGAGTTCCGCAGCAGCCTGCAAGCAACGCGCGATCCGCCCAGCAGAAGGCCGCACAACCTGCACAGGCCGCGCCGCCAGCGCCGTTCAGCTTTGCGAGCGTCGAGCGGCTCGCGCGCGAGCGTGCAGCGCGGCCTTACCGCAACCGCTCGCCGAAGCTCCCGGTGCGTCTCGCGCGGCTGACCTACGAGCAGTATCAGGAGATTCGCTTCCGCCGCGCGAATGCACTTTGGCGCAATCAATCGTTGTTCGAAGTGCAGTTCTTTCACCGCGGCTTCAACTTCGACCGGCGCGTGGATATCTCGGAGGTGGTCGGTGGCGTCGCGCGACCGATTCTCTACAGCCCGAGCTGGTTCGAGTTCGGCAAGCTCACGCAGCTGCCGACGCAGATGCCCGCGAATCTCGGCTTCGCCGGCTTTCGCGTGCACTACCCGTTGAACACACCGGCGTACAAGGATGAGCTGATCGTGTTTCTGGGCGCCTCCTACTTCCGCGTGCTCGCTCGCAACCAGCGCTACGGCCTGTCCGCGCGCGGGCTGGCGATCAACACGGCGGCAACCGACGGGGAGGAGTTCCCTTGGTTCACCGATTTCTGGCTGGTGCGACCGTCGCAGCCCGAGGAGCACACGCTCACGATCTTCGCGCTCCTCGACAGCGAGAGCATTGCCGGGGCCTACAAGTTCGAGGTGCGGCCTGGGACCACGACCCAAGTGGACGTGACCTGCGAGTTGTTCCCGCGGCAAGACATCGACAAGCTGGGCGTGGCACCGCTCACGTCCATGTTTCTCTACGGCGAGGATCCGGCCGGACACCGCTTCGATGACTTTCGTCCCGAGGTGCACGACAGCGACGGACTCATGGTGCACGCCGGCAGCGGCGAGTGGCTGTGGCGCCCGCTCACGAACCCGCACGAGCTGCGCGTCAATCGCTTCATGGAGGAGCATCCCCACGGATTCGGGCTGATCCAGCGCGATCGCGAGTTCTCCCACTATCAGGACAGCGATGCCGACTTTCAGCGCCGCCCGAGCTACTGGATCGAGCCGCTGGGGGACTGGGGCAAGGGTGGCGTCGAGCTCGTGGAGATTCCGACCGACGAGGCGATCCACGACAACATCGTGGCGTACTGGGTGCCGACGACGCCGGTGCAGGCGGGCAAGCCGGTGCGCTTCAACTACCTGCTGTCCTCGTACACCCAGTCGCCTTGGTTGCCCCCCGGAGGGCGCGTGATCGCCACGCGCACGGGAAGCGCGGTCGTACCGGGAGGGAAGAGCCACGATCAGACACAGGAAGTGATGCTGGAGTTCGCCGGCGGTGATCTCGACAGTCTCGAGGGATCCCAGCCCATCATGGCGAACATCAGCGCCAACGGCGGTCGCGTGGACAACGTCAGGGTCGAACGGCTGCCGGAAGATCGAGTGTGGCGCGTCAGCTTCCGGGTGTTGCCCGCCAAGCCGAAGCAGGTCGTCGACTTGCGATGCTATTTGACGCTGTACGGTGAAGCGCTCACCGAGACTTGGATCGATCAGCTCTCGTCCTAGGAACAGGAACCCGCATGAATCGCTATTTGAAGCGCCGCGCCCGTCTCCGCCGTACCGTGTTCTTCGGGCTGACCTTTCTCACCAGCGGCAGCGCCTCGTTCCTGATGTTCGACATCCTGAGCGCGAACGGCCTGACGCCGCTCGAGGGCGCGACGCTGGCGTTGTTCTTCGGGCTCTTCACCTGGATCGCGGGCGCGTTCTGGACTGCCGTCGCGGGCTTCATCATCCGGCTGGTGGGCCGGGATCCGGTCGTCATGAGCGCCCGTGAGGCGGCGCAGGTCGAGCTACGCAGCCGCATCGCGGTCGTCGTGCCGGTCTACAACGAGGAGCCGGCGCTGGTCATGGCGCGGCTGGGGGCGATCTGGAGCTCGCTCGCCGCCGAGCGCGAGCAGCCGGCCTTCGACTTATTCGTGCTCTCCGACACGCGCAAAGAGGAGATCGCGGCTCAGGAAGAGGCGCTGTGGAAGGAATTCGTGCTGCGCCATCACGCCGCGGGACGCGTGTTCTACCGCCGCCGGCCGGAGAACACGCAGCGCAAGGCCGGCAACATCGCCGACTTCGTGCGCTCCTGGGGCGGGGCCTACGAGTACATGGTGGTGCTGGATGCGGACAGCGTGATGAGCGGCCAGGCGCTCGTGACGCTCGGGCGATTGATGGATGCGCACCCGGAGGTCGGCATCATCCAGACCGCGCCGCTGCCTGCGGGCCGCGAAACGCTCTTCGCCCGCATGGTGCAGTTCGCGGCACGGCTGAATGGCCCGATGCTCTCGAGCGGGCTCGCCTGGTGGCAGCTCGGGGAGAGCAACTACTGGGGACACAATGCGATCCTGCGCCTGGATGCCTTCGCAAGCGCCTGCGCGCTGCCGCGCCTGCCCGGGCGCGCGCCGCTCGGCGGGGAGATCCTGAGCCACGATTTCGTGGAAGCCGCCTTCATGCGGCGCGCCGGTTACGAAGTGTGGCTGCTGCCCGACCTCGAAGGCAGCTGGGAGGAAGTACCCTCCAACGTGATCGACTTCGCGGCGCGAGATCGGCGCTGGGCGCAAGGCAATCTGCAGCACTGGAACGTACTCTCGCTGCGCGGGCTGCACTGGGTGAGCCGCATGCACATGCTCACGGGCATCCTCTCCTATGCCACCTCGCCCATGTGGTTCGCGGTGCTGATCCTTTCCTCGATCATCACGTGCCAGGACGCGCTCCAGGGACATCAATACTTCCCGATCGGCGCCCATACACTCTTTCCGACCTGGCCCGAGTACCGGGAGGGAGAGATCGCGGCCCTGCTGTCGATGACCGTCGTGGTGCTGCTGCTTCCCAAGCTGCTCGGCACGATACTCGCTCTCAGCAACCCGATTCTGCGGCGCGGCTTTGGCGGCGCGCCACGCCTTGTCTGCAGCGTGCTGCTCGAGCAGCTCTTCAGCATGCTGCTCGCACCTCCCATGATGGTGTTCCACTCGACCTTCGTCGTCTCGACGCTGGCCGGCCACCCGGTCGCCTGGAACACGCAGGAGCGCGGTGACCGGGGCGTGACGCTGCTGCAGGCGCTCGCGCGGCACAAGTGGCACATCCTGCTCGGTAGCGCGTGGGGTGCGGCGATCCTGCTCATCGTCCCGAAGTACATCTGGTGGATGAGCCCGGTGCTCGCCGGGCTGCTGCTGTCAGCGCCGTTCACGATGCTGTCGAGCCGAGCGGGCATCGGCCGCTTCCTGCGCCGCTGCGGACTGCTGCTCACGCCCGAGGAAGTGGCGCCGCCTCCGGAGCTCGCCGCCGCACATCTGCCTTTTGCGGGTCCGCGCAACCGCGACGGCACACCCGTGCATCCGGGCGAGGGCGCGGCGCCCGCCGTGCCCTCTCCGGCACCCCTCGTCATGGATCCGACGCCGCCACTCTACATCGGCCTGCGCGGCGCGCTGCAACGGCGGACGGCGCGCCTGGCGAGCACGGCCCGGGCCGCCAGCCTGCGGCCGCCGTTGACACGCCATCGCGCCTAGCGAGCTCACGACGGGCGGACCTGCGCTCGCCCTCGGAGAGCCGGGGGCGTCAACCCGCGCGCGGCTGTTCGCGATCTTCGGCGGCTCCGTCGGCAACCTCATCGAGTGGTACGACTGGTATGTGTACGGCGCCTTCTCGCTGTACTTCGCGCATACGTTCTTTCCGGCCGGAAATCGCACCGCGCAGCTGCTGAGCACGGCAGCGGTATTTGCCTTCGGATTTCTGGTGCGGCCGATCGGCGGCTGGCTGCTCGGCCGTTATGCGGACCGGCGCGGCCGGCGCGCAGCGCTGAGCCTAGCGGTGCTCCTCATGTGCGCCGGCTCGCTCCTGATCGCGCTCACGCCGGGGTATGCACAGATCGGCATTGCAGCGCCCGCGCTGCTGCTCGTCGCCCGCACGCTGCAGGGCTTCAGCGTCGGCGGGGAATACGGCACGAGTGCCACGTATTTGAGCGAGGTGGCGCCGCCCGCGCGGCGCGGCTTCTATACGAGCTTTCAGTACGTCACGCTCATCATGGGACAGCTGCTCGCGATCAGCGTGCTGCTCGTGCTGCAGTTCGTGCTCCTCACGCCGAGTGAGCTCGCCGCATGGGGTTGGCGCGTGCCGTTCGTGATCGGAGCATTGTGCGCGGCCGTTGCGCTGCAACTGCGCAGCAGGCTCGCGGAGAGCTCCACCTTCGTGCGCTCGAGCGCGGCTCGGGACGGCGCCGGGGAGCTCGCTGTGCTCGCGCGTTATCCGCGCGAGGCGCTGCTCGTGATGTGTCTCACGGTGGGAGGCACGATCGCTTTCTACACCTTCACCACCTACATGCAGACTTTTCTCGTCAACACCAGCGGACTTTCCTACCGCGATTCGACCCTCGTCTCCGCGGCGAGCCTCTTCTGCTACATGCTGCTGCAACCGCTCGCCGGAGCGCTGTCGGATCGGCTCGGGCGGCGTCCGCTCCTCATCAGCTTCGGTGTACTCGGCACGCTCGGCACGGTGCCATTGCTTAAGGGGCTCGAGCAGGCGCACGGCGCGCTCACGGCATTCGCGCTCGTCATGATCGCGCTCGCGATTACCTCGTGCTACACGGCGATCAGTCCGATCGTGAAAGCCGAATTGTTTCCGACGGAGATTCGCGCGCTCGGCGTGGGCTTGCCGTATGCGCTTGCGGTCTCGCTCTTCGGCGGCACCGCTCCGTACGTGGCGCTGAAGCTCAAAGACCTCGGCGGCGAATCGCTCTTCTACTGGTATGTCAGCGCGTGCATCGCATGCACGCTCGTCACCTCGATCTGCATGCGCGAGACGCAGCGGAGCTCGAGGATCTAACAACACGCTCCCGGGCGCGAACGCGCCCGGGAGCAGGCGGCCAGAGGCTGCGGCCTACTTGCCGATCTGCTTGCTGACCTGGTTTTCCTGCTGATTCAGCGCGCGCTGCTCAGCCTTGGTGATGTGACCGCCGTTGGTGCTCGCCATGGTGCGCTCCTCCTGGCGGATCGCATGATCCTCCTGGTGCAGCTGCTTGGCCTGCGCCTTGGTGATCTCGCCTTCCTGGCGCTCCTTCTTGATGCGGGCATTCTGGTTATTGAGCCGGGCGTTGACTTCGGTGCGCCGCGGGTGATCCTTCTGCCATTGCGTGTCGGCCAGCGCGCCGCTGGCGAGACCCGCGAGTGAGAAAGTCACCGCGGCCACTGTCATAATCCTTCGGGCAGACTTCAACATTGGGTTCCTCCTCTAAGGCTGCAAAGTTCGCACGCTTGAATGCGGGCGTTATTTGAGCCGGGTTGCGCTACTTGCAGACGTTAACAACGTCGCAGGCTCAGAAGCGCCGACAACCCTTACGAAGAGTTAATGCACAGCTGCGTGTGACGCGCGTCACACAAGCGCTTTATGCTAGGGGCGCAATGCATCTCTCGGTACTCGATCAATCACCGGTGCCCGCCGGTGCCACGGCGGCTGAGGCCTTGCAGAACACGATCGAGCTCGCACGCTGGGCCGATCGGCTCGGCTACCGGCGCTACTGGATCGCCGAGCATCACGCGACGCAGACGCTCGCGAGTCCTGCGCCCGAGATTCTCATCGCGCGGTTGGGTGCGGAGACGCGCCGCATCCGCATCGGCTCGGGCGGCGTCATGCTGCCGCATTACAGTCCGCTCAAAGTCGCCGAGCAGTTTCGCATGCTGCACGCGTTGTACCCCGAGCGCATCGACCTCGGCATCGGGCGTGCGCCCGGCGGGGCGCCGCTCGAGACCTTCGCACTGCGCCGTGAGAGGCTCGGGACACCCATGCCGGATGACTTTCCGGATCAGCTGGTCGAGCTGCTCGGCTTCCTGCACCGCGACTTCGCGCCGCGTCACCCGTTCAGCCGCATCGAGGTGTCTCCGGCCATGCCGGGCGCGCCGGTCGTGTGGCTGCTCGGCTCGAGCCCGTGGAGTGCAGAAGCCGCCGCGCAACTCGGACTGCCGTATGCGTTCGCGCACTTCATCGCACCGCAGCCCACGCGCGCCTGTATCGAGCATTACCGGCGCAATTTTCGTCCGTCGCGCTATCTCGAGGCGCCCTGCGCCATCGTCGCGCTTGGCGTCGTGTGTGCGCCGAGCGACCTCGAGGCCGAGCGGCTCGCGACGAGCGTTCGGCTGATGGGACGGCGCTTGCGCCAGGGGGACTTGCGTCCCATCCCGACCATCGAGGAAGCCGAGCGCGAGCTCGCAACGGCTGCGGCGCCCGCGTTCAGCGAGCCGGCGAGCGAGTGGCCGCGGCACGTGTGCGGCTCGCCGGCCAGCGTGCGCGCACAGCTGCTTGCGATCGCCGGCGCACTCGAGCTCGATGAGCTCATGATCGTCACCATCGTGCACGATCACACGGCACGGCTACGCTCTTATGAGCTCCTGGCACAGGCATTCGAGCTTGCGGGGTGCTAAAGTCGGCGCCTCGCTCGAGGGGAGAGCTCCTATGCTTCGCGCCTCTGTGTGGATGATCGCGGCTGCGGCCGCCTGCGTTGCGCTTCTCGGCTCCACGGCTCACGCTGCCGCCATTCCAGCAGCGATCAGCGCCGCGGTCGCCGACGCGGGCCGTCCGGATGCCGACAAGGAGCGCGATGCGGCGCGCAAGCCCGCCGAGACGCTCGCCTTCGCCGGTATCAAGCCCGGGCAGAAGGTCGCGGAGCTGATACCCGGACGCGGCTATTTCACCCGCCTGCTCAGCAAAGTCGTGGGTCCCTCGGGCCACGTGTATGTGTTGACGCCGCCACCACGGCCCAACGCGCCGGCCAACGCGCCGAATCCGGCGGCCGCCGTGCAGGCGATCGCTCAGGATCCGGCTTATGCCAACGTCACCGTGCTGACTTTCGGACCGGGCGGCCCGGGACTGGGTGTGCCGGAGCCGGTGGATGTCGTGTGGACCTCAGACAACTATCACGACTTCCACAATCTGCCCAATGCCGACATCGCAGCATTCAACAAGCGCGTCTTCGATTCATTGAAGAAGGGCGGCACCTACCTGCTGCTCGATCACGCGGCGGCAGCAGGCTCGGGTGTGCAGGACACGAAGACCTTGCATCGCATCGATCCGGCGGCCGCGAAGAGCGAAGTGCTCGCCGCGGGCTTCAAACTCGTGGGCCAGAGCGACATCCTGCACAACGCCGAGGATCCGCACACGGCGGCGGTGTTTGATCCCTCGATCCGCGGCCACACCGATCAGTTCATGCTGAAATTCCGCAAGCCCTAACGCTCCGGTTCAGCCGGGCGGGTTGTGCGCGCGCAGGAAAGCGACCGTCGACTCCAGCATCTGCAGGCGTGTCTCGCCGAGTGACAGCCAGTGATCCTCGTGCGTGAGCGCGACGAGCTCGACCTCCTTACCCGCGTGCCGCAGGGATTCGAGCATGAGGTTGCTCTGCTCGAAGGGCACCACGGTGTCGTCGCGGCCGTGAATGAGGAGCACCGGCACCCTCACCGCATCGAGGTGTTTGATCGGTGAGATCTGATCGAGGACGGGGTCCTCGGGACCCGCGATGCCCATGAAGCGGCTCCAGTAGCGCTCGGTGCGCGGGTCATCGCGCGTGCGACGCTCTGCCGTCCATTGCAGAAAGCGCTTCAAATCCGAGATGCCGGCCACCGCGACCGCGCAGCGATAGACCGCGGGATCCAGGGTCACGCCGGCGAGCGCCGCATAGCCGCCGTAGCTTGCGCCGACGATGCAGACGCGCGCCGGATCCACGGTGCCCTGCGCGGCAAGGTAACGGACTCCGTCCGAGAGGTCCGTCTGCATCTTGCGGCCCCACTCGCCGAAGCCGCGCGTGGTGAAGCTCCAGTCGAGCGATGAGCCGCGATAGTTCGGGCGCAGGACCGCATAGCCCTGATCCGCGAGCGCCTGGGACCACCAGTCGAACTCGGCAGTATCCCGCGCGGCAGGGCCGCCGTGCGGCAGCACGATCAGCGGCAGATTGCGTGCGGGTGCGCGTGGCAGAGTGAGATACGCGGGGATCTGCAGCCCGTCGGCGGCCGCGTAGGTGATGCGGCGCACTTCGTAGGACTCCTTGACACCGTCGTAGATCGCGCCGAGGCGCATGGCGTGGTGCGAGGTCAAATCGACGAGGTCATAGACGAAGCCGTCGCGGGGACCGTCGACCCGCACGATGACCTTCGCGAAGTCGGCCGAAGAGGAGGCGAGACGCACGCGCTCGCCGGGAAAGGCCGCAAGGATCGACTCCCAGCGCAGTTGCATCGCGGGTTCGAAGAATTGGTAGCGCACGTCGTCATCGATATAGATGCCACCGATGAGCGTATCGGACTGGCCGTCCACGATGGGCGCGCTCAGCAGCGCATGCTCGGGCATCGGCGGGCCGAAGCTGCCGTCCTTGATGAACAGCAGCCGCCAGACGCCATCGCCGTTCTCGAACGACTGCATGAGCAGCGTGTCGGGATTGGAGCCGAAGCCGAGCAGCTTTGGAACCTCGATCGATTCGTGGCCGGAAGCGATCTCCTGCAGTCGCCCATGACGCAGCACCTTCACCGTCCAGCGCTGGTTGGACTCGAAGTAGTCCTCCTCGGCAGTAAGCTCGCCGGCACCGTTCACCAGCCACGCGCGTGTCGAGGCGGCGCCGGGGCGCAGCAGCTTCTCGCGCCCGGTCTGCAGATCGACGCGGAACAGTGCGGGAAGATCGCGCCCGTAGATTCCGGGCACGAACAGCACGGTATCGCCATCGATGTGGCGCACCATGATACGTCCCGAGACGACGTTCATCATCCGCAGCTCGGGCAGTCCGCGCGGGTCGGGAACGATGACCGTGCGCTTCTTCTTCAGATTGTAGACCTGCAGCATGAACCACTCGCGCTGCGTGCCCGCGAACCCCGGCGGCAGCGCGGTCGCGGAGGTGATGATCATGATGTGCTCGTCATCCGCCCACGAGATGCTGCGCAGCTTGGAATCACCGAGGCGCAGACCCGCCGCCGCGGAGCGATCGTTCAGCGGCACCACCACGAGCAGGCGCGTATTGCCCTCGGTCCTCACGTACGCGATGCGAGTGCCGTCGGGCGAGATCGCGACGTCCTCGAGCGTGGGCAGCCGCCCGTAGGCCGCAAGCGATGCCGGCCATGCGGGCTGCGCACACCAGCTCGACAGCAGCAACGCGGCGAGCTTGGCCGCTACGCGCAAGCCGTTGCGCAACGAGCCCGCCCGCACGTTATGGCATGTGTTGCGGCCGTTCCAGGAGCTTTCCTGCGCGAAACTCACCCGGTTCCTTTTTCCGCGTGGAGGCTGACCGTATAGTATCGGACCGACGGGGGATCGTTGCACGAACGGGAGCGTGTGGATGATCGTCGTGCAAAATCTGACCAAGAAATTCGGCGACCTGGTCGCCGTCGACGACATCTCCTTCGAAGTCGCGGCCGGCGAGATCTTCGCCTTCCTCGGTCCGAACGGCGCCGGCAAGACGACCACCATCAAGATGCTGACGACGCTGATGGCGGCCACGCACGGCAAGGTCACCATCGACGGCCTCGATCCGGCGCGGCAGCAGCACGAGGTACGCAAGCGCTTCGGCATTGTGTTCCAGGACCCGAGCCTCGATCAGAATCTTACGGCCTGGGAGAACATGGAGATTCACGGTGTGCTCTATGGGGTGCCGCGCCGGGTGCGGCGCGAGCGCACGCAGACGCTGCTCGCGGCTTTCGAGCTGTGGAGCCGGCGCGATGAGCTGGTGCAGAAGTTCTCGGGAGGCATGCGCCGGCGACTGGAGATTGCACGCGGCCTGCTGCATACGCCGCGCATCCTGTTCCTCGACGAGCCGACGCTCGGCCTCGATCCGCAGAGCCGCAATCAGCTGTGGACGCACGTGAAGGAGCTCAACCGCCTCGAGGGGGTGACCGTATTCCTCACGACCCACTACATGGACGAGGCGGATCGAGTGGCCTCGCGCATCGCCGTGATCGACCACGGCAAGATCGTCGCGTCCGGCTCCTCCCAGGAGCTCAAACAGCGTACCGGCAAGGAATCGCTCGAGGAGGCCTTTCTCGCTCTGACCGGCACGGCGATCCGCGACGAGAGCGTCGGCGCCGCCGACCGTATGCGCCAGATGGCGCGCATGTGGCGGCGCTGACGGCATGCCGGTCATCTACATCCTCTGGCTGCGCGAGCTCAAGCGCTATGTGCGCTCGAAGGCGCAGATCGTCGCCTCGCTCGGTCAGCCGGTTCTGTACCTCCTGGTGCTCGGCTACGGTTTGAGTCCGATATTCCGCCGCGGCGGGGCGGGCAGCTATCTGCAGTTCGTCGCCCCGGGCGTGATCTCGATGACGGTGCTGTTCTCCTCGATGTTCTCCGGCATCGCGCTCTTGTGGGATCGCCAGTTCGGCTTTCTCAAGGAGACCCTCATCGCCCCGGTGCCGCGCGTGCAGATCATGATCGGCCGCACCCTCGGCGCGGCGACCACGGCGCTGCTGCAGGGAATGCTGGTCGCGATCGTCTGCGTCATCGCCGGCTTCCGTCCCGTGAGCCTGGCGGCCGTGCCCGCGGCGATCGGCATTCTGGCCTTGATCGCGACGGTGTTCACCGCGCTTGGGACCACGATCGGCTCGAGCCTCAAGGACATGCAGGGCTTTCAGATGGTGATGAACTTTCTCGTGCTGCCCATCTTCTTTCTCTCCGGCGCGCTGTTTCCGCTCGACAATCTGCCCAAGGCGCTCGCTCTGTTCACCGCGATCGACCCGCTTTCCTACGGAGTCGATGGCCTGCGAGCAATGCTCATCTCGCAAACACACTTCGGCATGCCACTGGACCTCGCCGTGCTGGCGGGGATGGCCGCGGTCGTGATCTGCGCCGGCGCGTGGCGCTTCTCCAGGATCGAGGTCTAGAGCGCTCCCATGGTCACCTTCCTCGATTTGCGCGCTCGCGCGCTCCAGCCGCTGCGTGCCGCACTCATCGGCTGCGCCATCCTTGCCGCGAGCGTCGCGCTCGCCGACGAGCAGCCGGGCTCGGCCAGCCCCGCAGCGAGCCCAGCACGCACGAGCCGGGAGTCCGCGACTGCGGCCATTCCCAACAATGTGGACAACGCGGTCGTCAAGGTGTTCGCGACGATGCGCTACCCGGATCCGTTCAAGCCGTGGACCAAGCAAGCTCCGAGCGAGGTGACGGCCTCCGGGGTCGTCATCGAGGGCCGGCGCATTCTCACCAATGCGCACGCGGTGCTGTACGCAAGCCAGGTGCAGGTGCAGGCGAGCCGCGAGGGCGACAAGATCTCGGCCACCGTCATGGCGGTCGCACCCGACATCGATCTGGCGGTGCTGAAGCTCGACGATGAGTCGTTCTTTGCGAAGCATGCGCCCGTGGAGCGTGCGCGCACCCTGCCGCAGATCAAAGATCCCGTGCTCGCCTATGGCTTTCCGCTCGGCGGCAGCTCGCTCTCGATCACCAAGGGCATCGTCTCACGCATCGAGTTCGTGCCCTACAGTCTGCCGCTATCGGGACTGCGCATACAGATCGATGCGGCCATCAATCCGGGCAACAGCGGCGGCCCTGCGATCGTCGGCGACAAGATGATCGGACTTGCGTTCAGCCGTCTCGGCGGCGAATCGCAGAACATCGGCTACATCATTCCCGATGAGGAGATCGATCTGTTCCTCAACGGCATCGCCGGGGGTCGCTACGAGGGCAAGCCGAGCATGTACGACGAGCTGCAGACGCTCGAGAATCCAGCGCTGCGCGCGTACCTGAAGCTCGACAAGAGCGTGGCAGGCGTCGTCGTGCACCAGCCCTTTCGCAGCGACAGTGCCTACCCGCTCAAAGAATGGGATGTGATCACGCACATCGGCGCGACGCCGATCGATGATCAGGGCATGATCAGCCTCGAGGGCGATCTGCGCGTGAGCTTCCGCTACCTCGTGCAGAAGGTCGCCCGCAACGGCAAAGTTGCGCTGACGATCGTGCGCAACGGGCGCACGCTGGCCGTGGAGCTGCCGGTCGCGGAGCAGCGCCAGCTGCTCATTCCCGATGCCCGCGGCGAGTACCCGCCGTATTTCATCTACGGACCGCTGGTGTTCTCCAAGGCGACCTCGCTGTTCCTGTCGTTCCTCACGAACAACGCGGGAATGCTCAGCAGCTTCAGCTACATTCGCAGCCCGCTCGTCACGGAGCGCGGCGATCCGCCGGACGCGGCGCACGAGGAGCTGGTGGTCGTTCCCTCGCCGTTCTTCCCGCACAAGCTCTCCAAGGGCTACTCCAGCCCCGCCGGGGCGGTGCTCTACTCCGTCAACGGGACGCGCGTGCGCAGCCTCGGGCATCTGGTAGCCCTGCTGCGCGACCTCAAGGATGAGTTCGTCAGCTTCGAATTCGACAACCGCGGTGGTGAGGCGCTGGTCTTTCCCCGCCGCGAGATGGTGGCCGCCACCGAGGACATTCTCACCGACAACGGGGTGCGGGCGCAGGGCTCAGCGGACATGCTGGAGATCTGGCAGGGGAAGGGCGCGAAGTAGCCGAAATCGAGCCTTGGGGCTCCCGACCGCGGCAGCTCCTGCGATAATGAGGGCTGATAGGGACTTCACAGCGGTGCAAACACATGAGAGCAACAAAAGGCGCGGCCCGCACTCTCAGCGCGGCCTGCGCGCTACTCGGAGCTCTGGCGACGCTCGCGTATGCCGCACTCGCCCCGGCGCCGGCGACCCGGACCAGTAACGTGACCACGACCTATCACGGCGTGAGCGTCACCGATCCGTATCGCTGGCTCGAGGACGGCGACTCGCCGCAGGTGCAGGAGTGGAGCGCCGCGCAGAACGATCGTGCGCGTCACTACCTGGATGCATTGCCGTACCGCCGGGCCATCTACGATCGGCTGATGAAGGAGGCGGCGGCGACTTCGAGCTCCTACGGGTCGCTCTACGCCGCGGGCGGATCGGTGTTCGCGCTCTACACACAGCCTCCCAAGCAGCAGCCGATGATTGCGGTGCTCGGAGCCGACCTCGATCCCGCGCGCGCGCGCGTGCTCGTCGATCCGAATACCATGGATCCCTCGGGAACCACCGCCATCGACTGGTTCGTTCCGTCCCCCGACGGTCAACTGCTCGCCGTCTCACTCTCCCAGAACGGCAGCGAGGACGGCTCGGTACACCTCTTCGACGTCGAAAGCGGCCGCGAGCGCGGCGAGGTCATCCCACGCGCGCAGTTCCCCACGGCCGGCGGCAGCCTCGCCTGGCTCGCCGACAGCAAGTCCTTCTGGTACACGCGCTACCCCGGCCCGGACCGCCCGGCACAGGAGCAGCATTTCTATCAGCGCATCTACCACCATCGGCTGGGGGATGATCCGGCGCACGATGCCTACGTGCTCGGCAAGGACTTCCCCAAGATCGCGGAGATCGCGCTCGATGGGCGGGGCAGCTCGAAGTACGTCATCGCATCGGTCGCCAATGGCGATGGCGGGCAGTACGCGCACTATCTCATCGATCAGGCCGGTAAGGTCACTCAGATCACGCATTTCGAGGATGCCATCGTCGCTGCCACTCTCGGTCCGGACGATGCGGTGTATCTCATCTCCCGCAAGGGCGCCCCGCGCGGCAAGCTGCTGCGGCTCGCGGCAAGCGACCCGGTGCTCGCGCACGCCAAGCTGCTCGTGCCCGAGTCGGATGCCGTGATGCAGCCCGCGGGCGAGTTCGGCGGGCAGCCCGTCGTGGCCACGCGCGATGCCATCTACCTGCGCGAGCTCGTCGGCGGCCCCTCGCGAGTCGCCATCTACGATCACGAGGGCAAGCCGCGCGGGGAGCTGCCGTTGCCGCCCGTGGCATCCGTCCTGCAAGTCGTGCCGGCCAGCGAGCACGTGCTTGCGTATTCGGTCGAGACCTATCTGACGCCCCCGGCGTACTCGCGCTTCGACGAGAGGACGCACACGGCGGCGCCGACCCAGCTCGCAGAGAAGAGTCCCGTCTCCTTCGCCGACGCCGAGGTGGTGCGGGAGTTCGCGACGTCGAAGGACGGCACGCGCGTGCCGCTCAACATCGTGCGACGGCGTGGCACTGCGCTCAACGGCACGAACCCGCTGCTGCTGTACGGTTACGGAGGCTACGGCGTGAGCCAGGTGCCGCGCTTCCTCGGCTCGACGATTCGCCTCTGGCTCGATGCAGGTGGTATCTACGTCGTCGCGAATCTGCGCGGGGGCGGCGAGTTCGGCGAGCAGTGGCATGCGCAGGGCGCGCTCACTCACAAGCAGAACGTGTTCGACGATTTCATCGGCGCCGCGCGCCACCTGATCGCGCGTCGCTACACCTCGCCCGAGCACCTCGCGATCATGGGGGGCAGCAACGGCGGACTGTTGATGGGCGCCGCGCTCACGCAGCACCCCGAGCTGTTCCGCGCGGTCGTCTCGCGCGTGGGCATCTACGACATGTTGCGCGTCGAGCTCGATCCGAACGGCGCCTTCAATACCACCGAGTTCGGCAGCACGCGCGATCCGCAGCAGTTCAAGGCGCTGTACGCCTACTCACCCTATCATCACGTGGTGGACGGCACGCGCTATCCGGCGATCTTCATGTCGACGGGCGCGCACGACAGCCGCGTGAATCCCATGCACTCGCGCAAGATGATCGCGCGGCTGCAGGCGGCGAACGCCTCCGACCATCCGATCCTGCTCGCGGTGGAGTCGCACGCGGGACACGGCATCGGCAGCGCGCTCTCGATACGCATCGGCCAGTCGGCGGATATCTACGCCTTTCTGTTCGAGCAGCTCGGAATGAGGTTGCCGGGCTCCTGAGAGCTGCGCAGGGAGTGTCCATGAACGAGCGACTCGCATCCCTCTCGCAGATCGAGCAGACCTCGCTCGATCTCGCGGTGCGCTTCGGCCCCAGGCTGCTGGTGGCGATCCTGATCCTGGCGGCCGGTGTGATCACGAGCCGCTGGGCGCGGGGCTGGGTGCTCAGGGCGTGCGGACGGCTCGAGCTCGAGCCGCCCGTGCGCCTGCTGCTCGCGCGCGTCGCATGGTTCTTGTGCTTCATGCTGTTTGCGATCCTGTCCTTGCAGAATCTCGGCGTTGAGCTGCTGCCGCTGATCGCCGGTCTGAGCGTGATCGGCGCGGGCCTGGCGCTCGCAACGCAGGGCGTGCTCGGCAACCTCGTCGCCGGCCTCTCCATCATCTTCACCAAGCCGTTCCGCGTCGGCCAGTTCATCTCGATTCTCGGCAAGGAGGGCACGGTCGACACGATCACGCTCTTCAGCACGACGCTCCTGCATACCGATCTGTCCCGCGTGGTGATTCCGAACCGCAAGATCGTCGGTGAGATCCTGCACAACTTCGGCCACATTCGCCAGCTCGACCTCACAGTGGGCATCGGCTACGACAGCGATCTCGCCGCGGCCTTCGCCGCCATCCACAAAGTCCTCGAGGACAATCCGCGCGTCCTCAAGGAGCCGGCCGCGGTCGTTGCAACCGTTGCGCTCGGCGAATGGTCGGTCAGCATCGCCGTGCGTCCCTGGGTCGCGGTCCCCGACTACGTCGCCGCGCCGGGTGAGCTCAATGCGGCGCTGCTCGAGAGCTTCCGCGCGCGGCACATCTCGATCCCGGTACCACAACGGGAAGTGCGCCTGCTCGGCAACGCCTCGGCAACGGCCTGAGATTCGCCGCGGGCGCACCGGGAGCATTTCTTGCGGCTGCCGCCGTAATGGATGCGCAGTCGGTCATCGCACCCGGCGAGGTCATCGAGACCGACATTCCCGCGCGACTCGATCGTCTTTCCTGGAGCGAGTTTCATACGCTGGTGGTCGCGGCGCTCGGCATCACATGGGCGCTCGATGGGCTCGAGGTCACCGTGGTGGGCGCCATCTCCGGGGCTCTCAAGGCAAGTCCGAGCCTGCACCTCACCGATTCGCAGGTGGGAGCGGCCGCGAGCGCCTATCTGGCCGGCGCCGTGCTCGGTGCGATCGTTTTCGGATGGCTCACGGATCTGCTCGGCCGCAAGCGGCTGTTCTTCATCACGCTCGGACTCTACGTGCTCGCCACGGCCGGCACCGCGCTCGCGCACAGCTTCCTGAGCTTCGCGATCCTGCGCTTCTTCACCGGCTGCGGCATCGGGGGCGAGTACACGGCCATCAACTCCGCCATCCAGGAGCTGGTACCGGCGCGCTATCGCGGCCGCACTGATCTTGCGATCAACGGCAGCTTCTGGCTCGGCGCGTTCCTGGGCTCGCTCGGCACGACGATCCTGCTGGCGCCCGGACGGCTGGGGCCCGATACGGGCTGGCGCGTGGCATTCGCAGTCGGAGCGCTGCTGGGACTCATCGTGCTCGTCTTTCGCCGCACGCTGCCGGAGAGTCCACGCTGGCTCGTGATCCACGGCCGTGTGCGTGAAGCGCAGCAGGCGGTGCACGAGGTCGAGCGCCGGGCGACACATGCGCACGTGCCATCGATGAGCGGGCTGCGCAAGCTGCAGCTGCGAGTGCGCCCGCGCGGCGTGAACCCGCTCGATCTTGCCTTCAGCCTGTTCCGGCTGTATCCCAAGCGCGCAGTGCTCGGACTGGCGCTGATGATGGCGCAGGCGTTCTTCTACAACGCGATCTTCTTTACGCATTCGCTGGTGCTCGGCCGCTTCTTCGGCGTCTCGGCAGCGGAAGTGGGGCTGTACTTGCTGCCGTTCTCGATCAGCAACTTCATCGGTCCCCTGGCGCTCGGCTGGCTCTTCGACCACTGGGGACGCAGGCCGATGATCACCGCCACCTACGCCCTCTCGGGCGTGCTGCTGCTGCTCACGGCGCTGCTGTTCGTGACAGGGATGTTGAGCGCCGCGACGCTCACCGTGGCCTTCGCGCTCGTCTTCTTCTGCGCCTCACCGGCGGCGAGCGCCGCCTATCTCACCGTGAGCGAGAGCTTTCCGCTCGAGGTGCGCGCGCTTGCGATCGCGGTGTTTTATGCGCTCGGTACGGCACTCGGCGGGATCGCGGCGCCCTGGATCTTCGGCACGCTGATCGGCAGCGGGCGCCCGCAGGCGATCGCCTGGGGCTATGCGTGCGGCGCCGCGCTGATGCTGCTGGCGGCGGGCGCCGAGCTGCTGCTCGGTATCGCCGCGGAGCGCAAGTCGCTCGAGGACGTGGCGACGCCACTCTCGAGCACCGCTACGGCAGCTCACGCTGCATGAACAGCAGATCCAGCCAGCGATCGAACTTGTAGCCGACCTCACGCAGCACGGCGGCGCGCGTGAAACCCAGGCGCTCGTGAAAGCGGATCGAGGCAGCATTGGCGGCATCGATGGCCCCGATCATCATGTGCTTACCGCACGCGGCAGCGCGCCCGAGCAGCACTTGCATCAGCTCACGGCCGATCCCGCGCGCGCGGCAATCATCTCTGACGTGCACCGTGTGCTCCACGGTGTAGCGATAGCCGGGCCAGCTGCGAAAGTCACCGAAGGTCGCGAAGCCGAGAATGTCCGCAGGCTCACCGGCCACGAGCACCGGGTATCCCTGTGCAGTGCGCGCGCGCCACCACTGCAGGCGCTCCGCAAGCGTCACCGCAGTGTCGCTGTAGACGGCGGTCGAGTGAGCGATGACCTCGTTGTAGATCTGCAGCAGCCCGGGCAGGTCCTCGACGTCCGCCTCGCGCACGAGCACGCGTGCGCGCGCGCCGCAGGCGGCGCTCATCGCAGGTCCTTCGCCATGCAGATGCTGAGCGGGGAGCTGGCGTAGCGACCGAAGCGCTCGATCTGCGCAAATCCGGCGCGGCGATAGAGTGCGAGCGCTTCCGCCTGCCGCGCGCCGGCCTCGAGCACCAGGCGTCGGGCACCCAGCTCGAGCGCGATCCGCTCGAGCTCGAGGAGCACGGCCCACGCGAGACCCTGGCCCCGCACGTCCGGCCGCACGTACATGCGCTTGATCTCGGCGGCGCCACCACCGAGCGAGCGAATCGCTCCGCACGCCACCGGCCGGCCATCCACATATCCCACGAGAAAGGCCCCGAGCCCATCCTCGATCTCTTCGGCTTCGAGCTCGAAATGATGCGCACCGGGCTCCGGATAGCGCTCCAACAGCTCCGTGTCGAGGGCTTCGACGAGCGCCATCACGATCGGTGAATCGAGATCCTCGCGACAGATGTTCACGGTGCCGTCTCAATCAATCGCGACAGTCTACCCTAGCGGCCCGTGCCCCAAGAAACCGCGGTGCGCCCCCGCCGAGAGGGGGTCACGGCGAGCGCGCACCGCGTTTGCTAGCAACCTATGTTGCGCCATCAACTGTGGCGGTAAGCGATGACTAGCAAATCGGATGCCAGCGGCGCAGTGGCGCGAGAGTGCGCGCAAGTGTCTGATTGTCCGCGAACGCACAGGGACGCATCGGTTTGAGCATGCACCGAGTCTGATCAAAGAGCAGCCTCGCGGCGCCATGAGCGGGCGCGCGCTGCGTGCACCAACGCTGTGCGTCCTCGCGGACCGCTGCACCAACATCGATCGAAATCGATGCCGCCGGCGCTGAAATCGCCAGCGCGAGCGTCCCCCGGCTCTGGCACGCCCGTTGCTTTGCTTCCGCCCATGACTGCGATGATTGACTCGGAGGCCCAGTCGCACCCCGCAGGAGCCCGGCCGGTGCGCATCCAATCGCGCTCGGACACGATCGATGCGGTCGCGCGGGTGGTGGCACGCCACGGTCCCGCCGGCATTCGCTGGTCGACCATCGAGCGCGAGGCGGGCATTTCGCACGCGTCGCGCGCCTGGAGCTGGTTTCAGGACATGCCGGCACTGGTCGATGAGTGCTATTCCCGCACCGCGCAGGGGCTGGAGGAGAGCCTGCTGCGCGCCGAGACCGCGCCGGGCAACGCGCTCGAGAAGCTCGCGGCTTTTCTCGTGGGAGCCTTTGAGACGCGCCGTGAGCGCGGCCAGTTCCTGGCCTTTCAGCCGGTCGAGGAGCTGTCGCCACCGCGGCGCAAGCGCCTGCGCGAGCGCGAGCTCATGGTGCTCGCGCGGCTCAAGCGGCTGCTCTCCAAGGGCCAGCGCGACGGCTCGCTCGCGCTGCGGCACGCCGATTCAACGTGCGCGATGATTCTCGCGTGCCTGCAGGTCCCGGTGACCGCCGACACTGCCGCCGAACAGCAGATGTGGGACGCTGAGATCGTCGAGCTGCTGCTCGCAGCGCTCGCGGAGCCGCATCCGACCGAGACCCTGGTGCGACGAGATGTACCGATCGCACAGGGCGCGTGTGCGTGCGGAGCCGTGCGCTACGAGCTGCGAGGACCCCTGGCCATCCTCTCGCACTGTCAGTGCTCACTGTGCCGCAAGCATCGCGAGGCGACGCTTGCGAGGTGCATCTCCGCGCCGCTCGCAGCTTTTCGCTGGCTCGAGGGCGAGGCGTCGGTCACGACCTATCGCGGCGCGTCGAGCGCGCAGCGCTCGTTCTGCAAGGTCTGCGGCTCCGTCACCGCGACCGTGGACGAGGACTCCGGAACGGTGCTCTGCCCGTCAGCTAACCTGCAGGGCGTTCCGAGTCAGTGATCGGACCCCGGCGCCTTCGATGGTGCCCCCGGAAGGGCCGCACCCGGCGCGAGCGGAGCGGTGGGTGCCGGCGGCTTGACGGTCAGTAGCTCAACGTCGAATTTCAGCAACGACCCGGGTGGTATCGGTGCGCCCGGCGGGGTGTTGTCGCCGTAGGCGAGGTCCGGCGGAATGTACAGCTCATACTTGGCACCCGGCTTCATGAGGACGAGCGCTTCCTGCCAGCCCTTGATGACTCGATTGACCTGGAAGGTTGCCGCCTGGCCGTGCTTGGCGGAGCTATCGAACTCCGTGCCATCGAGCAAAGTTCCCCGATAGTTCACGGTCACCTGGTCAGTGGGTTGCGGCGGGTTGCCGCTGCCTTCGTTGACGACCTTGTACTGCAGTCCGCTCGCTGTGGTCTTGACACCCGGCTGCTTGCCGTTCTCCGCCAGGAACTGGCGCGCTGCCGTCTTGTTGGTGTCCGCCACGGCATCGCGCGTGCGCTTGATGAGTGCCTGAAAGTTCTGCTGATCCTCGAGACCGGGCTTCGTGCCGGCCATCGCCGCGCGCACGCCCTTGGTCATCTGCTCGATCGACAGTGTGCTCGAGCTCATGCCCATCGTGTGCAGCTGCGTGCCCATCAGGAGTCCGATGCTGTAGCTGCCCTTGGCCTTCACCTCATCCGATCCGGAATTCGCGCCCGTGCCCTTCGCGTGCGAATGAGCGGGTGGGGAGCTCTGCGCGGGTGCGCTCTCGGAGGCGGCACTCGAGCCCTGCTGAGCTCCGGCGGGAGCTGCGGCGCCTGCCGCAACGGCTGCGAGGATCGTGTACAGCGCGCGCAAGGTGGCGCGGGACAGGATGCCGTCGCACGCGATGCCGGAGTGGGTGCTTGGATTCACGAAGTCACCTCGATGTCGTGGCCAGGCGCGTAGTTTGGCCGGTCGGAGGACCGCCTGCTCGGGTTTTTATGTAGGTAGACTGCTACACCTGTCGCAAGATCTCGGCGAATCCTGGAGCGCAGCCATGCTCGAACGTCTGGAGCGCGTGCCCGTCGATCCCATCCTCGGTCTGATGGCGGCGTTTCGCGCCGACACGGATCCCCACAAAGTCGATCTCGGCGTGGGCGTCTATCGCGATGCGCAGGGGAACACTCCGGTGCTCGGATGCGTGCGGCGCGCGGAGCGCGCCGTGCTCGAGGGTCAAAGCTCCAAGACCTACGTGGCCGCGGGCGGCAACGCGCAGTTCAATCAGGCCATGGAGCGATTGGTATTCGGCCCGACGCATGCGCGCGTGAGCGAGCGGCTGCGGACGATCCAGGGAGTCGGCGGCTGCGGCGCGCTGCGAGTTGGCGCGGAGTTGATGCGCGCGGCGAACCGCGACACCGTCGTGTACGTCAGCACGCCCACCTGGGCCAATCACGTGCCGCTGCTGTCGGGCTCCGGGATGCGGCTCGAGCGCTACCCATATTACGACCCCGCCACGGGCGGTATTCGCTTCCCCGAGATGCTCTCATCCCTCGATGCGCTGCCGGCGGGCACCCTGGTGCTGCTGCACGCCTCGTGTCACAACCCGACGGGCGCGGATCTGTCCGAGGAGCAATGGCGCTCGGTGCTCGACGTCGTCAAGCGCCGCCGTCTGATCCCGTTCATCGACATCGCCTATCAGGGTCTCGGGACGGATCCGGACACCGACGCGTTCGGCATCCGCCTGTTCGCGCCCGAGGTACCGGAGCTGCTGGTGGCCGCGTCCTGCTCGAAGAACTTCGGTCTCTATCGCGAGCGTACCGGCTCCCTTCACATGCTGGCAGAGTCAGCGCCAGCCGCGGACGCGGCGCTCAGTCAGGCGGTGCGCATCGCGCGCACCCTGTACTCGATGCCGCCCGATCACGGTGCCGCGATCGTCGCCACGATCCTGGCGGACGCACCGCTCAGCGGCTTGTGGCTCGGGGAGCTCAGCGCGATGCGCGCGCGCCTGGCTGGATTGCGGCACGAGCTCGTCGGGCAGCTGCGCGAGGCCTGCCCGCAACGCGACTTCGGCTTCATCGGCAGGCAGCACGGCATGTTCTCGTTCCTGGGGATCTCCGTCGAGGAGATCAGAAGCCTGCGCACGCACCACCACGTCTACATGACCGAGGACAGCCGCATCAACATCGCCGGTCTGCGGGCCGACAACCTCGAGTACTTCGCGCGCTCGGTGGCGCAGGTGCTCGGCGTCGCTTAGACCTGTACGCGAATCTGGTTGTCGATGTCTTGCACGCCGGGACACGCATCGACGAGCTCCTCGATGCGATGCTTCATGCGCCGCTCGGCCACGGTGCCCGTCAGAATCACCTTGCCGCCCTCGACGCAGATATCGACGTTGCGGGTATCCAGATGCTCGAGCGTGGCTTCGTGCGGATCGGGAGTGCGCGCACACTCCGCCAGTCGCCGGCGGATCTCGTCCTGGAGCTGCGTGTCGGAGCACGTCATGGGCGCCGTCGTCGGCGCGGTGCGGCTCTCACCGGAGCCACTAGCAGCGGAGGACTTCCTGCGTCTCATCACGGTCTCCTCTCGATCGACTGGGTGAGCTCGCTCAGCGAGCCGATGGGCGGCGAGCATACGCTGCCCGAGCAAACATAGGCCACCGCTGATCCTTGCACAGACTTGCTGGCCAGAGCGGGCGGCAGAGCGGGCGCGTCCGCGGCTATCGCCAGCACCAGCCGCCGCGGAGCGTAGAGCTTGGCGAGCGCCCGGCGCCAGGAGTCGATCGTAGCGGGCGCGCCGCGCAGGATCACGATCTGCGGCGGGTGCAGGTACTCCTCGAGCGCCGTGAGCAGCGACATGTGCGCGATCGGTGCTCGCTCGAGCGGGGACCATGCGGCTCGCAGCAGCGACTCGGCTGCGCGAAGGTAGCGCGTCTCGCCCAGCAGGTAGCCCATCCGTAGCAGCACGAGTCCCGCGATGCCGTTGCCAGAGGGCGTCGCATCATCGCTGAACGTCATCGAGCGGTGGATCAGAGTCTCGTGATCGTCGGCGGTGAAGTAGAAGCCGCCGGATTGACGAGCGGCGAAGTGCGCGAGCAGCACCTCGAGCAACTCCCGCGCGAAGGCGAGCTCCTCGCTCACGAAGCGCACCTGCTGCAGCTCGAGCACCGCGTCGGCGAGAAAGGCGTAATCATCCAGATAGGCGCCGAGGTGCGCACGGCCGTCCTTGCTGGTGGCGAGCAGGCGGCCAGCGCGCCAGTGCGTGCGGCGAATGAAGGCGAGCGCGTGGGCGGCGGAGTCGGCGAGATCATCACGCTCGAGCGCGCGTGCCGCGATCGCCATGCCGCGAATGAGCAGCGCATTCCAGCCCGTGAGAATCTTGGCATCGCGTCCGGGGGCAATCCGCGTGCGACGCACGGCGAGCAGCTTGGCGCGCGCCGCGTCGATGAGCTCGGCGACCTCCCGTGCCGATTTGCCGAGCCGCGCGGCGAGCTGCGGCAGCGCGACGCAGGTGTGCAGGTGCCAGCGGCCCTCGAAGTTGGGGTCGCGATCGATGCCGAAGCGCGGCGCGAAGGCCGCGTACTCTTCGGGTGTCAGCAGGCGCTCGATCTCCGCGCGCTCCCAAACGTAGTACTTGCCCTCGTGGCCTTCGGAGTCCGCGTCGATGCTGGAGTAATAGCCGCCCGCAGCGGCCTGCATCTCGGCCATGGCCCACTCGGCCGTCCCGGCGGCGATGCGTGCATAGAGCGGATCGCCCGTGGCGAGCGCCGCCTGTGCGTAGCAGGCAAGCAGCGCGGCGTTGTCGTAGAGCATCTTCTCGAAGTGCGGGATCATCCAATATGGATCGACCGAATAGCGCGAGAAGCCGCCGGCCAGCTGGTCGTTGATGCCTCCCTCACCCATGCGCCGCAGCGTGAGTGTCGCCATCTGCAGCGCATGCGCATCGGGCCGCGTGGACGCCGTGCTCGCCTGCCAGTGGCGCAGCAGACGCTCGAGCGTCTGCGGATGGGGAAACTTCGGTGCGGCGCCGAAGCCGCCGAATTGCGCATCGAAGCTCGCGGCGAGCTCCTCCCGGACTGCGGCGAGCGGTTGCGCACCGAGGGTTGCAGCGCTCGCGGCATCCGGCGCATCGATCTGCACCAGCGCCTCGATCAGCGCTCGGTTCTGCGTGTCGAGCTCCGCCCGATGGCTCGCGTAGTACTCCGCGACACGCGTGAGCACAGCCGTGAACGAGGGCATTCCGTAGCGCGGCTCCTTCGGGAAGTACGTGCCGCCGAAGAATGGCCGCTGATCCTCGGGTGTCAGGAACATCGTGAGCGGCCAGCCACCCGAGCGCCGTGTGAGCAACTGCTGCGCGATCTGATAGATGCGATCGATGTCGGGGCGCTCCTCGCGGTCGACCTTGATGTTGACGAAGCGCTCGTTGAGCAAGCGCGCCGTCGCTTGATCCTCGAAACTCTCCTCGGCGAGCACGTGGCACCAGTGACACGAGGAGTAGCCGATCGAGAGGTGCACCGGCTTGCCCTCGCGCTGCGCCTTCATGAACGCCTCGGGGCCCCAGGGATACCAATCGACGGGGTTGTGCGCGTGCTGCAGCAGGTAAGGACTCGTCTCCCCGATCAGATGGTTCGTGTGTGCCGGCATGTGCACTCCCGGGTTGCGCAGGTTTCGTGCCCGCGTTGGGTATACTTCGAGCTTGCACTCTCCGAACGAAGCTGACGTGGTCCCCGCGGAGCTCGACGCGCAGCGACGCGCGCCGGCGAAGCTGTGCTTGAAGCGCGGCGAGGAGCGGCGCCTGATCGCGGGGCATCCCTGGGTGTTCAGCAACGAGGTGGACACCGAGCGCACGCCGCTCGCGGCGTTTGCACCCGGGGATCTGGCCACGGTGCAATCCGGTCGTGACCGCTTCCTGGGCCACGCGTATGTTAATCCGCATGCACTGATCTGCGCACGCATCCTGAGCCGCGATGCGCGCCAGCCTATCGGCGCGGAGCTGCTCGGTCACCGCCTGAGCGTCGCGCTCGCGCTGCGCGAGCGGCTTGCGGCGGCGGCGTATTATCGGCTCGCCTTCGGTGAATCGGACGGCCTGCCGGGGCTGGTCCTCGACCGCTACGGCGAGCTCGTCGTCGGACAGATCGCCACCGCTGGAATGGAAGCGCTGAAGCCTGCGGTCGAGGCAGCCGTGCGCAAGGTGCTGGCACCTGCGGCGCTCTACTGGAAGAACGATTCCGCGGCGCGCGAGCTCGAGCATCTGCCACGGCTCGCGCAGGCGGCGTTCGGCGAGGTACCCGAGCATGTCGAGGTGCTGGAGGCGGATGCGCGCTTCGCAGCGCCGCTTGCCGGAGGGCAGAAGACCGGCTGGTTCTACGATCAGAGCGCGAATCGCGCCCGCCTCAGGCGCTATCTGCCGCGGGGCGCGCGTGTGCTCGATGTATTCAGCTACGTGGGCGCCTGGGCCGTCGCGGCGCTGCGCGCCGGCGCCGGCGCCGCCACTTGCGTGGATTCCTCGCAGGAGGCGCTCGAGTACGCCTCACGAAATGCGCAAGCGAACGGCCACCGGATCGAGACTCTGCGCGCGGATGCCTTCGATGCGCTGCAGGCGCTGCACGAGCGGGGCGAGCGCTTCGATGTCGTGATCCTCGATCCGCCGGCCTTCATCAAGCGCAAGAAGGACATTCCCCGCGGTCAGGCCGCCTATCGCAAGCTGAACCAGCTCGCCGTGAGCCTCATCGAGCGCGACGGCGTGCTCGTATCCTGCTCCTGCTCCTATCATCTGGCAGAGTCGGAGCTGCTCGCCGCCGTGCAGAGCGCTGCCCGGCATCACGAGCGTTTCGTGCAGGTGCTGGAGCTCGGCGGACAGTCCCCGGATCATCCGGTGCACCCCGCGATCCCGGAGACCCGCTATCTGAAGGCCCTCTTTTGCCGTGTGACGCGCGACTGAGGCGAAACCGCTACACTTTCACACATGGTGCAATACCCGCACATCAATCCGATCGCCTTCGACATCGGACCCTTCCATCTATTCGGCCGCGATCTCGGCGTCAGCGTGCACTGGTACGGCATCATGTACCTCATCGGCTTCGCCGCCGCATGGTGGTTGGCGCGCATCCGGGCCTCGCGCCCGAACTCCACCTGGAAGGCGGTGGACGTCGACGATCTCGTCTTCTACGGCATGCTCGGGGTGATCGTCGGCGGCCGCATCGGCTACGTGCTCTTCTATGGGCTCAGCTTCTGGGCCAAGGATCTGTGGTATCCGCTCAAGATCTGGGAAGGGGGCATGTCGTTTCACGGCGGGATGCTCGGCGTCCTGGTCGCCTGTGCGCTCTTTGCCATGCGCCGGGGGCGGCGCATCGCCGACGTATTCGATTTCTCGGCGCCTCTGCCGGGCATCGGGCTCTTTGCCGGGCGCATCGGCAACTTCATCAACGGTGAGCTCTGGGGTAAGCCCACGCGGGTGCCCTGGGGCTTCAACGTGAACGGCGTCGTGCGCCATCCCTCGCAGCTCTACGAAGCCGCCCTCGAAGGGCTGTTGCTGTTCGGAGTGCTGTGGTGGTTCACGAGCAAGCCGCGGCCGCGGCTCGCGCCCTCGGGACTGTTCCTGACGATCTATGGCGCTGCCCGTTTCGCCATCGAGTTCGTGCGCCTGCCGGATGAGCACATCGGCTATCTCGCCGGCGGCTGGCTCACCATGGGCCAGGTGCTGTCACTCCCGATGCTGCTCGTCGGCCTCGCGATGCTCGTGTTCGCATACAACCGCCACGCTCCTTCGGGAAACTTCGCGCTCGCGCAATGAAGCCCTATCTCGATCTGGTGCGCCACATCCGCACGCACGGCGCGCGCAAGACCGACCGCACCGGAACCGGAACGCTGTCGGTGTTCGGCGCGCAGATGCGCTTCGATCTCGCGCGCGGCTTTCCGCTCGTCACGACCAAGCGGGTGCATCTGCGCTCGGTGATCTACGAGCTGCTCTGGTTCTTGCGCGGTGAGACCAACGTCGGTTGGCTGCGCGAGCATGGGGTCACGATCTGGGACGAGTGGGCGGACGAGCGCGGCGAGCTCGGCCCCGTTTACGGTCGCCAGTGGCGCTCGTGGCCCACCGCCGATGGCGCAACGATCGATCAGATCTCAGGCGTGGTCGCGCAGCTCAAGCGCGATCCGGACTCGCGCCGCATCATCGTGAGCGCCTGGAACGTCGGTGAGCTCGAGCACATGGCGCTCGCACCCTGCCATCTCCTGTTCCAGTTCTACGTGGCCGGCGGGCGGCTGTCCTGTCAGGTCTATCAGCGCAGCGCCGACATGTTTCTCGGCGTGCCGTTCAATATCGCCTCCTATGCACTGCTCACGCACATGATGGCGGCGCAGACCGATCTCACTCCGGGAGAGCTCGTCTGGAGCGGCGGTGACTGCCACCTCTATCTCAATCATTTGGAGCAGGCCGATACGCAGCTCGCCCGCGATCCCTATCCGTTGCCCGAGCTGCGCTTGCGGCGTCGTCCGGCGAGGATCTTCGACTATGCATTCGAGGACTTCGAGCTCGTGAACTACCGGCATCACGCGGCGATCAGCGCGCCGGTCGCCGTATAGATGGCTACCCCGCGCAGCCGCGCGCGCCGCGCGGCGCCAGCGTTCAGGGTGCGCCGCTCCAAGGTGCACGGTCTCGGGGTGTTCGCCGTGCGCCGCATCCGCAAGGGGACGCGCATCATCGAGTACCTCGGCGAGCGCATCTCGCATCGCGAGGCCGATGCGCGCTACGAGGATCACGACGCGAACGACAACCACACCTTTCTCTTCAGCGTCGATCGCGGCGTCGTGATCGATGCCGGTGTGGACGGCAACGAAGCACGCTTCATCAATCATTCGTGCGAGCCGAACTGTGAATCGGTGATCGAGCAGCGGCGCGTGTTCATCGATGCGCTGCGCAACATCGAGCCCGGCGAGGAGCTCTGCTACGACTATCAGATCGGTCGCGAGCGCGGCGACCCGCCGAACGTCGACCAGATCTATGCGTGCCGCTGCGGCAGCGCCCAGTGCCGGGGCACCATGCTGTGGCCGCCGCGCAAGAGATCTCGGGCGCAGTCGGCCAAGCAGGGCGGCCGCCCGCGTGCGCACGGCAGGCGCGCCCGCTCATGAACGAAACGGTGGTCGGTGAGCGGGCACGACCGGCGCTCGCCGTGGTGGTCGGTGCGCTCGGCGTTGTGTACGGGGATATCGGCACGAGCCCGCTCTACGCCTTTCAGCAGTCGCTGGACGCGGCGGGCTCGCACGGCGCTCAGACCGTGCTCGGTGTGCTGTCGCTCATCTTCTGGGCCCTGAGCATCTCGGTGACGCTCAAATACGTGGTCGTGATGATGCGTGCCGACAACGAGGGCGAGGGCGGCATCCTCGCGTTATTCGCCCTGGCACAGCGCCGGCTCGATCAGCTTGGTGCCTGGCCACGTATCGCGCTGAGCCTCGCCCTGGCGGGCACGGCGCTGTTCTTCTGCGATGCCCTCATCACGCCGGCCATCTCGGTGCTGAGCGCGGTCGAGGGACTGGATCTGCTCGATCCGGGCTTCTCCCAAGCGGTGCTGCCGCTGACCGTCGTGGTGCTTGCGGCGCTGTACGCTTTCCAGAAGCGCGGCACCGCGCGCGTGGGGCGCGCGTTCGGGCCGATCATGGTCGTGTGGTTCAGCGCGCTCGGGATCTCGGGTGCGTTCGCGATCGCGCAGCGGCCGGTCGTGCTCGCCTCCATCGACCCGCAGTACGGCATCGCGCTGCTGCGGCACAATCCGGGCACCGCGCTCGCGATCATCGGCGCCGTGTTTCTCGCGATCACGGGTGGGGAGGCGCTCTACGCGGACATGGGACACTTCGGCAAAACGCCGGTGCGCATCGCATGGTTCACCCTGGTGCTGCCGGCGCTGCTGCTCAACTACTTCGGCCAGGGTGCGCTCCTGCTCGCGGCGACCGGCGAGATCAAGCGGCCCATGTACGCGCTCTTCAGCTCGACGCTCCTGCCGTTCATGCTGGTGCTGGCCACGGCCGCGACGGTCATCGCCTCGCAGGCGGTGATCTCCGGTGCCTTCTCCGTGGCCCGCCAGGCCGTGCAGCTCGATCTGCTGCCGCGCATGCGCGTGCTGCAGACCTCGGCGCTCGAGCAGGGACAGATCTACGTTCCGGTGGTGAACGCGCTGCAGTTCGTCGCCGTCATAGCGTTCGTGCTCGGCTTCGGCTCCTCCGATGCGCTCGGCGGCGCCTATGGCGCCGCGGTGGTCGGCACGATGTCGATCACGACCGTGCTCGGTGCCTTCGTTGCGGCGACTCAGTGGGGCTGGCCCAAATGGCGGGTCGCCGCGCTCTTCAGCCTGCTGCTCTTCATGGATCTGGTGTTCATCACGGGCAACCTCACCAAGGTCGAAGCGGGCGGCTGGGTGCCGCTCACGCTGGCGATGGCGCTCTTCTTCGTGTTCTCCACCTGGCACAGCGGCCGCATCGAGCTCAGAGCCGCGCTCGCCGAGATGGCCGTGCCGCTGACGAAGCTCGGGCAGCTGCTCGAGGGTGTGCCGCGTGTGCCCGGTACGGGCGTGTTCCTCGCGAGTCATCCGGATTTCGTGCCCTCGGCGCTGATTCGCAATCTTGAGCACAACAAGATCGTGCACGAGCGGTGCACCATCCTGAACATCGAGATCCTGCGCCGCCCGCGCCTCGGCCAGGGTGATCGGGTGCGCCTGCAGGAGCTGCTGCCCGGGGTGTACTCGCTGACCGCGCGCTTCGGGTTCATGGAAACCCCCGACGTGCGCGAGGCGCTGCGCGCATGCCGCTCGCGCGGGCTGCGGATTTATCTGGAGGATTGCTCGTTCTTCATCGGCCAGCACGTCGTGGTCGCCCGTCCGCGGCCTGGTTGGGGCGGGCTGCAACGCCGGCTGTTCGCGCGCATGCAGCGCCGCAGCGCGAGCTCCGCGGAGTTCTTCCGCATGCCGGCGCGCGATGTGGTGATTCTCAACACCGTCGTGGAGATCTGATGCCGGCGGCACCGCCGTCCTCGAGGCCGCCAGAGATCTCACTGCTCGTGGCGAGCGCCGAAAACGGCGTCATCGGGCGCGGCAACGCGCTGCCCTGGCACCTGCCGGAGGATCTGAAGCGCTTCAAGGCGCTCACCATGGGCAAGCCGGTGCTGATGGGACGCAAGACCTTCGAGTCGATCGGCAAGGCGCTGCCCGGCCGCACGAGCCTCGTGCTCACACGTTCGACCAATTGGACGCGACCGGGAGCCGTGGTCGTGCACTCGTTGCCTGAGGCACTGGCGCGCGCCGCAGGCGCCGCCGAGCTTATGGTCATCGGAGGCGCCGACATCTTCCGCCTCGCATTGCCGCTGGCCGAGCGCATCTATCTGACGCGCGTACACGCGGCGCCCGAGGGTGACGTGCTCTTTCCGCCGCTGCAGGATTCAGAGTGGCGCGAAATCGAGCGCCACACCTATCCCGCCGACGCGCGGCATGCGCACGCCATGAGCTTCATCGTGCTCGCACGGGTCTAGCAGCGCTCAGCTAGTGCGCAGAGGTCTGCGCAGTCGCTAGCGCGGGCGCTGACAGGCACTGGTCGAGCTCCGGATCGTTCAGCAGCTCATTGATCGTCTTCGATACCGCATCGTTCACGTATCGGATGTTCTCTTCAGCGTTCTGCACCACCTGAACACTTTCCTGGTGCTCGCCGCGGAACAACTTCTCGAACGGCTTGCCCGGTCCGACCTGGCACAGGGCTTTCATGGCGCACTGCGCATGCAAGGTACCGGACCAGAAACCCTGATCTACCTCGTACTTGAGATCGCGAATCTCGACTTTGAGCACGCGCCCGTCCGGTGGTCGATCACCGTTACCAGTCTTTACAACTTACGTATCAATGCTGAGATTCACTTCAGGGCGCTTTTAGTGAGAGCCGCGTGCGGATGAGATGGTCCGCTGAGGCCCAATCGAAGCAAGGCGAGTCCCCGGCGTGTTGGCTGAGGGCATCCAGAATTTCCTGCTGCACCGCACCACGACGTAGTGCCTCGGCGTAAGAGATCTCCGGATGGAACATGACCATCGAGTAGCGCGGAATGAAGCGCTCCGGAAACTCTCGCTCGAGCTCGCGCGCCCAGGCCTGCTGGCGCAGAAAGCGCGTATCAAGCACCCGCTCGCGCATCTCGCCGTAGTTCTCGATCGCCATCTGCGCGATCGCGGCGACATTTGCGCGGCGCTCGCGCTCGAAGTCCGCGAACAGCGCGCCCCACTCCGCCTGCGTCTCGAGCAGACGGTCGAGCGTGTAGCAGTCCTCAAACGCCGCGTTCATGCCCTGGCCGTGGAACGGCACGATGGCGTGAGCGGCATCTCCGAGCAGCAGCACGTGATCGGCGGCGTGCCAGGGTGCCGTGTGCACCGTGCCCATGTGTGCCTGGGGATGCCTCGCGAACTGCTGCCGCAGATCGGGCAGCAGCGGCGCGGCATCGGGAAACTCGCGGGCGAAGAAGGGCTCGATCTCGGAGGCGTCCGCGAGTGTCGCGAAGCTCACGGGTCCGGTGCGCGGCAGGAACAAGGTCGCAGTGAAGCTGCCGTCGGTGTTGGGCAAGGCGATCAGCATGAATCCGTGCCGCGGCCAGATGTGCAGCGCATGCGGCTCGAGCAGGCAGCCATCCGCACCCGCCGCGATCGTGAGCTCCTTGTAGTCGTGATCGAGCGGCTCCTCGCGCACGCTTGCGAGACCGGCGCGCTGCAGGCTCGCGCGCACCGCCGATCCCGCGCCGTCGGTCGCGATGGTGGGAGTGAGGGGCGCGTGGTAGTCGCGGCCGGAGGCAGCATCGTGCAGCTGCAGCGCATCGCCCGGCACGTCGGCCCCGTTGCAGAGCGTGTTGAAGCGCAGCGCCAGGCCCGGGAAGCGCAGCGCTTCCTCGATCAGCAGCCGGTTGAGCGCGGCGCGCTCGACCGAATAGATCACCTCGTGCGCGCGCTGACCGTAAGGCAGCAGCACGGCCGGCCGGCCCACCTCGTGCACCATGCGGCCGCGCATCTCGATCATGAGCGGGCGTACGCGCTCCATGAGCCCGGCGTGCTCGAGCGCACGGATGCCGCGCGCGGCGAGCGCGAGATTGATCGATCGGCCCGCCTCGGGCGTGCCGCGCCGCGGATCGCGCCTGCGCTCGTAAAGCGACACCGCAAAGCCGCGCCGCGCGAGCAGGATCGCCAGCAGCGCGCCGGCGAGTCCGGCGCCGACGACGCTCACCGGCTGTGCGCGCCGGATGCTCACGGCCGCCCGGTCGGACGCGTCGCGTTGCCTCCGCCCGGCGGCGCGAGCAAATCGGCGAGCACCTCGGCGAAGCGGAACACATCCGTGAAGCAGTTGTAGAGGGGTGCGGGCGCGACGCGCAGCACATCGGGCTCGCGCCAGTCGCAGATCACCCCGGATGCCTCCAGCCGGCGGTGAATGTCGCGCGCGGAGAGCTGCGTGCCGAGGAGGCGCAGCGAGAGCTGACAGCCGCGCGCCTCGCGCACTCGTGGGCTCACGATCGCAACCGGCAGAGGCTCGAGCAGGTGCTCCAGAAATCCGGTGAGCGCGATGGACTTCTCGCGCAGCCGCTCGATGCCCGCGGCGCGAAAGATCTCCAGGGAGGCGATGAGCGGCGCACTCGAGAGAATCGGCGGGTTGCTCACTTGCCAGCCGCGCGCGCCCGGTGAGGCGCGGAACTCGGGGCGCATGGCGAAGCGCGTCACCGGCTCGTGACCCCACCACCCGGCGAGCCTCGGTCGGGTGCGCTCGACCGCGTGACGCTCATGGACGAAACATCCGGCGATCGCCCCCGGCCCGGCATTCAAATATTTGTAGCTGCACCAGACGGCGAAATCGGCATCGCTCGCGTGCAGCGCGAGCGGCAGGTTACCGATCGAATGCGCGAGGTCGAAGCCGGCCGCGCTGCCGGCCCGGTGCGCTGCCGCCGTGACCCGCGCGATATCGAACGACTGCCCGGTGCGGTATTGAACTCCGGGCCAGAGCACGAGTGCGAGCCGCGCGCCCTGCTCCTCGATGGCTCTCTCGATCGCGGCCTCATCGACGAGCTCACCCGAGGGTGGCGAGAGCTCGAGGAGCTCGGCGTGCGGGTCGAGACCGTGCCAGGCGAGCTGCGAAACCACGGCATGACGGTCGGAGGGGAAGGCGCCCGCCTCGATGAGGATGCGGGTGCGCGTGGCGGCCGGCCGATAGAAGCTCGCGAGCATCAGGTGCAGATTGATCGTGAGCGAGTTCATGGCCACGACCTCGCCCGGATGTGCACCGGTGAGATGCTGCAGCCCGGCGCTGAGGTGCTCGTGATAGTCGAGCCACGGACGGCGCGCGGCCTCGTGTGCGCGCACGGCGAGATGCGCCCAGTCATCGAGCTCCTCGTTGACGAGGGCACGGGCGGCGAGCGGCAGTGGACCGAGCGAGTGGCCGCAGAGATAGACAAGCGGGCGGCCGTGCGCATCGCAGGGCAGCGCGAAGTGGGCGCGAAACTCTCGCAGCGGGTCGCTCGCGTCGCGCTGTTGCGCGTAGGCGAGGGTGGATTCGAAGCGCATCGCGGCCGCGTCTCAAGCGCGCCGGCGCATCTCGGTCCCGCAGCGAGTGCAGGTGCGGTGCGCGCGGCTTGCGTAGAAGCGCTCGAATACCGGTGGAAACTGCGTCTCGATGTCCTTGAGCGCGAAGAACTCCTGGTAGAGCAGCTGTCCGCAGCGCTCGCAGTACCACTGCAGTCCGTCTTCCTCTCCCGGCTGGCGGTCGCGCTCGACCACGAGGCCGACGGTGTTGGCGTAGCGCTGCGGCGAATGTGGCATGCGCGCAGGCAAGAGGAACACCTCACCCTCCCGGATCGGAATCTCCATGAGATGCCCCTCCTGCATCGTCTTCAGCAGCATGTCACCCTCGAGCTGGTAGAAGAACTCCTCGCCCGGGTCGACGTGATAGTCCTGGCGCGAGTTGGGACCGCCGACGACTTGCACGATGAACTGGCTGTCACGGAACACGCGCCGATTGCCCACCGGCGGCTTCAGCAAGTGGCGGTTCTCGTCGATCCAGCGCTTGAGGTTTATGGCGTGAAGCGTCGGCGTTGGCATACGGGTGTACCCGGCCTGCGATTCGCGTATGTTATGCCGCGGTACAGGTGGGGGCGACTTTGCAAGTCATGGGACGATTCTGGGGGCACCGCCTCGGTGCACGGAGCGCTGTCGCGCTCGCGCTCTGCGCTCTCGCGGGCTGCAGTCATTTGCATTGGCCCTGGCATCACAAGCCGCCGCCCGCGCCCGAGGTGGTGCACGAGCTCGACGAGATGGCGCCGCCGGGCAGCTCGGCGCCCGCCCCGCAGTTCCCCCAGTACTGGAAGCGCAACACTCTGGTGATCGATCTGCAGCCGCTTTCGGGCTCCGGCAGCCTCGTGCTCCGGCCGCGCAGCGGCACGACCTGGCCCGTGCGGCTGGCCCTGCGCGTGATGCCCGGCAGCGTCGGAGAGCTGGAGGTACGCGCCGCACAGCGCGTGATCCTGCCGGTGAGCGCGAGCGGCACCAAGCCCGTGGACCTCGAGCTCGCACCCGGTGTCTACACGAGCAGCACCGAGCAGATCATCCTCAGCTGGGGTCCTCAGGCCTAGAGCTCATCGGGCAGTTGATAGCCGCGGCAGCGCAGACTGACGGGCGGTGCCTCCGAGTCGAGATCGATCCCCGTCAGAGAACCGCCCCAGACACATCCCGTGTCGAGCCCGAGCACGCCGTGCGCATTGACATAACCCAGCGCCGACCAATGTCCGAAGATGACGCGCGTATCGGCGGAGCGGCGCTGCTCGAGCTCGAACCACGGCCGATAGCCGCGCGGGGTGCGCGCGGGCGGTCCCTTCATGCGCAGGTCGACCCGGCCCCGCGGCGTACACACGCGCAGCCGCGTCAGCACATTGACGACGAAGCGCCAGCGCTCCATGCCCACCAGGCGCTCGCTCCAGCAATCGGGGCGATCGCCGTACATCTGCGAGAAGAATGCCGCCGGGTTGGCCTGCAGGGCGCTCTCGACTTCGCGAGCGAGCCCGAGCGCTACGGCGGCCGACCATTGCGGCACGAGTCCCGCGTGCACGAGCAGATCGCCGCGCTCGAGGTGTGCCAGCGGCCGCTGCAGCAGCCACTCGAGCAGCACCTCGCGATCGGGGGCGGCGAGCACCGCATCGAGCGTGTCGCCCGACTTTGAGTCAGCGCCCGAGCCGTAGGCGAGCGCGAGCAGGTGCAGGTCGTGGTTGCCGAGCACGACGATGGCGTTGTCGCGCCGTTCGTGCACGTAGCGCAGCACCTCGAGCGAGCGCGGTCCGCGATTCACCAAGTCGCCGACGAACCACAGCTGATCGCGGTCGGCATTGAAGCCGAGCCGCTCGATGAGCGTGCGCAGCTCGGCGGCGCAGCCCTGGATGTCGCCGATGGCAAAGCGCATGAAGGATCGCGAGCGCGCGCGCAGCGCGCGGCCTCAGTGCAGCACGCCCGGCATGGCGAGACGAAAGGGCGCGATCGGGGCATCGAAGTGGTGCCCATCCTCCGCCACCATCTGGTAGCTGCCCTGCATCACACCCACCGGAGTCTCGATCACAGCGGCGCTGGAGTAGCGAAAGCCCTGGCCGGGTTTCAGGTACGGCTGCTCGCCGACCACGCCATCGCCGCGCACTTCCTGCACCTTGCCGTTCGCGTCGGTGATGATCCAGTGACGCGTGAGCAGACGCGCGGGGGTGGGACCGTCGTTGCGGATGGTGATGGTGTAGGCGAATACGTAGCGCGGCTTCGCGGGCTCGGATTGCTCCTCGAGATAGCTCGTCTCGACGGAGACTCGGATCGGATGATCCGGCTTGGCATCCTCACTGTGCATCGCCTGCATCCTAGCGCGGCGCCTGGCGCGCAGGCCCGATGCGCATGGCGAGCACATCGCAGGGCGCCGCATGCAGCACCGTGTCCTCGGTGAGGTTCAAGAAAATCGACGGGCCATGGCGCTCGCGGCTCGCCACGACGATCAGGTCGCACGCGCGCTCGCGAGCGATGCGCACGATCTCGGCCTTGACGTGGCCGGCCTCGACGCGGCAGCGATCCTCCGCGATGTCGAGCTCGGCGGCGAGCGCCAACAGGCGCTGCCGCGCGCGCACGAGCAGCTCCTCCTCGATCTGCACGGCGGGCATGAGCGTCTCGCCCATGGGCTCGACGGGCACGTATTCCACCACGTGCAGCAGCTCGAGCTCGGCGCCAACCGCCGTGGCGAGCGCACGTGCACGGCGGCCGACCGAGAGGCTGTCATCGTTCAGCTCGAGCGCGAGCAGCATGCGGCGATAGAGCGGTTGCACGCCGAAATCCTAACCCATCCGCTGCCCTGCCGGCGACGCTTGCGCCGTGGCTGTCTCCGCCGCGCACGCCAGCGCGTTATAGGCTGCCGCTGGCAGGGTCTCGGGGCGCGCCCCGGGGTTCAGGCCGCAGGCCTCGATCTCTGCGGCGCTCACAAAGCCCTTCAGGGCATTGCGCAGCGTCTTGCGGCGGTGGGAGAAGGCGGCCGCCACGATCGCTGCGTAGCGCGGACTCACGGCGAAGGCCGGCTCGCGCAGCACCTCCAGCCGCAGCATCGCGGACCACACGCGCGGCGCGGGCTGGAAGGCGCCGGGCCCCACATCGAAGAGTCGCTGTGCGCGTATCCAGGGAGCGAGCATCACGGTCAGCCGGCCATACTCCGCGCCGCCAGGCAGCGCGGTGATGCGCGCCGCCACCTCTCGCTGCAGCATCACGTGCATGTCGCGCAGCGCGGCGGCGCTTGCGAGCAGATGAAAGAGCAGCGGCGTCGAGATGTTGTACGGGAGATTGCCCACCAGGCGCAGGCGTGCGCCGCGCGCGGCCGAGAGCGCGGCGAAATCAAACTCGAGCGCATCGGCGCGATGCAAAGTGAAGCTCGGCGTCCCGGCGAGCTCGGCCTGCAGCGACTGCGCGAGATCGCGGTCGACCTCCACGGCATCGAGCGAGGCGGTGTTCCTGGCGAGCAGCGCTCGCGTCAGCGCACCGCGCCCCGCTCCGATCTCCACCAGATGATCCGCCGCACGAGGCTCGATCGCGCTCACGATGCGCTCGATGACGGCAGGATCGTGCAGGAAGTGCTGGCCGAAGCGCTTGCGGGCGCGCACGGACGGCTCAGGCGGCGAGCAGCTGCAGTGCGAGTCGCATCGCGGCGAGCAGGCTCTTGGCGTCGGCCCGTCCCGTGCCCGCCAGGTGCAGCGCGGTGCCATGATCCACCGAGGTGCGCAGCAGCGGCAGACCCAGCGTGACATTGACGGCGCTGTCGAAGCAGGCGTGTTTGATGACCGGCAGGCCCTGGTCGTGATACATGGCGAGAACCGCATCGTAGCGCGCGAGCAGCTGCGGCACGAAGACCGTGTCAGCGGGCAGCGGACCCGATGCGTCGATGCCGCGCGCCGCGGCGGCTGCGAGCGCCGGTCCGATCACCTTGAGCTCCTCGTCCCCGATGTGTCCGCTCTCTCCCGCGTGCGGATTAAGGCCACACACCGCGATCCGCGGCCGGGGCAGGCGCCACCAGCGCTTGAGATCACGATCGAGTACCTGGAGCACCTCGTCCAGTAGATCGGTGCTGATGGCAGCGCTTACCGCCTTCAACGGCAGATGCGTGGTTGCGAGCGCCACGCGCATGCCGCCGGCGGCGAGCATCATGACCGGCCGGGGAGCGCCGGTGCGCTCGGCGAGATATTCGGTGTGGCCGCTGAAGGCAACCCCCGAATCCATGATCACGCTCTTCTGCAGGGGCGCGGTGACCAGGGCGTCGAATTCGCCGGCAAGACAGCCGTCGATGGCGCGATCGAGCATCCCGAGCACCGCGCCGGCATTGCGTACGTCGAGCTTTCCCGGGCTCGCGGGCACCGCGAGCGGGCGGTCGAGAACCGTCAGGCTGCCCGGGACGTGCGCGCGATGCACGGTGGGGTCATAGCGGACCAGGGCGATATCCCGCGCACCCAACAGTCGCGCCCGCTCCTCGAGCAGCGCGTGATCCGCCAGGCACACGAGCTCGCACTCGAGCTCAGTGCGCGCGAGCGCTAGACACAGATCAGGGCCGATTCCAGCCGGCTCTCCGGAGGTGAGCGCGATGCGCGGCACTCACCGCTCACAACTTGTAATCGACGTAGGCGTCGTCGCGCAGCTGTCGCAGCCACAGCTCGGTCTGCTCGTCGGCCTTGCTCGCGCGGATCTCGTCGGCGGCGTGCTTGCGTTTGAGCTCGTCGGTGCTGTCGACCCGGCGCCGGCCGAGCAGCTGCACGATGTGCCACCCGAACTGCGTGCGGAAGGGCTCGCTGATCTCGTTCTCCTGCAGCTTTTCGATCTCCTTCTCGAACTCCGGGGCAAAGGTTCCGGGACTCGACCAGCCGAGATCACCCCCATCGCTCGCCGAGCCGGGGTCCTCGGAGCTGATCTTCGCGAGGCCGGCGAAATCCTCGCCGTTCAGGATGCGGGCGCGCAGCTGCTCGAGCTTCTGCCTGACGGTGGCATCGTCCTGGAGCTCGTTCGGCCGCATGAGAATGTGGCGCGTGTGCACCTGATCGACGACGACCTTCTGCTCGGTGCCGCGCACGTCATTGAGCTTGACGATGTGAAAACCGGTCGGCGCGCGCATGGGCTGGCTCACGTCGCCCGGCTTCATCTTGAGGACCACATCGGAGAGGAACGTGGGCAGCTCCGTGCCCTTGCGCCAGCCGAGCGCGCCGCCATCGAGCGCGGTCTGGCTGTTTGAGTACGACACGGCAAGCTTTGCGAAGTCCTCGCCGGACTTGGCGCGCTCATAGACGTCCTGCGCGCGCTTGCTGGCCTGCTCGAGCTGCTCAGGCGTCGCATTCTCCGTCACGGCGATCAGAATGTGCGAGATGTTGTATTCATTGTCCGCGGGGTGCTTCGCTTGCCGCTCGAGGTATTGATCGATCTCGCGCGAGGTGACGCTGATGTGCTGCAGGACATCGCGCTGGCGCAGCAGCGTCAGCGTGAGCTCCTTGCGCATCGCATCGCGAAAGCTCGCGTAGTCGATGCCCTGCGAGGCGAGCGCCTCCGGCAGCTGCGACAGGGTCAGCTTGTTGCGTTGCGCCACCTCCTGCAGGGCATTGTTGAGCGCCTCGTCGGGAACCTTGATGCCGGCGTGGTTGGCGCGCTGCATCTCGATCTCCTGGACGACGAGCCGCTCGAGAACCTGCTGGCGCAGCACGTTCTGCGGCGGCAGCTCGAGCTTCTGCGCCTGCAGCCGCTCGGCGACGATGGCCACCTCGGCATCGAGCTCGCTGCTGAGCACGACGCCATCGTTGACGATGGCCGCGATGCGATCGAGCAGCGCGCCCTTGGTGGCGAGATCGCGCGTCTGCGCGTGTACCCGGGCGGCACCGAGCAGACAAACGATGGCGCTGGCGAACACGGCGGCGCCGCGCGCCAGGCGCGGCCAGAAGGGGGTGGCGGGCGAGGCGCCTGGGGAGATTTGCATAGTGTTGAATCGACTCGAGCGTTCCAGGACTCAATGGGAGAACAGGGATAGGCCGCCGCCGGTATTCGAGCGCGGTGGTGCGGCGCCCGACAGCGAGGGTGGCGAGTATCCCCGAATCGCCGTTCCGAGGAAAGTATCGGAGGCCGGGCCGACGCCCGCCAGGCCCGTCAGCTGCACCTGGAACAGCACCGCCGTGTCCTGCTGGCCCGTGCCGTTGATGAGGTAGCGCCGCCCGAGCAGGCGCACGCGCCAGCAGCAGGCGCGGTATTCGAAGCCGGCGAGGGTGTCGAGCGCCTTGTCGGCGTTGATGTCGTAGACCGCGCGGGCGAGCACGTTCCAGGCGTCCGACACCGGCCAGGCACCCGACATCTCCGCCTGATTCAGGCCCTCGGTCTGCAGCCCGGTGATGAGGTAATTCGGCGGCGGCCCCGGCTCGGCGATCGTGATGGGGACGGCGGCGCTGCGCTGGTAGCGATAGCCGATATTGACCACGCTGTCCTCGGCCGGGTGGTACTGCAGCTGCACGAACGTGCGCTCGGCCTGCGAGCTCGACGGCTTCCACTCGATGTTGAGATCGACGTTCCAGTTGCGGTAGGCAGTCAGCGCAAGCTCGGCGATCAGATCCGAGCTGTTGTGTCCATCGAGGTCCTCGCCCGGGAACTGCACGCGCGGGGACTCGAAGTAGTACGTCTGCCCGAGCGTCGCGGCGATGTACTGCTCACCGCTCGTCGTGTTCAGCAGGCGGCTCGTGACGCCGACGGTGAGCTCGTCGGCATCGCTCACGCGATCGGCGCCCACGTACCGGTTGGGGCGGAACAGCTGCACCATGTTCAGATCCGGCAGCGCCGTGTCGAACAGCGGCAGCTGATCCTGATTCCGATAGGGCACGTACAGATACATCAGGCGCGGCTCCAGAGTGAGCGTGTTCTCGTTGCGCGCGCCGAGCGTGCGATCGAACAGCAGTCCGCTATCCACGCTCGCCACCGGCAACGAGCGCGAGGGCGAGCGGTCGGCACCCGGCAGCGTGTTGTCGAGCTCATACTGCGTGTAGCGCCAGGCGATGCTCGAGCGCACGAAGTAGCCGGGATGCTCGAATTCGAAGGCGACCTTCGGCATCACGTCGATGCGCCAGCCCGTCACGCCCACCGAGCGCGAGAAGTCGACGAGCTCGGAGTCGAAGCCGTAGCGCAGCAGCTGCTGCGGGCCCCAGCCAAAATCCCCGCTCGCGTACATCCGGGGCAGGCGCGCATACGGACGCTGCAGATCGGGCAGCACGTTGATGCTCTGCGGCCCCTGCGGCATCAGCTCGGACTGCTGCCCGAGCAGCTGGCACTGCGCTTCCGTCAAGGCGACGCCGGGCGGAGCGGGCGGGCACTCCTCGGCGATCGTCTGGTACTGCTGCGCCTCGAGGCCGAGATTCCAGTACTCGTCGCGATAGCTGAGCTGCGCGAGTCGCTGCAGGAAGACGACGCTCGTCCCCTCGGGACCGCTGCCGAAGTCCTGGAAGTACTGCAGGTCGCTCACGTTCGCGGCCTGCAGGCGCAGGCGCAGCTCCTCGGGCAGCTGCATCACGTCGCGGAAGGTCACGAAGCTGCGATTCTCGTTCGTGACCTGATCGTTGGGCAGGAAGTGCCACTGCAGCTCCCCGCCCTGGTTGTGCGTCAGGAAGCGGGCATCGCCCGCGATGTCGACGCCGCGCTTCGAGTAGTAGGTCGGATCGAGCGTCAGGTCCGCGTTGGGGGCGATGTTGAAGTAGTACGGAACCTCCACCTGCACGCCGCCGCGCGAGCTGTTGCCGATGCTCGGAAAGAGAAAACCGCTCTTGCGCTCGTTGCCGAGCGGAAAGGTGACCCAGGGCAGATACAGGATCGGCACGCCTTTGAAGTCGATGCGCGCATCCTTGCCCGTGCCGACCCGCTCACCGGTATCGAGCGTGAGCGCACCCGCGCGCAGCTGCCAGGAGTGATCGGATTGCGGGCAGGTCGTGAAAGTCACGCCCTTCAGATGCAGGATCCCCTCGGGCGTCACGTCGAGCTCCTGCGCGGTGCCGCGCGCGGAGCGCTGCAGGAGCTGGAACTGCGCACCCTGCACGTGCGCGCCGCTGCTCGGCGAGTAGTGTCCGTCGGCACCGCTCAGGCGCACGATCGGATCGCGGTACTCGACCCCGCCATTGACCGTTAGGGCGTTCGCGTTGCGGTCATACTGCGCATTGTCCGCACGGATCTCGCGATCGCCCTGATGCACCTCCACGTGCCCGCGCAGCGCGAGGTTACCGTCGGCACCGAGCTCGGAAGAGTCGCTGTCGGCCTGAATCGGGGCGTTCGGATCGGGCTTGCTCTCAAGGGGCGCCGGCTGGGCCGCCGCGTGCACGCTCAGCGTCGGGCACATCGGCTCCTCGTCCGCGTGCGCCGCCGCGCAGACACAGGCCACACTCAACAGCAGGGCGAGCGTCCCCCGCCGCACATGCCACAGGCGTGACGGCCCGCACAGCGGCGGCGATGGACACGGAGGCAGCATGTGGCCGGGCATTATAATGGCGCGCCGCACCGACGCGGCGCCTGCTGACGCCGCAACTTCCGCCAACTGCATGACTCACGTCGACTCGCGTCTCGCTTTGCTCCAGGAATGGCTCGTCAATGAAGCCCGGGTACGTGCCGAGCGCATCGAACCCGCCTCCAGCGATGCGAGCTTTCGCCGCTACTTTCGCGTGTTCGCCGCCGGCCGCACGCTCATCATCATGGACGCGCCGCCGGAGCAGGAGGACGTGCGAGCCTATCTGAAGGTGAGCGCGCTGCTCGAGGAGCTCGGCGCGCACGTGCCGCGCGTGCATCAGGCCGATGAGGCACGCGGCCTGGTGCTGCTCGAGGACCTCGGCGCCACACACTATCTATCGGAGCTCGCGGCGGGCGCCGATCCCGAGCCACTGTATCGAGATGCGCTCGAGGTGCTCGCCCGCATTCAGGCGCGCGGCGCGCGGGCTGCGCAGGAGCTGCCGCCGTACGATCGGGATGCGCTGCTGCGCGAGCTCACGCTCATGCCGGAGTGGTTCTGCGCACGCCATCTCGCGCTCGAGCTGAGCGCCGAGGAGCGCGAGCTGCTCGCCTCGAGCTTCGAGTTCCTGATCCGCGAGGGGCTCGCGCAGCCGCAGGTGTTCGTGCATCGCGACTACCATTCGCGCAACCTGATGGTCGTAGCGGAGCGCAATCCCGGCGTGCTCGATTTCCAGGACGCGCTGCGTGGACCGCTCGGCTACGACCTCGTCTCGCTGCTCAAGGATTGTTACATTTCCTGGCCGCGCGAGCGGGTCGTGCGCTGGGTCGGCGCCCATCGCGAGCGCCTGGTGGCGCACGGCTTCAAACAGTGCGGCAGCGAGCGCGAGCTGCTGCGCGGCTTCGACCTGATCGGCGTGCAGCGTCACCTGAAGGTGCTCGGCATCTTCGCACGGCTGTGGTACCGCGACGGCAAGCCCGGCTATCTGCAGGACCTCGCGCTGACCTTGCGCTACGTGCTCGCGACCTGCCTCGAGTATCCCGAGCTGCACGAGCTCGGCCGCTTTCTCGAGCGTCGCGCGGCAGCGGAGCTGGTGCGCGCGAATGCGCGCGTCGACGCGCAGCTCGCCCGCGGCGTCCGACCCGTGAGCCAGGTCGGCAGGTGAAGGCGATGGTGCTCGCGGCCGGGCGCGGCGAGCGCATGCGACCGCTGACCGATACGACCCCGAAGGTGCTGCTGCCGGCCGGCGGCAAGCCGCTGATCGTGTATCACCTCGAAGCACTCGCACGAGCCGGCGTGCACGAGGTCATCATCAATCTGTCGTGGCTCGGCGAGCAGATCCGCACGCTGCTCGGCGCCGGCGAGCGTTATGGCCTCTGCATCACCTACAGCGAGGAAGGTCCGCTCGCGCTCGAGACAGGAGGCGGCATCTATCAGGCGCTGCCGCTGCTCGGGTCGCAGCCGTTCCTGGTCGTCAACGCGGACAACTGGACGGACTTTGATTTCGGCTCGCTCACGCGGGCGACGCTCGACCCCGCCGCCGATGCGGAGATCGTGCTGGTGCCGAACCCAGCGCACCATCCGCACGGGGACTTCGGCCTCGAGGGCGATCGGGTCGTGTGCAGCGGGACGCGGCGTTTGACCTACGCCGGCATCGGCATCTATGGACCGGCGTTCTTTGCCGGCTGTGCGCCGGGGCGCTTCCCGCTGCTACCCCTGTTGCAGCGGGCGATCGCGGCCGGGCGGCTGCGCGGCCGGCGGCATCCGGGAGCCTGGTTCGACATCGGCTCTGCCGAGAGGTTGGCGGCGCTCGAGGCGCGCTTGCGCGCGCAGGCCCTGCGGTAGAATGGCGTCGTGAGCGAGAGCAAGGACAAAGTGCCGGAGCAGCGCGTGCGCAGCGGCGAGAAGTACCTCACTGCACAGGGATTTCATGCCATCCGCGACGGCATCAAGGCCCGCGCGGGGGCAGGCGAGCCCGCCCTGCGCAAGCCCGCATGGCTCAAGGCCCGGGCGCCGAGCGGCGCGGCGTTCAGCGCCGTGAGCGCCATCGTGCGCGAGCACCGGCTCGCCACGGTGTGCGAGGAGGCCAAGTGTCCCAACATCGGTGAGTGCTGGAACGCCGGCACCGCGACGCTGATGCTCATGGGCGCGGTGTGCACGCGAGCGTGCCGCTTCTGCGCGGTGGACACGGGCAATCCGCACGGCTGGCTCGATGCGGACGAGCCGGGCAACGCCGCACGCACCGTCGAGCTCATGAAGCTCAGGTACGTCGTGCTCACCTCGGTCGATCGCGACGATCTGCCGGATGGTGGCGCCGCGCACTATGCAGCGTGCGTGCGGGCGATCAAAGAGCGCAATCCGCACACGGCCATCGAAGCGTTGACGCCGGACTTTCAGGGCGTGCTCGCGGACGTGCGCACCGTCGTGGACTCGGGCCTCGAGGTGTTCGCGCAGAACATCGAGACCGTACGCCGTCTGACGCATCCTGTGCGCGATCCGCGCGCCGGCTACGAGCAGACCCTGCGCGTCCTGCAGCACGCGAAGCAGCACGCACCGCGCGTGCTCACCAAGACGAGTCTCATGCTCGGCCTCGGCGAGACGGATGCGGAGATCGCGCAAGTTATGGACGATCTGCGCGCGATCAAGGTCGATATCCTGACGCTCGGCCAGTATCTGCGGCCGACGCTGCATCATCTGCCCGTGCAGCGCTACGTCGCCCCCGACGAGTTCGATCGCTATCGCGAGTGGGCGCTGCAGCGCGGCTTCCTCGAGTGCGTCTCGGGTCCGCTCGTGCGCTCGAGCTACCGGGCGGAGCAGGCGCTCGAGCGCAACAATGCCGGGCTCGACAATCGCGCGCTCGCCGCCGCCCGCTGAGCGGCCCGGCGCACCGGCACTGCTCGCACGCCATCTGGGGCGCGTCGAGTACGAGCCCACCTGGCGCGCCATGCAGCGCTTCACGGACGAGCGCGATGCCCGAACTCCCGATGAGATCTGGTTCCTCGAGCATCCGCCCGTCTTCACGCTCGGCATGAACGCGCGGCGCGAGCACCTGCTCGCCCCGGGCGACATCCCCGTGGTTCAGATCGATCGGGGCGGGCAGGTGACCTATCACGGACCGGGTCAGCTCGTGGTGTACACTTTGATCGATCTGCGCCGCCGCGGGCTCAGCCTGCGCGATCTGGTCACGGCGCTCGAGCGCTCCGTGACCGAGTACGCCGCCGAGCTCGGCATCCGCGCACGCGCGGAGCGCACGGCGCCGGGCGTGTACGTCGCAGAGCGCAAGCTTGCGAGCATCGGCTTGCGAATCCGTCGCGGCGCGAGCTATCACGGAGTGGCGCTCAACGTCGACATGGATCTCGAGCCCTTCCGGCGCATCAACCCCTGTGGCTATGCCGGTCTCGAGATGACGCAGCTCGCAAGCCTCGGGGCAACCGCGGATGTCTCATCCGCGGCGCAGGGGCTCGCGCCGCACCTGTGGCGCGCGCTGGGCGTCAGTATCCGGTCTTGATGCGCGTCCAGGCCCGCGAGCGCAAGCGCCGTGTCGTCATGCTCGGAGGCAGCGAAAAATACATGCGGGCCTCGACTTCGGGCGGCGGATAGATCGCCGGGTCGGCGAGCAGGGACGGCTCGACATACGGGTTGGCGTCGCGGTTGTTGTTCCCGTAGTGAATGGCGTTGGTCACCGCGGCGATCACGCGTGGCTCGAGCATGTAGTCCATAAAACGGTGCGCCGCGAGAAGATGCGGTGCGCCGACCGGGATCAGCAGGGCGTCATAGTCGAAGCTCGCGCCTTCGCGCGGAATTGCGAAGGCCAGATGCACGTTGCTGTGCATCGCACGGGTTTGCGCCACCGCCAAACTGTAGTCGCTCGACCAGGACATGGCGATGCACAACTCGCCGTTCGCGAGCTCTTCGGTGTAGTTGCTCGATTCGAATGCCCGCACGTACGGGCGCACGGCCAGCAACAGCTGCACCGCCGCCTCGTAGTCCTGCGGCCGCGCGGAGTTCGGATCCCGGTGCAGGTAGTTCAAGGCGAGCTGCAGGACTGCAATCGGTGAGTCGAGATAGGACACGCCACAATCGGCGAAGCGCTGCGCGATCTGCGGCTTGAAGAGCAGATCGAGGCTATCGACGGGCGCATCGGGCAGCCGCGCGCGCACCATATCCACGTTGTAAGCGAAGCCGTTGATCGCGTGCAGGTAGGGGACCGCGTAACGATTGCCCGGGTCAAACTGGCCGATCACCGCGAGCGCGTGCGGATCGAGGTGGCGCCAGTTGGGCAGACGCTTGCGGTCGATCGGCGTGAACGCGCCGGCTTTGATGCCGGACGGAATGATGTCACAGGAGGCATCGACCACGTCGTACCCCGAGTCACCGGCGAGCAGCTTGGCCTCGAGCATTTCCTCGGAGTCGAACGTGTCGTAGACCACGCGAATGCCGGTGCGTGCCTCGAAGCCCGGAATCGTGCTTGGAGCGAAATAGCCCGCCCAGTTGTAGACATAGACCACGCCCGCGGTGGCTGCGGGGGCGAGCGCGCCGCCTGCGGTGTCGTGCGAGTCACACGCGCTCAGCAGGGTAAGGCTGAACAGCGCGAGGCTAAGGAGGACGGTTCTCAATCGACGGGCAGAATGCTGTCGTGACGCGGCTCGTGGCGCTTCGCGCGGGCGCGCAGCTGCTGGCGCTGGCGAATGCGGGCGGCATCCATCAACATGCGTCCCGCCCAGCGGTACACGTTACTCTGCTTCACCGTGCGGCGCATCAGCCGCATGCGCTCGCGGCGCTCCTCGCGCGGCATCGCGAGCGCGCGCTCGAGCGCCGCGGCGGTCTCCGCGATGTCGAAAGGATTGATGAGCAGCGCCTCGACGAGCTCGCGCGAGGCGCCCGCGAAGGTGCTGAGAATGAGCACGCCGTCCTCATCGTCGCGTGCGGCCACGAATTCCTTCGCGACCAGGTTCATGCCGTCGTGCAGGCTGTTCACGAGGCAGAAATCGGCGGCGCGATACAGCTCGAAGACACGCGCGGGCGGCTGGTGCTCGTCGATGAGGAGGATGGGACGCCAGCGCTCCGCGCCCGCGCGCCCACGCTCGGCAGGTGCGCCCACCGACTCGCCGGCAAACTTTTGATTGATGCGCTCGGCCTCGGCGAAGGTCGCCTGCTGCAGGCTCTGATAGGCCGGCAGCTTGGCGCGCGAGGGCGCGGCGACCTGCAGCAAGCTCACGCGGCCGCGGTACTGCGGCTGCCGATCGAGCAGCGTTTCGAGGGCGAGGAACCGCTCGAGAATTCCCTTGGTGAAATCCCAGCGCTCGACGCCGAGCACGAGACGCACGTCGGCGGCGATGCCGTAGCGCTCGCGCACCGCGGCACGCGAGATCTGCACGTCCGGCAGGCGCGCGAGCCAGCGGGGCGGCCACTCGATCGAGATCGGATAGGGAGCGACGTGACACACGTGGCCCTGCAGCGTGACGGTCATCTGCTCGCGGTCGATGCGACACTCGATGTAACGGTCGGCGGTGTCCAGGAAGTTCTGACAGTGATAGCGGGTGTGGAAGCCCAGGATGTCCGCACTCAGCATGTGCAGCAGCATCTCGCGCTTCCACGGGCAGACGCCGAACGTCTCGGCGCTCGGCCAGGGAATGTGCCAGAAGAGCGCGATGGTCGCGCCCGGAGTCTGCTCGCGCAGCAGGCGCGGCAGCACGGCGAAGTGATAGTCCTGGATCAGCACCACCGGGCGCGCCGTGCGCAGCTCGCGCCGCACCGCCGCGGCGAACTTGCGGTTTACCGCGCAGTAAGTCATCCAGTCACTCTCACGAAAGGCCGGTCGCACGTAGGCGAGGTGACACAGCGGCCACAGGCCCTCGTTGGCGAAACCGTAGTAGTAGCCGGCCTCCTCCTCGGCAGTGAGCCACACGCGGCGCAACGTGTAGGCGTCGTGGTCGGCGCCGATGCGCACATGATCGAGACGATCGACCACGTCGCGATCGGCCGAGCCGCTGCCGTGTGCGACCCAAACTCCAGCACAGGCGCGCATCACCGGCTCGAGCGCCGTGACCAGCCCGCTCGCGGGCAGCTGCGTTTCGATCGAGCCGTCGGGCATGCGAATGTGCGCGCACGGCTCGCGATTGGAGACGACCAGCATCTGCGGGGAGTGCAGGTAATCGTGCACCAGATGCTGTAGCGCCTGGGGGGTCCAGTTCTCCTGAAAATCGATCTCCAGGCGCTGGCTCGCTTCCATCTGGCTGAGCACCTGGCGCACCTGCGACAGGATGGGATCCGAGAGGCGCGGCGTGCCGCCGTCGTCCAGGAATTTCCGCTCACGGATGTCGCGCACCAGGATGGCGACCCAGCGCTGCAGCAGCATCCAGGCGCCACCCAGGGCGAGCGTCGCGAGCGCGAACGCCGAGATGATGGCGGCGCCGAGCAGGTAGCGCCGCGCGATCGTCTGTCGGTGCGCGACGAAGCTCAGATCGTTCACGAGCAGCACGCGATAGCGCCGCTGATCGGTGGTGATGAGGTTGAACATGGAGATCTGCGCGGGACCGGAGGCGACATGCACGTCGGCGTCAGCCGCGCCCGTCACGCTCTGCGCGCAGCCGATGTTGTAGGGCGTGTGGTCGGTGCGCGCCAGGGTCGTGCCGTCGGGGCGGCACACGAGGATCGCCGTAAGGTGCGCATCGTGAGCGGTACGCGCCAGGTAGGCGCGCAGGCGCTCGGCGTCGCCGTGCTCGATCAGGCTCGTGAGCGGGTCCTCCATGGAGCTCATCACGAGCCGCGCGCTCTGGCTCACGTCGGCGCGGAACCAGCGCGAGAGCAGCGCCTCCGCGCGCGGCAGTCCCACGAACGCGACGACGCTCGCGGCGAGCACGATGGGCAACAGGAGCCGCACGAAAATGGTGCGCAGCATCGAGAGGTCCCTTCTCAGTGCACGGGCTCGCAGCATAGCGGTTTGCAGGCGCATGCGTCTCGTCACCGTCCTGTTACCGCCGCGCGACTGACGGCGTAACTGTCGCTCAATAGCATGTTTCTCACGTTTGAGACCGCCGCGGCCTTCGCTCAGGCGACCAATAGTTGCGACATAAGGAAAACACCAACATGCCCGCTCGCGAGCGCTTCGTGGTCGTCTGCGCGCTGCTGTCGCTGGTCAGCGCCTTTGCGGCGGATGTCGCCCGTGCGCAAGCCACGCCCGCAGCGCAGCCTGACGTGAGCGCGCTTCTCAAGCGCATCGATGAGCAGGAGCAGCGTATCCGGCAGCTCGAAGACAAGCTCGAGAACCTCACGCAGCAGGCGAGCGGCAATGCTCACGCTCAGGTGAGCAGCAATTCTCAGGCCCGGACGCAGGCGCAGGCTGCACCGGCCGCGGCAGCCGCGGCGGCGAGCCAGCCGGGGGGCTCCCCGGCCCCGTTGACGGCCGAAAGCGCGCTCTCGCCGAGCGCGGCCGTGGGTAATCTCAGCCCGCAGGGCATTTATCTGCAGTCCGCCGACGGGGCGAACGTCATTCGCTTTCGCGGCAATCTCGCCGTCGATGGCCGCTGGTATACCGACAGCGTCACCCCCGAGAGCGCGGACACCTGGCTGCTGCGCAAGGCGCGACCCTATTTCGAGGGCACGCTCGACAATATCTACGACTTTCGCTTCATGCCCGATTTCGCCAATGGCAAGTCGATCCTCGTCGAGGCCTACGCGGCCGCGCGCCTCGCGCCGTGGTTCGTGCTGCAGGCCGGCAAGTTCAAAGCTCCGGTGGGCCTCGAGCGGCTGCAGCCCGACCAGTACGACCGCTTCATCGAGCTCGGCTTGCCGAGCTCGATCGTGCCTAACCGCAATTTGGGCTTGCAGGTCGCAGGCGACGTCGGCGCGGGTCTCATCGGCTATGCGCTCGGAGCCTTCGACGGTGCGACCGACGGTCAGAGCACCGACTCAAATCCTACGCCCGATGCCTCACCCACTGGCCGTCCTGACTATGAGGCGCGCCTGTTCGCGCAGCCTTTCGCCCGTTTCGCCAACCCCTATCTGCGCGGCTTCGGCATCGGCATTGCCGGCACCTATGCAAACTTCGTCGGCACGGTCTCGAATCCGCTCGTGCCGAGCTACAAGACCCCGGGACAGCTCGCGATGTTCTCGTACCGCACGGGCACCACGGCAACCTATGCCAACGGACAGCAGGTGCGCTGGTCGCCGCAGCTCTACTACTACGCGGGCAGCTTCGGCCTGATCGCCGAGTATGCCGAGTCCTCGCAGGAGGTGGCGCGCCGGACCCGCTCCAGCCTGCTGCGCACCGGGACCATGAACAATTCCGCGTGGCAAGTGTCGATGGGATATTTTCTGACCGGCGAAGTGGCCGCGTACAATGCGTTCTCGCCGTATAGCACCTTCAAGCCGGGTACCCCCGGCTGGGGCGCGTGGGAGATCGTCGCGCGCTATCACGAGCTCACGGTCGATGAGGCCGCCTTCCTCGAGGGAGCCGACTCGTTCGCGGATCCGACCACCTCCGCGCGCGCGGCGCGCGCGCTGGGCGCCGGCATAAACTGGTATCTCAATCGCAACTTAAGATGGATGCTCGATTTTGAACACACACGCTTCGAGCTCGGCGCGAAGAACGGCAGCAGGGCCCCGGAAGATGCGCTCTTCACCCAGTTGCAGCTCACCTTCTGAGGCGATGCGCCGCGCCGCGACGGCCGCCATCGCGGCGCTCGGCACGCTGCTGCTCGTGCTGGGCGCCTCCCGCGCGTGGGCCGCCGCCTCGCTGACGCTGCTCAATGTCTCCTACGATCCCACGCGCGAGCTCTACAACGACTACAACGCGGCGTTCGCCCACTACTGGCGCGCGCAAACGGGGCAGGTCGTCACCATCAAACAGTCGCACGGCGGCTCGGGGACGCAGGCGCAATCGGTCATCAACGGTCTGCAGGCGGATGTCGTGACCTTGGCGCTCGCGGGGGACGTGGACGCGCTCGCGAGCCGGGGCAAGCTGTTGCCGCTCAACTGGCAGAGCCGGCTGCCCGACAACAGCGCGCCCTATACCTCCACGATCGTGTTTCTCGTGCGCAAGGGCAATCCGAAGGGCATTCGCGACTGGAGCGATCTGGTGCGGCCGGGCGTCTCGGTGATCACGCCCAACCCGAAGACCTCGGGCGGTGCCCGCTGGAACTACCTGGCGGCCTGGGTGTGGGCGTTGCGGCAGCCGGGCGGGAACGAGGCGCGCGCCAAGGCGTTTCTGCGCCAGCTCTACTCACACGTGCCGGTTCTCGATACCGGCGCGCGCGGCTCGACGACCACCTTTGTCCACGGCATCGGCGATGTGCTCATCGCGTGGGAGAACGAAGCCTTTCTCGCCGTGCAGCAGATCGGGGCCGACAAGCTGCAGATCGTGGTGCCGACGGTGAGCATCCTCGCGGAGCCGACGGTCGCCGTCGTCGACAAGGTGGTGCTGAAGCGTGGGACCCGCGAGCTCGCCCAGGCTTATCTGCAGTACCTCTACAGCAAGGAAGGTCAGGAGATCATCGCGCGGCACTTCTACCGGCCGCGCGATGCGGACATCGCGGCGCGCTATGCGAAGCAGTTTCCGCGCCTCACGCTCGTCAGCATCTCCGAGCTCGGCGGCTGGAGCCGGGTGCAGAAGGAGCATTTCGCCGAAGGCGCTATCTTCGATCAGATCACGGTGCATTGAGGGCGTGGCAGCTCACTCGATCGCGAGCTTGTAGCCCGCGCCCGCAGCTGTCTGCAGCAGCTGCGGCAGCGCCGGATCGATCTCGATCTTCTGGCGCAAGCGATGCACGAGCTGCTTCAAGAGCTGCCGGTCGCCCGAGTTTCGATGGCCCCAGATGTGCACGAGCAGCCGGTCCGAGCTCACCGTGCGGCCGGCGTTGGCGAGCAGCATCTGCAGCAGCCGCAGCTCCAGTTTCGTCAGGCGCACCGGCGCCGTCGCGCCGATCTGCACGGTGTGCTCCTCGAGATTCAGCGCGACGCGTCCCACGGCGAGCGGCGTGGCGGAGCTCTCCATGCCGGCGCGCCGCAGCAGCGCCTTGATACGCGCGAGCAGCGTCCGCGGTGAGAACGGCTTGGTCAGATAGTCATCGGCGCCGAGCTCGAGCGCTCTCACCAGATCCTCCTCCTCACTGCGCACCGTGAGCATCATGACGGGCGTGTTCGAGCGTGCGCGGATCGCTTCGCACACCTGAAAGCCGCTCGCCCCGGGCATGTTGATGTCGAGCACGACCAGATCCGGTCCCTCCGCATCGAACATGCGCACCGCCGTCGGGCCGTCGCCGGCCTTCACGACCAGAAAACCGGCCTTGCTCAACGCGAAGCCGATGAGCTCGAGCAGGTCGCGGTCGTCATCGGCAATGAGCACTTTCATGCAATCTCCGGCGGGCGCGGGGTGCGAGCTCAGTCGGTGGTCATTTGCAAGGGCATCTCGGCCGGCAGCGTGATGCTGAAGCGCGTGCGCTGCTCGGGCGTGCGCGTCACGGCGATGGTGCCCTCGTGGCGCTCGATGATGGACTTGACGATCCACAATCCGAGCCCGAGGCCGCCCGGCTCGGGCTCGGCGTCGGCGCCGCGCCGGAAGCGCTCGAAAATCGAACTGCCGTCGCTTTCGAGAACCCCCGGTCCCTCATCCTCCACCCACAGCGTCACGTAGCCCGCGCTCGCCGCCGCACCGATGCGCAGCACGCTGCCTTCGGGTGCGAACTTGTTGGCGTTGGCGAGCAGATTGACCAGCACCTGCGTGAGGCGCGTGCGATCGCCGGTGATCAGCGGCAGCTCCGGCGCGAGGCTCACCTCGAGACTCTGACGCCTCACGACGAGCAGCGACTCGGTGAGCGCGCGCGCTTCCTCGATCACCTCGGCAAGCTCGATGCTCTGGCGGCGGATGCTCAGCTGACCGGATTCGATGCGCACGCTCTCGAGCAGATTGTCGATGAGCTGCGTCAGGCGCAGCGTGCCGCGCTCGAGCGAGAGCACCAGCTCGCGGCTGTGCTCGGGGGCCATGCTCGTGAGTCCTTCGCGCAGCAGCTCGATCGAGGCGAGCTGCGCGGCGAGCGGCGTGCGGAACTCGTGCGAGATGTTTGCGAGCACCGTATCGCGCGCACGCCGCACCGCCTCGAGCTCGGTCTCATCGCGGATCACCTGCACCTGCAGGCCATCGACGAGCTCGGAGCTCGTGATGATGGTGGTGCGCGTGCCGTGCCCCCCCGCCTGCAGATGCTCGACCGAGCGCGCCGTGCCGTTGCTCCTCGCGAGCAAAATCGGACAGTTGCTCTCGCACGGGCGCACGCCCCCGGCAGGGCGGGGCTGCAGCACATCGCCACAGAAGCGTCCGACCGCCTGTGGCCCCTCGATGCCGAGCAGACGCGCGGCCTGCGGATTCAGATAGCGGATGGTGCGGTTCTTGTCGACGGCGTAGACGCCCTCGACGATCCCGGCGAGCACCGCCCGGGCCTCCGCCTCGCTCCGGCGCAAGGTGCCCGTGAGCTCGACGAGATTGCGCCGCATGTCCTCCATGGTGCGCGCGAGCGCGCCGACCTCGGCGGCGCCGCCGCCCGGGATGGAAGTTGAGAAATCGCCGTGACCGAGCCGCACCGCTGCCTGCGTGAGCGCCTGCAGAGGCCCGGTCACATAGCGCCCGAAGACCACTCCCGCCAGCACGGCGAGGGCGGCGAGGATCACCGCCATCGTGAGCACGTGGTGAATGAGCCGATTGGCCGCGCTGTCGATCTCGGCCGCGGGCAGCCGCGCCTCGATGAGCGCAATGGCCTCGCCCGTCGAGGCGAACACCGGAAAGCTCGCCGCGTAGAGCTTGAGGGCATCGATGCGCTGCACGGCCGAGCTGCCATCCGCGAGGCCGGCGGTGTGCAGTGCCGTGAGCGCGTCCACCGGTGCCCGGGTGAAGGTGCGATAGTTGACGAGGCGCACCTGCAAGCCCACCTGACGGCTCAAGGTGGCGGCGAGCTTGTCATCGAGCAGCCGCACGATGATGACCTTGGCGGTCGGCCGGCCGCTGATGGGAGCCGCCGCGCCGAGGAGCGGCGCGGGTCCGCTCTGCGGAACGGCGAGAAAGCTCGCGCCCTGCTCGACGCTCGCGGCCGCGATCTCGCTCCAGGGCAACATGGCGCCCGCCTGGGCGACGAGCGTGCCGGCATCGAACACGGCGCAGGCATCGATGGTCGCGCTCTCGCAGGAGCGGCGCAGCAGCGGCACCAGCGCTTCGGGTCGGTTCTCGACCAGCAATCTCTGCAACGTGGGCCGGTCTGCAACCACCCGCACCTCGGTGACCGCGTCCTCGCTCATGCGACGCAGATCCTCCCGCGCCATCGCGCCGGCGAGCTGCACGCGCACCTTGCCCTGCTCGTCGGCCAGGTCGTGGAGGCGGCCGATCGCGTAGTAGGAGATGCCACCGGCCACGAGCAGCACCACCGCGACCTGGGAGAGCGCGAGCCACCAGCCGAGGCTCGTCTGCGACGGATCGATGCGCAGCCGCTCGGCGAGTCGCTGCAGACTCTCGCGCTCGGGCAACAGCATTCTGGCGCGCTCCAGCATCGCTCAGCGCCGCTTGTAGCCGGTCCGCTCGACCAGCGTCTTGATGATGAGCGTCAGCACGGCGAGCAGGGTGAGGAGCGAGGCCACCGCGAATGCGCCGACGAAGTTGAACTCGTTGTAGAGGATCTCGATCTGCAGCGGCATCGTATTGGTCAGCCCGCGAATGTGTCCTGAGACCACGGAGACGGCGCCGAACTCTCCCATGGCGCGCGCATTGCACAGAATGATGCCGTAGAGCAGTCCCCAGCGCACTTTGGGCAGCGTCACGCGAAAGAAAGTCATCCACGCGCCGGCGCCCATGGTGATGGCGGCCTCCTCCTCGTCGTTGCCGAGCTGCTGCATGAGCGGGATGACCTCGCGCGCGACATAGGGGAAGGTCACGAACATGGTCGCGAGGATGATGCCGGGCAGGGCGAAGATGATGCTGATGTCGTGGTCCTGCAGCCACTCGCCGAACCAGCCCTGCGCACCGAAGAGCAGCACGAAGAGCATGCCCGAGATGACCGGCGAGACCGCGAGCGGCAGATCGATGAGGGTGATGAAGAAGCTCTTTCCCTTGAATTCGAACTTCGCGATGCACCAGGCGGCTGCCAGCCCGAACACGGTATTCAAGGGCACGACGACCGCGGCCGTGGTGAGGGTCAGGCCGATCGCGGCGCGCGTATCCTCATCGCCGAAGGTCTTCAGATAGGTGCCGATACCCCGCCCGAAGGCGACCACGAACACGGTCGCGAGCGGTGCGAGGAGCAGCGCCGCTAGGAAGGCGAGCGACACGCCGATCAGGCTCCAGCGCACCAGCACGTGCAGCCAGGTGTCGCGGCCGGGACGGTGCGCGAGCTCGTCGGGAATCGCGCCAGGAATTGCGCTCGCGGCCATCAATGCGCGGTGGCGACCAGGTGTCGCCGTCCCCAGCCGTGCAGCACGTTGATGGTGAGCAGCACGGCGAAGGAGATCACGAGCATCACGAAGCCGAGCGCCGCCGCGCCCTGATAGTCGAACTCCTGCAGGTGGATGACGATGAGAAGCGGGGTGATCTCGGTCTTCATCGGCAGGTTGCCGGCGATGAAGATCACCGAGCCGTACTCGCCCACGGCACGCGCAAAGGCGAGCGTGAAGCCGGTGAGCATCGCCGGCAGCACCGTGGGCAGGATGATGCGCCGGAACACGTAGATGCGCCCGGCGCCGAGTGTCTCGGCAGCGTCCTCGAGCTCGCGCTGCACCTCCGAGATCGCCGGCTGCAAGGTGCGCACCATGAAAGGCATGCCGATGAGCGTGAGCGCGATGGTGACGCCGATCCAGGTGTAGGCCACCTGGATGCCGAAGAGCGAGAGGTAGTGACCGAGGAGCCCGTTCTGCGCGAACACGCTCGCGAGCGCAATGCCCGACACGGCGGTCGGCAGCGCGAAGGGCATGTCGATCAAGGCGTCGATCACCTTGCGGCCCGGGAACTCGTAGCGCACGAGTGTCCAGGCGATGATGAAGCCGAACACCAGATTGATGCTCGCGGCGAGGAGCGATGCGCCGAAGGAGAGCCGGTACGAGCCCAGAGCGCGCGGGCTCAGCACCACGCGCACGAACTCGCTCCACTGCATCGAGGCCGCCATCAGCACGAGGGCGGCGAGCGGGATCAGCACGATCGCGCTCAGGAAGAAGGTCGTGAAGCCGAATGTGAGCCCGAAGCCGGGGAGCACGCTCGGCTGGCGAAAACTCGTTTGTGGCATGCGCGAGAGCCCCGGTGTCTACCGCTTACGGCCGCCGCGACGCCGCGCCGGCCGGCTGATACACAATGAGCAGCGCGCGCCCGGGCACCGCGAAGAGCGGCGCGAAGCGCGTGAGCTCGTCGATAGCGGAGATGCCGAGAATCAGCAGCTGATCGGGCGACTCGCCAAGGCGCCGCGCGAGCTCTGCGGCCACATCACCGAAGCGCAGCTCGGTGCGCATCTCGAGGCCGTGCATCGCCTGCGCCTCGGAGCGCGCATCGAGCAGTGCGCGCACACCGAGCGGGCGCTGCGCATCCGCGCCGCCATCATCCGGCAGGATGCCGATGTAAACCGCCTCGGCCGAGAGATGCCGCAGCAGGCTTGCCGATACGGCGAGGGTTGCGCGCCGTGCCGTCTCGTCGACCCAGTGAATGAGCACGCGGCGCGGCGCCGGGATCTCTTGCGGCAGGAGGAACACTTCCTCCGCGCCTCGGCGCATGAGCCAGGCGGCGCATTGCGCCGCACCGCCACGCGCGGCGGCGCTGCTGGCCGAGATGACGGCCGCGCCGGTGAAGGCACCGTCGCTGCCCTCGCCGTCGGGGCTGCCGAGCGCGGGCTCGACCCGCGTGGCGACGCGTGTCTTCATGCGTGCGGCGAGCTCGCTGAGGAACGGCTGGCGCCCGAGCGCCTGGGCCCCGGCGGCATCGGCCGCGCAGGCCGTGAAGCTCGACAGGGGCGTCGGCAGCACGTGCAGGCGGCGCACGCCGATCGCCACCTCCTGGCCACGGGCGAGCGGGAACACGCGCTGCTCGTGCTGCGTGCGGGTGACCTCGAGAAAGGCACTATCGGCCCCGTCGTCCGCGCGCATCACGTGCGCATCGGTGCTGCCGTTGCCGAGGCGCACGCGCATGCGCTCGAGCGCACCGCTGAAAAGAATTTCCTCGACCGAGCCGTGCGCCATGTACAGCGAACGCAGGCCATCGCGGCTCGCGGCGAGCTCGATCTCCTCGGGACGCAGCACCGCGACCACCTCGTGCTCGCGCGTGCTGTGCGCGCCATCGCCTCCGCGCGTGAGCACCGGGTCGGATCCAAAGGAGATGCCGTGCGCCGTCTGCCGTGCGAGCAGCAGATTCGCGGCGCCGAGGAAGGTCGCGACGAAGCGCGTCGCGGGGCGTGCATACAGATCATCCGGGCGGCCCATCTCGAGCAGCCGGCCGTAGTTCATGACTCCGATGCGGTCGGCGAGCGCGAACGCCTCCTCCTGATCGTGCGTGACGAGCACGGTCGTGATACCGAGCTCGCGCTGCACCTGGCGGATCGTGCGCCGCAGCTCCTCGCGGATCTTGGCATCGAGCGCGCCGAAGGGCTCATCGAGCAGCAACACCTCGGGCTTGTGCGCGAGTGCCCGCGCGACGGCGACGCGCTGCTGCTGGCCTCCGGAGAGCTGCGCGGGCAGCCGGTCGTCCATGCCATCGAGCGCCACGAGCCTGAGCAGCTCCTTGCGGCGCGCGCGCCGCGCGCCCGCGCGCATGCGCCGCACGCGCAACGCGAACTCGATATTGTCCGCGACGGACATGTGGCGGAAGAGCGCGTAGTTCTGGAAGACGAGACCGACGCCCCGGCGTCTCGCGGCCAGATGCGTCACGTCACGCCCGTGCAGCGCGATGCGGCCGTGATCGACGCCCGTCAGGCCGGCAACCGCGCGCAGCAGCGTGCTCTTGCCGCTGCCGCTCGGGCCGAGCAGCACAAAGAACTCTCCGTCGCCGATGTCGAGCGAGACATCGTTGACCACCGGGAATCCCTGGTAGCGCTTGGTGACCTGATCCAGCGTAATCGACATGGGAGTTCGGGCCGCCCTCCAAATGCGATCAATGCTAAACGTCGGCAGGGCGGACGGCGACCTAATCCCCGGTTATAAGCAAGTCACCGGCGTGATCGGCGCCTCGGAGCGTACGTAACCGGTTACAAAGCGGTTATAGGAACGGCGATGGAGCGCTCACTGGGCGAGTGCGGCCAGTGATGTCAAATGAGAATCAGCACCGAGGAACAGGAAGAGAGCTCTTTCGCGAGCGCGGTGACCTGCTCCGCGCTCACGGCACGGATCGTGTAGGACAGGGAGAGAAAGTTGCCGTTGGCGCTGCGCCGCTCGCTCGTGCGGCTCGGATCAAAGTCCGGTACGTGCCGCGCGACGATGGCGTCCACCTCGGGGCGCAGTGCGTCGGAGGCGCGGCCGACGACTTTGATGGGATAGTCCGTCGGGAATTGCAGCAGGCGTCGTTCGTTCACCAAGGTTGCCCGGCGAGCTGCTGCTTGTAGCGCTGGAATTCATTATAAAGACGCCGCCAGGCCTCACCAGGCGCACCGCTCCCGACCGGTTGTCCATCGAGCATCGTCACGGGCACGAGCTCGCGCGTGGCCGCCGAGAGCCAGATCTCGGCCGCGCCGCGCAGCTGTGCCTCGCTGATACGCACAGCGCGGTAGGACAGACCCGCGCGCTCGGCGAGCTCCTCGGCCACCGTGCGCGTGGTGCCCGGCAGCAGGAGATGCGAGACGGGGGGCGTGCGCAGCTCGCCGTCGATGAGGACGTGCACGGCCGAGGCCGAGGCTTCCGTGAGCTCGCCATCGCGCAGCAGAATCGTCTCGGCCGCCCCGGCATCGACCGCAAGCTGGCGCAAGAGAACGTTGGCGAGCAAAGCGACCGATTTGATATCGCAGCGCGCCCAGCGCGTGTCCGCCGCGCTGATGCAGGCGATGCCGCGCGTGAGGACCTCGGGCGGCGTGCGCGGCAGGGGCGCGCAGAATGCAAAGACGGTGCGCGGGACGAGTGGTAACGGGGCGTGGTTGCGACCGCGCTCCGCACCGCGTGTGACCTGACAGTAGACATACTGATCGCCGCCGCCGTTTCTCGCGATGAGCGTGGCGAAGATCTCGCGCCACGAGTCCCGTCCGAGCGGATCGTCCATGCGCAGCTCGCGCAGGCTGCGCTCGAGCCGCGCGCAGTGCGCATCGAAGCGAAACGGACGGCCGGCATATACCGGGACGAGCTCGTAAGCGCCGTCCGCATAGAGAAAGCCGCGATCGAGCGGGGAGATGCGCGCCTCCTCGAGAGGCAGATACGCGCCATTCAAATAGCAGACGGGTAGCGGCTCGGCCACGTCAGTCGAGCGCGAGGCGTGCGTTCAGGATGCCGATCTTGGCCAGGCGCGCCGCGAGCGCATCGTACTGCCCGACGCTTGCCACGGGTCCCACACGCACGCGATACAGTCGACGGTGCTCGGGTCGGGAAAGCAGAAACGCATCAGCGAACCCGGCACCGTGCAGCCGCTCGAGCAGGCGCTGCGCGTTGTGCTCCTCGCTGAAGGCACCCACCTGGACATAGAGTGTGGGCGGCGGCGAGAGCGTGGCGCGCGTGAGGGTATCGTTCGCCGGCTGGCCGGGCGTCAGCGCGCGCACTTCGACGAGCGTCGTGCCCTCGCGCAGCATGTCGAGCTTTGCGGCGGCGGTGTAGGACAGGTCGATGAGCCGGTTGGCCACGAAGGGTCCGCGATCGTTGATGCGCACCACGACGCTGCGCCCGTTGCGCAGGTTGGTCACACGTGCGTAGGCGGGCAGCGGTAGCGTCTTGTGCGCGGCCGTCATGCCATACATATCGTAGTGCTCACCCGTCGCAGTGTGCAGGCCGTCAAAGGTCGGCCCGTACCACGAGGCGACGCCGCGCTCGACATAGCCGTCGGCTGTCGCGCGTACGAAATAGCGATGGCCGAGCACGTCATAGAAGGGCGGATTGCCGAATTTGCTGCGCGGCTCGACGCGCGGCACGGCATCCGGGATCGCCATGAGGTCGCGTGGCGGCCCCGCAGGGGCGGCCGGGGGAGCCGCGGGCGCCACGGGCGTCGGTGGCGCGCTCGGCCGGCGTGCCGTGCTCGAGCAGGCGGCAAGGACGAGCAGCGTGGCTGCCAACGCGTACGAGCGAATTGCAGCGAGCTGCCAACGCATCAGGAGATCGGCACGGCGGCCTGCACCGCGTGCACCCGCTCGGCGATGCTATGGGCGAGATCGTTCACCGCCATGGCGTAGCGCGCGCTGTGGTTGTAGCGGGTGATCACGCGGTAGTTGTTGAAGCCCACGCGATAGGCGGGGCCCTCCTTCTCCTCGGCGGGGATCACGACCGCGGGAGTGGAGCCCGGCAGATTCTGCTCGATGCGCAGGCCTACGGCATTCAGCTCATCGAGCGTCGAGCTGAGATCGAAGCTGTTCGGCGGCAGCTGAAAGCTCGCGTTGGGATCGACCTCGGCGTCGGCCAGCACCGGCGCACCGGGCTGCCAGCCGTTTTTGCGCAGATAGTTCGCCATGCTCGCGAGCACGTCCGTCCAATCGTTCCATAGATCGCGCTTGTGATCGTGACTCGCATCCAGGGCATAGCGGCGGTAGGCGGAGGGCATGAACTGCAGCGCGCCCATGGCGCCGGAGTAGGAGCCCTTCACACGCAGCGGATTGAGATGCTCCTCGCGCGTCAGGAGCAGGAACTGCTCGAGCTCGCCGCGAAAGTACTCGCTGCGCGGCGGGTAGTCGAAGGCGAGCGTCGCGAGCGCATCGAGCACGCGGAAGCGGCCGGTGTTGTGCCCGTAGTAGGTCTCGCAGCCGAGGATCGCGACCAGGTACTCGGGCGGCACGCCCTGCAGGGCGGCGGTGTGCTCGAGCTCGGCGCGGTGCGTGAGCCAGAACTGCACGCCCTCGTTGATGCGGCGCTCGGTGACGAAGAGCTGGCGGTATTCCCACCACTCGAGCACGCGCTCGGCGGGGCGGTTCATGAGATCGAGGATCTCGGGCTGCGGCTCGGCCTTGCCGAGCAGGTGCAGCACCTGGCGGCGACTCAACGCGTCGCGCTTGGCGACCTCGCTCGCGAAGCGGCGGATCTCGGGGCGGGAGGTGTCGAAGCCGGTGGCTGCGGCGTACAGCGGGCGCGCGCCGCTTGCGAGCAGCACCAAACAGGCAGCCAGGGTTGAAAGGAGTCCTCGTGTCACTAGGAACCGATCAGCTTCCGGTGCGAGTAGAGCGACATCAGAATACCGAAGCCGGCGAGCAGGGTCACCATGGAGGTACCGCCATAGCTCACGAGCGGCAGCGGCACGCCCACCACGGGCAGCAGACCGCTCACCATGCCGGCGTTGATGAATACGTAGACGAAGAACGTGAGCGCGAGGCTGCCGGCGAGGAGCCGCGCGTAGGTGTCCTGCGTCTGAGTCGCAAGGTACAGCGCTCGTGCCACCACGAAGGCATACAGGAGCAACAGCAACAGCAGCCCGAGCATGCCGAACTCCTCGCCGATGACGGCGAAGATGAAGTCGGTGGAGCGCTCGGGAAGGAACTCGAGCTGCGCCTGGCTGCCGTTCATCCAGCCCTTGCCGAAGGTGCCTCCCGAGCCGATCGCGATCATCGACTGAATGCTGTGATAGCCGGCGCCGAGCGGGTCGCTCTCGGGATTCATGAAGGTGAGCACGCGCTTGCGCTGATAGTCGTGCAGGAAGTGCCAGCCGATCCAGCCGCCGAGCGCGCCGAGCGCGGCGAGCGCCGCCATGATCCGAATCTGCAAGCCGGCCATGATGATGACGAGCACACCGCCGACGACGATGAGCGCGCCGGTGCCGAGATCGGGCTGCAGCACCACGAGACCCGCGGGCAGCAGGATCACGATCGTGAGCAGCACCAGCGTGCGCACGCGTGGGGGCAGCGGGCGCTCGTGCAGATACCAGGCGCACATCATGGGCACGGCGAGCTTCATGATCTCGGAGGGCTGAAAGCGCAGGATCCCGAGATTGAGCCAGCGCTGCGCGCCTTTGCCGACATAGCCCATGGCGGCGACGATCAGCAGCAGCACGACGCCCAGGGCGTAGAGCCACGGGGAGCTGCGACGCAGGAAGCCGGGATTCACCTGCGCGAGCACCGCCATCGCGAGCGCGCCCATCCCGAGGTGCGCCACCTGACGCAGCACGGTGCCCAGGCTCTGTCCCGAGGCACTGTAGAGCACGATGAGTCCATAGGCCGCGACCAGCGAGAGTCCGATGAGCAGTGGCCCATCGAGCCGCAGCGCGAGCAGCATGCGGGCGCCCGCCGTGACGGTGCGGCGCGCGCGTGAGGCATCGGTGACCTGCTCGTACAGCATCACTCGCTCGAGTCCCGCGCAGGCATCTGGGCGGCAGCGGGTGCATTGGCCGCCGTCTTGGTATGCGCGGCAGGCTCGAGCGGCGTGGCGGGTGGGCGCGGTGCGCGGCTCGGCGCGTGGGTGTCCGAGCGCGCATCATCGGGCTTCAGCTTGCCGTCGGCATCGAGCAGATAAGTATCCATCACCTTGCGGGCGACCGGCGCCGCTGCCATCGAACCGAAGCCGCCGTTCTCGACCAGCACGGCGACCGCGATGCGCGGTGAGTCGGCGGGCGCGAAGGCGATGAACCACGAGTGATCGCGCAGCTGCTCGGCGACGGTCCTGGCGTTGTACTTCTCGTCTTGCGCCACGGAGTAGACCTGCGCAGTTCCGGTCTTGCCAGCGGTCGTGTAAGCGGCCTTCTGAAAGGCAACCCAGGCGGTGCCGCAATACTTCGCGCACTGGGTCGTGCCGATCATGGCGTCGATCACGAGCGTCCAGTCCGCATCGGGAATCCCCGCGATCGGCTTGCCTTCGACCGGGGCGAGCCAGCTCACGCGCCCATCCATGCCGCGTATACCTTTGACGAGTCGCGGCCGCACGTTGCCGCCGCGTTCGGCGAGAACGCCGGCGATGTGTGCGAGCTGCAGCGGTGTGACGAGCAGATAGCCCTGGCCGATGCCGAGATTAACGGTCTCACCGGGGAACCACACCTGATCCTCGGGTTTCTTGAACGCCTTGCGCTTCCACTCCGGGGAGGGCAAGAGGCCGGGCTTCTCGCCGCCGATGTCGATGCCGGTCGGCTGACCGTAACCGAAGGGCGCGAGGAAGCTCGCGATGCGGTCGATGCCGAGGGTGGCGGCGAGCTCGTAGAAGTACACGTCCGAGGAGCGCGAGATCGCCTCCGCCATCGTCAGCCAGCCCTTCGGCTCGTCCTTGTCCGCGCGCCAGACGTGGCGGCTGCCCGGCAGATGGAACACGCCGTTGCAGAACACGGGGTGATTGGGATCGATGACGTGGTCGGTCAAGGCCGCGAGCGCGATCGCCGGCTTGATTGTCGACCCCGAGGGGTAGGCCCCGCGCAGCGCCCGATCGAGCAGCGGCTTGTCGATATCGTTCGCAAGCGCGGTGTACTCCGCGCGCGTGAGTCCGCGCGCGAAGAGATTCGGGTCGAAGCCCGGGCGGCTTGCGAGCGCGAGCACATCGCCGTTGCGCGGATCGAGTGCGACGACGGCGCCGCGATGAGTGCCGAGCGCCTCTTCGGCGGCCCGCTGGGTGTTGAGATCGAGCGCGAGAATCAGATCCTCGCCAGCCACCGGCGCCTGCGTGCGCAGCTGCGGCTGCACCGTGCCCATCTTGTCCACCGAGCGACCCTGCGCGTTCACGAGGATCTCGCGAAAGCCGTTGGTGCCGTGCAGCGCGCTTTCGTAGGTGCTCTCCACCCCGAGCTTGCCGATGAGCGCAGTGCCTTCGTACGCGGCTGCGTTGATGTGCTGCAGGTCCTGCTCGCTGATGGCTCCGACGTAACCGAGCGCATGCACGCCCAGCGCGCCGTACGGATAGGAGCGTGTCTGACGCGTCTTGATGTCGACGCCCGGAAACTCGAAGCGCCGGACGGCAAAGCGCGCCACGTCCTCGTCTGACATGCGCAGCCGGATCGGTACGCTGTCGAAGCCGCGCCGCGAGAGAATCGTCCGGCGCACATCGGGCAGCTCCTCGGCGGAGATCATGCCGATCCTCACCAGGCCGCGCAGCGTCGTTTCGAGATCCGGAACTTCCTCGCGCACGAGCTCGAGCTGATAGGCGGGCTGGCCGCCGGCGAGCAGGACCCCGTTGCGATCGAGCATGAGACCGCGCGCGGCGGGGATCGGCTCGATGCGCACCCGGTTGCCCTGCGAGAGCTGCGCGTAGTAGTCGTGACGCACGATTTGCAGCAGGAACAGCCGCCCGGCAAGCGTCAGGGTGAGAACGGCGATGAGGATGCCGGCGAGCAGCGAGCGCTGCTCGAAGAGCCGCTGCTCCTTCCAGTGATCCTTGATGCGAACGCCGTGGTCCATGGATGAGGTCCGAGTCGCTCAGTCCGCTGGCGCGCGCAGCGCCGCGCCGTGACTGCGCTCGAGCACCGCGGCAACGAGCGGCCAGACGAGCGCGCCGGTCAGCGGGTGAATCCAGCGCAGCGGCGTCGTGACCGGATGTCCGCTCCAGCCATCGATCGCAAACACGATGAACTCATAGACGGCGAGCGCACCGAAGAGAATGAGCGATTGCTGGAAGGCCGGTTTCGAGCGGATCTTCTGGTGCTCGCGCACGGCGACATAGGTGATGGTCGTGAGCGCGAGCGCATGCTGTCCGAGCACCGCGCCCCGAAACACATCGAGGGCAAGGCCGGCGACGAAGCCGAGCGCAAGACCGCCCGCACGCGGGGCTGCGATCGACCAGTAAAGCACTGTCAGGACGAGGAACACCGGCCGCGCGATCGCGAGCCACTCAGGCAGCGGCAGCACCGTGAGGATGAGCCCCACCAGTGCGGTGAGCAGCATGCGGCCGCGCGGCTGAGGCTGCTGCCGGGCGCTCATTGGGGCGGCTCCTGAGCGCCAGGCGAGAGCGCTGGGACGGCATCTGCCGAGGGCGGCGAGGCTGCCTGTCCGCCGGCCGCGCGTGCCACGGCCGACGTCGGATGGGGGGCCGATAAGGCGGCGGTGCCAGGAGCAACGGGAGCTGCGCTGGGTGCGGCTCGCGGTGGCACGCGCTGCGGCAGCAAGGCCGCGTTGCCGCTCTTGAGATCCTTGCTCTGCGTGCCGGTGCTCGCACTCGCGGGGGCGGCCGGGTGATCGTCACGAAACCAAACGAGCATCACTTCGCGAGCGCGATCCACGTGCGCGAGCGGGGTCGCGCGGATGTGCGCCAGCGGCTGCACGGCGTCGCGCCGCACCTCGGTGACGCGTGCCACCGGATAGCCCTGGGGGAAGACGCCCCCGAGACCCGAGGACACCAGGACATCACCGGGCTTCACGTCGGCGTTGGCGGGCAGGTACGGCAGCGCGAGGGACTCGGCATCGCCGCCGCCGACCGCGATGGTGCGCAATCCGGTGCGGGTGATCTGCACCGGCACCGCGTGCTCCGGATCGGTCACGAGAATGATCTCGGCGCTCCAGGGACCCACATGCAGGGTCTGACCGAGGAGGCCTTCCGCGTCCATGACCGCCTGCCCCTTGAATACACCGTTACGCGCGCCGCGATTGATGAGCAGGCGCTGCTGACCGAGGCTGTTGAGATCGACGTTCACCACCTCTGCGGGCAGCCAGTGATCGATGAGCGGAGGGAGCGCGGTGCGCAGTCCGCGCAGCTCCGCGTTCTCGCGCGCGAGCGCATCGAAGCGCAGTGCTCTGAGCTCGAGCGTGCGCTGCTGTTCGCGCAGGTGCTCGTTCTCGGCGCGCAGCGCCTCGCGCGTCGCGAGGCTCGCCTCGAGCCAGCGCCAGGCAGCGGTCGGAGAGTTGACGGCGAGCTGCAACGGGTAGGCCGCGGCGGCCAGGTAGTAGCGCATGTGCTCGAGATAGCCACGCCGCTGATCGAGGAACATCAGCACGATCGAGAGGATCGCGTAGAGCGTGAAGCGAAATCCGGGTGAGGGCCCTCGTCCGGGCAGCGGTCGCGACGTTCCTGCGCCGAAAACTGCCACGCTTGGCGGCTCGAGTTACTCGAGGCCGAAGTGACCGGGGCCCATCTCGTCCATCAGCTCGAGGATGCGTCCGCCACCGCGCGCAACGCAGGTGAGCGGATCGTCGGCCACGACGACGGGTAAGCCCGTTTCCTCCGTGAGGAGCTTGTCGATGTCGCGCAGCAGCGCGCCGCCGCCAGTGAGCACGATGCCGCGCTCGGCCACATCGGCGCCGAGCTCGGGCGGGGTCTGCTCGAGCGCCTGCTTCACGGCGCTCACGATGCTCTGCAGAGGCTCCTGCAGCGCCTCGAGAATCTCGTTGCTGTTGAGAGTGAAGCTGCGCGGCACGCCCTCCGAGAGGTTGCGTCCCTTCACGGACAGCTCGCGCACCTGCTGGCCCGGATAGGCCGAGCCGATCTCGATCTTGATGCGCTCGGCCGTCGCCTCGCCGATCAGGATGCCGTAGTTGCGGCGCACGTAGTTCATGATCGCATCGTCGAAGCGATCGCCGCCGATGCGCGCCGAGTTCGCATACACGATGCCGTTCAGCGACAGCACGGCGACTTCCGAGGTGCCGCCACCGATGTCCAGGACCATCGAGCCGCGCGCTTCGTGAACCGGCAGGCCGGCGCCGACCGCGGCGGCCATGGGCTCGCTCACGATGGCGACGTTGCGCGCTCCGGCGCCTTCGGCCGACTCGCGGATGGCGCGTCGCTCCACTTGCGTGGAGCCGAAGGGCACGCACACCAGCACGCGCGGTGAGGGCTTCAGCATGCGGTTGCCGTGCACCTTGTTGATGAAGTACTGGAGCATCTTCTCGGTGTAGGTGAAGTCGGCGATGACGCCGTCCTTCATGGGACGCACGGCGGTGATGTGGCCCGGCGTGCGGCCGAGCATGTTCTTGGCCTCGGAGCCGACGGCGACGATGATCTTGCCGCCGCGGGTGGGCTCGTCCTGCACCGCAACGACGGAGGGCTCGTTGAGCACAATCCCTTTGTCGCGGACATAGATGAGCGTGTTGGCCGTGCCCAGATCGATCGAGAGATCGCTGGAAAAATATCCGCGCAAGCGTTTGAACATGAGCGACCGGAGAGGATGCGACCGGGACGGCCCCCAAAAGTGGGCGGTACCTTATCAACCGAGACGACATACATCAAGGCGAGGTGTATGATTTCGCGCTCTTTTTTCTGCAGTTTGCGACACCCATCAGACTATGGACCGCGAGCAGATCGAAACCGTGGCCCACTTGGCTCGTCTCGAGCTGCGGGAAGCCGAGATTCCCGTGTATCAGGCGAGTCTCACGAGCATCCTCGCATTCGTGAGCGAGCTGGACCGTGCGCGGACCGACGGAGTCACCCCGATGGCTCACCCGCTCGCCGGGCTCACCCAGCGCCTGCGCCCCGATGCCATCACCGAGCGCGATGAGCACGAGCGCTATCAGGCGAATGCGCCGCAGGCCGAGGCGGGGTTGTACCTGGTGCCGAAGGTGATCGAGTGAGCATTTACCGCAGCAGCTTGGTCCAGCTGGCGAAGGGCCTGCGCGCCGGTGAGTTCTCGAGCGTCGAGCTCACACGCTCGCTGCTCGAGCGCATCCGCGTGCACCAGCCGCAGCTCAATGCGCTCGTCTCGGTGACGCAGGATGGCGCATTCGCGCAGGCCGCGGCCGCGGACCGCGAGCTCGCTGCAGGCCGTGCCGGTCCGCTCACCGGGCTGCCGATCGTGCACAAGGATCTGTTCTGCACGCAGGGGGTGCGCACTTCGTGCGGCTCGCGCATGCTCGATAACTTTGTCGCGCCCTACGATGCCACGGTCGTGGCCAGGCTCAAGGCTGCCGGCACGGTCATGCTCGGCAAATCGAACATGGACGAGTTCGCGATGGGCTCCTCCAACGAGAACAGCTTCTACGGCCCCGTGCGCAATCCGTGGGACGTGCGTCTCGTTCCGGGCGGCTCCTCGGGCGGCTCGGCGGCAGCGGTGGCCGCGCGACTCGTGCCCGCCGCCACCGGCACCGATACGGGCGGCTCCATCCGCCAGCCTGCGGCGCTTTGCGGTGTGACGGGCATCAAGGCGACGTACGGGCGGGTATCGCGCTACGGGATGATCGCCTTTGCCTCGAGCCTGGATCAGGCCGGTGTCATCAGCGCGAGTGCCGCGGATGCGGCCCTGATGCTGCGCGCGATGGCAGGCTTCGACCCGCGCGACTCGACGAGCGTCGATCGCCCCGTGCCGGACTATGTCGAATCGCTCGAGCGGCCCGTCCGGGGTCTGAAGATCGGCCTGCTGAAGGAGTTCTTCGAAAAGGGTCTCGATCCGGAGAACGAGCGTCGGGTGCGGGAGGCGCTCGCGGTGTTTGAGAAGCTCGGAGCGACGCTCACGGAAGTGAGTCTGCCCAGCATCGCACTCTCGGTGCCTGCGTACTACGTCGTGGCACCCGCGGAATGCTCCTCCAACCTCGCCCGCTACGATGGCGTGCGCTACGGCTATCGCTGCAAGGATCCGCAGGACCTCATGGATCTGTACAAGCGCACGCGCGGCGAGGGCTTCGGGGCGGAGGTCAAGCGGCGCATCATGACGGGCACTTACGTGCTCTCCGCGGGCTACTACGACGCCTACTACCTCAAGGCGCAGAAGGTGCGCCAGCTGATCACGAGCGACTTCGAGCGCGCCTTCGCGCAGGTCGATGTGATCATGGGACCGACCACGCCGACACCGGCCTTCGAGATCGGCGCCAAGATTGCCGATCCGGTCACGATGTATCTCAACGACATCTACACGATCGGCGCGAATCTCGCGGGACTGCCGGCGATGTCCGTGCCGTGCGGCTTCGTGGGCGCCCTGCCGGTCGGCCTGCAGATCATCGGGCCGCATTTCGCGGAGCAGCGGCTGCTGAATGCCGCGCATCTCTATCAGCGCGAGACCGACTGGCACTTGCGGATACCCGCCGGCTATGAATAAGGCGCAGTCGAGCAAGTCCGGCGCGGCGCAGGAGAGCGCCTGGGAAACGGTCATCGGGCTCGAGATCCACGCGCAGCTCGCGACCCGATCGAAGATCTTCTCGGGCTCGCCGACCGCCTACGGTGCCGCGCCCAACACGCAGGCGGACCTCGTCGACCTCGGCTATCCGGGCGTGCTGCCCGTCCTGAATGCGGCGGCCGTGCGCATGGCGGTGAAGTTCGGGCTGGCGATCGGCGCGCAGATCGCCGCGCAGTCGGTGTTCGCGCGCAAGAACTACTTCTATCCGGATCTGCCCAAGGGCTATCAGATCAGCCAGTACGAGCTGCCGGTGGTCGCGAAGGGCGCGCTCTCGATCGTCCTCGAGGACGGCACGACGAAGCGCATCGGCATCACGCGCGCGCATCTGGAGGAGGATGCCGGCAAGTCCCTGCATGAGGCGCTGCCCAAGCTCACCGGCATCGATCTGAATCGCGCCGGGACGCCCCTGCTCGAGATCGTCTCCGAGCCCGATCTGCGCTCGGCGAAAGAGGCCGTCGCCTACATGAAGAAGGTGCACACGCTCGTGCGCTATCTGGAGATCTGCGACGGCAACATGCAGGAGGGCTCCTTCCGCTGTGACGCCAATGTCTCCGTGCGCCGCGCCGGGAGCGACAAGCTCGGCACGCGGGCCGAGGTCAAGAATCTCAATTCCTTCCGTTTCGTCGAGAAGGCGATCAACTACGAGGTCTCGCGGCAGATCGAGCTGCTCGAATCGGGCGGCAGGGTCGTGCAGGAGACGCGGCTCTATGATCCGGACCAGGGCGAGACGCGCTCGATGCGCAACAAGGAGGAGGCAAACGACTATCGCTACTTCCCCGACCCCGATCTGCTGCCTCTGGTACTCGGGCGCGAGGAGATCGAGGAGGTGCGACGCAGCCTCCCGGAGCTGCCCGATGAGAAGGCGGAACGCTTCGCCTCCGAGTACGCCCTGTCGGGCTACGATGCCGGGGTCCTCACGGCCAGCCGCGAGCTCGCCTCCTATTTCGAGGCGCTGGTGCGGGAGATCGGCGGGGAGGCCAAACTCGCCGCAAACTGGGTCATGGGCGAGCTCGCCGCCTCGCTCAACCGCGAGGGGCTCGAGATCGGCAAGAGCCGGCTCGCAGTCGGCCAGCTGGCCGGGCTGCTGCGCCGCATCACCGACAAGACGGTGTCCGGCAAGATCGCCAAGGACATCTTCGAGGAAATGTGGTCAAGCGGACGCGATGCGGATGCGATCATCGAGGAAAAGGGACTCAGGCAGATCACGGACACCGGCGCCATCGAGCGCGCCATCGACGAGGTGATGGCCACGAATCCGCGCCAGCTCGCCGACTACCGCGCGGGCAAGGACAAGCTGTTCGGCTTCTTCGTGGGGCAGGTGATGAAGGCGACCGCGGGCAAGGCGAACCCGGCGCAGCTCAACGAGCTTCTCAAGAAGAAGCTCTCGTCTTGAAGCGCAACTCGCGCCGCCCCATTCTGACGGCATGAACTCCCCAGCAGTCCCCGTCGGCGACCGGGTGCGTCGCTTCATCGTCGAGAACCGCCCCGTGCGCGGGCACTTCGTGCGCATGGAGGAGGCCTGGAAGGCCCTGCGCGAGCATCAGGACTACCCGGCCGCCGTGCGCGAGCTGCTCGGACAGGCCGTCAGCGCCTCCGTCTTGCTCGCGGCCACCCTCAAGTTTCGCGGGACGCTCACCCTGCAGCTGCACGGTGATGGAGCGGGCCGGCTGCTCGTGTCTCAGTGCACGCATGACTTTCGTGTCCGTGCGCTGGTGCGAATCGATTCGGAGCGGCTGGCCAAGGAGGCGCCCGGGGCCGCCGAAGCCCCTGCACTCACCCCGGAGATCTTTCGCAGCCTGGTCGGGGCGACGGGGCGGCTGGCGGTGACTGTCGAGGCCGCAGAACGGGACGTGCGCTATCAGGGCATCGTGCCGCTCACGGGAGACTCCGTTGCCAACTGCCTGGAGGCCTATTTCGCCTCCTCCGAGCAGCTGCCCACGCGAGTGCGGCTGGCGGCCGATGCGACCCACGCCGCGGGCCTTCTGATCCAGCGCTTGCCCGCAGCCGCGGCGGTGCCCGAAGAGCTCGGTGCGCACTCGGCCTGGCAGGACGCGCAGCACGGCATCGGACGCGTCGAGCGCAGCGAGCTGCTCGACGCACCCCTCGAGCGTGTCCTGCGGCGCAACTTCGGGCGCAGCGACCTGCGGCTCTTCGCCGGCTCCCCCGTGCGCTTCGAGTGCCGCTGCGATCCGCAGCGCGTCGCGAGCATCTTGAGAGCGCTCGGCGCGGAACAGGTGCGGGACGTGCTCAAGGAGCAGGGGACGGTGACGGTCACCTGCGAGTTCTGCAATCGTCCCTATCGATTCGATGCGATTGACGTCGAATCGCTGTTCGCCGGCGGCGGCATGTCCGAGGGCCCCCGATCGCTGCAGTAAGCGGGTTACTTGTGCGCGTGCTGCAGCTGGTTGAGGTAAGCATCGCCGCCGAGTGAGCGCATCTGCTCGAGGATCCAGTCGCGTCGCTCCAGCACGTAGCGTGAAGGGCTCTCGGCGTGCAGGCGCAGCGGATTCGGGAGCACGGCGGCGAGCAGCGCCGCCTCCTCGCGGGTGAGGCGTGCGGCAGGCTTGTGGAAGAAGCGCTGGGATGCCGCCTCCACGCCGAAGATGCCGCGGCCGAGCTGGACGATGTTGAGATAGACCTCGAGGATGCGCTGCTTCGGCCAGAGCGCCTCGATCAGCACCGTGAACCAGGCCTCCAGCGCCTTGCGGACGAAGCTGCGTCCGTTCCACAGGAACAGGTTCTTCGCGACCTGCTGCGAGATGGTGCTGGCACCGCGCAGGCGCTTACCCCGCTCGTGCGCCTCCACCGCCTCGTGGATGGAGCCGAAGTCGAAGCCGGCGTGAAACGGAAATTGCTGATCCTCGGAGGCGATGACGGCGAGCGCTGCCGCGGGCGCGATGCGCTGCCAGTCGACCCACACGTACTCCAAGCCACGTGCGTGGGTGCTCGATGATTCGAGGCGCGCCTCCACCATGAAAGCGCTCGTGACGGGATGCCACCAGCGCAGCGCCAGCACGGGAAGTGCGGTGAGCGCGGCAAAGCTGAGGAGGCCGAGCCAGAGCCATTTGAACAGGAGCGAGCGCCTAGGCCGATTCGACGCGGCGCGCCGAGGTGATCACCACGTCCTCGAGCGGTACATCGTCGTGACCCTTGCGCCGCCCCGTGCTGACAGCAGCGATGCTGTCCACCACGTCCATCCCTGAAGCGACGCGCCCGAACACGGCGTAACCGAAGTTGCCGGGCTTGTGATCGAGAAAGGCGTTGTCCGCGAGATTCACGAAGAACTGTGAGGTGGCGCTGTGGATATCGTTGGTGCGCGCCATCGAGAGCGTGCCGCGCTTGTTCTTGAGGCCGTTGTTCGCCTCGTTGTGCACCGGCGCGTGAGTCTGCTTCTGGCGCATCTCGGGCGTGAGCCCGCCGCCCTGAATGACGAAACCCGGAACGATGCGGTGGAACACCGTGCCGTCGAAGAAGGACTCATCCACGTAGCGGAGAAAGTTCTCCACGGTCTGCGGAGCTTGCTCGGGGAAGAGCTCCACGGTGAATGCGCCATGTGAGGTTTCGAATCGGACCATGTCAGGCCATCCTTTCATTCCAGCGCGTCATTCCAGCGCGCTTCGGTCATGCGCTCGTGTCCTGCGAGATCGCGGTGCGAGCGTACGTGAGCAAAGCCGCGCGCGACAAGCTCGCGCGCCACCGCCTCGGCCTGCAGCGCTCCATGCTCGAGCATCAGCCAGCCGCCGCGCTCGAGGTGGCGCGGGGCGGCGCCGATGAATGCGCAAAGGCAGGCCATGGCTTCGGGTCCCGGCGTGAGTGCGACGCGCGGCTCGAAGAGCAGCGGAGGCGCGGACAATACCGGATCCGAGTCGCCGACGTACGGCGGGTTGCTGATGAGCACATCGAAGCGCCGTCCCGCGAGCGGTTCGAAGCCATCGCCCTGCAGAAATTCCACGGTGCCGATCGCAAGATCGGCCGCATTGCGCCGGGCGACGGCGAGAGCCGCGGCTGAGAGCTCGGTCGCGACGATCTGCCAGCCCGGGCGCTCGCGTGCGAGCGCGAGTGCGATGGCTCCGGAGCCGGTGCCGATGTCTGCGACGCGCGCCTGCTCGCGAGGCGCAACGGCCAGTGCGCGCTCGACCAGCAGCTCGGTCTCGGGGCGCGGCACGAGCACCGCGGGGGACACCGCGAGGCGCAGCGACCAGAAGTCCTTGTAGCCGAGGATGTACGCGAGCGGCTCGCCGCGCGCCCGCCGCTCGAGGAGCGCGCGATAGTGCGCGCGCTCGGCCGGCGTGCGCGGCTCCTCGTCGTGTGAGCGCAGATGGGCGCGCGGCACGCCCAGCACATGTGCCAGCAACACCTCCGCATCGAGTGCCGGGCTCGTGAGCTGCGGCGGCAGACGGCGCCGTCCCTCGCGCAACAGATCCTGCGTCGTGGGATGCGGCGTCATGGTCGTTGGATCTCCTGCGATGGCTTAATATCCACGCATGCACACCGCGCGAGCCTATCCGCCCTCCCGTCCGCAATCGATCGGTGAGGTGCTCGACTCAGGGTTCCGCATCTTCCGAATCACGGTGGTGAGATCCCTGCCGTACGGCGCCGCCATCATGATCGCCAGTCAGCTCGCGAACATGCACGAGCTGCTCACGGGACGCCCGCTCAAGGCCTTCCCCCGGCACGACCCGGCCTGGTGGCTCTGGTATGCGATCGGTCTGATCCTGTCGGTCGCATTCTCGGGGGCGCTCATCCTACGGCAAAATGCGCTCGCCACGGGCGCGCCGACCTCGGCCGCCGCCGAGTTGCGCACCGTGACGGCGCGCTTCGTCGAGCTGCTGGTGGTGGGCGTGCTCGCGCTCATGGGCATCCTGCTTGGATTGCTGCTACTCGTGCTGCCGGGTGTCTATCTCGCGGTAGCCTTCATGTTCGCGATGCCGGCGCTGCTGCTGCGACCCTGCAAGCCGAGCGAGGCGCTGCGCTACAGCGCCTGGCTCGTGCATCGCAACTGGTGGCGTACCCTGCTCACGATTTTTTTGACTTTTTTCGTGATGGTCGCCTTCGAGGCGCTGATCGGCATGCTCGCCGCGATCTCAGGCGTTATCTGGGGAGTCGCCGACCTGGCCGTCGTGAGTGCGATCTCCACGGTCGCGGGGGTGGCTCTGGGCGCCGTCGCCTTGCCGTTCATGTGGGCGGTGGTCCTCGCGCTTTATGGCGATCTCCAGGTGCGCCGCGAGGGCTTGGACCTGGAGCGCCGCGTCACCCAAGCCGTCGAGACCTGATGCGTGTGGAGGGCTGCCGCGAGCGCCACGCTCCTCTGCGCCGGGTGGCTGGCGGGCGCTGTCCTCGCTGCGCCTGGAGCTTCCTCATCGACGACGCCGGACGTGACCCGTGCGCTCGCAAGCATCGATGCCTGCACGGCACGCCTGGATCGCGCCAACGATATTGGGTTCGCCCGCATCGCAGCGCGATGTCCTGATCTCAGCCGGCAGCTGCACGCGGACGGCATCGATCGCTGGCTGCCCGCGAGCTGGCGGGATCCGCAGAACGATCTCTCCGCCGGAAGTCTCGAGGAGCTGCACACGCTCCTCGCGCATGAGCTCGGCGCGCGCCCGGCGGGAGCCACGCCGAGCCTCACCAGGCTGCGCCAAGTGCTGACCGAGATCGGTGCCTCCGGCCAGGCGCGAGGCGGACTGTGGCAACGGATCAAGAGCTGGTTGCGCAACATCGCCGCGGCGCGCACCGGGGACGAGGAGCCGGGGTGGCTGACGCGCATGGTGAGCCGCATCGGACTGCCGCAAACCGTCCTCGAGCTCGCAACGTATGCGGCGCTTGCCGTACTCATCGGGCTTGCGGTGCTCGTTGTGCTCAACGAGGCCCGCGTCGCGAATCTGTTCGGTCTAAGCGTGCGCCCGATGCAGGAAGCCGCAAGCGCGACCCCCGCGCTGCCATCGCGGCTCAGCGCCGCGGACGTGCAGCGCGCACCCTTGCGCGAGCGGCCGCGGCTGCTCTTGGAGTTGATCAGCGAGCGCCTGGCGGCTACGCCGCGCCGGCTGGCACTGCGCAGCCTGACCGTCCGCGAGCTGATCCGCAGCACCGCCCTTGCAGATGAGGCGGACCAGCGTCACTTGCACGAGCTTGCGCTCACGGCCGAGCGCGTGCGCTATGCAGCGGGCGAGGTGGGTGTGGAGCAGCTCAGCTCCGCGGTCGCGGCGGGGCAGAGCCTGCTCGATCATCTGAG
>Ga0335085_10000155_pt1 | contig 219548 bp, 207 predicted proteins | sample Lox_Sample_45_FD_206712 | JGI IMG/M metagenome (GOLD analysis project Ga0335085, IMG submission 206712) | Soil microbial communities from Loxahatchee National Wildlife Refuge, Florida, United States - Lox_Sample_4.5 | ecosystem: Environmental > Terrestrial > Soil > Wetlands | place: USA... | reverse complement strand
GGCGTCCCCCCCCCCCCGGCCCCCCCCCCCCCCCGGGGGCCCCCCGCCCCCCCCCCCCCCAACGCCGCAGGCGCCGCATTTGGAGGCAACCCGAAGGGACGGGGGACAATTTGGGCGCAGGGCGGCGTTGGTCGTCGCTTGTTTGGAATGACCAAACGGCACTCCTCGCGCCTTGCCCTGCATCCCAAATTGCCCCCGTCGCGCGCATGTGCTGAATGTCCACAGCCCCTAGCGCTGCCGCATCAGGCGGCGGCGCGCTTGCGCCGCGGACGGCGTTTTTTTCCCGCCGCCCTGGCCGGGGCCGCGCCGGCAGCGTCCGGCGCGGGCGGGTCGAACAACAGCGCCAGCACCAGCTTTTCGAACTCGGGCGCAAACTGTTCGACAATGCTGCGCGGATCGGGAACGAATTTCTTGTCGGTCATGAGGCCGAACTGCACGCCCTCGTTGTAGGACAGGATGGAAACGCCCATGCCGATCTCGCCCGACTGCGGCACCCAGACCATCTGCTGCGCGAGCTTCGCCCCGGCGAGATAGAGCTGGTGTCGCGCGCCCGGAACGTTGGTCATGACCGCCGTGCCCTTGTCCGAAAGCATGGACAGAACCTGCTGCTGCACCGGCTGCGGGCACATGCCGACGACGCCGAGTATGCCCAGCGCCACCAGCGCCTGATACGAGCCCTTCAATTCCAGCATGCGCCGGCGCACCTCGTACAGCCGCATGAAGGGGTGCTCGATGCCGACCGGCAGAACCAGTGCCACCAGGCCGAAGCGATTGCCCAGCTGGGCGTCCCCGTTCGCGCGCAGGTTGACCGGCACGAAGGCGCGGATCTCCACCCCTTCGACCGCGTCGCCCTGGTCCACCAGGTATTGGCGCAAGGCGCCGCAGACGCAGGAGAGCAGAATATCGTTGACCGAACAGTCGAGCACCTTGCCGATCGCCTTGATTTCTCCAAGCGGCATCGGCTCCGACCAGGCGACGCGCTTGGCGATGCCGGTCTTGCCCTTGAAGCGCGTGGGCGAATCCTCCGGCATGGTCGCAAGCACGGCCAGCTCGCTGGCAATCGCCGCGGCAAAGCGCGCGTAGTCGAATACTTCCTCCGGGTTGGCAAGCAGATGCAGGGAGCCGACGCCGGCCTTGCCCGAAATGCGGATCGCCTTGGCCAGCGTATCGCCCAGCGGTGCGATGATGCGCTGCCAGAAATCGCCGCCGTTGCCGTTCCCGGCATCTTCGGCCGACAAGGGCGTGCCCTCGCCCTCCTCCGGCGCGTCGCTGGATTTGTCGGTGAGCGAGTTCATGACGCCGACCAGCGCAATGCCGTCGGCGATGCAGTGGTGGAAGCGCGCCACCAGCGCGGTCCCCTCCTGGTAATTCTCCACGAACTGAAACTGCCACAGGGGCTTGCCGTAGTCCAGGCTCTGGCTGATCTGGCCCGCCACGTAGGTTTCCAGCTCGGCCTTGCCGGCTTTGCCCGGCAGCGACACGCGCAGCACGTGCGAATCGATATCGAAATTCGGATCGTCTTCCCACCAGGTGCCGGCCGCGTCGTGCACCACCCGCTGGCGAAAGCGCCGGTAACGCAGCAGGCGAAATTCGAGGGTGCGTTTGAGGCGCGCGAAATCGAGCGGCGTGCTGAACATCAGCACGCCGACTATCATCATCAGATTGGTCGGCGTGTCCATCCGCAACCAAGCGGTGTCCACGCTCGACATGCGTTCGCGCTTGCTCATTTATCTGCTCCGCAAAATCAGGCGTCCCGCCGCGCCGCGGCTGGGTGACGCCTCCCTACGCATATGATACCGTTAGGTGCAGATTGGCACACACCGTCACGGAGAATACAAATGTCAGACCTGCAAAAACAGTTCGAAGCCGCTGCAGCCGATTCCAAGAAGCTGAGCGAGCGCCCGGACAACGATACGCTGCTGAAGATCTACGCGCTCTACAAACAGGGCTCCGCCGGCGACGTGGACGGACCCCGGCCGGGCTTCGGCGACATGATAGGCCGCGCCAAGTACGACGCCTGGGCCAAGGTCAAGGGAATGTCCAAAGAGGACGCGATGCGGCAATACGTCGACCTGATCGAGTCGCTCAAAGACTGAAGCCGGGCGGCGCGGCGCCGGCCGGGCTCCGGCCTGGCGCGCAGCCGCATTCAGCGCGATTTGCGCGGCGGCGGCCCCTCGGTCGAACGCCGAATGAACGCGTCCGTGATCTCCTGTATCCGCCGCCGCACCACACGCTCCACAAACAGCCTCACGGCGGAGTTCGGTACCAGTTTCAATCCCACCGGCTTCGGCAGCGCGGCCTTGATCTGAACCTCGTAGCTGGCGTGCGTGCGCGCGCCGGCGGCGCGCAGGCTCAGGCGGCTCGAGTAGTCGCCCTGGCCGGTAAGCGAAGCGGGCGTCACCCTGGATGCCACCGGCGCGATGCCCTGCAGCGGCATCACGCACAGGGCGTCGTCGGCCTGGTCGTACCAGGCGCGGACATCGCTGTACAAATCCACGCGATAGACGCCGGCATGGATGGCGCTGTAGCGTATCCGGTACTCGTCGGGCGCATGGGTCCGGACCAGGCCGATGTCGGGCAGGTAGCGCAGCGCCTGGCGGAAGTCGCAAAACTGCCGCCTGGCTGCCGCCAGATCCAGGGGCAGCGCGAAGGTCCGCCGGACCGATACGGCAATGCTTATCGTCATTCGACAGCGCAATTCAGTCGGGAAGCGCCAGTGTGCCCGTTTTTGCCCGCCTTGTGACAACGGTCAAAATGCGCGCGCCGCGCTTGCGCTATAAGAACCGGAGTGGCGGTAATGGAATTCCACACGACAATCCACTAGCGAAACGAAGGAGCCAGGCAATGGCAAACAAACGCAAAGGACTGGCTGGCGCCATGTCCGGGAACAAGCTTGCGGCGACGGTGCGCGATTCGGCGCAACAGATCTGGCTGGCCGGGCTGGGTGCATTCTCCGGCGCCCAGGTGCAGGGCAACAAGGTATTCGAGGCCCTCGCCAGGGAAGGCGCGGCAATCCAATCCCTCGCGCAGAAGGCGGTCGAAGCCCGCGTGCGCGTGGCTGCGGAAAAGGCCCGAGCGACGCGGCGCAAGCTCGAAAACGTTGTTGAAGACAGCGTCGCCCGCGCGCTGAAACGCCTTGGCGTGCCGACGAGCAAAGACATCGACGCGCTGTCGAAGCGCATCGTCGCGCTGACCGCCCTGATCGACAGGAAGTCCGCCGGGGCCTCGCGCAGACAGCCTGCGGCTAAGCGCGCCGCAGCGAAGAAGCGTTAGCGCCCGGCCGCGTCGCGCGCCCTGCAGGAATACCGATGCAATCCGGCCGGCCCCGGGGCATGCCTGTTGCCATCCGAGGGCGGCACCCGGCAAACTCCGGCCCCGCGCAATGACGCATGCGGTGATGGAAAGGAAACAGACATGGACAAGATCTGGCTCAAGGAATATCCGCAGGGCATCCCCGCGGAAGTCGATATCCACGAGTACTCGTCCCTGCGGGATATCTTCGAGAAGAGTTGCCGCGCCTTCGGCCATCTCCCCGCCTACAGCAATATGTCGGTGTCGATGAGCTATCGCGCGCTCGACGAACTGAGCCGCGATTTTGCCGCCTACCTGCAGCATGATCTGGGCCTGGTCAAGGGCGATCGGGTGGCGATCATGCTGCCCAATCTGCTGCAGTATCCGGTGGCATTGTTCGGCACGCTGCGCGCGGGGCTCACCGTCGTCAACGTAAACCCGCTGTACACGCCGCGTGAACTCGAGCACCAGCTGCGCGATTCCGGCGCAACCGCGATCGTGGTGCTGGAGAATTTCGCCCGCACATTGCAGGAAGTGGTTGGCAAGACGCCGCTGAAGACCGTCCTCACCACCCAGCTCGGCGACATGTTCCCCGCCGTCAAGTCCGCGCTGACGAACTTCGTCGTAAAGCGTGTCAAGAAAATGGTGCCGGCCTGGGACATCGCCGGCGCGGTTCGATTCAAGCAGGCGCTGCGCGCGGGCAGGCAGCATCAATTGAAGGACGTGCCGCTGACGCACGACGACATCGCCTTCCTGCAATATACCGGAGGCACAACCGGTGTCGCCAAGGGCGCCATACTTAGCCACGGCAACATGGTCGCGAACCTGCAGCAGGTGGCGGCGTGGATCGCGCGCGACCTGATGGACGGCGCCGAAACCATGGTCCTGCCCCTGCCCCTGTACCACGTCTATGCCCTGACCTCGAACCTGGTGTTCATCAAGATCGGTGCGCACAACATTCTGATCACCAATCCGCGCGACCTGCCGGGCTTCGTCAAGGAACTGAAGAAGTGCCACTTTACCGGCATCATCGGCGTGAACACGCTCTATTACGCGCTGCTCAACACGCCGGGCTTTTCCGAAGTCGCCGCGCATACGCTGAAGCTGACTTCCGCGGGCGGCATGGCAGTGCAGCGCGCGGTCGCCGAAAAGTGGAAGCAGGTCACCGGGGTGCCCATTATCGAAGGCTACGGCCTGACCGAAACCGCGCCGGTCGCCATCTCCAATGCGCTGAACATCAAGGACTGGACCGGCACCATAGGCCTGCCGATCCCCTCGACCGAGGCGGCGCTGCTGGACGAGCAAGGCAGGGAAGTTCCGCTCGGCCAAGTCGGGGAAATCAGCATACGCGGCCCGCAGGTCACCAGGGGCTACTGGAACCGGGACGACGAAACCGCCAAGGCGTTCACGGCGGATGGATGGTTCCGCACCGGCGACATGGGCTTCATGAATGACAAAGGCTACTTCAAGATCACCGACCGCAAGAAGGACATGATCCTGGTATCGGGATTCAACGTCTATCCGAACGAAGTCGAGGACGTGATCATGACGCACCCCGGGGTACTCGAAGTCGCGGTGGTCGGCACGCCGGACGAGCGCGCGGGCGAAGTGGTGAAGGCGGTGGTGGTGAAAAAGGACCCCGCCCTTACCGCGGAAGCGCTGATCGCGCATTGCCAGAAGCAGCTGACCGGCTACAAGGTGCCGAAGATCGTCGAGTTCAGAACCGAGCCCCTGCCGAAGACCAACATCGGCAAAATCCTGCGCCGCATGCTGCGCGACAATGCGCAGGCCGGCCCGGGCGCCTGATCGCAGGACGGACCCGCAGCCAACCTGTCGAGCCAGGCGCCGGCGCCCACCGGCCGCCGCCTTGGAGCATGTGCCGGCTCGGCTATGCCGGGTTCTTTTGCTGCAGCGCCAGCAGCAGATCGACGGTACCCGCGTCCGAGCCGGTCTTGAGCGTGAATCCCAGGCTGCGCGCCAGTTGTTGCATGCGCAGGTTCGCCGCCAGCGTTTCTCCATGCAACTCGCGCGTGCCGCGGGCGCGCGAATAGTCGATCATGGCCTGCAGCAGCAGGCGTCCCAGCCCTTTGCCCTTGAGGTCAGAGCGCACGACGACCGCGAAATCCGCGATGTTGTTGTCGGAATCGACGACGGTGCGAACTTCGCCGAGGGAACGCGCGACGCCGTCGCTGTCGCGCCTGATCGCGACCAGCGCCATCTCGCGGTCGTAATCGATCTGGGTGAAACGCGCGAGCTGCGAGCGCGGCAGGCTGCGCATGGTGCCGAAAAAGCGCATGCGCGCGTCTTCGGGATCCAGCGAATTGAGCAAGTCGCCGAGGCTGCCTTCGTCCTCCGGCCGGATCGGCCGGATCAGCAGCTTGGCGCCGTCCCAATCCAGCTGCCGCTCCAGTTCCGTAGGATAGGGGCGGATCGCAAAGCGCCGAAAGCCGAACCTGCGGCCGCGCTTCGTTATGCGGATGCCGGCATCGAGCGCCAGCACGCCGGACACTTCGACATGCAGCGGATTGAGTTCCACGGCGGAGATCCCGTCCACGTCGGTGAGCAGCTGCGACAGGCGCACCAGCGCCGTCATCGCTGCCGACTCCAATGCTACGCGCTTGTCGGCGGCCGCCTCTTCGGCAAAGCCGCTGCGCGTGACCAGATCCCGTGCCAGCGCCGGGTTGAGCGGGGGCAGCGCGGTGACCGAGCCGCTTGCGCGGCGTCCCGCGGCAGCCGACGGAGCGAGGAAAATTACCGGACCGAACACCGGATCCTCGGCAACGCCCAGGCGCAGCGCAGCGATGCCGCTGCGCGGGACGCTCGGGCGCAGGCGGTAGCCGCTGACCCGCCCCCCGGGGTGCTCGGCGCGCACGCGGCTGCGCAGCGCGCGCGCGGCGATGCGGATTTCGGCAGGAGAGCGCAGCGCGGTCGCCGCCGCCTCATGCTCGTCCGCACCGGTCAGCGCAAGGGCAAAATCCACCGGATAGCCGATTTCATCAGCCGCGCGCACCGCCGCATCGACGCTGCGTGCCAGCCGATATTCGGCGGCTTCGATGCCGTAGGCGTGCAACAGGCGGCGCGCAAGCCGCGCCGGCAGGATGTCCGCGCCCGCAGCCTCGGCCAGGGCGCTGCGGGCGGCATCCCGGTCCGGGCTGAAGTCGGCAGGCACCGACGGCGCCATCTGCATCAGCAGTTCCCGGTTGCGCACGTAATCCACGATGCCGAGAAATACGGCGATGGCCTTTTCCGGCGAGTCGTGGCCCAGCACCCCGTGGGCCGCTGCAATCTGCTGCGCCTCCTGCATCGCGCTTCCGCCGACCCAGCAGGTGAATACGTTGCGCTGCGTATCCTGGGCGGTCTTGCACACTGCCGCGGCAACCTCCGCGCCCGGCGCGAATGGCGAGGGCGAACAAATCGTCAGCACGGCGTCGGTCTCGCGGTCGGCGAGCAGGACGGCGAGCGCAGCAGCCCAGTTTGAGGGCGTGACATCCGCCGGCAGGGCAAGCGGATTGCGCGGCGGCGAACCCGTCTGCAGCAGCGCGTCGAGTTGCGTCACCGTGTCCCTGGACAATGCGGCGAGGCGGCCGCCGGAGCGCAGCAGCGCATCGGCGGCAATGCGCGCTAGGCCATGTCCGTTGGCGACTATGCTCAGGCGCTCGCCGAAGCTCGGACGCACCCGCGCCAACGCCTCGACCGCGTCGAACAGATCGTCCAGGGTATCGATGCGCACCCAGCCGGCGCGGCGCAGCGCAGCTTCGTACACCTCGTCGCTGGAAAACGGCCGATCGTCCGGGCGCCCTGCCGCGGCCGACCTGCCGCGGATGGCGACGATCGGCTTGTTGCGCGCGGCAGCGCGCGCTGCCGACATGAATTTGCGCCCCACGGCAACGGCGTCGAATTGCACCAGGATCGACTCCGTGTCCGGATCGGCTGCAAGCCAGTCGATCACGTCAGCCAGATCGACGTCGAGGCTGGCACCCAGGTGCATGACCGAGGAGAAGCCGATGCCCCTGCTGCTGGCGCGATCGAGCACCGCCGAGGCGACGGCCGTCGATTGCGCGATCAGCGCGATCTTTCCGGGTATTGCGCCGACCGGCGCTACGCTGGCGTTGAGGCCGCTCGCGGGAACGAGCAGGCCGCCGCTGCCCGGTCCGAGCACGCGCACCAGTCGCGGCCGCGCCGCATCGAGTATGGCCTTGCGCAGTTCCGCTGCCTCGCTGCCGCTCATCTGTTCACGCGTCGACGCGCCGACGATGACCGCGCGCGTGCCGCGCTCGCCGAGATCGGCGATGATGCGCGGCACGTCGCGCCGCGCCGCGCAGACTATCGCCAGATCGGGCGCAGCCTCGAGTTCATCGACGCAAGCGCGTCCCTTCTTCCGGAACAGCGAACGCCGCTTGGCGGCTATGGACATGACCGGCCCGGCAAATCCGCCGGCCGCCAGGTTGCGCAGCACCACCTCGGCGTACGGGTTGGGCCTTTCGGGCTCGGCCACGACGGCAACCGATTTCGGACGAAACAGGAATTCGAGATTGCGAACGGTCATCGTTTTGGTGCTTTTGTTTCAGGACCGGGCGGTAATTCCGCTCATATTCGCCTGAATCCGCCGCGGCAGAATGATTTTTGTCACGAGTTGTGGGAAACGCAGTGTGCCGCGATCGCCTGCGCCAGTCGCTCAAACAAGGCCGGAGGCAGATCGTGTCCCATGCCCTCGATCAGCATCAGCTGCGCGCCCGCGATGCTGCGCGCGGTGTCGCGGCCCGCATCCGGCGGCACCAGCGGATCGGCCGCGCCGTGGATCACCAGGGTGGGCGCGGCGATCGTGCGCAACAGCTTGCGCCTGTCGCCCGAGGCGATCACTGCGATCAGCTGGCGCGCCACGCCCTCCGGATAATAGCCGCGGCGCACCGAGCGGCCGACACGCTCCCTCAGTTCTGCGGGATCGGCAGGAAAACCCGGGCTGCCGATGATGCCGAACACGCGCACCAGATGGTCGATCACGGCCTGCGCGTTGTGCGGATCCGCGGGCCGGCTCAGCAGCGCTTTCATCGCATCGGGCTTCGGCCGCGGCAACTTCGGGTTTCCGCTCGAGGACATGATGGAGGTGAGGCTCAGCACGCGCTGCGGAAAACGCGCGGCCAGCAGCTGGGCGATCATGCCGCCCATCGAGGCGCCGACGACGTGGGCCCGCGCGATGCCGAGGCCGTCGAGCAGCCCGATCGCATCGTCTGCCATGTCGCCCAGGGTATAAGGCGGACGCAGCGGCAATCGCATGCGCGCCGCCAGCATGGCCCAGATCAGATGCGGGCGCTTGGCGCCGCTGATTTTGGCGGACAGGCCGACATCGCGGTTGTCGAAGCGAATGACGCGGAAACCGCGTGCAAGCAGGCGCTCGCAGAATGCGTCCGGCCAGGCCAGCAGCTGCATTCCCAGTCCCATGATCAGCAGAATCGCCGGCGCGCCCGGATCGCCCAGCGATTCGTACTCGATCTCCAGGCCGTTGCAGCGCAGTCTGGGCATCGCGGCTCAGGCGGCCAGCCGTGCCGGTTTCCTGTGTCGGACCGGGCGGCGCGCCCGCACGCGTGCCGTCAGGCGTTTGGCGCCGGCGCGGCGCTTGCGCTTGCCGCTGGCCGCAAGCGCCAGATATTCCTGGAAGCTGTCGCGCACGCATTGCGCGAACACCTCGGGATCGGGCAGCTGCTCATAGCAGGAGGTGAACGAAACGATGATCCTGTCGTCGTAGCTGGTGACCGAGAACACCAGGCCCATCCCGTCCAGGATCGGCATGATGGCGGAGAAATAGGTCATGCGCGCGCCCTGCAGAAACAGGGGCACGGTCGGACCCGGAATGTTCGCAATGGTGCAGTTTGCGAGCGGCGCCCAGCGCCCGAGCTGCGCCGACGCGTAGGCCAGCGTCTTGCTGGTGATCGCGATGGCGGCACCGGGCGCATAGCGGGCCATGTCGGTCAGCTCGCGCGCGCTCACCGCCTTGCGCTTGCCGGCCGATGCTGCCGTCTGCTCGCGTATCATCGCCAGGCGGGTCACCGGATCGGCGATGTCGGTGCCCAAGTGCACGCAGGCCCAGGTGAGTTCGCGGCTCGCGCCGGCGTGCACGCCCAGCGGCGCCCTCGCGGTGAGACTGCGTTGCGGCAATTCGCCCTGCAATTCGAGGTAGCGGCGCAGGCCGCCGCCGCAGACGGCGAGCACGACATCGTTGACCGAGGCGCCGTCGACCAGCGCGCGCAGGGCCTTGAATTCGCCCAGCGGAAAGCGCCGGGTGTCGAATACGCGGTGCGGGGACACGACCGTATTGAAGCGGGTCACGACGACTTTTTCCGGTTCCCTGACCACTTCCGCCAGGCGATTGACGACGGCCGGCACCACCGTCGTGACGGCGCGCACCATGCGCCGCAACCGCCGCATCGGAAACAGCGCCGAGTGCGCGAGCGCGCGCGTCAGCAGCGTAAGGTTGCCGGGCGGCGCGGCGGGGAACCAGGGTTCCGGCGGCTCGTGCGCCGGCGGCTCCGGGCTGAAATCGTGCAGCATGGTGGTGATTTCATTGCCGCGCTCCGGGTCGATCGCCGCATGGTGGATTTTCAGCAGCACGGCGAAGCTGCCTTGCGGCAGGTCGAAGAAGCTGTCCAGGCCTTCGATCACGTACATTTCCCACAGCGGGCGATTGAGGTCCAGCGGCCGCGCATGAATGCGCGACACCTGGATGCAGAACTGGCGCCAGTCCCCGGGTTTGGGCAGGGCCAGATGGCGCACGTGGTATTCGAGGTTGAAGTCCACGTCCTCGACCCAGTAGGGCCGGTCCAGCCCCAAGGGCACTTGCATCAGGCGCTGGCGCAGGATGGGAACGCGCTCGAGGCGGTTCTCGACGTGGGCCAGGATGCTCTTGAAGCGCACCTTGCCGCCGGGCGCCGTGCTCTGGTCGTAGATGTGCAGCAGCGTGATGTTCGAATTGGAATGTGCGGTATCCGAATACAGGAACAGCGCATCCTGGTCACTGAGTTGGCGCATGCGGGTCATTTCCTCGCCGATTGAATTGCATTTGCTTGGCCGCCTAGGCAGCCTTGGCTTCGCGCGTCATGGTCCGATACACCGGGCGCAGCATGCCCGAGGGATTGAACGGCCGCCAGGCACCCTCGGGCTGCGCCAGGCGCTCGGCAACGATGGACAGCACCAGGCCGTTGAAGCCCAATCCCAGGTGGCTGCCCGGGACCCGTATGTTCTCGTGCAGGGCCGCGTCGCCGTCGATGGTGGCCTCCTGCGGCGGCACCACGCCGTCGCCGAGGGAGTACAGGCAGGTGGTCGGGATGGGCAGGCGCTTGCGTTCGCGCAGGTCCTTCACCCGCGGCTGCATCGCGTGCGCCGCCGAGCCCAGCGGATGCGCCACCAGCCGGTACAGCGCTCTCACGATCGAGGGCGCCTGACTGCCTTCGTGATCCATGCTCACCGGGCTGCCCAGGGTAATCACCGAGCGCACGCACTCGGTCGCCTCATGCGCGCCGAGCATCGCGAACACGCCGCCCAGGCTCCAGCCCACCAGACTGATCTTGCGGCCGGTCTTGTGGTGCAGGTGGCGGATCTTCTGCGGCAGCACTTTCACGTACTTGCTCTGGAAACCGACATTGCGCCCCAGGCCCCAGGTGCGCACATCGTAGCCCTTGCGCTGCAGGAACAGCTTGAGTGCGATCAGGGATTTTTCATCGGCGAGAAATCCGGGCAGCAGCAGCACCGGGTGACCGTCCCCGCTCGGCGCCTGCAGCAGCAGCGGCAGCGAAGCCGGCAGCAATACCGCCTCCACCAGCCCGCGCGGCTCGAGCAGGGAATCGAGCAGCCGCGGCGGGCCGACGTGGGGGTGACGCGAAACCGTAGCCAGTCTAGTCATGTTTTCGAAGCACCTTGGCTTTGCTGCGGCCGGAATGGCGCGCCGCCGACCTGACGGCAGCCCTGCGCGGCTTCGGCCGGTGCAAGGCATGGCGCTGCAATTCCCGATGCGCCGCGAGTATGTCATCGGCCAGCTCCTGCGGTTTGGGAATCAGGCAGCTCGCCACGGTGAATCCTATCCCCAATACGCCGGCGTAGCTCATCAGCGTGATGTTCAGGCCGACGCCGTGTTCGACGATGGAAAGCGGCCAGTAGCCGGTCATGCGCGCGCCCGCGGTGTACAGCGGCACCGGCGGGCCGGCCACGTTGGAGACCACCACGTTGGCGATGGGCGGGATGGCACTGGCGAGATGCGTCTTGCCGTAAATGGAGGCCAGTGCGCCGAGGATCCAGGGTTCGCCTATGGTTGGAAAATCGACCGGGATGACCGACTTGGCGCGGTTCGCCACCGACTTGGTGGCACCCGCAGCCGCGCGTATCGCTTTCAGGCGCCGCAGCGGGTCGGCAATATGGGTCGCCAGGCTCACCAGGCTCAGGGTCGCCTGGGTGGTGAACTCGTGATTGCCGGGATCGCGCAGCGAAATCGGCATGGTCGCAATCAGCGGCTTGCTTGGAATTCCGCCGTGCCGCGCCAGATAGCGCCGCAGCGCAGCGCTGCACAGGGCCAGCACCACGTCGTTGACGGTCGCCTCCTGCGCCGCAGCGATCGCCTTCACCTCGTCCAGGGGAATGGAGGCCGCGGCAAAGCCGCGCTCGCCGCTGATGGCGGCATTGATCGGCGTGCGCGGTCCGAAAGACGCATTGCGCCACAATTGGCCGCCGAGCGGAGTTTTCGCTGCCGGCCGGCGCGTTGCCGGCTTGCCCGCGCCGCCGAAGACCATGCCGGCGAGCGCGCGCACCACCTCCGGCAGATGCCGGACCAGCTTCACATACTGCGCGGCGTCGTGGCGAAAGGCCGCGGCTGCGAGCGCGAGCGCGCCAGGCGCTTGTTCCGCGCCGCGCGCCTGGCGCGGCGCCGCTTGGGCGCGACCCGGCGTCGGGCTCAGGTCGAACAGCGCCCGCGCCAGTGCCGCTCCGGCCTGGCCGTCGAGCAGGGAATGGTGGATCTTGATGTAGTAGGCCTTTTCCGCGCTGGCCAGCCCTTCGAACACGTAGAGCATCCACAGCGGATGACTGCGATCGAGCACCTGCGCGTGCAGCTTTCCGACGTAGTCCTGCAATTGCCGCCAGCTTCCCGGCGGCGGCAGATCGATGCGGCGGATGTGGTAATCGAGATCGACGCCCTCGTCTATCCAGACCGGATTGGCGAAGCGCAGCGGCATCGCCGCCAGGCGGTGGCGGAAAACCGGGGCCAGATGCAGGCGCGATGCAATCATCTTCTTGATTGCATTGCGAAAATCTTTGCGGTAGCCGGGTGGAACCTGAAACAGGTGCAGCGAGCCGACATGCATCGGAGTGGCCGGGGTCTCCAGGCTCAGAAACGCGCCGTCGAGTCCGCTCAAGGGTTTCATATAGTTTTTATCATCGCCCGCACTCAGCTGTATTTTCACACTTGGCGCGGCATGTCACAAGGCTTGCGTGATGCCCTGCGGCAGGTGCATCGAGCGCTGTCCGCGCCGGTCTCCGGCACGCCTTTCACGCCTTGCCGCGCGCAGGGCGCCGCGTCGCGGGCTTGCCCGCCGTCCTGCTGTGGAACAGCACTGCCATGTCGAAGCCGGTCTTGACGAAATCGAGCACCGCGTTGAATTCCTCGTCGGAAAGACGGCGCGCGACATCGTTGCCGCGGTAGAGATTGGCCAGTTCGCGCTCGCGCCCCATCTGCACTGCGAGGCGGCCGATGCCGAGTTCGTCCAGCGCCTTCCACAGCCGCGGATAGTAGGAGCGCGTCAGCTTCATCACGAAGGTCACGGGATCGTGCCGGCCGAGCACGCCCGCAAGGCGCAGGATCACCTCGAAGGGCAGCACCGCCTTGCCGCGCTCGGCTTCCTGCAGCAGCACGGGATCGGAGAGGTCGATCGCGCGGCCGAGCTCGCGCGTGGTGATGCCGGCCGACTCCCGCGCCTTGCGCAACATCGCGCCGGCTTCGGCGATCGCCGCCCGCCGCCGCGGGTCGCTCACGCGCGCCTGCACGAAACTCAGCGACATGTCGGTCGCGCCGGCGGCAACGCCGAGCACGGTCCCGGTCCAGTTGCGCAGTTCGCGCGCGATTCTGAGCAGCGGCGCGGCAACCGAACTGCTCGCAGCATTGGGCGCTGCGGCCGGCTTGCGCCCGGGGCGCGCAGGTTTTGCGCGGCGTGCGCGTGGTGTCGGGCTCATCAAGGATCTCCTCGGGTCATCTGCGATGCACGTGCGCCGGCTTCCCGGTGTTGCGCGCATTGTAGCCGAGCCGCCTGCGCCCGCAGCGGCGGACCGGATTGCATCGGTGCAGCGCCGATCGGCGACTGCATCAGCATTCAGTCGCCAGCCACTTGCGCAGCTGCGCGTAGACCTCGTTGCGGTCGAGCAGGTCCAGGTGATTCATGTCGTAGCCGACCCACTGCCGCGCCGCCGGAATGGCGAGGTTCAAGGCGGGATTCGCATGCTGGCCGAGCGCGCTCGCCAGCGGAACGATGCCGTCGCCGGGCACCGGCTTGCCGGGACCGCCGGCGCTGTTCGCGATGGAAGCGGCGATCGCGTAGCACTGCACCGCCTGCGGCAGCGGCACGGCGCGACGCCGGTCCTTCGAGCGTGCGAAGCGGTCGCGATGTTCCCAGTCCTCGTCCAGCAGGCTGCCGTAGCGCAGATCGGTAATGCCGGCGCTGCGTATCTTGCCCAAGCGGGCGAAAGCGGCCGAGTACGGGCTCGCCCCGAGGATCACATCCACCCAGTTGCCGCCGCGCTCCAGCGGCGCGCCGTGGTGCGGCGTGCCCAGGAACACCATCCTGCTCAGGCGCCGCGGCCAGTCCTGTCCTTCAATACCGGCGTAATGGCAGGCGCTGCGGGCGATCAGCCCGCCCATGCTGTGCGCGACGATGACCAGGTTCGTCACCGGCACCGGCCAGGCCTGCAACAGCGTCTGGATCAGACCGGCGAAGGCGCGGCCATTGACCGAAACATGCAGGCCGCTGTTGTAGTGCAGATACACCGGCGTGAAACCGGCGTCGGCCGCGAGCGCCGCGCCGTGGTCGTGTCCCTTGCGCATCCATTGCAGGTCGTTCATGCACAAGCCGTGCGCGAGCAGCAGGATTTTCCCGCCCGCGTCGGGGATCGCCGCCGCGAGGGCCTGGCTGTTCAGTTCCAGCGGCCGTCCCTTGCGGCGCAGGCGCATGCGTATCGCCAGGGGGTTCTCGCTCACCGCGATGTGATCGCCCAGCACGCCGTTCAGCGCCGCCAGCAGCGCTTCGCGCTCGCTCGACGATGGCACTTCGCCCAGCAGCGGAATCAGTTGCCCGAGCAGCAGATCGATGCCGCCGCCGACCAGGCGCGTCACTGCGCGGATGCTGCGATACACCAGCCCGGTGATGCCGGTCGTGCGCTCGCGCGTGCGCGTGCCCAGAGGCGGCGCAAGGCGCGCGATCGTGCCATGCATGTCCTCGACCAGATCGGTCAGGCCGATGGTCGCATCCACGGCAAGCCGGCTGTAGCCGCGGATATCGGACAGGTGAACCGGGGATTTCACGCTTTGGTCAGCTGCCGGCGGATCGACACCAGCGAGATGAATCGCCCTCGGTCCGCTTGCCTGAGAGCGCGCGCCGTGCATTGCGCGATCGCTCGCCGCGCGCGGGAACGACCTTCATTTCTTCTTCGGCACGTGCTTGCGCGGCTTGGCCTTTGTTTCCTCGCCGAAGATCCGGTCCAGATTCTCGTGGATCGACTGTTCGATTTTCGGCTTCATCATCGCCAGCAGAAATCCCAGTTCCGCGTCGATCAGCACTTCCTTGTGGCCCAGCGTCAGCTGTCCATCCACCCCGGAGCGCTGAAAACGCAGCACATCGCCTTCCCAGGCGAACTCCATGTCGAAAGCCTCGCTCAGCCTGGCCGACATTTTTTCCGCCGCCTTGCGCGCATGCTTGGGCGCAAGCGCATGGGCGCGCCGTATCCTGATGTTGCTCACGGTCTCATCTTTCCCCGGAATCGGTCTCTTACGCCTTCCGCTTCGTCCCGCCCTCCGGCGCCTTGGCAGTGCGCGACTTGCCCGCGGCGCCTTTCTTCTGTTCGGGCTGGTAATTGCCCAGCACAGTCTTGAGCGGGCAAATGCGCAAGGCCGGGCATTTTTCGCATCCGGCTACTACGGCTATGGGACAGACAGTCATGGCGGGCTCCGGGCGCTGGCAGTGGCAACACGATACCAATAATTGCGGTCCAGTGGTGGGCGACGCCGTCCGACCGGTACCAAGCCGCGCAGAATGCTTCCATGGCCGCCCGGGCGGCCGCTCTTCCGCTGGCCAATCCCGCCGGCAACACCGGGCGATGATGGCTTATAATCGGGGCAGCCGGGCTTCCTGGGCCCGGATTGGCGTATCCCGACCGGGCATGCGGCGCCGACATATGTGGCGCCGGCTTCGTCCTAAAACCGCAGTACCATCCATGCACCCCGAAGCTGAGGGGCCCGCGGGGACTTGACGAGGCCAGCAGCGCCGGAGCAGGGCAAACTGGATCTGACAAAGGCGGCGGTGCATGCAGCTAATCCTATTGTCGAACAAACCGGGCGGGACCCGATCCGTGCTGGTCTCCCCCAGGCAACTGGCGTTCGCGGCCGCCGGCGCAGCCTTGCTGGTGATCACGGCCGCGACGGCGCTCACCTACTTCGGCTTGCGCCAGCTTGCGGACTCGGACGCAAGCGCGGTGCACAGCCTGCTGAATGCTTCCCTGCTGCAGCAGCCGCACTCGCCCGCGAGCCTGGCGAGCGCCAAACTCGCTTCGATGGCGACCCGGATCGGCCATCTGCAGGCGGAGACGACCGTGCTCAATCTCAGGGCCGAGGGCATTGCCGCCCTTGCCGGACTCGATCCGGGCGAATTCCGATTCGACAAAACACCCGGTGAGGGCGGCCCCGCTCCGGACCCAGCTGGGGGATGGCTGTCCCTGGCCGAACTCGACGGCGTACTCGACCGGCTCGGCACGCAAGTCGGGGTCCACGCGGATTATCTCGATGCGCTCGAGTCCGGCGTGCTCAATTACACCGTCAGGCGGGAACTGCTGCCGTCCATGCTGCCGGTGGCGGATGCGCAGATAGGCTCCAGCTTCGGGGTTCGCACCGACCCGTTCACGGGCCAGCCTGCGATGCACGAGGGCCTGGATTTCGTGGCGCCGGTGGGCACGCCGGTCCGGGCCGCCGGCAGCGGCGTCGTCGTGTACGCCGGCTTTCATCACGAGTTCGGCAATCTGGTCGAAATCGACCACGGCAACGGCGTGATCACGCGTTACGGCCATTGCTCCAAACTGAACGTGAACGTGGGCGACGTGGTTCGGCGCGGTCAGCTCATCGCGGCCGTGGGCGAAACCGGACGCGCCACCGGTCCGCATCTGCACTTCGAAGTGCGCTACAACAACGTGGCGCAGAATCCGGGCAAATACCTGCGCGCCGACCTGCGCCGCGCGCCCGGCTTTGCGCGTCTTCCAATGACCAAGCCTCAGGGCTGAACAAGCCCCGCAGCGAATGCAGGCGGCGCGACGAAGCCGCCGATTTCCTGCGCCAGCAGCGCCGTGAAGCGCAGCGGCGTGCGGTCTTCCAGATAGGGACCGATCGCCTGCAAGCCCAGCGGCAGCCCGCCCTTCGACAAGCCTGTCGGAAACGCCGTCGCCGGCTGGCCCGCCAGCGTCGCGATCGAGGGCGGGAACAGCTGGATCACATAGCGCTCGGCCTTGCCGTTGATGAGCACTTTGGCGTGTTCCGCGGAGACCAGCAGCGGATCTGCGAGTTCAGTATGCGGGAACGCGGGCACCAGCGTGATCGGCGCGAGCACGATGTCGCAGTCCAGAAAGAAGCTGCGCCAGGCGGCGCGAAACTTTTCCCGCTGCAGCAGCCAACCGAAATAATCGCTCACCGACGCCTCGGTGCCATCGGCCGCCGCCTGCGCGAATTCCTCGCCGACCGCGCGCTGCATTTGCGCCCAGCGCGAGCGCTCCGCCGCCGGCACGCGCGAGGCCATCATCGCGCACAGCAGGCGGCGGTAAAGCCGGTAGTGCTCGCGCCAGTCGCCCGTTTCCGGCGGCTGCGCGCGCCGCACCCGCGCGCCCAGGCTGCCGAGCAGCGCGGCGACGCGCTCCAGCCCCGCATCGATTTCCGCATCCACCGGCACCCATGGCGGCAACTGCAGGATGGCGACGCGAAAATCCTTGAGCCGCTCGGCGCGCGGACGCGGCAGCGCGAGCTTCCATGCCACGTCCTCGCCGATATCCGCGCCGGCGAGCAGGTCCATCGCCAGTTCGAGGTCTTCGGCCGCGCGCCCCAGCGGCCCCTGCACGCCCATGACGACAGCGGGATTCGGCGCCGGCGGCAGCGGAAACTGGCCGCTGCGCGGCAGCGCCGTGTCGCTGGGCCTGTGTCCGTACACGCCGCAAAACGCCGCCGGCACGCGGATCGAGCCGCCGATGTCGCTGCCGACTTCGAGCGCGCTGAATCCGGCAGCCAGCGCCGCCGCGCCGCCGGAACTGCCGCCCGGGCTGCGCGCCAGGTCCCAGGGATTGTTGGTGCGCCCGTACACCGGGTTCACCGACTGCCAGTCGGCCAAGCCCACCGGAATGTTGGTCTTGCCCAGGATCACGCCGCCCGCGGCCTGCAGCCGCAGGGTCGCGGGCGCATCATGCTGCGACACGAAGTCCTTCCATGCGGCCACGCCGCAGCAGGTGGGCAGGCCGCGCACATTGATCGATTCCTTGAGCGTCAGCGGCAGGCCCAGCAGCGGCCGCTCCTCGCCGCGCGATCGCGCGGCATCGGCTGCGCGCGCTGCCGCACGCGCGCGCTCGAAATCGCGCACCGCCACCACATTGACTTTCGCGTCGTGGCGCTCGATGCGCCCGATGTACAGATCGGTCAGTTCGAGCGAGGAAATTCTCCTGGCGCGCAGCGCCTGGAGCAGCGCGGTGGCCGAGGCAAACGGGTCGATCATACGGGAGTCTCCTTGCGCTTCATACAAGTTGTGTGCAGTGCGATGCCGGATTGCATCCTAGCTTCCCTGCTGCCCGAACCAGCCCAGCAATCGCCGCCAGAGCCGGGCGAGCCATCCGCCGCGGAGCTGCGCGGCGGCGGGCGCGGCCGGAACGGCGCCGAAGCGCTGCTGCAGGCTCTCCGCGAACTGGGCGGTGCGCTCTGTCGCGCGTCGTTCGAACAGGCGATCGACGATGGCTTTGAGCTGTCCTTCGCCCTTGACGTCGAACACGGTGAACAGCTCGGTCCCCGTTGCGGTCGCCTGCAGGGCGACGTCGATCGCCATGGTCAGGTGCTCGGCTTTCGCGGTGGCATGCAGCGCGCGCGGCGCGTCCTCCGACTCGATTTGCGCGCGCAGGTCGACGATCAGCGGCACGACGCCGACTTTCTCCCTCACCGTCAGCTCGGCGGTGCGTTCGTCCACCACGGTGATTTTTTCCACGCCGGGAATGCAGGCGCAAAGGGATTCGAAATCGCGTATGAAACGCCACAATTCCGCTGGCGGGGCGTTCACGCTAAACCTGGCTTCGCGCTGCGGCATCAGTGCCGCCACTTCTTCAGCATCAGTCCCACCACTTCTTCAGCTTGTGATCCTGCACGATCACGCCGGCGGCGTTGTAGCCCGCTCCCGCATGCACGCCGCCGCCCGGATGGCAATAACCGCCGCACATGTACAGCCCCTCGACCGGCGAGCGGTAGCCCGACCAGCCGGCGAAAGGCCTGAAGTAACCCATCTGGTCGGGCGTCATGTCGCCCACGACATCGACGCCGTTGACGAAGTTGTCGTTCAGCCGCTCGGTATCGGTCGGATCCTGGATCGCCATGCCGAGGATCTTGTCCCTGGTGATGTTGGGTGCATAGGCGCGCCACAGATCGAGGACCTGCGCGGCATATTCGTCCCTCAGTTTTTTCCATCCCGCCGGGCCCTCGGGCGCCACGCTGTAGGGCGCGTACTGCCAGACCACCGTCGTGTGCTTGCCCGCAGGCGCCTGCGTGGGATCGAACAGCGTGGGCAGCGTGATCTGCAGCATCTCCTGGCGCGGCGGCAGGTCGCGGGCGATGTCCTGGTAGGCGCGCACCTGGTCCTGGATCGATGCGCCGAACATTTCCTGGCTGAAGGCCATGTTCACCGGCGCGTTGTGCGCGGCGGCGAGGTATTGCGGCGGCTCCGACAACGCGAGATGCAGAGCGAACAGCGAGCGCCCGTTCGCATGGTAGTTCTTCACCCGGGTGGCAAAGGCCGGCGGCAGGAACTCCTCGCCCACCATGCGGAGGAAACTTTTCTTCGGCTCGACGTCGGTGATCACCGCCTTCGCCGCGTCGATGCGGCTGCCGTCTTTCATTTCTATGCCGGTGGCGCGTTTTCCGCTCAGCAGCACGCGCTTCACCTCCATGCCCGTGCGCACGACGCCGCCGTTGGCTTCGACCACGCTCCTCAATCCGTGCGCCAGCTGCTGCGAGCCGCCGACGCAGATCGGCGCCTCGCCGGTGAGGATGCGGAACAGGCAGATCCATCCCTGTCCGTGCTGGTCGGGTGGGAAGCCCAGCACGGTCATGCGCGTGAGGAAATGGACCTTCACCTCCTCGCTCTCGAACAGCTCGTTCAGCAGCTGCACCGGCGTGCTCTGGCGCCATTGCAGCATCGTCCTGCCTTCCTCGGATTTCTCCAGCTCGGCGCCCTCCAGCGAGGGCGGCAGCGGCGGCGAATACATCAGGGGCAGGTAGGTCGAGTCGATGAACTCGGCGTAGTCCTGATACAGCTGCGTGTAGGTCCTGGCGTCGCGCGCCGAGAACTTGCCCAGTTCGGCGGCCATCCGCTCCGGCTCCCGGTACATCACGATGCTCCTGTGGTCGGGGAAAATGGTGCCGCGCAGGTATTCCGGATAGACGTAGCGCACGCCATGGCGCTCGAGCTCCAGGTCGCGGTAGACCGGGCTGGTGGGAATGTGCGTGTGCACGACGGAGCAAAGATTGTGTTTGAAACCCGGCAGCGTCGCTTCCTCGGTGTGGCAGCCGCCGCCGACGCGCGCGCTGCGCTCCAGAACCAGGACGGTCGCGCCGGCCTTCGCCAGATACGCGGCGCAGGCGAGGCCGTTGTGGCCGGCGCCGATGATGATGAAATCGAAGGTCATGGAGAACTCCGCAAGTCAGCTGCTCATACGAACCGAAGTTTCGCCCGCTGCATGACGGAAGCAAGGGGCCGGATCATCGGAATGCGCCCTCCCGGCTCCCATCGAATGACCATCCCGCATCGGACGGATGCACTCTAGGCTGCTTCACAATGAGGGTCAAGGAACGGCGTGCGCATGATCCATATTGCGCGGGAATTGCGGTTGGCGCATGTCTGCTGCGGATCGATACCGACCCATCCGGGTTCCGTCCGCGACCGGCCAGGACCGGACTCCGGTAATTCTTCTCCAAAGCGGACCTTGATACCGTGCCGTGACCCGTTAGCCGACGTTGGACCGGCGCGACTGAATGTTCCAGCCTAAACGGCAGTTGTGCAGCGATTGCGGCCAGTGGCTCCGTTTGGATGTACTTGCGCACCCAGCCTTGACCCGGCGCCGGCCATTGTTCCCCAAACCTGGCGTTGGGCCGGTGCAGTCACCCAGACGCTGGCATTGGATCGGTATCGATCAGTTTCTCGGGTTGGAGGTCGGCAACCAACGGTTGCGGCCGTTCTAGCTTGACCGCCGATCAGCACCTCAGGCCAATATGGGAAGTTCCCGTACGATCGCCGGGAGCGTAGCGGAGATATTGGGGCATCAGATTCCGACTGCCGTGCGGGAGATCGGAAAGCTTCGCGCAGGGCCGGCGCGGATCAAATCACGAACACCGGCGCGAATCCACTTCCCGGCATCCGGAAATTCGTCGCCTGCCCTTGGTACAGGCGGGCGGCGGTGAGCAAGATCTCGCCGTCGTACACATAGAGCCGTACGTCGGCCTTGCGCACTGCCGGCGCTCCGTCCACGTCGATCACCCGCTCGCTCGGCGCCGCGTACTCCTGCGCGACGTACAGTCCGCGCTGGATCTCACCCCACACGCGCTTGGTCATGCGGTCGCCGCGATAGACTGCCTTGCTGCCGTAGCCCACGGCAGGCTTGAAGAACAGTTTCTTCCTTTCGCGCCAAAGCGCCTGCGCGTTCTCGGGCGCGACCAACACCGTCCGCGGGACGGCCGACAGACCGGCAAGCGTCTCCGCAGAGACGCCCCATGAACGGAGCTGCGCCGGATCGGACAGGAGGGCGAGGTTGCGCTTATCCGCGAAGAGCGCGTGGACATGCGGGTTCGGCGTGACGACCGCAGCGTCCGCGAGATAGGCCGCGCGCAATGCAGCGTGTTCGGGGCGTTCGAGCGCAAAATCGACCAGACGGTTGTAGACGATATCGACCGGCCGGCCGTCGAAGAGCAGCCGACCGCGCTCGAAGCGAAGCTCGCCGGCATCGGCGATCACCGCTTCCATGCCGTGCTTGGCGAGGAAGCGCTGCGCAAGGAGAAATTCTGGGTAGAAATATTGTTCCTGCGGGCCGTCGTCGACAATGGCGATGCGCCGCAGTGCTCCGTTCCTGCGCTGCAGCCGCCACTCGTTCTCGAACATGCGCGCGACCGCCGCGTCGAAATCAAGTGCCTCCGGTCGGCGCAGTCCGGCCAGCATCCCCTCGCAGCAGGCGTACTGGGAGCGGGCAAGCAGCGCGTTGAGGAACGCACCGCCGGCGTTGGTGTTGATCTCGATGAGCCGCGGGCGGTCGTGGGCCAGGTGAAAATCGTAGCCCATGAAGGCGCCACGCGGCCCGAAATCAAGCCGCGCGATCCCGGGTGAGCGCGACAGGGCCGCGTCGCAGTAGGCGGGCAGGCGCGTGACCGACTCGATCGCGCGCACCGCGCGCAGCATGGCGACAGCGTGCGCCTCCGACAGGAACACCGGCGCGTTCGAAAACAGGTGCGGCCGCGTCCGGATGAGAGTCGCGCAGAAATGCGGATCGTCCGCTTCCCGCTCCAGCGCCGCGTACAGCGCCTCGCGGTCGAGCGTAACGCGGCTGCATTCGCGGTTCAGGCGCTCGGACAGCGGGCCGGTGCTGCTAGCTACGGAGACATCGGCGAGAGCAGGCATCCGTATAGCTTACTCGCAAGCGCTCGTGCCGTCCGCGTGCCCGCGACTGCACTCGACCAATTCGCCGGGGGCGAGGTCGTCAGCTACCGGAATGGCTGGGACAAGACCCTCGCCGTAACTGCTGCCGGCGCCGCCATGGTCGCGCCGGGAGCCGTTGACGCAAATCAAACCTTCGTCGGCGCGGTGCGGCTAGCATAGGCTGGACTGCAAGCGAAACATCGCTTTCGACTTCAACCGACAAGGCGCTCCATGACTGCTCCGGGTCTGACTACAACGCTCCACGACCCGCTGCCTGATCTCGCGCGACGCATGCTGGATGCGATGCCGTCGATCGAGCACTGGCTGCGCGCCCAGTGGCCGAAACACGCGACGCCGTTCTATTCGTCGGTCGATCTGCGCAACAGCGGTTTCCAGCTTGCGCCGGTCGACACCAACTTGTTCCCGGCCGGATTCAACAATCTGAATCCGGAATTCGAGGCCCTGTGCGTGCAAGCCAGCATTGCCGCCATCGAGAAAGTCAACCCCGCCATGCCGCGCGTGCTGCTGGTTCCGGAGAACCACACGCGCAACACGTTCTACCTGCAAAGCGTCGTGGCATTGCAGCGGATACTGCGCCACGCCGGCCTGATCGTGCGCATCGGCAGCCTGCGCCCAGATGTCACCGCCGCCACGGATATCGAACTGCCGGGTGGCGATACACTGAGGCTGGAACCGCTCGAGCGCAGCGGCAAACGCATCGGCGTTCACGGTTTCGACCCGGACATAGTGCTGCTCAACCATGACTTGTCGGACGGTCTGCCCGAGATTCTGCGCAACCTCGATCAACTTGTGCTGCCGCCGCTGCACGCCGGCTGGTTCATGCGGCGTAAGGCCAACCACTTCGCGGCCTACCGGGATGCCGCCGAGGAATGCTCGCGCCTGCTCGGCACCGACCCCTGGCTGATCAGTCCCTATTTCGAGCGGTGCGGTCGGATCGATTTCAGCAAGCGCATAGACCAAGAAAATCTCGCGGGCTATGTGTCGAAATGCCTCGACGACATTCGCGCCAAGTACAAGGAATACGGCATCGAGCAGGAGCCGTTCGTAATCGTGAAACCGGATGCAGGCACCTACGGGATGGGCATCATGACGGTGAGGGACCCCAAGCAGGTCCGCAACCTGAACCACGAGCAGCGCAAGCACCTGGCCATGGTGAAGGGGCACGCCGCGGCGCATGACGTGCTCGTGCAGGAAGGCGTCTACACGGTCGAGTCAGTCGCCGACGCAACGGCCGAGCCGGTCGTCTACATGATCGACCGCTTCGTGGTCGGCGGCTTCTACCGTGTACACCCGGGCCGCGGCTGGGACGAGAACCTGAATGGACCGGGTTCGCACTTCGCGCCGCTCGCGATCGAAAAGCCCTGCTATTCGACCGCGCCGGGCCGCCCACCGAACCTGTTTTTCTATGCATATGGCGTGATCGCGCGCCTTGCGCTGGTCGCCGCCGCAATCGAAATCGAGCGGACCGCAGAGGCCTTCGGAGCCGGCCCGGAATCGAAAGTTTTCTGATCCGGCTCGTTTGCGATGGCATCGTGCGTGAACGGTAGCCCCGGAAAAGCGCGGGTGTCTCTTGTGGGTCGGCTGGGCCCCTGGAGCGAAATAGCTGAGCGGCGGCAATCAGTCTTTATGGGACCATGGCCGCGCTGCCGAGGCATTTTCAACTCAAAGGGCCGAAAAAGACTGGCAACAGCCAATCGCGTTTTCGGAATAGCTGCCTACGAATAGCCTCCTACGGGGTACGTCTACCACAACGGTGTGATCTCCTCCTCATCCATTTGGCCTATGTACAACACGAATGCCCCAGCCCACAATGTTGCGGTCAGTTCCAAGAATAAGGTATGAGTCCTGACCAGTCCAAGAAGACTTGAATCCACCCTCGCCGCTGCGGAGGCCCGTCTCTCCGATGCTGTAAGCAACCTGGACACGGTTGGATCAGACCGGGTCGAGGCATACGCCGACATCGAAAAGCTCCGCGCCTATTGCCGCCATCTGCGTGCCGCAAAGGTCGAGCTAAACAAATCAGAAGCAAGCGCTTTTCGGTGCTTGGATTTGTCTTGTGATCTTTTGTTTTCAGCGCGAACGGAGTGTTGGTTCAAATGTCTCGAAGGGACTATTGCAGTACCCCCTCAGATAGAGAGACCAAGCGATTGTCCATATCGGATGTTACCCGCCTTTTCAGATGACGCTATTCCACGATTCAGCCGCGATGTTCTAGTAGAGAATCCTAGTCCAAGAGATGCGCCTGAGCGGCATAAACTCGCCGTTCAGACTATCGAATTGTCAATATTGACGTTGTCATATCTTCTATATTTCTATTTGGACGTGGAACTTCAAATTGTGCGCCTGCCAATAATATTCAATTTGGCGCTCCTCCCGGGTCTGCATTGGCTTGATTAAGTCCGAATTGATTGCCAGGTTGGTGAGGCGCCTTCCCCAACTGACCGCAAAGGATACCGAGCTTGCTGTCAGGCGAATACTGGAGTCTATGATCGCGAGCCTGGTGAAAGGCCAACGCATTGAGATTCGCGGATTTGGCACTTTCAAAATCTGCTACCGCTCGTCGCGCATAGGCAGGAATCCGAAATCCGGGGAGACGGTTACAGTGCCAGGGAAATTTGTTCCGCATTTCAAGACTGGCAAAGAACTGCGGAAGCGGGTCGGCGGTTAGGCTGTGCCGGCGCGCGCGCAAGAGAGGGCTAGCTGGACATTTCATGAGGTCACCCCCACTGGGTGGCCTAGGCGCCGTAACCGCGTGTTTGCAGTCGGTCTGGCGCGCCGATCGATGGCTAGGATCGAAGGGCGGCTCCCGCTGCAAGACGGACTGTCCGGGTAGACATCTCGTTTCCGCATTGCGAGGTCTGCTTGCGCAATTTCGGCACTTGCGGCGAAGGGCTGCTTTTCGAGTGGCGCAATTTCCGCTTTGGGTCGGAAGTGACGATTCGCGTCTTGGGAAAGCTGACGCTGGTCGGAATTTCGGCAGGTCGCCATCTGGAGCAGGCGCGCAAAGCCTGCGCGGTCGTCGACTAATGAGAAAACCCGCCGCAGCGGGTTATCGATGGAGGGCTCGGGGCGGCATCACCCGACTAGACTCCCTGTACCAAATCTGGCGACGGCAGCGCGTAATTGTTCCAGGTACTCGGTCACATCGTCGCGCCGATCGCGTCTGCGATCGGCGCCTATTCGCCGCGGCCCAGATCAGTGAGCAGGCGGGCAGTGAGGTACAGCCGCGGCACGATTGAATCCGCCTCGATGTATTCATCTCGCGCATGGTAGCCCCAGCCGGCTAGGCCCATGCACTCCAGCACCGCCGCTTTCCCTGACCGGTTGGCATAGCCCGCGTCGGTTCCGCCGCCGGTGCCGGGGAAAAATATAAGCTTGCGTCCATCGAGTTCAGCATAGATGGCGCGCGCCTTCGTCGCCAAATCCAAGGTCTTTTCTCCCCCGACGAAAGGCGGACGTCCGATATTCATCCTGACACTCACCTGCGCATCCGGCACTCGCCGGCTCTCTGCGATTTTGGCCCTGAGTGCGTCCAGCAATTTGTCTGCGCTGCCCGCCGCGGTGAGGCGCACGTCGGCCGTCGCCTGCGCCTCCGCCGGGATCTGGTTGCGCGCCGCACCTGCCTGGGCCAGCGTCCAGTTCAGCTGCGCGCCAGGGATGCCCTTGGCGATATCGCTGGTCTGCAGCAACTGGTAGGCCAACTCGATCAGGGCATTGCGCCCCTGCTCCGGGGCGGCGCCTGCGTGCGCCGCGCGGCCCTTGACTTCGAGGGTGGCAGTCGCGATGCCGGCGGCCGCGAGCAGCACGCCCTCGTCCTTCGCCCTTGACTTGGCCATTGTAGGCTCATAGGAGAGCACCACGTCATGCTCGTCAGCAAGCGCAGAGATCAGCTCGCCCGAGCCCGCAGACTGCGACTCCTCATCGCCGTTGAACAATACGGTGAGCTTGCCGTAATCGTGCCAGCCCGCGTCGCGCAGGATCGCCAGCGCATGCAGGATCACGGCGACGCCGCCCTTGTCGTCGGCGATACCCGGGCCGTAGATACGATTGCCGTCCACCTTGTAGGGTTGCGTGGCGAGAATGCCGGGATGATAGACCGTGTCCATGTGCGCAATCAGCATCAGCCGCCGCTTGCCTTCGCCGGCAAAACTGCCCTTGACGATATCACCGTGACCGCTGGCGGGCTTGAGACGCTCGGTGCGCGCGCCCAGCGCCTGCAACCTGCGCTCGGTGTAGTCGGCCATGCGCTTGATGCCGGGCGCGTCCATGGTGCCTGATTCGATCAACACCATTTCGCGCAGCGAGTCGATAACGGAGGGTTCGGCCGCTCGTGCAGCAGCGAGCAACTTCGGGTCAGGGCCCGCGGCCTGCGCCGTCAACGAAGCGAATCCTGCCAGCACAGCAAGGAAAAGAGTTGGTCGCATTGCTATCTCGAGAAGGACGGAAGATAAAAATCTACCACAGAAGCCGCCCCGGGCCCTACAAGCACAGCAAACACATGCGATGCCAACGACCAGGCTTTGCGTCGCCTTCAGGCACCGCTTCGACGCGGCGGCTCGATGCCGCCCGGAGGATCCGCCTGCGCGTGCTGAAACCAGATTCGGATGTTTTCGATCTCCGGCTTGATGGACATGCTGGCCACCATGCTGCCCGAGTGCAGCGCGAGCAGCGCGTTGATGCTGGCGTCGCGCTGCACCGCCCGTTTCAGGCGCTTGAAAAAGGCATGGTTGAGCCGGTCGATATCGGCGAAGAAACCATCCAGCCCCTGCAGATCGGCGGGCTCACCGCGCAGAAATTGACCCATGAGGTGCATTGAGACAATTCGATACACGACTTCGGTCGTGGTGGCGAAAGGCATGTGCATATGCGCCAGCGGTCGCATGCGCCCGAGTATCGGGCATGCGCCGGTTGCAAGGATCAGCCCCATCAGGGCGCGCAGGGCAGTCTGGGTATCGGTGCGTTTGCGCGCTTCGTATTGCGGAGTCACTACGTGCACATCGATCCGGTCTATCGACGACAGCTCGGAAAATTTCTCTACCAAAGGCACCAGATCAGCGGCCGCAGGGCAATGCGCGCCCGGCGTGTCGGGCAGCGGGCAGTGCGGACATTTGTCGACCGCGAGGCGCGTCCATTCGGGCAGATCGCCGCTCGCCGGCGGACGATCGAATTCCACATCGAAACGGTGCCCCGCCCCGGACTCAAGCCGGAATAGATAGATGATTTTCTTGCTCAAGGCACCAACAGCCCAAGGCATGCGACCAAGTATTAGACGGTCGATGGCATTTCTTCGCGGCAGCGCCACCGACTATGCAGTATTTTACTCCAGCCCTGCCACCGACCGTCCACACCAGGATCGCCACTCACGGCGTCACGATCGGAAATATCCCCTGCGCCTTGTCGAACAGGCTGAAGAAACGCACCAGGTCGACCTTGCTGCCCTTGGTCTTGAGCTCGTTGCCGAGCAGCAGGTCCTTGAGCTTGACGCTGCCGGTCATCATTTTCAGGAACAGGTGCTTGCTCATCATCAGCGTGGCATTCGCGTCCGCGTCCGGCGCCGCCTTGCGATGGTGCAGCACCGCGTTCTCGATCCACATCACATAGGACGCGTTGTTGTCGGTGATCACCAGATTGATCTTGAGGTCCTTGCCCTCGGCCCCCGGGCCATCCAGGCTCGCCGCCAGCCGGTCGAGGAAGCTGTCGATCGGCGTCCACTGCAGCATGTCGAGCAGCACGGTGATATCGAGTCCTTTATCCGGCGGGCCATTGCGCAACTCGTAGGCGCCCGTCAGGTAGACATTGCGCCAGGGCCCGGATTCGGCGACGTAGCCGAGCTGGTCGTAGGTGCGCGCGAGCAGCGCCTTCGCGGCCTTGCTGTCGGGTTGCGCGTACACCGCATGGTTCAGCAGCTCCGCGGTCCAGCGGTATTCGCCGCGGTCGTAGGCGCTTTGCGCCGCCGCCACCACCTTGTCGACGCCGCCCATGAGTTCGACGTAGTGTTTGGCCGCATCGGTGCGCGGCAGCGTATCCAGGTTGGCCGGGTTGCCGTCGAACCAGCCGACGTAGTTCTGGTACACCGCGCGCGCATTGTGGCGCACCGTGCCGTAGTAGCCGCGCACCGAGAACGTGCCTTCGAGCGACTTCGGCAGCTTGAGCGCGTCTGCGATCGCGTCCGGCTTCATGCCGGCATTGACCATGCGCACGGTCTGGTCGTGGATGTAGCGGAAGGCATCGCGCTGCTTTTTCATGAATTCGAGGATGCGCGCATTGCCCCAGATCGGCCAGTGATGCGAGGCGAACAGCACCTCGGTCTCGCCGAAGCGCAGCCTGAAATCTTCGATGTAGTTCGACCAGCGCAGCGCGTCGCGCACTTTCGCGCCGCGCAGGGTGTACAGATTGTGCAGGTTGTGCGTGAGGATTTCCGCCGCGCACAGCGCCTTCTTCTGCGGCAGGTAGAAGGCCATTTCCGCCGGCGCTTCCGAACCCGGCGCGTTGTAGAACACGAACTTGACGCCGTCCAGCGTCATCTCCTGCGCGCTGTCCGACACGGTCACGGTCGGCGGCAGGATGCCCACCGCACCCAGCGCCACCGCCTTGCCCAGACCCTCGTCGATCAGGCCCACCGGCGAGGCCGGCAGGCGCGTGCCGTACATGTAGGCGGCGCGCCGGCCCATCGACGGGCCGAGCAGCACGTTTTCGCTGGTCGCCTCCTCGAGGAAGCCTGCGGGCGCGACGACGGGCACTTTGCGCGCGGCCGCCTCCTCGCCCGAGATCACGCCGAGCGCGCCGCCGAAATGATCGACGTGGCTGTGGGTGAAAATCAGCGCCGACACTTTCTTGTCGCCCAGCTGCTTGCGCGCAAACGCCATCGCCGCGGTCGCAGTCTCGCGCGAAGTCAGGGTGTCGACCACAATCCAGCCGGTCTTGCCCTCAATCAGCGTGATGTTGGCGAGGTCGAAGCCGCGCAGCTGGTAGATGCCGTCCATGACCTTGAACAGGCCGGCGTAATTGTTGAGCTTCGCCTGGCGCCACAGGCTGGGGTTGGTGCTCGCGGGCGCATCGCCCTTGACGAAGTCGAAGCGCTCGTAGTCCCACAGCACCGAGCCGTCCGCGTTGAGCAGCTTGCCGCTCGGGCGCGCGATCAAGCCGCGCGCAGCGTCCTCGAAGTCCTGCTGGTTGGCGAGGTCCAGCGTCTGCGCGAGCTGCTGGTTGGATTTGGCGGTGGCGACTTCGACGCCGCCGGCGGCGGCGCCCCGGCCGCTGTGCTGCCCCTTGCCGCAGCCGGCGAGCAGCGCTGCCGCGAGCAAGGCGGCAAATAATGTGGACAAGGCAGGGCGCACGCCGCTGCCGCCTCCGCGATGAGGCTTCGATGTGTTACGCATGCTTCCCTCCCCCGTTTGTAGTTCCAGGCGCCGCCGATTTTAGTCGAAGCTTACGATCTGCACCCAGTTGGCGCCCCTGCCGCCGGGATATTGCTGCAGCAGGCTCAGCGCCCCGCTGGCGCGGTCGATCGCATACACCGAGATCGTTTCCGATTTTTCGCCGCAGGCGATGAGGTGCCGGCCGTCCGGGGCAATTGCGAAGCCGCGCGGCTGGCGCTCGGTGGGCGTGCTGCTTAAGTAATCCAGCTTGCCGCTGTCGGCGCTCACGCGCAGCGTGGACAGCGTGCTGCTGCTACGCTCGGAGACGTAGAGGAAGCGTCCGTCCGGCCGCAGGTGGATGTCCGCGGCCCAGATGTCCTGCTCGCGATTGCGCTCAGGCGCCGCGCCGGCCGCGCCCGGGGCGAGCCGCGGCGCGCCGGGCTGCAGCGTGCTGTCCGGCGCCAGCGCGCTCACCGAGCCCGCTTCGCGCAGCAGGCCGCTGCCGGGATCGAAGGCGAAGCTGCTCACCGTGGCCAGCAGCTCGCTCAGCACATAGACGTAGCGCCGGTCGGCCGAGAACACGAAATGCCGCGGCCCGGTCCCCGGCGGGAGCTGCAGCACCGCGGGCGTGTTCGAGGACAGCCTGCCCGAGCCCGCATCGAAGGTGAACTGGAAAATCTGGTCGGTGCCCAGCGTCGGCACGTAGACATAGCGATTGCTCGCGTCGACGCGGATCGAATGCGCGTTGCGGCCCACCGGGACCAGCTGCTGCGCCGCGGCGGATACGCGCCCGTCGGCGCCGACCGCGTTCACGCTGACCAGATTCGAGTGATAAGAGGCGCCGAACAGCCAGCGCCCGCTCTGGTCGAGCGAGATATACGGGCAGCTCGCCGCCAGCGGCGACACCGCCAGCGGCTGCAGCGCGCCGCTGGCGCGATCTATGGTCCAGGCGTGCACCGAAAACGGCTGCGAGCGCACCGCGGCATAGAGAACGCGCCGGTTCGGGCTCACCGCGAGCGGACCGACGGCGTCGCCCGCCTTGAAGCGCACGCCCGGCTGCAGGCTGCCGTCCTCGCTCAGGCGATAGCTGCCGATGTCGCCATCGGCGGCATTGGACACATAGACATGCATGGTGCGCGACGCGGGCATGGCCTTCCTCCTCGCTGCTCGGGCGAGCGCAAAGCGCGCAGTATAGACCGGCGATCTGCGCGCGGCAGCCGGGCGGGAGCGAAAAATCCGCCGCGCAAATAGACAGCGGCCCCGGTTGGGGCCGCTGCGGTGCCGCTTGCTGCTCGCGCTTCAGGCCTTGAGCAGCGCGCGTCCGCCGATCCAGGCCAGTGCGCCGAGTCCGACCACCGGGCCGACCGTCACGAAGGCGATGGTCGCGAACGGTGCGGCGATCGCGAGCACGACCGGGCGGGTCTTTTCGTTGGCGAGCAGTTTCTTTCCGACCATCCAGGCGAGCATGCCCAGACCGAACAGCGGGAAGGTCATCAGGTAGAACAGTCCGACGAAGGGTGCCGCGAGGAACAGCGCGACGTTCTTCAGATGGGTGCCGGCGCCCGTTTTGGCTGCTGCGGCTGCCGGCGCGGCGACTTCGGCTGCCCAAGCCGGACCTTCGGCGACGAATCCGTGTTTGGCTGTCAGGATGTTTTTGAGCGCTTTCATGATGATCTCCGGTAAGTTGATTTGTCTTTGCTTACCTGGTCCTGAGCATAGGGCGTGCCAGCCTGCGAGCGCCACCAGTTATCACTTTGTTTTTGCGCAGCAATTATCATTGGATCCGGCCATGCTGGCGGTCGCAGCCGGATTGAATTCCGGCGCAGATGTATACGGAGTCTATGCACCCGCCGCAGCCACGGGAATTTTCTTTCGAATATTCAGGCAGCTACGCCACGCCCTCGCGCATATTTTTTTAAGACGGCTTAGCCTGAGCTGAGGTTGTGGCGCGAAACGCCAGGAACGGGCGCGCGCCGGCCCGAACTGCGGCAGCGCGCGGCGGTGCTATTCGTAATATTGCGGCGCCATTTTCAGCGTATCGCGCTGGGCCTGGTCGTGGTTGATCCAGAGTTGCGCCTTTTCGCTCGCCAGCAAGTCGGCAATGCGCTGCATGGACGCAAGTGTCTTGTCTTTGTCGAAGTTGATCGACGGCACGCGGCGGTGGTCCCAGTTGCTTTTGAAGTGCGCGGCATCTCCGGACAGCACCAGGGCGCCGGTCTTGGGCAGCCTGACCAGCAGCGACTGATGGCCAGGCGTGTGACCCGGCGTTGCGATGATCCTGACGCTGCCGTCGCCGAACACGTCCTTGTCGCCTTCAAGCTCGATCACCGGGTGCGCGCGATTGAAACGCGGCGCATTCTTCGGGCCCGGCCATTCGTATTCCGCCTTCTGTACCAGCAGCATCGAATGCGGAAACAACTCGACGTTGCCGATGTGGTCCGGGTGGGTGTGGGATACGGCGACAAATCGGATGTCCGCGGGTTTGACGCCCAGCTGCTCCAGCTGGCTCGCCAGGGTCTTCGGACGATACCAGTGTATGGCCTTGGGATCGCCAGGTACCTGGCCATTGGGCAGGGCGGCGATGGCATCGGCCAGGCCCGTGTCCCACAGCATCCAGCCCTGGGCGTGCTTGATCAGGTAGCAATTGTCCGAGAAGGGCATGGACTTTCCGACGTTCACTCCCGGCGACCAGCGCGAGATGTCGCCGGCGACGCCTTCGCCGCAATTGAGTATGTAGAGGCGCTCGACGCCACTCGCCTGTTGCGTGGACATGCCGCTGCAGCCCGCGACGAGCAGCGCGGTCATGGCAGCGATAAAGGCCGATTTCAGCATCAGCTATTCCTCCCGATGCGCAGCCCGGCCGGGCAGCGCATTCTTCTCAGTTTTGTGGTGTCACCCGACCTGCGTACTTGCGCCAGAATCTGCCCATGCAAAAAAGCGAAGCGATGAATTTGGACTGCCCAGGCAGAAATCCGCGCGCGAAAAAAAGCTAGACGCTGCCGCTGGCGATGTCAATAGGGTCAAATACCGAGGCCGCTGCGCGGGCACGGCATGCAAGGCTTGAGCTGAGCCGCGGCAAGAATCAAGTCGTCGTCGATTGCGCGGCCTCGGCCAGGTATTCGGCGATGCGCGGCCTGAAATCGTCCGGGATCGGAATCGGCTGGCCGCTGTCGAGATTGAGGAAGCACACCGTCTGCGTGATCGCGAGATGCTCGACGCCGTCCTTCTGCCCGCTGTAGTGCAGAGTCACCGACGATCGCCCCATCTTGAGCACGCGGATTTGGAAATGCAGGGTTTCGCCGATGCGGAAGGGCTTGCGGAAATCGCAGTGGACGCTGACCGTGGGCGTGCCGATGCGGCGCTCGGTGATCATCTCCGCATGCGGATGCCCGAGGCCGTGGGTGAACCAGTCCTCCAGCGCGGCATGCGACATGTCGAAGAACTCGGGGAAGTAGACGATCCCCGCCGGATCGCAGTGCGAGAAGCGCACCTGCTGGTCGTGCGTGAAAATTTTACCCATTCGATTAACCCCTTTTGGCCTATAGATTTGACACACTCGACGATAGAATCGGTTCTATCGGCACAATAGGCCGACAGCACCTGTCTGCGCGACATGGCTTATAGCAGAAACCGCGGCGCGTGCGCTGCTGCGTCAACCGGCGATTGATTTGCCGTGGTCAAACTGCGCAACGATTGGGATAATGGCCGCAAAATTTCAACCATTGAGGAGCGGAACATGCGCACTTTTCGCACCATCGTCCTGCTTGCACTGCTGTCCGGAAACGCATTCGCACAAGCCTATCCTTCCCGGCCGATACACCTTGTGGTGCCGTTCCCGGCGGGCGGCCCCACCGACCTCATCGCACGTGCGATCGGACAAAAGCTCTCGGATGCGGTCGGCCAGCCGGTGGTGATCGACAACAAGCCCGGCGCCGGCGGTGCGATCGGCTCCGAAGCGGTCGCGCGCAGCGCGCCCGACGGCTACACCATACTCATCGGCACGAATAGCACGCATTCGATCGGTCCCATCCTCAATCCCAGGACACCCTACAAAGTCGAGCGCGATTTCGCGCCGGTGTCGCTGGTCGCCACCGCGCCCAATGTCCTGATCGTGAGCCCCAAGCTTGCCGCCAACAACGTGCGCGAACTCATCGCGCTGGCCAAGGCGCAGCCGGGCAAGCTCAACTACGCCACCAGCGGCGTCGGCACCATCGTACACCTGTCCTCGGTGCTATTCGCGAACATGGCCGGTATCGACATCGTGCACGTTCCCTATAAGGGGGTCACCCAGGCCTTGCCAGACATCATGAGCGGGCAGATCGCGCTCATGTTCGACAACATCGTCGGCGTATTGCCGCGGGTGAAAGCCGGCCAGGAAAAGGCGATCGCGGTGACCAGCCTCAAACGCTCCACACTGGCGCCGAACATTCCGACCGTGGCCGAGTCCGGCCTGCCGGGGTATGAATCCGTTTCCTATTTCGGCGTGTTCGCGCCGGCGGGTACGCCACAGGCGGTCGTGACCAAGCTCAGCCAGGATCTGGCGCAGGTGCTGAAGCGCCCGGACCTGAAGGAGCAGCTCGCGCTGCAGGGAGCCGAAGCGGCCGGCAGTGATCCGGCGAAGCTCGCGGCGCTCGTGCGCGCCGACACCGCGAAATGGGAAAAAGTGATCAAGGCCGCGGGCGTGGCGATCGAATAGCTGCAGCAACGAAACGCGGCAGCCCGCGTGCCCTCCTGAGCTAGGCGCTCCACTCGCGCCAGCCCGCAAGCAGCGGAAAGTACAGGCCCAGCATGGGCGGCCCGCCCTGCGCCAGCGCCCGCGCATAGGTTTCCAGCTGGCGGCGATAACGTTCCTGCTCGCGCTCGAGGAAGGTTTCGACCTCGGTGCCTTCGTGCGCGCCGGTCTTGTAGTCGACGATCCAGCGCCGGCCCTCGGCGTCGGTGAATGTGCGGTCGATGACCAGCCTGCGCAGTTCGCCGTCGATGAGCGCGCTGAGGCGGTATTCGCTGCGCGCGTCGCGCTGCGGCCCGAGCAGCCATTGCCCGCGCGCATCGGCGAGCGCGCCGGCGAGCGCCTGCGCCACGCGCGCGGCCGCCGCCTCCAGCTCCGGCGCTTCGACGCCGCAGTCCGCGAGCTCGCGCGCAAAGCTGTCGCGCAATGCCGCGACGCGCGCGGCGTCCCAGTCCTGCATCGCGTCCTCGGCAATGCGCTGCAGCCAGCGGTGCACCACGCTGCCGACGTGGCGCGCGGTCTGGCCGGCCCAGGAATATTCGATCGCGTCCTGCGCCTGCTCGACCGCGTTCGCGGCGCTCCAGTGCAGCGCGGGCGGCGGCGCCGGCGGCGACCAGTCCGATGCGAGGCGGCGTAGCGACTGATCCGGGACGGTCAGGCCGCTCGACGCAGCGGCCTGCGCGGCTGGCGCGGCCTGCGCCGCGGCGCGCTGGAATGCGGCTTGCGCCACCGGCCACAGCTTATGCAGCAGGCTGCGCGCATCGGGCCTGCGCGCCGACTGGCCTGCGTCGCCGGCTTCGAGCCGGGTTTCGCCGAGCAGATGCAGGCGCTCCCTTGCGCGCGTCGCGGCGACGTAGAGCAGGCGGCCGTCTTCATGGCTCGCCTTCTCGGCGGCGAGCTTGCTGATCCAGGCATAGATCGGATCGCGCTCGGCACCGGTTTCCTCGATCGGCGCCAGCAGCAGATTGCTGCGCACGGCGCGCGCGCTGCCGGGCCCGGCCTGCGCCGGGCGCTCCATCCACAGGAACAGGCGCTTGCCGTCGGCCGGCGGCACCTTGCCGAGGCCGGGCACGATGACGTGGTCGAACTCCAGGCCCTTGGCCTTGTGCACGGTCATGATCTGCACCGCATCTTCGCCCGCGCCCATGTCCGGCAGCGCGTAGAGCCGGTCCAGGCCCTGCTCAAAGGCTTCGAAATCGGCGATCGCGCCCGCCTCCTCCCTGGCTTCGAGATGGTCGAGGTAAGTCGCCGCATCTTCGAGATCGGTCGCCGACGCGGCGCAGGCCGGTCCGCCGAGCGCGAGCCACGCGCCTTCGACCGCATCGCGCAGCGATTGGCGCTGGCGCGCCGCGAGCGCGGCGGCGAGCACCGGCTGCACGCGCGCGAGGCGCCGGCGCGCATCGGCGCTGAGCGCGGCGATGCGGCGCGCGTCCTGCAGCAGCTCCCACAGCGTCGAGCGGCTGGAGACGGGCTCCACCAGCGCTTCTTCAGGCAATTCCTCTGCCGTATCCACAGCCGCATCGCTGCCGGCGAGCGCATGCAGATCGGCCAGCGTCAGCCCGCAGCAGGGCGCGCGCAGCAGCGCCAGCCAGGCGATGCGGTCGCCGCGATGCGCGAGCGCGCGCGTCAGCGCGAGCAGGTCCTGCACCACCGGCCGGTCGTCGAGCCGGTCGATTTCCATCGCGCGATAGGCAATGCCCGCGGCGCGCAGCTGCGGCACGATCTCGCGCAAATGGCTGCGCCCGCGCACCAGGATGGCCACGCTCGCGCGCGGCGCGCCGTCCTTGCCGGGCGCTGCAACGATACGCCCGACGATGTCCGCCACGGTTTCGGCTTCGCTGCCCTCGCTGCCGGCGAAGCGCGCATGGATCTGCACCGCCTCGCCTTCGAGGCGCGCATGCACCGGCTTCGACGCGGTGTAGGCCACTGCGCCTGCGCCGATGTCCTCCGCGCCGGGCATGAGCTGCGCGAAGGCACCGTTGACCCAGTCGACGATGCCTGCCTGCGAGCGGAAATTGGCCGACAGCGCCAGCGGCTCGAGCACCACGCTGCCTATGCCCTCGGCGCGCGCCTTGAGGAACAGCCCGACCTCGGCCTCGCGAAAACGGTAGATCGACTGCATCGGATCGCCCACCGCGAATAGCGTGCGCCCGTCCCCGGGCATCCAGCCCGCGGTGAGCCGCGTGATGAGCTCGAACTGGCTGATCGAGGTGTCCTGGAATTCGTCGATGAGCAGATGCCGGATCTGGTAATCCAGCCTGAGCGCGAGATCGGTCGGGCCTTCGGCGTCTGCGAGCGCGAGCAGCGCGCGCTGCGACACTTCGGTGAAGTCGACCTGCCCGCGCGACTGGAACACCAGCTTCAGCTGGCCCACCGCCTGTTTCAGCAGCTCGGTGATCGCTTCGAGCAGCTGCCACTGCGCGTCGGTGTAGGTTTCGGGCGGCAGCGCGCGCACCTCGGCCAGCGCGGTGGCGAGCGCGGGGTCGGCGATCCGGCCGATCAGCAGCGCGAGGCGCTCTTTCCATGGCTTGCCCGCTGCGCCCGCAGCGAAGCCGTGGCGCTTGTCCACCTTCGAACGCCAGCCGCCGTCCTTGGTGAGCAGCAGGCCGGCGAGCGCAATCCAGCCCGCCGCATCTTCGGCGCCGGGAAAATCCGCGAGCGGCGGCGCGCCGAGATTGACCAGCGAATGATTGGCCAGCGCGAGCAGCTCGGCACGCTCGCGCGCCGGCAGCAGCGCATGCACGCGCGCGAGTGCGGCGCGGCGCTCTGCGCGCAGCGCGCCTTCGAGCTCGGCGCGCTCATTCTCCAGCAGGTGACGCAGCCAGTGGTCGCGCCGGCGCAGCATTTCGACGAGCAGCTCTTCCACGCGCGCCACGTTGTTGTCCAGGTGTTCGAGCAGGCGCGCCACATGCTCCGCCACCGCGTCCCTGGATTCGATCAGCTCGAGCGTCGCGCGCGCCGCGCCGGCGTAGAGCGCGAGCGCGTCCTCGACGATTTCGGGCTGCGAGCCGAATTTCGACAGCATCGGCATCTGTCGCGTCAGCGCGGCGCACAGCGAGTCTATGGTCTGGATGCGCAGCCGCGCCGGGCTGTCGGCGATGCGCCAGCCGCGCTCGAGCTCGCGCGCGAGCGCCGCGCGCGCGAGGGCGAGCGTGCACTGCTCATGCTCCGATTCCGCGGCCGCGCCCGCCGCCGCCCGCGCCAAAGCCTGCAGCACGCGCTCGCGCATTTCCGCCGCGGCCTTGCGCGTGAAGGTGATGGCGATGATTTCCTCGGGCTCGTTCACCGTCGCGAGCAGGCCGAGGTAGCGCTGGATCAGCAGCTCGGTCTTGCCCGAGCCGGCCGGCGCCTGCACGATGAAGGAGCGCGTGGGCGCGAGCGCCGTCAGGCGCGCATCCAGGTCGGGAATGCGTTCGGCCTCAGCCACGGATTGCTCCATGCTTGCCATTTTTGGCATGGCCGCTGGCGTTTGCGCCACGCTGGGCTTGGCGTGTAGAAAATGAAAGTTCAGGATTCATCGCTGTCATCCTGATCCCCGTCCGCGTCCGCGCCCGCCGCGTCCAGGCGCTCGTGGATGCGGCACAGCGGCTGCAGCCCGCAGTTGCGGCAGGTGGTCTGCGGCAGCTTCGGCGCGACCTGCGCCCGACCAGCGGCGAATTCCCCGGCCAGGCGCGCGAGTACCCTGCGCCATTCCGAGAGCTGCACCTCCCAGCCGGCATCGGGCAGCGAGCGCGATACCGGCAGCAGCGTCTCGTCCGCCGCGAGCGCGGTGAACTTCATCGCGCCCGCCTTCACCTGCGCGAAAGCGATCGCGGCCGCCGCCGGTTCGCTCGCGATGAGATACAGCGGCAGCTGCGGCGCATCCGGCCGCTCGCCCAGCCACGCGGGCGCGCCGGGCGCGCTCGACTTGTAGTCGATGACGATGCGCCGACCGTCTTCGAGTTCATCCACGCGGTCGAGCTTGCCGCGCAGCGTCAGCGGGCCGATGGCGAGGCTGCGCTTGTCCTCCAGCGCGGCCACGCGAAAATCGTCGCCGCGCGCCTCGCGCTCCATCGCTAGCCAGGCGCGCGCGAGCCGCGCAAGGCGCGCCTTCTCCACTGCGGCGAAGCGCCCGGCGAGCGTCGTCGGGCGTTCGCGCTGCGCGCGCGCCACCGCCGCCTGCGCCGCGCCTGCGAGCAGCGCATCGAGCGCGTCCGCACTGATTGCATCCAGCGCGGTCCTGGTCTTCAGCTCGGCCCAGGCGCTGGCGAGCACCTGGTGCACGAGGATGCCGCGCTCCATCGCGTCGAGCCCGGCATGCGGCGCCTCAGGCGCGTCCGCCGCAAGGCGGTGCAGCGCGAACGCGCGGAAAGCGCAGGCCGACTGGTCGGTGATCACGGCGCTGCCGCCGGCAATCACCGGGCCTGGCGCGAGCGGCGGCGCCATCTCGTCGACGCTGGTCTCGATGCGCGCCGCCGCATGTATCAGATCGCGGTGGCGCGCATACGCGGGCAGCGTCAGCTCCGACGGCGGCAGCTCGCGCAGCAGCGGGCTGGGCAGCAGCCTGCGTTCGCCTTCGGCCAGCGGATGCGACAGCACCAGCTCGCGCGCAGCCCTGCGCCAGCCGCGCGTGATCGCCGTGTCGAGCGCGAGCGTCGCCTCGAGCGAGGCTTCGGGCACGCCGGCTTCGCGCTGCGCCGCCAGCGGCAGGAAGGGATTGGGCTGCGGATGGATGGGCCAGGCATCGTCCGAGAGGCCCGTCACCCACAGATAGTCGAAGCTCATGCCGGCCGATTCGAGCAGGCCGAGGATCTGCACCGGCGCGTCCGCCGCCTCGGGCTGGAATAGCGTCTGCGCGGCGAGCCGGCGCAGGCGCGCGAGCGCCTCGCCATAACCCATTTTCGCGCTGACGCGGTCAAGCTGGGCAAAGCCCGCGAGCAGCTCGTGCCATTTCTTCAGCGTCTGGTACTCGGCCGAATCGAGGCTGCGGCCCTTGTCCGGAAAGCCCATGAGCTGCAGCGCCGCGCTGAAGGCGCGCGCCCAGGCCGAGGGCGCGCGCGCGGCGAACAGATCGGACTTGCGGAATTGCGCCAGCTGGCGCAGGCCCTGCGCCAGCGCCGGCGCGCTCGCGCGCGCGGCGGCGATGGCGGCGAGCAGGCGCTCGAGCGTGAGCACGGGCTCGGCGCGGCGGCGCAGTTCCAGGTCGAGCCGGGCGCGCGCGCCGGCCTCGGCTTCGCCCGCCGCGATGTAGGGCGAGCGCAGCAGCAGGCTCGCGCGCGCGAACTCGATTTCGCGTCCGGCGAGCTCGAGGATCAGAAACGCCGCCTGCACCAGCGGATAGCCGGCGAGTGCGAGGCCGAGCGACACATTGAAGGGCAGCGCCGCGGCATCCGCGCCGGGCAGCATGGACGCCGGCGCCATCACCGCGCGGAAAGCGCGGATCAGCGCGGCGCGCTGGCGCGCGAGATCGGGAACGACGATGCCGATGCGTGCGCCCGGCTCGGCTTCGAGGCGCGCGCGCGCCCAGGCCGCGGCGCGCTCGATCTCCTCGCGCGCATCGGCGCAGGCGACGCGCTGCACTTGCTGCTCGCGGCCTTCATGCGCGCTCAGCTGCACTTCGGTTCCGGCAGCGCGCAGCGCCACGAACAAGGCTTGCTGCTGCGGCGTTTTCAGATCGAAGCCGTAGAGCACGAGCAGCGCCGGCCGGCGCAGCGCGGGCGCGCCCGCGCGCGCGGCGACCAGGTCCGGCAGCAAGGCCGCGTCGGCATGGCGCTCGCGTTCGCAGCGCAGCGAATACTGCGCGCACCAGTCGCGAAAAGCAGTCGCGTCCTGGTTCAGCTCGGCCGAGCGCAGGCTGCCGAGCAGGCGCCAGGCGTGGGCCGTGCGCCATGCCTGCGCCGCGAGCGCGGCGGTCTCGGGAATGGCGAGCAGCGCATCGCCCGCGTCCGAGCGCCGCACGATGTCTTCCCACAGCGCCTGCTCCTGCGCCGGCGTCAGCAGCAGCGGCAGCTCGCGCCCGAGTTCCGAATAGAGCAGATCCTGGTAGCAGCGCTCGACGAAGGCCGCGTAGGACAGGATGTCGGCCGATTCCCAGGCGCTGCGGCCCTGCGCCGCCTGCGCCGCGTCGAATTCGCGCGCCAGCGCCTGCGCCAGGCGCAGATTGGGCGTGAGCACGGTAAGGCCCGCGGCCAGCCCTCCGGCGAGGCGCGAAAATAGTTCGGGTTTGGACAGGTTCGCGAAGGCTGCGCCGGGCATGGCCCTATGATAATCCACCGGGCGCAATGCCCGTTGACTCTCCGGCGCGCGATCGACATACCTGCCAGCCATCCGGGCGAATCGCGGCAGGCCGGCGGCCGGCATGAATATGCGTACCTATGTGCGCATGCGAATTTTCTATCACCGACCGTCTTTTTTTCGCCGAAACTGCGCCAAGGCAGTTCGCATTCCGTCTGCACTGTCAATACGAATATAAATACGGGAAGGATAGGGTCGTGTCTACATTCATGCCAAAAATGCGCGCCATCGGCGTGCCGGTCAACGACTATTTCGTCGAGGATTTTGCGGACATCCCGAAATTCCGCTACAACAAGATCCCGCTCGAAACGGTCACCAAGGACAAGGACGGCTATCGCCTGCGGCTGGACGTAAGCGATCACCCGGAATATTTCATCGCGCGGGAAAAGGTCGCGCCGCCCAATTCGGGCGGCAACACCACCAACGTTTTCCTCGGCCTGGTGGCGCTGTATTCGGCGATGCAGGTGGACGTGCAGTTCAAGATCATATTGCCCGACGACCAGTCGTCCATCGCGCAGCAGGAGATCAACAGCCACGTCTACAACGACGTGAACATCGTCCAGATACATACGCATATCTGGGGCCCGCGCGAGTGCTTCAACGGCAATGCGCACGGCCGCACCTACCTGCTGGTGTCGCCGCACCCGCCGATCGACACCTTGGACGCCGAGATCAAGACGCGGTTCCGGCGCGCGGACGACATCCCCATCATCACGCCGGGATACCTCAACAGCTACCTCGGCCCGCAGATCATCGTGCCCACGGGCATCGGCTTCGAGACGATCAAGCCGCGCGTCGGCAACAACGACGTCATCGTCTGCCTGAACGACGACGAACTGATCGAAAAATTCGGCACCCAGGTGTTCCCGGACGAAATGTCGAACGAGGTGCTGCTGAACATCACCGAACGCTTCACCAAGAATCACAACCCGCACATGAACCCGAGCATGACCTTCGCGCTGGGTTTTTCGACCGGCGGCTCATTGACCTGTTACCAGTACCAGAACAAGCAGTACCTGATACACCTGCCGCTGGATGCGCAGGAGTCCAGGAAGATCGCCGAAGAGTTCGACGATGCGCAGGTCGACCCCGCGCATGACGGCAAGTACCAGGTGGGACGCGGCGATGCGCGCATTACCGGGCACCTGTTCTATCCCTACTTCATCGACGTGATGAAGGACGGCCTGTCGGCCGCCTATGCCGCATCCGAGCTGGGCGCGGCCCTGTCGGCGCTGATGCACCATTCCAAGAAATCCAACATCACGACCTTCAACCCGGATGCCTTGAACAAGCTGGTGGTGCGCTGCATCGACAAGGTCGAGCGCGGGGAATTCAGGGGCGAGAACCTGAACGGCGCGGGCTGACCGGCGCGCCGGGCGGCGCGGATGCCGGCGTTTCGCTTATTGCTTCGTCTTCAGCGGAACGTCGACGCTCGCTTCGCCCTTGAGGAACTGAATGCCCTGCTCCTTGCAGGTGGCGGCGATGAAAATGTTCTCTTCCGAGAGATCCGCGATGCCCGCGTCTGTGAGCATCTTCTTGCACGCTTCGACGCCCTTCGCCGGATCGCGGTCGTTCATCGCGCGCGGGTCCTCGGTGGTGGGCTCGAGCTTGAGCTGCTTGGCGGCCTTGGCGACGATCTCCGGATCGGGCGGCACCGGCGTCTTGCCGAAGTAGCCCAGCACCATCCTGCCGTAGCCTTCGGTGATGCGCTTCCAGTCGCCGTTGATGCAATTGCTGAAAGCCTGCTGGAAGTAGAACTGCGACACCGGCGTGACCGAGGTGCCGAATCCGCCGCGGCGCACGCAGTCGCCCATGCGCGCGAGGATCTGCGGATACTTGTTGAGCATCTTCATCTTGCGCAGCATCTGCGTGTTGGCGGTCAGCGCGCCGCCCGGCATCGGCGCCCAGGGAATCATCGGTTCGACCAAGCGGCCTTCGGGCAGCAGCTCGTACTTGTCCATGCATTCGTGCAGAACCTTCTCGGCCTCCATCACCTTGTCGATGTCCAGACCCAGCTCGTAATCCGTGCCGCGCAGCGCGTGCCACATGGTGGCGATGTCGGGCTGGCAGGCGCCGCCGGACACCGGCGCCATCGACAGGTCGATGGCGTCCGCGCCGGCATCTAGCGCCGCCTTGTACGCGAACACCGAAATTCCCGCGGTTTCGTGCGTATGCACGTGGATGGGCAGCTTCGGCCCCAGCTTCTTGCGCGCGGCCGCGATGCTCTCGCCGATCACCGCCGGCGTGGCCGTGCCCGAGGCGTCCTTGAAGCACAGCGAATCGAAGCCCACGCCCAAATCCAGGATCTGATCCAGCGTCTTCATGTAGAACGGCGCGTCGTGCGCGCCGCTGCATCCGGGCGGCAGCGCCATCAGCGTGATGCAGATCTCGTGTTTCAGGCCGTGTTTGCGCAGCATCTGCCCGGCATAGACCAGGTTGTTGACGTCGTTCAGCGCATCGAAGTTGCGCACGGTGGTGGTGCCATGCTTCCTGAACAGCTTGGCGTGCAGCTCGATGATGTCCGAGGGTTGGCTTTCCAGCGCCACCACGTTGATGCCGCGCCCGAGCGTCTGCAGGTTCGCCTCCGGGCCCACCGTGCGGCGGAACGTGTCCATCATGTCGAAGGCGCTTTCGTTGCAATAGAAGAACAGGGCCTGGAAGCGCGCGCCGCCGCCGAACTCGAAGTGATCGATGCCCGCGGCCGCAGAGGCTTCGAGCGCGGGCAGGAAGTCCTGGGTGAGCACGCGGGCGCCGAGGCAGGACTGGAAACCGTCGCGGAACGCGGTGTTCATGACTTTGACGCGTTTTTTTGCCATGATCTTAGGCCTCCGGCTGCCTTAGGTTCGATGTTCGACCATTATCCGGCAAATTCCGCCGGCCCGATGCCCGGCCGGCGGGACGACGGCGGTGGGCGCAACGCGAGGCGGAATACGGCTACCATTCGACCTGATCACCCTCGCGGACGAAGTGAGCATGGGCAACAACCGGTCCTGGGCATGGCTGATGCGCTTCGGCGCGATACAGCGTCTGGCAACGGCGCTGACCATCGCGGTCGCAGCGCTGCTGCTGCAGCCGGAGTGGATATCCGTGCATACGCGCTTGCTGGTCAGCTGGGATTTGGGCGCACTGGCCTACCTGATCCTCGCCTGGGTGCTGATCGCACGTGCCGACGCCGGCGCGACGCGCGACCATGCGCTGAGCCAGGACCAAAGCGGCTACGTGATCTTCCTGTTCGTGGTGGTCGCTGCCTGCGCCAGCACCGTGTCCATCGGCTTCATGGTGAGCACGCTGAAAGGGCTCGCGTCCTGGCCCAAGGCCTGGCACCTCGCGCTTTCCATCGCGGCGCTGATTTCGGCCTGGCTGCTGATTCAGACCGTGTTCGCCTTCCACTACGCCCGCCGCTATTACGCCGTCCGGCACCGCGAGCCGTCGGAAGCGGCCGAACTCCTGTTTCCGGGCAAGCGCGAGCCGGACTACCTCGACTTCGCCTACTACTCCTTCGTGATCGGCATGACCTCGCAGGTGTCCGACGTCGCCGTAAGCTCGCGCCGCATGCGGCGGTTGACGTTGATCCACGGCGTTCTGGCGTTCATTTTCAACATCGCGATACTCGCGCTCAGCATCAACATCATCGCCAGCGTGATTTAGAACGGGAAGCGGCACTGGACGCCGGGGATGCGACCACAGTGCGGGTCCGGGATGCCGAGCTAGACTAATTCGATTACTTCTCCAACAGCTTTCTCTTTTCCTTCACCTTCGACCACTCTTCGGCATCCGCCGGCGCGTCCTTGCGCTCGATGATGGGTTTCCACACCTTGGCCAGCTCGGCGTTGATCGCGGTGAATTCCTTTTGATCGTCCGGCACGTCGTCCTCGGCGAAAATCGCCTCCACCGGGCATTCGGCCACGCACAGAGTGCAGTCTATGCACTCGTCCGGGTCGATGACCAGCATGTTCGGCCCTTCGCGGAAGCAATCCACCGGGCACACATCGACGCAATCGGTGTATTTGCACTTGATGCAGGATTCGGTAACGACGTAAGTCATGGCATGGGTCCTGAAATGAGGCTTGCGCTGAGTTTTTGCTGGGGCGAGTTTATCATATCCGCTTGGCGGCCCGAAACTTGAAACCCGGCGGCCCGCCTCAATATATAGAGCGAACCGGCCCTCTGCGGCAAGTCGGAATTAGGGCTAGAATCGGGGTACATCCCTACCCGGCCACAACGGCTGCGGGTCAAAAACACACCCCCTATCACGCGAATACGAGGAATGCATGAGCGAACATATACAACACGTTACCGACGACACATTCGAAGCCGAGGTACTGCAGGCGCAGAACCCGGTGCTGGTGGATTACTGGGCCGAGTGGTGCGGTCCGTGCAAGGCGATCGCCCCTACGCTGGAAGAAGTCGCGAAGGAGTACTCCGGCAAGCTCAAGGTGGCCAAGGTCAACGTGGACGAGAACCAGGAAATTCCGCGCAAGTACGGCATCCGCGGCATTCCCACCCTGATGCTGTTCAAGAACGGCAACATCGAGGCGACCAAAGTCGGCGCGCTGTCCAAATCGCAGCTCACGGCCTTCCTTGACAGCAACATCTAGACCCACTATCCTTGCGGCAGTAGCGTCACCGGCAGTTTTTTCAGAGGCCGTTTCAGCATAATTAAAACGGCCGCTGACGCAGGGGAGCATGCGGGGAGACATCCCGGCATAGCGTAACCGCCCCAGCCGGATCCGGACGCCAGTTCCTTCCTGTACCGAATCCCAAGGCTTTCCGGCCTTTTGTCGTTCAATGCGAGCGTTTCTGCATGCAATTATCCGAGCTTAAAACCCTGCACGTCACCGAGCTGGTCGAAATGGCGGTGGTCCATGAGATCGAAGGCGCCAACCGCCTGCGCAAACAAGAGCTGATTTTCGCGCTGCTGAAAAACCGCGCGAAAAAGGGCGAGTCGATTTTCGGCGACGGCACGCTGGAAGTGCTGCCCGACGGCTTTGGCTTCCTGCGCTCGCCCGACACCTCCTATCTCGCCTCGACCGACGACATCTACGTCTCCCCGTCCCAGATCCGCCGCTTCAATCTGCATACCGGCGACACCATAGAGGGCGAGATCCGCACGCCCAAGGATGGCGAGCGCTACTTCGCGCTGGTCAAGGTGGACAAGGTCAACGGCGATCTGCCCGAGAACTCCAAGAACAAGATCCTGTTCGAGAACCTGACGCCGCTGCATCCGGACGAGGTATTCAAGCTCGAGCGCGACATCAAGGCCGAAGAGAACATGACCGGCCGCATCATCGACATCATCGCGCCCATAGGCAAGGGCCAGCGCGGACTGATCGTGTCCCCGCCCAAGGCCGGCAAGACCGTGCTGATGCAGCACATGGCGCATGCGATCATCGCCAACCATCCCGACGTGGTGCTGATCGTGCTGCTGATCGACGAGCGCCCGGAGGAAGTGACCGAGATGACGCGCACGGTGCGCGGCGAAGTGGTCGCCTCCACCTTCGACGAGCCGGCCACGCGCCACGTGCAGGTCGCGGAAATGGTGATCGAAAAGGCGAAGCGCCTGGTCGAGCACAAGAAAGACGTGGTGATCCTGCTCGATTCGATCACCCGCCTCGCGCGCGCCTACAACACCGTGGTGCCGGCTTCGGGCAAGGTGCTCACCGGCGGCGTCGACGCCAACGCGCTGCAGCGGCCGAAGCGCTTCTTCGGCGCCGCGCGCAACGTCGAGGAGGGCGGCTCGCTCACCATCCTCGCCACCGCGCTGATCGACACCGGCAGCCGCATGGACGACGTGATCTACGAGGAATTCAAGGGCACCGGCAACATGGAGATCCATCTTGACCGGCGCATGTACGAGAAGCGCATCTTCCCCGCGATCAACGTCAACCGCTCGGGCACGCGCCGCGAGGAACTGCTGATCGCGAAGGAAGTGCTGTCCAAGGTGTGGGTGCTGAGAAAGCTGCTCTATCCGATGGACGACCTGGAAGCGGCGGAGTTTCTGGTCGACAAGATCCGCGCTACCAAGAACAACGCGGATTTCTTTGATTCAATGCGTCGCGGGTAAAGCAGAATCACGGCACGGCCATCCGCGCTTTTGGAATCGAGTGTGCCGCACGGACATTGCGCGCTCCGCGCGCCAACCGTATTTTCCAGACGGATAAAAAGCCATCCGCCTGGAAAATACGGTTATAGGTAATAGCAAGGGCGGTTCGGAGTGGCTTTTATATAAGATCACCGACTTGGAACGGATGGCGCTTTTTCATCCGTACCAAGTCGGTGATCCGCGCGGACGGGCCGCCGGCCGCGCAAGTGTACAGACAGAGTTCGCGCTACTGGGATAGAACTTGCCTAGCGCTCTGATTTCTGGGATAATTGCTGCCTTTTGCGGCTCCTATTCCCGGACCGCGCTGAAAGGAAAAGCCATGAAAACCGACATCCATCCCGCCTATCACGACATCAAGGTGGTCTGCAGCTGCGGCAACACCTGGCAGACGCGCTCGACCATGAACAAGGAGCTGCACGTAGAAGTGTGCTCCAACTGCCATCCGTTCTATACCGGCAAGCAGAAGATCGTGGACACCGCCGGCCGCGTGGAGAAGTTTCGCCAGAAATACGCGAAGAAGCCCGCCGCCGAGGCCGCGATCAAGACGGCCTGAGCTTCAGCAGGTCTCGAACAAAGGCAGCTTCGGCTGCCTTTTTTGTTTTTGCGCCGAGTAAAATGCCCGCATGACGCCGAGTGAAAGCCGCACTCAAGCACTCAGGGCGGTCGCGCAGTGACCGGCCTGCGCATCGCGCTGCCGCTCGCGCGCATTCCGCTGCTGGTTCTGATCGCGGTCTGGCTGTTGCCCGGGCTGATCGGCCACGATCCCTGGAAAAATGAAGACGCGATCGCCATCGGCATCGCGCATCAGTTCGCCAGCCACGGCGACTGGCTGCTGCCGCGGCTCGCGGGCGAGCACTATGCCGAGGACGGCCCGCTGTTCTACTGGATCGGCGCGGCGCTCGCGCGGCTCCTCGGCGGGTTCATCGCGCAGCATGATGCGATACGCCTCGCGGCGGGCGTCTGCATCGCGCTGACGCTGGTGTTCCTGCGCCTGGCCGGGCGCGCCTTCCATTACCAGGATCCGCACGACAGCGACAGCCGGCGCGAGGACGGCCGCAGCCGCGGCAATGCGGTGATGCTGCTGTTCATGGGCTGCACCGGCCTGCTGGTGCACGCGCACGAAGCGGCGAGCGAGACCGCGCTGCTCGCCGGCCTCGCGCTCGCCTACCATGGCGCCGCGCTGGTGGAGAAGCGCCCCGATGCGGCGGCCATCGCGCTCGGCTGCGGCCTGGGCGCCGCGTTTCTCGCCTCGGACCTGGTTCACATCCTGCCCTTCGTGCTCGCCCTGCTTGCCACGCCGTTGCTGGTGCGCGACTGGCGCAGCCGCGAAGCCGGCCGCGCCCTGAGCCTGGGCGCGCTGGCGCTTGCGCCCTGGCTGCTGATCTGGCCGGCGCTGCTGTACGCGCGCTCGCCGCAGTTCTTCGCCGCTTGGCTGCACAAGGGCGGACTCGCCGCGCTCGCCCATTCGCCCAGCCTGGATGCCGTGGTGCAGCAGTTCGGAACCCTCGCGTGGTTCGCCTGGCCGGCCTGGCCTATCGCGGCGTGGACGCTGTGGCTGCACCGCAGGAAGCCGAGTTCGGCGCGCACCGTGCTGCCGCTGGTCGCGCTGCTGGCCGGAATCGTGGTCAACGCGTTCACGCGTGCGAGCGGCGAGCTGCCGCTGCTGCAGCTGCTGCTGCCGCTGGCGCTGCTGGGCGCGCAGGTGCTGCCCGACCTGCGCCGCGGCGCGGCCAACTCGCTCGCCTGGTTCGGCGCGATGACCTTCACCCTGCTCGGCGGGGTCATCTGGCTGGGCTATCTTGCGCTGCAGACCGGCTTCCCCCCGCGCATCGCCGCCAATGCCGCGCGCATCGAACCGGGTTTCGTTTCCCACTTCGCCTGGCTGCCTTTGCTTGCGGCGATCGCGATCACGCTCGCCTGGATCGCGCTGATCCTGCGCAGCAGCAATGCCTACCAGCGCTGCGTCACCTACTGGGCGGCGGGAATCGCGCTGTTCTGGGCGCTGACCATGCTGCTGTGGCTGCCCTGGATCGACCACGGCAAGAGCTATCGGCCAGTGGCCTTGTCCTTGCGCGCGAGCCTGCCGCAGCATCCGGGCTGCATCGCCAGCCGCAGCCTGGGCGAAGCGCAACGCGCCGTGCTGGACTATCATGCAGGCATCGTCACCCTGCGCAGCAATACGCGCGCAGGCCGCGAATGCCCGCTGCTGCTGGTCCAGGAAAACGCGCGCGAGCGCGAACTCAGCCCGGGTGCGTCCTGGAAGAAAATCTGGGAAGGCAACCGCGCCGGCGACCGCGCCGAGAAACTGCGCCTTTACGCGAAAGTCACGAATCAGCCATGAACGCTCCGAGCAAAAGCAAACTGACGCAGAGCGCCGCCTGGAAGGCGCTGCAGGCGCACCAGGCCGCAATGGCCGCGCTGGACATGCGCGAACTGTTCGCGCGCGAACCCGAGCGCGCGCGGCGGTTTTCGCTCGAAGCCTGCGGCCTGCTGCTGGATTATTCCAAGCACCGCATCAGCACCGAGACGCTGGCGCTGCTCGCCGGCCTCGCGCGCCAGGCCGACGTCGAAGGCTGGCGCGCGCGCATGTTCGCCGGCGAGCACATCAACGCGAGCGAAGACCGCGCCGTGCTGCACGTGGCGCTGCGCGCAACGGCGCCGGCGTTTCCCGCCGGCGCGGACGTGATGCCGCTGGTGCGCGACGCGCGCGCAGGCATGCACGCGTTCAGCGATGCGGTGCGTGCCGAGCGCCTGCTGGGGCATACCGGCAAGCCGCTGCGCACGGTGATCAACATCGGCATCGGCGGCTCCGATCTCGGCCCGCGCATGCTCACGCAGGCGCTGTGGCGCCATGCGGATGCGCCGCAGGCGCTGCAGTTCGTCAGCAACGCCGATCCGCAAGACCTCGCCCGCGTGCTCACGCAGGCGCAGCCGGAGACCACGCTGTTCATCGTCGCCTCCAAGACCTTCACCACGGTCGAGACCCTGGGCAATGCGCAGCTCGCGCGCGCCTGGCTGGTCAAGGCGCTCGGCAGCGAGGCGGCGGTGAACCCGCATTTTGCCGCGGTCACCACCAATCTCAAGGCGGCGGCCGAGTTCGGCATCGCGCCGGAGCGCTGCTTCCCGCTGTGGGACTGGGTCGGCGGACGCTATTCGGTCTGGTCCTCGGTCGGACTGCCGGTGGCCATCGCAATCGGCATGGACCGTTTCGAGCAACTGCTCGCGGGCGCGCGCGCGATGGACGAGCATTTCGCCTCGGCCCGGCTCGAAGCCAACATGCCGGTGCTGCTGGCGCTGCTGGGCATCTGGTACACCAACTTCTGCGGCGCGGAAACGCATGCCGTGCTGCCCTACGCCGAGGCGCTGCGCGAACTGCCGGCGTATCTGCAGCAGCTGGAAATGGAATCCAACGGCAAAGGCGTGGATCGCGACGGGCAGCGGGTCGACTACGCCACGGTGCCGGTGGTGTGGGGCGCGGTCGGCACCAACAGCCAGCACGCCTTCCACCAGATGCTGCACCAGGGCACGCATCTCGTGCCCTGCGATTTCCTGGTGCCGGTCGCGGACACCGGCACGGCAGCCGAGAACGCGCTGGCGCAGTCGGCTGCGCTGCTCGGCGGCAGGGAGGCCGCACAGGCGCAGCGGCGCTTCGACGGCAACCGGCCGTCCTCGACCATCATGTTCAAGGACCTCGACCCGTACACCATGGGCGCGCTGCTCGCGCTGTACGAGCACAAGGTGTTCGTGCAGGGCGTGATCTGGAACATCAACAGCTTCGACCAATGGGGCGTGGAGCTGGGCAAGGAAATCGCGCGCACCCTGGCGCAGGCGGACACCGCCGCGGCCGAAGCCGCGATGGACGCATCCACCAATGCGCTGATGCGGCGCCTGCGCAGCTGGCGCAGCTGAAGCGGGCCGCATGCAAGTCACCCCCAAGCCGATCTTCTCCTACCGCAAGCACTGGGCCGAGCGTTTCGGCATCGCGCCCTTCCTGCCGATGTCGCAGGCCGAAATGCGCGCGCTCGGCTGGGACGAATGCGACATCATCATCGTCACCGGCGACGCCTACATCGACCATCCGAGCTTCGGCATGGCGCTGGTGGGGCGGCTCCTCGAGGCGCAGGGCTTCCGCGTCGGCATCATCAGCCAGCCCGACTGGCATTCGGCCGGGGATTTCAGGCGCCTGGGCAGGCCGCGGCTGTTTTTCGGCGTCACCGCGGGCAATATGGATTCCATGGTCAACCGCTACACCGCCGAACGCAGGATCCGCTCCACCGACGCCTATACGCCGGACGGCGCGCCAGACAAGCGCCCGGACCATGCGGTCACCGTGTATGCGCAGCGCTGCCGCGAGGCCTACCCGGATGCGCCGCTGGTGATCGGCAGCATAGAAGCGAGCCTGCGCCGCATCGCGCACTACGATTACTGGTCGGACACGATGAAGCGCTCGGTCCTCGCGGATTCCAAGGCCGACCTGCTGCTGTTCGGCAACGCCGAGCGCGCGCTGGTGGAACTCGCGCACCGCCTGGCCAGGGGCGAGAGCATCAAGGCCATACGCGAGCTGCGCGGCTCGTCCTTCATGGTGCCGCGCGGCTGGCGCCCCGAAGGCTGGAGCGAAGTCGACTCGACCACGGTCGATACGCCCGGCACGGTGCATGCGCGGCCGGACCCGTATGCCCACGCAATGGCTGTTCCCGGTCCCCCGGGGAACGGGAACGCTGAGCGTTCCCCTCTCCCGCTTGCGGGAGAGGGGCCAGGGGTGAGGGCCTCCGCCGCGCGGGCGGGAGAGGGGCTAGGGGTGATTGCAGCCGCCGCGACAATCCAGCCCATCCGTTTCCACGGCCGCGAAGAGCGCCTCGCCGCACGCGCACTGGAGCGCGCGCACACCGTCATCCGCCTGCCCGCGTACGAGCAGGTGAAGGACGACCCGATCCTCGACGCGCACGCCTCACGCACCTTCCACCTCGAATCCAATCCGGGCAATGCGCGCGCACTGGTGCAGGGGCATGCGGACCGCGACGTCTGGCTCAATCCGCCGCCGCTGCCGCTCAGCACGCCGGAGATGGATCACGTCTACGGCCTGCCCTATGCGCGCGCGCCGCACCCGAGCTATGGCGCAGCGAAAATTCCCGCCTGGGAAATGATCCGCTTCTCGGTGAACATCATGCGCGGCTGTTTCGGCGGCTGCACCTTCTGTTCCATCACCGAGCACGAGGGGCGCATCATCCAGAGCCGCTCGGAGGCGTCTATCCTGCACGAGATCGAGGAGATCCGGGACAAGACGCCCGGATTCACCGGCGTGATTTCGGACGTGGGCGGGCCGACCGCCAACATGTACCGCATGGCATGCAAGGACCCGAAGATCGAGTCGTCCTGCCGGCGCCTGTCCTGCGTCTATCCGGGCATCTGCGACAACTTGAATACCGACCATGCGCCGCTGATCGACCTCTACCGCAAGGCGCGCGCGCTGCCCGGCATCAAGAAAGTGTTCGTCGCCTCGGGACTGCGCTACGACCTCGCGGTGCGCTCACCCGATTACGTGAAGGAGCTCGCCACGCACCATGTCGGCGGCTACCTCAAGATCGCCCCCGAGCACATCGCCGAAGGCCCGCTGTCGAAAATGATGAAGCCCGGCGTGGGCAGCTACGACAGGTTCAAGGCCCTGTTCGACAAATTCTCGCGCGAAGCGGGCAAGGAACAGTACCTGATTCCCTATTTCATCGCCGCGCATCCGGGCACCAGCGACGAGGACATGCTCGCGCTCGCGCTCTGGCTCAAGCACAACGGCTTTCGCCTGGATCAGGTGCAGACCTTCCTGCCGACGCCGCTGGCGCTCGCGACCACCATGTATCACTCGGGGAAAAACCCGCTGCACAAGGTATCGGCCGCATCCGAGGAAGTGAGCGTGGTGAAGAGCGGCCGGCAGCGCCGCCTGCACAAGGCCTTCCTGCGCTACCACGATCCGGAGAACTGGCCGCTGCTGCGCGAAGCGCTGCAGCGCATGGGACGCGCGGACCTGATCGGCAACGGCAAAAAACACCTGATACCTTCGTTCCAGCCGGCGGGCACGGGAAATCGCATGCAAGGTGCAGACCGTCGGCCAGCGACGAAAAATGCGCCGCACAAGCGCCGGACGCCGGGGCCGGCAAGGGCCGGGACCAAGCTAAAACGCGGCGCCCGCCGCAGCGCCTCGTAGGGCACGCGCCGGCCGATCCGGCATTCGGCCGGCGGCTTGCGCCGAATTAACCGCATGGTTACTATTGGCGCATCCCAATATCCGTGAGCATGTGCGGCAGTGAAACTTCCACAGCGAATCGACGACGTCGCTCAGCTCGAGGATCTCATGAGCACGCCCTCGCCCGAACTCGCGGCCGATCTGGGCCGGCTCTCGGGCGACATCATGGTCCTCGGCGTCGGCGGCAAAATGGGTCCCACGCTTGCGCGGCTCGCCAGGCGCGCGGCACCTGACAAACGCGTGGTCGGGGTGGCGCGCTTCACCGAGCCCGGCTTGCGCGAAAAGCTCGATGCCTCGGGCGTGGAGTGCATCGCCTGCGACCTGCTCGAGCGCGACGCGATCGAGCGCCTGCCGCGAATCGAGAATGTGGTGTTCATGGCGGGGCGCAAATTCGGCTCCAGCGGGCGCGAGGATCTCACCTGGGCCATGAACGTGATGGTTCCGGCGCAAGTGGCGGAAGTTTTCCGCGCATCGCGCATCGTCGCCTTCTCCACCGCCTGCGTCTATCCTTATGTCGCCGTCGCCTCGGGCGGCGCGACCGAGGCGGTGCCGGCAATCCCGCCCTCGGGCGACTACGCCAATTCCTGCGTCGGGCGCGAGCGCATGTTCGAGTACTTCTCGCGCAAGCACGGGACCAAAGGGCGCCTGCTGCGCCTCGAATACGCGATCGACATGCGCTACGGCGTGCTCCACGATGTCGGCAGGAAGGTGTTTTCCGGAACAACGATCGATCTCACCATGGGACACGTCAACGTGATCTGGCAGGGCGACGCGAACAGCATGGCGCTGCGCGCGCTGGGCCAATGCACGGCGCCGGCGAGCGCGCTCAACCTGAGCGGCCCGGAGACGGTGAGCGTGCGCGCGCTGGCCGAAACCTTCGGCCGGCACTTCGACAAGGCGCCGGTGTTCACCGGCAAGGAAGCCGGCACCGCGTGGCTGGTCAACAGCGCCGAAGCGCATCGGCTGTTCGGCCGGCCGAGCGTGCCGCTGGAGACCATGATCGCGTGGCAGGCGGACTGGATCGCGCGCGGCGGCGCGAGCCTGGGCAAGGACACGCATTTCGACACGCGCGACGGCAAGTACTGACAGGCCGTTTCGGACTGGCCGGGACGGCCGTGGATCAGGCAACCATGCGTGCGCATATCTCCCCGTCTGCGAATGAGCTCCGATAGCGACGCGGTACGCCAGCACGCACTCGGCGAGCAGCATCTCGCCGGCGCGATGGCCCTGTCGCGCGCGGCGAACTGGAACCAGAACGAGTCGGACTGGCGCATGATGCTGCGCCTTGGCCGGGGCTTCGGCCTGTCGGCCGCAGACGGAACCCTGGTCGCCAGCATCGTGCTGCTGCCCTACGCGGACAAATTCGCCTGGATGAGCATGGTGCTGGTGTCGCCCGAACATCGCCGCCTGGGCTATGCCTCGCGCATGCTGCGCCTTGTGCTGGCCGATCTGCAGTCGCGCGGGATCGCGGCGGTGCTCGATGCCACGCCGGCCGGACACGCGGTGTACGTGCAGGAAGGCCTGCACGACACCTGGGGCTTTCAACGCTATGCCCTGAGCGCGCCGCCGCCGGCATCGGCCCTGCAGGGCACGTCCGGCCTGAGCCTGCGGCACATTGCCGCAGATGACTGGCCGGCAATTCTGTCGCTGGACCTGCCCGCATTCGGCGCCAGCCGCGAGCCGCTGCTGCGCGCGCTCGCCGCGCGCCTGCCTGAAGCGGCGCTGATCGCAAGGCGCGGCGATACCGTCTGTGGTTACCTGCTCGGCCGCGACGGGCGCGAAGCGCGCCAGCTGGGCCCGCTGGTCGCGCCGGACCCGGCGACGGCGCAGGCATTGCTGGCGCAGGCGCTGGCGCAGGTTCCTGCGCCGATATACGCCGATATCCCGGATCGCCATGCCGGCCTGCGCAGCTGGGCGCTGCTGCAGGGCTTCGCGGTGCAGCGGCCATTCACGCGCATGGTCCACGGCATGGCGCAGGCGCCCGGTGACAACGCCAGCGTGATGCTGGTGGCCGGGCCGGAATTGGGCTAGTTCAGTCGGCTCGAATCCGCGCTCGCGCGCGGACTGCGGCGCCTCGCGCCCTCACTTCGTCATCTTGATCGACTTGTCCAGGAATTCGTTGGTGTAGGCCGTCTTGATGTCGAAGGGCTGGTCCAGGCCGATATAGGTCTTCACCAGGTCGTAGTCCGCCGCCATGCGCTCCGGGTCGTGCCAGCCGAGCGCCACCGTCCGCGCAAACTTGTCGCTCATCAGCACTTCCACCAGCAGCCAGTTGGTCATCTCGTTGTCGTACTTGAGCGCGCCGTTGGCGTCGACCAGGGCCTGAATGCAGGGCTTGGGATCGGCGACGCAGGCGGCAAACGCCTTCTGCGTGACCTTGACGAAGTTCGCCACCAGGGGCTTGTGCGCCTTCAGGTAGGCGGCATTGACGATGATCGAGTTGCCGTAGGGATTGAGGCCGGCGTCGCGCCAGGCGAGAAAGCCCATGTCGGCGCCCAGCTCCTTCTGGAATACGTGGTGCAGGTTGTAGAACGAGGTGGTCGCGTCGATCGATTTGGCTTTCAGCGCGGCGAGCTTGCTGTTCGGATCGATGTTCACCCAGGTTACGGATTTCGGATCGATGCCGTTCGCCTTGGCCAGCGCCGGCCACATGATGCGCGCGCCGTCCCCGGCCGGATTGCCGATCTTCTTGCCCGCCAGGTCCTTCACCGATTTGATGCCGGAACTCTTGAGCCAGTACAGGCCCTGCGGGGAATTGGCGTAGACGTTGTAGACGCCGACGATATCCGCGCCCTTGCCGCGCGCGACCAGCACGCCGCCCATGTCGGCGAGGCCGATCGGCGTCGCGCCGGCGCCCACTTTCTGCGTGGCGAGCGCCGAGCCCTTGCCCTGCTCGATGTTGAGATCGATCCCCGCCTTCTCGTACCAGCCCATCTTTTTCGCATAGTAGTAGGGCGCGTGGTCGCCGCCCGCGATCCAGTTGAGGATGAAGTCGATTTTTTCGACGTTCTGCGCAAGGACAGGGGTGCTGGCGGCGAGCGCCAGCGCCGATATAACGGCCGCGGACAGGCGGCGGATTCGCGATGCGGTCATGTGATTCTCCTCGTTGGGTGCACGCAGGGGATGGGAAAGTTGCGAGCGGATGGTCAGAGGGCATGGTACCGAGGCGGATTTTGACTGTCAACGAGCGCAGGCGCCAGCGCCGCGACATTGACAGATTTTCCGGATTCATGCAAAAGTAACCAATTGGTTAATCGGAGGGCTGGCAGTGGGTTTGCACTGGAGCGACTGGCCGGCGGAAACGCTGGCGCTGCTGCGCCGCGGGGAAGTGATCCCGGCGCATCTGCTCGCGCTCGACGCCGGGCGCAAGCTCGACCGGCGCCGGCAGCGCGCGCTCACGCGCTACTACCTCGACGCCGGCAGCGGCGGCCTCGCCGTGGGCGTGCACTCCACCCAGTTCGCCATCCGCGAATCCGGCCTGTATCAACCGGTATTGCAGCTCGCGATGGAGACCGCCGCGTCCTGGAGCCGCCGGCCGCTGGTGATGATCGCCGGCCTCGCCGGCGGAACCGAGCAGGCGCGGCGCGAGGCGGTGATCGCGCGCGACCTGGGCTACCATGCCGGGCTGCTGTCGCTGGCCGCGATGAAGAGCGCTTCCGAGGACGAACTCATCGCCCATTGCACGGCGATCGCCGCGGAGATTCCCGTGGTCGGCTTCTACCTGCAGCCGGCGGTGGGCGGCCTGCTCCTGCCGGCCGCGTTCTGGCGCCGCCTGGCCGCGATCGACAACGTGGTCGCGATCAAGATGGCGCCGTTCAACCGCTACCGCACGCTCGACGTCATGCATGGCGTGGTCCAGGCGCGCGCGGAGGACCGGATCACGCTGTACACCGGCAATGACGATCATATCGTCCTCGATCTGCTCACGCCCTTCGTGGTGAAGCGCGATGGCGCCGAAGTCCTGTTGCGCATCAAGGGCGGGCTGCTCGGTCATTGGAGCGTGTGGACCCGGACCGCGGTCGAGCTGCTCGCGCGCGTACACGCCGCGGTCGCGGCCGGCGCCATCGCGCCGGAGCTGCTCGCGCTCGACTCCAAGGTGACCGACTGCAACAGCGCTTTTTTCGACGTGGCCCACGATTTCCACGGATGCATCGCCGGCTGCCACGAGGTGCTGCGCCGCCAAGGACTGTTCGAGGGCATCTGGTGCCTGGACCCGCAGGAAGGACTCTCTCCGGGGCAGGCCGCCGAAATCGACCGCATTTTCGCCAGCTATCCGGAGTTCGACGACAGCGCCTTCGTCGCCGCCAACCTGGAGCGCTGGCTCGCATGAGCGAACCGGGCTGCGCCGCGGCCGCGCCTGCGCGCTACACTATGCGCGCAATGCGACCCTATTCGACCGACCCGATCCGACCTGCGGGCATGCGCTCGGATTGCACCCTGCCTGAGCAGATTCCGAACCGGAGCACGCCATGAGCGACACTGCGCGCCGCTATTCCTTCGCCATCCTGTCCCACGCGCTGCTGCTGCTCGCGTGGTACCTGTTCGTCGAGATCGGCAAAGTGCCGAAATTCGTCATGCCCTCGCCCCAGGCGACGCTGGGTGCATTGTTCACCGGGAACTACCGCTGGTGGGACAATGTATTCGTCACCTGCGTCGAGATCTTCGGCGGCTACCTCCTGGCAGTGGCAGTGGGCGTGGCGCTGGCGCTGTCCTTCTCCTGGTCGCGCATCTGGGAGGACGCGATGATGCCGCTGCTGGTCAGCCTCAACATGATTCCGAAGGTCGCGCTGGGGCCGCTGATCATCGTCTGGTTTTCCTACGGCATGTTTCCGAACATGCTGATCTCGTTTTCCATCGGCGTGTTCCCCATCATCCTCACCACGGCGCGCGGGCTGCGCGAGGTGGAGCCGGAGCTGCTCGACCTGGTGCGCAGCCTGCGCGGCTCGAAATGGCAGGTATTCACCAAGATTCAGCTGCCCGGCTCCCTGCCCTATATCTTCTCCGGCATGAAAGTGGCGGCCGTGCTCGCGGTGGCCGGCGCCATCGTGGGCGAGTTTCTCGGTTCGGAGAAAGGCCTGGGCTACCTGATGCTGCAGGTGCAGGTGACGCTGGACACGGCGGCGATGTTCATGGCGGTGATCCTGATCACCCTGATCGGCGTGGTCCTGTACGGGATCGTGCTGCTGCTCGAGCACCTGCTGGTGGGGCGCGACGCGCGCGTAAGCTAAAGCGGGCAGGTCTCGCGCAAACCTGCGCGGACGAAAACCCGTCCGCGCGGATCCTCGATTGCGCACGGATAAAAGGCCATCCGCGTGCAATCGAGGATCTTATGTAGGCCCTCCGCACTGCACTTGTTTTTGTCCAGAACCGTGTTTTTTGTACGGATGTCCTTTATCCGTACAGAAAACACGGTTGGCGCGCGCAGCGCGCAAGGTCTTGCGTAATCCAGACGCTCACTGCCGCCCCTCGAACAGGTCGCGCCCCAGCACCAGCGCGCGGATCTTGCCGTCGGCCATGTTGCGCCTGAGCATCCAGAAGCCGCAGTCCGGGTGGATGTACTTTACCCGGCCGGGGCCGAGCGTCTTCTCGGCGCGTTCGATCGCGCGCGCGATTTCCTCGGCCGATTCGACCTCGGTGCGCTTGACGTCGACCACGCCCAGGCCCAGACCGATCTCCGGCCGCAGATCGCGGAACACGGCGAGTTCTTCCGCCGGGCGATGCGCGCACTCCATCACCACGTGATCGGCATGCAGCGCATTCAGGTAATCCATCAGCTTGGCCCAGGTCCCCTTCTGAATCGACTGGCCGCCGTAATTGCCGAAGCACAGGTGAACCGCGGCCTTGCCCTTCACCGCGTCGAGCACGCGGTTGATGGCGCTGGCGGCCCATATCCACTCGTCCGGATGCCCGGGCAGATTGGCCTCGTCCACCTGCACCACGTCCGCATCGATATGGCGCACCTGCCCGGCGAGCACGTCGGCGATGGCATGGGCGAGCTCGGGCGTGTCCTTGTAATGCTTGTTGAGCAGCGTCTTGGCGAGCATGTGCGGTCCGGTCAGCGTGAACTTGAGCGGCTTCGTCGCCAGCGCCTTCGCGCGCGCGCAGGCCGAAGGCAGGTCCAGCGTGCCGCTGCCCAGCGCCCGGTCGACGACGCCGGGCGGGCGCGCGCGGAACTGCATCCCGCCCGCCTTGCGGTATTCGATCAGCTCCTCGAATCCGATCTCGCGCCGCACCCCGGCCATCGGGCGCACGAAATATTCGATCATGCCGTTGGTTTCGGGATGATTGACGTCGAAGCGGTAAAGCTCGCCGTCGCAGACTAGATCGATCCCCGCCTGCTCCTGCGTCGCCAGCACCACGCGCATCGCGTCGGCGAGCGCCTGCTCGGACGGACTCGCGGCAAGCCAGTCGGGAACGGGATAGGAGCCGACTACGGTAGTCTTGATGCGCGGTGCGGACATGTTCTTTCCTCGGCTAGAATGCGGACATTGCAATTATTAACCGTTTGGATAAAAATTTCACCGTGACCGCAAAGAAAAAAACCGCGGGAGGCAGGGCCCGAGCGCCCGGCGCGCCGGCCGGGCCGGAGCCGGTGCGGCGCGACCCCGAACGCACGCGTGCGCGGATTCTCGCCGCAGCACGCATCGAATTCGCGCGCCGCGGACTGGGCGGGGCGCGCGTCGACCAGATCACCGCGCGCGCCAATTCCAACAAGCGCATGATCTACTATTACTTCGGCAACAAGGAGGCCTTGTTCTTGGCGGCACTGGAGTCGGCCTACGAGGACATCCGCAAGGCCGAGGAGTCGCTCAAGCTCGCCGACCTCGCTCCGCAGGAAGGCATGCGCCGGCTGGTGCAGTTCACCTGGGAATATTACCTCGCGCACCCCGAGTTCATCACCCTGCTGAACAGCGAGAATCTGCACCGCGCGCGCCTGCTGAAGAAATCGAAGAAGATCCGCGCCCTGCATTCCCCGCTGGTGGCGATGCTCCGGGACCTGCTGCAGCGCGGGCGGCGCGCGCGCGTGTTCCGGACCGGCGTAGACCCGGTGCAGCTGTACATATCGATCGCGGCGCTGGGCTATTTCTACCTGTCCAACAACCACACCCTGTCGACGATTTTCGGGCGCGACCTGATGCAGGAGCGCGCGCTGAAGCAGCGCCTGGCGCACATGACCGGTCTGGTCATGGGCTACCTGCGGGCCTGAACGCCGCCGCAGCCCGGGGCAGGACGGGACAGCGCAGCGCGACGGTGTCGGCTTCCGCAAAAAGCCCCTACTTGATCGGCTTGATCCTGCTGTTGTAGGCGTTGGTGAATGCCTCGTCCGGCTTCACCACGCGGTCCATTTTGCCGCCGGCGTAGGTGATGTCTATGGTCTTCTGCATGATCTCGGGCTCGATCCAGCCTATCCCGTTCTTCCTCGAGCGCTCGGTAATGCACAAATCCATGATCTGCGGCATGGTGGCGAGCAGCGCGTCGCGGTCCAGTCCGGGGACCGCCGAAGTCATCGCGTCGATGGCTGCGGTCGGATCGGCGTTGGCGTCACGCCAGCCTTTGTGCGTGGCGCGCAGGAAGCGTTCGATCAGTTTTGGATTCTTCTTGATCAGGTCCGTATTGACGAAATAGGTATGGCCGTAGATCGGCAGCCCCCAATCCGCCCACAGCAGGTGGCCGACCTGCCCTTTGCCCAGAACCTTTTCCCAGATGGCGAAACTGGTGTACAGGTCGAAAGCCGCGTCGACTTCGTTCGCGGCGACAATCGCCTGCTTGCCTTCCGGTTTGACATTGACCAGGGTTATCTTCGTTTCGTCCAGATTATTGACCTTGGCGAAGGCCGGCCACAGCACCCGATGCGAGTCCGCCGGGGGCACGGCAATCTTCTTTCCAAGCAGGTCTTTCGGCTCCTTGATGTTCGCGCTCTTCTTGAAGAACGCATTGTTGCCGGCCTTGTCGAATACCACTGCAACGATCTTCAGGTTGGCCCCCTTGCTGATCGCGGTGACCACCGTGGGCGCGTCGGAAATGCCGAAATCGGCCTGGCCGAGGTCGACTTTCTTGGCGCTGTCTGCGGAACCGGCGCCGCGCACCACCGTGAGGTCGATGCCTTCCTCCGCGTAATAGCCCTTCTTCAGCGCCAGGTAGATCGGCGCGTGGTCGGCAAGATGAAACCAGTTGAGCTGCAGCGTGACCTTGTCCGCGGCGCTCACCGGCAGGGCAAGCACGAGTCCGGCAAGTGCAATAAGGAATGACCTGCTGCGCATATTGACCTCCTTTGGTCGGTTAATAGGGAACAGCGGAAAGCGGCAGAGCCAGCCTGCGCGGCGACGCCTTACCGGTCCGTTTACTCGCGAAACGCCCAAGGAGCGACCAGCTGCTCAGTCGCGACCACGACGCCGTATAAGGCCAGACCCAGCGCCGAAATCAGCATCAGCGAGGCGAAGATCATCGGCGTCTCCATGGTAACGCCGCCGGTAATGATAAGCGAGCCCAGCCCGCGTTCCGAGGCGACAAACTCGCCCACGATCGCGCCGATCACCGACATGGTCGCATTGAGCTTGAGTCCGGTGAATATGTAGGGCAGCGCGTTGGGAAAACGTATTTTGAGGAAAATCTGCCAGCGGCTTGCCTGCAGCGCGCGCACCAGTTCCAGCATCTCGGGCTCGGCTGCGGCCAGGCCCACCGCGGTATTGACCACCATGGGGAAAAAGGCGATGGTGGTTCCGATCACGATATTGGGCCATATGCCGTATCCGAGCCAGATCACGAACAGCGGAGCCAGCGCCACTTTGGGCAGCGTGTTGAAAAGCACCAGGATCGGCATGATGGTGCGCATCAGCATGTCGTTCCAGACGATGACGATGGCAAGCGCCACCCCGAGGATCGCCGACAGGACGAAGGCGCCGAGAACCGCGTACAGCGTCGCCATGAAATTCAGCGACCATTGATAGTTGGCTTTGCCTAGCGTCTTGAATGCGGACAGCGGCGAGGGCAGTATGTACTCTTTTACATGCAGCAATTCCACGACCAGTTGCCACAGCAGAAACATGGCCAGGATCACCAGCGCGCTTGGCAGATAATAGGCGGCGGCGCCCCTCAGCCTGGCCCTGACGCTGCTTTCGGAGGAGCGGGTTTCTTGACCGGGCATAAGACATCGTGTTTAATGTAACCAATTGGTTAATAGTAGGAACAGGCCGGTGTGCTGTCAAGCAAAACAGGCGGGCGCGAGGCGGCACGGTAGCATCTGAGGCCATTGCGCCCGGGTGCCTGGACCGGCGGGGCATGGGGAGGCCTCACTCCTCGTATTGTTGACGTTGACGGATCTAGGGAGAAATTCGCAGGTGGCTGAGCCATTCATTCATCTGTCGGGCGTGCGCAAGCTTTATCGGCGGCGCGACGCCGAATACCTGGCGATATCGGACGCCAGCTTCGACGTCATGGCGGGCGAATTGGTGGCACTGGTCGGGCCTTCGGGCTGCGGCAAGACCACGCTGCTGAAGGTACTCGCCGGCCTGCACGGACATGACGCCGGCGAAGTGAAGATCGGCTCTGATACCCACCCGTTCGATCCGACGCGCGACATCGGCATGGTGTTCCAGCAACCGTTGCTGCTCAAATGGCGGCGCATTCTCGAGAACGTGCTGCTGCCGGCGGAAATTCTCGGCCTGCCGATGCCGGCGAGCCGCGAGCGTGCGATGCAGCTGCTCGAGCTGGTGGGCCTGGCAGGTTTCGAGCACAAGTACCCGTATGAACTTTCCGGCGGCATGCAGCAGCGTGCGGCGATTGCGCGCGCCCTGGTGCACGACCCCAAGCTGATACTGATGGACGAGCCGTTCGGTGCGCTGGATGCGCTGACGCGCGAGAAGATGAACCTGGAGCTGCTGCGCATCTGGAAGGAAAGCCAGAAGACCATCATTTTCGTCACGCATGGAATTGCCGAGGCGGTGTTCCTCGGCACGCGCGTGGTGGTGCTCACCGCGGGGCCGGCGCGCATGGCCGACAACATCCCGATCGAGCTGCCGCATCCGCGCACGCTCGACATGAAGACCGACAAGAATTTCGGAGACTACACGCGCCATATATACAGGCTGCTGGGAATGGAATGAGCCCCCCGCTGTTGCGCGTCGCGGAAATCGAATTGTATGAGCGCGACGTCAGGCTGCGCCTGCCATTCCGCTTTGGCGTGGTCACGCTGACCGAGTCGCCACAGGCGTTCGCGCGCGTGCGCATCGAACTCGAAGACGGACGCGGCGGCTGGGGCATGGCCGCGGAACTGCTTGCGCCCAAGTGGTTCGACAAGAACCTGACTCTTTCCAATGAGGACAATTATGCGCAGCTGCGCCTTGCGCTGCGGCTTGCGCGCGACGCCTATCTCGGCGATGCGGCGCGGCGCAGCGCTTTCGGCCATTACGCAGCGCACTACCGCTCACTCATGGGCGCCGGCGCGCGGCATGCGCTGAATCCCCTGCTTGCGGGCTACGGGGCGGCGCTGCTCGACCGGGCGCTGCTGGACGCATTGTGCCGGACCCTTGGCGTTTCCTTTTATGAGGCCGTGCGCGCGAACCTGCCTGGCATCGATCCGGCAATGCTGCTGCCCGAGTTCACCGACTTCGGCATGGACGCGTTCCTGGGCGCACTCAAGCCTGCGGCGTCCATCGCCGCCCGCCATACCGTGGGGCTGGTCGACGCCCTCACCGATGCCGACGCGCATGCGCTGGTGCGTGACGGCTTGCCCGAAACGCTGGAACAGGTGATCGCAGCCTACGGGCAGCGCTATTTCAAACTCAAGGTGGGCGGCAAGGTATCCGAGGACATAGAGCGCCTTGCCGCGATTGCCGCCGTGCTCGACCGCATTCCCGAAGCCTATTTCGTTTCTCTCGACGGCAATGAGCAGTATGAGAGCTTCGAAGGGGTTGCCGAACTGTGGTCGAGGATGCTGGCGGAACCGCGCCTGCAACGCATGGCGGCGAGCATCCTGTTCATCGAGCAGCCGATCAACCGCGCCTACGCCCTGGCGAAGGACGTTTCGTCCCTGTCGCGCTGTAAGCCGGTGATAATCGATGAATCCGATGCCGACCTGGACGCATTCCCGCGAGCACGGGCGCTGGGCTATGCCGGCGTATCGAGCAAAACCTGCAAAGGATTGTACAAGTCGATGATCAATGCCGCGCGCTGCGCCAGATGGAACGCGGAGCAGCAATCTACGCACTACTTCATGTCGGCCGAGGACCTGACGCTGCAGGCCGGCATCGCGCTGCAGCAGGACCTGGCGCTGGTCAATTTGCTGGGGATAAGCCACGTCGAGCGCAACGGCCATCATTACGTCAACGGCATGGCGGGCCTGTCCGAGGACGAGCAGGCGGCGTTTCTTGGAGCGCATTCCGACCTCTACGAGCGCAGCCACGGCGCAGTACGGGTGCGCATACGCGGCGGGCAGATGGATATCGCCTCGCTTGCGTGCCGTGGCTACGCAGCGGCAGCCGAGCCGCAGTGGGCCAGCATGCGCACGATGGTTCTACCGAATTAGGAGATACGCCAAATGGCCGAGACGCGACTTGGAATCATCATGCACGGCGCCGAAAACGCAAATGCGCGGGCGCCGCGTCCCGCGGGGACGCCGCGCCCGGTCACGCCGATTTCAGGGTTGAACAAGGGAGTGAAATAATGCCGGAGCAACGTCTTGGCATCATCATGCACGGCGTGACCGGGCGCATGGGCACCAACCAGCACCTGATCCGCTCGATCTGCGCGATACGCGAGCAGGGCGGCGTGGCCTTGGCCGACGGCACGCGCATCATGCCCGACCCGATCCTGCTCGGGCGCAGCGCGGAAAAACTCGAGCGCCTGGCAAAGGCGCACGGCATCGCGCGCTGGAGCACCGACCTGGACGCGGCGCTGGCGAACAAGGACGACCGCCTGTTCTTCGACGCCGCCTCTACCCAGCTGCGGCCGACCATCCTCAAGCAGGCGATCGCCGCGGGCAAGGACATCTATTGCGAGAAGCCGGTGGCGACGGGGCTTGCGGAGGCGCTCGAGCTCTATCGCGCGGCGAAGAAGGCCGGCATCAGGCATGGCGTGGTGCAGGACAAGCTGTGGCTGCCCGGCCTGCTGAAGCTGAAGATGCTGCGCGATGCCGGCTTCTTCGGCAGGATACTGTCGCTGCGCGGCGAATTCGGCTACTGGGTATTCGAGGGCGACTGGCAGGCGGCGCAGCGCCCGAGCTGGAATTACCGCAAGGAAGACGGCGGCGGCATCATCCTCGACATGCTGTGCCACTGGCGCTACGTGCTCGACAACCTGTTCGGCGAGGTGAAGAGCGTCAGCTGCCTGGGCGCGACGCACATCCCCGAGCGCTGGGACGAGGCGGGCCGCAAGTATCGCGCCACTGCGGACGATGCCGCCTACGCGACCTTCGAGCTCGAGGGCGGCGTGATCGCGCACATCAACAGCTCCTGGGACGTGCGCGTGCGCCGCGACGACCTGGTCACCTTCCAGGTCGACGGCACGCACGGCTCGGCGGTGGCCGGCCTGCAGCGCTGCTTCTCGCAGGCGCGCGTGAACACGCCCAAACCGGTATGGAATCCCGACGTGCCGCAGAGCATCGATTTCTTCGACACCTGGCAGGAGGTGCCGAGCAACGTCGCCTACGACAATGCGTTCAAGGCCGAATGGGAACTGTTCATCCGCCATCTGTACGAGGGCACGCCGTTCAAATGGAATCTGCTCGAAGGCGCCAAGGGTGTGCAGCTGGTGGATTGCGCGCTCAAGAGCTGGGCCGAGCGGCGCTGGGTGGACGTTCCGAAACTCGAAGCGTGAGGCGCGTGATGAATGCACCCGAGAAACTGAGCCTGGGCATCAAGCTGCCGTCGGCGGGCGGGCGGCTGGAACAGTACAAGCTTTCCGTCCCGCGCAATTTCCCGCGCAAGGCGGCCGGCGCGTTCAACCGCGTCGCCTATTCCGCCGCCCACGTCGTCGCCGATCCGCTCGCGCCGGTCGACCCGTGGCAGGGCTGCGCCATCGACTGGGATGCGACCATCGCCTACCGCCGCACATTGTGGGGCCTGGGGCTGGGCGTGGCCGAAGCCATGGACACGGCGCAGCGCGGCATGGGCCTGGACTGGGCCACGTCCCTGGAGCTGATCCGCCGCTCGATCGACGCCAGCCGCGACTTCAAGGGCGCGCTGCTCGCAAGCGGCGCCGGCACCGATCATCTCGCTGCGGATGCGGCCACCAGTGTCGACGCGGTAATCGGCGCCTACGAGGAGCAGATTGCGGCGATCGAGGCGCTGGGCGGACGCATCATACTCATGGCGAGCCGGGCGCTCGCGCGCGTGGCCAGATCGCCCGAGGACTATCACCGGATATACGACCGCATTCTCGGCCAGGTGAAGCAGCCGGTGATCATCCACTGGCTGGGTGAAATGTTCGATCCGGCGCTCGCCGGTTATTGGGGACACGCGGACCACGATCTGGCGATGGAGGTCGCGCTGGAGGTGATTGCGCGCAACGCGGCCAAAGTCGACGGCGTGAAAATATCGCTGCTCGACAAGGGCAAGGAAATCGCCATGCGCCGGCGCCTGCCCGCGGGCGTGCGCATGTACACCGGCGACGATTTCAATTACGCCGAGCTGATCGAGGGCGACGGCGCGGGGCATTCCGATGCGCTGCTGGGGATATTCGATGCGATCGCGCCGGCGGCCTCGGCCGCGCTGACCGCGCTCGCGAAAGACGATCGCAAGACCTTCCACCAGATCCTCGCGCCGACGGTGCCGCTGTCGCGCCACATCTTCGGTGCGCCGACGCGCTACTACAAGACCGGCGTGGTGTGCATGAGCTGGCTCAACGGCCATCAGGATCATTTCGTCATGGTCGGCGGACAGCAGAGCGCGCGCTCCATCCTGCATCTGGCCGAGCTGTTCCGTCTCGCCGATGCCGCGGGGCTGCTGCGCGACCCCGAGCTCGCCTGCGCGCGCATGAAGCAGCTGCTCGGTCTCTATGGAATCGCGCAGTGAATCCAGGATTCCTTAGTATGTCGCGACTTAAATCGCGTCCTGGTTGTCGCAGCTTTTCGACATTGCGCGGACGAAAATCCGTCCGCGCGGATCGTCGATTGCGCACGGATGAAATGCGCATCCGTGCGCAATCGACGATCTTGTGCAAATGCCACCCCGAATTTCCTCTTGGTTCTATGCATAACCGCGTTTTCCGTACGGATGCGCTTTTCATCCGTACGGAAAACGCAGTTGGCGCGCGGAGCGCGCAATGGCGGCTCTTGGCACCTGTAAGCAGCAATGCCTAACTCCCCACCCGACCCCGACCTGCTCTCCCTCAACACCGCTACCGTTCGCGAGAAGTGGAGCCTGCGCCAGATGATCGAAGGCTGCGCGCGCCACGGCATCCGCGGCATCTCGCCCTGGCGCGACAAGCTGGCCGAGCTCGGCGCGAAGGAAGCGGCGAAAATGATGCGCTCGCACGGCCTCACGGTCACCGGCCTGTGCCGCGGCGGCATGTTCCCGGCCGCCGACCGGCGCGGCCGCCAGGCGGCGATCGAGGACAATCTGCGCGCGATCGAGGACGCCGCCATCCTGGAAGCGCGTTGCCTGGTGCTGGTGGTCGGCGGCATGCCGCCTGGATCGAAGGACATCGCCGGGGCGCGCGAGCAGGTGCGCGACGGCATTGGCGCGGTGCTCGATCACGCGCGCGCCTGCGGCGTGCCGCTCGCGATCGAGGCCCTGCACCCGATGTACGCCGCCGACCGCGCCTGCGTCAACACCCTCGCCCAGGCTAACGATCTGTGCGACGAGCTCGGCGCGGGCCTGGGGCTGGCGGTGGATGTCTATCACGTCTGGTGGGATCCGCGGCTGAAGGCCGAAATCGAGCGCGCCGGCGACAAGCGCCTGCTCGCTTTCCATATCTGCGACTGGCTGGTGCCGACCAGCGATCTGCTGCTCGATCGCGGCATGATGGGCGACGGCGTGATCGACATTCCCCTGATCCGCTCCTGGGTCGAGGCCGCCGGCTACCGCGGCTTTCACGAAGTGGAAATCTTCTCGGCCAACAACTGGTGGAAACGCGAGCCGGACGAAGTCCTCGCGATCTGCCGCGAGCGGCACCAGTCCTGCTGCTGAGCAGCGGCGCCGCGACTTACGCCGCCGGGCGAAACTCCGGCACCACGTAAGGCCCTTCCGGAATCACCGCGATATGCGCATCGCCGCTGCGGCGCACGCTCTCGCGTATGGCTGCAGGCACCGAATCCATTTTTTGCACGCCGGTCAGTCCCCAGGCCTGCGCGGCCAGGCTGTCGCTGTACAGATGCACCGTCCCCGCGCGCATCGGCTTCAGCTGCATCTGCGTCTGCCACTCGTCGATGTCGGCATGGCGCTTGGCGCTGATGCCGGCCATGAAACCGTCGACGCCCAGGCCGAGCAGGCGCCGCTGCGCTTCGACATACTCGGCCGAGCCCATGCCTTCGGCGCACTCGGACACGATCAGCAGGTCGCCGCCGGGGGCGAGGATGTCGATCGGCGCGACCATGCCCTTCACCGTCTGGTAATAGGTCTTGTCCAGCGGATAGCCGGCGGCGCTGGTGACGACGGTGCCGAACTTGCGCCCGATCGGCACGACCGCATAGCGGCGGATGAAATCCACCGCCAGCAGATGGCTCTCGACCACCTCGCCGAAATTGACAAAGGACAGCTGCCGATGCTCGTCGATGACGGTGTTCAGCGCCAGCGCGCGGCCGAGCATGCGCATGATCTCGATCTGCTCCTCGTGCAGGGGATTGCCCTCGAGCACGCAGTTGGCGGCGCGCGGATGCGCCATGAAGCGCGCGCTGTGGAAAGTGGTGATGGTTTCCTTGTGCGCGACGCCGGGGGCGATCACCTTGCGCCCGCCCGAATAGCCCGCCATGAAATGCGGCTCCACCAGGCCGGTGGCGATGCGCACATCTGCTTCGACGAAGCGCCGGTCTAGCTTCACGCGCGTGCCGCGCGCGGTCGCGCCCAGGTCGACGTGGTCGGCATCGTTGCGCGCGTAGTGATTTTCCACCTTCACCGTCTGCATCACCCAGGGATCGCCGACGAGTTCGGCCAGCTCATCGCCTTCGTTGGGCCGGTGCAGCCCGGTCGCGACGAGGATGGTGATGCCTGCGGCAGGCACGCCTGCCTGCATCAGTTCGCGCACCAGCAGCGGCAGGAACAGGCCGTTGGGCACCGGACGCGTAATGTCGCACACCAGGATGCAGGCGCTCATCGCGCCGCGCGCCTCCTCTGCCAGCGGCGGCGCGCCCACCGGCGCGGCGAGCGCCGCGCGCACCGCGCCCGCCGGATCCGCGAGCAGCGGCATCTCCGGCTTCCTGATGACCGTCACGTCCCAGCCCGGATCGAGTTCGAGGCGGTAGTTTCCCCTGCCGTATCTGAGGTCGATATGCATGGCACGCTCTCCCGGTTAGCTTGCTCAGCCGGCCGGCGCGAACGCGTGCAGCATGCGCAGCGCGATGCAGGCGGCGCCGTAGCCGTTGTCGATGTTGACCACCGCCAGGCCCGGCGCGCAGCTCGCGAGCATCGCATCGAGCGCGACGCGCCCGCCGCTGGCGACGCCGTAGCCCACCGAGGTCGGCAGCCCGATCACGCAGCCGCGCACCAAGCCGCCGACCACGCTCGCCAGCGCCGCATCCATGCCCGCTGCAACGATCAGCACCGGGTGGCGGCGGATTTCCTCGATCCTTTCGGTCAGGCGCCACAACCCGGCAACACCGATGTCATGGAATTCGGCAGCCGGCTCGCCGTGCCAGGCGAGCGTGCGCTGCGCTTCGCGCGCAGCGGGCAGGTCCGAAGTGCCAGCGGAGAGGATGGCGACCTGCGCCGCAGCTGCGCGTGCACGCACGTGCGGCGCGCCGAAGAACGCAGTGCGCGACAGCGCGTCGTAGTCGAGCGCAGCGCGCGCATCGGCGGAGAGCGCGCCCAGCTGTTCCGGGGCAAGACGCGTGAGCAGCAGGCCGGCGCCGCGCGCGCGCGCTTCGCGCAGGATGACCTCGATCTGGCCTACGCTCTTGCCGGCGCAGAATATCGCCTCGTCCAGCCCGACGCGCTCGCGCCGGGCGATATCCGGACGCACCTCAGGCACGCTCATGGCAGTGCGACGAAACGCCGCCGCGCTTGCGCTGCGGCGCAAAACGTACGCGACATACCCACGTTCGCTTCATTTCGCATGCCGGCCCTCCGGTTTCAGCGCCGCAGCCTCGCCTTCGCGGCGCAGCGCTTCGCGCTCGCTGCGCCCGCCGGCGCCGCGCAGGTCATCGCTCTCCGCCTTGGCGCTCATGGCGCCGCCGGGGCGCCGCGCGATCTTGACGCGCAGCTGCGCGCCGCCCACAGCGACGGCGGCCTCACTGCGCCCAAGCACGCTGCGCGCGATCAGCTGGTGGCGCACGCCCAGGGTCGTGGTTTCGGCAAAGCAGGCGGCGATGACGGCCGCAAGCTGCTGCGGTTCGGCCAGCAGTTGCACCTGCGCCGCCATGCGGCCCTTCTTGCCGAATACCGGGCTCTGCAGCACGTCGAGCACGCCCGTGCAGGTGCGCAGCCGGTCCAGGCCGAGCGCGAGATCCTCGGGCGTCTGATCGTCGATTTCAAACGCGAGCAGCGCGACTTCGTCCGCATCCGGCGCATCGACCGGCTCGAACGCCAGCACGCGCAGGACATTGGCGCGTCCGGGCAGCTTGCGCGTGCCGAACCCCATGCCCGAGGCCGCGAGCCGCCCGGCCCGCGGCCCCATGCCGGAAGCGCAGCCGAGCTGGCGTAAAATCGCGGCGCCGGTCGGCGTAACGCGCTCCCCGGGCAGTCCGTCGTCGGTGAACACAAATCCCTGCAGCAGCGTGACCACGGCGGGTGCGGGCACCGGCAAGGCGCCATGCGCGCCGTGCACGCTCCCCGATCCCAGCGGCAGCGCGCCGACCGACCAGCTCGCGGGCGCAAGCGCCTCGATCAGCCAGGCCGCGCCGACGATGTCCGCGATGGAATCGAGCGCGCCGACCTCATGGAATTCGACCGCGTCTACGCTGACGCCGTGCACTGCCGCTTCGGCTTCGGCAAGCACCGTGAATATGGCATCGGCACGCGCGGCCACTGCCGCTTCCAGGCCCATCGCGGCGATCGCGCCGCGGATCGCCGCCAGGCCGACATGCGCGTGCCGCTCATGCGCGGCCGCGCCGCCCTCGGGCAGGCTGAGGTCGAAGCGCCGTCCGCTGAGGACGCCGTCATCATGCGCGAGCACGGCGCAGCGCGCCCCAGGCGGCAGACCGACCTTCCCCAGCGCTATGTCCAGCCCCGCAGCCAGGCGCGGAAACGCGTCGACCATCGCGGCGATGAACATGTCGCCGGCGATGCCGCCGACGGGATCGAGGTGCAGGTGCATAGGAATCAGCCTGAATTAACCGAGGCGACCGTCGCTGCGGCGACCGCTGCGGCTCGGGCACGATGCGGCAAAATTTATTCTAACACTCCTGCCGACCACCATCGCCGCCGCTCGCCGCGGCTACATCGAGGCAGCGCCGCGCCGGAATTCTTTCCGCTCTCGGGCTGAGTCCACGGCTTGACTTGTGAGAAAATCCGCCTTTTGCCGCCGTCACCGGAAACGAAATGCAATTGCCCCTCGAAGGCATCAAGGTGCTCGACCTGAGCCACGCGCTCGCCGGGCCGTTCTGCTCCACCATGCTCGCCGACTACGGCGCGCAGGTGATCAAGATCGAGCCGCCCGGCCTGGGCGACATCGCGCGCGCCTGGGGCACGCCCCTGCCCGGCGGCGAAACGGATTATTTCGTCAGCCTGCATCGCAACAAGCAGGGCATGGTGCTCGACCTGAAGCATCCCGAGGGCAAGGAGACCTTCCTGCGCCTGGTCGAGCGCTGCGATGTAGTGCTGGAGAACTATCGCGCCGGCGCACTCGCGCGCCTGGGGCTGGACTACGAAACGGCGCGCAAGCGCAATCCCGGCATCATTTGCTGCTCGATTTCCGGCTTCGGCCAGGACGGTCCCTACCGCGACCGTCCGGCGCTGGACCTGATCCTGCAGGCCGAGAGCGGCATGATCAGCGTCACCGGCGAGGCCGGCGGGCACGGCGCGCGCGCCGGCGTGTCCATAGCCGACCTCACTGCGGGCATGAATGCCGCCTTCGGCATCATGCTGGCCCTGCGCGCGAAGGAAAAAAGCGGCATCGGCCAGTGCATAGACGTATCGATGATGGAAGGCCAGCTGGCGCTGCTCGGCACCATGCTCGCGAACTACTGCGCCACCGGTGAAGTTCCGTCGCCCATGGGCACCGCGTACAAGGCGCTGCTGCCCTACCAGACCTTCCAGACCAAGACGCGCGATCTGGCGCTGGCCGTGGGCAGTGAAAAGCTGTGGAAGATCTTCTGCCCGGCGATAGGCTGCCCCGAGCTTGCCGAAGACCCGCGCTTTGACAGCAACGGCGCGCGCAACCGGAACCGCGCGGCGTTGATCGAAAAGCTGCAGCAGGTTTTCCTCAGCCGCAGCTACGAAGAATGGGAAGCGCTGTTGAGCAGGAATGGAATTCCAGTCGGTGCCATCAACAACCTGGCGCAGGTGGTCGAGCATCCGCAGGTCAAGGCGCGCGGCTCCATCGTCGAGATCGAGCATCCGCGCGCGGGCAGGATGCGCGTCGTCGGCATGCCGGTGCGTTTATCCGCGACGCCGGGCGCGATACGCGCGCCCTCGCCGGCGCTGGGTGAACACACTGCCGCCGTATTGGGCGAACTGCTCGGGATGGGCAGCGCGGAAATCGAGGCGCTGCGCGCGGCCGGCGCCCTGGGCTGAAGCCTTTTAGAACCCGTAACAAAAGCCATTTTGTTACGGCTGATGTAGGGGAGCACGAGGGGAGAGATCCCCTCGTTTTGTTACAAACTCTCAGTTGTTCTTCGCACCCTCGTTGACCCAGGCCTTGAGCGTTTCGATATCCTTGTCCGGAAGCTTCGCCCGGCCGTGCGGCATCCTGATCGACGCGTGCGCGCGTCCTTCCACCAGCATGTTGAGCGAACTCGACAGGGCGTCGCCCGGCTTGATCAGCGGCCCGAACTTGCCGCCGCGCATCAGGCTCGCATAGCTCGTCGTGTCCAGCCCGCTCGCGACGAAACCCTCCTTGCCGGGCGCATGGCATTCGGAGCAGTTCTTCGCCAATATCGGCTGCACATCCTTGCTGTAGCTCACGCCCGAGGGCGCACATCCGGCCGCCGCAAGCGCTGCCGCCACCGCGACTGCGCATGCCGACAGCGCCTTGAACCCGGAATTCATGAATTTCTCCCTGTTGCCGATTATGCGAATCTACCGCAGAGCAGCGTTTAAGGCAATCAAGCCTCGATGCCGAAAGCGCGCTTCATGTTGCGCAAGCCTTCCTGGTGCACGCTCCACAGGCGCCCGCCGATCACGCCACCGTCGACGACCAGATCGTGGCCGTTGACGAAACTCGAATCGTCGCTCGCGAGGAATACCGCGGCGAGCGCGATGTCGTCGGTGATGCCGGCGCGCGGGATCGGCTGCATTTTGGCGAGACCGGCCTTGACCGCCTCCGCGCTCTGCTCGGCCTTGTCCGTGGGCAGGCCCAGGGCCTTGCCGAAGATGCCGGTGGCGATGCCGCCGGGCGAGATCGAATTGACGCGCACGCCTGCCTCGCCCAGCTGCATGGCGACACAGCGCGTCAGATGCACCACCGCCGCCTTGGCCGCCGAATAGATCATGGACGAGGACAGGCCGGCGCGATGCGCCGCGACGGAACCGTTGTTGATGATGCTGCCCGAGCGCTGTTTCAGCATGACCGGGGCGACGTGCTTCATGCCCAGCATCACCGAGCGCACCAGCACCGCCATCGCCGCATCGTAGCCCTCCACCGGAATGCCCTCGATCCCGCCGACCGGGGCCGGCCCGCCGGCGTTGTTGAACAGGCAGTCGATGCGCCCGTGTTTGCGCAGCGCAAATTCGATCAGCGCCTGTACCTGCGCCTCCTGCGTAACATCGGTGCGCACGAAATCGCAAGCCGCGCCTATGGACTTCGCCACCGCCTGCCCCTCGGCCTCGCGCCGGCCCGCGATCACCAGCCTGGCGCCCTCGGCGGCGAATATCTCCGCCGTGCGCTTGCCGATGCCGCTGGTGGCGCCGGTGACGATGCACACCTTGTCTTTCAGCCTGCTCATCCTGTCTCCCCGAATGCGCTCCGTGGCGCGGTTCCCTATTTGCTCTCCATGACCCACACGCCGTTCCAGTCCTCGCCCGGCGGCTGTTCGGCCAGATGGCGGCTGCGCTCGATATAGAGCTTGGCCGCCTTGTCCGCCGGGTTCAATTCCAGCACCTGCGAAAACTGCTTCAGCGCATCGTTCCACTTGCGCTGCCGGTACTTCGCCAGCCCGTCGCGGAAGCAGCCCAGGGCGTCGATCAGCTGCGGATAGGTCTCTTCGGTGTGATAGTCGAGGATTTCATAGACCGCAACCGGCTGCGTCTTGCCCTTGACCACCACCAGGTCCATTTCGCGCGTGCGGTAGGTGCCGCGCAGCTTGGCGTAGGTGAACTCGCTCACCAGTATGTGCGAGCCGTACTGCTTGCATGCCGACTCCAGGCGCGAGGCGAGATTCACGCCGTCGCCGATGATGGTGAAATCCATGCGCTTTTTCGAGCCGATGTTGCCCGACACCACCATGTCGGTGTTCAAGCCCACCCCCATGTCCACCGGCATCTTGCCCTCGGCGACGCGCTGCGCGTTCCACTCCTTCAACGCGCGCAGCATGGCGATCGCCGCGCGCACCGCGCGGTCGGCATCGTCCTCGTGCGCCTCGGGAATGCCGAACGCCGCCATGATCGCGTCGCCGATGAACTTGTCGAGCATGCCGGCCTCACGCTGGATGCAGTCGACCATGAGGGTGAAGTACTCGTTCAGCAGAGCCACCGTGCCCTGCGCGCCCAGCTGCTCGGTGATCGTGGTGAAACCGCGGATGTCCGAGAACAGCACCGTCGCCGGAACGCTCTGCCCGCCGAGCAGGTCGGCACCGCTCGCCACCAGCCGGTCGGCGATGCCCGGGTCCATGTAGCGCGACATGGTCGACTTCATGCGCTTTTCGCTGCTGATGTCTTCGATCAGCAGCATCGAGCCCAGGTGCTTCTTGTCCATGTTGGACAGCGGCAGGATGGTCACGTTGGCCGAGACCTTCTCGCCTTCGACCGTAAGCTCGGCATCCATGAGCATGTCGGCGGCGCCGGATTCATCGACCTGCTTCAACCGGTCCAGCACCCAGGCATTCTCGCCGGCGAAGAATTCGGCCACCGGACGCTGCAGGATGTTTTCCGGCCGCACCTTGAGTATCTTCAGTCCGGCGGCGTTGCAGGTCGCGATCGTGCCGCTGTCGTCCAGCGTAAGAACGGCGTTGGACATGGACTCGAGCATCGCCTCGTTGTAGTTCTTCATGTTGTGCACGTCGGCGAACAGCTTGGCGTTCTCGAGCGCGATCGAGATTTGCGCGGTGAAGGCGCGCAGCCGCGATTCGTCCTCGACGGTGAACGGCCCGCCGTGCTTGTTCAGCACCTGCGTGACGCCGATGGTCTTGCCGTGCTTGTTGACGATCGGCACGCACAGGATCGAGCGCGTGAAGAAGCCGGTCTTCTTGTCGAAGGCCGGATTGAAGCGCAGGTCGGCGTAGGCGTAGGGTATGTTGATCGCCTTGCTGCTGGTAAACACGGCCCCGGCGATGCCCAGGTGGTTGGGCAGCCGTATCTGCACCGATTCCAGCCCCTGTCCCACCTCGGACCAGAGTTCGTTGGTCTTCTCGTCGTTGAGGAACAGCGTGGAGCGCTCGGCGTTGAGCATGCGCGTCGCCTCGCCCATCACCTTTTGCAGCAGCGATCCGAGCTTGATGTCGGCGGTCATTTCCGACACCACGTCGACGAACTCCATCTCCTGCTTGCGCACCGCCTTCATGCGCTCGATGAACACCGCGCCCTGCAGCGCCAGCGTGCCCTGCGTGGTCATCGCCTCGAGCACCGCCAGGTCGCGTTTGGTGAAGTCGCCCCGCCTCTTGTTCAGGGTCTGCGCCACGCCGATGATTTCACCCTTGACCGTGCGGATCGGCGTGCACAGGATGTTGCGCGTGACGAAGCCGGTCTGTTCGTCGACGGAGCGGTTGAAGCGCGGATCGGAGTAGGCGTCCTTGATCAGCACCGATTCGCCCGAGGTGAACACATAGCCGGCGATGCCGCTGGTGTTGAGGATGCGGATTTCGTGCTTGATGTTGCCTTGCGCCACGCGCGAATACAGCTCGTTGGTCTCCGCATCATTCAGGAACAGCGTGCCGCGCTCGGCGTCGAGCTCGGCCGTGGTCATCTCGACCAGGGTGCGCAGCACGTCGTCGAGCGTGTCGTGCGCCGCCATTCGGCGCGAGACCTCGAGCAGGAGCTCCACCAGCTTGAGGCGCCCGCGCACCGCGGGGCTGGCGCTTTTCTTGGCCGGCCTGCGCGCCGCGCGCAGGCGCGTGATTTCGGGGTTCGGTTTGGGCTGGTTCATGGTTCCCGTCCCTTCCTCTTGCCGGGTACAGCCTCGAGCTGCTCGCGCAGCGCGCGCACCGTGGCCTGAAGCTGGAGCAGTTCGGCATGGTCCTGCGCCCGCGCTGCCGCGATTTCGGCTTGTTTCGAAAAATTGGCCTGCTCCAGCGCGTCGCGCAGGGATGCTGCGGTCGCGCGCAATTGCGCAATTTCGTCCTGCGCCACGACGATCGCCTCGCGCACTGCCGCTTCCTGCGCCAGCCGCGCCGCCTCGAGCGTATCGCGCAGTGCCGCCACGCTTTCCCTGAGCTGCTTGATTTCCTCCAGGTTCGCCGCCTGCGCCAGCCGCGCCGCCTCATCGCGCCGCAGCGGCCATTCCTGCAACTCGTCGCGCAGCGCAACCACCGTGGCTTTCAGCTGCGCGATTTCGGCGTTCGCCCCGGACAATGCCTTGCGCACCGCATCGTCGGTATCGCCGCGCGCGCGCTCGAGCTGCTCGCGCAGCGCCAACACCGTCTTGTTGACTTCACGCGTCTGCGCGAGGCCGGAGTCGGCGGATTCGGTTTCGGCAGCCATGCAAATATTGTAATCCCACCATGCCTGTCCAGTCAGCGCGATCGCGCGCCGCGCCGCGCATCAACCCTCCATCACCCCGCCGCCGAGCTTTAGCCGCGGCATTTCGAAGCGGTCGGTGATGCGCGTATAGCCGCCCCGGCCCGCCAGCCGGCCGATCGGATTGACCCTGCCGACGTCGACATGAAAGCGCTCGTTGACGATGCCCTCATGGTAGTGGAAATACACGACCTCTCCGACTACCAGGTGATAGGGCACGCGGCCGAGCTCGATCATCTGCAACAGGCGGCACTCGAACGCGATCGGCGACTCGGCGATGCGCGGCGGGCGCACCTTCTTCGACGCGATCGCGGTGAAACCCGCCTCCTCGATTTCGTTGACGCCGAGCGGATACTCGATCGCGCAGACGTTCATCTTCTCCTTGATCGCATCGCTCACGATGTGCACCACGAACTCCGGGGTCTCGCGTATGTTCGCCACGGTATCCTTGGTGTGGCCGGAGGTATTGCCGACCGAGAACATGAGCATCGCCGGGTCGGAGCCTACGCCGTTGAAGAAGCTGAACGGCGCCGCATTCGGGCCCTTGCTGCCCAGCGTGGTCACCAGCGCGATCGGCCGCGGCGTGATGCTCCCGATCAACAGCTTGTACTGCGTTTGCGCGTCGAGCGCGGCGGCGTCGAATTCGGTCATGTGGTTCCTTTGCGGAATGGAAGCGGGATTGTGCCGATTGGCGGCCAGGCCGCCGCGGTGGTGGCGAATCTACCCCGATCCAGGCAAGGTGGCAACGGCCCGCCGCGCCCTTGCCGGCCGGCGCATTCCGATGCGCCCCGCCCGCGGCGCCGGGAACCGGCCGCCGCGGCTGAATTGCTTTGCCCGGCCGCCCCGACTGCTCCTATAATTGGGCATCCCACCATCGGGGGCGTCCCCATGAACCAGCCGCGCGAACTCAACGCCACATTGGTCAACGAACTCAAAGCCCTGCTGGGCGAGCGCGCCACTACCGCGAGCGGCATACGCGACCAGCACGGCAAGGACGAATCCTACTTCCCCTATGCTGCACCGGACGCCGTGGTATTCCCGCAGACGACCGAAGAAGTGCGCGACGTCGTCAACATCTGCCGCCGCCACGGCGTCCCGATGATTCCGTATGGCGTCGGCACCTCGCTCGAGGGCCACATCCTCGCGGTAAACGGCGGCGTGTGCCTGGACCTGAGCCAGATGAACAAGGTGCTCGCGGTGCACGAGGCCGACCTCGATGCCGTGGTGCAGGCCGGCGTCACGCGCAAGCAGCTGAACGAGCATATCCGCCATACCGGGCTGTTCTTCCCGATCGACCCGGGCGCTGACGCGACCATCGGCGGCATGACCGCCACGCGCGCATCCGGAACCAATGCGGTGCGCTACGGCACCATGCGCGAAAACGTGCTCTCGCTCACCGTGGTGCTCGCCGACGGCCGCATCATCAGGACGGCGCGGCGCGCGAAGAAATCCGCCGCCGGCTACGACCTCACGCGCCTGTTCGTCGGTTCGGAGGGCACGCTCGGCATCATCACCGAAATCACGGTGAAACTGTATGCGGTGCAGGAGGCGATGTCCGCTGCGGTGTGCGCTTTCGATTCGGTCGACGGCTGCACCAGGACGGTGATCCAGACCATACAGGCCGGCGTGCCGGTGGCACGCTGCGAGATCGTCGACGCGACCGCGATTGGCTGCATCAACAATTACAGCAAGACCGATTACCGCGTCGCGCCGACGCTGTTCTTCGAGTTCCACGGCACGCAGGCGAGCGTGGTCGAGCAGGCCGAGATGGTGCAGGAAATCGCGCGCGAGAACGGCGGCATGGATTTCCAGTGGGCGACGCGGGCCGAGGACCGCACCAGGCTGTGGGAGGCGCGCCACAACGCCTATTTCGCCTGCCTGCAGCTGAGGCCGGGCAGCCGCGGCATATCGACCGACGTGTGCGTGCCGATTTCGCGGCTGGCGGAGTGCGTGTCCGAAACCATGAAGGATGTGGCGGACTACCTGTGCCCGGTGCCGCTGCTCGGCCATGTGGGCGACGGCAACTTTCATCTTATCTTTCTGGTCGACCCGGCCAAGCCGGAGGAACTCGATCTGGCCAAGTCCTTCAACAAGCGCCTGGTGCAGCGCGCGCTCGCGATGGAGGGCACCTGCACCGGCGAGCACGGCATCGGACTCGGAAAGCAGGGCTGGCTGCGCGAAGAGCTAGGCGAGGCGGTCGACCTGATGCGCGACCTCAAGCGCCTGTTCGACCCCGAAAACCTGATGAACCCGGGCAAGGTGGTGCCGCTCTAATACCGGGCGGTACCGGCGCTCAAAGCCGGATGAAGTGCTCGCGGTAGTACTTGAGTTCTTCGATCGACTCGTAGATGTCGGCGAGCGCCTCATGTTTGCCATGTTTGGTGAGGCCCTTGGCCAATTCCGGCTTCCAGCGCTTCACCAGCTCCTTCAGCGTGCTGACGTCGAGGTTGCGGTAGTGGAAATAGGCCTCCAGCCGCGGCATGTGCCGCGCCAAAAAACGGCGATCCTGGCAGATGGAATTGCCGCAGATTGGCGACGCCCGGGAAGGCAGGTACTGGGCGAGAAAGTCCAGATAGCGCTGTTCAACCTCGGCTTCCGCCAGCGTCGATGACTTGACCTTGTCGATCAGGCCGGAGCGCGCATGCGTGGACTTGTTCCAGTCGTCCATGCCCTCGAGCACGCTGTCCGCCTGATGCAGGACCAGCACCGGCGACTCGGCCACGGTGTTCAGCTGGGAGTCGGTAATCACGATCGCCATCTCGATAATTCTGTCGCGGTCGGGATCAAGTCCGGTCATTTCCATGTCCAACCAGGCGAGATTGTTCTGATCTTGAGGCATGTTTCCGGCGTTTCCACCGTCGATTGATCGAAGGGCTTTATTGTGTCATATTTCAGCCAGATGCAGACTTTCACCGCCGTCTTTCTCGCCGCGCTCGCGCTCACGCTGGGCCTGCGCGTGTGGCTCGCCCGGCGCCACATCCGCCACATCGCGCGCTGCCGCGACCGCGTCCCGGATGATTTCTCCGAACATATCGGCCTGGCCGCGCACCAGAAGGCCGCCGATTACAGCGCCGACAAGACGCGACTGGGCATGATAGATCTCGGCACCGGCGCGCTGTTCCTGCTCGCGCTCACGCTGGGCGGCGGACTGCAGGCGCTGCACGACGCCTGGATGCGCGCCTTTGACGCCGGCAGTTATGCGCACAGCATCGCCCTCGTCGTCAGCGTGGCGCTGATTTCCGGGCTGATCGACCTGCCGCTGTCGCTGTACCGCACTTTCGTCGTCGAAGCGCGCTTCGGCTTCAACCGGATGACCCTGCGCCTGTTCTTCGCCGATCTGGCCAAGCAGACGCTGCTCGGCGCGGCGCTGGGCCTGCCGCTGCTCGCCTGCGTGCTCTGGCTGATGCAGCGCATGGGCGAGTCGTGGTGGCTGTATGTCTGGCTTACCTGGATCGCATTCAACCTGCTGGTGCTCACCGTCTACCCCACCCTGATTGCGCCGCTGTTCAACAAATTCACGCCACTGGAGGACGTCGCGCTGAAGTCCCGCATCGAAGCACTGCTGGCCAAATGCGGTTTCCGCTCGCAGGGCCTGTACGTCATGGACAGCTCGCGCCGCTCCAGCCACGGCAACGCCTATTTCACCGGCTTCGGCGCGGCCAAGCGCATCGTGCTGTTCGACACCCTGATCGCGCGCCTGGCCCCTGCCGAAATCGAAGCGGTGCTGGCGCACGAGCTCGGGCATTTCATCCACCACCATGTATGGAAGCGCATGGCGGCAATGTTCGCGATGAGCCTGGTGTTCCTCTGGGTGCTGGGCTATGCGATGAAGCAGGACTGGTTCTACGCCGGGCTCAACGTGCAGGCGCACTCGACCGCGCTCGCCCTGCTGCTGTTCTTCCTGGTGGTGCCGGTGTTCACCTTCCTGCTGCACCCGCTCACCAGCCTGCTTTCGCGCAGGCACGAATACGAGGCCGACGCCTACGCCGCGCGCCATGCGATTCCCGCAGACCTGATCCATGCGCTGGTGAAGCTGTACAAGGACAATGCCGCAACGCTCACGCCCGATCCGCTATACTCGGCGTTCTACGATTCGCATCCGCCCGCGCTCGCGCGCATCGCCCGGCTGCAGGGCGCGGGGCTGCAGACCGAGGCGCAGCCGGCATGATTGCCAAGCATCTTGAACAGGGGATGTGCCGTCCCCTGCCTGCCGGTACGCCGCCCCTGGCGCAGGCGCAGATCGAGGCCGGCCTGGCGCAGCTGCCGGGCTGGGAATATGCCGACGGCGCGATCGGCAAGACGTTTTCGTTCGCCAATTACGCCGCCACCATCGCATTCGTAAACGCCGTCGCCTGGATCGCGCAGCGCGAAGATCACCATCCCGACATGCTGGTGGGCTACGACCGCTGCCGCGTGGCCTACAGCACCCACTCCGTCGGCGGCATTTCCGAAAACGATTTCATCTGCGCGGCCAAGATCGAGGCGCTTTGCCGCATCTGACGCTTGCCGGCCAGGTGATTGCCGCTTATGGCCGCCATTATCTGGTCGAGACCGGCGACGGCCGCCGCTGCGCCTGCTTTCCGCGCGGCAAGCAGAGCAGCGTCGCCTGCGGCGACCGCGTCCACTTCGCCCTCACCGGAGACGAGCAGGGCGTGATCGAGGCGGTGGATGCGCGCTCCACGCTGTTCTCGCGCTCCGCCGCGCACCGCGAAAAGCTTATTGCCGCCAATGTCTCCCAACTAGCCATCGTGGTCGCCGCGGAACCCAGCTTCAGCGAAGAACTGATCAACCGCTGCCTGGTGGCGGCCGAGCATCAGCGCATGCGCTCCCTTATCCTGCTCAACAAGTGCGACCTGGTCGAGACCGCAAGGACGGCGCTGGCGCGCCTCGACCCCTATGTCCAGGCCGGTTACCGCGTGATCCAGCTGTCCGCGCTGCGCGGCGCCGATGCGTTGCGGCCGGCGCTCGCCGGCCAGGCAACGGTACTGGTAGGCCAGTCGGGCATGGGCAAATCGACCATCATCAACGCGCTCCTGCCCGAAGCCCGGGTCGCCACCCGGGAAATCTCCGCCTTCCTCGCCTCCGGCCGCCATACCACTACCCAGGCGCGCATGCACCGGCTCGACGCCGACAGTACCCTGATCGATTGCCCGGGGCTGCAGGAATTCGGGCTGCATCACCTGTCGCTGCAGGATATCGAGGCGGGCTTCGTCGAATTCGGCGGCTTTCTCGGACACTGCCGCTTTCAGAATTGCCGCCACCAGAGCGAGCCCGACTGCGCGCTGGCGCAAGCGGCCGAGACCGGTGCGATCCACCCGCGCCGGCTGGAAATGTTCCGCCGCATCAGCCGCGCGGAAACCGGACGGAAATAGCCGTGCGCCTGCTGTACAGCTCGCTCAAGCTGCTCGAAGTCCATCACCTGAAAAACCTGCTCGAAGCCGAAGGCATCCGCTGCCAGATCAGGAATGAACTGCTCAGCCGGCTCGCCGGGGAAATCCCGTTCACCGAGTGCGCGCCGGAGCTGTGGCTGCTGGACGAGCGTGACTTCGACAAGGCGCGGCGCATTTTGATCGATTTCAACCGCCCCGCCGTTCCCGCGCCGTCCTGGAAATGCCCGGATTGCGGCGAAGCGCTGGAAGGCCAATTCAGCGCCTGCTGGCGCTGCGGCGCATCCAGACCCTAAACTTCTCTGCGGCTGCCGGCGCGGCCTTCCTCCTGCGGCGGGTACACCACTACGCGGTCGCGCCCCTGCTGCTTCGCTTCGTACAACGCGTCGTCCGCGGCCTTGATCATCTGATCGATGCTTTCGTCGCTGCGGGCAAGATAGCAGCCGATGCTCACCGTCAGGCCGGCGCTCACGCCATCCAGCGAAATAGCGCCATCCCTGATTTTACGGCGCAGCTTCTCCGCCATCGCAGCCAGCACGCCGGTATCGGGTACACCCGGAACGACGATGAGAAACTCTTCGCCGCCCCAGCGCGCGCACAAGTCGTAGGAGCGCATGGTATCGCGTATCGTGGCCGCGACCTGGACCAGCACCCGGTCGCCGAAATTATGGCCGTACTTGTCGTTGATGCTCTTGAAGTAATCCAGGTCGAGGATCATGATGCCTAGATGTCCTGCCTGGCGCGCGATCCGGCTTTTCTCGATTTCGATCCGGTCGACGACTCCGCGGCGGTTTAGCAGGCCAGTAAGGAAATCGGCATAGGCCAGGCGCTCCAGCACCTGCGTACGCTCCATCACCTGGCGTTCCAGATCCCTGGTGTGGGTGCCGACCTCGGCCGCCATCTCCTTCAGCGTGCCGCCAAGACGGCCTATTTCGTCGCTGCCGCCGAGCGGCAGCTCGACGTCGTAATTCACTGCCGAAATCTGTGACACCGACCGATCCAGCAGCGCCAGCCGTCGCAGCACCAGCCGGTCGAAGACGAAGCCCGCAAGCAGCAGCGTCAGCGCGAGCGCCACGATCAGCACGCCGGCGACCGCAGCGGTGTAATACCGCTTTTCCGCCGCGCTGGGATGCGACAGCGTCAGCAGGAACCACTTCAGCTCCGGCAGATAGGTGATGCCGGCGACGTAGCGCTGATGCTGAATCTGCAGTTCCAGCACCTGGGTTGTAGACGTTCCGGCAGCGAGTTTCTCAAATGCCGCAGATAGCTTCGCATGATCCGGCGGCCCGTCGACCATAGTGAAGATGGTGCTTTGCTTCTCGTCGCGCTGGCGCCTGGCGATGGAAGCAAAATCGATGCGTGAAACGTCCTGGTGCGCCTGGATCGCGCCGCCGCGATCCAGCAATATATTGGTGACGCCCGGCGCGGCATTGCTGACCACGCTCTTGATGAAGTCGGACAGGTCGACGCCGGTGCCGGTCACCGCAAGCGGCACGCCGCCCACCTTGAGCACGGTGTTGATCCACACTTTGGTCACGCCCAGGTGGCGGTCGGTATCGACGTTGAGCTCGTGATCCTCGACGCGCCGCAGCGTCGAATAGAACCATTCATCCTTCGGAATCGACCGGCTCAGCATATAGCGCGGGCGCTGCAGGTCGTGTCCGCCGCGTTCGTCGTTGTAGTAATAATTCCCCGATTTGGCAATGGCGAAGAAATAGCTCTTGCTGCGGAAGAAGCTGCGGTAGTCCTCCAGTTCGGCAATGGCGCGCGCCCGGATTCGCGGATCGTCCTCGGCCTTGACCCATTCTTTGAGCACCGGGGAGCTTGCCATTTTCCGCGCCAGCACGACCTCCGGAAGCAGGACCTCGAATACTTTCGATTTTTCGTACAGCACGTTTTTCTCCGCATACCAGCCGAGCAGCGTGCTGACGATGCCCTGGGTGAACCATGCAACCACGCCGTAGGTAGCGGTGGCGCCACCGAGAAAAATCACGAAGAACAGCAGCAGGAAACGGTAGCGCAGAGATGCGCCGTCACGGCGTCCGTCACCGGCAGTCCGGTTTGTCGATTCCTCGGACACGATCGATCTCGTCGCTTGGGCCGATGTCATCCCGAACCCGCCTGCCGTGCTAGCTCAGCGCCCGCGCGATCGCCAAGAGCAGCAATATGAACAGGATGACGACCAGCGCGCGCCAAACCAGTCCGATGGTGCTGTCGAGAAAGCCGACATCGGCCTCGTCGCCCACGCCCAGTTCCGGCCGGTCGACCGGATTGAGCTCCGACAGGAAAGGCATGCCCAGGCGCACGCCCATGGCACCTGCGCCGCTGGCGAGCACCACGCCGAGCGAAGGATCCGGCCACTTATGTGCCTGCATGCGCCAGCAATAAGCCGCATCCTCGAAATCGCCGACCACGGCGAACGCAATTCCTGTCAATCGCGCCGGCAGCCAGTCGAGCAGGCGGAACACCTGACCGGCGAAATCCCCGAACGCCGCGAGTTCATTGTCGCCGCGCTCCGCCCAGCGCCGGTGCAGAAACGACGACATGCGGTAGAGAATCGCCCCTACCGGGCCGGGCAGCAGCACGAACCAGAACACCACGGCAAAAACATGCTGATACGAGGCCACCAGTGCTTCCTCGATGGTGAGGCGCGCAACCTCTTCCGCCGTCAGCCTTTCGCAACTGGCGCCGCGCCACTGGCCCAGAATCGCGCGCGCGCGGTCCACATCGCCGCTCTTGAGCGCCCAATGGATGTCGGTGAAATAGTGGCCGACCTGGCGAAAGCCCATGGTCACATAGAGGATGAGGACATTGAAGGCCAGCGCCAGCAGCGGCGTCAGGCGAAACAACAGGTAGTAGAACAGCAGGGCCAGCAGCATCGCCGGCACCACGCCGAGCGCCCAGGCGATGATTCCATGCGCGCGCTCGCCGGCATTGAAATGCTGCTGCAGGAAATCGGCAAAACGCTCGGCCCGGGACACCAGCTGCTTTCGATCGGCGAGCGGCCGCCACTGTTCGAGCAGCAATGCGATGATCAAGGAGATGAGGCTCATCGGGAAAGCGGGGATCCAAGAGTCGGCAATGGTGCAGGCGGCCATTTTGCCAGGCGGCATACCCGCACAGCGGGATATTATACGCACTCGGCCGCCTCTAACGCGGCGCAGGGAAGTCTATGGCGACCAGAAAGCAGGTGACCGGAAAAATCACTCCACCGTTTGGCTACGGCGAAGTCGTGCCGCTGCAGAAAACCCACAAGGTATTGCTGCCCGCCCCCGGGGCGACGCCTGAGTTCTGCCGCTCGATCAACGCACTGGCGCTTTCGATCGCCGAGTTCAGCGCCGCTGCACGGGACTACCCGATCGTGTTTGCGAGCGCCGATGCGGGCGCCAGCTACTCGCCGGTCGCCGTGCTCGGCCTGGCCGACGGGCAAAACCTGTTCGTCGATGCGTCCGGCACCTGGGATGCCAATGCCTATCTCCCGGCTTTCGTGCGGCGCTACCCGTTCTGCATAGCGCAGCTCCGCAGCCGGAACGGCGAGCCGGGTGAACAGCTGGTTTGCGTGGAAAGCAGTCGCCTGAACCAGCGCGGCACGCCGCTGTTCGACGCCGGCGGCGAGCCGGGCCCACAATGGCTGGCGGCGCAGCGCCTGCTGCAGGAGTATCAGAACGACCTGGAAACGACTGCCCGCATGTGCGCCGCACTCGGCGGTCTGGGCCTGTTTTCACCTTTCACCTTCCAGGTGATGCAGGGCGAAGCGCCGGGACTGAGATTGCAGGGCATGTACCGCGTCGACGAGCACAAGCTCGAAGCGCTCAAACCGGAACAGCACAAGGCGCTGGTAAGCGGGGGTTTGATGGGCAGGATATACGCTCATATCCATTCGTTGGAAAATTTCGCCCGGCTGTACCAGCGCGCTGTGGCGCGCGCACGCGCGCCGGCGAAGACCAAGCGCAAGAAGAAGTCCGTTTCGAAATGACGCGACCCCTGGCGCAGGAAACTGGCGCCAGCGCGGCGTCCTGGCTTTGCGCCGCTATGCGCTCAGCAAGGCGTAGAGGTTCATCAGCATCCCCGCAGTGGCGCCCCAGATATAGCGCTGCCCGAAGGGCATGGCGTAGTAATGCCGCGTGCGGCCCTGATATTGCAGGGTATTGCGCTGGTGGTTCGCTGGATCCAGGAAGAACGACAGCGGTACTTCGAACGCTTCGGCAACCTCGAACGCGTCGAGTTTGAGCACCGGCGGCTCGCGCACCAGCCCGACCACGGGGATGACGCTATAGCCGGTCACCGTGGTGTACTCCGGCAGTTCCCCCAGCACTTCGACCAGCGCATGCGGCAGGCCGATTTCCTCGAAGGTTTCGCGCAGCGCCGTGGCCGCTGGGGACGCATCGTGCGCTTCCGCGCGCCCGCCGGGAAAGCTGATCTGGCCGGCGTGGTCGTACAGATGGTCGGTGCGCTGCGTGAGCAGGATGGTGAGCCCGGCGCTGCGCCGCACTACCGGCACCAATACCGCCGCCGCGCGCAGCTGCTCGCCCGGGCGCCACAGATGGCCGTCGCCGCTTGCAATCGGCGCCACTGCGCGACCGGAGGCGAAGCACTGCCGCAACCAGGTTTCGCTGGCGCGTTCGCTCAGATCCGGCGAGTCTAGGGTGCCCGTGCTCACGCCACGATTGTAGCCCGAAATGCGCCCCGCCCCCGAGCGGCCGCCGGCCGCGCCTGGGGCGATACGGCGCATCGCGCCGCAGCGAGCAAAATGCCGCGGCAAGCCGCGGCATTTTGTGTGACGCGATCGGGACCGCGCGCGATGCGCCCGGTCCGCCGCAGATTACTTGATCGCCTGCAGCTTGTCGTAGACGTCCCTGGGCCAGGGCAGCGGGCCGCCCTCTGGCAGCTTGCCTTCCTTGTAGTATTTCTGCACCGCGGCGATGAACGGTTTGCGGTCGACCTTGACCACGGTCTTGCCGCGCTTGGCGAAATCGACGGCCAGCAGCTTTTCCTTCTCGATGATTTCTCCGGTCGCGCGCGCCGCGGCCTCGCGATACACCGCGGTGAAGGTCTTCTTGTCGGCATCCGAAAGTTTCGACCACAGCGGGGCGCCGATAATGGTCAGCAGCGCGTCGGTGATATGCCCGGTGAGGTTGATATGGGTCTGCACTTCGTAGAACTTCTTCGCCTCTATGGTCGGCAGCGGGTTTTCCTGCGCATCTACCGTCTTGTTCTGCAGCGCCAGATAGACCTCGGCGAAAGCGATCGGCGTCGGATTGGCGCCGACCGCGCGCGGGAACAGGGTATAGAGCGGGGCGTCCGGCACGCGGATTTTCAGGTTCTTCATGTCCGCCGGCGTGTTGATCGCCTTGTTGGCGGTGACGTGGCGCTCGCCGTAATAGGTGATCGCCACCACCCGGTTGCCGCCGGTCGCCTTGTCATAGCCTTCGGCCAGCTCGTCGAACAGCTTGGAGGTCGAGAATTTCTTCCAGTGGTCGAAATCGCGGAACATGAACGGCGCACCACCGATATTGATCGGGCCGTAATTGCGCCCGGCGAACAGCAGGCCGGTATAGATCATGTCGACCGTGCCCAGCGTCAGCCCCTGGTTGATGTCGCTTTCCTTGCCTAGCTGCGACGCCGGGAATACTTCCACCGAATAGCGGTTGTTGGTGCGCTTGGCGATCTCCCCCGCCGCCCACACTGCAGCCGTGTGGTAGGGCTCCGACACCTCGTAGACGTGGGCAAACTTCAGCTTGGTCTGTGCGACCGCACCGGCGCTGGCGGCGAGCGCCAGCGCGAAGGCCGCAGCCAGGATCTTGAGCTTCATGCTTATTCTCCCCTTTGGATTGACCGCGGCCTGGCGCAGGCCGGCGGAAATGCCGGCTTCGCAAGGCCGCGGTCGGGCTAGGAGAATTCCATAGCGCCGGGGCAAAGTCAATTTTTGCCGGCGCCGCCCTCTGCTCCCGCAACGCCGGGCGCAACCAGAGGCGCGAGCGCAGGCCTAGGGAATCAGCAGGGTCGAACCTGTGGTCTTGCGCGCTTCCAGGTCACGGTGCGCCTGCACCGCGTCCTTGAGCGCATAGCGCTGGCGCACTTCGATCTTTACCTTGCCCGAGAGCACGACGTCGAACAGGTCCTTGGCCGAGGCCACCAGATCGTCGCGTTTTGCGGTGTAGTGCATCAGGCTGGGCCGCGTGAAAAACAGCGAGCCGCGCGAGGCGAGCATGCCCGAGTCGAACGCCGGGGTCGGGCCGGAGGCATTGCCGAAGCTCACCATCATGCCTATCGGGCGCAAACAGTCGAGCGAGCCGACGAAAGTATCCTTGCCGATGGAGTCATACACCACGGGCAGCAGTGCGCCGCCAGTAATCTGCTTCACCCTCTCGGTGAAATTCTCGCGCGTATAGACGATGGCGTGATCGCAGCCGTGCGATTTCGCCAGCGCCGCCTTCTCGTCCGAACCAACGGTGCCGATCACCGTGGCGCCCAGCGCTTTCGCCCATTGGCAGACGATCAGGCCCACGCCGCCGGCCGCCGCATGGATGAGGATGGTGTCGCCCGGCTGAACCTTGTAGGTGCGCTTGAGCAGATACTGCGCCGTCATTCCCTGCAGCATCATCGCCGCGCCCTGTTCGAACGACAGGCCGTCGGGCAGATTCACGAGGCGGTCTGCAGTCATCAGGCGCACCTCGGCATAGGCGCCGATCGGCGGCGCCGCGTAAGCAACGCGATCGCCCTTCTTGACGTTGGTGACACCCTCGCCCACCGCCTCGACCACGCCGGCGGCCTCCAGGCCGATGCCGCTGGGCAGCTGCAGCGGGTACAGTCCGGAGCGGTGATAGACGTCGATGTAGTTCAATCCGCAGGCGTGGTGACGCACGCGCGCCTGCCCTTTCCCGGGTTCGCCCACTTCCACATCTTCCCATTGCATGACTTCGGGGCCGCCCTGCTTCTGAATCCGGATAGCTTTTGACATGTTCTATTCCCAGCAAAGAAATGATTGAACTGCGAAAAATCGGGGGCGGGCTGCGCGCTGCACGCCGGAGCCGTCCCTCTGACGGAGGGACATCTTACAATAACAGCGGCGACCTGCGCGCGCTGCCGCGGCGGCACGCGCTATTTCGGCTTGCCTTTGGTCGCTGCGCCTCCCGCGGATTTCTCCTCGCCGGGATTCTGCGCCGCGGCCGCAGCAGCTGCCTGCATCATGCCCAGCCAGGCGGCCGGATCGGGGAAGGGATTCTTGCTTGCGGCCGCGCCGGCTTCGGCAGGCGCTCCCTGGAATGCCTTCATCGCCGCAAGCGTATTTTTCTGCATCTCCAGTCCCTGGATAGACAGGCGCAGCATATTGAGATTGAGGTTGAGCCAGTTTTCCACCGACTTGAGGTCGGCGATCTTCTTTTCGACCGCGTCCAGATCGAGCGTCGGCGCAACCATGCCCGGCATCGGCAGTCCCATGGGGTTCCACAGGTTCTTTATGAACTCGAATGGATCGGGCAGCGGATCGGACATGGCGGCACCTCGAGGCGCGAAGGGAGTCTGTGAGTTTAATCCAAAATCATCGGGATTCGCCGAGGAACTCCAGCACCGCTTCGCGCTGCGCCAGGGTGTCCCGGTAACCGAGGTCGATGAGCGCGCGGCAGTACGTCTCCTCAAACAGCAGGTAACTTGCCAGGTTGGAGCCGCTGCGTTTCATCGCGCCGATGCCGCCGAGCACGAATTTCAGCATCCACGGCAATTCCTGCACATGCCGGCCGGCGATGCGTTCGATCGATTCGCTCGGTGCGATCACCAGCACCTTGACCGGCTTGAGTTGCACCCCGGCCTCCAGCCGCTTGTCTTCCGGGATCAGGCTGACGGTGCGGTTGATGCGCTGCAGGCGCTCCAGGTCCACCGCCAGGCCGTCTAGGAAAATGCTGTTCAGCGCATGTCCGGCAATCTGCGCGATCGAAGGATAGAGATTCGAACGCACCCGCGCCCCTTCCACCTGCGCGCGCCCGGTGCCGATCACCAGCACGCGATCGGCGCCCAGGTGCAGTGCCGGGCTGATCGGCGCAATCTGCCTGATCGAGCCGTCGCCGAAGTATTCGCGGTTGAGCTTCACCGCCGGGAACAGGAAAGGCAGGGCCGACGAAGCCATCAGGTAATCGACATTGAGCGTAGTCGCCGCACCCACGCGCTGGGTGCGCTCCCAGGCTTCCAGGCCCGGCCCGCCCTGGTAGAAGGAAACGTTCTCCCCGGACGAATAGCCGGAGGCCGTGACCGAGACCGCGTAGAGCGCGCCGCTGTCGATGTTTTCCTGGATGCGCCCGAAGTCCAGCGTGCGCTCCAGCGTCTCGCGTATCGGCGTATTGTCGAACAGCGATGCCGGACTGTTGCGCTTGATCCACAGCATCGAGGCGAACCAGCGCGCACTGGTCTTGAGCATCGACCAGGGGTCGGCACGGTAGACGCGCTCGGCGTGGAAATTCTCCCATACATCCAGCAGAAAGCCCACGCCGCGGCGAAAATGGTCGGCGTTGATCGCCAGCACGGCCGCGTTGATGGCGCCTGCCGATGTTCCGCAAAGTATCGGAAACGGATTCTTCGCCTGGTCGGGCAGCAGGTCGCGAATTGCCTTCAACACGCCGACCTGGTAGGCGGCGCGGGCGCCGCCGCCGGTGAGGATCAGCCCCGCCTTGGGCTTGGCGCGCTCCATGCGCAGGCTACAGGGTAAGCTGCAGCTGGCTGCGCGCCGCGTTTGCGTCCACCACCGCCAGCGCCGCCATATTGACGATGCGCCGCACCGTCGAGGACGGCGTGAGGATGTGCACGGGCTTGGCCGCGCCTAGCAGTATCGGCCCGAGGGCGATACCGTCGCCCGCCGCGGTCTTGAGCAGATTGAACGCGATGTTGGCCGCGTCCACGGTGGGCATGAGCAGCAGGTTGGCTTCGCCCTTGAGGCGCGACTGCGGAAAAGCGGCGCTGCGCACCTCTTCGGAGAGCGCCGCGTCGCCGTGCATCTCGCCGTCGATTTCGAGCTCCGGCGCGCGCGCCTGGATCAGCGCCAGCGCGTCGCGCATCTTGACCGCCGTGGGCAGGTTGCTGGTGCCGAAGCTCGAATGCGAAAGCAGCGCCGCCTTGGGCGTTATGCCGAAGCGGCGGATCTCCTCCGCCGCGAGCACGGCCATCTCGGCCACCTGCTCCGCATTCGGATCGAAGTTGACATAGGTGTCGCAGATGAACACGGTGCGCTTGGGCAGCAGCAGCACGTTCATGGCGTAGTAGTTCTTCACGCCCGGGCGCAGGCCGATCACCTGGTCCACATATTGCAGGTGCAGCGCGTGCGTGCCGAAGGTGCCGCAGATCATGCCGTCCGCGGCGCCGCGGTGGATCATCATCACGCCGATCAGGGTGAGCCGCCGGCGCATCTCGATCTGCGCGTAGTACTGGGACACGCCGCGGCGCGCTGTCAGGCGGTGGTATTCCTCCCAGTATTCACGGTAGCGCGGATCGTTTTCCGGGTTCACCAGGTCGAAATCCGCGCCAGGCTTGATGCGCAGCCCGAAACGCTCGAGCCGCCGCTCGACTACCGCCGGCCGGCCGATCAGTATGGGCCGCGCCAGGCGCTCGTCCACGATGACCTGGGTGGCGCGCAGAATGCGCTCGTCCTCGCCCTCGGCCAGAACGATGCGATTCTTCGTCTGCGCCGCCTTGGCCGCGGAGAATACCGGCTTCATCAGCAGGCCGGAATGGTAGACGAACTCGCTCAGCTGCTGCGCGTACAGGTCGAAGTCGGTGATCGGGCGCGTGGCCACGCCCGATTCCATCGCCGCCCTGGCCACGGCCGGAGCGATCTTGATGATCAGGCGCGGATCGAAGGGCTTGGGAATGAGGTACTCTGGCCCGAAGGCGACGTTCTTTTCTCCGTACGCAGCGGCGACGATGTCGGATTGCTCCGCCATCGCGAGATCGGCGATGGCATGCACGCAGGCGAGCTTCATCGCTTCATTGATGGTGGTCGCGCCTACATCCAGCGCGCCGCGGAAAATGAAGGGGAAGCACAGAACGTTGTTCACCTGGTTCGGAAAGTCCGAACGGCCGGTGGCCATCACCGCATCCGGCCGCACGGCCTTGACCAGGTCGGGCTGGATTTCAGGTTCCGGGTTGGCGAGCGCGAGTATCAGCGGCCTCGGCGCCATCTGCGCGACCATTTCCGGTTTGAGCACCTTGCCCGCCGACAGGCCGAGGAACACGTCGGCGCTGCCGATGATCTCGCCCAGCGTGCGCGCATCCGTCTTCTTGGCGTAGCGCGCCTTGTTCGGGTCCATCTCCTCCTTGCGCCCGGCGTACACCACGCCCTTGATGTCGGAGACCCAGATGTTTTCCATGCTCAGGCCCAGGCTCACCAGCAGGTCCAGGCAAGCCAGCGCCGCCGCGCCCGCGCCCGATACCACCAGCTTTACCTTGGCAATATCCTTGCCGACCACGCGCAGGCCGTTGAGGATCGCCGCGCCGACGATGATGGAGGTGCCGTGCTGGTCGTCGTGAAACACCGGAATCTTCATGCGCTCGCGCAGCATCTTTTCGACATAGAAGCATTCGGGCGCCTTGATGTCTTCGAGATTGATGCCGCCGAAAGTAGGCTCGAGCGCGGCAATCACTTCCACCAGCTTGACCGGATCGAGCTCGTTCACCTCGATGTCGAAGCAGTCGATGCCGGCGAATTTCTTGAACAGCACCGCCTTGCCTTCCATGACCGGCTTCGCCGCCAATGGTCCGATCGGGCCCAGCCCGAGCACCGCCGTGCCGTTGGTGACCACGCCCACCAGGTTGCCGCGCGCGGTCAGGTTGCGCGCCTCCGCCGGGTCGCGCACGATCTCCTCGCATGCCTTGGCCACGCCCGGAGTGTAGGCGAGCGCAAGGTCGTGCTGATTGACCAAGCCCTTGGTCGGCGTGACTGAAATCTTGCCGGGTTTGGGCAGCCGGTGATAGTCGAGGGCGGCTTTGCGCAGTTGGTCTTCCATGATTTTCCCGAGTGATAAACCTGCAATGGACTGGCCGATTATAGTCCGGCGACAAGTGGAGCGCTAACCGCCGCTGCGAGCATGCCGCTGGTCTTGATCCACAGGAATCTGCACCCTGCGGGCCGGGCCGGCATCCCGACTGATGTCATAATGCCGCATGTCGCTTGCACGCAGAATGGCCGAAATTCAGCCCTTCCAGGTCATGGAGATCTGGAATCGCGCGAAGGCGCTGGAGGCGCAGGGCGTGCATATCGTACAGATGCAGATCGGGGAGCCCGACTTCACCGCTCCCGATCCGGTCATCGCCGCGTGCAACGCGGCGCTGAAACAGAACCCGATCCACTATACCTCGGCGCTGGGCATGCCGCCCTTGCGCCAGGCGATATCGCGCCATTACCGCGAGCGCTACCGGCTGGATATTCCGGCCTCGCGCATCGCCGTCACGGCCGGTGCTTCGGGCGCGCTGTTGATCGCGGCCGGCGTCCTCGTCAATCCGGGCGACGAGTTCCTGCTGCCAGACCCTGCCTACCCCTGCAACCGCCACTTCGTGCGCTTTTTCGAAGGGCGGGTCAAAAGCATCCCGGTGGGGCCGCAGACGCAGTATCAGCTTACGCGCGAATTGATCGAGGCCAACTGGTCGGATAACACGCGCGGCGTGCTCATCGCCTCGCCCGCCAATCCGACCGGAACCATGATCGCGCCGGCCGAGATGGGCGCCATCATCGAGGCCGTGCACGCGCGCGGCGGCGTGGCGATCGTGGACGAGATCTACCAGGGCCTGACTTATGCGAGCGGGTTCGAGAGCGCGCTCGCGCACTCGGACCGCATATACGTGGTCAACAGCTTTTCCAAGTATTTCAGCATGACCGGCTGGCGCCTGGGTTGGCTGGTGGTGCCGGAGGACTGCGTGCGCGAAGTCGAGACCTTCGCCCAGAACGCCTTCATATGCCCGTCCGCGCCGGCCCAGTACGCCGGCATCGCCGCAATTGCGCCGGAAACGACTGCCGTGCTCGAAGCGCGCCGCGAGGAGTTCCGGCGGCGCCGCGACTATCTGGTGCCGGCATTGCGCGAGTTGGGGTTCTCGATTCCGGTGACCCCGGAAGGTGCTTTTTATGTTTATGCCGGCATCGAGCGCTTCGCCGCCGACAGCGGCGTGTTCGCGCTGGAGCTGCTAGAGCGCGCGGGGGTCGCAATTACGCCAGGCAAGGATTTTGGCGCGAACCAAGCGGAGCGCTATGTGCGTTTTGCCTATACCCGTTCGATGGACGACTTGCGCGAAGGCGTGCACCGCCTGGGGAAATTCCTGCGCGGCTAGGGCGCGCGCGAAGGGACGAATCCCCTCGCACTGTTGCCGAACTAGGCCGCAGTCTGCGGCTTGGAGCGCTTGAGCATCTGCTGCATGCGCAGTTTCTCGGCCATCACTTTTTGCGCGTATTGCTGGCTGTCGTCGCCGAAGGCGCCGGCATAGAGCTGGAGGCCGGGCATCAGGCCGCCCCCGCGACGCACGGCGTCCTTGAGGATGCGTGCGCCGACCATGATGTTGGTCATCGGGTCGAACACCGCGTCTTCGCCCCCCAGCGGGCTCAGTTTGTCCTGGTGAAACTTGGGAATCACCTGCATCAGCCCCTTGGCGCCCATGACGCTTTCGGCGATAGGATTGAAGCGCGACTCGACCGCCATCACCGCCAGGATGAGCAGGGGATCAAGCCCGGTGCGGCTGCCAGCCTCGTGCGCGGCTCCAACCAGTTGTTCGGTTGCATCCTGAGCCACCTTGTAACGCTTGGCAAGGTACACCGCGAGGGTACGGTACTCGGGGTTTTCGTTGTCGGCGGTCGGTACGACCAGGGAAATTCCCTCGTGGCGTATCGTGCCAAACGCCGCAGTCGCCGCCGACGGGACGCCATGGTCCACGACCGGGCGTGCGCCCATCAACAGGGCCACAGCCGCGACCGCTCCCAAAACGGCCAGGCCGTTGTGGAGGAACCCAGTCGTCATAGTGTAGGCGTGCTGGGCAATCTGTTTCAGCTTGTCCATGTGTTACCTCCTTACCGATAAAGCGCATCAAGCCGGTGACGCCAAGCCACTGCGCGATGCCACCGGTCGGCACATACGCGAATTATAATCCGGGCTGCACCGGTATCTGCCCGGATCGGCTCGCCGCCTGGGGTTCGCAAGCTGGCGGACGTGTTCGCGCAAACACGCAACTCACTGAAAAAACAACTTAATTCTAGTTACTTGAAACGGCTTGCTAAGCTGCCGTTCGAACTCTTGGTACTACGACCAAACCCTGGCGCAACTACTTGCCGGTTTTGTGGCGGATACTGACGTGATGTAACGCAACAGAACGTATTCTATTGAATCATTTAGTATATGTCAAGCGGAATCGGCAAGTTGTGTTGCTATGCAGCAAAATTGCCAAAAGCTGAAATTGACGCGCTCCCGGACTTCAGGCAATCTATCCATGCGCCTAGGCCCGTCCGAGAAATGCCCCCAGCCACACTACCTGCGATCCCGTTAAAGAAGCGGATAGCGCGGCTGGGGAATTCAGTCTAGGGCGAATGTCCGCGGTACAGCCTTCGCTTGCGCTGGGGCTGACCGCGAGACATCCTTACCTACGCTAAGGCCTTGAGCCTGTCGGAAAAGGCCAGGCTGCTGCCGGATTCAGGGCGGTTTTCGCCCCTGGCGTCGCCGCAGTCGATGGGGCTGCTGGAGCCATCATCGAACGTGCTGCCGGCTTCGCCGGTTTCACAGCAGGTTTAGCCTTTTTTTTTGCCGCTTTCTTTTTGGCGGCTGGCTTTTTGGCCTTTTTAGCTGGCTTTCTTTTAGCAGCTTTTTTTTTCGCAGGTTTTTTCTTGGCGGCCTTTTTCTTGGCCGCTTTCTTTTTTGCAGGCTTTTTAGCTACTGCCCTCTTCTTTTTGGCTTTTTTAGCCGGTTTTTTCGCTGCTTTCTTTGCTTTTTTCTTCGTTGCCATGGTAAAGCTCCTTCTTCAGGTTAAAGAAAAACAACTACTGCAAACCCGGCTACGATAGCCCGGATTATCCGGCCGACCGGAGCACGCTCCGGCCAGCCGAATCCTTTGCCTGCTTTCGCGCCGGCTTCATGCCGCCTTGCGCTCCAGCAGATCACGATACAAAACGGCGGGATCGAGTTCGATCCCGCCGTCCCAAACCAAGGTTCTCGCTGCCGGATCCAGGGCAACGCGCCGGAATTGATCCCGATCGCGCCAGAGCCTGAATGCCCCGATTTCCAGCAGATTCCCGAGAAACACGCTTCCTTCCAGCCCGTCGTCGAAGCGCAGCCACAGACTGTAGTCGTTGTCCGCCCTGAATTCGGTCAGCTTATGCATTGCATTCGCCTCCGTCAGGCACCCGTTCAATTTCTTCTCTCATTCCCAACTTAGCGCGCCTCCGGTCTGGTACTCGATCACGCGGGTCTCGAAGAAGTTGCGCTCCTTCTTCAGATCGATCATTTCGCTCATCCAGGGGAAGGGGTTGCTCGCCCCCGGATACAACTGTTCCACGCCGATCTGCTGGCAGCGGCGATTAGCGATATAGCGCAGGTATTCCTTGAACATGGGCGCGTTCAGGCCGAGTACCCCGCGCGGCATGGTGTCCTCGGCATAGCGATACTCCAGTTCCACCGCCTTCTGCATGTAGCCCTGGATCTCTTCACGGAATGCCGGTGTCCAGAGATGCGGATTTTCCATTTTGATCTGGTTGATCAGGTCGATGCCGAAATTGCAGTGCATGGACTCGTCGCGCAGAATGTACTGGTACTGCTCTGCAGCCCCCGTCATCTTGTTCTGGCGGCCCATCGCGAGAATCTGGGTGAAGCCGACGTAGAAGAACAAACCTTCCATGATGCAGGCGAACACAATCAGACTCTTCAGCAGCTGCTGGTCGGCCTCGGGGGTTCCGGTCTTGAATGAGGGATCGGTGAGCGTATCGATGAACGGGATCAGGAATTCGTCCTTGGCGCGTATGCTCGCGATCTCGTGGTAGGCATTGAACACTTCACCTTCGTCCAGTCCCAGGGACTCTACAATGTACTGGTAGGCGTGGGTGTGAATGGCCTCTTCGAACGCCTGGCGCAGAAGATACTGGCGGCACTCTGGCGCGCTGATGTGGCGATAGGTGCCAAGCACGATATTGTTCGCAGCCAGCGAATCGGCGGTGACGAAGAAGCCCAGATTGCGCTTGACGATGCGGCGCTCGTCCTCGGTCAGGCCGTCGGGATCCTTCCAGGTCGCGATGTCCCGGCTCATGTTTATTTCCTGCGGCATCCAATGATTGGCGCAGGCGGAGAGGTACTTCTCCCAGGCCCATTTGTACTTGAACGGCACCAGCTGATTGACGTCCGTGCTGCCGTTGATGATGCGCTTGTCCTCGGCGCGGATGCGACGCAGCGCTTCGGCACCCGCCGTCGGCACAGCTTCGGCGCCGGCGGACGACGCAGGCATGAAGCCGCGCAGGGGCTGCAGACCCAGGCCGGGGAGCGGGGAGACTGCCATTTCGTCTTCAAAATTGAGCATGTTCATTTCTCCAGTCTTTTCAACTGCCTACTGGCATGCCTCGCATTCGGGATCGTCGATCGAGCAGAATTTCGGCTCGGTCGCTTCGGTGCCTTTCGCGGCGGACTGCATCCCGCTCTCCGGTACGGCGTTCAGCTGTCCGGCCTTCACCGTGGACTTCTCGGCGTGGGTTGCGCCCATGGAGCGAAGATAGTACGTGGTCTTCAGCCCGCGCTTCCAGGCAAGTTTGTAGGTGTCATCCAGGCGCTTGCCCGAGGCGCCGGCCATATAGATATTGAGCGATTGCGACTGGTCGATCCATTTCTGCCGCCGCGCCGCAGCCTCCACCAGCCACACCGGCTCGACCTCGAACGCCGTGGCGTAGAGATTGCGCAGTTCGGCCGGCACGCGGTCAATCTTGGCGAGGTTGCCGTCGAAGTACTTGAGGTCGGCAATCATCACCTCGTCCCACAGGCCCAGGCGCTTAAGATCGTCCACCAGGTATTCATTGACCACTGTGAATTCGCCGGACAAGTTCGATTTGACGTACAGGTTCTGGTAGGTTGGCTCGATCGACGCCGATACGCCGATGATATTGGCGATCGTTGCGGTCGGTGCAATCGCCAGACAGTTGGAATTGCGCATGCCGTGCCGCTTGATGCGCTCGCGCAGGCTGTCCCAGTCCATGCTCACGCCCATGTCGATTTCCACATTGCCGCCGCGCTCCTCGCGCAACAGCGCCAAGGTGTCCTGCGGCAGGATGCCGCGGTCCCACAGCGAGCCACGGTAGGATGAATAGCGGCCGCGCTCCTCCGCAAGTTCGGTCGAGGCGAGGTAGCCGAAATAGGCGACCGCCTCCATCGAGCGGTCGGCAAACTCCACCGCGTCCTTGGAGGCGTAGGGGATGCGCAGCATATGCAGGCAGTCCTGGAATCCCATGATGCCCATGCCCACCGGCCGGTGTTTCAGGTTCGAATTGCGCGCCTTGCCCACGGCGTAGTAGTTAATGTCGATCACATTGTCGAGCATGCGCATCGCGGTCGCGATGGTGCGCTGCAGCTTGGCATGATCGAGCTTGCCGTCCTTCAGATGCGCGACCAGGTTGACCGAACCCAGGTTGCAGACGGCGATTTCGTGCTCATTCGTGTTGAGCGTGATCTCCGTGCACAGGTTGGAGCTGTGCACGACGCCGACGTGCGACTGCGGCGAGCGGATGTTGCACGGATCCTTGAAGGTGATCCAGGGGTGCCCGGTCTCGAACAGCATCGACAGCATCTTGCGCCACAGCTGCATCGCCGGGATCTTCCTGAACAGCTTGTGCTCGCCGCGCGCCGCCTTTTCCTCGTAGGCGATATACGCCTTCTCGAAATCGCGGCCGAACTTGTCGTGCAACTCGGGGCAATCGGACGGCGAGAACAACGTCCACTCTCCGTTTTCGACCACCCGCTTCATGAACAGGTCCGGAATCCAGTTGGCCGTATTCATGTCGTGGGTGCGGCGGCGGTCGTCGCCGGTGTTCTTCCTCAATTCGAGGAATTCCTCGATGTCCAGGTGCCAGCTCTCCAGGTAGGCGCACACCGCGCCCTTGCGCTTGCCGCCCTGGTTGACCGCCACGGCGGTGTCGTTGACCACCTTCAGGAACGGCACCACGCCCTGCGATTTGCCGTTCGTCCCCTTGATGTGCGAGCCCAGCGCGCGCACCGGCGTCCAGTCGTTGCCGAGGCCGCCGGCGTACTTCGCCAGCAGGGCATTGTCCTTGATCGATTCGTAGATGCCGTCCAGGTCGTCCGCGACCGTGGTCAGATAACAGCTCGACAGCTGGGAGCGCAGCGTGCCCGAATTGAACAGCGTCGGCGTCGAGCTCATAAAGTCGAAGGACGAGAGCGCCTGGTAGAACTCGACGGCGCGCGCCTCGCGGTCGATCTCGTTGAGCGCCAGTCCCATGGCAACGCGCATGAAGAAGGCCTGCGGCAGTTCGATGCGCTGGCCGCGATCGTGCAGGAAATAGCGGTCATACAGGGTCTGCAGGCCGAGATAGCCGAATTTCAGATCGCGCGAGGCATCCAGCGCCTTGCCCAGTCGCGCCAGGTCAAATTTGGCCAGACGCTCGTCCAGCAGTTCGGCCGCAATTCCGCGCCTGATGAATTCAGGGAAGTACTCGGCGTAGCGCTTGCCCATCTGCGCCTGCGAGACTTCCTCGCCCAGAATCTCGATGCGGATGGTGTTCAGCAGGAGGCGCGCGGTGACATAGCTGTAGGCCGGGTCTTTCTCAATCAGCGCGCGCGCCGACAGGATCGCCGACTTGCGAATCTCCTCGATCGGCACGCCGTCGTACAAATTCTTCAGCGTCTCGTTGAATATGATGCGCGGATCGACCGCTTCGCCCAGCCCCTCGCAGCAGGACTTGAGCAGATTCGTCAGGCCGGCCAGATCGATCGGCCGCCGTTCGCCATTCTCGATCACGTGCAGTTCGGGGGCGGCGCTCTTTTCCTTCTGCTTGGCCTGCTCCTGCGAGCGCGCCTTGGTGCGCTGCTCGCGGTAGAGCACGTAGGCGCGCGCCACCTCGTGCTGGCCGGAGCGCATCAGCGCAAGCTCGACCTGGTCCTGAATGTCTTCTATATGGAAAGTGCCGCCGCCGGGCTGGCGCCGCGCCAGTGCCGCGACCACGCTTTCGGTCAGACCCGCGACCAGTTCGCGAATCCGCGCGGAAGCCGCGCCCTGGCCGCCTTCGATCGCAAGAAACGCCTTGGTCATCGCAACCGAGATCTTGCCCGGGTCGAATCCAACCACTGCGCCGTTGCGGCGGATGATCCGGTAATCCGGATGGGCTGAATGGTTAACTGCAGATACTTTGGCAACATTGGCACCGGCCACGGATGGCGATTTCTCTGAGTCGGTGACAAGCTGCATCTGCAATCCCCCTTTCCTGTCGTCTGCCAAGCGCTGCATCTGCGCCGCTGGTCTCATGTTCTGGTTCGGACTATGACCACAATATATAGTACCTAATTACCAGTGCGCAACTAATTTTAGTGACGCGCTTTTGATTTTGCAAGAACTTTTTGCAAATTTGCATTTGCGTGCGCATTAGGCGAAAAAATCGGCGCGCCTGCGCCGCGGCGCGCAAGCGCGAATTTAAGTGTATGCGTATCGAATTCGCTGCTGCAGCCGCTGCGCCGGGCAACCGGCCGCGCGGGCAATCGCTCAGCGCAGGATCGAATTGCGAAAGCGCGGCCAGTCGAAGCTCGGACCCGGATCGGTCTTGCGCCCCGGCGCTATGTCGCAGTGGCCGGCAACGTCCGCTATCGGGTAAGCCGACTGCAGCGCGCGCGCGAGATCCGCCAGCACGCGGTACTGCGGCTCGGTGTAGGGTACGTCGTCCGCGCCTTCGAGTTCCACGCCGATGGAGAAGTCATTGCAGCGGCTGCGCCCGCGCCAGGCGGAAGCGCCGGCGTGCCAGGCGCGCAGGGTACAGGGCACGAACTGCAGCAGTTCGCCGTCGCGGCGGATGAGGAAATGCGCCGAAACGCGCACGCCGGCCAGGTTCCGGTAGTAGGGATGCGCGGCGCAGTCTAGGGCATTGGTGAACAGGCGCTCGATGGCGTCGCCGCCGAACTCGCCAGGCGGCAAGCTGATGTTATGGATCACCAGCAGCGTGATCGCCTCGCCCGGCGGGCGCTCGTCGCAGTTGGCGGAGGCTAGGTAGCGCGCCGCATCCACGCGCCCGTCGGAAGCGGCGATCATGTGCGCGGTTCGTTGATCCCCAGGCGCTCCATGCGATAGCGCAGCGCGCGAAAGGTGATGCCGAGCAGCCGCGCCGCCGCGGTGCGATTGAAGCGCGTCATGTCCAGCGCCTCGAGGATCGCCTCGCGCTCAACGCGGTCGAGGTAGTCCTGCAGCGGCCATTTGGCTCCGGGCGGCGCCTCGCCAGCCTGGCGCGCGGGCGTCAGCCGCAGATCGCCTGCCTGGATTTCCGTGCCGCCGCACAAAGCTACGGCGCGCTCCAGAATATTCTCCAGCTCGCGCACATTGCCGGGAAAATCGTAGTCGAGGAGCGCCGCCTGCGCCGCCCGGGACAGGCGCAGCGCACGCCCATCGGCACCGCGCAGGCGCGCAAGCATCGCCTGCGCGAGCGCCGGGATGTCATCGCGACACTCCTTCAGCGAGGGCATTTTCAGTTCGATCACATTAAGGCGAAAATAAAGGTCCTGCCTGAACTTTCCCGCCTCCACCAGCGCGGTGAGGTTCTGATGCGTAGCGCAGATCATGCGCACGTCCACGGCGTCTTCCGCCGTCGCGCCGACCTTGCGCACATGCTTTTCCTGGATCGCGCGCAGCAGCTTCACCTGCATCGCCAGCGGCAGGTCGGCGACCTCGTCGAGAAACAGCGTTCCGCCGTGCGCGACCTGAAAGAAGCCGTCGCGGTCGGCTTCGGCGCCGGTAAAGGCGCCTTTCTTGTAGCCGAAGAACTCGCTTTCCATCAGGTTTTCCGGGATCGCCCCGCAGTTCACCGGGACGAAGGGCTGCTCGCGGCGCGCGCCCTGCTCATGGATCAGGCGGGCGGCAAGCTCCTTGCCGCTGCCGGACTCGCCGCTGATGTAGACCGGCGCCTGGCTGCGCGCGAGCTTGTAGATCATTTCGCGCGCCTGGCGCATCGCGGGTGACTCGCCCAGCAGCTGCTGGCGCGCCGGCCTCGATGCCGACGCCTGCTGCGGCAGCTTCAGCGCCGATTTGATCAGCGTGCGCAGGTCTTCCAGCGACACCGGCTTGGACAGATAGTCGAAGGCGCCCGCCTTGAGCGCCGCCACTGCATTCTCCGCGCTGCCATAGGCGGTGATGACCGCCACGGGAAGGTCGCGGCAATGCTCGCCGATGTGTCGCACCAGATCGAGCCCCTCGCCGTCCGGCAAGCGCATGTCGGTCAGGCAAAGATCGAAGCGCCTGGACTTGAGCCGCGCATGCGCCTCGGCCACGCTCGCCGCCGATTCCACCTCCAGCCCCATGCGCAGCAGCGTGAGCTCAAGTAGTTCGCGGATATCGGCCTCGTCGTCGACCACCAGCACAGCGCCCGCACTTGGCTCGCTCCTGCGCTCGGCGCGTTTCATCCCGGCCTGCCCCCGCACAGTATGCGGAAGTCGGCGCCGCCGGCCTCGGGCGACGGACCGACGTACTCGAGAATAGCGGCGTTCGCGGCGCACATTTCACGCGCGATGTACAGGCCGAGGCCAGTGCCGCTGCTGTAGGTGGTGAAGAAGGGTTCGAACAATTGCTGCCGCAGGTGCGTGGGTACGCCCTCGCCGTCGTCGATCACGTCCAATTCTACCCGATTCGCGCGACGCCTCACCACCACGCGCACGCTCGACTCGCGCTGCTGCGAGTGGCGCCAGGCATTGCGCAGGAGATTCCACAGCACCTGTTGCAGATGCACCCGGTCAAACGCGATTTCGCCCGCTTCATGCACCTCCAGCGCGATGCCCGACGCGGGTATGCGTTCGTTCTGCGCGAATTCCTCGATGAACGGCGGCAGAAAATCGCCCACGCGGATGGGCTCCGGGTGCACCCGATCGCGGCGCGAAAGCTCGAGCACATCGCGCACCATGCGATCGAGGCGCTTGGAATTGTCCTGAATGATGCGCAGCAGCCGATCCTGCGACGGGGCGCGCTGCTCCTCCAGCAACAGTTCGCTCGCGTGGCTGATCGCCGAAAGCGGATTGCGGATTTCATGCGCTATATTGGCGGTGAGCCGCCCGAGCGCAGCGAGCTTGAGCTGCTGCGCCTGCTCCTGCAGCCGCGACTGGTCCTCGAGGAACACGAGGGATATGCTGCCGCCCTCTGTGCCCGCCTCGACGAAGCGCGCGCGCACCAGCTTGCCGCTGCCGGGCAGCAGCACGGTTTCGGTCGCGCTGCCCCCTGCATCGCGCCAGCGCTGCAGTGCGCGCGCGATCTCAGGCGAGTAATTCTCGATCTGGTCGAGTTCCGGCGCCTGCCAGCCCAGCAGCAGCGACACCTGCGGATTGTGCTGGCGCACCAGACCGTTTTCGTCGACCACCAGCACCGCATCCTGCATGTCCTGGATCACCAGCTGGCTGATACGCAGTTGATTGCTCAGGTCGACCGAGCGCTGGCGCATCACGCGCTCCTGGCGGATCACGCGCTGCGCCAGCTGGTTGGTGATCAGCGCCGTGGCGAAATAGCCGATCGACAGCAGCCCCGGCTGCACGTAATTGGCGGTACTGTGATCGAATGCCAGGATCCAGTACGTCTGCTCCAGCAGAATCGCAATGGATGCGAGCGCAGCGTAAAACAGCGTCAGTGCGCCGCGGCTGACCAGCGCCGCCGCCGCGAGCGAGATCAGCAGCATCACGCCCAGGCCGCTCTTGAAGCCGTCGCTCGCGTTCATCAGCAGCACCGTCGCCACGATGTCGGTGATGACCTGCATGCTCAGCTGGAAATTGAAATGGCGGCGGAGCCGCTCCAGCAGCACCTGATACGCTATCGCCAGCAGCAGATAGGCGCCGCTGACATATTTGAACTGATTGAGGTTGTGGCTGCCGAAATTCAGACCGTCGCCGAACACCATCACCGCAGCGAGAAATACTGCGGCGAGCAGCAGCCGGTAGATATTGAAGTAGCGCAGCGAAACCCAGAACGAATCCGGCTGCGTGTCGGCGGCGAACTTCCAGGCGGGCATCGGCTATCAGGCCTAAGCCGCCAGGCGGCGGTGCTCGGCGCAGCAGTAGTACCGGCCGTCCGCGCCGATGGCTTCGTCCTGCGGCAGGTACAGGCCGCAATGCGCGCAGCTGACCATCTGCTTGGGCGCACCCTGCGGCCTGCCCGCGGCCGGCTCCCGTCGGCGAAAACGCGGCGCCAGCCGCCATACGATCACGATGACCAGAATCAGCAGCAGGAATTTGCTCAAGTCGGGTCCTGACCGGCCGGTGCGGCGCGTCTCCGGCCGCAGCTAGCGCGCGGCGGGGGCAACGCGCTCGAGGCGGTAGCCGTGCTGATACACAGCCGACAGGCGCCAGCCGTTTTCGGGCGTGAGCTGCAGCTTGCCGCGGATACGGCTAACGTGCGTGTCCACGGTGCGCGTATTGATGTCGGCCGACTGGCCCCACACCGCCTCCAGAATATAGCCGCGCGACAGCAGGCGGCCCACGTTGCGCAGCAGGAATACGGCCAGTTCGTAGTCCTTTTGGGTCATCGCCACCTCCTCCCCTCCCAGCCAGACCTGGCGATTGCGGCAATCCACCCTCAGCCGCTCGAATTCGATCACGTCCTCCGCCAGATTCACGCTCGGGCGCGTGCGCCGCGCCAGCGCATCGATGCGCGCAAGCAGTTCGAGCTTGCCCAGTGGTTTGACCATATAGTCGTCTGCGCCGCTGGACAGCGCGTGCACGATGTCCTCCTCACGCTGGCGCGCAGTCACGAACAGCACCGGCACTGGTTCGGCGATGTTGGCGCGGATCCACACCAGCACCTCCGCGCCGGACATTCCGGGCACTTCCCAGTCGAGCAGGAACAGGTCGAAGGTCTCGCGCTGCGCCTCGCGCACCAAATCCTTGCCCAGCATGTACACATGACAGCTGTGCCCGGCAGCCTTGAGCCAGGCGCACACGAGATCCGCCTGATCCTGCTCATCCTCCAGCAAGGCGATACGCATGACGATCAGCCCGCAGCAGACGGTTGACGAATCGCGCGCAGCAGCGTTCTCCCACTACCCATTGCCCGTTGCTCCTTGCCCATCGCAGGGCCTGATCTCGACGCGCGCCAGATATGTCTCCAGGCTCGCCACGAGCGTATCGAGCGCCGCCGCATCGCGCTGCCGTGCGCCTTCTTCCATCGCAGCACCCAGCCGCGATATCTCGGGAAACCCGTATCCGCCGCCGGATCCCTTCATGCCGTGCGCAGCCGCGCGGATCGCTTCGAAATCCCCCGCCGCCAGCGCCGTGCGTATCCTGTCCACGTCAGCAGCGCGATTGGCGAGAAAGCGCGGCACCAGCGCGGCGATCTGCGCGTCTACGGTGATTACAAGTTTGTCGGACCTGGCCATCCGATACCTATTTTAGCAGACCGCCGCGGCATGCCTGCACCAAGCCGGTATTTGACGCTGCCGGCGAAAAGTACGATGCTTGATCGGTTATGAAATTCTCTTTCAGAATCGGCATCTACCTGGTTCTCGCCACTACAATCGCGATGCTGATCACGCTCGGCGGCGCGTATCAGTTGAGCGTGACCGAACAGGTCGAGCAGGCCAGCGCGGAGACGAAGAGCCAGCGCATTCTCGGCAGGCTCGAGGAACTGGTCAGCGCCCGGGAAGCGGTGGAGTCGTCGACCCTGAGTTACATCATTGGCCACTCCGAGCGCAACCTGCAGCGGATGAGCGAGAACGAGAACGACCTGCGCGCCGGTATTGCGCAGCTTGCCCGGCTTGTCGGCGACGACGCCGAGCAGCAGCGGCACGCGGCCGCGCTCGCGCTGGCGGCGGCAGCCACGGCCGATCTGGTGCAGCAGATAATCGAACTGCGACAGCATCAGGGCGTGGCCGCCGCCGTCGCGTTCGTTTCGAGCCCGGCCTACGACGACAACGAGCATGAGTTCGAACGGGTGGTGGAGGCGATGCGGCAAAGGGAGCATGCGCTGGATGCGGACCGGCGCAAGCGCATCGTGGTGCGCACGCGCCAGCTGGGCCAGCTCACGCTCTGGAGCGGGCTGCTCACCATCGGGCTGGCGTTGTTTGCCGCGGCGGTGATCAATCGCCAGCGCGAGGAACGGCGCCTTGCGGAAGCGCACCTGCGCGAGCGGGAAAAGCAGTATCGCCTGGTCACGGGCTCCGTGCCGGCGATGATCTGCTACGTCGACGGCGCCCACCGCATGCGCTTCCACAACTATGCAATTGAGGAATGGCTGGGCCTGCCGGCGGACCGCATCGACGACCATCACCTCGCCGAAGTCATCGGCACCGCTACCTATACGTCGATCCTGTCCGAGATCGAGCGCGCGCTGCAGGGCGAGCGGGTCGAATACGAGCGCGAGCAGCAAGGTACCGACGGGCGCGGGCACTACCTGGCCGGGACCTTCATCCCGGATTTCGACAGCGGCGGCCGCAGCGTCGGATTTTTCGCGATGATCATCGACATCACCGAGCGCAAGGCCGCGGAGAAAGCGCTGCGCGCGAGCGAGGAGCGCTGGAAATTCGCGCTCGAGGGCGCCGGCGACGGCGTCTGGGACCGCAACATCCAGACCGGCGAGGTCGTCTATTCGAAGCGCTACAAGGAGATGCTGGGATTTGCCGAGGACGAATTCGAAAACAGCCGCGAAGAATGGGAGAGTCGGATCCACCCGCAGGACCACGCGCGGGCGATGGCGGACCTCGATGCCTATCTCCAGGGCCGGAGCCCGACCTACTCCACCGAATTTCGAATGCGATGCAAGGACGGCAGCTGGAAATGGATACTTGCGCGCGGCATGGTCGTCAGCCGCGATGCCCTGGGCACGCCGCTGCGCATGATAGGCACGCACGCCGACATCAGTGCGCGCGTGCGCCAGCAGGAGGAAATTTCGCGCGTCAACGAACGCCTGGATCTGGCGCTGCAGGGTTCGCGGCTGGCGATCTGGGATGCGGACGTATCGAGCGGCCGCGTCTACCTCAGCGAAGGTTGGTCTGAAATGCTCGGTGACAAGCCGCGCGAGACCTACGCCGAATACGCCTCGCTGGTTGCGCTCGTTCACCCGGATGACATCGAGCGCGGCCGGACGGCGATTGTGGCTGCGTTAAAGGGTATCAGCCCCGAATACCATGTCGAGTACCGCGTCAAAACGCGCGATGGCCAGTGGAAATGGATATTGAGCCACGGCCGGGTGGTCAGCCGCGACGCATCCGGCCACGCGCTGCGCATGACGGGAACCAATGCGGACATTTCCTCGCGCAAGGAAATCGAGCGCATGAAGAACGAATTCATCTCGGTAGTCAGCCACGAACTGCGCACCCCGCTGTCATCCATCGTCGGCTCGCTCGGCCTGCTCGTCAGGATGCAGGGCCTGCGGGAAGACGTGCAGACGCTGGTGCGTGTCGCCAGGGACAACTCCCAGCGACTGGTGCGCCTGATCAACGACATCCTGGACGTGGAGAAACTCGACTCCGACACCCTGCACATCCAGCTCGAGCCGGTGGAACTCGGCGCCCTGCTCGAAACGGCGATTCAGGCCAACCAGGGCTATGCCGACCAGTATGGCGTCAGCCTGACGCTGACCCGGCGCCAAGGACCCGCGTGGGTCGAAGCAAACTTCGACCGGCTGATGCAGGTGATGGCCAATTTGCTGTCTAACGCAGCTAAGTTCTCGCCGCGCGGCGCGCACGTCGAAGTGCGCCTGGAGCAAATCCAGGGTGTCGTGCGCGTCAGCGTGGTCGATCCCGGCCCGGGCATTCCGGATGAATTCAAGCCGCGGGTGTTCGACCGTTTTGCGCAGGCGGACAGTACGACTACGCGGCACCGGGGTGGCACCGGCCTCGGCCTGGCGATCTGCAAGATGATCATCGACAAGCTCGGCGGGAAAATCGATTTTGAAAGCACCGTCGGACAGGGAACGACGTTCTACTTCGAATTGCGGCCGCACACGCAAGTGTCGCAGGCATATTTGCGGGACCGCGGAGCCGTGCGGACATGAGGCGCGCGCTCAAGCGCATCCTGCTGGTGGAGGACGACCCCGACATTCAGCTGATCACGCGCCTGAGCCTTGAGGTCGGCGGTGGCTACGATGTTCGCGTCTGCTCGAGCGGCGCCGAGGCGGTCCAATCCGCCGCCGCATATGTCCCGGACCTGGTATTGCTCGACGTCATGATGCCCGGCATGGATGGCCTTGCCGCGATGGAAGCCCTGCGCCGTCTGCCAGGTTTGGCCTTGACCCCCATGGTGTTTTTCACGGCAAATACGCAGGACCAGGTGCGCCAGAATCTGCTCCGCCGGGGCGCGCTGGGTGTAATCGTCAAGCCGGTCGAACCGAACGCGCTGGTGGCGCAGATTCGGGCTCTGTGGCAGCACCATACAAGTTCGGAACAGGTTTAGTTCAGGCGACGACTCGAGAAGGTGGCGCCGCAGCATCGCCCCGCATCCGCGAATCCGCGGGTCGAACGCGCCCTCAGTCTAGACCGCTATCAGTTCCCCGGCATAGGCGCGCACCTGCGCCACCAGCGCAGAGGGCTCAAACGGCTTGGTAATGACGCCGTGCGCCCCCGAGTGCAGGTATTCGTCGCGTTCCTGCGTTCTCGCCGTCAGAAAGACCACCGGCACCGCGGCGCTGTCGACCCGGGCGCGCAGCTCGCGCAGCACGCTGAAACCGTCCATGCCCGGCATCATGACGTCGAGCAGCACCAGGTCCGGCACAAAATCCGCTACAAGACGCAATCCTTCGGCGCCGCTGCTGCACACGCGGACCTCGAAGTCTCCCGCCGACTCAAGAATGTGCTTTACCAGCCACTGCAGGTCGATTTCATCTTCGATGTATAGAATCCGCTTTCGTTGCCCCACCTGACACCCATCCCTAGTCGGTTATCGAATTTCGCCCCGCGACCGCCGGTCGATCGCTCTGAGCACGAATTCAGACCCATGACGGTGCACTCTACACTCCGGTTGCAAGGCATTGAAGCCTGTTTAACAATGTTTAACAAGCCCATGACAAAGCGTGACTAAATGCCTGAGACAAACAAGGCGAACCACCACAATCCGGGCACCGGCCCGACCCGCACTGGGACAGACAGGCCGAGTCAGGGTGCTTGGGATTGCGGGCGTGCGGCTGCATAATTGCTCTTCACCTGGAGCGGCGCTGAAACCTGCGCGGGCAGGCGCTGTCGACCCGCGGCCATCCTTCAATCGAGTACATATGGAATACGCCTGAAACGGATGAAGATACTCAAATACGCACTCGTGGCCTTGGTCGGCCTCGTGCTGCTTGTCGCTGCCGGCATTGCACTCCTGGTGGCGAATTTCGATGCCGACCGGTTCAAGGCCGACGCGGTCCGCGCGGTCAAAGATCGGACGCAGCGCACGCTCGCGATCGACGGTGCGATCAAGCTCTCGTTTTTTCCCCGGCTCGGCGTCCAGCTGGGCAGGCTCAGCCTGTCTGAGGCGAACGGCAGCAAGGTGTTCGCGGCGGTCAACTCGGCGCGCGTATCGGTCGATGTTCTGCCCCTGCTGTCCAGGCAGATCGTGGTCGACCGCATTGCCATTGACGGACTGCGCGCAAACCTTACGCGCCATAAGAACGGCAGCAGCAACTTCGACGACCTGCTGGGGAGTGGCGCCCCGGGCGCAAAACCCGAAACTCCGCCGCCAGGCCTTGAAATCGCCGGCGTCGATATCAGCAATGCCGAACTCGAGTGGAAAGACGAGGCGTCGAACCGGCATTACTCCGTCAAGGATCTGAATTTCAAGTCCGGCAGGCTGGGCGGGAGCACGCCGGAGAAATTCGAGCTGGCGCTGAATCTCGCCGCCACGCAGCCGTCGCTGAATGTGCGCATCGACGCAAGCGGCCGTCTGAGCGCGAATCCGCAGTCCGGGCGCGTCCACCTCATTGACCTCGCTGCGACTGCAAGCGGCAGCGCCGCGGGAATCAGCGCGGGCAAACTCGAATTGCATGGCGGCGTCGATTTCGCCCCGGACGCGACCGCATTGGACGCGCTGACGGTGAAATTTTCCGGAAAGCGCGCGGGCGAGGCCATCGATGCCAGCCTGGGAATCCCGAAGGCGCGCATGGCCGGGGAAACTCTGCAGGCGGAAAGGGTTTCCGTCCTGATCAAGCTGACCGGACCGGGCCGCGACCTCAGCGCCACCCTCGCCATTCCGGGAATCGAGGCCTCGGGCAACGCGTTCGAAGCCGCCAAACTAACGCTGGATGTCGAAGGCCGACAGGGTGACACCAGTATCAAAGGCACTTTGGCGAGCCCGATAGACGGCAATGCCAAGGACCAGCGCTATCAATTGCCCAAGCTCGCCGGGACCTTTACGCTCACCGGTCCCAGCCTGCCCAAAGGGGCGCTCGCGATAAACCTCGGCGGCAATGCAGCGCTCGACGTCGTCAGGAAAACCGCGTGCGTGGCGTTGGCGGCCAGGTTCGATCAAAGCACCATAGATGCGAAAGTCGATCTGAGTAATTTTTCGCCGCCGGCGCTCGCCTTCGAGCTCGATATCGACCAACTCAATCTGGACAAATATCTTCCGCCCCGGGCCGCGGAGAGCGGAAAAGGCGATGCGGACCGGCCGGTCGACCTGTCGGCGCTGAACGCGCTGAACGCCACCGGCAGGATCAGGATCGGCGCGCTGCGGCTGGCGCAGCTCAACGCTTCCGACGCCAGCGCGCAAATACGGCTCGCCGGCGGCAAGTTGGAAATGAGCCCGCATTCGGCGCGACTGTACGACGGGCGCGCCGCCGGCGCGCTCACCCTGGACGCCGGCGCCAATCGTATCGCACTGAAGGAGACGCTCAACGCAATCAGTGTCGGCCCGTTGCTGAAGGACCTCACCGACAAGGACGTGCTCGAGGGGCGCGGCAATATTTCCCTCGACCTGAGCAGCGCGGGCGGCAGCGTGCGCACGCTGAAACGCGCTTTGAACGGCTCAGCCAGAATCGACCTGAAAAACGGCGCGATCAAGGGCATCAATCTCGCGGAGACCCTGCGCAAAGCCAAGGCTGCGCTCGGCGCCCGGGGGGCGACGGAGCAGCGTGCGAGCACCCAGGAAAAGACCGATTTTTCCGAGCTCGGCGCTAGCTTCGTCGTCCGAAACGGCGTCGCGCACAACGAAGATCTTGCGCTCAAGTCACCGTTCCTGCGCCTGTCGGGCAGCGGCGATATCGATGTCGGCTCGGAGTCGATCGACTATCTGGCGCGCGCCGCGGTGGTCGCTTCTGCGGCCGGCCAGGGCGGAAAAGACCTGGCTGAGCTCAAGGGGCTCGTCATTCCCGTGCACGTTTCGGGACCGTTCGGCGCGCTCAAGTACCGCATCGATTTCGCCGCCATGGTGGGCGAGGTCGCCAAGGAAAAGGCGAAAGACGCGCTGAAAAACGCAATCAGCGAAAAACTCGGTACGGGCGCCACCGCGCCAGGGGGAGACAAGTCCAAGCCGAAAGATCAGGCGCGGGAAATGCTCAAGGGACTGTTCGGACGATAGTGGCAGTCAATCTGCCGCACCACGGCGGGGAAAGCAATGCGCTTTTTCGCTCCGAATTGGCGGTCGGGGTGAGAGGATTTAAACCTCCGACTCCTGCTGCCCGAATTTGCCCTGCAGTTAATTCACGATTATTTATGAATGACTTACGCAGGCCGCTTCCGTGCAATCGTGACAGAAAACGACAGGAAATCAACGCATCGGACAGGAAATGGCTACGAAATGGTTACGCTAAGCCGCCGGAATAGTCATTGCCGCAGTTGATAAGCGACTGGTTGCTAAATGGCGAACGTACCCTTTCGAAGCAGGCGTTCCCGCCAACGACGAGATTTCGCATCTCGGCAGAGGATTAGACTGCACATAGTTCAACTTTTGCTCACACGCATGGATATTCGGAACTTCAGCTTCGGCAGTGCAGCGGCTGTAGTGACAAGCCTTGGCCTAATCATCGGGTTCGACGAAGCGTCTGCAAGCCGCGCCACCATACTTGGCGGACTTTTGATTGTTGCCCTTGCGGACAATCTGACCGACTCGTTAAGCATGCACATGTATCAGGAGTCCGAACACCTTGACACGCGCAAAGCGTTCCGCGCCACGATGACCAATTTCGCGACACGCCTTTGCCTTTCCCTCAGTTTCGTTTCTCTTATAGTGGTCTTGCCTCTGCACGTGGCAGTGGTAGCATCCCTCGCCTGGGGTTTTCTGCTACTGATGGGGTTGACTTATGTGCTCGCGAAAACTCGGAATCGCCCGGTCGTTTCCGAATTGCTCAAGCATCTCGCAGCCGCGGTGATCGTTCTAGTAGCAAGCAGGGCGATTGGCCATTTCATCGCGTCGCAAGGTTGGTAAGTTTCCAATCTAAGGGACGAAGGCACACCACGGGGACGAAATGATCGCTAGAACTCGGCGTGTAGCCGCGCACCGACGATATCCACCGGCCCCCTGTCCGCATTGTCGGCAGGGTTGGCAATGTGCTGCCAGCTAACGGTTAACCAGGTTTCCTTCCTGACCCGGACGCTATGGTAGAGTTCCGAGAGTCGCTCCGTGCGGTAGTTGAGGCGGCCATCGCCTATTAGAAAGCCCGTACCGCCTGCAGCGAGATAGTCCTGGTGGGCCTTAGATAAGGCATTCACTGTATAGGCTGCGCCCACAGTGTCAAGCTCCCTGTCTATTCCCTAGATGGAACGATACCGCTATGCGTTGGTGTTAACTATCTTCCCGGTGCTGTTGAGATCGTTCACGAGATTGATGAGATCGCCCGCAACCTTCGGATTTGAAGCAGCCAGGGACTGCAGAGCATTCATTAGATCGTTTGCGGTGGAGCCCGTAGATTGCGTGCCGGACATGGATTGCAGCAAGGTATTGAGCGTCGAAACAGAAGAAGCCGCACTGGTGTTACCGCCATCATTGTCTGGTGCGTGGTGCGCATGATGCCCATGGTGTGCGTGCGAAGCACCATTGGCTTGGAATGCGCTTTGCATATCTTGCTGAAGTTTGGCGAACGCCTTCTGCGCTCCGGCGAGATCGTTCACATTCAACGCGCTCGATACGGCTTGCATGTCCTGCCCGAGAGGAGAGCTGGACTGCCCGAGTTGCGTTGGGATTGAATTCGAGTTCGCGGAAGCCTGCACGCCACTCACCACGTTCTGCAATGACGCGAACGCGCTTTGTGCGCCACTCAGGTCGCCGTTCAACAGCGCGCCTTCCAGACTCTTGAAGTCTTGCCGCAGGCTCGACGTGGGATTGCTTGAACCTGTAACCGCTGCCTGCGAGGAAACATTACCAATCGCTTCGATGCTCATACGGCCTCCTATCAATGCTGCGTTTGAAGAGTGCGGAAGCACGCTAACGACGCGAGGGCTATCGCACGCAATGCCTCGCCTTTACGAGAGCATTTATCGGTAGGATACAAGGGTGGCTTGAAGGCAAAAGCGGGAGAAGCGACAGCTACCACGCTCTATTTACAAACCGTTACACATTGACGCGTTTTTGCATGGCTTCTGAGTCGGGGTATACCCCAACGTGCCCCTTAAAGACAAAGGACTTGCCGCTGTGATCGTGTTAACAGGCGCAGCGGTAGTGTGGCCGCTATTGATCTTACCCACGAACGGTGGACAGTCCGATCAGACGATTGTTGATGCCTCGAAGACCAGCGGGGCCACGTAGTTAATGGTTGAGTGATGCCGCTGACAGTTGTAAAACACTTCCATGTATTCAAACAGACTAGCTCGCGCTTCATCTCTGGTTTTGTAGTCACAGTGCATGATCAATTCGGTCTCGAGGGAATGGAAGAAGCTTTCCATCGGAGCATTGTCCCAGCAATTGCCGTTACGGCTCATGCTCTGTCGGATCAGGTGTTTTTTGATGAGATCGCGGTATATCCAGGTCGCGTAGGCGGAACCTCGGTCCGAATGCACGATCTTGGGTACGCCACGCCGGATAATGGCCATATGCGATGCGTCGGCTGCCGGCTTGCCATCGAGGGATTGGCCCATTGCCCAGTCCGCGATCGCCCGGGAGTACAAGTCCATGACTGCGGCCAGGGACAAGCAGCCTTCGCGTGTTGGAATGTAAGTGACGTCGCTGAGCCAGCACGCATTGGGGCATTTCGCCTTGAATCGTCGCCTGACCCGGTTGGGCGAGATATCCTTGGTATTGCGCGAATCGGCCGTTACCCTAAATTTCCGGATCGCCCTTGGTACGACGTGCTCCCGGTGCATCGGCTTGGCCACTGTATTGCGGCAACAGGCAACCCCTCGGGCTGTGAGCTCGGCATGTACCCGCGGCGCCCCGTAGGACTGACGGCTGACGGCGTGCGCTCGCCGAATCTGGATGACCAACGCTGACTGACGCTGTGCTCGGGCGCTGGGCGGCCGGCTCCTGGCCACTCAAGCGGAATCGGTCCTTCCCAAACGGGGACTGTTGATTCTTATCAAATCCATCTGGCTACTAATGCCGTCTACTATTCAATGGCCATATCACTGAACGAGCGGAAATGAGCGTATATGGAAGAATACTGGTTCCGATTGATGGGAGCGCTACATCGAGGCGAGGTCTCATCGAGGCGATCAAGCTTGCCAAAGACCAGCGCGCCACTCTGCGGCTTGTGCACGTCCTGGATGAATTAATTCTTGGGCCCGGCTCGGAGGCAGTGGTGTACCTTGGGGATACGGTGGAGATCTTGCGCGAAACGGGCAGGAAAGTGATTGAAGAAGCCGAAAAGCTAGCTCTGGAATCTGGACTGAAAGTAGAGTCGGCAATCCTCGAAATCATGGGCGGACGCGCAGCCAACTCCATCGTATCCGAGGCTAGCAACTGGAAGGCAGACCTTATCGTTCTTGGCACGCATGGGCGCCGTGGCGCCAAACGCCTTGTGATGGGAAGCGATGCCGAAGAGATTGTTCGTACCGCACCCATCCCAGTTCTCTTGGTCAGGTCGTAGCGACAGCCTATCGTGTTTAACGTCTTTTCCGCCCGTAGACTATTGCATGAAGGACAGGAACTCCTCAATGTCCTGTTCGGGATCTGGCTTATATGTTCTCCTTATGCATTCGGTTTCGCAGCAGACAAGGAACCGACGGTCAACGCCCTCGCGGGCTGCGTAACTATTGTTGTCCTCGCAATCTGGCAAATCCACGACGCCATTAGATCTGGACGCAAGTAATTCGTCGTTGTCGCTCACATGCCGTCCACGAATGATTTCAAACAGAACAACAGCGGATTTGCGTGGCCGGCTCGCAGTCAAAACAACGGGTCTGACACGCCGTGATGCTCGTCAGCATCGGCTACACCGCGTTCTCGTACTACGTGTTCCGCGGCAATGCGCGGCCGGGATTGTACGATTGATCCGGATCAGTCGAGGGATTTGCGGAAGCGCAAAACCGCAATCCCGAGCAGCGTGATGCTGAGCGCGGCCAGCGCGAGCATCTGCGGCCAGAGCACGTCGACGCCAACGCCCTTGATGTAGGTGCCACGGATGATCACCAGGAAATAGCGCAGCGGATCGAAATAGGTGCTCCACTGCAGCACTTCGGGCATGCTTGATATCGGGAAGCTGAAGCCTGACAGGATGAACATCGGGTTAAGCACGAAAAAGTTGGACGCGAACGCCTGCTGCTGCGTGGTGCACAGCGTGGAAATCAGCAGCCCGATCGCAAGCACGCTCGTCAGGAACAGACTGGTGCCGAGAAGCAGCACCAGCGGATTGCCCTTGAAAGGCACGTCGAACCACAGCATCCCGACACCTGCGACGAGCGAAACCTGCAGCAGTCCGATCAAGAAAAACGGCAAGGTCTTGCCGATGATGAACTCGAACGGGCGGATCGGCGTGACCAGAATCTGCTCCAGCGTGCCGATCTCGCGCTCGCGCACGATCGCGAATGCCGTCAGGTTTACGATGGTCACCAGCGTCAGCGTCCCGATTACGCCGGGCACGAAGAACCAGCGGCTGTTCAGATTCGGGTTGTACCAGTAGCGCTCCTGCACCACGACATTGACCAACGGGCGGCCGAGCGCGCGCCCCGTGCGCTGCGCAAGGTCGAGCGCGTACTCCTGCCCGAAGCCGCCGGAGATCTCACCAACGTAGCCCAAGGCAATCAGCGCGGTATTCGAATTGGTCCCGTCGACCAGGATCTGCACCGGGGACGTCTGGCCCTTGCGCAGCAGCGCGGCGAATCCCGGCGGTACGACAATGCCGAGCTGCGCTGCGCTGCCCTCGACCGCGTCGCCCAGCTCCTTCCGGCTGGTCGCGACGCTGGCGACGCGGAATCGGCTGCTTTTCACGAACCGGTCGATCAGCGCGCGGCTCTCCTGCGTATGGTCTTGATCGAGTACGGCGGTGGAGACGTTGAACACCTCGAAAGTCGCCGCGTACCCGAACAGCACCATCTGAATGATCGGCGGCACCAGCAGGCGGAAGCGCGCCGAGCGGTCGCGCTTGAGTTGCAGGAACTCCTTGATCAGCAGCTCGGCGATGCGTCGCCACATTGCAGGCTCAGTCCAGGGTCTTGCGGAAGGCGCGCGCAGCCAGCAGCACCATGACTGCGGCGTAGGCGCTCAGGCAAAGCACGGGCAGCGCGAGTTCGGTGAGCACCGCGCCCTTGAGAAAGATCGCCTTGAGGATCGTGACATAATAGCGACCGCTCACCAGATAGGTTACGCCCTGCACGACTGGCGGCATCTGGTCTATCGGGAAAGCGAAGCCCGAGAGCAGTGTCGTCGGCAGCATGGTGAGGATCAGCGCGATCTGGCTAGCGCCGACCTGGCTGCGGATCGAGACCGAAACGTAGTAGCCGATGCAAAGCACCACGGTGAGGAACAGCATGGTGGTGAACAGCAGGGTCGCGAGCGTGCCCCGGAACGGCACCTCGAACCAGAACACCGCCAGCGCGAGGCAGAAAGCCGCATCGACCATGCCGATGATGAAATAGGGCGCGAGCTTGCCCAACATGAGTTCCATCGGCCCGATAGGCGTGGACACCAGCAGCTCCATCGTGCCGCGCTCCCACTCGCGCGCAATGGTCAGCGAAGTCAGTTGCGCGCCGACGATGGCCATCACCAGGGCGACAATGCCGGGGACGATGAAATTGCGGCTGACCAGGTCCTCGTTGAACCATACTCTGGCCTGCACGTCGACCGGCGTCAGCGTCTGGATCGTGCCGCCCTTTCGCTGGACGGCTTCGAGCTGCACGTCGCCCGAATAGCCGGAGACCACTGCGCGCGCGTAGTTCGCGGCGAGATTCGCGGTATTCGAATCGGTTCCGTCGAGCAGCACCTGCACCGTGCCCGCACCTGCGTCGTTCAGCCCCTTGGTAAAGCCCTCCGGAACTACGACGGCAAGCCTGCACGTGCCATCGTCGATGGCGCGCGTAAGTTCCGCGTAATCGCGCACCACGCGCTCCACCGAAAAGTACTGCGACGATGCGAAGCGTTTGAGCAGCGCCTGCGATTCCTGGCTGCCCTCGCGATCGTAGGCGCACAGTGGAATGTGCTTGATGTCGAGGCTGACTCCATAGCCGAGCATGAACATCTGCATCAGCGGGATTAGCAGCGCGATCATCAGGCTGCGTGGGTCGCGCACGATCTGCAGGCTTTCCTTGACTGCTATCGCCTTTATCCGCCGCAGCCTCATCGCGCGCCGCCCTCCGGCTTCGATGCAGCTCCGACGAGGTGTACGAAGCTGTCCTCCATCGACGCCTCGATGCGCCGCGCCCGCGTCCCTGAAACGCCCTGGCTGGCAAGCCAGGCGACGAGTTCGGGTCCACGCCTAGTCGCGTCGTCTACGACGACGTGCAGACCGCTGCCGAACACCGCCACGTCGCGCACCCCTGCCGCCTGCGCAAGCAACGCGCCCGCCGCTGCTACCCCCTCGTCGCGTTCGAGCGCGAGCAACTCGCCATCCAGCGAGCCGCGCTTGAGTTCCTGTGGGGTGCCGAGTGCGATCAGGCGGCCCCGATTGATGAGCGCGATGCGATTGCAATATTCGGCTTCGTCCATGTAATGAGTGGATACCAGCACGCTCACCCCGTCTGCGCCGAGCGCGTGGATCAGGTCCCAGAAGCGCCGGCGCGAACCGGGGTCAACACCCGACGTGGGCTCGTCGAGGAACACGACGGCCGGCCGGTGCAGAATCGCGGCACCCAGCGCCAGCCGCTGCTTCCACCCGCCCGCGAGCGTGGCCACTAGGGCGTCTTCGCGCCCGGCGAGCCCGGCCATTCCGATGGCGAATCGCAGTCGCTGCTCCAGCATAGCGCGCGGCACGCCATAGACGCCGCCGAAGAAGCGCAAGTTCGCGATCACCGACAAATCGTTATATAGCGAAAATTTCTGCGACATGTAGCCGATGCGCCGGCGCACGGCGTCCGGATCGCGCGCCACGTCGATACCGGCGACCAGCGCCCGGCCCGCGCTGGGCCGCAGCAGCCCGCAAAGAATGCGAATCAGCGTGGACTTGCCCGCCCCGTTCGGGCCGAGAAAGCCCATCACCTCGCCGCGCCCGACTTCGAAGCTCACGCCGTCCAGCGCGGTGAAGTCGCCGAAGCGCTTCGTCAGCGAATCGACGACGATCTGCGCGCCCACATACGCATCCGTTCCGGTGGGTTCTTTAACGGACATTTGCGCGGATATCATCCCGAGTCCGGCCTTTGTTCGAGCAGGGCGACGAAAAGATCCTCTATCGACGGCGCTACTTCGGAGATCCCGCCGAATGCCACGCCGGCATCTGCGAGCGCCGCGGAGATTTGCGGAGCGCGCAGCGGCGCGTCGTCGACGTGGATGTGCACGCCGTTTCCGACCAGCAGCACGCCATGCACGCCGGCTAGAGGCAGCGCCGCGTCGCGCACGCGCCGCGGCTCGCCGGCGCTCACCTCGAGCATCGCGCCCGGCATGCGCGCCTTCAGATGCGAGGGCGTGTCGCAATGCATAATCGCACCCTGGTGCAATAGCGCCAGCCGGTCGCAGCGTTCCGCTTCGTCGAGATAGGCGGTAGAGATCAGCACCGCCACGCCTTCGGCGCGCAGCGAATACAGGATCTGCCAGAACTCGCGCCGCGACAACGGATCGACCCCGGTGGTCGGCTCATCTAGAAGCAGCACGCGCGGCGTGTGCACCAGGGAGCAGGTAAGCCCCAGCTTTTGTTTCATGCCGCCGGACAGCTGGCCGGCCAGCCGGCGGCGGTAGGGCGTCATGTCCGACGCTGCGAGCATGGATGCGGCGCGCTCCTGCCACAGCTCGCGCGGAACTTCGAACAGGTCCGCGTAAAAGCGGATGTTCTCCTCCACCGTCAGATCTTCATACAGGCCGAAGCGCTGCGGCATGTAGCTCACATGGCGCTTGGCCTCCTCGGGTTCGGCCAGCACATCTATGCCATCGATGACCACGCTGCCTGCATCCGGACGCATCACGCTTGCGAGCATGCGCATGGTGGTGGTTTTCCCCGCGCCATCGGGCCCGACCAGACCGAAAATCTCACCGGAGCACACCGAGATGCTCAGTCTGTCCACCGCCGTCAGCACGCCGAAGCGTTTGGTGAGCCCTTCGACCGCGACGACGTTTCTGGAGACATCGGACATTAGGTTCCCGACTCGCGCGCCTCTATTCGCGCGTCCGCCGGCATCCCGGGAACGAGCTCGTGCGCCGGGTTGTCGATGTCGATCTTGACCCGGTACACGAGCGTCACGCGCTCGGCATGGGTCTCGACGCTCTTCGGCGTAAATTCCGCCTTGGACGAAATGAACGAAATGCGGCCCTGGTAGCGCTTGCCCGGATAACTGTCGGTGCTGACCGCCACCTGCTGCCCGAGTCGCACCTTGCCGAGGTCGCTCTCGTTCAAATAGGCGCGCAGCCAGATGTGGTCGAGATCGGCGATAGTCACGACGGGGGTCCCGGGCACGACCACCTCGCCCAGCTCGGCCTGACGCACGGTAATGACCCCGTCAAACGGCGCCGTCAGCGTGGTGTAGCCGCGGACGATGCGTGCCAGTCCGATCGCTTCCTCGCCGCTTTTCACGCTAGCCTCGGCGACCTTCACATTGCGTTCTGCTGCCGTCGCGAGCGCGCGGTCGCGCTCAAGCACGGCCGTCGATAGCTTGAGCGCAGTTTCGGCCTGGTCCACGCTCGCGGCAGAGACGAAATCGCGTTTCTTCAGCGCGAGCGCGCGCTGAAGATCGAGTTCTTTCTGCGCCAGGTCGGCCGCATCCACGGTCAGCGTGCGCTGCGCCGCTTCGAGGTTCTGGCGACTGCTGCCCAACTGGCGCTGTTGCACCGCCCGCCCGGCTTCGGCGATCGAAATCTGCTGGCGATAGTCGGAATCGTCGACCGCTGCCACCAGCGTGCCCTGTTTCACCCACTGGCCTTCATTGAACGGCAGCTGGACGATGCGCGACTGAACCGTCTTGAAGCTGAGCACGCTTTCATGGGCCTCGATGTTGCCCGAAAGCAGCAGGGCGTGGTTGTGCGCATCCTGGTTCCACCGCGCAAGCAGAGGTTCACGATAGGCGATGCCGGCGGCAGCGGCAATCGCCACCGCGGCGAGCGCCAGGATCATTTTTCCGGTACGGCTCATGGAGTGGGTTTTCCTTGGGAAACGTACGCTGCGACCAGCTTAGCCTTGCTTTTCCTGCATCAATTGACGCAGATCAAGTCGCTTCTGCCGCGCCCGGACGCGGCGTTTCCGTGACTTTGTTGACCTTGGTCAATCCTTGCCGGCGCGTTCGCGCGACACTCGAACGCGTCCTGTCCGCGGATAGGTAAAGGCATGAATGCAGGCGCCTTGTTCAGCTCGAGCGAGACACCGGTAGCGGCATCGAGCGCGGCAATGTTTCTGGCGGCGCGCCCGCGTGCGGGCGTCGCCGGTCTGATGCTATTTGCCCTGTTCGCGTTTGCCGTCGCTCCGACTTCGGTCTTTGCGGATGCATCCGACCCGTTTTCGGTACGCACGCTTGCAGCGCAATCGCAGCTCGGGAGCCTCGATTCGGGCGCAGCCACTCCGTGCAGCTTCGCTGCAGAGGAGCCGACGCCCCTGTCCCTCGCGGCGGTCGTCGATCGCGCACTGTGCCAAAACCCGCAGACGCGAGCAGCCTGGGCCAACGCGCGCATCCAGGCAGCCCAGGTCGGCGCCGCGCGCTCCGCATACCTGCCCGGCGTCAGCGCCACCGCGTCGCTCAGCCGCAACCGGGTGGAAGCGGGCGTGCTTGGCGCGAGCGCATACAACGAAGGCAACGCCGGTCTGTCCGCAGCCTATCTGCTGTACGATTTCGGTGCGCGCGACGCGACTCTTGAGACGGCGTTGCAGACGCTGGCAGCGGCGAACTTCACCCAGGATGCAACGGTGCAAAAGTTGTTCCTGTCAGCGATCCAGGCCTACTACCAGCTGTTTGCCGCGCGCGCAGCGGTCGATTCCTCCCTCCAGTCCGAGCGGGCCGCGCTCGAGAGTCTGAAGGCAGCAACGGCGCGCTACGCGGCCGGCACCGGAACGCCGGCGGACAAGCTGCAGGCGCAAACGGCCTTTTCGCAGGCTGTGCTCAACCGCATCCAGGCCGAGGGCAATGCGAAGAGCGCGGAAGGCGTGCTTGCCAACGCCATGGGCATGGACGCCAACCAGCACCTGGACTACGCCCCTCCCCGCCTCGCGCCCCCCGATAGCCGGTTCGAGCAAGACCTCGAGCGGCTGATCCTCGCAGCGCGCGAGCGGCGTCCCGATCTGGCTGCTGCCGAAGCGCAGTTGAAGGCGGCGCAGGCGAACGTGCGGACGGTGAAGGCCCAGGGAATGCCGAGCATATCGCTCACCACCAATCTCAATTACGCCAATCCGGACAACGCCGAACTTTCGCGCACTTCGGCCATCGGCGTATCGGTGAGCATCCCGATCTTTACCGGCTTCAATGCCACCTATCGCGTGCGCGTAGCCGAGGCTCAGGTCGCGAGCCAGGCCGCGCAGCGCGACGCCGTGAAACTGCAGGTCGCGCTCGATGTGTGGCAGGCCTACTACAATCTTGCGACCGGCATGCAAGCCCTGCGCAGTAGCGCAGACCTGCTGGAAAGCGCGGGAGCCTCGGAGCGGGTCGCCCTCGGCCGCTACAAGGCCGGCGCGGGGACAATCATCGACCTGCTCACCGCCCAGTCGGCGCTCGCCAGCGCACGGCTGCAGAACATCCAGGCGGCGTACAACTTGCAGGTATTCAAGGCCGCGCTGGCGCAAGCCATCGGGCAGGTCGACTTGGGCGCCCTGCGCGCGCCTGCAGCAGACCCGTAGGCGAACGCGCCCTCTTCACTGAGTCATCGCAATCATGGAAATCCGCAAGCTATTCTTTAGCAAGACCGTGATCGGACTGTTCCTGCTCGCCGTTCTGGCGGGCGCCTATGTATTCTGGCAGGGCAAGGAAGGGGCCGGCAGCGCGGCAAAATTTCAGTTCGCCCCGGCAAAAATGGGCGATGTCACGCGCACCGTGGCCGCCAACGGAACGCTGAATCCAGTAGTGCTGGTCAACGTCGGGACGCAGGTGTCCGGAACGGTGATGAAGCTGCATGTCGATTTCAACGATCGCGTAACGAAGGGACAGAAGCTGCTCGAACTCGATCCGGCGTTGTTGTCCGCCCAGGTGAGGCAGGATCAGGCGAACCTCAATGCGATGCGCGCGGCGCTTGAGCTGGCGCGCGCGAACGAAGCCAGGAGCCGCACACTGTTTCAGCAGGAATACATCGCCAAACAGGATTTCGACACCGCGGTGGAAGCGCGCAAGGCGGCCGAGGCCCAGGTCGCGCAGGCGACGGCGCTGCTCGCGCGGGACGAAACCAACCTGAACTACAGCGTGATCCGTTCCCCGGTGTCTGGCGTGGTGGTCAACCGCGCGGTGGATCTCGGACAGACGGTAGCGGCGAGCTTTCAGACACCAACCCTGTTCCAGATCGCGCAGGACCTTGGCAAAATGCAGATCGATTCGAGTTTTGCCGAGGCGGACATCGGCGACATCAAGGCCGGCCAGCCAGTGCAGTTCAGCGTCGACGCCTTCCCCAGCCACAACTTCCGCGCCGCGGTCAAGCAAGTGCGCCTGAATCCGACCACGCAGCAGAACGTGGTGACCTATGACGTGGTGGTCGCGGTGGACAATCCCGAGCACATCCTGATGCCGGGCATGACCGCCTACGTCAATGTACAGGTCGCGCAGCGCAGGAACGTCCTCTTGGTGCCTAACGCCGCGCTGCGTTTCCGGCCGGAAGAGGGGGCCACGGCAACGGCGCACGTTAAATCCCAGGAGAGCAAGGCAGATGGCATCCGCGGGACAGTGTATGTGCTGCAGCAGCGCGAACTCAAGGCGATACCGGTCAGGACCGGGATTTCCGACGGCCGGTTTACTGAGGTACTTTCGGGCGACGTCAAGGAAGGCGACCTCCTCGTGACCGGCGCCGCCTCGGGCGCAACGCCCGGCGCCGGGCAGGGAACCATGCGCGTGAGGATGTTCTGATGGCCAGTGATGCGGTCGTGCGCACCGAACACCTGTACAAGCAATATGACACCGAGGCCGGACCGGTGCCGGTCCTGTACGACGTCAACCTGGAGATCCGCCCGGGGGAGTTTGTCGCCATCATGGGCCCATCGGGCTCGGGAAAGTCCACTTTCATGAACATCCTCGGCTGCCTCGACCTGCCGACCAGCGGCGGCTATATCCTCGACGGCAGCGACGTGAGCACCCTGGACAAGGACCAGCTCGCGCGCCTGCGCAACAAGGTGATCGGATTCGTGTTCCAGGGCTATAACCTGCTGCCCCGCGCCAATCTCGTGGAAAACGTGGCGTTACCCTTGGTTTACGCTGGGGTGGCGCGCGCAGAGCGCACGCACCGGGCAGAGGAACTGCTAGCGAAAGTCGGGCTGACGACACACAGCCGCTACGCGCCGAACCAGATCTCCGGCGGCCAGCAACAGCGCGTTGCCATCGCGCGCGCTCTGATCAACACGCCGAGGCTGATCCTCGCCGACGAGCCAACGGGAAATCTGGACACGAAAACCAGTATCGAAATCATGAAGGTGTTCGTGGAACTCAATCAGCATGATGGCATCACCGTCGTGCTGGTCACCCACGAGCCCGATATCGCCACCTTCGCCAAGCGCCTGGTGCGCTTCGTCGACGGCTGCGTGACTCACGACGGCAACGTGTCGCGCGAGCTCATGGAGGAGGAGAAGCCATGACCGGCGCCATGCTCTACGAAGCCTGGCACGCAATGGGCGCCAACCGTCTGCGCTCCTTCCTCACCATGCTCGGAATGATGATAGGCGTTGCTGCGGTGATTATGATGCTCGCCGTCGGGCAGGGAGCGCAGTTCATGGTGGACCAGTCGATCGCGTCGATGGGCAGCAACCTGTTCATCATTCTCTCGGGTTCGAGCACCTCGGGCGGCGTGCGGCTCGGTTCCGGCGCGACGCCGACGCTCACCACTGGAGACGGCGAGGCAATCGCCGAGCTATCCACAATCGCGGCCGTGGCGCCAGTCGCTCCGGGTACAGCGCAGCTCGTCTATGCCTCGAACAACTGGAGCACGGCGGTTCTCGGAACTACGCCGCGCTACCTGGATGTGCGCGACTGGCCGATATCGGCCGGCTACGCGTTTACCGATTCGGACGTGCGCGCGGGAACGCGCGTCGCGCTGCTCGGTGTCACCGTGGTCAGGAACCTCTTTGGCGACGACAATCCCGTTGGCCGCACGATCCGCATCAAGCAGAGCCCGTTCCTGGTCATCGGCGTGCTGCAAGCCAAAGGCCAAAGCCTCACCGGGCAGGACCAGGACGATGCCGTGTTCGTGCCGGTAACGACGGCGCAGCGCAAGCTTTTCGGCAGCCAGTTCCCGGGGAGCGTACGCTTTATCATGGCGCAGGCGATCTCGGCGCAGGCGATGCCGGCCGCCGAGCGGGAGATGACGCAGTTGCTGCGCCAGCGGCATCACCTGCCCGAGCGCGCGGATAACGATTTCGACATACGCAACCTTACCGCGCTCGCAAATGCGCAGGCGGAAACCACGCGCGTGATGTCCATCATGCTAGGCGCGATCGCCTCGGTGTCGCTGCTGGTGGGCGGGATCGGGATCATGAACATCATGCTGGTGTCGGTGACGGAGCGCACGCGCGAAATCGGCATACGCATCGCGATCGGCGCGCGCGAGCGCGACATTCTCACCCAGTTTCTGCTGGAAGCCATCATCATCTCCGTCATTGGCTGCGTCGTCGGAGTGATTCTCGGCGTCGGCGCCGCGGTGCTGGCAAACGTGCTCGCGAAAGTCGCGGTCGTGATTACCGGCGCCTCGGTCATGCTCGCGTTCCTCGTCGCCGCCGCGGTCGGGATCTTTTTCGGTTTTTATCCGGCGAACAAGGCTGCGCGGCTGAAGCCCATCGATGCACTGCGCTATCAGTGACCGGATCCCAAGCGCGCGAAACACCTCGAATCCAAGCGCGGAGCGGGTCCGGGATGCCGAGCCAGACAGAACGTACAAGCCATGCATACCACAAGCATGAACATCACCTGCTTCACGGCCAATGAGGCACTGGCAAGCTTGGGCAGTTCCCAGTCAGTCGTGCCGGCAGGTTTCGCATTGTGCCAGGCAACCCGTTCTCCCCGTCTTCCAGGATCTCCGGTATCCGCTTCATGACCGAATGGATTCCCCGTGGTATTGCCAACCCGAACTCCAAGAGCAAACCCCGTATTTGGTTCGCCTGGGCGGTTCTCGCCTTCACGAACCGCGCTCGCGCCCGGTGTACCGACAAAATCGCTTGCTGCTCGACCGTCTTCACCGATACAAAGCGCATATTAGCGTCCCGGTCGTCTGGTGGAACGGAGAGCTGCCGCGGGTATGAGATCGGGAATGGACGGCTGGCATATTCGCCGCGCGAGGCGCCTGAAAAGCTGGGCGGGATCTCCGTTCGCACTGTACAGCGGTTGGTGGCGACCGGCGCTCTGCCAGCGCTTCGCGTTCTTCGGCGCGTTCTCATCCCTGCGGAAGCCCTGCATGCCTTTGTGGCAGGGGGCGCGCTGCTGGCGCATAATGACCAGCGCGGAAGTGGTCGGGGTGAGAGGATTTGAACCTCCGACTCCTGCGTCCCGAACGCAGTACTCTACCAGGCTGAGCTACACCCCGAGGTGATACGGCGGGGGCGAACCCCCAAAAACGAACGCGGTCAGTAGCTGCGATTGACCGCGAATTCCGCCAATTGTAGCAAACTGTCGCGGTATTTTGAATTCGGCAAGCACTTGACGGCCGCGCTAGCCACTGCCGCCTCCTTCTTCGCCTGCGCCCGCGCATAGTCCAGCGCGCCGGTCGCGGTGATGGCTGCGAGGACGGACTCAAAGTCCTCGCGCCCGCCCTGCTCGATCGCGTGGCGCACGGTCTTCGCCTGCGCCTGCGAGCCTTTGCGCATTGCGTAGATCAAGGGCAGCGTCGGTTTGCCTTCGTTCAGATCGTCGCCCAGGTTTTTGCCGGTCTCGCTCAGGTCGCCGGAGTAATCGAGCACGTCGTCGATCAGCTGGAATGCCGTGCCCACGTGCACGCCGTACTGCGCAAGTCCCTCCTCCAGTCCCGGCACGGCCTTCCCGAGGATTGCGCCAAGCCGGGTGGCTGCCTCGAACAGCTTCGCGGTCTTGCGCCGCACCACCTCCAGATAGCGGATTTCATCGGTATCGGCGTTGTGCACGTTCAGCAGTTGCAGCACTTCCCCCTCCGCGATGGTGTTGGTAGCCTCGGCCAGCACCGCCATCACGCGCATGTCGTCCACATTGAGCATCATCTGAAACGCGCGCGAATAGAGAAAATCCCCCACCAGCACGCTGGCTGCGTTGCCAAAAGCCGCGTTGGCCGTCTTGCGCCCGCGGCGCAGGCCCGATTCGTCCACCACATCGTCGTGCAGCAGCGTCGCCGTATGAATGAATTCGACCACTGCGGCAAGCTCATGGTGGTGATTGCCGCCGGCATAGCCGGTGGCCCCCGCGGCAAGTAGCAGCATGGCCGGGCGCAGGCGCTTGCCCCCGCTGGCAATGATGTACTCGGCCACCTGGCGGATCAGCACCACGTCGGAATCGAGGCGCCGGCGGATGAGAGCGTCCACCGCACGCATGTCCGCGTCGATGAGGGATTGGATGGATTCGATGGGCACGGTCAGAGGGGCGAAATGCGGCGCCGTAATACAAGTTTGGCAGGGGACGAAAGGATAGCATAAAGCTTTTGACTGCCCAAGCTAAATTGCTGTATCATCTTGGGTTGCTTGGTTTCATTGCAATTTGTTTTAACGGAGTCTCAACATGTACGCGGTCATAAAAACCGGCGGCAAGCAGTACCGTGTCGCTGCCGGCGAAAAATTGAAAATAGAACAGATACCGGCAGACATCGGGGCTGAAATCGTGCTCGACCAGGTGCTCCTGGTCGCCGACGGTGACAATCTCAAGATGGGCAGGCCGCTGGTTGCCGGAGCCACGGTGCAGGCGAAAGTCCTGACGCAGGGGCGCCACGACAAAGTGCGCATATTCAAGCTGCGCCGGCGCAAACATTACCAGAAGCACCAGGGGCATCGCCAGAATTTCACCGAAATCCAGATAACCGGCATCACCGGCTAGGCACAACAGCTTAATCAGAAAGGCAGGCTATGGCACACAAGAAAGCAGGCGGCAGCTCGAGGAACGGCCGCGATTCGCAGTCCAAACGACTCGGTGTGAAACGCTACGGCGATCAGCTGATTTCCGCCGGCAGCATCATCGTGCGCCAGCGCGGCACCCAGGTGCACCCAGGCGAGAACGTGGGCATGGGCAAGGACCACACCCTTTACGCCAAGGTTTCAGGCAAAGTGCTGTTCGGGGTCAAAGGCCCGATGAGCAAGAAGACGGTAAGCGTGGTGCCGGCCTGACCTCCGGCAGGCTCCTAGCAAAGCCCTATCCACGCGGTAGGGCTTTTTTATTTGTCGCGCCGATCCGGACATGACCATGAAATTCATCGACGAAGCCAGGATCGAGGTCCACGCCGGCAAGGGCGGGGACGGGGTCGCCCATTTCCGCCGCGAAAAGTTCGTCCCGCGCGGGGGGCCTGACGGGGGCGACGGCGGTCACGGCGGCAGCATCTATGCCATAGCCAACCGCAATATCAACACGCTCATCGATTACCGCTATGCGCGCATCCACCGCGCCAAGGCGGGCGAGAACGGCCGCGGCGCGGATCAGTACGGCAAGGGCGCCGAGGATATCGTGCTGCGCGTTCCCGTGGGCACGGTCATCACCGACGCCGAGAGCGGGGAACTGATCGCCGACCTCACCGCGCACGAGCAAAAGGCGCTGATTGCGCGCGGCGGGAAAGGCGGCCTTGGCAACCTGCATTTCAAGACCAGCACCAACCGCGCGCCGCGCCAGTGCACCCTGGGCGAGCCGGGCGAATCGCGCGAACTGCGCCTGGAGCTGAAGCTGCTCGCCGACGTCGGCCTGCTCGGCATGCCCAACGCGGGCAAATCGACATTCATCCGCGCGGTATCGGCCGCGCGCCCCAAAGTCGCCGACTACCCCTTCACCACCCTGCATCCGAACCTGGGCGTGGTACGCGTGGTCGAGGACAAGAGCTTCGTCATCGCCGACATTCCCGGCCTGATCGAGGGAGCGGCCGAAGGCGCCGGACTGGGGCACCAGTTCCTGCGCCATCTGGCGCGCACGCGCCTGCTGCTGCATCTGGTCGACATCGCGCCTTTGGACGAAGGCGCAGACCCGGTCAAGGATGCGCGCGCGATCGTCAACGAGCTGAAGAAATACGAACAGGCGCTGTACGACAAGCCGCGCTGGCTGGTGCTCAACAAGACGGACATGCTGCAGCCGGAGGAGCGCAAGCAGGCGCTGCAGCACTTCCTCAAGGCCTACCGCTGGAAAGGCCGCTGGTTCGCCATCTCGGCGCTTACCGGTGAAGGCTGCCGCGAACTGTGCTATGCGATCATGGAGCACCTCACTGAAAAGGAGGTGGCCTGACATGGCGGCGCTGCTCGAAAGCGCACGCCGGCTCGTGGTCAAGGTCGGCAGCTCGCTCGTCACCAACCAGGGCCAGGGCCTGGACCGCGCGGCGATCGCGCGCTGGGCAGCCCAGATAGCGCAGCTGCGCATGCAAGGCAAGGAAGTGGTGCTGGTATCGAGCGGCGCAATCGCCGAGGGCATGCAGCGGCTCGGCTGGACGCGGCGCCCGCAGGCGATGCACGAACTACAGGCGGCCGCCGCGGTGGGCCAGATGGGGCTGGTACAGGTGTACGAGAGTTCATTCCGCGAGCACGGCCTGCAGACCGCCCAGGTGCTGCTTACGCACGCCGATCTCGCCGACCGCCAGCGCTATCTCAACGCCCGCTCGACCCTGCGCACGCTGCTTGCGCTCGGCGTCATACCGATCATCAATGAAAACGACACCGTGGTCACCGACGAGATCAAGTTCGGCGACAACGACACGCTGGGTGCGCTGGTCACCAACCTGATCGAGGCCGATTGCCTGGTGATCCTCACCGACCAGGCAGGACTGTATACGCGCGACCCGCGCGAGGACGCGTCGGCGGCGCTGGTGCGGGACGCCAAGGCCGGCGCGCCGGAGCTGGAGCGCATGTGCGGAAAGGCGGGCAGCCAGATCGCCAAGGGCGGCATGCTGACCAAGGTGCTGGCCGCCAAACGCGCCGCGCGCTCCGGTGCGCATACCATCATCGCGTCCGGCCTCGAGCCGCAGGTGCTGTTGCGCCTGGCGCAGGGCGAGGCTATCGGCACGCACCTGAGCGCCGAAACCATGCCGATCGCCGCGCGAAAGCAATGGCTGGCCGACCATTTGCAGGTCAACGGCAGGCTGATGCTGGATTCGGGCGCGATGCGCGCGCTCGTCAGCGAGGGCAAGAGTCTGCTTCCCATAGGCGTCAAAGGCATCGAAGGCGCGTTCGAGCGCGGCGCCGTCGTCGCCTGCGTCTCACCCGAGGGCAGGGAGATCGCGCGCGGGCTGGTCAATTACGGCGCCAGCGAAGCGCGCCGCATCGTGGGCAAACCCAGCGGCCAGATCCTGGCCATACTGGGCTATGTCGACGAGCCGGAATTGATACACCGGGACAACTTGGTCCTGCTGTAGCAAGACCGAGTTAGGTCGCAGCCGCAATCGCAGCGCGATCAGTAACCGTAGATCTTGGAGCGCGGATTGCCGCCATTCTTGAGCGCGCGCACGCCTTCGTCGGCGCTTGCGATATCGCCGTTCGGTGGGCAGAAGTAGTCATTGAACAGCACGGCGCGCTGCCCGTTGCGCGGCTCGTTGCGGATCGACGTCCATTTGGAATCGCGAATTTCAGCCCAGGTCTTGCCCGCGCCGCCAAACGCGTAGACGCGGAACTTGGCGTCGGGACAGCGCATGCCCTCGAAGCTCACGTTCAGCGCTCCGTCTGCGCTCCTGGCGATCAGGGTATAGTGCACCACGCCATCCTGGCCGACGCTGATCGACTTGGCGTCGACGTAGAAAGCAAACGGCGTGATTGCACTTACCTCAAATGGCAGGTAATCCTCGGGCTTGGGATATTGCGGCAACGGCACCTTCGCGTCGGGGCCGCTGTCGCGTTCAGGCCTGCTGGGGCCGAAACCGAATGTCTGGGCGGCGACCGCCAGCGGCAGCATCAGCGCAAGTGCAAGCGCCAGCCGCGCGCGCATGCTTCAGTCCAGGTCGCGCGCGAGCGATGCGCGTACTTCCGGCGCAAGCGCGCCGATCTCTGCCTGATAATTCGGATGATCCACGCCCAGCGCGAGGCCGACTCCGTATTTCAGCGCCCTGACCATCTCTTCACCCAGGTCAAAGCGCAGAAAGTGCACGGCCGAGGTCTTTTCCTCGTTGGAGCGTTCCAGGTCCTCATCCGCAATTGCGTAGACGCGGGCGCAGCCCTCGACCTGGACCCAGACCCGGTCCTCCACGCCCCTGAGGCGCGCAAGCGCATGTTTGCGCTCTTCGGGATCTGCGTATTCGATCATCATGGTTGCCTTGAAATTGTGCCCGTCCGGGATCAGCGGGTTGTAGGCGTCGAGTTCGTCCTGTATGCCCTGCTCCTCGAAAGTGCGCTCGATGCGCAGCATTTCCTGGATCTGGTAGCGGATGGTCAGCTCGTCCTCGAAAATGAGCGTGACGTGCGCGCCCAGGTGCACCATGCGCTTGCGCTTGTGCGCCATCACCTTGGCACGGAATTCCTGACGCTGGCGCGCGTAAGCCTCCAGGCTGAGCAGGCTGTCTCTTGCAATCGCGTGTTTGGCCTTCTCTATTGCGCTCATGTTCCTATAGTCCGTAGGCAATGCGCATCAGGGTCAGCGGGTGCTCTCTTTGCGCTCTCGATTCGCCCATTCCCTGTTGAATGTGGCGCGCGGCGATGGCGCAGTCCGAACTGATGTAATCCGGGTCGCTCTCCCCCATGGCCTTGAACACCGGCCGGCCGATCTTCATCGAATTGGCAAAATACTCCGACTTCACCCCCCAGGTGCCGTCGTGGCCGGAGCAGCGCTCCACGGTAGTGACCGTAGTTTGCGGCACCAGTTGCAGCGCCTCGCGCGTCTTCTGCCCCAGATTCTGCACCCGCGAATGACAGGGGATATGGTAGGAGACCTTGCCCAGACCCTGCTTGAAATCGGTCTTGAGCATTCCGTCCTTGTGGCGCAGCATCAGGTATTCGAACGGATCGAACATCGCTTCGGATACAAGCTTCACGTCAGCATCATCGGGAAACAGCAGCGGCAACTCCGATTTGAACATAAGCGTGCACGAAGGAACGGCCGTGAGGATGGCGTAGCCTTCGCGCGCCAGCCGCAGCAGCGACGGAATGTTCGCCTGCTTGAGCCGCTCGACACTCTCCAGATCGCCGAGCTCCAGTTTGGGCATGCCGCAACAGGCCTCTTTCTCGGCGAGCACATAGGGAATTTCGTTGTGATCGAGCAGCTTGATCAGATCGTAGCCTATGCCGGGCTCGTTGTAGTTCACGTAGCAGGTCGCAAAAATGGCGACCTTGCCCGGAGTGCGCGCGCCGTCTTTCGCCGCCTGCGCGGCGCTTGCCGGTGCGCCGCCGCGAAAACGCGAAGGGCTGTAGGGCGGCAGCTTGCGTTCCTGGTGGACGCCGATGAGCTTTTGCATCAGCGCGCGCGCGGCGCCATTGCCGTTCACCGCGTTGACAGTCTGCGCCACCACGGGAATCGCGGCGAGTTTGCCGATCGCATCGGTCGAGGAAAGCAGCCGGTCGCGAAAACGCACTTCACCTTTTTTGAATTTGACCGCCTTCGCGCGCAGCATCAGATGCGGGAAATCGACATTCCACTGATGCGGCGGCACGTAGGGACATTTGGTCATGTAGCACAGGTCGCACAGGTAACATTGGTCCACGACCTTGCCAAAATCGGCGACGTCCACGCCGTCGACTTCTCCCGTCTTGCTTTCGTCGACCAGGTCGAACAGCGTTGGAAAGGCGGTGCACAGGCTGACGCAGCGGCGGCAGCCGTGACAGATGTCATAGACGCGGTGCAACTCCGCCTTGAGCTTGGCCTCGTCGTAGAAATCCGGTGACTTCCATTCGATCGGGTGCCGGGTTGGAGCTTCGAGGCTGCCTTCGCGTACGGTCATTTTCTGGTGTACCAGCTCAGTGGAAGGTGAAAGCAGGGGAACGGGGAAGAACGGGGCCCTTCCCGCGCCCGCCCATTCCCCGAGCCGGATCCTATTCGCTCAGAGCGTCCAGTGCCTTCTGGAAGCGGTTCGCGTGCGAGCGTTCGGCCTTGGCCAGCGTCTGGAACCAATCGGCGATTTCCTCGAAGCCCTCGTCGCGCGCGCTCTTGGCCATGCCCGGATACATGTCCGTGTATTCGTGGGTTTCCCCTGCAACGGCAGCGGTCAGGTTCTGGCGGCTGCTGCCGATCGGCAGGCCGGTCGCAGGATCACCAACCTGCTCCAGGTATTCCAGGTGCCCGTGCGCGTGCCCGGTCTCGCCCTCTGCGGTCGAGCGGAACAGCGCGGCGACGTCGTTCTGGCCTTCGATGTCAGCCTTGTTTGCGAAATACAGGTAGCGGCGGTTGGCCTGGGATTCGCCGGCGAACGCGGCTTTCAGGTTTTCCTCGGTTTTTGAGCCTTTGAGTTTCATGGTTCCTCCGTTTGAGCACAAAGTCGGGTAAAAAAACAAACTAACGAAGTTTTCACTTCGGTGTCTTGCGAATTGTCAAACTATTGCGTCTTTACCAGAAAAATCAATAATATATGGAACGTAGTAACTAAATTCCAAATATTAGAATAAGTATAAAACGTACGACCGGCAGTGTCAACCGCGTTACGCGAATAGCCCCGCTTGCGTTCGGATCAACGCGGCTTCAGCGCCCCAGAGCCGCCCCGATCTCGGCAAATGTCTGGGCGACCTCGGTAGTGTGAATCGCCACACCGAGCTGGCGCGCGATTTGCGAAGCCGAAAATATGCCGCGCACCGCCTGCTGCTCGCCGTCGCCTCCAAGGTCGATGACCAGTGCGTGCTGCCGCCCCGCATGCTTGAGCGTCGCAACGACGTGCCCCACCTCGGCATGGACCAGATCGGAATAAAGCAGCACCTCCAACCGCTCGCGCGGCGTCATGATGTCGCCAACGCGTATCTCTTGGCGCTTGATGCCGCGCTCCAGGGCAAACTGCACCGGCTTTTCCCCCAGTACGTCGTTCGCGGTGATCAGGCCCAGCACGTGCCTCTGGTCATCGGTCACCAGAAGCAGGCGCACGCCGCGCCGGATCATGAAGCGGTTCGCCGCGTCCAGCGGTGCCTCCAGGTCGATGGTCGCAGCCGGAATCTGTCTCAGGTCGGTCATGACCGCCAGCGCCGGAGAATCGATGTGCACGCGCTCCAGGTTCTGGCCCGGCAGATGAAAACGCGCCCCGCTGTGCAATTGGTGTGCGCTGAGGGGCTGATATTCACGAACCATTTTGTGCTCCCTGGATCTGGCAATGCAGAACTGGACCTGGATCTGCAGCATGCAGCCGCGAGACCCGCTCTTTCGTCAACGCATGGGGCGCATCGCGTGTTCGCGCTTGCCGTGTGCGGAATCCCGATTCAGATAGCGCGCCAATTCATTCAACGCCTGCGCGTACACCTCGCGCTTGAACTCGATCACAGAATCCAGCGGTATCCAGTACTCGTGCCAGCGCCAGGCGTCGAACTCCGGATGTTCGCTTGCGCGCAAGGACACGTCGCTGTCGCGCGCGACCAGGCGCAACAGGAACCAGATCTGTTTCTGGCCGCGGTAGCTGCCGCGCCATTCACGTCTGATCCACTGTGCCGGCACGTCGTAACGCAGCCAGTTTCTGGTGCGGCCAAGGATCTTGACATGGTGGGCCTTCAGGCCCACCTCTTCCTCAAGCTCCCGGAACATTGCCTGCTCCGGGGTTTCACCGTGCTTGATTCCGCCTTGCGGAAACTGCCAGGAATGTTCCTTGATGCGTTTGCCCCAGAATACTTCGTTCCTCGCGTTACAGAGAACAATGCCGACGTTCGGGCGATAGCCGTCACGGTCGAGCATGACAAATTCACCTTAAGCTGCTATTAGCGCCATTCTTCCACATTTCACTGCGCAATGAAAGTCGGCCGCAACGCGCCATCGAGACCACGATCTTCAAGTAAAATGGCGACGCCAAATTCACCGGAATCACCATGCGTGTCTCGCAGTTTTTCCTCTCCACCCTGAGGGAGGCCCCGGCCGATGCGGAAATCGTCAGTCACCAGCTGATGTTGCGTGCCGGCATCATCCGCCGACTTGCCGGCGGCATCTACACCTGGATGCCGCTGGGCCTGCGCATCGTGCGCAAGGTGGAAGCAATCGTGCGCGAAGAGATGAATCGCGCCGGCGCGGTGGAACTGGCGATGCCGGTAGTGCAACCGGCTGAGCTGTGGCAGGAGTCGGGCCGCTGGGAGAAGTACGGCGCGGAACTGCTGCGCTTCCAGGACCGGCATCAGCGCGACTTCCTGATCCAGCCGACCTCCGAGGAGGTCGTCACCGACCTGGCGCGCGCCGAACTCAGAAGCTACCGCCAGCTGCCGGTACATTTCTACCAGATCCAGACCAAGTTTCGCGACGAGCGTCGGCCGCGCTTCGGCATCATGCGCGGACGCGAATTCACGATGAAGGACGGCTACTCTTTCCACGCCGACTACGCCGACCTGCAGCGCGAATACCAGAACATGTACGACACATACACGCGCATTTTCACGCGCCTGGGCCTCAAATTTCGCGCGGTCGCTGCCGACACCGGCGCGATAGGCGGCACCGGCTCGCATGAATTTCACGTGCTGGCCGACTCGGGCGAAGATGCCATCGCCTATTGCCCGCAATCGGATTACGCTGCCAATGTCGAGCTGGCCGAGGCACTCGCGCCGCCAGGGCCGCGCCCGGCGCCCGGCGCTTCCATGGGCAAGGTGCCGACTCCGGACAAAACCCGCTGCGAGGACGTCGCCGAACTCCTAGGCGCGCCGCTCGAGCGGACCGTCAAGGCCATTGCAGCCATGCACGACGACGAATTCGTGCTGCTGCTGCTGCGTGGAGACCACAGCCTGAACGAGGTCAAGACGCAGAAACTGCCCGGAATGGATCCGTTCCGCTTTGCCACGGACGCAGAAGTCGTACGCCACCTCGGCTGCAAACCGGGCTACATCGGCCCGGTCGGCGCGGACCCCGCGATCAGGATCATTGCAGATCGCGCGGTTGCACCGATGGCCGATTTCATCTGCGGCGCGAATGAAGAGGGTTATCACCTCGGCGGCGTGAATTTCGGCCGCGACCTGCCCGAGCCCGCGCTGGTGGCAGACATCCGCAACGTGACGCCGGGCGACCCCAGCCCCGACGGCAAGGGCACGCTCGATCTTTGCCGCGGCATCGAGGTCGGGCACATCTTTCAGTTGCGCACCAAATACTCCGAGGCGATGAAGGCGGTGTTCCTGGACGAAGCTGGCAAATCGCGCGCGTTCGAGATGGGTTGTTACGGCATCGGCATAACGCGCATTGTCGGCGCGGCGATCGAGCAAAACCACGACGCGCGCGGCATCGTTTTCCCGCAGCCGATCGCGCCGTTCGAGCTGGCGCTGGTGCCGATCGGCTACCGCAAGAGCGCCCAGGTACGCGAAGCGTGCGACAAGCTCCACGCGGAGCTGACCGCCGCGGGCATCGAGGTGCTGCTGGATGATCGCGACGAGCGCCCGGGCGTGATGTTCGCCGACATGGAACTCATCGGCATTCCGCACCGCGTAGTGGTGGGCGAGCGTGGGCTGAAAGAGGGCAAGCTCGAATACCAGGAACGAAGCGAACAGGCGCCCATAGCGGTCGCGCCGGGGGAACTGCTCGCCTTCGTCAAAGCGAGGTTATGCGCGCCATAGCGCTGTGCCTTGCGGCATTGGCGCTTCTATGCGCACCGAGCGCGGTGCTGGCCGGCGCGCAGATCTATGAGCCGCTCGCTGCGAGCGTGCAGGCGGCGATGTCTAAGGCGGTAAGCGACAGCGCGCCGCTAAGGTCGGCCTTCAGTTCCAAAGTCGACGAAGCCAACTGGCTCATCGCGATGTCGCGCCGGCTGGACACGCGCATGCGCGACTACAAGACGCGCATCGCGTTCCTCAAGTCGGTGCACTATGAAGCCAGCCGCGCCGGACTCGACCCGCAACTGGTGCTGGGCCTGATTCAGGTCGAGAGTGGATTCAAGAAATACTCGGTATCACGCTCCGGCGCGCGCGGCTACATGCAGGTCATGCCATTCTGGGTAAAGCTGATCGGCGCCCGGGGCGACGACTTGTTCGACATGCGCAAGAACATCCGCTACGGCTGCACCATCCTGCGCCATTACCTCGATATCGAAAAAGGCGACCTGTACCGCGCGCTAGGGCGCTATAACGGCAGCCTGGGCATGCCCGAGTATCCGCGCGCAGTGGAGGCCGCATGGAAGCACCGCTGGCGCTACGACGGCAAACTCTCATGATGGGCGCGGGCGCGCATCGGCCAAGCCCGGGCTGCCGCTTTCGTATAATGCCAAGGTCGAAGCGCTGATCGATTGAACATGTCCGAATTGCTGGTCCTGTATTACAGTCGACACGGCGCCATTCGGGAGATGGCGCGGCTGGTCGCGCGCGGCATAGAGCAGGTGCCCGGCGCCAGCGCGCGCCTGCGCACGGTGCCCCAGGTCGCGAGCGTAACCACGGTCGCGCAGCCGGCGATACCCGAGGCTGGCGCCCCCTATTGCGAACTTGCTGACCTCGAGCAGTGCGCGGGCGTCGCCCTGGGCAGCCCGACGCGCTTCGGCAACATGGCCGCGCCGATGAAGCATTTCTGGGACGGAACCGGGGCACTCTGGCTCAAAGGGACGCTCGCGGGCAAACCCGCCGCGGTATTCACCTCCACCAGCAGCCTGCACGGCGGACAGGAAACGACGCTGCTCTCGATGATGCTGCCCTTGATGCACCACGGCATGCTTCTCGTCGGCCTGCCCTACACCATGTCGGAGCTGTCCACGACGCAATCCGGCGGCACCCCCTACGGAGCCAGCCACGTCGCCGGCAGCGCCAGCGACCGGCCCCTCAGCGCCGAAGAAAAAACCCTGTGCATCGCGCTCGGCCGGCGTCTGGCCGAGATTGCGGTCAAGCTCAGTTCCTGAGTTGCGAAAAATCCTCCACCTGGGCGCCTGCGCAAGCCTGCTGGCCTTGATCTTCCTGTGCCTCGCCTGGGAACTGTGGCTGGCGCCCCTGCGCCCGGGCGGTTCCTGGATGGTGCTGAAATCCTTGCCCCTGCTGCTGCCGCTAATCGGTATATTGAACGGCCGGCGCTATACCTACCAGTGGGCGTCAATGCTGATCCTCGCGTATCTGGCCGAAGGCGTCGCGCGGGCGTTCAGCGACAGCGGACTCTCGGCCGCGCTGGCGCTCGTTGAGGTCGCGCTCGCCCTGATTTTCTTTGCGAGCGCGGTTCTCTACGCCCGCCATGGCCGCCAGATAGAGCATTGAAGGAGACTACGATGCGCGCATACATTTGCATTTTTGCTTTGCTCGCCGTGCCGCTGCATGCGGCCGCAGCGCCATTTTCCAAGGCAGACCCTGCCGCCGGCGAGAAGCTGTATGTAGCGGCCGCCTGTTCCAAGTGTCACAGCGACAGGGTCGGCGGGGACGGAATGCGCATGTATACCCGCCCCGAGCACAAGGTGACGAACCCGGGCAAGCTGCTCGCTCAGGTCCGGATGTGCAACACCCAACTCAACACCGGCTGGTTTCCCGACGACGAGGAAAACGTCGCCGCGTATCTCAACCGCAAATTCTATAAATTCAAATAAGCCTCTGCGGCAATCCTGCACCGACACGACACTCTGGCGTGCCGGCGCAGGTGGCTTGGCTTACAGTTGCGGGTTGATGCGCTCGACTTTGCTGTGCAGTTTGTTGAGCGCCGAAAGATAGGCCTTCGCCGAAGCCACGACGATGTCGGTATCGGCGCCGACACCGTTGACGATGCGCCCCGCCTTCTGCAGCCTTACTGTCACCTCGCCCTGCGATTCGGTGCCCTGTGTGACCGCGTTGACCGAGTACAGCATCAGTTCGGCGCCGCTGTTGGCGACGCTCTCGATCGCCTTGAAGGTGGCGTCCACCGGGCCGTCGCCCTGGGACTCCGCGCTGTGCTCGACTGCGCCTTCCGCCAGCACCACGTTCGCGTGCGGGCGTTCGCCGGTGCCGCTTGCCTGGTTCATGTCGACGAGCTTCCAGTGTTCGCTCTGCGCGGCCACCGCCTCGCCCGCGAGCAAGGCGTGGATGTCCTCGTCGAAGATTTCGTGCTTTTTGTCGGCCAGGTCCTTGAAGCGGGTGAACGCGGCGTTGATCGCCTGGTCCGATTCGACGGTGATCCCGAGTTCCTTCAGGCGCGCCTTGAACGCGGTGCGGCCGGAGTGCTTGCCGAGTACCAGCTTGTTTGCGTTCCAGCCCACGTCCTCGGCGCGCATGATTTCATAGGTCTCGCGGCTCTTGAGCACGCCGTCCTGGTGAATCCCGGCCTCGTGCGCAAACGCGTTGGCGCCGACGATGGCCTTGTTCGGCTGCACCGGAAAGCCGGTGATGCCGGACACCAGCTTGGAAGCGGGCACGATCTGCGTCGTGTCGATGCGCGTGTCGCAGGGGAACACGTCCCGGCGCGTGCGCACCGCCATGACGATCTCCTCGAGCGAACTGTTGCCGGCGCGCTCGCCCAGGCCATTGATGGTGCATTCCACCTGGCGCGCACCGTTCATCACCGCAGCGAGCGAATTGGCCACTGCCAGCCCAAGATCGTTGTGACAGTGCACCGACCAGACCGCCTTGTCGGAATTCGGAATGCGCTCGCGCAGGGTACGGATCAGCCCGCCGAACTGCTCCGGCAGCGTGTAGCCCACCGTGTCCGGTATGTTGACTGTGCGCGCGCCTTCCTTGATCACCGCCTCCAGCACGCGGCAGAGGAAGTCCACATCCGAGCGCCCGGCATCCTCCGGCGAGAATTCGACGTCGTCGGTGAAGCGCCGGGCGAAGCGCACCGCATTGATCGCGTCGGTGAGCACCTGGTCCGGCGTCATGCGCAGCTTCTTCTCCATGTGTATGGGCGAGGTCGCGATGAAGGTATGGATGCGTCCGGATTTTGCCGGCTTGATAGCCTCCACCGCCCGCGCGATGTCCTTGTCGTTGGAGCGCGACAGTCCGCACACCGTGCTGTCCTTGATGATCTCCGCCACCGCGCGCACCGCCTCGAAGTCACCGTTCGAGGCTGCCGGGAAGCCCGCCTCGATCACGTCGACACGCATTTTCTCCAGCAGGCGCGCAATACGCAGTTTCTCCTCCTTGGTCATGGAGGCGCCCGGACTCTGCTCGCCGTCGCGCATGGTAGTGTCGAATATGATCAAGTGGTCCTTCATTTCAGCCTCCTGTGTGTACAAGTGCTACCGGGGATGGAACGATGCCTGCCTGCGCCGGCTAGGTGCAGGAGTTAAGCAAACACGAATTGTGGAGTGGGTTATGTGCGCGCGGGGCGCAGCAGCAGGCCGGCCAGCAGGGGCAGGCTGCAGAGGAGTGCGGTCAACGCTGTGGCGCTGGAAACCATGGCAAGGAATATATCGGCTTTCCCGCGATTAGGCAATAGGCCTGTCGGCGTACCTGCAGCCCCGCGCTTGCCTACAATTTCTTCTTGCGCCAGTTCCAGGCAAATACAGCGTAGCCCGACAGAGAATAGGCGACGAACAGCAGGAACAGTACCGTGGGCGGATGGGTGGAGATCAGGATCACTGCGAAGACTACCAGCAGCAGGCCCCAGAATGGCACACTGCGCCGGAAATTGATGTCCTTGAAGCTGTAGAACGGGATATTGCTGACCATGGTCAGCCCGGCAAAAAGGGTGATGATGCAGGCGATCCAGCGCATGGTGCCCACGGCCTCAATCTTGAAATCGTCGACCACCCAGATGAAGCCGGCTACCAGCGCCGCTGCCGCTGGGCTCGGCAGGCCCTGGAAATAGCGCTTGTCCACGACCGCAATATTGGTATTGAAGCGCGCCAGGCGCAGCGCCGCACCGGCGCAATAGACGAAGGCGGCGATCCAGCCGATGCGGTCCATGCTCTTGAGCGCCCACTCGTACATCACCAGAGCCGGGGCCGCACCGAAGGACACCATGTCGGACAGGCTGTCGTACTCGGCGCCGAACTCGCTCTGCGTATGCGTCAGGCGCGCGACGCGCCCGTCCAATCCGTCCAGAACCATGGCGATGAATATGGCCACCGCGGCCTGCTCGAAGCGCGCATTCATCGCCTGCACGATCGCGTAAAAACCGGCAAACAGCGCCGCGGTGGTAAACAGATTTGGCAGAAGATAGATGCCGCGGCGGCGCATTTCGGCGTTGAGCAGCGGCTTCTTGCGCTTGTAGACGGGCATTGAGTCGGCTATTCCAGACTGGCCAGAACGGTGCTGGCAGCATACACCTTGTCCCCCAGCGCTGCCTTGACGCGCGTGTTCGGGGGGAGGTAGACGTCGACGCGCGAGCCGAAGCGAATGAAGCCGTAACGCTGCCCGCGCGCAAGCTTGTCGCCCGGCTTGACGTAGCACAGGATGCGCCGCGCGATCAGCCCCGCCACCTGCACGCACACGACATCGGCCCCGGCATCGGCTCGAATCCACAGCGCGTTGCGCTCATTCTCGGTCGACGCCTTGTCCAGAGCGGCGTTGACGAAGCTGCCGGCGTTGTACCAGATCTGCTTCACCTCGCCATTCACCGGCGCGCGGTTGGAGTGCACGTTGAACACGTTCATGAACACGCTGACCTTGATGGCGTCGCGGTCGAGGTAGGGATCGTGCGCTTTTTCCACCGCCACTACGCGCCCGTCCGCCGGCGACGCCACCGTGCTCGCCTCGCCCGGCGCCTCGCGCCCCGGATCGCGGAAAAACTGCAGCACGAAGGCCGCAACGATCCAGAACGGAATCGACCAGAGCAGACTGTACCAGGACACGAGCGCCGCCAGCGCCAGCGCGATCGCCAGGAACGGCCAGCCCTCCCGGGCGATGATAGGGTGAGGGTAATTCATCGGGGTTGCTGATCGCAGCGGTGCGGCGCGGCAGGACTCAAGGCTTCGCCCGGCTTCCGGCCTGCCAGCGCCTAGTTCTTGCTCTGGTCGACCAGCTTGTTCTTGCGGATCCAGGGCATCATCGCGCGCAGCTTCTCGCCCACCACCTCGATCTGGTGCTCTGCGGTAAGGCGGCGGCGCGACAGCAGCGTCGGTGCGCCGGCGCGGTTTTCCAGGATGAAGCTCTTGGCGTATTCCCCGGTCTGGATGTTCTTCAGGGCTTCCAGCATGGCTTTGCGCGTCTCGTCGTTGACAATCTTCGGGCCGGTCAGGTATTCACCGTACTCCGCATTATTTGAGATCGAATAATTCATGGTGCCGATGCCGCCCTCGTACATCAGATCGACGATCAGCTTGAGTTCATGCAGGCATTCGAAATACGCCATCTCCGGCGCGTAGCCGGCATCGACCAGCGTCTCGAAACCGGCCTTCACCAGTTCGACGCAACCGCCGCACAACACGGCCTGTTCGCCGAACAGGTCGGTTTCGGTCTCCTCCTTGAACGTGGTCTCGATCACGCCGGCGCGCGCGCCGCCGATCGCCGCCGCATAGGACAGCGCCAGGTCGCGCGCCTTCTTGCTCGGGTTCTGATGCACCGCAATCAGCATCGGCGTGCCGCCGCCCTGGGTGTAGGTGGAGCGCACCGTGTGGCCCGGCGCCTTGGGCGCGATCATCACCACGTCGAGATCGGCGCGCGGCGCCACCTGGCCGTAATGGATGTTGAATCCGTGGGCGAACGCCAGCGTGGCTCCTTTCTTGATGTTGGGCTCCACCTCGGTCTGATACACCGCGGCGATATGTTCGTCGGGCATCAGCATCATCACGAAATCGGCGCCCTTCACCGCCTCACCGACCTCAGCCACCTTGAGCCCCGCTTTTCTCGCCTTGTCCCAGGACGCGCCGCTCTTGCGCAGGCCGACGGTGACTTTCATTCCCGAATCGTGCAGATTGAGCGCATGCGCATGGCCCTGCGAACCGTAGCCAACGATGGTCACCTTCTTGCCCTTGATCAGCGAAAGGTCGGCGTCTTTGTCGTAATACACTTTCATGGTTTCCCCTCGGATTGGGAGACTGGGGAGCGGAGGCTGGAGGCTAGTTGCATGACTGCTTTACTAGCGTCCGGACACTCCCACCCGGCCTCAGTTCGTCAAATTCTAAGTACCCGCTGGCCGCGGGAAATGCCGCAGGCGCCGGTGCGCGCCGTCTCGAGGATCGCACTGTTGCCCAGCGCTTCGATGAAGGCGTCGAGCTTCTGCCCGGTGCCGGTCAGTTCGATGGTATAGGTGTCTTCGGACACGTCGATGATGCGCCCGCGGAAAATGTCCGACATGCGCTTCATGTCGTCGCGGTCTTTTGCCGTGGCACGTACCTTGATCAGCATGAGCTCGCGCTCGATGTGCGGCGCCTCGAACAGGTCCACGACCTTGACCACCTCGACCAGCTTGTTCAGCTGCTTGGTGATCTGTTCGATCACGTCGCCCGAGCCCGAGGTGACGATGGTCATGCGCGACAGCGACGCGTCCTCGGTCGGCGCGACCGTGAGCGACTCGATGTTGTAGCCGCGGGCGGAGAACAATCCGGACACGCGCGACAGCGCGCCGGCTTCGTTCTCGAGGAGAATGGATATGATGTGTCGCATGGTGTCGGTATTTGCCAGGGTTTGCACGGTGCTTGCGGCGCTTACAATTCTTCAGCCAGGATCATTTCGGTGAGGCCTTTGCCGCCGCCGACCATCGGATAGACGTTCTCGGTCTGGTCCGTGATGAAATCCAGGAACACGAGTTCGTCCGTGCGCTTGAACGCTTCCTTCAGCGCCGGTTCGACGTCGGCCGGCTTGTCGACGCTGATGCCGACGTGCCCGTAGCTCTCCGCGAGCTTGACGAAATCGGGCAGCGCGTCCATGTAGGACTGGGAATAACGGTTGCCGTGGAAGAACTGCTGCCACTGGCGCACCATGCCCATGTAGCGGTTGTTGAGGTTCACCACCTTGATCGGCAGGCGGTATTGCTTGCAGGTCGACAGCTCCTGGATGCACATCTGGAAGCTGGCCTCGCCGGTGACGCACACCACCGATGCGCCCGGATTGGCCAGTTGCGCGCCCATCGCCGCGGGCAGGCCGAAGCCCATGGTGCCCAGCCCGCCTGAGTTGATCCAGCGGCGCGGCTTGTCGAATTTGTAGAACTGCGCCGCCCACATCTGGTGCTGGCCCACGTCCGAAGTGACGATCGCGTCACCCTTGGTGATCTCGTACAGTTTCTCCAGCACGAACTGCGGCTTGATGATCTTGCTTTTCCTGTCGTAACGCAGGCAGTCCTTCGTTTTCCACAGTTTGATCTGGTCCCACCAGGCGCCGACCGCCTTCGCGTCGGGCCGCTGCTTGCCCGTCTCGATCAGCTTGATCAGATCGTCGAGCACATCGGGCACATGGCCGACGATGGGCACGTCCACCTTCACGCGCTTGGAGATCGAAGACGGATCGATGTCTATGTGAATGATCTTGCGCGGCACCTGCCCGAAATGCGCCGGGTCGCCGATGACGCGGTCGTCAAAGCGCGCGCCAATCGCAACCAGCACGTCGCAGTGCTGCATCGCCATATTGGCCTCGTAGGTGCCGTGCATGCCGAGCATCCCGACGAAATGCTTGTCTGTCGCCGGAAACCCGCCCAGGCCCATCAGGGTATTGGTGCACGGAAACCCCAGCGTTCTCACCAGCTTGGTAAGTTGCGGCGCAGCGTCGGACAGGATCACGCCGCCGCCGCTGTAGATCATCGGGCGCTTGGCTTCGATCAGCAGCTGCGCCGCCTTCTTGATCTGCCCCGAGTGCCCCTTCACCACCGGATTGTAGGAGCGCATCGAGATGGTTTCGGGATACTCGAACTTGCATTTGTCGATGGTCACGTCTTTCGGGATGTCGACCAGCACCGGCCCGGGACGCCCGGTCGTGGCCAGATAGAACGCCTTCTTGATGGTCAGCGCAAGGTCCTTGACGTCCTTCACCAGGAAATTGTGTTTGACGCAGGGGCGTGTGATTCCCACTGCATCGCATTCCTGAAACGCATCCAGCCCGATCGCGTGCGTGGGCACCTGACCGGAGATGATCACCATCGGGATCGAATCCATGTACGCGGTGGCGATGCCGGTCACGGCATTGGTAACGCCCGGGCCCGATGTCACCAGCGCCACGCCCACCTTGCGGCTCGAGCGCGAATAACCATCGGCCGCGTGCGTCGCGCCCTGCTCATGGCGCACCAGTACGTGCTTGACCTTGTCCTGCTTGAACAACTCGTCGTAGATGAACAGGACCGCCCCGCCGGGATAGCCGAAGACATACTCGACTTTTTCCGCCTGCAGGCACTTTATAAGGATTTCCGCACCCGATAATTCCATGATTCTCGTTGGCTTTTACCGAAAACCTTGAACACTAATGCCTGCCCCCCGTTTGGTCAAGATTTTTTTGTGCGGCGCAACCTTGAATGGGCTCCGATTGCGCAACGCGATATCGGGTTAAGCACTAGAATTCCAAGCTGATTGCAGCGCAAGGGAATAGTTGTCCCCCTGTGCCCCTTTTCGGCGGTTTCTTCAGCGGTGCGGAAGCGGCCGTCGGAAAATGTATCGAGGATATCGCCCTGGCTTCCCGCAACGAACTCTCGGAGTTTCTTGCCTCTGTCGAGCGCCGCGCCTACAAGCAGGCGCGCTATGCCGTGCGCGACGAGCAGGCGGCACTGGATGTGGTGCAGGATTCGATGCTAAAGTTGTCGGAAAAATACGGCGCGAAGCCCGTTGCCGAACTGCCGATGCTGTTCCAGCGCATCCTGCAGAACACCATCCGCGACTATTATCGCCGGCACAAGGTACGCGCGACTTGGATGACCCAGCTGTCGTCCATGCTGTCCGGCAAGGACGGCGGCGACGAAGCTGATCCGCTCGAAACCATGGGCCCGGCAGAAGGTTCCAACCAGGCGCTGGGACCGCCGGATCATCTTGAAAAATCGCAACTAATTGTTTTGATTGAAGCCGAACTGAAAGAACTGCCGCCACGTCAACGCGAGGCCTTCCTGCTGCGTTACTGGGAGGAGATGGACGTTGCCGAAACCGCGCAGGCTATGGGCTGTTCGGAGGGCAGCGTCAAAACCCATTGCTCGCGCGCGGCGTACACTCTGGCCACTGCGCTCAAGCGCAAGGGGGTGACATTATGAACGAACGTGAATTCGGTTACCAAATCAAGCAGCAACTCGACCGTGCGCTCGACCTCGAAGCGGCGACGCTGTCGCAGCTGAGGACCGCGCGCGAGCTGGCGCTCAAACGCCAGCGCACGACGCAGCCGGCGTTCGAACTGGCTTGGGTGGACGCAGTCGTCGGGCGCCTGACAGGCAGCCGGGCTTCGGCGGGCGCCGCGTTGGGCGGCGCCGCCCTCATCCTGGCGTTGATAGGCGTGCAATACTGGCAACGCACGCCGTCAGTTGAGGAAATCGAGGAAATCGACGCCGCGATTCTGACCGGCGACCTCCCGATCAACGCTTACCTGGACAACAGCTTCGAGACATGGCTAAAGCGCTCGCAGCATTGATGCTCGGGCTGTTTTTCGCCCTCTCCAATCTCGCAGCGGCGGCTGACAAGAAACAGCCCGAGTGGGCGCAACTTACCCCCGAGCAGCAGCAGATCCTGGCGCCGCTGGCGAACGACTGGAAAAACCTGGACGACAAGCGGCGCAAGAAATGGCTGCTGCTGGCCATACGCTATCCGAAAATGAAGCCGGAACAGCAGCAGCGCCTGCAGGCGCAAATGCGGCACTGGGCCGAACTGACCCCGGAGCAGCGTCGCATCGCGCGTGAAAACTACAAGAAATTATCGAAACAGCCGCCGGAAAAGCGCGAGGCGGTAAAAGAAAAATGGCGCGAGCGCCAGCGACTGAAACAGGACGCACCGGGCAACGCAGCTCCCGCGCCGGCCGCACCCGCGCTGCCCGGCGCGCTTGGCGGCGGGACCGCCGCGGCGCCGGCTGCGCCACCCGCCCCTGCGCGCTGACGTGCCGGCGGCGGGCGAAAGCGCCCACGCCGCTTTCACCTGTCCGAGCATCAGGCGCCGCCTCATCTGCATGGTGTATGAAGCGCTGCTCTTATGCGGCGTCACCTTTCTTGCCGGGCTGCTGTTCGTCGGCCTTAGCGCGGGCGCAATCGAGGGGTGGCTGCGCCACGCTTTCCAGCTTTATCTGTTCCTGGTAATCGGCCTGTACTTCGTCGGGTCCTGGCGCCGCCGCGGACAAACGCTGGCGATGAAAGCCTGGAGGCTGCGCCTGATGAGCGCGGACGGCGCCAGAATCAGCCTGCGCCAGGCGCTGATCCGCTATGTCTGCGCCTGGCCCAGTCTGGCGCTCGGCGCGATCGGCATTCTTTACGCCCCGTTCGACCGCGAGCGACAGTTCCTGCACGACCGCCTGGCCGGTACCCGGATCGTAAAAGACTAGCGCCAATTCGCGCCTGGCGCGCGCATCGAAATGCCATGCCGCAGCCGCGCCTCAGCGCCGCTCGACCCACCACATCATCAGCACCGCGGCACACAGGAACAGCACGCTCGGCAGCACCGCCGAGTAGAACGGCGCCCAGTTCTGGATGATTCCAACCGAAGAAGACAGGCCATTGAGCAGGTGGAACAGCACGCCTAGCATGATCCCTGAGAATATCTTCACGCCCATCCCGCCGACGCGCACGTGCACATAGGCGAATGGCAGCGCGAGCGCCATCATCACCAGCGTAGCAAACGGATAGAGCAGTTTCTTCCACATCGCAATCTCGTAGCGCTCGGTTTGCTGCCGGTTCTCGGACAAGTGGCGCGTGAACTGGTACAAATCGATCGCCGACATCTTCTCCGGCTGGACCAGCAGCACCGACAGCAGGTCGGGCGTAAGCAGCGAATGCCAGTCGGTGTGCGCAAAGCGAGATACGCTGGTGCCGCCCTCCGCGAAGCTCGTGCGCGCCACGCCGCTCAGTCGCCAGACATTGTCCTTTTCGTACTCGCCGCGCTCGGCATAGCTGATCGAGCGCAGGCGGTAGTCCTTGTCGAACTCGTAGATCTTGACGCCGCTGAGCGAGCTGTCGGGCTTGACCTCGCGCACGTTGATGAAGCGCGACTCGTCCTTCACCCACAGCCCGGAACGGAATTCCTGCGCCACCACCGCGCTCATGGCGCCAAGGCGCAGCTGCTGCGCGGCGCGCTCGGCGAACGGCGTGACCAGCTCGCCGAAAGCCAGCGTCAGCACCACGAATATCGCACCGGTGCGCAGCAGCGCGCCGCCAGCGGCGAAAGGGGACAAGCCGGATATGCGCATGACCGTGTATTCCGAATTGGCGGCGAGCTGCGACAGCGCGTAGAGCGTCCCGATCAGCACCGCGATCGGTGCGAGTTCATACACATGCCCGGGCAGCGACAGCAGCACGAACAGCAGTGCATGCTGCAGGTGATAATTGCCCCGTCCTATGTAATTCAGCTCGTTGATGAGGTCGAAGAAGGCGAACAGCATCAGGAACGCGACCAGCACCAGCAGCGTCGCCGCGTAGATCTCGCGCGCGAGATACTTGCGCAGGATGATCAACGCCCCCTCCTGAACGTCGAGTTGATGCTCATGCGACGATAGAACAGCGCGAGCAGCAGCACCAGCATGGCGACGTGCACCGCCCACCAACCGACATGGAAGGACAGCTTGCCCTGCGATACCCAGGCCTGGCTGACGCTGATGAGATTGCTGTACACCATATAGGTAAGCAGCGCGAATACCAGATTGACCGAACGGCTCGCGCGCGGATTGACGAATGCAAGCGGAATCGCGAGCAGGGTGAGGTTGAGCGCCGACAGCGGCAGTCCGATGCGCCAAAGCAGCTCCGCCAGATTGCCGTCCTGCGGATCTTCGAGCAGCTTGCGCGTGGACAACGCGCGCGCCGAAACCTCCCCGACCTTGGCCTCGCGCGTTTCGATACGGGCGGCATAGCGCTTGAACTCCATGACGCGGTAGTCCGCGTCGCCCGGATTGCCTTCATAGCGCCGCCCGTCGGCGAGCACGATGAAACGATCGCCGTTTGCGGCAGTCTCCTCGAAGCCGTGCCGGCTCACCATGACTCCGAGCCGGCCATGCTGCATCGAAGTCACGAACACGTTCTGCACTCTGCCCGAATCGCCAGCGACGCCTTCGACGAAAAACACGCGCTCGGCGTTGGCCGATTCGCGGAATACGCCTGGCGCGATGCGCGACAGCTCATCGCGGCTTTCAAGCTGGCGGCGGTACGCCTCGCTCTGCTCGTTGGCCCAGGGCGCAAGGAACAGCGACAGCAATGCGATCATCAGCACCAAGGGCGTGGCGAAAATCAGCACCGGCCGTACCCAGGCGGTCAGCGGCAGGCCTGAGCTGAACCAGATGACCATTTCGGAATCGCGGTAGCTGCGCCCGATGGTCATCAGCACTGCAATGAACAAGGTCAGCGACAGCAGCACCGGCAGGTAATTCAGCGCCGAGAAACCGAGCAGGGCGAGCACCCCTTCGGACAGCAGCTTGCCGCTCGCGGCCTGGCCGAGAAAGCGTATCAGCTGGGTGGTGAGGGTGATCGCGAACAGCGTGGCGAAGACCGCCACCGCCAGGTTGCCGAATTCGCGCAGCAGGGAGCGCTGAAATATGACCACTTAGGGTGCCGATCGAGTCAAGTTGATGCCTGCGCACGCGCCTGCCTGGACCCGTAATGCGCAATATTCATGTACCACCGAGCCTCCCGGACTGAGCCTGCGCGCCGCCTTCGCAGCAATGCCGCGACCGGGCGCAACGGCTTTGACTTGTCAGGAACAAAGCAGGGATAATCGGACGTCGTCGGTCGATCGGTTTGAACAGAAGGAGTTGCCATTGCAATTTAGCACAAAACGCGGCGCGCCGGAGATGCGCGCCACGCCCTGCATCGCGGTGGGCGTGTACGCTGGCCGCAAACTCAGCGCTGCTGCGAATGCGCTCGACCGGGCGTCGCAAGGCGCACTGCGCCAGATCCTCGGCCGCGGCGACATGGAAGGCAAGCTCGGCTCCAGCCTGATCCTGTACCGGCTGCCCGGCGTCGCCGCCGAGCGCGTGCTGCTGGTCGGGCTGGGCGAAGAGGCAGACCTGCACGAGCGAGAATTCCGCGACGCAGCGCGCGCCGCGGTCAAGGCGGCGCAGGAGACCGGCGCAGGCACGCTCACGCTTTGCTTCGCCGACATCCGCGCCGGCCGGCGCGACGCGCTCTGGAAGGCGCGCCAGATTGCGCTGGTGGCCGCCGAATGCGCCTATCGCTTCGACGCGATGAAAAGCAAGAAGACCGACGCGCGCCCGCTGGCGCAGATCGAGCTGCTCACCGTGGCGCGCGATGCGGGCGCTGCCGCGCGCGGCCTGCACCAGGGCGAAGCCATAGGCGCGGGCATGAGCCTGGCCAAGGACCTGGGCAACCTCCCGGGCAATGTCTGCACGCCGTCGTTTCTCGCCGAGCAAGCGAAAAAGCTGGCGCGCGAATGGAAGCTCGGCGTCGAAATTCTCGAGCGCAAGGACATGGAAAAGCTCGGCATGGGCTCGCTGCTGTCGGTCGCGCAGGGTTCGCGCCAGCCGCCCAAGCTGATCGTGCTCAACTACGCCGGCGGCCCGAAGAAGTCGAAGCCGCTGGTGCTGGTCGGCAAGGGCATCACCTTCGACACCGGCGGCATATCGCTCAAGCCGGCGCCGGAAATGGACGAGATGAAATTCGACATGTGCGGCGCCGCCAGCGTGCTCGGCGCGCTGCGCGCCTGCGCCGAGCTGAAGCTCAAGCTCAACGTGATCGGCATCATCCCGACCAGCGAAAACATGCCGGGCGGGGCCGCAACCCGGCCCGGGGACGTCGTCACCAGCATGTCCGGGCAGACCATCGAGGTGCTCAATACCGATGCCGAAGGACGCCTGATCCTGTGCGACGCGCTGACCTACGCCGAGCGCTTCGAGCCCGATGCCGTGGTCGACGTCGCCACCCTCACCGGCGCCTGCGTGATTGCCCTGGGCCATGTTGCGAGCGGTCTTTACAGCAACAAGGAAGCTCTGGCGCGCGAGCTGCTCGCCGCGGGCGACGACGCCTACGACCGCGCCTGGCACATGCCGCTGTGGGACGACTACCAGGAACAGCTGAAGAGCAATTTCGCCGACATGGCGAATATTGGCGGTCGGCCTGCGGGCAGCGTCACGGCGGCCTGCTTTCTGTCGCGCTATGCCAAGAAGTTCGACTGGGCGCACCTGGACATCGCCGGCACCGCCTGGAAATCGGGCAAAGACAAAGGCGCCACGGGCAGGCCGGTCGGGCTGCTGGTCAGCTTTCTGCTGAAGCGCGCAGGCAAGGGGCGCTAGGCGATGGCGGGAGGGAATATGCCGACGCGTTCCCGCAGCCCTGGTCGCCGATTCTGCAGATGACGCGCATTGATTTTTATTTCGAGGCCGAGGACAAGCTCCAGGTCGCCTGCCGCCTGTCGGCCAAAGCGGTGCAACGCAAGCTGCGCGTGCTCATCTACGCCCCGGACGAATACGGAGTGCAGAAAATGGACAAGCTGCTGTGGACCTGGCAGGCCACGGGCTTTCTGCCGCATTGCCTGACGCGCAGCCCGCTCGCGGCCGAGACGCCGGTGCTGCTCACCAGCGATCCCGAGGACACGCCGCACGACGAAGTGCTGCTGAATCTGCACCCGGAATGGCCGCCGGCGTTCAGCCGCTTTCAGCGCCTGGTCGAAATCGTCGGACGCGATGAAGACGACCGCGAGGCGGCGCGGGCGCGGTTTCGCTTCTATCGCGACCGCGGCTACGAAATCGCCAGCCATGACCTGTCCAAGGCGCAAAGTTGAGCGCCTGCGGCAAGATGAATTTAGAGCCGACCGAGCGCGCCGGCCTTTGCGCATGCGCCCGGCGCGAAATCCCCGCCGATGATTTCACCGCATTTCGACATGAGCTCTGAACCGGACGACCTGCTCGGCAAAGCCGATGCGCTGATGGCGCGCCACCACCCGGGGCGTCCCACCGCCCTGCGCAATGCGGACATCCCGGTGCTGGACGAAGTCGTGGATCTTCCGCCCGGAGCCGACGATCTGCCCGTGCTCACGGAGTACGTCGTGACCGCTCCGCCCGATGAAGAGCAGATCGCGGCGCTCGCAGCCGGCATACGCGCCGGCCTGCTGGCGGAACTTCAGCCGGCGCTCGACGCATTGATCGAAGAGCGGCTGCGGGAATGCCTCGCGCCGCTGGTAGAAGGCGTATTCGACGAGCTGCGCGGCAAGCTGCAGCTGACGGCGCGCGAAATCCTCGACGACGCCCTGCACGCGGCGCTCGAACGCGAGTTGCGCCGTCGCGGCAACGGCGATTAGACGAGACCGCGCAAGGCGCTCGTCCAGCGTTCCTGCGCGATCCGGCCTGGCGCGATCGCAAATGCCCTGCCCCTGAATTTCGAGCCAAAGCGCGCCTGCCGGTGTCCGCAAAGCCCCATCCAGGGGCATCCGGGAAGCATCAATCCGCTATAATTCGCGCTTCGCTCATTCGAGCCGGTCGCTTTGCCGGCAAAGTGCCGCTCGATGCGCTTTGCCCCCCAGAGACGAGATGGAACTAGCCAAGAGTTTTGAGCCGCACGCCATCGAGGCGCGCTGGTACCCGGAATGGGAGCAGCGCGGCTATTTCGCGCATTCGGCGGACCGCAGCAAACCGGCTTACTGCATCCAGCTGCCGCCGCCCAACGTGACCGGCACCCTGCACATGGGGCACGCGTTCCAGCAGACGCTGATGGACACGCTGGTGCGCTATCACCGCATGCGCGGCTTCAACACCAATTGGGTAGTCGGCACCGATCATGCCGGCATCGCCACCCAGATCGTAGTCGAGCGCCAGCTGCAGGCCGAGGGCAAGAAGCGGATCGAGCTCGGACGCGAGCAATTCCTCGAGCGCGTGCGCGCGTGGAAACAGGAATCGGGCTCGACCATCACGCGCCAGATGCGGCGTCTGGGGGTCTCGGCCAACTGGACCTACGCCGACACCGAAGGCCAGCACGGCGGCTATTTCACCATGGACGAGCGCATGTCGCGCGCAGTGGTCGAAGTGTTCGTGCGCCTGCACCAGGAAGGCCTGATCTACCGCGGCAAGCGCCTGGTGAACTGGGACCCGGTGCTGGGGACCGCGGTCTCCGATCTCGAAGTCGACACCGAAGAAGAAGACGGCAAGATCTGGGAAATCCGCTATCCGTTCGAGGACGGCGGCGGCTCTGTGGTGGTGGCAACGACGCGCCCGGAAACCATGCTCGGAGATGCCGCGGTCGCGGTCAACCCCAGGGACGAGCGCTATACCGGGCTCATCGGCAAGCGTGTGCTGCTGCCCCTGACCGGCCGCAGCATACCCGTTATCGCCGACGATTATGTCGACCCCGCGTTCGGCACCGGCTGCGTCAAGATCACGCCGGCGCACGATTTCAACGACTACCAGGTCGGGCACCGGCACGGCCTGGCGCAAATCAGCGTGCTCACCCTGGACGCCAGGATCAGCGACGCGGCCCCGCAGGCCTATCGCGGTCTCGAGCGCTTCGAGGCGCGGGCGCGCATTCTGCAGGATCTCGCCGCGCAGGACTGCCTGGTCTCGGAAAAACCGTACAAGCTGCGCGTGCCGCGTTCGGGCCGCACCGGCGTGATCGTGGAGCCGATGCTGACCGACCAGTGGTTCGTGAAAATGGAAGGCCTGGCGCGGCAAGGCCTGCAGGCGGTGGCCGCGGGCGAAGTGAAATTCTATCCGGACCACTGGACCACCACCTACAACCATTGGCTGGAAAACATCCAGGACTGGTGCATCTCGCGCCAGCTCTGGTGGGGCCACCAGATTCCCTGCTGGTATGACGAGCAGGGCAATGCCTACGTTGCGCGCAACGAGGAAGAAGCCCGGTCGCTGGCCGCCGCAAAAGGCTGCAACGGTCCGCTCAGGCGCGATGAGGATGTGCTCGACACCTGGTTCTCCTCGGCGCTGGTGCCCTTCACCTCGCTGGGCTGGCCGGAGGAAAGCCCGGACCTGGAGGCATTCCTGCCCTCTTCGGTGCTGGTTACGGGCTTCGACATCATCTTCTTCTGGGTCGCGCGCATGGTCATGATGACCCTGCATTTCACCGGCAAGGTGCCGTTCCGCCATGTCTACATCAATGCCCTGGTGCGCGACGCCGAGGGCCAGAAGATGTCGAAGTCCAAAGGCAATACCCTGGACCCGCTGGATCTGATCGACGGCGTCAGCTTCGACGCGCTGCTGGAGAAATCGACGCAGGGCCTGATGCTCGCCAGCCACAGACAGAAGGTCGAGAAATACGTGCGCAAGAATTACCCGAACGGCATACCCTCGTTCGGCTCGGATGCGCTGCGCTTCACCTTCGCCTCGCTCGCGAGCTTCGCGCGCACGCTGAATTTCGACCTCGGCCGCTGCGAGGGCTACCGCAATTTCTGCAACAAGCTGTGGAACGCGACGCGCTTCGTGCTCATGAACACCGAAGGCAAGGACTGCGGCGCGGACGAGAGCCTGCCGCTGGCGCATTCGCTTGCGGACCGCTGGATCGTGAGCCGCTTGCAGCGCGCGGAGAAGGAAGTATGCGAAGGCTTCGACAGCTACCGCTTCGACCTGGCCGCACGCGCCCTGTACGAATTCGTTTGGGACGAATATTGCGACTGGTACGTCGAACTGGCCAAGGTGCAGCTGCAAACCGGCTCGGAAGCCGAGCAGCGCGCCACGCGCCGCACGCTGGTGCGCGTGCTGGAGGCGGTGCTGCGCCTGGCGCACCCGGTCATCCCGTTCATCACCGAAGAGCTGTGGCAGCGCGTCGCGCCGCTCGCCGGGCACGCGGGCCCGAGCATACTGCTCGCACCCTATCCGCAGGCCAAGACGGAGCGCGTCGATGCCGCCGCAGAAGCGGAAGTCGCGCTGTTGAAGGAGCTGGTCGGGTCCTGCCGCAACCTGCGCGGCGAGATGAATGTATCGCCGGGACAGCGCATCCCCCTGCTTGCGGTCGGCGACGAGACCAGGCTCACGGCGCTGTCGCCCTACCTGAAAGCGCTGGCCAGGCTGTCGGAGCTGAGTTTGGTCGCGGCCCTGCCGGCAGCCGACGCCCCAGTAGCCATGGTCGGGGATTACCGCCTGATGTTGAAAATCGAAATCGACCGGGATGCCGAGCGCGAGCGCCTGCAGAAGGAAGTCTCACGGCTCGAGGGCGAAATCGCCAAGGCCAAGGGCAAGCTCGCCAACGCCGGCTTCGTGGCGCGCGCGCCGGCCCAGGTGGTGGCGCAGGAGAAGGAGCGCCTGGCCGCATTCTCCACCACCCTGGAGAACCTCAGGCCCCAGCTGGCGAAACTGGGCTAGCCCGGTTTCGCTCGGCAGCTCGCCGGCGCCAGCGCTGCCGCCTCAGCGCGCGTCTTCCTTGCCGCCCGCCGTCAGCGCCAGCGCCGCGCGCATCGCTTCGGGCGCCTTCATGATGTTCATGAAGCTGTTCGCGCCCATCATCGAAAGATCAGGAAAGAAAATCGCGATGCGAAAACGCGCGTACAAGGCGTAGACCTTGTTGTCCGAGACGAGGATGTCGTAAGGCAGGTGCGCGGTGGACTTGATGTCCTTGAAGTCGATCTCGCTCATGATGTACTTGTCGTCCATGTACTTGTTGTCGCCCTCGCCTTTCATCGCCACGCCGAACAGCGTCTCCTTCTTGCCCGCGACATCGACGCGATACACCTTGGTCACGCCCTGCTTGCCCGCGGCAAGTCCGGCCTCGACCGCTTTCAGCGCATCCTCGTAGCTCGGGTAGCTGGCCAGGGTGTTGGGCTCGTCGAAGTATTCCATGCCGAAGGTGTAGTGGTATTTGCGCAGCTTGGCGGCTGTCAGGCCCGTCGCACCGAACTCCTCGATCCGACCGAGCGCCGCCTGCAGTTTCGCCGACGTATCCTTGAGGTCCCCCGCCATGCGGTAGGCATTGGCCATGTACAGCGGATTGGTGTAGGAGACCTGCACCTGGTCTTTGACCTGGGTCACTGCAACGCGCACCGCAGCCCCGAAACCGCCGTGTTCGGACTTGGCCGCCGTGCTGCGCAATTCATCGTTGGTGATGCCGATGATGGTTGCGCCCGCGTAGGGCGAATAGCTGCCGGCGATGGTGAATCCCGCCTTGGCGAGCGCCGCCTTCGTCGCGTCGAGCGCCTGCGCCGGATTCCCCGGCCCTTTCGATGCGAGCACGAAGGGTTTCAGCACGGCGTCCTGCGCCACGGCCAGCGTGGCGCACAGCGCCAGCGCGAGGGCGACCAGGGTTCCACGGATGACGGACATGATGTTCCTCCAGATAAATTGAGTTTGCGCTTCGAGATGCGAAAAAAAAGGCCGAAGGCGTTCAGCCCTCAGCCCTTCTTTCATTGCGTCTTTTCCGTTCGCTGCGCTTACTTCAGTTTCATGCTGTAAGCGATGCCCAGCGAATTCTCGTACATCTGGATCTTGTCGGTCGCATTGTCGCCGAGCCATTGGTTGAACAGGCTGGGCCCCGAGACGGAGTTCTTGAACGCATGCATATAGGCCATGGTCAGCTCCGAGTCCTTGTTCAGGTTGTAGGTGAATCCGGCGGTCACGTGATCCTTGACCACGCCGGGTGCAAGCATGTTGAACGTCACGTCGCGGCTCTGGATCGGGTTGTCGGTGTGGTTGTAGCCTGCGCGCAGAATCAGGTTCGGGTTGTATTGATATTCGGCGCCGATCTTGAACACGTTGACGTTCTTCCAGCCGAAGCCACGGCAGGTATCGCAGCCCAGCGTGCCGCCAATTGCCAAACCGCCATTGGCGCTCGGATTATTGACCGACTTGATACCGCCATAGTTGATCTGCTCGTAATCGGCGGCAATGGTCCATTTCGGCGTCGCCTTCACGGCTATGCCCAGGCTGAAGCTTTCCGGCATGTCGAAATAACCCTGCCCGGCGAACAAGTCCTTGTACTTGTCGAATTTGGCCATCGAAACCTTGCTGGTGTAGGCTGCGCCCAGCGTCACGGTATCCGAGACCTTGCCCATCCAGCCGAGCTTGAGGCCATAACCCCAGGTCGAATCGTTGCCGCGGTTGGTCAAGTTGTTGCCCGACGCATACGGGGTACCCAGTACGCCGCCAGGCGTGGTGTAGGAATAGAAGGCGCTCAGGCCCTCGGCCTTGAAGGTCTGGCGCGCGACCAGCAGCGAAACGCCCAGGGAATTGTCCTTGTTGATCTTCTTGGCGAAGGTCGGCGCAATGATCAGCTGCTCCAGGTTCATGCCCAGCTTGCCCGAACCGCACAACAGGTTGTACGGTCCGGCCTGGCCCGACGCCTGGTTGAACTGGCCCACGCCGGTGCCGCAGGCGTTGACGCCGCCGCCGGCGATCTGCCCGCCGTTGAAATCGGTGTTCATGCCGCCGTTGCCGTAGACGCTGACCCCGACCGCCATGTCCCAGCCCAGCATCTTGCTGTAGCCGAACTCCGGAATCGCGAACAGGTTGCTGCCGCTGCTGACCGAGCCGTCCATGCCGGTGCCGAAGCCAGAGCTGCCGGTGCGTTCGATGTCGCGTTTCGGGCTGAACAGGTCCACGCCCACGTCGAGCCGGTTGCCGACCCACACCATGCTCGCCGGGTTGTTCGCGCCGCCGAAGGCATCGTCGGCCATCGCAATCGACGCGCCGCCCATACCCTTGGCTTTCATGCCGTAGCCATGCGGAAAATATCCGTCGGTCGCCAGCGCAACCGAAGGAAGTGCAAACGAGGCTAATAGCGCGGATGCCAGTACTGTGCGTTTCATTTCTATCCCCTTTCTTATGTATCAATCGTAATGAGCGTGTACAGCGGCGAGTCTGGTGCCGGTCCGAAAGCTCTCCCTGCCCCGCGGACCCAATCGGTATTTTTCTAGATGAACAGCGTGACGTCGGCCTCCTGCGCCATCGGCAGAAATGAGGCGGCGCCGCAGTATTCCTTCACCTCCGGGATGAAGTCGTCGTGGGTGAATCCGAACAGGTCGACCGTCATCTGGCAGCCGATCATGTTCACGCCCGCCTCCAGGCACAGCGAACGCAATTCGGAAATGTCCGCGACGCCATTGTTCTTGATCGTCTGCTGCATCAGCGCGGTGGCGAAGGATTCGAAACCCGGTATGCCGGCCTGGACCAGATTGGGAATGTTCCAGTTGATGCCCTTGAACCAGTCCGGACCGAAGGGCATTTTCATCGGCATGCCCGGATTTCCCAGCGGGCTGATCTTCAGGCCGGAAATGTCCTTGCGCAGCAGTTGCAGGCCATAGAAGGTGCAGAATATCGACACGTTCCAGCCCAGGGCGGCTGCGGTGGACGCGAGGATGAAAGGCGGATAGGCCCAGTCCAGCGTTCCCTTGGTGGCGATGATGGTCATCGAAGGCGTCTTGTTCGCCTTCAGTTCGACCAGCTTTTCCTCGATTTTCTGCGGCAGGATTTCGTCCAGCCTCTGGCGGACGATCTGCTCTATCAGTGCGACGTCGGGTGTGGCACCCATAATTTCCTCCAGTTTTTGTCCCTTTAATCGCCGGGGTCTTTTTTCAGCTGCGCCCATGATGCATCAAGGCACCGGCGGTATTCCATGCGAATGATCTTATTACTCAATAGCTTTGCCTAATACGCCTACGCCTAGCCTGGTCTCCCGCCGAATTCGCCGACCGGACACCGCATGCCCACGGTGTAGGCCTGCACGGCGGACGGCAGGCGGCACAAGGCGACCCGCGCAGTACGGACAGCCTACTTCCGCTTCAGGAAAAAGATGAACTCGTTGTTGGCCTCGTTCTGCGACAACAGCTCGTTGCCCGTCTGCTTGCAGAACGCCTGGAAATCCTTGACCGAACCCACGTCGGTCGAAACGATGCGCAGCACCTGCCCGCTCTGCATGTCTGTCAGCGCTTTCTTCGCGCGCAATATGGGCAGCGGGCAGTTCAGACCGCGAGCATCCAGGTCCTTGTCGAAATTCATGATCGCCTTCTCCTTGTGAACGGTGGGTACTGTGCAGTTCTGCCATTGTAACCAAGGCGCGGCGCGCCGGCACGCCCCTTGTGAGAGCCGGTATCTCGCGGCAACCGCGCCTGCGGGCAAGGCCGGCCGTGGTAGTATTTCTCCAGAGAAGGAGACAGCGTCGGCGGGCAATGCCCGCAGGCATCAATGGACCAGGCCATGAACGAACCGGGCATACGCTTGCCGCAGGCCGGCGGCCCTGCACACGAAACCGATTTGCAGGCCCTGCGCGCGCTATCCGAGCTCACCAGTGTGCTCGCCCAGGGGCACGATCCCGAGAAACTGCTCGAACGCTCTCTCGGCACCATGATCCGGCTGGCAGGGGCACAGGCGGGCGTGGTGCGCGTGGTGACCAGCGACGGCGCCCACATGCGGCTCATTGCTGCGCACGGCCTGCCGGCCGATTTGGTGGCGCAGGAACAGCTGGTACCCATGGACTGCGGCATCTGCGGCGCCGCTGTAGGCGACGACGCCGTGCGCCAGAGTTTCGAGCTGAAGCATTGCGCAATGCACACCGGCTCGGATTATTTCAGCGGGCTCGGCGCCACCCTGGTGGTCCCGCTGAGCCATGTAGGCCGGGTACTCGGTGCCTACGCGCTGTTTTTTGCCGAGAAGCGCGACACCCCGGAGGAACTCGGGCTGTTGTTCCGCTCGATCAGCGAGCACCTCGGCATGGCGCTGGAAAATGCGCGCCTGCTGCGCGAGAACATGCGCATGACGCTGATGAGCGAGCGCCAGCTGATCGCGAACGAAGTACACGACTCGCTCGCCCAGACCATGGCCTACATGAAGATACGGCTTGCGATGATGCAGGAAGCGCTGGACGCGAGCGAGCAGCCGCGCGCGCTCAAACACGCCGGCGAAGTGCAGCAGGCACTGGATGGCGCCTACGCCGACTTGCGCGAACTCCTGTCGCAGTTTCGCAACCGCATGGACCCGCTCGGATTGGTGCATGCGCTGGAGGAACTCAGGACAAAATTCCACGACCGCACCGGCATCGAACTCACCTTGGACAATCGCACCACGGACATCGATCTGAGCGTGGAAGAGGAAGGCCAGGTGTTTCACATCATGCAGGAAGCGCTCGCGAACGTGGCGCGCCACTCCGGCGCCAGGCACGCCCGGCTCAGCATGGAGCTCGTGGGCGGCGAGTACCGTTTCGCGGTGGAGGACGACGGCCTCGGATTTTACGCATTCGGCCAGCGCCTGGGCGGCGCGGAGCAGCATTCGCACCTGCGCCATCACCTCGGCGTCAATATCATGCGCGAGCGCGCGCAACGCCTGAATGGCTCGATCGAAATCGTCAACCTGCCGCAAGGAGGCGCGCGGGTCAGCCTGGTGTTTCCGGCGCAGCGCGCCGTAACGCCATGAGCTGCCGGCGCGCTGGCGCGCGCAACAGCGTGCCGGAGATGGCCGCATGAAACCGATACGCGTGATGCTGGTTGACGACCATACCCTGTTCCGCCGCGGACTGGCGGAGCTGCTGCATGGGCGCAATGACATCGAGGTGGTGGCGGCCACTGCCGGCGCCACCGAGGCCGCGCGCCTGATGCAGGAGACCAAGCCCGATGTGCTGCTGCTCGACCTGAACCTGCCGCCGCACGGCGGGCTGGCGCTGCTGCGCACCCTGCAGGACTACGGCTGGAGCGGTCCGACGCTGATCCTGACCGTTTCCGATTCCGAAGACGATCTCGCCAACGCGCTGCACGCCGGGGCGCGCGGCTATCTGCTGAAGGATATGGAACCCGAGGACGTCACCGACGCGATCCTGCGCGCGGTGCGCGGGGAGACCGTGGTGGCGCCGGCGATGACGATGAAGCTGGTCGATCTGCTGCAGCCCGGCAGGCAGAGCAAGACGCGCGAAAACCTGTTGGGACAGCTCACCGAGCGCGAGCGCGAAATCCTCAAACATCTGGCGCAGGGCATGTCGAACAAGGCGATTGCGCGCGCGCTCGACATCAGCTACGACACGGTCAAGCTGCACGTGCGCCATATCCTGTCGAAACTGAACTTCACTTCGCGCGTCGAGGCAGCGGTATTCGCGGTGGAGCAAAGAAGTGCGCCGCAGGGCTCTTCCGAGCCGCGCAAATCCTAGCGAATATCCGGGAGGCATTCCCGCCGCGTTTCGGCAGGTGCCTGAACGCGCCTAGGGCAGGGCCTGGCGCGCCGGCCCGGAACCGGCTTGCGCCGCGCCATTCTCCGCCGCGAGCGCCTCGTACCACGCAAGTTTCGCATGCAGGCGCACCACGTCGCCGATGATGATCAGCGTCGGCGGCGCGAGGCGCGCCGCCTGCGCGAGCTGCGGCAGCGTCGCCAGCGTGCCCACCACCGTGCGGTGGCTCTGCGTGGTGCCGTGCTGCACGATGGCCGCCGGCGTGGCCTCGGGCATGCCATGGGCGGCAAGCTCGCGGCACAGGGTGGGCAGCCCGACCAGCCCCATATAGACGACCAGGGTCCGGCCGGGGCGCACGAGCGAGTCCCAGTCCAGATTGACGCTGCCGTCCTTCAGATGGCCGGCGACGAACAGGCAGGAATTGGCGTAGTCGCGATGGGTAAGCGGGATGCCGGCGTAGGCGGCGATGCCGCTCGCTGCGGTGATGCCCGGCACGACCTCGAACGCGACGCCGGCTGCGGCCAGGGCTTCGACCTCTTCGCCGCCGCGGCCGAAGATGAACGGATCGCCCCCTTTCAGCCTCACCACGCGCTTGCCTTCGTGCGCCAGCCGCACCAGCAGCTGGTTCAAATCGTCCTGGCGCAGCGTGTGGTTGCCGCGCTCCTTGCCGGCGTAAATGCGCTGCGCCTCGCCGCGGCCCATCTCCAGGATGGGCTCCGACACCAGATGGTCATAGACGATCACCTCGGCCTCGGCCAGCAGCCTTGCCGCACGCAGCGTAAGCAGTTCCGGATCCCCGGGACCCGCGCCGACCAGATAGACCATGCCCGGGCGCACGGCGCGTGTGCTTGCGGCACTCATGCTTGCATCAATGCGCCGCCGCCAGCGACGGCGCAGCCGCGCGCCGCGCCAGCTGTCCCTGCACGAAGCCGACGAAGCGCCCGGCCCAGTCGCAGCTGCCGGCGCTGCGCAGGTGCGCATAGCTGGCGAGCAGGTTGTCGACCACTATGCCATCGGACTTTCCGTCGGCCCCGTGTCCGCGCACCACGCGATAGGCGAAGCGCGTGGCCGGGTCCAGGCCCTCGATGCTCGAATAGTGGAATTCGTGCGCGGCGATTTCCGCGCCCTGTTCACCCGGCCCGGCCCATGGGTGGATTCCGGTTGGCGCCAGCCTGACGTAGCCGCGGCCTTGCGCGCGCTCGTGCATCACTACGTCCCCGGGAATTGCGCCCACCATGCGGCGCGTCGTTCCCTTCCAGCTGAGCGAGCGCGCCAGATACATGAGCCCGCCGCATTCGGCGTAAGCGGGCATGCCTGAGCGGATTGCCGTGAGTATATCCGCGCGCATGGCCGCGTTTGCCTCGAGTTCGGCCATGAACATCTCGGGAAAGCCGCCGCCGATAATGAGGCCGTCGACCCGCGGCAGCCGCGCGTCGCGCAGCGTGTCGAAGAACACCAACTCCGCGCCGGCGCGCTCCAGCGCCTCGAAATCATCCGCGTAGTAGAAGCCGAAAGCCCGGTCGCGCGCGATGCCGATGCGCACGCGCTGCGCGACGGGCGGCGCGAGCGGCGCGGCCGCGGCCGCCGGCGCCCGGCTGACGGTGGCGGCGAGCAGGCGCTCGAGATCGACCTGGCGCGCCACGGCGGCGGCGAGCGCGGCGATGCGGCCTTGCGCGGCGCCGTCTTCATTCGCCGGCATGAGGCCAAGATGGCGCTCGGCGATGACGAGATCCGGATTCTCCTGCACCGCGCCGAACACGGGCACGTCGGTGTAATGTTCGATCACCGCGCGCAGCTTCGCTTCGTGGCGCGCCCCGCCGACCCGGGACAGAATCACCCCGGCGATGCGGATCGAAGCATCGAACGCCTGGTAGCCGAGGATCAGCGGCGCGATGCCGCGGGTCATGCCGCGCGCATCGAGCACCAGCACCACCGGCAAACCCAGCAGTTGCGCCAGGGCGGCATTGCTGTTGCTGCCGCGCAGGTCGAGGCCGTCATACAGCCCGTTATTGCCTTCGACCAGGCAAACATCGGCACGCGCGCCGTGGCGCCCGAATTCGAGCCGCAGCTGTTCGGGGGATGAGACGTTGAAATCGAGATTGCGGCAGCTGCGACCGGTCGCTGCCGCAAGCCACAGCGGATCGATGTAATCCGGACCTTTCTTGAAGGTCTGTACGGCAAGTCCGCGCCGGAACAATTCGGCCGCCAGGCCGATGCTGACGCTGGTCTTGCCCGATGACTTGTGCGCGGCGGAGACGAGGAAACGATGCATGCGGCTTGCGTCGGCGAACGCGGCGGCCGCCTCAGGCCTGCAGCTTGGCGGAGGCGCCCAGGCGCTCGGGCAGCAGCGCCAGGGCGCGCAGGCCGATGGCGACGATGGCGGCGGAGAGCGCCACGCCTCCCAGTCCCAGCAACACTTCCACCAGGCTGGGCACATAGGGGTGGATTTCGCCGTCGAAGTAGCTGCTCGATACGCTCATGCCGGGAAACAGAATCTGCGGGTAGGCCTGGCCGCCGATGAGCGTCACGTACATCTGCGCAAGGCCGCCCAGCACCACCAGCGCCGCGGCGGCGACGCTGGCGCTGCGCGATACCTGGGTTCGCACGAGCAGCGCCAGCGGCACGACGCAACCGAGCGCAATCTGGCCCAGCCAGAGCAGCGCAGTGTACACGCCGCCGTCGAACAGCAGAAAGCGCGCCACCTCGCGCGATCGCACCAGTTCGTACTTCGTCCCCAGGAACAGCAGCGCAAAAAATAAGGACGCCCCGACGGATACGGCCAGCCAGTTCCCGAGCCGGCGCAGCAGGTCCTCGGGTACCGGTCTATCCTCCCAGCGGCAAATGGCCAGCAGGATCAGCATCAGGACCGCCGCGCCGTAGGCCGCTGCAAACGCAATGAACATCGGCGCGTACAGCACCGAGTCGTAGAGCGCGCGGAAATTGAAACCGAACTCCAGGCCCGTGCTGGTGATCAGGAGCAGTTGCCACAGGAAGGCCACGATGGCCGCCGGCTTGATGTAGCGGTTCATGCGCCGCTCGAGCAGGAACCACAGGTAGACGCCCACGCTCGCCATGAAGCCGTCGTAGAAAATGACCCGGCGCGCGAACAGCGAGGCGGGATTCAGTTTGGTGACTGCCACGATCATGCGATCCGAGCGCCCCAGATCGAGCATCAGCAGCGCCAGGCCCCCGACGAGCAGCGCCAGCGTCACAAGGGCCGAGAGCGGCGCCAGCGGCCGGTAGTCAGTCTTGCCGAACACCGAGGCCGCCATGGCGATATTGAGTGCACCGGTGGCGGCGACGACCAGGAACACCGCAAACACATGCGGCATGCCCCAGACGATCTGGTTGTCCATGCCGGTGACAATATGGCCGTAGTGCTCGATGTAGAAATAGGCAACTGCCGCCAGCGCGAGTGGAATACCGAGCAGCGCGAGCAGGCCCCAGAAGCGGCGGCCCGGGCCGCCCAGTTCGCGATAGATCAGGAATTCGGCCATGTCACAGTCCCTGGTAGCGCACGCCGGGATTGAGTTCGAGATCGGCCCGGATATGCGTGCTCGCGTATTTCGCGACGCGCTGCGCAATTTCGCTTTGCGGATCGTTCAGGTCGCCGAACACCATGGCGTTGTGTCCCGCCCTGGTGCAGGCCTCGACGCAGGCCGGCTGCTCGTTGCGGTCGACGCGGTGCACGCACAGGGTGCAGCCCTCGGCGCAGCCGTTGCCGCGCGGCACGTCCGCGTTCTGGCCGGTGATGGCCTGGAACACGATCGAGCGCGCCTTGTACGGGCAGGCCATGATGCAATAGCGGCAGCCGATGCAGATGTGCCGGTCCACGAGCACGATGCCATCGTCGCGCTTGAACGAGGCGCCGGTGGGGCAGACGTCGACACAGGGCGGGTGCTCGCAGTGCTGGCACATCACCGGCACCGAATTGCCGCGGCCGCTGCGCGTGTCCTTCACTTCGACCTTGCGTATCCATTGCGGTTCGGTGCGCGGATGGCCGGTGCTCTTCAAGCCGTTCTCGGTGGCGCAGGCTTTGACGCAATCGTCGCACCCTGGGGTGCACTTGTTGGTGTCGATCAGCAGGCCCCAGCGCACATTCTTGGAGGCGGGCTCATCCGGCGCGCGCGCGCCGGCGATCTCGATCAGGCGGATGCCTGGCGCCAGCATCACGCCGCCCAGGGTGGCGGCGGAAATGGCGAGAAAGCCGCGCCGGCTCAAGCCGTCGTTCGCGTTTTCGCTCATGGATTGCCTCCGCTGGCGGGCTTCGGTTTCGCTTCGTGGCAGTTGAAGCAATCGATCTGCACGCTGGCATAGGCGTGGCAGCTCTGGCAGAAGCCCTTCTCGCCGAGCACGCTCCCCGTCGTCTTGCTCGCGTGGCACTGCACGCACGCTTTCAGGCTGTATTTCTTCGTGCGTATGCCCTCGTGCATGGTCAGATCGCGCTGATGCTTGAGCAGATCCGGATGCTCGCGCCGCATGAGCGCCGTGTCCTCCACGCATTTGCCCGGATTGGCGATGTCGATCACCGGTTTGGGCACCCGGTCCGAGGCAAACGCGAGCGCAGGCAGCAGCAGAGCGAGCAGGCACAGCACGCTTGCGACGCGGCCGGCCGATGCTCCAATCCACTTAGCGTTCACTTCTCACTCCTTCGACCTCTCCTGCGGTTCCGGCGACGCGGAAATACCCGCCCGCCCCTATTCGCCCAGCCCCATCTTGATGTAGCCGGTCGGACACACGTCCGCGCAGATGTGGCAGCCGATGCAGCGGTCGTAATCCGTATATACGTAGCGCCCCATTGTGGACTGCGCCTTGGGCACTTTCTTGACCGCGATCTGCGGACAGTAGACCACGCAATTGTCGCATTCGAAGCACTGCCCGCAGCTCATGCAGCGCTTGGCTTCGGCCTGCGCCTGCGCTTCGGCCAGCGCAACGATGCGTTCGTCGAAATTGCCCAGCGCGGTCTCTTCGGTCAGCGTGATGGTGTTGCGCTTTACGCGCGGCGTAGCGGGGAAGTAGCCCAGGAACAGTTCTTCGTGCGGGATCACATGCCGGTCAGAGCGGTTGTCGAAGTTGTGCACGGCCGCCTTCGAACGGTCGGTGCCGCGGTCCGGTTCCACCCACTTTTCCAGCTTGACGCCGGTCTCCATCATATTGCGCACCATGTCGAAATGATGCACATCGATCTTGGGACGCTTCTCCAGCGCCTCATTGCGCAGGAACCGGTCGATTCCGTCCGCGGCGATCGAGCCGTGGCCGATGGCCGTAGTCAACAGATTCGGCCGCACGATGTCGCCGCCGACGAACACGCCCGGCATGCCCGTGATCTGGTAGTTCCTGTCCGCGTTCACCGTGCCTTTGCCGTTGTCGAACTCCTCGAGGCCGGTGAAATCGACCGCCTGGCCGATGGCCGAGACGAACAGGTCGCCCGGGATCTCCTCCTCGGTACCGGCGATGGGCTTGACTTCCAGCCTGCCGCTGACCATCTTTGCCTCGCACTGCGCCACGCGCAAGGCGGTGGCGCGTCCGTCGGCGCCGCGCACCACCGAAACCGGAACCAAGCTGCTGCGGATGGTGATGCCCTCGGCCGTGGCCTGCTCCACTTCATGCTTGTTGGCCTGCATGGCATCGACCGCGAACACCGAGGTGAGCACGACTTGCGCGCCCTGGCGCGCCGAAACTTCGGCGACGTCATGCGCGGTGTAACTGGCGATGGCGCGCTCGGGCCGGTCCGCCTCGTGGGCATGCAGGATATGGCCGAGCCGCCGCGAGACCGTGACCACGTCGATCGAGGTGTCGCCGCCGCCGACGACGACGACGCGCTTGCCGACGTGGCGCATGCGCCCGTCATTGAAGGCCTGCAGGAACGCGGTTGCCGTGACGATGTTTGGGGCGTCGCTGCCCTGGCAGGGAAGCGGCCGGCCCGACTGCGCGCCCAGGCCGAGGAACACCGCGTCGAACTCGGCGCGGATCTGCTCCATCGCGATATCGACGCCGACCTTGCATTTGAGCCGGGTTTCGATGCCCAGATCGAGGATGCGCTGGATCTCCGCATCGAGGATCTTGCGCGGCGTGCGGAAGCCGGGAATGCCATAGCGCATCATGCCGCCGAGTTCCGCATGCTCGTCGAAAACGGTGACTTCGTGGCCCTTGCGCGCAAGCTGGTAGGCGCAGGACAGCCCTGCCGGCCCGCCGCCGATCACCGCGACTTTGCAGCCGCTCGTTTGCTCCGGCTTGTCATAGGCGAAACTACCCGCGATCGCGGCATCGCCGAGGAAGTGCTCGACCGAATTGATGCCGACGAAATCCTCGACTTCGTTGCGGTTGCATCCGGATTCGCACGGCGCCGGACACACCCGCCCCATGACCGACGGGAACGGGTTGGCGCCGGCAAGGCGCTTGAACGCGTATTCCTGCCAGCCCTGCCCGGCCGGGGGTTTCTCCACGCCGCGCACGATGTTCAGGTAGCCGCGGATATCCTCGCCCGCGGGACAGCTGCCCTGGCAGGGCGGCGTCGCCTGGATGTAGGTCGGGCACTTGTGCGAATGGTCCGCATCGAATATCTGTTCCTGCCAGCGCTTCCATTTCCCGTCGCCGTCCTTGAAACGGCGAAACGTGAGCTTGGCGCTGCCTGATTCGGTGGTGCTCGACACTGATGATGCTCCTCGATGTTGCGTCAAATCAACGTACGCTACTTCCACTGCCGGCCTGCTCGCGCCGCGCGGCCGCTATATCTCCAGCCCCATCTTGATGTAGCCGGTCGGGCATACGTCCATGCAGATGTGGCAGCCGACGCAGCGGTCGTATTCCGTATAGACGTAGCGGCCGGTCGTCGCCTGCGCCTTGGGCACTTTTTTCACCGCCACCTGCGGGCAATAGACGATGCAGTTGTCGCACTCGAAGCACTGGCCGCAGCTCATGCAGCGCGTTGCCTCCGCTTTCGCCTGCGCTTCGGTGAGCGGGACGATGCGTTCCTCGAAATTGCCCACGGCGCTGTTTTCGTCCAGGTCGACGATCTGGCGCACGTTGCGCGGCGTGCGCTGAAAATGCCCCAGGAACAGCTCTTCATGCGTGACCACATAGCGGTCGGAGCGGTTGTCGTAGTTGTGCACGGCGGCATTCGAGGCGTCGGTGCCGCGCAGCGGCTCGTGCACCTCCCCGATCGCGAGACCCGCCTCGATCATCTTGCGCTCGAGGTCGAAATAATGGACGTCGATTTTCGGCCGCTTCTCCAGCGGTTCACCGCGCAGATGGCGGTCTATGCCCTCGGCGGCGATCCAGGCGTGGCCGATGGCGGTGGTGAGCAGATGCGGACGCACGATGTCCCCGCCGGTGAACACGCCCTGCTTGCCCGCGACCTGGTAGTTCTTGTCGGCGCTGACCAGTCCGCGCTCGTTCTTGAATTCCTCCAGCCCGGTAAAGTCCACCGTCTGGCCGAGTGCGGAAACGATCAGGTCGCAGGGGATGTCGAATTCGGATCCGGCCTGCGGCACCATCTTCTTGTTGACCCAGTCCACCTTGATCACGCGCAGCGCCGTGGCACGCCCGTCCGGGCCGAGCACCGCCGCGACCGGGGCGACGCAGGTCATGATGCGCACGCCCTCGCGCGTGACCGCCTCGACCTCGTGTTTGGTCGCCGGCATTTCCGCCACGGTGCGGCGGTAGGCGATCAGCACCTCGGCGCCTTCACGCTGCGCCGCTGTGGCCACGTCCTGTTCCATCTGTCCGAGAGCCGGATCCTTTGCTGCCGTCTCTTCCGGATCGCGCGTGATGTGCCCGAGCCGGCGCGCGACCGCCGCGACGTCCATGGCGGTGTCGCCGCCGCCCACCACCACCACGCGCTTGCCCACATGCTTGAGCCGGCCGTCGTTGAAGGCGCGCAGGAAAGTGATGCCGTCGATGCAGTTAGGCGCCTCGCCGCCCGGAATCGGCAGCGGGCTGCCCGACTGGGCGCCGAGCCCGACGAACACGGCGTCGAAGTCGCGCCGCAAGGACTCCAGCGTCACGTCCTTGCCGACCTGGGTCTTGAGGCGCACTTCCACGCCCATGTCGATGATGCGCTTGATCTCGCCGTCGAGCACATCGCGCGGCGTGCGATATCCGGGAATGCCGTAGCGCATCATGCCGCCCAGATGCTCGTTCGAATCGAAAATGGTGCAGGCATGGCCCTTGCGCCGCAGCTGATAGGCGCAGGCAAGCCCTGCCGGACCGCCGCCGATGATCGCGACCTTCTTGCCGGTCTCGTGCTCGGGCTTGGGGAAACCCAGGCCGTGCGCCAGCGCCCACTCGCCGATGAAGTGCTCGATCGAATTGATGCCGACGAAATCCTCGACCTGGTTGCGGTTGCAGCCGGACTCGCACGGCGCCGGACATACCCGGCCCATGACCGCAGGGAACGGGTTCGCGTCGGTCATGCGGCGGAACGCGTATTCCTGCCAGGCAACGCCCTTCGGCGGCTTTTCGATGCCGCGCACGATGTTGAGCCAGCCGCGGATGTCCTCGCCCGAGGGACAGCTTCCCTGACAGGGCGGCACCGCCTGGATGTAGGTCGGGCACTTGTAGGAGTGGTCGCCGTCGAAGATCTTGTCCTGCCAGCGCTTCCATTTCATTTCGCCTTCGCGGTAGCGGCGGAAGGTCAGATCGGTACTCAGATGTTCGGATGTGGTAGACACGATTGCTCTCCTCGCAGGTGCTTTATTTCGATCCCAGCCGGATGGCGTTGCCCACCAGTTGGTGCACGCCGCCCACCATGTTCATGTTGAATTTGTAATACGGCAGAACCTTGCTGAACTGCGCTTTGCAGATGGCGCAGATGGTCGCCATGAAATTTACCCCGTCGGATTCGACCACCGCCTGCAGCGCTTCCATGCGCGGCAGGGCGCCCTTTACGCGCACCTCCATCAAATCGTCGGTGAGTATGCCGCCGCCGCCACCGCAGCAGAACGTCTTTTCGCGTATGGTCTGCGGATTCATTTCGACAAATTTGTTGGCGACGGCGCGCACGATGGCGCGCGGGATCTCGAATTGGCCGCCGGGCATGTTGCCCATGCGCGAGGCGCGCGCGACGTTGCACGAGTCGTGGAAGGTGACCACGTACTTGTCGTTGGCGCTCTTGTCGAACGCGATCGCGCCACGCTGGATCAGGTCGTAGGTCAGTTCGCAAATGTGCTGCGGCACCGGGTAGTTGGGGTCGAGAAAATCGAACGGCCCGATCAGCGTGTTCCAGAAGCTGTACGCAGCGCGCCAGGCGTGGCCGCACTCCCCCACCACCAGGCGCTTTGCGCCCAAGTCCAGTACCGACTCGCGCACGCGCGTGGCGATCTTCTGCATCTGGCCGTAATTGCCGATGAACATGCCGAAGTTGGCCGCTTCCGAAGCGTAGGTAGACAGCGTCCAGGAAATGCCCGCCGCATGGAACACCTTGGCGTAGCCCATCAGGCTGTAGACGTGCGGTTCGGCGAAGAAATCGGCCGAGGGGGTGACCAGCAGCACCTCTGCGCCCTTCTGATTGACCGGCAGGCGTATGTCCTGTCCCGTCTCTTCCTTCAGATCCTCCTCGATGCTGGACAGCGTGTCCTCCAGCGCCGGGCCGGGCAGACCGAGGTTGTTGCCGACCCGGTGCACCTTGCCGATGATCTCGTTGGTGTATTTCGTCCCCAGGCCGATCGAATCCATGACCTCTCTTGCGGCCATGGTGATTTCGGCGGTGTCGATGCCGTAGGGGCAGAACACCGAGCAGCGACGGCATTCCGAGCACTGGTTGAAATAGGAATACCAGTCGTCGAGCACCTCCCTGGTGAGGTCCTCCGCGCCGACCAGCTTCGGAAACCATTTTCCCGACCAGGTGAAATGGCGGCGATAGACCTTGCGCAGCAGATCCTGGCGCGCCACCGGCATGTTCTTCGGATCGCCGGTGCCGAGAAAATAATGGCATTTGTCGGTGCAGGCGCCGCAATGCACGCAGGCGTCCAGATAGACCTTGAGCGAGCGGTATTTGCCGAGCAGTTCGCCCAGCTTGGCTATCGCCTTGTCATGCCAGTTCTCGACCAATTCGCCCGGGAAACCGAGCGCCTCCTGAATTTGGGCGTTGGCCGGGAAGCTCCTGGTCCCCGCCATCGCCCCGACCTCCAGGATCGGGATCACCGGATAGGGCTTCAACGCTGGCGCGGTAACCTGGGCGGCCATGCTCAGACCTTCGCTTTTTCGATCTCGGCCGCCCACGGGGCGAGGTGACGCTGCTCGCGCGGGTTGTCGGCCTGATTGCGTCCGGGGCTGAAAAATACGCCGGGCGCATGCAGCAGCTTCGAATAGGGAAATATCGCAATCAGCAGCGCGACCAGGAACAGATGCAGGTACAACAGGGGCTGGGCAGGCAAGGGCTGCCAGTCGAAGCGGACCAGGCCGAGCGCGAACGCTTTCAAATCAATGATGTCGGTATGCAGCAGAAATTTCATCGCCAGTCCGGACAGGGCAATTGCGAGGAGCAGCGCCAGCATCAGGTGGTCCGAAGGCGTCGAGATATAACGGATGCGCTCCACCAGAAAACGCCTTGCCCACAGGCCGGCGAGGCCTGCGGCCATGGCGAGTCCGCCGTACATGCCGAACGGCTGGATCCACGCCACCCAAAACCACACCGGCTCGGTGAAATAGCGCAGATGGCGTGCCAGCACCAGCGCCAGCGCCACATGGAACATCCAGCCGAACAGCCAGATCCAGAGGTTGGCCTTGAACAGGCTCTCGAACAGCGCCACTTCGCGCAACATGCGCAGCACCACGCCGCCGCTGGTCGTCGGTGCCGGCGTGGTCGGAATCTTCAGCGGCGCGGGCGTGCGCGCATAGTCGCGGATGCGCCATGCGAGACCGGCCGCGCCGAGCAGCGCGGCGGCGTAGAACAGCAGCGCGAAGAATACGGTCGCCGCCGTCATCGCGCCCTCATTTCGCCGCGGACGGCGCCGGGCAGGCGTAGGCGCAAGGCGTCATGCCGATCACCTCTGCCGTGTCCGCATCCGCGCGTCAGATGCAGCCGGTCGGCTTGGGCAGGCCGGCGATCTTGCACGCCTGCTTGGCCGGGCCGTAGGGAAACAATTCGTACAGGTATTGGCTGTTACCCTTTTCCGGTCCGAGTTTCTTGCCGATGGCCTTGGTGAGCACGCGCACCGCCGGAGCGATCTGGAACTCGTTGTAGTAATCGCGCAGGAAATTGACGACTTCCCAGTGGTTGGGTGTCATCTCGATCTTCTCACCTTCGGCGAGAACCTTGCCCACCTCCTCGTTCCATTCGGCGAGATTAACGAGATATCCCTCCTCGTCCACCTCATAGCTCTTGCCACTTACTTCGATAGCAGCCATATCCGCTCCTTTGAACTCGTTTCAAAATGAGGGGTACTCCCCTCGTGCTCCCCCAAAACCCGCGCGGCTGCAAACCCCGGCCGCACACCGCTTGACCGCAAACCAGCTACAGCCAGGACTGGCAGTTCTTGTGCTTCGCCACCAGCTCGACAAATCCCGCGTAATCGGTCGTCTTGACCCCGTCGGAAAGCGACTGCCCCATCCCGCGCGCTTCCAGGTCGGGCGCAAGCACGTAGATATCAAGCCGCTCCGCTGCAGCCCTCAGTTTGCCCTCGGCCGCGTTGCCGCGCGTCGCGGCATACACCCCGTCCTCGATCAGCAGCAGCGCGGCGCCGGGTTGCGCCGCGGCCAGGCAGCTGTAGAGCGCATTGCGTTCCAGCGGCGACTTGTTGACGATATGCAGCATGATGCTTTCCAGTCCTCCTAAAAGCTCAGCAGTACGTCCTGCTCTTCCATGAGCTTGCCGATTTCGGCCGCGCTGAGCACCTCCACCGGCACGCACATGTCCTCCTGCGTCAGCCCGCGCGCTTCGAGCGCCTCCTTTTCCACATACAGCTTGTTGACGTCGTAGTCATCCAGCGCGCGATAGGTGGGCTGGAAGTTCTTCACCTCTATGCCCTTGGTCTGGTGGCCTTTCTTCAGCTGGTACACGCCGTCGTCCATGAATGCCAGGCTCACGTCCTGGTCAAAGGCGGCGCCAATCAGCACCACCTCCAGCGATTCCAGCGCGTAGATCGTTCCGTACGGAGCCTTGCGGTTCACGTACATGATCTTCTTTACCGCCCCCTCACTCATTGCGATTCTCCTCCGCCGCGCATCAGTCGCCGAACGTGACCAGGCGATCGGACTGAATGCTGGTCTCTATCAGCTGCCCCAGCCCCGAAATGCGGAAGCCGGGCGCCAGGTTCTCGTCCTTGATGCCGCGCCGCAGCGCCGCGGCCACGCACACCACCAGATCGACCTTGTTGTCCGCCGCAAGCTTGGACCAGCGGTTGACGATATTGCGGTCGTCCTGCGGCGGTTCGGTAAGCCGCGTCGAGTTGTTTACGCCGTCGTGATAGAAGAACACGCGCTGAATCTGGTGGCCTGCCGCCAATGCCGCCTTGCAGAACTGATACGCGCTGTCCGATGCTTCGTGCGTGTACGGGCCTTCGTTGACCAGGATGCCGAAATTCATTTTGCTTTCCGAAACTCCAATTTTTCGATCCACGCCCCGAAGGTCTCGACCCCGCCTGACGGGAAGGCCCCCTCCGGGGACGCGGGGGTACCGCCCCCGCGCTGATCTTTTCTTTTCCTAGAACCGGATGTGCGTCGACGCGTTCAGATTGGCGCGGCTGCCGCGCCAGTCGTCGATCAGGTACTTGGTAAAGGTGAGCCCGGTCTTCTCGAAGAAGCGCGGCCAGCCGATACGGTCGATCCAGTCCGACAGGCGTTCCCAGGAACGCGCGTCCTCCTTGTAGACATGCAGGATCTTCTTCACCACGGTGGCCACTTCTGGCCAGCGCGGCGGGTTGTTCGGCAGCCCGGAGGCGACCATCTTCATGAAGGTCGGCCTGCCGCGTGCATTCGAATTCTTGCCGCCCACCCAGATCGAGAGCTTGGTATGGTCGGGGTCGTTGATCTGCATCGGCGGGCAGGGCGGATAGCAGGCGCCGCAGCACATGCATTTCTTCTCGTCGATTTCGAGCGTGGGCTTGCCGTTCACCAATGCCGGGCGGATCGCCGCGACCGGGCAGCGCGCGACCACCGCCGGCCGCTCGCACACGTTCGCCACGAGATCATGGTTGATCTTGGGCGGCTTGGTGTACTGCACGATGATGGCGATGTCGGCCTGCCCGCCGCAGTTGATTTCGCAGCAGGACGTGGACATGTGCACGCGGTTCGGCATTTCCTCGCGCTTGAACTCGTCGTACAGCTCGTCCATCAGCGCCTTGACCACGCCCGAGGCGTCGGTGCCGGGAATATCGCAATGCAGCCAGCCCTGCGTATGTGCCATCATCGACACCGAGTTGCCGGTGCCGCCCACCGGAAAGCCGCTCTTTTCCAGCGCCTCGATCAGGGGCGCGACTTTCTTCTCGTCCGCGACCATGTACTCGATGTTCGAGCGGATGGTGAAGCGCACGTGCCCCTCGGCATACTGGTCGCCGATATCGCACAGCTTCCTGATCGTATGCACGTCCATCTGGCGCTGCGTGCCGGCGCGCACGGTCCACACCTGGTCGCCGGAGTGCGAAACGTGGTGCAACACGCCGGGGCGCGGCCGGTCGTGGTATTTCCAGTTGCCCTTGTTCTTTACCAGAGTCGGATGCATGTACTGATCCGGATCCGGAACCCCGGTTTCCTTGGGCTTGCGCATTTGCGTCTGAGCTTGAGCCATTCTGATCTCCGTATTCTGTGCGAGCTTTACGCGGCTTCCTTCTTGGCCTTGATCTTGGCCACTTCCTCGTCCCAACCATCGGTACGCACATAGGGATTCATGCGCGGCGACTTCACCATGTTCGCATCGACGTCCAGACCGATGCCTTCGAGGAAATTGACCAGGCCGATGCGCTCGATCATCTCGCCGGTGCGCTCGTGCTCGAGCGCGTTCTCGGCGAAGAAATCGATGATCTTCTGTCCGAGTTCGACCAGTTGCTCATAGTCTTCGTCGGACTTCAACGGCTGGAACGGCACGATCACGGTACCCATCTGATCGCCGATCTTCAGCGTGCGCTTGCCGCCGCAGAGAATGGTGGCGCCCTTGTCCTTGCCCGGCGCCAGCGCCCCGGTCATCACGTTGATGCAGTGCATGCAGCGCACGCAGTCCTTGTTGTCGATCTCCAGCGCGTGCGTGTCGTTGACCGCGACCGAGGTGATGCTGGCGTCCTTGCGCACGTGCTTGATTTCCTTCAGCTGAATCGCCCTGGTCGGGCAGTGCGCGACGACGTCGTTCACCAGCTCGTTCATACCGTGCTTGGCGAACCATTTCTTCGCCAGCGGCTCGTCGCTGCGGATGTTGTCGCGCCAGGTGCCGATCACCGCCAGGTCCGAGCGCTGGATCGAATTCATGCAGTCGTTCGGACAGCCCGAAAACTTGAACTTGAACTTGTAGGGCAGCGCCGGGCGGTGGATGTCGTCGAGGAAGCTGTTGATCACCATGCGGTGCGCCTTGGCCTCGTCGTAGCAGGACTGCTCGCAGCGCGCCGCGCCGACGCACGACATCGAGGTGCGCAGCGCCGGCCCGGCACCGCCGAGGTCGAATCCCGCCTCGTTGATTTCGTCGAACGCCTTCTGCACGTTCTCGCTGGTCGCGCCCTGGAACATGATGTCCCCGGACTGGCCGTGGAAGGCGATCAGGCCCGAGCCGTGCTTTTCCCAGATGTCGGCCAGCTTGCGCAGCACCTCGGTGCTGTAATGCATGCCCGCCGGCGGCATGACGCGCAGCGTATGGAATTCGGCCGCTTCAGGGTAGACCGGCTTGCCGGACTCGTCCTTGATCTCGGTAAAGCGCGGGATAATCCCCCCGCCGTAGCCGTAGACCCCCAGGGTTCCGCCTTTCCAGTAACCTTTCCTGGTCGCGTAGGAGTGCTCCAGGTGGCCGAGCAGGTCGACCACGGCGTCCTTGTCTTTGGCCAGACGCTTCAGACCGGTGACGAAACTCGGCCAGGGGCCGGATTCGAGTTCGTCCAGGTTCGGCGTGTCATGGGGTTTTTTTGCCATCTGCTTTCCTCCGTTCGAGGTGGATCCAGCTCGATCACCGTGACGCCGTCGCCATGACGGCATCCCGCCTATTATTTTTTGACGATGGTAGATGCCGCCGACGCTATCGGCCATTACTCAAGCAGGGGGGCGCCGACGCCCAGGCGGGTAGTGCCATACCTACCCGAAGGGAGTAGCCCGCCCTTATCCAAGGCGGTGATTTGCACGCCATCCGGCGGGTGCCATAGTGCATGGCGGAAAGGGTTTGTTGACATTCACCGCATGAGACGCGTTGCCTCCAAATGCGGATGACTGCAAGGCGCGCGACGCCCCGAAGGAAGTCCCCTTGGGGGGCGAAGCCAAGGGTGGTTCCCTTGGCGAGGAGCGCAACGCCGCAGGCGCCGCATTTGGAGACAACCCGAAGGGATGGGGGATAATTTTTTGGGCGCAGCGCTGCGTTGCTCGTCGCTTGTTTGGAAAAACCAAACTGCACCCGAGGAGGGGTTGGGGCCCCTCCGCCCCAACACTGGCGCGCCTTGCGCTGCATCCCAAATTACCCCCGTCGCGCTCATGTGCTGAATGTCAACAGACCCTTGAAACGGAGCGCAGGATATGGACAAGACCCGGAGTCTGGAAAAGTTCACCTGCCCGTTCGGAGGCCAGGAAATTGAATTGGTGCAGGTCGAGTACGAGGCGGGCGGGATGCCGCTGCTGCGCCTGCGCATCCGCGAGCGCGGCGCCCGCTTCACCATATTCGAAATCGATCCGGCGACGGCCGAACGCTGGGGCCAGGCAATGCTGGCCTGGTCGCAAACGCAGGAAAAGTCCTGAAAAAACAGTTTCGATATGCATCTTGCGGCGAACCCGATCAGGAAAGAATGCGGGGAGTTGTACCCGCACAGGCACATGAACGCTGACACGTTGGAGATGGTCGACGTGGCCTATACGCTGCGCGGTGGCGCCATACCAGCGGACCACGGCTGGCGCCTGTTCGAGCTGCTCGCCGCGCGGCTGGACTGGCTCGCGGCAGAACCCCGTGCCGGCGTGCATCCGATTCGCGGCGCACGCGCGGTCGCCGGCCAGATCCATCTCGGCTCGCGCGCCCGACTGATGCTGCGGCTGCCGCGCTCGCGCGCGCAGCAGTCACTGGAGCTTTCCGGGACGCAGCTCGATCTCGGCGACGGCATCGAGGTCGGCAGCGCGCGGCTGCGCACGCTGTTTGCGCATGGCACCCTGTATTCGCAGTTCGTCACCACCGGGATATCGGATGAGGCCGCGTTTCAGCGCGAAATCAGCCTGCAGTTGCAAGGCGCCGCGATCCGATGCAAAGTGGTCGTCGGCCAGACACGCCGTGCGCACAACCCGGAAGCCGACATCGCCGGTTTCAGCCTGATGTTGCACGAACTGTCGCCGGAGCATTCGCTCGCCATGCAGGCAAGCGGACTGGGGACGGGGCGCAAATTCGGCTGCGGAATTTTCGTGCCGCACAAATCCGCCGCAGCGGTCGGCGCGTGATGGGCGAGCGCTTCAACGCCGCAATATTCGCGCAAGCGAGAGGAACAGCCATGAGCATGCAGAAAGATTCGGACAAACCCATAGTCACGCTGGACCTGTGCGGGCTGAATTGCCCGGCGCCACTGCTGGGCGCCAAGCACGTAATCGACGATTTGCGGCCAGGCGAAGTCATGCGCCTGATTTCCGATTGTCCGGGCACGCCCGACGATCTGTTCGCCTGGAGCCGCCATACCGGCAACGAGGTGATAAGCACGGACAAGCTCGGCGGACGCCGGGTGGCGTACACCATCAAGCGCGGGGCCAGCACTGCCGCGCGGCCGGCGGCAAATGTGACGCTCGATATCCGCGGCGTCAGCTGTCCCGGGCCGATAATCGAGGCGAAGAAGCTGCTCGACGGCATGCGCGGCGGCGAGGTCCTGCATCTGGTGAGCAACTGCCCCGGGTCTCCCGACGACGTCAATTCCTGGGTCAAATCGACCGGCTTGGAGCTCGTCGCCAAACAGGAAACGGCGCCGGGCACCTACGAGTTTTTCATTCGCAAAACCTAGGCCGGAACGACCGGCTCTTCAAAGGCAATGGAGGATTGCAAAAATGGGTCACACGGTAAACGGCCTTGAACTCGAGACCGATGCGGACGGCTACCTGGTCGCGCCCGACTACAGTGAAGAAATCGTGCGCGTCATCGCCCAGGCCGAGGGCATCGAGCTGACCGAGGATCACTGGAAGATCGTGCAATACCTGCGCGACCAGTACAAGGAACACGGTCAGACGCCGAACTTTCGCAACATGCTGAAGGACGTGGCAGCACTGATACCGGGCTGCGACAGCAAGGCGCTCTACGACCTGTTCCCGCTCGGGCCCGCCAAGCAGGGGGCGCGCGTTGCCGGCCTGCCCAAACCGTTCGGCAAGGGCGGATACTAGTGCGCGGCGGCTTCTAGAGGGCTCTCACTTGGCCCTCCGCATACGCAGCCACTTCCACCGGGGAGCGGGCGAGCGCAGCATGCCCGAGCTGGCCAGCGTCATCGCGATGCTCGGCTGGAAGCTTTCGCTGGAGGCGATCCGGCGCATGCGCGCCGCGCAGTTCGACATCGACATCGGCACGCAATACTTCGATTTCGTGTGCGAATACTTGGCGTTCATGCTGCACGCGGCTGACCGCCTGGCCTATCGGGCTCTGCCTGCCGACAAGCGCACCGCGTTCACGACCGCGCTCGCGCGCAAGCTCGCGGAAGTCGTGGAGGAAAACCGCGACATGCTGATGGCGGAATCCGAGCCCGGCCGCTGCCGCCGCCATTTCATAGACCTCGCCAACCAGCGCGGCGCGGAGTACGCCGATTTCGCCTATGACGAAAAGGACGGGCCCGATTTCGGCTTCCGCCGCTACTTCGGCAGCCGCCTGCTCGAGATCGTCCCGGAAAAGGATCACGCCTGGGTGATCGACCAGGTCATGGAAATCGAGGTGCCCGAGGCGATCAAGGCGCTGGAGAGCACGCTCGCGGGGCTGTTCGCGCCTCCGGGCGAATCGCGCCGGCCGCGGCGCGAACGCAACGTCGGCGAATGACCCAGCTCGCCGAAAACCGCGCAGGCGCCGCCTTTGACCTCGGGGACGCGGGCGCGTATCAGGAATGGCGCGCCGCGAAGCTCGCGCATTTTCCGAAGACGCTGGCGGAACTGGTGGTGGAAGTGCGCGACCCGCGCGCGCTCAGCGCGGCGGAGAAGCAGGCGCTGCTCGAGCGCTGCGGGCGCACCAATATGGTGATCTACGCGAGCCGCTGCGGCAGCGACCCGGACAAGGAAATCCCGCGGCGCCTCGGACTGCAGCTCGGCCTGCGCGATCTCGATCCCAACTACCTGGCGGACGACGACGGCATTTCGCCGCTGAGCGTCGCCGCGCAAGGCACCCGCGGCGAATTCATCCCCTACACCAACCGCGGCATCAAGTGGCACACCGACGGCTACTACAATCCGCTCGAGCGCAGCGTGCGCGCGGTGCTGCTGCACTGCGTCCAGCGCGCCGAAAGCGGCGGTGAGAACGAACTGCTCGACCACGAGATTGCCTATATCCGGCTGCGCGACCTCGATCCGCAGCACGTGCGCGCGCTGATGGCGTCGGACGCGCTGACGATTCCTGCGCGCATCGAGGGCGGGCGCATCGAGCGCGCGGCGCAGTCAGGGCCGGTGTTTTCCGTCGATGCCGGCGGCTTCCTGCACATGCGCTACACCGCGCGCGCGGTCAGCATTCAGTGGAAGCAGGATAGCGCCACGCAGGCGGCGCTGGCCGCGCTCGAAGGCGTCCTCGCCTTGCCTTCGCCCTGGGTGTTTCGCGGCCGGATCGAACCCGGCATGGGACTGGTCAGCAACAATGTTCTGCACACGCGCACGCCCTTCACCGATTCGCCCGAGCATCGGCGCCTGGTCTACCGTGCGCGCTACTATCAGCGCGTCAGCGCCGGCTGAGCCGGCGCTGGCAGTATGAGACTTTTCCCAACCTTCACAGGCGACAGGCAATGAGCGACGCTCTGAACTATCTGGTCAAAGTGAGGCCCGATGCGATACCCCACTACTTCAGGTTCCTCAAGGAAAGCGGCAAGTACCTCGATCCCAAGACGCGCGCGCTGATCTCGGTCATCACCAAGGTTCACTCGCAGACCGAGAACGGCCTGCGCCAGTACCTGCTGCGGGCGCTGCGCGAGGGCGCGAGTCCAATGGAGGTGCTCGATGCGCTGATGATGGCGTTTCCGGCGCTGGGGCTGGCCAAGATCGTCTGGGCGGTGGACGTCATCCTCGCGCTCGATCTGCCCGAGTTCCGCCCGGAAAACATCGGCAGCGCGCCGCGCTGGCACGACGTCGCGGCGGCGGCGCAGCTCAAGGACGGCGAGGCCACGCGCATGGACTGCGACGGGCGCGGCCTGTTCGTCTATCGCAGGGGCAAGACCTATCGCGTCTACGACAGCCGCTGCCCGCATCAGGTCACCAACATCCCGCACCTCGCCATCGAGGGCCTGCGCCTGACCTGTCCCAAGCACAAATGGGAATTCGATCTCGCCAGCGGCGACTGCGTGAAGAAGGGCAATCAGCCGCTCAAGCACTTCGAGGCCAAGGTGGAAAAGGGCCGCCTGCTCGCCCACTGGTAAATTGGTAGGCGCCGCCGGCTCAGAGCGCGATCGCCTGCGGATCCTCGATCCAAGCGCCGATGATCTTCTCGGCGGCGGCCGGATCGTCCGCGCGCACGCCGATGAGGCGCAGCGCAGCCACGCGCCAGTGCACGGCGCCGGCCGCGGCGGCTTCGCGCAGGGCCGCGCTGCTCCCGCTTTCGCGCCAATTCGAATAAGCACGGGCAAGCAGCGGAAACAATTTGCCGCGAATGCCTTCGAAATTGGCGAAGTAATAGTGAATCGAGCCGACTGCGTCGCGCTCGATCAGCCGCGGCAGCGTCGACAGGCAGTCGGCGAGGTTGTCGCGCACTGCGCGCGCCAGAACCTCGGCGCGCCGGCCGGAGAACGAGGCGATCAAGTCCGCCCATCCAGGCCCGAGCAGCGGCCCGGCCAGCGCCTCGCCCAGCTCGTGCAGTATCAGGGTCTCGCTCTCCTGATCCGTCATGCGCTCGAGCGCCGCCTCGGGGTCGGTGTCGAAGCCGTAGTAGTCCAGCGCGGACTTCAATGCGCCATCGGCCTTGCGCACGCCCCAGATCTCGATCTTGTCCCAGAGCCAGCGGCGCAGCGCGTCCCGGCGCAGGAACACGACGCCGCCCTGAAGCGCGGCGGGCGGCGCGGTGATATCGCGCGCATATTCGCAGCCGGACACGAGCAGCGTGAGGCCCTGGCGCTGCTCGCGGTGCTCGAGCTGCGCCAGGAAGAAATGCGGCTTGCCGAAGCGGCCGTAGCCGCCGCCATAGACCAGACCCTGCGGGAGCAGCGCGGCGTTGATCGCGCCGACCTCGAAGGCATCGTAGCTGCGCGCCCCCACCGGCAGCCGTTCCAGTTCGTCCGCCTGCAAACCGTCCCACAGCGCCTCGCGCTCCGAAATCCAGCTTCCCACCTCCTGCCGCGGCAGCTGCCGCGCCAGCGGGACTTCGTTTTCCCAGCGGTAGAACTCGCGCATCTCGAGCAGATAATTGCACAGCGTGGTCTCGCGCGCATGGCGCGCATCGGCAATGTGGCAGTTGCGCTGCACGCTCTCGACCAGCTCGGGAAAATTGGGCAAGTCCATCATCCTTCCTTGCGGCGGCGCCGGATTTTGTAGGCGACGATGGATTGGACTATGGTGGAGTAGGGCAGGTTCGCGATGCCGCCGTATTTCGCGACACAGGAACGCACCAGGCCATGCACATCCGCGATGGCGGGGAGTTCCTGCGCCTCCAGCGTCTGCTGCATGCCCCAAAGTCCGCCGCATTCCACCTGCATTTCCCTGGCGTGCGGCAACGGCTCGTCTACATGCGTGAGCCTGAGCGCAAACGCCGATTTCTGCCGCAGCAGGGCGCACAGCGCCGCGCACGCCTCGCGCGCAGGCGGCGAACCGCAGCCGATGCTCTCGCGCTCGGCGATATTGCGCCGCACCGCCAGCGAGCAGGCGCCGATGCCGGCGAACATCGCCTTCTCGAATGCGCAGGGGCGTGGCGTCAGTTCCTCGCGCGTGCGGCGGAAGACCGATTCGTCCATGCGCGCGACTCAGTCGTCGTCCGGGTTGGGTTGCGGCGCGCGCTGCTGGGAGAGCAGGTCTTCGGCCTGCAGTTCGTTCTCGGCGAGGATCATTTTGATCGCACCCGCCTCCGCCGGTCCCAAAGCGCCGCGCAATTGCTTGGCGCGCGCCGAGGCATCGCGAAAGGCCGCATGCTGCTCGAGCTTCTCCAGCCTGCGGATGGGAAAGCTGTATACCTTGTAAATGTAGTAGGGCATGGTCAGACCACCGCAGCGGCAAGTTGCGTTCTGGGGAAACCGTGTTCGAGCAGTTCCATCGACACCGCGTCGACGAAGGCCTCGGGCCCGGCAAGATAGATGTCGAACGCGTTCAAGTCCGCGTGCTCTGCGCCGATGCGGCGCACCATCTCGGCGGCGTCGCCCTGCTCCGCGGCCAGCGGCGTATAGCTGAAATTGTCCAGCGCGTCGGCCCAGGAGCGGCACAGATTGGAAAGATAGTGGCCGCCCGGCTGCGTGGCGAGCCAGTACAGGCACAGCCGCTCCGATGCCTCCAGCGCCATGGCATGCTCGAGCAGGCTCTTGATCGGCGCAAAACCGGTGTCGCAGGCGATGAACACGATGGAACGCGTTGAATCCGCGCGCAGCACGAAGTCCCCCCAGGGGCCGAACAGCGTGACCGCATCGCCGGGTTTGAGGCTGGAAACGAGGCCCAGTGCTGCATCGCCTTGGCTAGCGTGCGCGAGATGGAACTGCAGGTTGCGGTCGTCGCAGGGGCAGCTCGCGATCGGCAACTGTACCGAGGCCCCGCCCGCCGTCAGGGTCAGGCTCTGTCCTGCGAGAAAGCGCAGGCGGTTGGTGCGCGGGGTCTGCAGGTGCAGCAGGCTGAGCCCGTCACCGAGCGCCTGCATCGACTTCACCTTCGCCACGATCTGCTGCTCGGGAATGTCCGACGGCGCCGTCGATTCCAGCGCTTCGATCACCAGGTCGCCGACTGCGGTATTCGAGCACATCAGCGTGTATCCCTGCTGCTTCTCGGCTTCGCTCAGCACGTAATCCTGGTGCCGGACTTTCTGCACCTGACCGGACACGACGCGGGCCTTGCACAAGCCGCAATTGCCGTTGCTGCAGCCGTAATTGAGCGCGAGTCCCGCACGCAGCGCGGCTTCGAGTATGGTATCGGCGCCATCGACAAAGAACTCGTGGCGGCTGGGACGGAGAACGACGTGGGCTGACATCACGCGCAGCATATCATCCATGAGCGCCAGCGCGTTCGGCGCCGCGGATTCGCCCAGTACCGCCTCGAGCTCGCGATCGAGCAGCGCGCCGAGCTTCGCCGCCTGCGCGCCGGCGGCGCCGGAGTCCGCCGCCTCCGCTTCGCGCAGTCGCTCGCGCAACTGCACCACCATCGCGTGATAGCGCTGCAGATGCACGCGCAGGTCGGTCAGTTCGCGGCTTTGCTCGAACAGGCGTTGCGCCAGGATTTCCTGGCTCGGCAACAGGCGCTCGCGCAGGCGCCTGCCGAAAGCCTCGTCCTTGATTTTGCGCACGCGCTCGAAGCCGATGTCGCTTTCCAGCTCGGCCGAGGGAAACAGGCGCAGCAGATCTGCGCCCGACACCATGCCGTCGAAGGAGGCCAGTTCCCCGCTCTGGATCTTCTGCTGCAGCGTGCCGCGCGCCACACCGACGAGGCGCGCCGCCCGGGACAGGCTAAGCAGTTGCCGCATGCGTTGCTCCTGGAACCGTGAGCAGGCGGGAAGCGCGGCTCCGAACCCGCTGCAAGCCGAGACAGGCTCTCAGTCGTTCAAATATTTTGCCCAGCCCTTTTGCGGATCGCTGCCGCCCCCAGATTTCGCCTTGTCGGATGGTGCCATGATTCGCCGCGCCATCGCCTGATTGGCTACGGCAACCACCTTGTCCGGCCCGACCGGCTTGGCCAGATAGTCAAACGCTCCGAGCTTGACCGCCTCCCGCGCCGTGTACACCGAGGGATAGCCGGTGATGATCACCACCTCCGTCTCCGGCCATTTATCCTTGATCGCTTTCAGCGTCGACAGGCCGTCCATTCCCGGCATGCGCAGATCCAGCAGAACCACGTCTGCAGGCTCGGCCTGCATGTTCGCGAGCGCCTGCTCCCCGCCGCGCACCGACTCTACATTGCAGTCCTCGCCCGCCAGCGTCCTCATGTGGCTCAAGCGCACAATTTCGTCATCGTCCACCACGAGAATCTTCCTCGACCCAGCCATGGTTCGCCCCCGTCATTCGATACAGCCGATAAGCCGTTCAGCCCTGCCCCGACCCCCGCTGCTTCGGTTTCCCTGCGCAGCCGCTTGCGCGGCGCGCCGGATCCAGGAGCACGAGGCTCGAGCGGGATCTGCGCGCTTGGCGCTCCAGAACGCATCTAAGCAATGGAGGCGCTGCGCGCATTCGACGAATTTCCCCTGCCCCGCAATATCACGGCCGGCCGCCGCGCCAGCGGCGGCCGGATTCACCCGGCCAGCCGCGTCAAACCCGCTTCGCGTAGCGCTCGTGCATGTGCTGCCCGAGCGCCAGCATGAAGCGCAGCGTCTCCTGCGTGCGCGAATCGGTGAGCATCTTGTACATCGCGATTATGCCCCCCTCGCCGCGCTCGGCCTCGGCCTGCTTCGCCGCCGTCTCCATGCTCTCCAGCAGTCCGCCGACCATGTCGAGCCGGTCGACGAATGTCGGCAGGAGGTTGGCCACGCGCTGCAGCGATCCGCTCGCTTCGAGTTTTGCCAGCATCTCGACCAGGCGCCCGGCGCCGCCGCGGTTGAGCCGGTCGAGCAGCGACAGGCCTTCGCTCATGGCCTCGGCCAGGCGGCCGACGATCTCCTCGGACATGGCGTCCTGTGCGGCGCCATAGACACGCGCAAGCTGCGCCAGGCGCTCCATGTCGCCGTCCGCGACCAGCCGCGTCAGCGTCGGCAGCGCTTTTTCCAGGCCCGAGCGGTTGACTTGATCCATCAAGCTCAAACCGTCGCTCGCCGCCGCCGCAATGCGCCCGACCATTTCCTCGGTCAACGCGTCCTCGGCCGAGCCGTAGACGCGCGCCAGGTTGACCAGGCGCTGCAGGTCGCCGTTTTCGACCATCTGCGCCAGTTGCGGTATCGCCTTGCCCAGCCCGCTGCGGTTGACCTTGTCGATCAGATCCATCGCGCCGGCGGCGCTGTCGGCGACGCGGCCGATGATGTCCTCGGTCATCGCGTCCCGTGCCGCGGTGGCGACGCCCGTCAGTTCTTCCAGGGTTCCGGTCAGGTCCTTCGATTCACCGTTCATGTTCCCTCCCGGCTACAGCAGTCCGCGCGCGGAAGCCCAGTACAGTTTGTTGTAGGCGGCCTTGAACCAGTGCATGGCGCGCGTCGGCGCCTTCGGGTCGGGCGGATTCTGGTAATTGAACATGGCGTAGGTCGCGCGGTCCAGTCCCGCCTCGATGAAGCAGAACACCTTGCCGTCGTAATCGCGCATCGGCGTCGTGATGCCCATCTTCACCATGGCGGCAATGTTCTCGCCCAGCGTTTCAGCCTCGAAGTGCGCGGTGGAGCCGGCCTTGCTGATCGGAATATTGGTCGTGTCGCCGATCACGTAGACGTTGCTGCGCCCCTCCATGTTGAGCTTGGTCTTGTTGGTCGGGATCCAGCCGTTCTGCCCGAGCTTGTTCTTCTCGATCACTTCCATGCCGCGGTGCGCGGGGACGGCGACGAGCAGGTCGAAGGGCACTTCGGAGCCTTCTTCGCTGCGCAGGACCTTCTTCGCGCCGTCGACTTCCTTGATGTTGAAGAAGGTTTCGTACTTGATGCCCAGCCGGTCGAATTCGGGCGCCGCCCACTTGGCCACATTCTCCAGGCTGTGCACGCGGCCGATCGGATAGGTGTAGTGCAGCTTCACCTTGTCTGCAATGCCGCGCTCCTTGAAGTAATCGTGCAGCATGAAGGTGATTTCCAGCGGCGCCATCGGGCATTTGTGCGGCACGCCGACGGTGACCACGACGTTGCCGCCCTGGAATTCCTGCAACCGGCGCATCATCTTCAGCGCGGTTTCCTCCGTATAGAAGAACTCCGCATTCTCCGCCAGGCCTTTCACCTCCTCCGGCACCATGCGCGAGCCGGTGGCGATCACCAGCACATCATAGTCGTAGGTCTTGCCGCCCTTGGTAAGCACCTTGTTGTTGTCGAGCTGGAACGTTTCCACCGGATCCACATGGAACTCAATGCCCTGCTCAAGCAGACTGGCCTGGTCGCGATACAGCGCGTCCGGCGTGCTGCGGCCGATGGCAAGATAGAGCAATCCGGGCTGATACAAGTGCCGGTCCGACGCCGACAGCATGGTGATGCGCGCCTTGCCCGATCGCAATTCGGTGCTCAGACGCCGTGCCAGGTTATTCGCCAGAATGGTGCCGCCCATGCCGCCGCCGATTATGAGTATTTTCATTTTCGCCTCCTCAGGTTGAATTCAAACTTCGCCGACTCTAATTGTCTTAATCTGCCGCTATTTTGATTTTCTTACCGTAATGTGCCAGACGCCTGCCTCTTCGGTGGTGGACACGTGCTCGTGGCCCACCTTGTGCGCCCATTCCGGGATGTCTTTCGCAGAGCCCTTGTCATTGGACAGCACCTCCAGTTCATCGCCGACCTGCGACATCTTCAGCACGCCGATCAGCTCCATCAGTGGCCCGGGGCAGAAGCTGCCGCGGCCATCGATTATCTTCTTCTCTGCCATTTTTTGCCCCTATTTGGTTCGCGTAATTTGGTTCAGCTGTCAGAAAGTCCAGACTTGCGCATTCCCGGCCTCCGTGAGAAACGCGGCCAGCCCGGTCGGCTCGCCCACGAACGGCTCCAGCGATTCGGGGGTGATGCCGGCGATGTCGAGCGCCATCGAGCACGGCAGGATTTTCGCGTCCCCGAGCTCGACCGCTTGCCTGAACAGAGTCTTGAAATCGGGCGCCTTCTTTTGCACCAGCAGATCGCCGAAACGGCCCTCGCTGGGCGCCTCCATCGACGCGCCTTTTATAAAGAACGGCACCGCGTTCATGGAAAGGAATATGGTGACCTCGATTCCGCTCACCGCCGCCACCGAAGCGGACATGGCCGCCATCTGCAGGCGCTCACGCGTGCCGGAAACCACCACCACACAGATTTTCTGTGCCGCCATTGCCACTCCTCCTGAAACGATGAAACCGGGTCCCGACCTCAATGCGGGCGGTGCGGCTGTTGCACCCTGGTGCGCCATGCGGCGTGCAACTCCGTCCGCGCCGGCGCCCTCGGTAGTGGAGAGCGCGACGGGTCATTATGGAAAAAAGACTACCCCTGACGGAGGAAATGCGCAAATCATAATATCGGCTGTTCGAAGCAACAGAATTACCGATTCTCATTGGCGCAAGGTGGCCTTTCGCGCCGCCGCGCGCCGCTTATTTGCGCTTTAGAAAGAAAGTGTACTCGTTGCTGGCCTCGCTCTGCGCCAGCAGCTCGTTGCCGGTCTGCTTGCTGAACGCCTGGAAGTCCTTGACCGAGCCCACGTCCGTAGAGACGATGCGCAGCACCTGCCCGCTCTGCATCTCGGTCAGCGCTTTCTTCGCGCGCAATATGGGCAGCGGGCAGTTCAAGCCGCGCGCATCCAGATCCTTGTCGAAATTCATGGTCATATCCTCCTATTGGTCAATCGCATCCGCGGCGCGGGCATGTTTCCCGCATCGCGAAAAATTCAGCGTAGCAGAACCTGCGGCATTTGCAACTGCCGTCGCTGCGTTCAGGAAATCGCCTGGTAATAGAGGTTTTGCGGATGCCGCGCCTGCGCGAAAAAGAACCAGCGCTCGGCGAGCAAGCCCAGGTACTGCAGCAGGAAAGCCACCGCCAATACCGGCCAGGACGCCAGCGCCGCACCCGCGGCGAGCAGCGCCAGCGGCAGCGGGAACACCAGCAGCAGGAATCCCCATTTCACCTGGCGCAGCCAGGCGAACGACCTCCCGTGGAAGAAGTCGCGCGTATTGAAGGAGCCGCCCATGGATCCCTGCGCTTTCTGCGCGATGCGCGGGTGCTTCACGCCGATGGCGGTCTGCACCGTGGATTTCGGCCGCAGGCTTGCATTGCGCGCGAGTGCGGCGCCGCGCATGACCAGGGCGGCCAGGGTGACTCCGGCGGTCCATGCGGCCGCGGTCAGCAGCAGCGCAGGCGCCTGCGCCGCCGCCCAGGTTGTCCCCAACAGGAATCCGGACGCGCAGCCGAGCAGCAGGTAGTTGATCACCGTGAGCGGCGTATGCCATTCCTGCAGAAACGGCAGGCAGGCGTAGATCATGCCGGTGCACACGAACAACAGCAGCGCAAGCGCCACGCCCGCGCCGCCCAGCGTCAGGCTCAGGTCTCCGGCGCCGCGCAGATGATGCGCCAGGCCGTAGGCCGCCACCGCGGCCATGAAGACGGGAAGCACGATCACCTCGCGCGACAGCCAGGAAGTGCGCCACATCGCAGCCGAACGCCAGGCACGCTCGGGGTGGCCCAGATGGAAGAACGAGGCGAACAGCCCCGCACCCAGCAGCGCGAGCACGAGCGCACAGCCCAGCGAGAAGTATTGCGCCGAGGGCATGGCCCAGATGCCCAGCCAGGCGCCGAACTCGGCCGAAAATAGCGCGACGAACAGGCCCTGCCCCGCGCCGATCAGCGTGGTCAGGAATATGACGGAGAATGCGGGTCGCATGGCGCTTACCAGGAAGTGCTGTCGTCCAGCGACGGCGCCCTGACATCGGGCTTGGGCAGCTTGCCGTCGATCTTGAGCGGATTGTCCACGCGCTCGAGCTCGTCGCGGTGCAGGGTGATCTCGGTCTTGCGCCGCGGCAGGTAGTGGTTGGCAGGATGCGTGCCCCACTCCGGCATCAGCGCGTAGCCGCCGGCGTCGCGTATTGCCTTCGACACCACCGACTCGGGATCATGCACGTCGCCGAACAGGCGCGCGCTGGTTGGGCAGGCCATGACGCAGGCGGGCCTGCGGTCCGCGGGCGGCAGCAGTTCATCGTAGATGCGGTCCACGCACAGGGTGCACTTCTTCATCACCTTCTGATGCTCGTCGATTTCGCGCGCCCCGTAGGGACAGGCCCAGGCGCAGTACTTGCAGCCTATGCACTTGTCGTAGTCCACCAGCACGATACCGTCCTCGGCGCGCTTGTAGCTCGCCCCGGTGGGACACACCGGCACGCAGGGCGGGTCCTCGCAGTGCAGGCAGGACTTGGGGAAGTACACCGTCTGGGTGTTCGGGAATTCGCCGACCTCGAAAGTCTGCACGCGGTTGAAGAAGGTCCCGGTGGGATCGCGGCCGTAGGGGTTGTCGTCCGACAGGAACCCCGCCTCGCCCGAGGTGTTCCATTCCTTGCAGCTGGTGACACAGGCATGGCAGCCGACGCAGACGTTGAGGTCGATCACCAGGGCGAGCTGCTTGCTCATTTCTTTGCCCCGGCAACGAAAGCGAGCCAGGTCTTGCGCACCTGGTCCATGCCCGGCAGCGACTGCACCGCGGCCGCCTGCGGCCAGCTCTGTTTCGGCTCCTCGGCGCCGGCCCTGAAGATGCGCACGCGTACGTCGTACCAGCCGGCCTGCCCGGTGACCGGATCGGAATTGGATATCTTCGCCGCGCCCGCAGGCAGCTCCTCGCTGATCAGGTGATTGAGCAGGAAGCCGAGTTCGGCTTCGTTGGCGCCCGGCGCGAGGTTCCAGGCGCCCGGCGCCTTGCCGATCGCATTCCAGGTCCACACCGTACCCGGCTCCACCGCCTCGGAGTAGCGCGCCATGCAGCGCACCTTGCCCCACATCGACTCGACCCAGATCCAGTCGTCGTCGGCGATTCCCTGCGCGCGCGCCGTGGCCGGATTGACGAACAGGTAGTTGTGCGCGTGTATCTGGCGCAGCCATGCGTTCTGCGAATCCCAGGAGTGGTACATGGCCATCGGGCGCTGCGTGATCGCATTGAGCGGATACTTGTGCGCGTCGGTCACCTGCGCTTCCAGCGGTTCGTAGTAGAACGGCAGCGGATCGAAGTAGGTTTCGATGCGCTCGGCCAGGTGCGCCGGCGGGCGCCGCCTGGCCGGTCCCCTGCCCTGCGCCGCCATGCGGAATTTCTGCAGCACCTCGGAATAGATCTGGATCACGATCGGATCGGCGTGGCGGCGCAGGCGCGCCCGCTGCGCCCATTCGTGATAGCCCTTGTTCCAGTTGCGCATGTACTGGTAGGACGGCGGCAGCTTCAGCTGGAATACGCAGTTGTTCTTGGCGTACATCTCCCACTGGCGCGGATTGGGCTCGCCCTGCATGAACTTCTCGCCGCCCTTGCCGCGCCAGCCGGCGAGAAAGCCTATGCCCGAGCCGGCTTCGGTTTCGTAGTTGGTGATGAAGTCGGGGTAGTCGCGGTACTTGCGGCCGCCTTCGGTGTCGACGAAGGCGGGAAGCTTCAAGCGCCCGGCGAGTTCGATCAGCACTTCCTGGAACGGCTTGCACTGCCCGGTCACCGGCATCACCGGCACGCGCACCGAGTCCACGGGACCTTCGAATTCCGAGATCGGACGGTCGAGCATGGACATCACGTCGTGGCGCTCGAGGTAAGTGGTGTCGGGCAGGATCAGGTCCGCAAACGCAGTCATCTCCGACTGGAATGCATCGCACACGACGATGAACGGGATTTTGTATTCCCCCGCCTCGTCCTTGTCGTTGAGCATCCTGCGCACTTCGCTCGTGTTCATGCTCGAATTCCACGCCATATTGGCCATGAATATCATCAGCGTATCGATGCGGTAGGGATCGCCGCGCCAGGCGTTGGTGATGACGTTGTGCATCAGGCCGTGCACCGACAGCGGGTACTCCCAGGAAAAAGCCTTGTCGATGCGCACCGGCTGGTTGTGCGCGTCGACGAACAGGTCATCGGGCGTACCCGGCCAGCCGAGCGCGAGCCCGGCCAGCGGCGTATCCGGGCGCACGCCCTCCGGCCCCTTGGGGGTCTTGGCTATCGGCGGAATGCCGCGCGGGAATGGTGCTTTGTGGCGGAAGCCGCCGGGACGGTCGATGGTGCCGAGGATGCTCATCAGAATCGCCAGCGCGCGTATGGTCTGAAAACCATTGGAATGCGCGGCAAGGCCGCGCATGGCGTGGAAGGACACCGGATTGCCGGTGACCTTCTCGTGCTCGGCGCCCCAGCTGTCGGTCCAGGCGATGGGCAGCTCGATCTTCTGATCGCGCGCAGTCACGCCCATCTCGTGCGCCAGGCGCCGGATGGTCGCAGCTGGAATCCCGGTAATGCCCTCGGCCCACTCCGGCGTGTAGTCCTTCGCCCGCTCCATCAGCAGCTGGAACGCGGGCTTCACCGGCGTGCCGTCGGCCAGTGTGAAGGACCCGAGCAGGTAGGGATCGGCCTCGGGCTGGTGGCAGGGCGCCGGCTGCTCGGTCAGTCGGTTCCACCACAGCATGTTGCGCGGGTATTCCGGGATTTCCTCGCTGCGGCTTTCATCGTGCACCGGCATGCCATGGGCGTCGGACTGCGGGTCGAGGTTGATCAGGTAGCCGGCGTTGGTATAGCGCGCGAGGAACTCGCGGTCGTAGAGGCCGGTGTGAATGATCTCGTGGACCAGCGCGAGCAGCAGCGCACCGTCGGTGCCCGGCTTGATCGGCACCCATTCGTCGGCGATCGCCGAATAGCCGGTGCGCACCGGATTGATCGAAATGAAGCGCCCACCCGAGCGCTTGAATTTGGAGATCGCGATCTTGAGCGGATTCGAATGATGGTCCTCGGCCGTGCCTATCATCACGAACAGCTTGGAGCGCTCCAGGTCCGGCCCGCCGAATTCCCAGAACGAGCCGCCGATGGTGTAAATCATGCCCGCCGCCATGTTGACCGAGCAGAAGCCGCCGTGCGCGGCATAGTTGGGCGTGCCGAACTGGCGCGCGAACAGGCCGGTGAGCGCCTGCATCTGGTCGCGGCCGGTGAACAGCGCAAATTTCTTCGGGTCGGTGGAACGGATTTTCGCGAGGCGCTCGTGCAGCATGCCGAAGGCCTGGTCCCAGCCGATGGCGACGAACTGGTTGTCGCCGCGCGCCGAGCCGGGTTTGCGCATAAAAGGCTGGGTCAGCCGTGCCGGCGAGTACTGTTTCATGATCCCGGACGAACCCTTGGCGCAGATCACGCCTTGGTTGAGCGGGTGCGCCGGATTGCCGTCGATATAGCGCAACTCGCCGTCGCGCAGGTGCACGCGTATGCCGCAGCGGCATGCGCACATGTAACAAGTGGTATGCTTGATCTCGCTGCGTACTGCGGTATCGGCTGACTCTGAACGGATCACGATGATGGTCGGCTGCTGTGTGCTTGCGGCGAAGCGCGCTACTCTAGCGTAACGCTTTCACGGCACAAGCTGAGAATTCTGATTTCTCCATAAGTGACAGTAATGTTTCGCACTTATGGGCAAAATCAAGCCATTGTTTATTTGTATTTATTAGCTGACAAATCTCATGAAAGACGATGCTGCTGCAATACCGGACTTCGATTCAGCCGAGCGCTGGGTGATCGAATCCACATTGAAGGAACGCTATGGGCATATGGTCCCGATCGAACTTGCCGACAGCGAGCTGAAGCTCGATCCGGGCGCGCCGGTAATCACCACCTGCCCCACGGTGTACTGGAGCGCGCGCGGCTGCAATTTCCTCATCTTCAAGACCGCAGTGGATCGCTACCGCTCGCAGTTCTTCTATTCCGACGAGGAACACTACGGCACCGGCCGCGAAGAGTACGAGGAACTGGCCGAGTGCGTCGGCCTGCTGCTCAAGCTGCAGGCCGATCACGAGAAGCAGCGCCAGGGCGTGCAGTCGGGCATGACCGGCGGCGAGATCGGGCAATGACGCTGGAAAAGGCGAAAAAACTGCTCGCCGTGCAGGCCGATTTCGGCGGCTTCTACAACGCCAACGGCGCCAAGCTGATCCTGGCCGAAGTGCAGCGCGAGCACGGTCAGCAGGCAGTCGACACGCTCATCCGCGAGCTTGAACTCGAGCGCATCTTCGGCTTCGCGCCGGGGACCAAATTTGGCGGCAGCCTGTTCGGCAAGACCTAGTTCGACTGAGCGCGCTCGCCGCTGCGCGCGGATTTAGATGGTCTATCCGGCTATCAGAACATTCAGTGCTCGGGCGCTCCGCGCTTGGTGGATAGTCGCACCCGGCTCGGCTAATATTCGCCTGTGCCGGATAAAATCAAGCTGGGAGTACGCGCATGACCGAAGTGGTGGCAACCAATCAAACCATCCTGGTGGTAGGCGGCGGCATCAGCGGCATGACCGCGGCGATCGAAGCCGCCGAATGCGGCAAGCAAGTGGTGCTGGTGGAGAAATCGGCGACGCTGGGCGGCCGCACTGCGCTGCTGTACCGCTATTTCCCCAAGCTTTGCCACCCGACCTGCGGCCTTGAGATCAATCTGCGCCGGATTAAGACCAACCGCAATATCCGCGTGCTGACGCTGGCCGAGGTCAGCGCGATATCGGGCAAGCGCGGCGACTACAGCGCAACTGTCAAGATCGCGCCGCGCTACGTCAACGACAATTGCACCGCCTGCGGCGAATGCGCTGCCGCCGTCAGCGCCGAAGTGCCGAACCCGTACAACTACGGCATGAACAAGATGAAGGCGGCCTACCTGCCGCACGCCATGGCCTATCCGCAGCGCTATGTGCTGGACGCCTCGATCATCGGCACCGCCGAAGCGGACAAGGCGAAGGCCTCGTGCAAATACGGCGCGATCGACCTGGAGATGAAGGAAGAAACCATCCAGATCAGGGCCGGCGCAGTCGTCTGGGCTACCGGCTGGCAGCCCTACGACGCGGCCAAGATCCAGCCCTACGGCTACGACCGCTTCGCCAACGTCATCACCTCGCTCGAGTTCGAGCGCATGGCCGACCCGCACGGCCCGACCGCAGGCAAGATCCTGCGGCCTTCGGACGGCAAGGAGGCGAAGAACATCGCCTTCATCCAGTGCGCCGGTTCGCGCGACGAGAACCACCTGCGCCATTGCTCGCGCATCTGCTGCATGGCTACGCTCAAGCAGACCCAATACGTGAAGGAAGCCTGGGGCGACGCGGCGAAGTCCACCGTCTACTACATCGACATTCGCGCCATCGACCGCTTCGAGGACTTCTACCAGAAGGTGCGCAGGGATTCGACGGTGAGCTTCATCAAATCCAAAGTGGCGAAGGTCACACAGAACAGGAATACCGGCGACGTGACCCTGCACGGCGTGGACACCGAGGGCTACCACCGCTATGCCAACGACTACGACATGGCGGTGCTCGCGATCGGCATGCAGCCCAGCGTGGCGGGCGCGGACATCCCCGCCGACATCGTCGCGGATTCGAGCGGCTTCATCGAGTCCTCCGCGGCGGAATCCGGCTTCTTCGGCGCGGGCTGCGCCACCAACGCGCTCGACGTCAACCGCGCGGTGCAAAGCTCCACCGCGGCGGCGCTGCGCGCGATACAAGTGATCAACAAAACAGCTAGAGCAGAGGCATAGCAAACATGGCCGAGATGAAAACAGCCGCCTATATCTGCAAGGGTTGCGGCATCGGCGAGCGCGTCGACACCGCGCAGATGGCGAAAGTCGCGACCAAGGAGGGCAAGATGCACCTGGTGCGCGAGCACGACTTCCTGTGCAGCGCCGCCGGCGTGCAGACGATACGGGACGACATCGACAAGGAAGGCGTGACCCATGCGGTGATCGCCGCCTGTTCGCGCCGCGCCAAGACCGAAGCCTTCCATTTTCCGGGCATCGCGCTGTCGCGCGCCAATATCCGCGAAGGCGTGATCTGGGCGCAGCCGGATACCGAAGAGGCGCGCGAGACCACGCAGGAAATGGCCGACGACTACCTGCGCATGGGCTGCGGCGAACTGAAGAAGATGAAAGTGCCGGCGGGCGTCGCCGAAACCGGCCACGCCAAGCGCCTGCTGGTGGTGGGCGGCGGCGTCTCCGGGCTCACCGCCGCGCTCGAAGCATCGCGGACCGGCTACCAGGTGGTGCTGGTGGAGAAGTCCGCCAAGCTCGGCGGCTGGTCGGCCGAATTGCACCGGCGCATGCCGTTTCGCGAGCCCTACGCGGAGCCGCAGGACAGCGGCATGGCCGAACTCATCCGCGAAGTCACGGGTGACGCCAATATCAAGGTCATCACCAGCGCCGTGATCGCCAAGACAGACGGCGCGCCCGGCCGCTTCAAAGTCGACATCAGCGTGGAAAGCGGCTCGAGCGTAAGCGAGGAAGTCGGCGCCATCATCCAGGCGACCGGGTTCAGCACCTACGATATCGCCAGGCTGCCCGAACTCGGCGGCGGCAAGAGCCCCAACGTCGTGGATCAGGCGGGGCTGGAGCGCATGGCCAGGGAGGCGGCGGCCAAGGGTCAGCCGATGCGCCGTCCCTCGGACGGCGGCGAGATCAAGTCCGTCGTTTTCGTGCAATGCGCGGGCCAGCGCGACGAGACCGGGAAGCATCTGCCCTACTGCTCCGGATTTTGCTGCGGCACCAGCATCAAGCAGGCGATGTACTTCAAGGACGCCAATCCCGCGGTGGACACGGCGGTCATCTACGACGACTTGCGCGTGCCCGGCAACGGCGAGGATTTCTACCGCAGCGCGCAGCAGAAAGGCGTGACCTTCACCAAGGGCAAGGTCAGCGCGGTGGAAGCGAAGGGCGATGTCTGCGAGGTGAAATTCCGCGACCTGATCCTCGACGAGGACGCAAGCATCGCCGCGGCCGACCTGGTGGTGCTCGCCACCGGACAGGTGCCGAACTCCGGCGTGAACATCGACATTCCCGAAGAAGAAGTGGAGAAGATGGAGGTCAAACCGGTCTCCATCCTCAACCTGACCTACCGTCAGGGCAAGGACATGCCGCAGCTCGCGCACGGCTTCACCGACTCGCATTTCATCTGCTTCCCCTATGAGACGCGCCGCACCGGCATCTATTCCGCCGGCCCGGTGCGCCGCCCGATGGACATGGTGCAGGCGACCGAGGACGCCACCGGCGCCGCGCTGAAGGCGATCCAGGCGATGGAAAACGCCGAACTCGGGCGCGCCGCGCATCCGCGCTCGGGCGACCTTTCCTATCCGATCGTGCAGCTCGACGGCTGCACCCAGTGCAAGCGCTGCACCGTGGAATGCCCCTTCGGCGCCATCGACGAGGACGAGAAGCGCTACCCGGTGTTCAACGAAGGCCGCTGCCGGCGCTGCGGCACCTGCATGGGCGCCTGCCCGGTGCGCGTGATTTCCTTCGAGAACTATTCCTGCGACACCGTCGGCGCGCAGATCAAGGCGGTGGACGTGCCCGACGAGTTCTCGGAGAAGCCGCGCATTCTGGTGCTCGCCTGCGAGAACGACGCCTATCCGGCGATCGACATGGCCGGCCTGCAGAAGAACTGCTACAGCGCCTTCGTGCGCGTGATACCGGTGCGCTGCCTCGGGTCGGTCAACACCATCTGGGTCACCGACGCGCTCAATGCGGGCTACGACGGCATCATGATGATGGGCTGCAAGCACGGCGACGACTACCAGTGCCACTTCGTAAAGGGCTCGGAACTTGCGAGCGTGCGCATGAGCAAGATCGACGACACGCTGAAGCAGCTCTCCCTCGAAACCGAGCGCGTGATCAGCCACGAGGTGGCGATCACCGACATGGCGCGCGTGCCGCAGCTGATCAACGACTACGCCGCAAAGATCAACGAAATCGGCATGAGCCCGCTGAAAGGATTCGCATAGCCATGGGCGACATGAACACGCAGATGCTGGACAAATACCGCAACGATTTCCTGCGCGAAGTCGAGGAGAAAGTCGACGACGGCGATTGGGTGAAGATGTGCATGCAGTGCGGCGTGTGCGCCGGCTCGTGCACCTTCGGCCCGGACTGGGAGCATACGCCGCAGAAGATCTTCATGATGATCCGCGCCGGCAAGCGCGAGGAAGTGCTGAGTTCGCACTCGATGTGGCTGTGCACCTCCTGCTACAACTGCATGGTGCGCTGTCCGCGCAAGCTGCCGATCACGCATATCATGCACGGCCTCGCGAGCTACGCCAACCGCCTCGGCCTCGCGCCCAAAGACCAGCCGACGCGCGACTTCTCGCTGATTTTCTGGGAAAACTGCACCAAGACCGGCCGCGTCAACGAGCTCAGGTTGACCATCAGCGTCTACTTCAGGCAAGGCTTCCTCGCCGGCGTGAAGAAGATGTGGTCGCTGCGCAAGATCGGCCAGGGACTCATGAAGACCAAACGGCTCAACCCGATGGAGCTTTTCATGAGCCACGGCTGCAAGGACAAGGACGGCCTGCGCCGCGCGCTGAAGAAAGCCGACGAGATCGAGGCGCGGCGGCGCGGCTACGAACTGCAGAAGCGCGGCTACAGCGCTTGAGCGCGGCGGCAATTCCAAGGTTGCCGAAATGGTCACTTATGTAGGAGAGTGCGCGGTAAGGTCTTCCCGCGTTTCCAAATAGGTTCGAAGGATAGGGCAATGGCTAAGAAAGAATATGCGTTTTACCCGGGCTGCTCTTCCGTTCTGCGCGGCTCGGCCTCCAACTACCTGGTGTCGGTCGAGTCCATGTGCGAGAAGCTCGACATCAAGATGACGCAGATCCCGGACTGGAACTGCTGCGGCGCGTCGATCAGCTACGCCGGATCGAGCGAGCTCGCACGCCACGTGCTGGCCGCGCGCAACTTCGCGCTGGCGGACAAACACCTGCCGGGCCAGGATATCGTCGCCACCTGCCCCGCGTGCTGGCTGAGCGGGCGCGAAACCCACGAGAAACTGGATGCCTCCAGCCAGCTGCTGGCCGACACCAACGAGGCCCTGAAGGAAGCGGGCCTGGAATACAAACCCAACGTAGAAATCCGCCACATGGTCGAAGTGCTGATCGAAGACCTCGGCTACGAGGAGCTGACGAAGCCCGTGGCGAAGCCGCTCGAGGGCCTCAAGGTCGCGGGTTATGTCGGCTGCCAGACCAACCGCCCGTTCGGCATCGCCGGCGAATCGTTCGAGAACCCGATGTACCTCGACAAGCTGGTCGAGAGCGTGGGCGGCGAACCCCTCTCCAAGTATGAAGAAAAAGTCAGCTGCTGCGGCGGCTCGCTCGCGTTCTGCGAGCCGGACAAGGCATACAAGCAGATCAAGAACATCGTCGAGTCCGCCTACGACCACGGCGCCGACGTGATCTGCACCCCCTGCCAGCTGTGCCAAGCGAACGTCGAAGTGTACCAGTCCGAGATCAACAAGAAATACGGGACCAAGCTCGACATGCCGGTGGTCTTTTACAGCCAGCTCATGAGCGTCGCCTATGGCGGCACACTCAAGGAGGCGGCCCTGGACGGCCAGTTCATCCGGTCGAAGAAGCTTGAGGACATCGCGACCAAGGCCGTCGGCAAGAAATAAGCATCCAGCGGGGCGACTGCCTCAAGAAACGTGCGGCAATTGACGGTCCGGGCAGGTCCAGCCTTGGCGGCTGCAGGCGCTGACCGGCTTGAACTGTCCTCAGTCGAGTAGTTGCGATCCGGCGCGCCCGCCAGGAGTCGGGATCGGAATCTCTCAGCAGCGGCCGCACTCAGTAATGCGGCGGGATCTCGTTTCCCGGCGACGCAGCCTCCGGCGGCGCCCATTCCTGCAGCTGCCGGCGTAGCGCCCGTATGTCCTGCTGCAGCTGGTCGATCTGCTGCTGCTGACGGAAGACAGTGCGGTTGAGCGCGTCGAGCAGGTCTTCGGCAAGGCTGATCTTCGCTTCGAGTTCGTCCAGTCTGGATTCCATGATGCGCTTTGCGCCGGGAGGTGATGCCGCGACTGTAATCCCGCGCCGCGCCGGCCAGCTCAGCTGGTGATCGGGCCTTTGCCGATTCGCGGCCACGGCCGCCCGCCATCGCTGATCGCCATCGCCACGACGATTTCGCCGGGCCGGGGCGCGTCCGCAACCGAAATCGTCATGGTGCAGAAATCGTCGAAGGACCAGATATTGTCCTTGTTGGCTAGCGGCATATCGATCGACGCCCCGGGGGCCGCCACTTTGACGTTGGAGCAAATCACCTCCTTGCCCCCGCCGATGGCGGCGCGCATCGGCTTGCCCAGCTTCGGATGGACCAGCGCGTGACCGTGCTCGACGTCGCCGAGCATGCCCACGATGGCCGCCTTGGAGTAAGCCACCGCCTTGCCCCCGAGCAGCCGGGCAAGCTCGGGCATGAGCCGGTCGCCCAGCGCTGCGCCGATGTCGAACAGCGGGCTGAGATCTTCCACCACGCGGCCGGCAAAGGGATTTTCGATGACTGCGATTGCGACCGCGTGGTTGATGGGGCGGGCCGCTTTGCGGCCCGCTTCGGCGTATACGGTTTCGCGCGTCAGCACGATCTTGCGGATTTCCATGCACCCCCCAATCCTGAATTGCGCTCGCAGCACGCGCTCGGCGCCGGTTTGGCAGGCATCGGAATGCAGGCACGACCCGGCCAGCCACCTGCCGGAATCTTCTCACGAATCCGGTCTTGCCCGTCTGTGCCAGGGCTGATGCAAGAACTCAATTTTCTTATGAGACCTGACCGCGTTTCCGGTAGACTATATGCGCGGAACGCTTAGGAATTGCGCGCGCGTCCATGTCTGCTTCCCCGGCTACTCGGCGACGACAGGGGGGGGCCAAAAAACAACAAGCACGGCAATTGAGCTATGGTTGCGCGCTATTTCGGCAGTCCGCCCGGGCGCCCTGAGGAGGAGGAGATTCGCGTGAGCACCACGATATTGCGGCCGGCGCATGGCGCATGCCATGCACCGGCCGGAGAGTCTGCGGCATGAGTTCGGCACGTTCGGGCCAGCGCGCGCTCGCGCCGCTCGACCCCATGGGCGAAATCGTCTATCCGCTGCTGGACCGCCTGCCGGTTGCGCTGATACTGCTGGACGAAAGCGGCGAAGCGCTGTTCTACAATTGCGCCATGCGCGGCAAACTGCCCCAGGCCAGCTTCGGCACCAGCCTCAGAAGCATTTTGCCCGACTACCATGCAGCGCTGTCGGGCGACCTGCGCACCCCGCGCACCGTCCAGGTGACGCGCCAGGTCGGCGCCCTCACCCTGCACGAGAGCCTCAGCCTGTCGCGCACGCCCTCGGGCATTTGCCTGACGGTGAGCGACCAGACCGAACTGGTCGAGCGCGAAGCCGCCCACGCGCAGAGCGCGCGACTGGCGTCGCTCGGCTTCCTGCTCGCGGGCGTTTGCCACGAGGTCGCCAACCCGCTCTCGGCGATTCATTCGATGGTGCAGATACTGCAGTCCAAGCGCGGCGTGTCGCACGATACGCTGGACAAGGGCCTCGCCAACATCGCGTCGAACATTGGCCGCGTGCTCGCGATCACGCGCCAGCTGGGCGATTTCTCGCGCGTCGGCACCGAGCGGCCGGGACCGGTGAGCGTGGACGAGTCGATGGAAGAGGCCGTATCGCTGCTGCGCCACAGCCGCTGGGGCACGACGGTAAGCGTCGAATACGCCGGCATGGCCGAAGCGCGGGTGCTGGCGCGCTCCGGGCAGCTGCAACAGGTGATCTTCAATATTCTGCTGAACGCAGCGCAGGCAATGCAGGGCACGGGCAGCATCCAGGCGAGCGTGAATCTCGATGCCGCCAGGCGCGTGACCTTGATGCTGTGCGACAATGGCCCGGGAATCGCGCCCGAAAACCTGGGGCGCGTATTCGAGCCCTTCTTCACCACCAAGTCCGGCGGCGAGGGAACGGGCCTCGGGCTTGCCATCAGCTTCGAGATCATCAATGAGCTGGGCGGCACGATGCGCGCCGGCAATGGTCCGGCTGGCGGCGCCTGTTTCAGCATCGAACTGCCGCCATACCGGGAACGCTAGCCATGGCAGCAGTGCTGCAGGAAAAGCCGGCGCGGCGCGAACGCATACTCATCATCGACGACGACCCCGGCCTGTCCGAGGTCATACTGATGCTGCTCGGCGGCGAAGGCTATCGCGTCGAACACGCCGCGACGGTGCGCGCCGGCCTGGCGCAGGTCGCTGCAACCGAGTTCGACCTGGTGATCACGGATCTCAAGCTCCCCGATGGCACCGGCGTCGAAGCTATCCGGCCGATCAAGGAGATCCGCGGCGACCTGCCGGTCATCCTGATGACCAGCTATTCCTCGGTGGAGAGCGCCATCGACGCCCTGCGCAACGGCGCCGTCGATTACATCATCAAGCCATTCGACAATGAGGACTTCCTGCACGCGGCCGAGCGCGCGTTGAACGAGCGGCGCGTGCTGCGCGAGAACGCGATCCTCAAGCGCAACCTGAAAAAAGTCACGGCGGAACTGGAAATCATCGGGCAGAGCGAGGGCATCCGGCGCGTTACCGAACTGATGCGCAAGGTCGCCAATTCGGATGCGAGCGTGCTCATCCGCGGCGAAAGCGGGACCGGCAAGGAATTGGTCGCAGTGGGCATTCATATCGCGAGCGCGCGCGGCGACGGGCCGTTCGTCCCGATCAATTGCGGCGCGATTCCGTCCGAACTGCTCGAATCGGAACTGTTCGGCCACGCCCGGGGTGCGTTCACCGGCGCCACCCACACCACCGAAGGTCTGATCCGCGAGGCACATGGGGGCACGCTGTTTCTGGACGAAATCTCGGAAATGGCGCCCGCGCTGCAGGTAAAGCTGCTGCGCGTGCTGCAAGAGCGCGAAGTGCGCCCGGTGGGCGGCAAGCAGGTGTACAAGGTCGACGTGCGCTTCATCGCCGCCACCAACAAGGACCTCAAGCAGGCGATGACCGACGGGCAATTCCGCGAGGACCTGTTCTACCGGCTGAACGTGATCAACATCCAGGTGCCCCCGTTGCGCGAGCGCGCCTCCGACGTCCACCTGCTGGCGCAGCATTTCATCGACCGGCACAGCCGGCGCATGGGCAAGCGCATTCGCGGCATGAGCGACGACCTGGGCGAGTTCCTCGCACGCTACAACTGGCCAGGAAACGTGCGCGAGCTCGACAACCTGATCGAGCGCGCCGTGATTCTCGCCGATGCAGACGTGCTCACGAGCAAGGACCTCTCCGAAATGATGCCTGCCGCGTCCAAGCCAGCAGACGACACAGCGCGCGCGCCCCTCGCCGAAGGCAGGCCGCTGTCGGTGGAGGAATACATGCGCGAGACCGTCGAGCGCTACCAGGACCGTTATACCGAGATCGAACTCGCCAACATGCTCGGTATCGGCCGCAAAGCGCTATGGATGCGGCGGCGCCAGTGGGGCGTGAAGCGCTCGGGCGGCCGCAAGGACTGACGTTCGCCCGCCAGCCGCGGCGGTCCTCCCTGTTTCGGCAAGAAAAGCCAGGTTTCCTGCGGAAACGTCGGCCCGGTTGCTGCGTCCGCCTTCGATAGCTAGCGCCCTGTAATCAATCGCTTATTTGCGCCGGAGTCAAGCGGCACAAGACTTGCTGCTTTGTTTGGGTTGATCCAACAATAGCCACACCCACAGGAGGACTTAGCATGACCGAAACCGCCAAACCCGCGCCGCGCAAGAAGGTCACCATCCCGCAATTGGTGAACAAGATGAAAGCTGGCGACCCCATCGTCCAACTCGCCGTGTACGACTACGAGACCGCCATCGTCGCCGATCGCGTCGGTGTCGACATCCTGTGCGTGTCCGACACCGGCGGCATGGTCCTGTTCGGCCACGAGAGCACCGTTTCGGTTTCGTTCGAGGAGGTGATGTTCATGGCGCAGGCGGTCAAGCGCGGCTCGCAGTACGGCCTGCGCATGGTCGACATGCCGTATATGAGCTTCCACCTGTCGACCCAGCAGGCGGTGGACAACGCCGCGAAATACGTGGCGCTGGGCGGCGCCGAAGTGATGAAATGCGAGGGCAACCAGCACCACGCGAAATACATGGAGGCAATCGTCAAGGCAGGCATTCCGGTGCAGGGCCACATTGGCATCACGCCGATGCGCATGCCGCAGCTGGGCGGCTTCGCGGCGCAGGGCAAGACCGCCGACCGCGCGAAGGAGCTAATCGACGACGCGCTGGCGATGGTCGACGCGGGCTGCTTCTCGATCATGTGCGAGGTGACGACTTCGGAAGTATGCGAATACCTCGCCGAAACGCTGCCGGTGCCGGTGATCAGCCTGGGCGCGGGCAATCGCGCCCACGGCGTGCACATCATTGGTTCGGACCTGTTCCACCTGTACGAAAAGCACACGCCGCGCCACTCCAAGATCTACTGCGACCTGGTGCCGATTCTCGAGAAAGGGCTGTCGGACTACCGCGATGAAGTGCGCGCGCGCATCTATCCGGGCAAGGAGCATACGGTGTTCATGAAAGAAGACGAACTCAAGCGCTTCAAGGATATGGTCGGCTGGAAGAAGTAAGCGGCAAACATGGGCGAAGCCGTCAACACGCTCGCGCCCGCGTCCTGCCTCGCGGTGCTGCGCCAGGCACGCTTTTTCGCGGGACTCGAACCGGCGCAGCTGGAGCGGGTCGCCGCTCTGGCCCGCGTGCAGCGTTTTTCGCAGGACACGCGCATTTACAACCTTGCCGATTCGGCGGTCTACTTCTACGTGCTTGCCGACGGCATGGTGCGCTTCACCCTGGGCTTGGGGCGGCGCGACACCTCCGCGGGCGAAATCATCCGGCGCGGCGACGTATTCGGCTGGGCCGCGCTGATCGAAGGTGCGCAAAAGCGCATCGCCACCGCGTTCTGCCTCACCAGCTGCGAGGTGATCGCGCTCAACGGCGATGAGCTGATGGCGCTGATGGACAGCGACCACAGCATCGGTTATGCGGTCATGAAGCAACTCTCGGTGCTGCTCACCAGCGAACTCACCGGCTTTGCCGCCGGCTAGATGGGACAGGCTGCGCAGGGGCCGACGCAGCCGGTTGCCCGCCCTTTGCTTTTTCTGAGCAGCGCGGCGGCCACTTCCTGCCGGTTCCATGCGGCGGCGGCGATGGTCGGCACGCACCCTGATGTGCAAAGATGAGCGCCGCACTGCTTGCCGCCATCGCCCTGCTTGTCGGGTTCTTCATCGGCGCGGTGGGCGTGGGCGGCATCCTCATGGTCGCCGCGCTGGCGCTGCTCGGCAGCAACGGCATCCACCAGGCGACGGCCACGGCGCTGTTCTCGTTCATCTTCACCGGGATCCTCGGCACCTGGCTGTTCCAGCTGCGCGGTTCCATAGACTGGAAAATGGCCGCGCCGGTGTGCGCCGGAGCGGTGGTATTCAGCTATCTGGGTGCGATGATCAACTCCAGCGTCGATGCGCACACGCTTGCGCTGATCATCGCCGCAATCATCATATTCGCCGGCGCGTACGTGCTGCTGCCCAAACGTGCGGGAGCGCAACAGCTCGACGGCAAGTCCGTGGCGCAGCAGTTTCTTCTGCTCGGCGTCGGCGCGGCCTCCGGCTTCGGCTCCGGGCTTTCCGGCGCCGGCGGCCCCCTGTTTTCAGTGCCGATCATGCTGGTGCTCGGCTTTGCCCCTCTGCCCGCGATCGGCGCGAGCCAGGTGCTGCAGATCATCTCGGCCGTCTCCGGCACCATCGGCAACCTGCAGTACGGCTCAATCGATTTCCTTACCGCTGCCTGGATCACGGTGCTCGAACTGGCCGGCGTGGTCGCTGGTACGCGCGCGGCACATGCCGTAAGCGTGACCGTGCTGCGACGCGCCGCAGCGGGCCTGTGCATCGTGGTCGGGCTGATCATGCTGCTGCGCTCGCTATAATGCGGGCATGCTGGATGCCTATTTTTCCGAGCGCGGCATAGCGCAGCTGAACGTCGACGGCAGCGCCGCGGTGCCACTGCGCTTTTCCGATGCAAGCGCCGAGCACCTCGCAACGCGCACATCGGCAGGGCTGTTCGACTTTTCCTTCATGAGCCTGTTCGAGATCAGCGGCGCGCAGGCGCGCGCCTATCTCGAGCGCGTGCAGACGCGCAATCTCTCGCAGCTGGCGCCTGGACGGCTGGCCTATACCCTGCTGCTGCGCGAGGACGGCAGCGTGTTCATCGACGCCACGCTCTGGTGCCTGGCGCCCGAACGCTACTGGATTTTCACCGGCCGGCGCAGCGATCAGGCCTGGCTGGAACAATGGCTGCCGGCCCGAGGGGCGCAACTGGCAAGCCTCTCCGGGCAATATGCGATTATGGCGCTGCAAGGTCCGCGCAGCTTTGACGTCCTGCAGCGCGCGTGCGCCGCGGCGCCCGACCGGCTCCCCTATTTCGCTTTCTCGAGCGCGCGCCTGGCGGGCGTATCCGCCCGCATAGGGCGGCTCGGCTACAGCGGCGAACTCGGCTGCGAAATCCTGGTGCCCGCGGCTGTGGGCGTGCGCGCATGGAACGAATTGCTCGAAGCGGGCGCGGCGCAGGGGCTGCGCGAATGCGGTTTCGAGGCGGCGAACAGCCTGCGCGTCGAGTCGGGCTACATCCTGTTCACGAACGAGCTCGCCGCCGGTGCCGACCCGATCGAACTCCGGCTGGCGCGCCTCGTGACGACCAACACATGCGTGGGCGCCGCAGCGCTGGAGGCCAGGCGCAGGCGCGGGACGTTGCGCCGCCTGATCGGCCTCGTGCCGACGGGTTCGCGGCGCGCGTCCGGCGACCTGCCAGCGGCACAGCTCACCAGCGAGGCCTATTCGCCGGTTTCCGGCCGCGTTCTGGGCATGGGTTTCGCTCCGGCCGCGCTTGCCGGCCCCGGCAATCTGCTGCGCCTGGCGGACGGGCGCCTCGCGCGCAGCGCGCGCCTGCCCTATTACGATCCGCTGCGCCTGCTGCCGCGCCGCCTGTAGCCCCTGCCACGGACGGATTTGCGCTGCCCCTGCGCCCGCCCATTCGGCGGCCGCCCTGGCGCTAAACGTTGATGCCTTGCTTCCCGGCCCAATGCTCGGCCGCCTGTATGGTGTTGCAAAGGAGCATGGTGACAGTCATCGGGCCCACGCCCCCCGGCACCGGGGTGATATAGGACGCCTTTTCCTTGACCGATTCGAAATCGACGTCGCCGACGAGGCGCCCGTCCGCCAGGCGGTTGATGCCCACGTCGATGACCACCGCGCCCCTGCGCACCATCGGAGCAGTAATCAGATTGGGCTTGCCCGCCGCGACTACCAGGATATCGGCGAGGATGGTGAACTGCGCAAGGTCGCGCGTCTTGACGTGACAGATCGCCACCGTCGCTTCCCTCTGCATCAGCATCAGCGCCATCGGCTTGCCCACGATATTGCTCATTCCCACCACCACCACGTTCTGCTCGGTGATGGGAATGTTGCTGTACTCGAGCATGCACACGACGCCGTAGGGGGTGCACGGCGGAAACACCGTCCCTCCGGTAACCAGGCCACCGACGTTATACAGGCTGAAGCCGTCGACGTCCTTTGCCAGAGAAATGTGCTCGATCACCGTGTGCACGTTGATCTGCGGCGGCAAGGGCAGTTGTACGAGAATGCCGTGGATGAGGGGGTTCGCGTTCAGTCCGTCGATAAGTGCGAGCACCTCTGCCTGCGACGTTTCGACGGGGAGCAGATGCGCATCCGAGTGGATGCCTACGTCCTCGCAGGCCCTGATCTTGTTGCGCACGTAGAGCTGCGAGGCCGGATTGGTCCCTACCATGATGACCGCCAGCCGCGGGGTGATGCCGGCCGCCTTCAGCTTGTCGGCGCGAATCTTCCAGTCGGCGCGCACCAGACCCGCAATATGCTTGCCGTCGATGATCTTGGCGCTCATTTCAGCAATCCTCTACCGCTCGGCGGAACGTCGCAGCGTTCATCCGTTTGTGCCATGAAAGCCGGCAGCGATGAAAAACAGCACGCTGGTCCCCATCAGGAAATAGGAAGTGATGTTCAGGCGCCGGGCGAGCTGCGCGCGCCCGGGCCGATTCTGCAGCAACATCGCCGAGAGCGAGAAGATGCCGCCCGCGATGGCAATGGCGATGACCGTCGGCCGCGCAATGAGCCATTCCATCAGGATTTCGCAGTACGCTTGGTATAGGCTTCGACGAAATCGGCGGCGGCCTTGCTGCCGCGCGAAAAAGACTTCATCGCTTCCTCATGCAGGATGGAAAGCGCCTCCATCTTGATCTGGTTGGCGCGGTCGCTGACCACGATGTCGGCGAGCTTGCGCGGTCGCGGCAGGTCCACTTCCAGCACAGCGCGCACCTGCGTCGGGATGTTCGACATGATCATCATCCGGTCGGCGAGAAACACGGCTTCGTCGATGTCAGTCGTGACGAAAAAGTTGGTGCGGCCGGATTCCTCGAACAGCCCCGAGTAGTATTCCCACATCAATTCCTTGGTCATTGCGTCCAGGCCGCGGAAGGGCTCGTCGAGGATCATGACTTCCGGATTGTTGATCATCGCTCGCGCCAACTCCGCCCGGCGCTGCATGCCGCCGGAAAGCTGGGTGGGATACTTCTTGCGAAAGTCCTGCAGGCCCACCTTGTTGAGCAGGAATTCGGCAAACTCGAGCACCTGCGCAGATACCTCGCCGCGCGCGCGCGGCCCGTAAAGAATGTTGTCGTAAGTCGTCATCCATGGAAACAGCGCTGATTCCTGGAACAGCACCAGGCGATTGCGGCTCGGCCCCGTGACCGGCTCGCCGTCGAGCTTGATCGTCCCGGTCGACGGCGCCTCGAATCCGGCAAGCAGCCGGATCAGGGTGCTCTTGCCGCAACCCGACGGTCCGATCATCACCGTGAGCTTGCCGCGCTCGATGCTGAAGCTGCACTCGCGCACCACTTCCTTCTGGAAACCGGTCGCGCCGTAGCTCTTGCTGACGCCGCTTACGGTGATCTCCCCGGCCGAAACCAGGGGGCGCGGAGTTCCCGAAGTGCTCATTGACCTACCTCAGGCGCAGCCAGGGCGTGACGTACTTGCCCAGGGTGCGCAGTAGTTCGCTGGAAATGAATCCAGCGATGCCGATTGAAATCATGCCGACCACGATCTGCTCGTACGAACCGCCGACGTAGGAGTTCCAGATGAAGAAACCCAGGCCGCCGCCGCCGGTGCCGCCGATCTGGCTGCCGCCCCCCGAGATCATCTCGGCGGCCACGACCACCTCCCAAGTAATGCCCATGCCGACGGAGGAGCCGATCACGATGGATGGCAGGGTGCCAGGCAGGATGATGCGGCGGAAGATATCCCACTTGGACGAGCCCATCGACTGCGCCGCCTGGAAGTAGCGCACGTCGATCGATTTCGCGCCGCCGACCACGTTGATGACGATGGTGTAGAAAGCGCCGAGAAAGGTCACGAATGCTATTGAAAGTTCCTGCGTCGGCCAGAAGATGATCGAAGCCGGCACCCAGGCAAGCGGCGGGATCGGCCGCAGCATCTCGAACACCGGGAAACCGATGCCGAACGCAGTGCGGTTCACCGCCAGTAACAGTCCGAACGGAATGCCCACCAGCATCGCCGCGGTGAAGCCGGCCAGCACTCGCGAAAAGCTCTTGTACCAGCTGTGCCAATAGCCCGGGTCGACGATGACCCCGGCCCAGGCGTGCAATACGTCGGTGGGCGCGGGGACCGCGCCTATCCACGGCAGGTACGTCTTCTTGAAACCCATCATGCCTATCAGTTCGCGCAGCGGGGAAAAAATGTCCGCGCCCAGCCAGTGCTTGGAGCGCGAGCCGATTTCCCAGATCACCAGAAACACCAGAATCGAAAACATCCCGCGCAGCAGGCTTCTCGGATTGAATCTTCTGGAAGCCACGGTTCAGCCCTCCTTCTCGCCGGCCTGGAAGGCCTTCAGCGCTTCTTCGTGGACCGCCTCGCTGGTTTCCTGCATCAGTTCCCGGAAGCGTTTGGAGGTGAGTACGCTGTAGTCGCGCGGGTGCGGTATGTCTACCGTGAGCACTTTCTTCGGCTTGCACGGCCGCGTAGTCATGATCGCCACCTTGTGCCCGAGAAAAATCGCCTCTTCGAGGTCGTGCGTGATAAAGAAGATCGTCACCTTGTTCTTGTAATAGATCTCGAGCAGCGCCTCGTGCATGACCGACTTGGTGAGCGAGTCGAGCGCGCGATAGGGTTCATCCAGCAGCAGCACCTTGGGGTCGTTCATCAATGCGCGCACGATTTCGACGCGCCGCCGCACCCCCGACGACACTTCTCCCGGGTAATTGTGCTCGACCCCGCCCAGGCCGGCGTCGGCCATCATGCCCAGCGCCCGCTCCGTGATCTCGGCCTTGCTCGCCTTGCCTTGCATGAGCGGTCCGAATGCGACATTCTCCAGGTTGGTCTTCCATGGAAACAGCGCGCCGTTCTGGAACACCACGATGCGGTCCGACCCGGGTTCGGCCTTGGGCTTGGCGGTGCTGCACAGCACTTCGCCATCGAGAGTGATGCTGCCCGAGCTGATCTCGTGAAAGCCCGCGATGGCGTTGAGCAGCGTGGTCTTGCCGCATCCGGACGGTCCCACGATCATGCAGATCTCGCCCGCGTCGATGTCCAGGTTGCAATGGTCCACCGCCATGACCGCTGCGCCGGCAGGATCGTAGATCTTGACCACGTCGTCGATCTTTATCGCACCACGGTTCCCGGCGCTGGCCGAGCGTGACTGCACCGCCCCCATCATCGCCCCCCGAGCGCCAATTCACGCACGCGCCACTGCATCAGGAAATCACCGGCGACGCGCACCATCGCGCTGGTAATGTATCCCACCGCACCGAGCGTAATCATGCCGATCACGATGGTCGGATAGCGCACCATGGTATAGGAGGTGTTGATCACATAACCCAGCCCGTATTGCCCGGACACCATCTCCGCCGCAACCAGGGAGAACCACGCGACACCCACAGAAATCTGCAGGCCGGTGAACACGAAGGGGAGCGATCCGGGCACGATAACGTGCCTGAACACCTGCCACTTGCTGGCGCCCAGGCAGTTGGCGGCGCGCACGTAGGACTCGTCGATCGATTCCACGCCCAGCATGGTGTTGAGCGCCGTTGCAAAGAACGATGCGAGGAAGGTGAGGTAGATTACCGCCGATTCGGTGGACACGAACATCACGATCGCCAGCGGCACCCAGGCGAGCACCGGGATCGGGCGCAGCAACTCGAACACCGGAAAGACGAATTCCTTGAATTTCCTCGACCAGCCGAGAAACAGCCCGAATGGAACGCCGATGATGGTTGCAAGGAAGAACGCCTGGGTGACGCGCCACACCGACATGCCGATGTGCTTGTAGTATTCCGGCGTGTAGATCGACAGTCCGTAGACCGGGTCTTTGCTCATCCATTCCGTGATCACCACGGTAATGCCCGGCATTTCGCGAAAGCGCGGCAGCTTCCATACTTCCACCGACAGGTACCAGAAGCCCAGGAACAGGACGAAGCCGATCAGCATCAGGTACGGGCGCGGGCTCTTGACCCATTGCGTTAGCCGGTACAGGGTCAGGCTCATGCCCTGAATGTCGCCCGAGTGCATCTTGCGGTGGATGCCGCGCAATTGCGCGATCAGGTCCGGCACGGTGTAATCGCGCGTAATCATGGTGGCGAAACGGCTCATCACCACATCACCGGAATCGGGGTCTGATTCCAGAATGCGCAGCAGTTCGTCGCCGTTGATGCGGATGATTTCGGTCGCCTCCGTGCAGACGGCCTTGGCCAGCCGGGACGGGTAGCGGTTCAGCAATGCGGCCCAGCCGAACACGTCGCCTGCCCCGAGAATCTGCACCGGTCGGCGCGCATGCACCCCGGGCTCCAGCGCATGCTCGACTTTGCCGGAAACGATGATGAAGATGTCATCGGCCTTGTCGCCGACGTCGTACAGCACGGCGCCGCTTTCGTAGTTGACCTGCCAGCCCAGAGTGGCGAGCTTGCGCAGCAACGCGTCCGACACGACCTGGAACGGCATTGTGCGCTTGAGCATGTCCAGCATTGCTTCAGGCTTGATCGGTTCTTTAGGGGGCGTCATTGGTATCGTCGTCTCTTCCCGTCGCTAATATGAGGATGCGTACACTTTTCCGGATGCTCGCCGTTGCAGCCGGAAAAATGCCCGCCCCGTGGGGCGGGCCTCGTGGCTATTTTTTCGGAGCCTGCGAATCCGGCAGCGACGTCACATCGCCTACGGGCGCGCTCATGCCGCGCTCCTTCATGATTGCGTTGACGAACTCCGGCATGACCGCCTCCGGGCGCAGCTTCGGCGTGTTGATGCTCTTGATCGTGAACAGGAACGCGGACGCCTTGTCGAGCAGAGCCATGGCGTCGGGGGTGAACCCGAACGGCAGGATCAGGCGCGTCTTGACACCGCCCTCGTTCGCGCCGTACTGCCCGTAGAGCGATTTCCACAGGACGCGCTCGCTCATCCCGGTGGTCTGCTCCTTGATGATGCGCGTCACCTCGTCGGCATTCTTCTCGTCGGCGAGGTAGAGCTCGGCGTCCAGTTCCGCGTTGAGCCAGGCCTTGACGATGTCGGGCCGCTGTTTGATCAGGTCTGCGCGCATCGCCAGAAACGCGGCATCATGTTCGTTGACCGATGCGCCCGACGCAATGCGCTTCGCCAAGCCTTCCTCGACCAGGCGCGAGGCTGTCGGCTCCCAGATCACCGCCGCGTCGATCTTGCCCGCGCGGAAATTGCTGGTCATGACCTCGATGTTCTGGTTCAGGTAGTCCTGCGGCGTGACATTGTTCTTCTTGAACACCGCCTGCGTAAAGCGGTCGGAGCATGCTCCCTTGGCAGTCGCTACCTGTTTCCCGTTCAGCCATTTGAACGCTTCGGCGGAACTAGCGAACGTGGGGGCATCCATGCGCGCGAGAAAGATGTTGCACATGTCTTCGCCCATGCCGACCGCAGACACCAGCCGGATATCCGCCACCGATTGCTTGGTGGTGGAAACGATGGCGGGCATATCGCCCATGTAGCCGATCTGCTGCTTGCCAGCGAGCATGTTGTTGACGATGATGGCGCCCTGCAGTCCGATCTGGAACTCGACCGTGGAACCCTTTGGCAGATACTTTTCGTAGAACTTCTTGCCGCGCATGACCACGCCGGACCAGGATTCCGTGTAATAGGGCTGGTACCCGACGACAAGGTTGACGGGTGTCCCGGGCTTGCCGTAGTCGAGATCGGCGGCCAGAACTGGTGCACTGACGAGGGTGCCCGCGGTCAGAAGCGCAGCAACGAGGTGAAACAATTGCTTGATTTTCATGCCATCCTCCTTCGTTTGTGTTACGACGTCGTTAAACATGCACGGTACACAACCATTCTTATTGGTTTTATCTGCAAGCAATTTCGGCCGCCGGGCCATGCTCAATGCCTTGTTGCGCCTCCTGCGCTCACTTCGCGCCCGGCGCGGCGAGAAAGCGCGCGATCAACGCCGCCAGCCGGCGCATCACGGCGAATCCGGAAGCGGGATCCGATTCAAGCAGATGCAGCGCCTCCCGGCCGTTGATGCGCAGCAACGCGGAATTTTCCAGCACGCGCGCGGTCGCAATGCGGTGCGGATGATTTTCGAGCAATGCATTCCAGCCGAAAACCTCGCCTTTTTTCAACATGAACCCCGCGGGGCTGGTGCGCTCGTCGCGTCCGATCTGGAATTCCACGCGACCGGAATCGAGCACGAAGAAGTCGTCCGCCGGATCACCGGGCTTGTAGAGTACGCTCCCGGCTGCAAATTCCTCGCGCTTCGCCAGCGCGGTCAGTGCCGCAAGCGTGGTTTCGGCAATACCGATGAACAACTCGCCCACGTTGAGCGCGCCCTTCGATCCGACGTAGATCGCATCGCCTTCGACCGTGACGTCGTAGCGCTCCAGTGGCGCCTCCGCCAGCCCCATCGGCGCGCCGGTGCGGATATCCCACTGCCAGAGGTGCTGGTGGCAGGTGAGAACCGATCCGTCGTACAGGCCTTCGCACAAGGGCACGTCCTGGTGCGGGCAGATCGCCTGCACGGCGAAATATTCACCGCCCGAATTTGCGATCAGCAGCTTTATCCCGCCCTCGGTCTCGCATTCCTTCAACCCGTTGGCCGGAATCTCGGCGGTTCTGCAGATCATTTTTCTGGACATTTCGGCCGCCGGTCTCAGCTGAATTTGTCGTAACGGATGTTGTCTGCGGTCAGCTTCGCCTCGAGCAGCAATACCCGTATCGAGGCATCCACCGCAGGCGGCGGACCCGCAAGGTAGGCGCGCACGTTCTGGTACTTGCCGGCCATTTCGCGCTTGGCGACCTCGTGCACGAAGCCGCGCTCGAAGCGCAGCAGGGGGTATTTCCCGGCGCGGTCTGCAGGCACATCCTCGTCCGATAGCGCAATCGTGATCTCGAGCCCGCGCGGGAAATCCGCACGAAACGCGGATAATTCATCCAGGTAGAACGCATCGTTCATCGTGCGCACGCCGAAATATACGTGGCCCAGGTATTGGTCGAAATAGCGCTCCTGGCAGGCACGCGACAGGATGGACATCATGCCGGCGATGCCGCTGCCGCCGGCAATGCACAGGATATTCTTCGCCAGGCTCGAGTAGAACGTCGCTTTTCCCATCGGCCCGACCAATTCCAGCCTTGCACCCGCGGCCTTGTCCGAGAACAGCCATTCCGAAAAACCGCCGCCGGGCTTTTTCTTGATCACGAATTCGAGCAGCTTTGCCTGACGCGCAAAATTCACCATCGAATAGCCACGCATGCCGGGCACGCCGGGCGCGGCGATCGCCATGAACTGGCCGGCATCGAAATCGCAGGGTGCGTCAAGCGCCACTTCGAGCGCGATGACGTCATGGGTGAGCGCGCGCACCGCCCGTACCGTGCCTGACAGCGCCGCGAGCCGGCACGCGCCCGGGTCGGCTGCGTAGACAAAGCTCGCGACTTCGACGCTGACATCGCCCTCGGCGGCGCACTGGCAAAGCAGGATTTCGCCCTGCTCCGGCTTGAGGAATTTTTTCCCCGGCGCGACAGTCCAGGCATCGGAGACCCGGCCTTCGATCAGCCTCGCCTTGCAGGTACCGCAGGTTCCGGTGCCGCACTCGTAAGGCAGGTCTATCGCCGCGCGCAGGCCGGCATAGAGAATCTTTTCGCCTGGTTCGGCATCGAACTGGTAGGCCCGGTTTCTCGCGTTGACCTGAATGCGCATGCGGGAGCGTGTTCTCGTCGTCAGAACGGGATGTGGTAGCCGGCGCCCATCTCGCGCGTGGTCATTTTGACTACGCGCTTGAGGAGCTTGGGGGCGCCCGCGCCGAGCTTGATGGTGTCGTAATAACGCCCGACCGCGAACAGGCTGGTTTCGCCACCGTCCAGCTCGGTGCGAAATACCTGCAGCGCAGAAACGACTTCGGCGCGCTCGCCCCCGCCGTTCACCGTGTAGAGCGTCACGTGGCGCGTCAGCGGCGCGTGGTCGCTGTTGTGCCGCGGGAGATTGGTGAACAGCGTGTCCATGCCCGACTTGTCGTGGTCCAGCCAGATCATGTCCTTGCGGATTTCCGGACTGTAGGCGGTGATGCTGTAGCGAAAACTGTCGTCGCACAGATCCAGGAAGCCCTTGAAATTGCCCTCGTCCAGCGCGAGGCTGCTGCGGTAGACCAGCTCTTCAATCTGATGTCTCTGATCCATGATATCGGCCCTATGTTCAGGCGGCGGCGCGCGCCGGTTTGGGTTGGCTTTCGTGGTATGGGTCAAAGGCCGGGCGTCCCATGCGCCTGCTCCACTCCGCGTAGAAATGGCGCATCCCGATCTCGTCGTGGATGGTGCTGTTTTCCTCGCGGCCGTGAATTACCCAGCGGCTGTCGGTGCCCTCGTGCATGGCGCGCCCCTGGCCATATACCGCAAGCAGGTCCTCGTGCAGGTTGCGGCCGAACGGACCCCAGATCGTGTTGTGGTCGAACACGCGCTCCGCACGCTGTTCCGGCGTATCGCTCTTCAGTCCGAGCCCGCGGAACTCGATCATGACCTTGTCCGGTCCTAGCGGGATCGCGGTGTCGATGCGCAACACCGAGGTGCGCAGGTTGTAGGTCATGCCGGGGAACAGGTCGATGAGTATCCAGCCGCCGGGCGCTAGACCGGGCCAGCCGACCGCCCGCTTCTTGCTGCCAGCGTAGGCGTCGTACTTGATTTCCATGGAGCCCACCGAGGCGTGGCCGTTCGGGTAGCCGGTATATTTGCGGTCAAAGTAGCCCGGCTGCATCATGCCGGTAATGCGATTGAAGTAGTGGACGAAGTCGTGATAGAACTCGCTGTTGGTGTCGTGCCACAGCTTGTAGTTGGAATTGACCACCGCCTTGTGGAAATGGAATACCTCCATCGGTTCCTGCATGTGCGGCTCGAGCATGTCCAGCGCCGGCCCGATGTATTCGCGCAGCGTGCAGCTGTTGTCGTCCAGGTTGACCCAGACGAAGCCACCGAACCCGATCTCGGACTTGACTTCGCGCAGCGACGCGTCTTCCTTGCAGAAACGGTCCTGATAGCCCTGCTCGCCGCGCGAAATATCGATGCAGCTGCCCTTGGTGTCGAATGACCAGGCGTGGAAGATGCAGGTCATGCGCTTGGCGTTTCCGGCCGGGTCGTAAAGGATGGTGTTACCGCGGTGCGGACAAATGTTGTAGAAGCTGCGTACCTTCTGGTCCTCCCCGCGCACGATGATCAAGGGCACGCCCGTGGGATGGGTGAACAGCCGGTAATCGTAGGGGTTGGGAACCTCGGATTCATGGCAGCCGATGATCCAGGAACCCTTGAAGAGCTTCTCCTTCTCTTCCTCGAAAAGTGCGTGGTCGGTGTAGATACGAGAATCGACGTAATGGCTGGACGGAAACTTGGGCTTGGCTGCCCATTCGACCGAATTCTTGGCCATGCTGGTCTCCTTGTTGAAAGTGAATCTCCGGACATACGTACGCAGATTTCGTGCCATGCCGGCATGCACCGTCAAAGAAATGATCTCTAAGGGTTTTATCGGGCGCCACCGAAAACTGTCGGGGCCAATCCTGTTTCCACCGGAAACAACTCCTCTCGATGAAACATCGGAAGGCGTTCCGAAACAGCAAACCTTGGATCGCCCGGCATGGTCAGCAGCTGGACATGGCTGCCAGGATTGCGGGGTCGATTTCAGGGTCCTCGCGTTTGGCTTCGACGCACTTCGCCACCGCGTCCACGAGTTCCCTTCCCGCATATCCCCTAGCGGCGGCTTCGCGGGTGCAAGCGGCGATTAGGGATGCGTGCGCCGTTGCGCCATCTTCGGCTGCGGCCGGTATCGCAGATGCAAGCGCGAGGAAGCACGAGGCGAGGAGGCGTTTCATCCCAGGTTCCTTCGTCTGGTCCGAGGCGGCATGAATTTCCGATATCCAGGTCACCTTGAGCGTGTGCGCCGGGAGCAGCGCCGAAAGCGCCGGGAGCAACAGGCGGGACAGGGCGTCTCTGCTGGCGTCGCGAGCAAACAGGCCCCGCAAGGAGCCCGTTTGCCACTGAAGCGCTTACTTCACGTCAGGCCGCGGATCCCCTGGCACGAAGCCGTCCTTGTTCGGCATATTCACTTTTGGCAGCGTTTGCGCATTCAGAACTTCGGTCTTGTCGATAACGTTGCCCTGACCGAGCACATAGGCGACCACCTTGTAGACTTCGTCGTCAGTCAAGGACCCCGGCGCGCTGAACGGCATCGCGCGCTTGACGTAGTCGTATACCGATGTTGCATACGGCCAGTAGCTCTCGACCGTCTTCACCGGGGACTTCTTCGGATCGTTGTTGACCAGCGTGCCGCGTCCGCCGACCAGCGCCTCGCCGAGACCTGTGACGCCCTGCAGCTTGTCGCCGTGGCATGCCAGGCATTTCTGCTCGTACACCACCTTGCCCTGCGCCCAGGTGCCGCTGCCGGGGGGCAGTCCGCGTCCACTGGGGGGGTAGGAGAACATTTTCGACAACTCCGCCGAACTCGGCGTGGTGCCGAAATTCAGCAGCGGCCCGTTATAGGCAGTCTGCATGTCCAGATGCGTGCCCCGCGGATTGCTTGCACAGCCCGCGACAACTGCCGCCGTTGCAACAGTTGCCGCCGCGATGATCAGATTGCGCTTAGAAGTGATGGACATTGCTCACGCTCCCATTGGCGGCGACGGCCCAGCTTTGAATGCCGTTCAGGTGATAGATGGATGCGATCGGCCCGTTGGTGCCGCGCACGTCGGTCAACTGCTTGATGGTCGGCTGCACGTAGCCGGTCTCATCGACGCATCGGCTCTGCAGTATCGCCGGCCTGCCATCCCAATACCAGGGCAGGCGAAAACGCGTGTGGCAGATCGGCAGTACCGGACCCTGCAATTGTGCCTCGCTCCAGGTCTGGCCGCCGTTGGCGGATACCTCTACGCGGGTGATCTTGCCGCGTCCGCTCCAGGCAAGCCCGGTGATCTCATAGAAGCCCGGACCGGGCAATTTCATTTCGCCCGAGGGGAATGTGATCACGGACTTCGCTTCCATCACAAAGGTAAACTGGCGCGCCTTGCCGTTCGGCATGAGGTCGGTGTATTTCGACGTCTCTTCGCGCGTCTCGAACGGAACGTCGCTGAATTCGAGCCGGCGAACCCACTTGATCGAGGTGTTGCCTTCCCAGCCCGGCGTATTGATGCGCAGCGGATAGCCTTGCTCGGGGCGCAGCGCCTCGCCGTTCTGGCCGTAGGCGAGAAACGCATCTTCGTACATCTTTTCGATCGGCAGGCTGCGTGTCATCACGGCGCCGTCGTTGCCTTCTGCCAGCACCCACTTCGCGCCGGGCAACACGCCGACTTCCTTCATGATCAGCGCCATGGGCACGCCGGTCCACTCCGAGGTGGAGGTCAATCCGTGCGTGCCCTGCACGGTCTTCAGCGTCGGCTTGGTCCATTCCGTGAGGCCGTTTCCCGAGCATTCCATCATGTGCGTCCTGGAAATGGACGGCATGCGCTTGATGTCGGTCATCGAATATTTCTTCGGCCGCTCGACCATGCCGTGCACATAGAGCACATGCTTCGCCGGATCGATGGTCGCAATGCCAGAGTGATGCCGCTCGTAATGCAAGCCTGAAGGCGTAATGATCCCCATGCTGTCCTGAAGCGGCGTCATGGTCCAGGAGGACTCCCTGGTCGCCGTGGGAAAGCGCCAGCGGACCTCGGTTTCGAATTGCGAGCGCGACCCGTATCCGCCGTCGTCGAAAGTGGGAGTGCCGGGAACCTTTGACGGATCCGCGGGCAACGGCCGGTCCACCGCGCCGGGCGGCACCGCCGCGTGCACGATCTTCGGCAGCACGCCCGCGCCAACCAGGCCCGCCGCGGCTGCCGCCATGAAGTGGCGCCGGCTGCTGATGCGCCGGATCGGCTCTGCATCATTCCCCTGCTGTTCGGCGAGCCGTGCCCGCTCGGCAAGAAAGTGCTGCTCCGCTACGACCATGTCGTCGATCTGTCTGAGCGTCTTCTCATCCAGGTCGAACCGTGCTCTCCCATTTTTCATTTTTCCACCCCTCCTTGTTGGATTGCCTAACGGTACGCCGCCCTGCTTCATGCTTCATTTGCGCGATGCCGACGCAAGGTCGTCACTCATCTGGCATCGATTATTTGTTGGTAACAACATTGCACGTATGCGACCCGGCCGTCAAGTAAGAATGGGAACCACTCCGTTGCGACGCACCAAGGAATCGCCTTGCCCGGTCTTTGACGCGCACTCGAGTTTTGCAGGTAAATTCCTCGGCTTTTCCGGGACTTCCGCTCGATTGCCCAACGCGTCATCGAATCGGTCAATGCACGACCTAGAACAGTCCGACGACTTTGCCGTTGACGAGGTCGATCTTGTTGGCCGAGGGGACTTTGGGCAGGCCGGGCATGGTCATGATGTCCCCGCAGACCATGACCACGAACTCGGCGCCGGCGGCCAGG